>OJRJ01000002.1_pt1 | contig 519468 bp, 379 predicted proteins | sample 1599181 | NCBI WGS metagenome assembly OJRJ01 (sample SAMN03922540, study PRJEB24848) | human gut metagenome | isolation source: stool sample | host: Homo sapiens | place: Germany | collected 2010-05 | reverse complement strand
CTCCGTGGGGTAAAAATCGTTCCACCATGGTGGAACGATTTTTACCCCACGGAGGAACGATTAGATGTTAGCACATTAGCACACTAATTGGGGCGAAGTTTTTCTGAAAAGACTTCGCTTCTGATGTATCCGGTTGTAGGATTATATTCTGTCCGCTTCCACATATCCGTGCATCACGGCATAGATAGTCAGCCCGGACACGGACTTGATACCCAGCTTCTCGGTGATATTCTTGCGGTGTGAGATGACGGTGGTCAGGCTGATGTTCAGTTTGTCGGCAATCTCCTTGTTGATGAGACCTTTGGTAATCAGCACCAGCACTTCTATTTCGCGGGCGGAAAGGTCGTGCCCGGCGGCTGTATTTATTGCCATATCCGAGTGTCTGGCGGGTGCCGGCTTTCCGTGGTTTTGTCTGTATTGGTTTCCGTATTGGCGCAGCTGCAGAATGTTTTTTGCCAGATTTTGTTCGTCCTGATAGATGTTTAGCGTCGGCATGCCCGACAGTTGGGGGACGGTTTCACCATTGACCAGCACAATGGTTTTGGGCTTGCGCTCCAGAAAGAAAGCGGTATGCTCGAAGTAAATCTGTGAAGAGATGAAATAATGTACATACATGTCAGGCGTATCATCCATCAGTTCGCCAAAGGAACGGAAAGAGCGGATGATGGCTGTCGGGATGATTTCCTCCAGCAAGTTCTGCAGTCCCAGACAGGAGAGGGTGTTGGAGTCGACGATTGCTATTTCAGGAGTCATTCTCGTTTTTTTGTTTCTGCAAAAATACGGATTATTTTTTAGGGTTTGTCTGTGCGGGGCTGCAAAATGAAAAATTCTCCTATGCAGAACTATTCTCCCTCTCCTTTTGGGGAGCGGGGAGTGTCTCCTTTCGCATATTGGCTGGGGCTGACATTGAAATATTTCTTAAAGACTTCCCGGAAGTATTTCCCATCGCAGAAACCGGTTCTTTCTGCTACTTCAGTCACGGAATATTTCCCTTCTTTCAATAGCTCGGCAGCATGTTTCAAACGGATATTCCGTACGAAATCTGCCGGTGCCTGGCCGGTCAGCGCTTTCAGTTTACTGTAGAAACTGGTACGGCTCATATTCAGGAGCGAGCACAATACGTCCACTGTGAAATCGGGATTATCCATGTTCTCCTCGATATGTCTCTTTACATTCGACATGAATTTCCAGTCGAGACTGTTGGAGCAAGTGGTAGTTGTGGAGGGCTCTTCTTCTGTATTGATTTCCAAATTCGCATATCTCTTGCGCAGCAATGCGCGGTTGGCAAGCAGATTGGCAATGCTGGCTTTCAGTATGTTTATGCTGAAAGGTTTTACAATATATTCGTCCGCACCGATATGGAGTCCTTCGAGAATGTTCTTTTCATCTCCCAGTGCCGTCAGCAGTACTACCGGGATGTGGGATGTTTCAATATCGTTCTTGATGGCGATGCATAATTCGTCGCCTCGCATTTCCGGCATCATGATGTCGGAAAGAATCAGTTCCGGCCAGAATTGTTTTACAATGGTCAGCGCTTCCTTGCCGTTGTTGCATACTTGTACATTGTAAATCGGGGAGAAGGACTGAAAGAGGTAGCTGCGCAGCTCGTCATTGTCTTCCACAATCAGGATGCGATGCAGTTTGTCATTGTCTTCAGTCCGGAGTTCTCCGGCAAGTTTCAAAGGAACGGTGGGGACATCCGGTTCATAGAAGGTCTTCTTATCCTTAACGGACAGAGTGAAGTTCTTGAACTGTTCTTTCTCTTTGGGAAGGATGATTCTGACAGTACTGCCTTGGCATTCGGTGCTCTCAATGTATATTTTTCCATTGTGCAGGCTTACCAGCTTCCGCACCAGCATCAGACCGATACCGCTTCCCGTTATTTTGGAGTTGATGGCATTTGTTCCACGGAAGTGCATCTTGAACAGTTTTCTTTGTTCTTTGGCGGGAATTCCTATTCCATTATCTTTGACTTCCAGTCTCCAGGAACTTTTCATGTCATAAACAGAAATGAGTATATCGCCATTTTTGGGAGTATACTTCAGAGCATTGGATATGACATTTTCCAGGATAGAGTCCATCTTCTCTTTGTCGAACCATACATTCATGTAGCTGAAATTGCTTTCGTATCTGAAAGTGATATGTTTTATGGTGGCATAGGTCTGGAAATTGTTGTATATCTCCTTGATGTAAGTATTCAGTTCATATTCTGCTATGTACAGATGAGGGGAATATACTTCTGCCCGTTCAAAGTTTATCAGATTGGTAGTCATGCGCAGGAGGGAGTTGACATTTCTCAGTGCCATGTGCATATTGTTGGTCTCGGCTTCGTTCAGTGTCTTGTTTTCAAGCATTTCTTCCAGAGGTGCCTTTATCAGTGTCAATGGCGTGCGGATATCATGCGCGGTATTGACAAAGAAACGGGTTTTCTCATCGGATATCTTTTTCTGTTTTCTCAGTGCCATGACACGGAAACCGACAACGGACATCAGTACTGTCAGCAGGACATAGCAGGCTATGGCCCAAAAACTGAACCAGACGGGGCGCGCAATGCTGATGTCGATGCTTCGCTCTTCAAAATAAAGATAAGGCTCTTCCTTGGATACCGCCCGTATGTAAAGTTTGTAATCGCCCGAGGCAAGGTTGGTGAAGCGGAGATGCCCTTCTTCACCCAGGCGGTTCCAGTCATCGTAAAAGCCTTCCAGCTTCCAGTAGAAAGTGACATTGTCCGGCGCGTCATAATTGATGGATGAAATGCTGAGGGAAAAAGTGTTCTGGTTGTATTTCAGCTTTAACCGGTCTGTCTGGTTGATGTTTTCCTTCAAGGGGGAATTCGGACTGCCGGGAAAGACTGTCTGATAGAGTATCTGAAAATCGCTGAGTATCATAGGAGAGTAGATGTACTTGGGCAAACGGGTTCCTTCGGGGAACTCGATGGCTCCGTCTGTGCTGCCAAAGACAAAACCCTTGTTCTTGCGTAACGTTCCGGAAGAGGCACTGAAGCAGGAGGACATCAGCCCTTGCTCTTTGGTCCAGTTGTGGAATGTCTTCTCCGTAGGGTGGAAACAGCTGATTCCGTTTTCAGTACTCATCAGGATATGCCCGTCCGACTCGGGGAGTATGGTGTAGATGTTGTTTGAAATCAAGGCACAATTGTCCTTGTGATAATGCTTGAACGTATTGTCCTTTGCGTTGTAGACAACCACTCCGGAGCCGTTTGTTCCTATATATAGAGAGAGGTCTTCCGCTTGGTAAAGTGTGTTGATGTAGGTCGTCTCTTCCTGCAAGGCGACATATTGGAATCTACCCGACTCTTTGTCCAGCAGATACAGTCCGGCACTTGTCCCAATCCACATGTGTCCGTCGTCCTTTTCTGTAATGGCGGTGACGGAATTTATTCCGGGATACAGACGGACGGAATTCAGGGACAAATCGAAGCACTTCAGATTATAGAACCCTCCGGACCAGATATATCCTTTGGAGTCTTTTACAATGTCGCGGATATACTTGTCAGGACGAATGTTGTCCGGATTGAGCAGGTAAGGGGAGAAATATTCTACCGAGAGTGTCCTTTTATTTATTTTGTATACTCCCGAAGTATATCCTCCTGCCCAAATAATGCCGGGTGATACCTCGCATAGCGTAATGAAGATGTGATTCTTGTTTTTCAGTTGATGGTCGAAGGAGCTCAGGAATGAATGCCACTGCCCGGTTTTCGATTGATAAAGGCTGATTCCGTTACTTGTTCCGAACCATAGGTCTCCGTCACTGTCTTCAATGACAGAGTGTACCTGGTCGTTGACCAGCGATTGTCTGTTTCCGATAGAATGCTTTATCCAGTTGTAGCTTTTGTACCGGTTGTCTATAATGGTAATTCCTTCCGGGTAGTTGGCTATCCATATCCGCTTTTCTTCATCAATATAAATGTCATTGATGTTATTGCTGTTCATCTCATTGTGGCTTTTGTAGCTGGAGACGATGTACGGTTCCGAGATACACGAGTTCATGTTGATTTTGTGTATACCCATACCTTCTGTCGCTATCAATAGCTCTGTCTGGTTCAGAGGCTTGATTCGGGCAATGTTTACATCGCTCAAATCCGTATTGGAGTGTATAATCCGTTGTTGCCGTATGTCGTAGGCAAAGACGCCTTTTTCAAAAGTACCGATGAAAAGTCTTTGTGATTCTTGGTGGAAATAGAGTGAACTGATTTGGGCCTGGATTTTGTCAAGAGGTTCAAGAGGGACAATCTGCAATGTCTCATTTTCGAGTTTGACATATCGCAATCCCTTGTCGGTACCCATGAAGAAGTGGTTATTGTCCACTTGTTCGATACTTGTAATGCTGCTTTTCAGTTCATTGGACATTTGATGGACCTCTCCGGTTTGTGTGTCGTAGAGAGCGATGCTGTATCTGCTGCAGAGCCAAATCCTGTGATTGCAGTCCATATAGCCGTAGCTGATATTGACCGGTGTCTTGGGCAGTTTATATACTCTGTTGAACACATCGTGTTCTTGGTTGTATTGAAAAATGCGACCGGCTTTACCTATGACCCATAATTTCCCTTTCTCTTCAAAATATAGCCAACCGAGATGGATGGGGAAACTTGACTCTTTGTTTTCTTCTATTAATTTATAATGCTTGATGTCTTTTCCATTGTACCGGTCTATGCCTTCGTTGGTGAGGAACCACATGTAACCTACCGAATCCTTTTGAATGTCGAAGATTCTGCGGTTGCTCAATCCGTTTTCCACCCCTATGTATTTATATGTTTGCGCCGTAGCTATGAGAGGCAAAAGGAATAGAAAGCATACAATGTTTATGATGAACCTCATAATAAATACAATATAACAACATATATGTGATAATAGTTTACAAATTAAACGAGAAAAAGTGAAAAATCAAAATTTGGATGTAAATATTATAGCTTAATCAAAGAATGCCTTTGCCGCTTCCGCACATCGTTCGCCGTCAATTCCGGCAGAAACAATGCCTCCGGCATATCCGGCGCCTTCTCCGCAAGGGAACAATCCTTTTACGCGTACATGTTGCAGTGTCTCCTTGTCTCTTGTTATGCGTACCGGCGCCGAAGTACGGGTTTCCACTCCAATCATTGTCGCCTCGTTCGTCAAGAAACCACGGCTGTATTTCCCGAATAGCTGGAAACCTTTGCTCAGGCGTTCTGCAATGAAAGAGGGCATCCAGAAGTGGAGAGGTGAGGAAACCAGTCCCGGTGCATACGAAGTTTCCGGCAGGTCGTAACTCAGTTTTTTCTTAGTGAAGTCTGCCATTCTCTGTGCCGGTGCTGTCTGCTTCATATTGCCTTGTTGCCAGCAGAGGCGCTCCAGATACTCTTGAAAATACATCATGCTTAATTGGAAATTGACGGTTGGCAATTGACAATTAGCCGCGCTGTCGTGCTGCATAGAAATTGTAAATTGTAGATTGTCAATAGTAAATTGCTCTATGTCTTCCGGGCGTAGCTCTACCACCATTCCCGAATTGCTCCAACGGGAACCGCGGTTGCTGGGACTCATCCCGTTGACTACAATCTGCTCGGGACCGCTGGCGGCGGGCACAACGAAGCCGCCGGGACACATGCAGAAGCTATATACTCCTCGTCCGTCTACCTGGTTTACAAAGCTATATTCGGCGGCAGGCAGATATTTTCCCCGTCCGTTCCGGTTGTGATATTGTATTTGGTCTATCAAGGTGGCAGGGTGTTCTAGTCGTACGCCTACGGCAATGCCTTTAGCTTCAATCTCTACATTGTTGGCGACAAGCCAGCGGTATACGTCCCGGGCAGAGTGACCGGTGGCAAGTATCACCGGGCCAAGGAAAGTCTTGCCGGTATTTGTTTCAATGCCTTTGACTTCATCCTTCTCTATGAGTAGGGCGTCCATGCGTGTTTCGAAGTGGACTTCGCCACCACACTGGATGATAGTGTTCCGCATGTTTTCGATGACACGCGGCAGTTTGTCTGTACCTATGTGCGGATGTGCATCTACCAGAATGGAAGTGGAGGCTCCATGTTGGCAGAAGACGTTCAGAATCTTGTCTACATTGCCACGCTTCTTACTGCGTGTGTACAGCTTGCCATCCGAGTAAGCTCCGGCACCTCCCTCTCCGAAGCTGTAATTGGACTCCGGGTTGACGAGTTGCTGGCGGCTGATTTGCGCCAAGTCTTTCTTGCGTTCCCGTACGTCCTTTCCACGCTCCACAATGACGGGGCGCAGACCGAGCTCTATCAGTCGCAGGGCGGCGAAGAGTCCTCCGGGACCGGCGCCTACCACTACTACTTGGGGCTTTCCTTCTACATTATTATATAAGGTATGTTGATATTCGTCCTCTTTCGGCATTTCGTTCAGATATGCCCGTACGTTGAGGTTGATATAGATTGTCCGTTGGCGGGCATCGATACTGCGCTTCAAGATGCGCGTTGCTGTTATCTCCCGTGTATTCAGTCCTTTCTCATGTACTAAGTACTCTTTCAGGCGTTGCTCGTTTGCCGCTACTTCGGGCAATACGCGCAGTTGGTATTCTTGTATCATAATGATTATCCGAATAGGGCACGGAATGCTTCTTCCACCTTCCGTACCGGTATCAATTCCATTTTAATCTTCTTCGTGTTCAGTCCTTGCATATTATACTTGGGAAGTATGAATCGCTTGAATCCAAGTTTCTCTGCTTCTCCGATGCGCTGCTCTATGCGGTTCACTGGACGGATTTCACCTGACAGACCTATTTCTCCCGCCATGCACACCTCCGGCTCTATGGCCGTGTCCATGTTGCTGGAGAGGATAGAGCTGATGACGGCAAGGTCTATTGCCGGGTCGTTCACTTTCAATCCGCCGGCAATATTGAGAAATACATCTTTCTGTGCCAGTTTGAAGCCTACACGTTTTTCCAATACGGCCAGCAGCATATTCATGCGGCGGATGTCGAACCCTGTGGCAGAGCGTTGTGGGTTACCATATACGGCACTGCTGACCAATGCCTGCGTCTCGATGAGGAACGGTCTGATGCCTTCTATCGCGGAGGCGATGGCTATGCCGCTCATACCTTCATGGTCTTGGCTCAGCAGCAGTTCGGATGGGTTGCTCACCTGCCGTAATCCATCTTGCCGCATTTCGTAAATACCCAGTTCGGCAGTGCTTCCGAAGCGGTTCTTGATGCTGCGCAGGATGCGGTACATGTAGTGCTGGTCGCCCTCGAACTGGAGTACGGTATCCACGATATGTTCCAGTACCTTGGGGCCGGCTATGCTTCCTTCCTTATTGATATGCCCGATAAGGATGACCGCCGTATGCGTTTCCTTGGCAAAACGCAGGATGGAGGCGGAGCATTCCCGTACCTGGGCGATGCTTCCCGGCGACGATTCAAGGGTTTCGGTAGAAATCGTCTGTATGGAGTCGATGATGACGATGTCCGGGCGGATGTTCTTGATATGGACGTAAATCTGTTCCAGGGAAGTTTCGCACACGATGAGGCAATCACTGGAAGCACTTGTCAAACGGTCGGCACGCAGTTTCAACTGACGGGTACTTTCTTCGCCGGAGACGTAGAGGATACGTTTCTCCGGTATACGGAGTACGGTTTGTAGCACCAGGGTGGATTTCCCGATGCCCGGTTCGCCGCCAATCAAAACAAGAGATCCTTGTACAAGACCACCACCTAGTACCCGGTTCAGTTCGGCATCATGGAGGTCGATGCGCGGTTCGTCATCGGCTACAATTTCATGGAGGGTTATGGGTTTGGCTTTGGCGGTCTCTATGCCCGATACGGGACGCTTGTTCACCACTTCTTTCCGTACCACCTCTTCCACATACGTGTTCCACATTCCGCACGACGGACACTTGCCTACCCATTTGGGAGAGTCTTGTCCGCAGTTGCTGCATACATAAACCGTCTTCTCTTTAGCCATAGTTGTGCATTCTCTTCTAAAATGATTGCCCAAAGGTACAATTTTTCGATGCAGGGCTTGCAGACTCCCATAGAGTTTTTTTATTTTTGTGAGTAGAAAACAATAACATGTTATAAAAGCCATGATAGAAGATATTCTTGCATACAACAAGCGTTTTGTAGCCGAGAAGGGGTATGAGAAATACATCACGAATAAATACCCGGATAAGAAGATTGCCATCCTCTCTTGTATGGATACCCGTTTGACCGCTTTACTGCCGGCAGCCTTGGGCATCAAGAACGGCGATGTGAAGATGATAAAGAATGCGGGTGGAATCATTTCACATCCGTTCGGTAGTGTCATTCGTAGCCTGATGGTGGCCATTTACGAGTTGGGCGTGACGGAAGTGATGGTTATTGCCCACTCCGATTGCGGTGCGTGCCACATGAGCAGCGCCCAGATGATAGAGCATATGAAGGCCCGGGGCATCAAGCAGGAGACGATTGATATGATTCGTTTCTGCGGAGTGGATTTCGAGTCTTGGCTGTATGGATTCGAAGATACGGAGAAATCGGTAAAAGGTACGGTGGAAGCTATTATCAATCATCCGCTGATACCGAATGATATCAATGTCAGCGGTTTCATAATAGATTCTGTGACGGGAGAATTGACCCCGGTGCAGTGATAGTTGTGCTTCACACGGTAATTTCCCCTGCCAGCGGTCGTCCCATCAGTTCGCGTATTTCGGCAGGTGGATAATCGTGCCCCAGAAGGAACATCAGCTTGGTTACGGCAGATTCCGTTGTGCTGTCATATCCGCAGACAACTCCTGCCTGCATCAGTTGGTAACCGGTTTCATAGCGCTCCATTTCAACAGTGCCGGCACTGCATTGGGTGACGTTGACAATGATGATGCCTTGTTCGCAGGCATCATGCAGGCGGCGTAGAAACCATTCCTTTCGGGGAGCGTTGCCGGAACCGTAGGTTTCGAGGACTACGGCCTTCAGTCCTTTAGTGGCAAGTATGGCTGCCACGACATTTTCCTGAATACCTGGAAAAAGCTTCAGTATGGCGATGTTGGTATCAAGCAGATAATGAGGCTCCAGTTCGTGGGGAGTGCCGTGCGTATGAATTTGCACATTATTATATTTAATATGTATACCGGCGGAAGCGAGTACCGGATAATTGAAGGAACGGAAAGCATTGAAGTTCTCCGCGTTCATTTTGGTGGTACGGTTGCCGCGCATCAGGTGGTTTTCGAAGAAGATGCAGACTTCGGGTACGATGGGCTGTCCGTTGGAGTGGCGGTCGGTGGCTATTTCGATGCTGGTCAGCAGGTTTTCCTTGCCGTCTGTGCGGAGCACGCCAATGGGCAGTTGCGAGCCGGTTAGGATGACGGGCTTGTTCAGCCCTTCAAGCATGAAGCTGAGTGCAGAAGCTGTGTAGGCCATGGTGTCTGTGCCATGCAGGATGACGAAGCCTGTATATTGGTTGTAGTTGTTGCTGATGATGCGTACCAGTTTGCGCCAGGCATCGGGGTCCATGTCCGAGGAATCCATGGGCGGGTCGAATTGATAAGTGTCGATACGGAACGCAAATCTCTGAAGTTCGGGAACATGTTTCTGCAACTGCTCGAAGTTGAAGCTTTCCAGGGCGCCGGTTTCTGCATTCTCTATCATTCCGATAGTTCCACCGGTGTATATTAGCAAAACGGAAGTGTTTTCTGGGTTCATGCGCACTTTTCTTTCATGTTTTCCATGCAAATATAATGATATATATTGAGAATGATAGCAAAATGTTAGAAAAGAATAAACGGATATACAGAAAAAAGGTATGGAAAGTGTGAAAGTGTAAGCCGTAAGTTGTGCATATTTCTTGCCTTTTTAGAGGCTTTCTGTATTTTTATCGCAAAAAAGTCGCAAAAAGTGATAGATTGAATGTTTTTATTGTTACTTTTGCAACACTTATCATAAATGATAGAAACAAGAGACTATGAACAAGTACTATCAACATACAGTCACATCCATGTGGACCATGACCCTTAGGGGTTAGGGATAGTATTTTGTGTTTCTATGTGTTACACCATTTTCAAGCAGTTTTTCCATTTAATTAAAGTCAATGCAAGCCGTAGCAGCTTGTTTCCGACACATTGTATCAACCATCTCAACAATATAAAGAGAAATGAAAGTAATGAAATTCGGCGGAACGTCCGTAGGTTCCGTGAACAGTATTTTGAGCGTCAAGAGAATTGTAGAAGCAGTCGATGAACCGGTTATCGTGGTGGTGTCCGCATTGGGCGGCATCACGGACAAGTTGATAAACACCTCTAGAATGGCGGCAGCCGGTGATGCTTCTTACGAGAATGAGTTCCGGGAGATTGTCTATCGTCATGTGGAAATGATTAAGGAAGTGATTCCGGCAGGCGAGGCGCAGGTTGCCTTGCAACGCCAGATTGGTGAGCTGCTCAACGAGCTGAAGGACATCTTTCAGGGCATTTATCTGATAAAGGACCTTTCGCAGAAGACGTCCGATACGATTGTGAGCTATGGCGAACGTCTTTCATCTATCATCGTTGCCCAGTTGACGGGAGCGGAGTGGTTTGACTCACGCAAGTTTATCAAGACGGAAAAGAAGCATTCCAAGCATGTGCTGGATACGGAGCTGACAAATTCGTTGGTGCGCGAGACATTCAGTAGCCTGCCCAAACGCGTATTGGTTCCGGGTTTTATCTCCACAGACAAAATGACGGGAGAGGTAACGAACCTGGGTAGAGGTGGCTCTGACTATACGGCGGCAATCATTGCTGCTGCACTGGATGCCGACAGTCTGGAAATCTGGACGGATGTAGACGGATTCATGACAGCTGACCCGCGTGTGATTTCCAGGGCATACACTATCAATGAATTGAGCTATGTGGAAGCTACGGAGCTTTGTAACTTCGGTGCGAAAGTGGTCTATCCGCCTACAATCTATCCGGTTTGCCACAAGAATATCCCCATTCTGGTGAAGAATACCTTCAATCCGGAGGGTGTGGGAACTGTCATCAAGCGAGAGGTTTCCGACCCGCAAAGCAAGGCCATCAAGGGTATTTCATCCATCAATGATACGAGCCTAATTACAGTGCAAGGCCTTGGTATGGTAGGTGTCATCGGTGTGAACTACCGTATCTTCAAGGCGCTGGCAAAGAATGGCATCAGTGTGTTCCTTGTGTCCCAGGCTTCTTCGGAGAATTCAACGTCTATCGGTGTGCGCAATGCGGATGCTGATCTGGCTTGCGAGGTGCTGAACGAGGAGTTTGCCAAAGAAATAGAGATGGGAGAAATTTCTCCTATTCAGGCAGAAAAGAACCTGGCTACCGTGGCCATCGTAGGCGAGAACATGAAGCATACACCGGGTATTGCCGGAAAGCTGTTCGGTACGTTGGGGCGTAACGGTATCAATGTGATTGCTTGTGCGCAGGGTGCTTCGGAAACCAACATCTCGTTTGTAGTGGACAGCAAATCATTGCGCAAATCGCTGAATGTCATCCATGATTCTTTCTTCTTGTCGGAATATCAGGTACTGAATCTTTTTATCTGCGGCATAGGAACCGTAGGCGGCAGCTTGATAGAGCAAATCCACAGCCAGCGCCAGAAGCTGATGCAGGAGAACGGCCTGCAGCTGAATGTAGTGGGCATTGCCGATGCAAACAAAGCCATGTTCAGCCGCGAAGGTTTCGATTTGGGACGTTTTCGTGAAGAACTGCAGGAGAAGGGAAAGGACAGCTCTCTGGAAACGCTGCGTAATGAGATTATCGGTATGAACATCTTTAACTCTGTCTTTGTGGACTGTACGGCAAGTGCAGGCGTGGCTTCCCTTTACAAGGACTTGCTGCTGCACAATGTTTCGGTAGTGGCTGCTAACAAGATTGCTGCTTCTTCCGAATACGAGAACTACCGTGAACTGAAACAGATTGCCCGCCAACGCGGTGTGAAGTACTTGTTTGAAACCAATGTAGGCGCCGGACTCCCCATCATCAATACCATTAACGACCTTATCCATAGCGGTGATAAGATATTGAAGATTGAAGCCGTGCTGAGCGGTACGTTGAACTATATCTTCAATAAAATCAGTGCCGACATTCCTTTCAGCAAGACCATTAAGATGGCGCAGGAGGAACGTTACTCCGAGCCCGATCCGCGTATCGACCTCAGCGGAAAGGATGTTATCCGCAAACTGGTGATTCTGGCACGCGAGGCCGGTTACTGTTTGGAACAGAGCGATGTTGAGAAGAACCTCTTTGTGCCCGATGACTTCTTTGAAGGCTCCCTGGATGACTTCTGGAAGAAAGTGCCGAGCCTCGATGCCGATTTCGAAGCCCGCCGCAAGGTGTTGGAAGCCGAGAACAAGCATTGGCGTTTCGTAGCCAAACTGGAAAATGGCAAAGCATCTGTCGGTTTGCAGGAAGTCGGCGCCAACCATCCGTTCTACGGGCTGGAAGGCAGCAATAACATCATCCTGCTGACCACGGCACGTTATAAGGAATATCCGATGATGATACAAGGCTACGGAGCCGGTGCGGGTGTAACGGCTGCGGGGGTATTTGCGGATATTATGAGCATTGCAAACGTTTAATCCAAATCGTAATATAGAAAGATGAAACACATCATTATATTGGGTGATGGTATGGCCGACTGGCCCGTGAAGGCTCTGGGAGGCAAAACCTTGCTGCAGGCGGCTGCAACTCCCTATATGGACAAGCTGGCACGCATGGGACGTGTGGGAAGGCTGGTGACGGTGGCCGAGGGATTTCATCCCGGCAGTGAGGTGGCGAATATGTCCGTTCTGGGCTATAACCTGCCGAAGGTGTACGAAGGCCGCGGTCCATTGGAGGCGGCGAGTATCGGTGTGGACTTGCAGCCGGGTGAGATGGCGATGCGCTGCAACATTATCTGCATCGAGGGAGACAATATCAAGAATCATTCTGCCGGGCACATTACTACAGAGGAAGCGGATGTGTTGGTAAAATACCTTCAGGAGCATTTGGGTGATGACCGCGTGCATTTCCATACGGGCGTGCAATACCGCCATCTGCTGGTAATAAAAGGAGGGGACAAGCGCATTGACTGTACGCCGCCCCACGATGTCCCTTTGAGGCCTTTCCGTCCGTTGATGGTGAAGCCGATGGAGGGTACGGAGAATATTTCGGTCCCCGAAGGCGGTGCAGAGCTTACTCCGAAGCAGACTGCCGATTTGATTAATGATTTGATTCTCCGTTCGCAAGTGTTGCTGGAAAACCATCCGGTCAACATGAAGCGGAAGGCCGAGGGTAAGGACCCTGCCAATAGCATCTGGCCGTGGAGTCCCGGTTATCGTCCGCAGATGGAGCGCCTTTCAGACAAGTTCCCGCAGGTGAAGCGTGGTGCTGTGATTTCTGCCGTGGATTTGATTAACGGCATCGGCTACTATGCCGGATTGCGGCGCATCACCGTAGAAGGTGCGACAGGGCTTTATGATACCAACTATGAGAATAAGGTGGCTGCCGCCCTTGATGCATTGCGGACGGATGATTTTGTCTACCTGCATATCGAGGCCAGTGATGAGGCCGGTCACGAAGGAAATGTCCCCTTGAAGATTATGACGATTGAGAATCTGGACAGCCGTGCCGTAGGTCCTATCTACGAGGCTGTGAAGGATTGGGAGGAACCCGTTGCTATCTCCGTATTGCCCGACCATCCCACTCCCTGCGAACTCCGTACGCATACGGCCGAACCTATCCCGTTCCTCATTTGGCATCCGGGTATCGAGGCTGACGAAGTACGGACATTTGATGAAGTGGCAGCCTGCGAAGGCAGTTACGGACTGATGAAAGAAGACGAGTTTATTAATGAATTTATGAGTTCCACCACAGAGTAACACAGAGTTTCACGGGGTTTTATTTATAGAGAATTCTGTGAGACTCTGTGGTGAATAAAAAAATACCGCAATGAAATATTATAGCACCAACAAACAAGCCCCCGAAGCCACTCTTGAAGAGGCCGTGGTAAAGGGGCTTGCCGCAGACAAGGGGCTTTTCATGCCCTTTACAATCAAAACTCTGCCACAAGAGTTTTACGATAGCATCGATACACTCAGCTTTCAGGAGATAGCCTATCGCGTGGCAGATGCTTTCTTTGGCGAGGATGTTTCTGCCGATACGCTGAAACAGATTGTTTATGACACACTCAGTTTCGATGTCCCTCTGGTCCGGGTGACGGAGAATATTTATTCGCTTGAGCTGTTCCATGGTCCGACGCTTGCCTTTAAGGATGTGGGCGGTCGCTTCATGGCGCGTTTGCTGGGATACTTTATCAAGAAAGAGGGCAAGAAGCAAGTCAATGTTCTCGTTGCTACTTCCGGTGATACGGGGAGTGCTGTTGCCAATGGTTTCCTCGGTGTGGAAGGCATACACGTCTATGTGCTCTACCCGAAGGGAAAAGTCAGTGAAATCCAGGAGAAACAGTTTACTACCTTAGGGCAGAATATCACGGCCATTGAGGTCGATGGCACGTTCGACGATTGCCAGGCTCTGGTTAAATCCGCTTTTATGGACGGGGAACTCAACGAGCACCTGCAACTGACCAGCGCCAATTCCATCAACGTGGCGCGTTTCTTGCCGCAGGCATTCTATTACTTTTATGCCTATGCTCAACTGAAGCGTGCCGGTAAGGGAGACAATGCCGTCATTTGTGTACCCAGTGGTAACTTCGGCAATATCACTGCCGGCCTCTTCGGCAAGCGTATGGGACTACCCGTGGAACGCTTTATCGCTTCCAACAACCGCAATGATATCTTCTTCCAATATTTGCAGACGGGTGTTTATACACCGCGTCCCAGTATCGCTACCATTGCTAACGCGATGGATGTGGGCGACCCGAGCAACTTTGCCCGCGTACTCGACCTTTACGGAGGCAGCCATGCCGCCATCTCTGCCGAAATCAGCGGTGCCACTTATACCGACGAGCAGATTGCCGAAACCATGCGGGAAGTGTGGAAGAAGGACCATTACCTGCTCGACCCGCACGGAGCCTGCGGCTTCCGGGCCCTGGCCGAAGGACTGAAACCCGGCGAAACGGGCGTATTCTTGGAAACGGCCCATCCGGCGAAGTTCAAGGATACAGTGGAGAAGATTATCGGTGAAGCCGTAGAAATACCTGCCAAGCTTCAGGCCTTTATGCGCGGCGAGAAGAAGAGCCTGCCAATGTCGAAGGACTTTGCGGACTTCAAGCAATATCTGATGCATGTATAAAGAATGGGACGTCAGTAAAGAAAAACACCGGATTACTTGACATTGCCTTTCGGATGTTGTATCTTTGTAACTGCAATCTTAGTTCAGATTCAATTTTAAATTAGCATAAAAGGAGAGGCATCGCTTCTCCTTTTTTGTTGTGTTCTTCCGTCACTTCATTTGCCAAACCTTAGGGTCTACTCTCCTAAACCAGTGCTTTGCAGATTTAATCCTCCACTTCAGCAAGCGGAATGGTGGGCATTTGCTTGGAAAATCCCGGCGGTTTTGACGAAAAGCTCGGATGTTTTTGACGAAAAGTCCGGATGTTTCGGATGAAAAGCTCCGAGCTTTCGGATGATATGTTCAGCGCTGACAGATGGTGTGTCGAGGATAAACGGATGATATGTTCGGGACGGATACATGGTTTGTTCCGGCTATATGAACGGACGATCATGCGTCTGTTCCGTTAATCTTCCATAAATCTGCTCTTGACAAGATTGGCTGCTTTATTCTGTATCGGGTTCTTCCCGGATGATGTTTATCATGCTGCCCAACTTATGATGGTTGTTCCATAGCACAAGCACTTCAATCTTCCGGAGACTGTGCCGGTAAAGAAGCGTATAGTCGGGATGCGGAATGATGTACCGTATGTTCTCTGCTTCGGTGGGCTGTCCGATAAACGGATTCAGCGTGACACGGTACAATGCATTTTGGAACAAGGTGTACAGAGCCCCGCCACACCGTTTGTTGCCATCTCTTTCTTGCGAGGAAATCAGCAGGTCCTTCAGAGCTTCTTTGGCAAGTGGCGACCAGATTATTTGTTTAGCCATGCTTCCACCTCCTTACTGATTGTGACATCCTCTTGTCCTTCTCCCTCATCCAGTTGCCGGCAGGCTTTCTTAAGGTCATGGCGTAGCCGGGTGGAGAATGCGAGGACTTGCTTTGTTTGCTGGGACGATTGCTCTTCTTTAACTTTTGCCATAACGTTATCTCCTTTTTCCTTAAAACATTTCAAAGTAATGAATTGTTTGAGGGGAAAAATACGAAGCTGATGAAAGATAAGAAACTGGAAGCCAATCTCAGTATGGTTGCATCGCGCGTCATGGCGGGGTTGAATATGAATGGATTGAAATTTCTGCTCCCTTTGTGGCTGGGTGCATTGACAGGTGTCACGGTGCGTTGTGTCTTTGCTGCCGTGGCATTTTGGATAACAAGCTGGTTTGTAAAGGAGGCACCGGTCACAAGGCGGCAGCGGATAGGGCTGTTCTGTCTGGGAGCTTTCGGACTCTACGGGTTCATGTTCTGCTATCTGCTGGGCATCAGTAAGACGACTCCGGTTTCCAGTGCCATCTTCAACTCCATGCAGCCCATTTGGGTCTTTCTGATATCTGTCTTTTTCCTGCACGAAAAGGCTACGCTGATGAAGATAATCGGCATAGCGCTGGGTTTTGGCGGTGCGTTGTTGTGCATCCTTACGCAAGGCAGTGATGACCTGGCGCACGATACGTTTACGGGCAACATGCTCTGCATGGTGAGCTCGCTGGTCTTTGCCGTTTACCTGATTGTGAGCAAGAAACTGCTGGAAGAGGTCGGGGTAGTGACGATGATGAAGTACATCTTTGGCGGTGCGGCAGTAACGGGATTGATTGTGTCGTCCATTATAGGCTGGGATGCACCCTTGCTTACGGATGCCTTGCATGGGAAGTGGCACTGGGTGCCGTGGGCGGTGTTGGCGTTTGTGCTGGTTTTCCCTACTTACCTCAGTTACTTTCTGGTTCCGGTGGGCTTGAAGTATCTCAAGACGACGGTTGTAGCCATGTACAGCTATCTGATACTGGTGGTGACTACCGTTGTTTCCCTCACCTTGGGGCAAGACCGTTTCAGTTGGACGCAAGCCGCTGCCATTGCCATGATTTGTATCAGCGTGTACTTTGTTGAAGTGGCGGAAGCGAAGAAGTAGTGACGAATACCAGGTATTCCCCTTCCGCCTCGATGGTGAATTCTGTACTGGTGCATTCGTTGAGTGTGCCTTGCCACCAGTTGGTGAAATCGCTGAGGGGATAGACCAGTCCTTTGCCATGCAGACCGTGTGCAGTGAAGTTGATGATGGATACTTGCTGTCCGGGATGGCTTGGGAAGGTGCGGGTACCCCGGCAGGGGATGAAGATGCCGTAATCGGTATAGGTACGTACATCGGCTCCGGCACGGAGATAGTCGATGAGCAGGCTGATATTTCCCAGTGTATGGTCTTCACGTTTGCCCGTGGCACCGATGATGGCGATACGGCGTTTGCCTTTCGCCAGCAGGAAGTTGACGGCTTTAGTCTGGTCGTTGGTCTCCTGGTCGCTGATACGGTGTAGGATATGTCCGAACTTCCGGCGGTTTTCATCACTGAGGGAGTCACCGTCGCCGATGATTACGTCGGGAGTATGGCCCCGGCGGATGTATTCGTCCGCTCCGCCGTCGCAACAAACCACGTAAGGCGCTTCCGCCAATATCTTTAAAGGTAGGGGACTTGCAGGATATTCCCCATTCGCCAAAACTACGGCATCAATAGTTAATAATTGCTCGTTGCTCGTTGATAGTTCGTCTTTCATGTCTTTCTTAATCCCTAATCTCTAATCCTTCATCCTTGTTCATCATTTTCCTCCATTTGAAGTAGCCAAAGATAGCTATAATTGTGTAAAGGGCATATAGTCCGGCTGTAAAATCAAGTCCTTTGTAGATGTACAGTCCGGCGCTAACGGCATCTACCGCAATCCATGCCCACCATTGCTCTACATATTTCCGTGCCAGCATCCACATGCCGGCTATGCTCAGTGCGGTGGTGAAGGAGTCCAGCCAGGGCACATTGCTGTCCGTGAAGTTTATCAATATCCAGGCAATGCCAAGCAGAGCGGCGATGAATACGGCGGTAAGCGGCAGCAAGTAGCGCGCCGGCATATGGGTGATAGGAAGTTCCAGTTTTTGTTCTTCTGTTCTTGTGTCCTCTCCTTTCTGTCCTGCACCTTTCCGCCGCAAGATAGTCCGGCGCAGAAATGCTCCGTACTTCCACATCATCCAGCCGTAGATGGCAGCACCCAGATAATAGATGTTGATGCCGAAGTCTGCATACAGCCCCGCATCATAGTAGACAAAAATATAGACGGCAGGCATAATGATGCCCGCTATCCAAAGATAAATGCTTGCCCGGTACTCCAACCAGAGATAGAGAATCCCGACCACAGTGCCTATAATCTCAAGAGTATGTTCCATCAGAAATTGATTGCTATATGTCCCAATACATTCGTTCCCGCCTGGGCAGCGTAGCCGGCATAGTTGTAACGGACTTTTCCTCCGTTGTCGTCGTGATAGTATCCGCTGCCTGCGTATCCGTTGTTTTCGTATTCTTCATTGAACAGATTGTAGATGGTGCACCCTATGGTTACCGACTTTACTTTAGGCAACTTGAAGGTATAGGACAGATTCAGGTTGCTTACGAAATAAGCATCCAGCGTGCACTCCTCTTGCTTGGCGTTACTCATGTATTGCTTGCTGATATATTGTGACTGCAACGAGGCCTCGAATCCCTTGAACGTATAGCCCAGGCGGTTGTTCAGTATGAAGTCGGGAGAGAATGCGATGGGGGTATCCCCGTGTTTGATGACCCATGCCTCCGACCCGGCCTCCTCGTTTTCAAAAAGTGTTTCGGTAAAGTTCTGCACACGGTTCTTGCTGAGTGTGGCATTGATGTCCCATTGGAAACCGCAGTCCAGCCGGATGCCTGCCATCAGCTCGATACCCATGCGGTAGCTGTCGGGCACGTTGCTGGCCATGGCTTCGCCTATCTCGTTCAGCTCTCCCGTCAGTACCAGCTGGTCTTTATAGTCCATATAGTAGAAGTTGGCACCCGCATGGATCCATGAGTTGGCGAAGGTATATCCCAGTTCGTAGTCGAACAAACGCTCAGCCTTGGGATGTTCGGTGAAGTAGCCGTCGGTGTAGTTGTTGCGCGTAGGTTCTTTATGGGCTACGCTGAACGAACCGTATAGGCGGTGGTTGCGGTCGATTTGCCAGGACAGTCCGGCTTTCGGGTTGAAGAAGTCGAAGTCTTCGTCGATGTCCAGCTTCTGCATTCCCGGAGTGGCGGCAGTCCAGTTGTACTTGTCGTTCAGTCCGTTTATCTTGTAGTTGATGTGGCGGTATTGCAGGTCGAGGTAGGCGCTGAGGCCGCTTACCAGTTCATAATTGGTTTTCAGATAAATATTTCCGTCATTCTTTGTGGCGTTGTTGCGGTAGTAGTCGTGGTCGGGATTCAGTTCGCCGATATAGTTCTTTACCCAAAGCACTTTTCCGAAGTGGTCGCCGTCATAGCGGTTCAGTGCACCGCCTAGCGAGGCATGCAGACGGTCGGCTTTGTAGCTTACGGAGAAGATTCCGCCGCCAAACCAGTTGTCCATTGCCTTCTTGCGGATAAGGTCGCTTACTTCTATCTTGCCGCCGTTGTATTCGAAAGGCGACATGCCGTACTCTGCCAACGAGCGTTCGCCTTTATATTCCTGGTAGTACCCGTCGCCTTTGGTGTAGTGCAGGCCGATATTCAGATTCCATTGCGAGGTGAAATTGTGGTTGAACAGCAACTGGTAATTCTTCTGCGTATAGTTGTCGGTCTGGTCGTCATAGAAATGCAGTGCACCTCCTTCGTCCGTGAGGTAATGCTTCTCGCCGTTGTCGTCTTTATAATATTCTTTGCTGTATACATGGCCGTCCCGGTCGGTGGCGTACATGAATCCGCAGGAATTGTAACGCCGTCCGTAACGTTCCATCTCCTCCTTGCTGGCATAGTTCCATGCGTGGTAAGTGCGCTCTTTGCCGGCAAAGGTTATCAGTTTGACGGAGGTATTGTCATTGTAGTATCCTCCTTGCAGATAATAGGAGTTCAGTCCCACAGACGCCCGGTCTATATACCCGTCCGTACTGATGTTGGAGAGCCGCGCATCGAACGACCAATGATTGTTGATGAGTCCCGTTCCCACTTTCACCGTCTCCTTGTGCGTATGGAAGGAGCCGTAGGAACCGTTGAATTCTGCATAGGGTTTCATGGAGAAATCACCCGTCTGCATGTTGATGCTGGCACCGAAAGCTCCTGCACCGTTCGTTGAGGTACCTGCTCCGCGCTGTACCTGCATATCCTTGACGGAGGAGGCGAAGTCCGGCAGGTTGACCCAGAATACCGTGTGACTCTCCGCGTCGTTGATGGGAATACCGTTGGCGGTGACGTTGATGCGTGTGCCGTCTGTTCCACGGACTCTCAGCGTGGTGTAACCCACCCCGGCACCGGCATCGCTGGTAGTAATGGCGGAGGGTGTCATACTCAACAGATATGGCAGGTCTTGTCCGAAATTCTGTTTTTTCAGTTGTTCTTTGCCTATATTGGTGAATGCCACCGGTGTGCTGCTTGTGGCACGTGTGGAGATGACTTCCACTTCCTGCAGGTTTATCACCCGCAGACTGTCTTGCTCTTGTGTCTGCGCACAGACACCCAGTGCTGCCATAAGGAGGCAGGTCGCCATTGCATGTCTCTTCATTTGCAATTGTTTCGTTTAGATGAATAACAGAAAAGGGGAACTTTTCTTCTTTTCCCTCCGCCGGCATTACCCGGATCAGGTTAATGGGTATGATCTCAGCCCGTCGTATTAGGGCACCCCTTAGTTGAAATCGGGAGCAAAGGTAGGAGTTTTCGTCGAAAGTGGCAAGTTAAGTGAACGAAAGTCAGAGTTATTTGTTAATTTTGCAGCATTAATTTTAAAAAAAGAGTATAGTTATGTTATTATCTTTATTCATGGCAGCCTTTGCTGCCCAAGTTGCTGACGACGGTTTCAGCAAACTGCAGATATTCCTTCAGCAATTGATAGATTGGGGCGTAAATGCCGGTGGACGTATTATCGGAGCCATCATCATCTTTGTGGTAGGACGGTTCCTGATTTCCCTTCTTCGGAAAATGCTGGCGAGGTTATTGGCAAAAAGACATGTGGATGCCAGTATCCAGAGCTTCGTGAAAAGTTTAGTCAATATCTTGCTGACCATTCTGCTGATTATTGCCGTTATCGGCAAATTGGGAGTGGAAACCACTTCTTTTGCAGCTTTGTTGGCATCTGCCGGTGTGGCTATCGGTATGGCACTTTCCGGAAACTTGCAGAATTTTGCGGGTGGACTGATTGTCTTGCTGTTCCGTCCTTTCAAGGTAGGTGACTGGATTGAAAGCCAGGGAGTGTCCGGCACAGTACGCGAAATCCAAATCTTCCATACGATTCTGACCACAGCCGACAATAAGGTAATCTATATCCCTAACGGTGCGTTGAGCAGTGGCACCGTGACCAATTACAGCCGCGAGGACACCCGTCGCGTGGATTGGGTGATTGGTGTGGAATATGGTGAGAATTATGACAAGGTAGAAAGCACCGTGCGTCGTATCATCTCCGAAGACAGCCGTATTCTGAATACTCCCGAACCGTTTGTAGCTCTCCATGCCTTGGATGCCAGCAGCGTGAATGTAGTTATCCGTGTTTGGGTAAAGAGTGGAGATTACTGGGGAGTTTATTTTGATATGAACAAGAAGATTTACTCCGTATTCAACGAAGAGGGCATCGGTTTCCCGTTCCCGCAGTTGACGGTGCATCAGGCGAAAGACTGAGTTATCATTTATGGGCAAAAAATAGTCACTGTTTCGACGGTGTCTTACTAATACTGATAAAGCAGATTATGTAGATTTATTCAATTTAAATCTGATTAATCTGCTTTTTGTATGTGATAGAAGTGGTTGCAGTTTGTTCTTTTCCTACTTTTGTTTACTTTTGCCGATATTCAATGTATCTAATACTAAAAAAAAGAAAGCAAAATGGGCTATGCGGTTGATTTTGATGGTCAGCTATATAATGGTTTGAGCATTGGTAAAGCAGAAGCTTTTGCTTCTGTCTTTGATCGTTATCACCGTTTGTTGTATGCTTTGGCTTACCGGTATTTAAAATCCGGTCCTGAAGCAGAAGATGCAGTTCAACATACCTTTATGAGATTGTGGGAACAACGGGAAACTTTTGATTTTTCTGAAGGGTTGCGCAGTCTTTTATTTACTATTTTGAAGAATTATATCTTGAATGAGTTACGTCATCAGCGTATTGTGCTTGAGAAACACGAAGAATTGCTTCAACAGAATAGTGAAGAGGAAGATGTGATGAAAGCATTGGAGGATGCTGATTTTCGTAGATACTTGCGTTCTGTTATTGGTAAGTTACCACCTCAAAAACAGAAAATATGTTTGATGAAGATTGAACAAGGCTTGTCCAACCAAGAGATAGCAGATAAATTGCATATTACTATACCAACAGTAAAATCACATTATACACAAGCAATTAAACAACTTCGTGGTATGATCGATAAATTGATACTCATACTTTTGGTTTGCTGAAGTGTTTTATATAATATAATATCAAGGTAATGAAGATGGATAAAGAAATGATAGACCGGGTACTTGATAATTCGGCTTCTTCAGTAGAGAGTAAGGCTACTATGGATTGGTTTGCAACTGAGGAAGGACAAGAATATCTTTCACAAAGAATAACGGCAGAATCTGTGCTTATGGGGGAAAGAGAAATAGAAGAATGGACTGGTGGAAATATTCCCACAGAGCGAATGAGGAAGCGTTTCTTGGGACAAATAAAGCAGCATAGTAGATTGTGGAGGTGGTGGCAAGTCGCAGCTGTCTTTATACCTTTTCTGTTGTTTGGCAGTACCATTGTTTTTCTGGCAGATAAGGCAGGTGTCTTTTCTGATATACAATATGCAGAGATTGTAGTGCCGTGTGGTGAACGTATGCAAGTCGTTTTACAAGATGGAACGAATGTTGAGCTTAATTCAGCAACAACTTTGCGCTATCCTAAGAAGTTTGGACTATTCAGTAGGAAAGTAGAACTTTATGGTGAAGGATATTTTAAGGTGGCAAAAGAAAGGGGACGCCCGTTTACAGTACAGACAAAAGATTTGGAAGTGAGAGTGACTGGTACTCAATTTAATATGAAAGCCTATCCGGCTGATTTTCATATTTTTGTTACTTTGGATGAAGGAAGTGTGTTGCTAAAGGGAATGGGGGATAAGGTATACCCGTTAAAACCGGGGGAAAGTGCAGCCTATGATTGCCGTTCTGGCAAGTGTGACATTACTCGTCCTATAGATTTGGATGGAATGAAAGCATGGCGTACTAATAGTCTGAATTTTTATATGGCACCTTTGAAGGATATAATCAAAGTGATGGAACGGCAGTATGATACGCAGTTTATTATAAATGATTCTATTTTGTTGGATAGTAGGTATACACTGTCTACTAGTAAAGTGAATGTCATTGATGTGCTTCATGATCTGGAAAAGGTTTCTTGCATAGAATTTATTGAAAAGGATGAGAATGTCTTCGAAATAAGGAGAAAAGACTGATACCCAGTTAAGGGAATTATGATATAGGTGTATGGATTTAAACAGAATCCTGCACCTATTTTTTTGTATTGTTGAAAAAAAAATGTTTTCGACTCATACCTTCCGGAAGTTGATGTGTTAGCTTTATATGAAAGGCCTTTAAAGAGATTATTGAATTATGAATTAAAAAATTTAATGCTTTATGAAATCACGATTCAAAACAAAGAAATTACTTCTTTTGGGAATCTTGTTGTTTGGTTTGTCTGTTGCAACATGGGCACAAAAAGTTTCCTTGAACTATACCAATGTAGAGTTGCAGGATGTATTGCTATCCATTAAAAAGCAAACCGGTTATGTATTGGTGTTTAGTGATCAGATATTGGATGTACACCGAAGAGTATCGATAAAAGTAGAAGGAGAAGATTTGGTCAATGTGTTGAAGGAGTTATTAAGTGATGGTAATGTAACCTTCGAGATAAAGAATAAGAAGATATATTTTATTCTTAAAGAACTGGTTGATGTTGAATCTGCCAAATCCTGGAAGATAACAGGGGTGGTAAAGGATGTGAATGGAGAACCGATTATTGGTGCTAATATTCTTGTGAAAGGTTCTACCATTGGAGTGATATCTGATATTGACGGTAAATTTCTGCTGAATGAGGTGCCGGCCGGTTCCATTCTGGAAATTTCCTATATCGGATATGACAATCGGGAAATCAAGCTCAAAGATGAGGCCCCATTAACGGTTATACTGACGGAAAATTCAACTCTTCTGGAGGAATTGGTGGTAATTGGTTACGGGAGTGTTCGTAAACGCGATTTGACGGGAGCTGTATCGCAAATTAATGCAGATCAAATACAGAAAGGGCCGGTGACGAATATCCTGCAATCTGTGCAAGGAAGGATTTCCGGATTTCATGTTACTCCGAGTTCCGGACAACCGGGTGCAAGTACTGATGTTCTTATTCATGGTACACAATCCATTAATGGAACGAATGCTCCCATTTATGTGATTGACGGGACAATTTCTGAGAATATCAATAATCTGAATCCGCAGGATATTGAAACCTTTACTGTATTGAAAGATGCTTCTGCTGTGGCTATCTACGGTTCACGTGCCGCTAATGGAGTGGTGGTAATTAATACAAAACGTGGTAAAGTGGATGAGAAACCGACAATTTCGTTCAAGACGGAACAGAGCTTCCAACAAGAAGGCAATCTGAAAATTGATTATTTGAATGCAGCCCAATGGCTTGAAATAGCTACGGAGGCATATAAAAATGGAGGTAAGGATGTGCCTTGGGGTGACAGTGATTTGGAAAAGATAAAAGGCAATGACAATTGTTGGCCGGATTTGATGAAAAGAACGGGATATCTGACCAATAATAATCTTTCAATAACGGGGGGAAGTAAGAATTCCAATTATTTTGTGTCACTGAATTATTTGTATAATGAAGGTATCATCAAAGAACAGAGTTATAATCGTTTGAATCTTCGTTTGAACAGTGACCATAAGATTGGTGATAGGATTAAATTCGGACATTCTGTTAATCTCTATGCTTCAGAACAGACATCTCAACGTGATTTTGATTGGAGGGATACATATGCTGCCTCTTTCCGTTATTCTCCTTTGAATGCCATGTATGATAAGGATGGTGATTTTGCTACAATATCCAATACTTATCTACAAAGTAAAACTCCTAGCCCATTGTGGATGCTTAAAAATTCAGATAGAACTGTACGCAATAAAGGAATTGATGGTAATCTTTATTTAGCCGTTGATATTCTTGAAGGATTGAAGTTTACGGCCCGTGTGAGTGGGGAGTGGAAAAATGGTTATTCAAATGATTTCATTGGTGCCATGGATACAAAATACGGTATGGAGGGCAGTAATGTGAATAAGGTAACTAAAACGAATGCAGAAACATTCCATTGGATAACCGACTATACCTTGGATTACCAGAAAACCTTTAACCAAATTCACTCGGTTTCTGCATTGTTGGGTTATTCTGTAGAAAAACAGACTTTTGAGGATTTAATGGGGAGTCGTGGAAATACACCGAGCAATGATATTAAATTTCTGAATGCAGGTGATCCCAGTACTGCACTTAATAGCAATTCGTGGAGTGAATGGAGTTTCCTTTCTCAATTTGGACGTTTAGCTTATTCTTTCAAAGATAAATATTATTTCAGTGGTACGTTACGCCGTGACGGTTCGTCACGTTTGGTAAAGGATAAATATGGTATCTTTCCATCTGTATCGGCAGCATGGCGTATAGGAGAAGAGAAATTTATGGATGCTTTTAACTGGTTGGATGAACTGAAGTTCCGCTTGAGTTGGGGCAAGGTTGGTAATGTGTTGAGTATTAATCCTTATGGTACATCGGTATATCTTTCACAACAGAACGCGGTATTCAATGAAAAGGTTGTTGCCGGATATACATTTGCCAATGCTGTCAATACAGATTTGAAATGGGAAAGTACTGAAAAAAAGAATATAGGTTTGGATCTTTCCATGTTTAGAAATTCTTTTTATGTGGTTATGGACTTTTATATTGAGGATACTAAAGATTTGTTGTTCAACCAACCTATAGCTACTTCTGTTGGACTTTCAGGCAGTCCTTATATCAATGCCGGACATATACGCAATACTGGTATTGACTTTGAAATAGGATATAGACGTACGATTGGTGACTGGAAATTTGATGTTAACTTTAATGCTTCTCATGTACACAACGAAGTGATAGATTTGGAAGGACGGGATTTGACTACTTCAGGTATCAAGGAGGGCTATCCAATCGGAAGTTTTTATGGTTATGTGTCCAATGGCATTATCCGTACACAGGATGATTTGAATAATCATCCGCATTATGCCGGAAAACAGATAGGAGATATTTGGTTTAAAGATATTAATGGCTACGATGAAAACGGAAACCTTACGGGTAAGCCGGATGGAAAGGTAGACACAGCTGATAGAGCTTTGTTTGGAAAAGTATTTCCCGATTTGAACTATGGTTTGGCAGGCTCAGTCAGTTACAAAAATCTTACGCTTCAGATTCAGCTTCAAGGTGTTCAAGGTATTCAAAAGAATATGTTGAGCGGTGGCTATGCAACAGATATGTTTGGTGGAGAACCGAATATGGAGGCAAGCTATATTCTTGATAGATATGATGCTGAAAGAAATCCTAACGGGAAGTATCCTCGTGTGGCAGTGGGAGATCCGGGACAGAATCAGCAGTTCTCTGACTTTTGGTTGATTGATGCCTCTTATCTGAGTATTCGCAATCTGAATCTTAGTTATAGTTTTCCCAAAAATATATGCAATAAATTGGGTATGGAAAACTTGAATGCTTATATTGGAGTCCAGAATTTATATACGTTTGGCAATGAGTATTCTGAAATTAGCAGTACTGTGACCGTACCTATGCCACGTACTTGTACGTTCGGATTACAATTTGCATTCTAATAATATTATCATTTTAAAGTATCATTGATTATGAGAAAAAATATATTTAATAGAAGCACATTGACGGCTATTTGTCTATCATTAGTTATGTCCGCTTGTTCGGATAGCTTTTTGGATATTCAGCCTCAGGATAAACCTGGTTCAGATAATTTTCTGAATAATTTATCTTCCGCACAAGAACTTGTTGTTGCATCATTTAATCCTTGGGTGGCTCAAACACAGATGTATGGAAAGCGATTTGCCACGATATGTGACGCACTGACAGATGATGGCGGGCTTCGACTGAATGGTAATGATTTAATTCAGGTATTGGATTGGAATATTACACCAAGTCTTAATTATCCAACAGACTGGTGGAAGTATTCTTATCAAAGTGTCAACGCTGCCAATTATGCTATTCAGGAGATTCCGAAACTAAAGAATAAAGGATTTACTGATTCTGAAATAAATCCTTATATTGCAGTTGCACGTTTCATGCGTGCTTTTAATTATATGTTCTTGACGACATTTTATGGAGATGTACCATTAATCACGGCTCCGCTTTCATCTTTTGATGAATTCTCTCAACCCCGTACCCCGGTATCAGAGATTTATCAGAAAATTATAGAAGATTTTTCTTTTGCTAAAGAAAATTTGACGAGAGATGGTAATGGATATACTGGCATGCCTACCCGTGCTACTGGTGCTGCCTATCTGGCAAAAGCTTATTTATATAATAAGGACTTTGTGAATGCAGAACAAGCAGCTCGTGAGGCAATACAAATTGCTGAGTCTGACGGATACTATCTGATTGATGATTATGAATCCATTTTCAGTATTGACAACGAACAAAATCCGGAACTGTTGTTTTATTTCGCTTTTGAACGTAATAGTGGACTTTGGGAACAGGATTTTTGTGTTGAAAGGAATGTAAGGGATTTGCCGACTGAGTTGAAATATATTCAAGGGGGTGATGGTTGGGGATATTGTCTGCCTACTCGCAGCCTTTATGATGCGTATGAAACGAATGATCCTCGTCGTGAATATACTTTGTATTATCAAGGTTCTGTATTCGGCACATATACTCCATCCACTCCCTTAACTCTTGATTATCATAGTTATGACAGCGATGGGAACCAAACGGCAATCCCCATCACTTATAATACCGGTGATAAAGTGATTTATGATTATAAATGGTCTCCTACCGGATTGAATGTGAAGAAACTGACGGAGGATTTAACGGGATTGACCAATGTTCGTTATGCAGGATTGGATTGGCCTGCTATGCGTATGGCTGATTTATATCTTTTTTTAGCTGAAGCTTTGGCAGAACAAGGCAAGGATGAAGCACTTGTATGGGTTAATAAGGTACGCTCGAGACCTTCTGTCAATATGCCTCCAAAATCAACTGCCGATGGAGATTTAGTTGATATTGTACGTCATGAAAGAAGGGTGGAACTTGCAATGGAAGGTGAACGTATTTTTGATTTACTCCGTTGGGATGCTGTGAAAGATGTATTTGGTGATGGAAAACAAATTAAGCTTCATTTTTATTCAGACTATTTGCCAGAGACAAGCAGTGATAAATTTAAAACAGTACCAGGATTGACGAAATATCCAACAGACCATATTCTGTTCCCTATTCCTCAATATGAGATGGACCAGAATAAAGCCATTATTGAAAATAATCCGGGTTATTGATAAATCGAGAGAATACCGGATTGAATTTTTCTACTTTCTGGTATTCCTTCTCTTATTTTTATAAAATACTTTGTATATGAAGAAATACTTGTTTATGCTGTTGGCTTTATGTTTGATGCCGGCAAACAACACTGCACAAATTTTAAATAGTTTGAAGGATATAATCAGACCAACAGACCCTTCACTCATCAGAACATTAAATGGTCAGTGGGACTTTTATTTTATTAATGGGGCTGACTGGAAAGAGCAGGCTTGTTTTTATCAACCTGACTATGATATAAGCTCATGGGATAGAATCCTTGTGCCGGGTTGTTGGGATGCGCTTGGTTATGTAGAACCTAAATATGCTAATCCGGAAGAAATAAACGGGTTATACCGCAAGAACTTTACAGTCCCTAAGGGGTGGAAGGATAAACATGTTTTTTTAAGTTTTGATGGAGTTTTGCGGGGATATGAAATATGGGTAAATGGAAATTATGTGGGAAAGTGGGAATCTTCCTATAATACTTGCCATTTTGATGTTACGGATTTTTTAAAGAAAGGTGAAAACCTATTGGCTGTAAGGGTATATACTCATTATAAAGGGTTTGATTTTGATGGAAATGATGATTGGGGACAAGTTGGTATTAACAGAAATGTTTCTATGTTTGCCATACCCGATACGCATCTAAAAGATTTCACTTTACGCACGGATAGCGTGTCAAATGAAAGTGCACGCATAAATATGATGTTTGATATTGCTTCCTTTACAAGTTCAGTATCGGCTAATACCTATATTGAGGGTTTGATAAAGGAACCGGGTGGAAAGATTGTTGCTCGATTCAGAGAAGAGCTTCAGAAGGCAGAACAACAGATTTCCAAAGAAATAATTCTGGATAACCCTTTCTTGTGGAATGCAGAAACACCTCATCTTTATCGGTTGGAATATTCTCTTTATGCTCCGAAACGTGTGCAACATTTTACTGTCAATTTCGGTGTGCGTGAAGTATTGGTGGAGAAAAATGTGATAAAACTAAATGGTAAGAAGATAAAGTTACGTGGAGTGGATTTACATGAGACAGATCCTTTTAATGGAAAAGTGGTAAGTGAAGAATTAAATCTAAAAGATTTGAGGATGATGAAAGATGCGAATGTGAATTTTATCCGTTGTTCCCATTACCCACGTGATCCCCGGTTCTATGAACTTTGTGACTCAATCGGTATGTATGTAATGGATGAGGTTCCTTTTGGGTATGGCGATTCTCATTTATATGATAAATCCTACCAGGATATTTTGTTGACTAGAGCAGATGCCACCGTTCGTAGAGACAAGAATCATCCTTCTGTATTATTCTGGAGTATAGGGAATGAAAATCCCTTGACCACCATTGCTGAAGAAACGGGAAGGTATGTAAAACGAATGGATCCTACACGCCCCATTTGTTATCCGATGATTCACAATTATTTTCTGAGTTTGGACTTCAATATACCTGACTTTGTCGATATATTTGCTCCTCATTATCCTCCGGTTGCTACATTGAGATATTATGCGGAGGCTGCCAAACGCCCGGTTATTCTGACAGAATATTGTCATTCGCTAGGCCAGTCTTTCGAACAGCATAAAGATTTGTGGGAATTGATAGAGAAGAATGACAATTTGGCCGGTGGCTGTGTTTGGGAGTGGGTCGATCAAGGTATGGTAGATAGAAAAGCTACTTTTCCGGGTAAGTATGCTTGGACAAACAAAATGTGGTTGAAGGATTCTACTTGTATTACTTTAGAAGGCAATTCCGGGGCAGATGGTATGCTTTATGCTAATCGTATACCTTTGAGTAATTATTATGAGTTGCGTAAAAACTATGCTCAAGTTCCGGTATGTACTGAACGGTTAGTTGGCAAGAAAGGGGTGAACCATTTGAAAGTCCAAGTAGCCAATAGATTTGATTTCGTGGATTTATCAGAAAAGGTCTCTTTTGAATGGCGTTTGCTGGATGGAAAGCATGTGGTTTCTGAAGGGAAAAAGAGTATCCAATGTCTGGCTGGTTGTATGGGCTATATACCGATTGAACTGGTATTGGATGAATCTCCTGCAGATAGATTTTATGTTTTGGAAATAGCTATATATACGGTTGAAGGATATTCAGTGGGTAACTATTCTATTCCAATTGTTTCAGAAGAAGGGCTTTTCATGACTCAATTGTTCAAAATAGCGGATGGTGAATTGATAGAGATGGATACTGTAGAGATATTACAGCAATTATCAGGTTGTTTTCAAACATACCCATTAATGAGAGTGGGACGTAAGTTCAGCATGTCTGAAGAGTTACGTGCGAAAGGTAAGGCAATAGAGAAATATTTGATGGAACCTATTGAATGTAAAAAAAGTGTTGTGGATAAAAGATATATTCAGGAAGTGGATTACATGAATCCGGCAATTTCTGCTATAGGTCGGGTTAGTTGTGGCAGTTTGCCAAGTGGTGGCATTAAGTTTAATTATTCATTGGCTCCGCAAACTAAAGGAAAGTTATTGTTGGAAGGAGGGTTGGCATTTCTTTTGGATACCAAAATAAAACATCTTCAGTGGTTGGGTTTTGGCCCTTATGCATCTTATCCGGGTAAACAATCTGCCAATGATTATGGTGTCCATGATATAACAGCCGGGGACTTATACTTTGAAGGAAATAGAATGGGCATTGACGTTTTACTTTGTTCGGATAGTATTGGGAATGGTTTTGCGGTGATAGCTCCAAACTGTAACATGAACTTTGAACAAACGGATAAAGGTATAGTATTATCTATAAATTCTGTGGTATCTGGACTTTGTGGAAAGTTGCGTGAAACAGCCTATCCTATATATACAGATGATATAGGAAACTTAGAAGGAAGTTTGGTTATTTATCCTCTTTCTGCAGGAAAATGGCCTCAAAGTATATCTTATCTTTTTAAACCAAGTAAAGATATAAAAGGAACGGAAAATCCATTTCTATCGGTTTACGATACTTATTTGATGAAATATTCAGATATTGTTAATTAAATTCATACTGTGGGGCAGTAGTCTCTGTGAAGAGGCTACTGTCCAATTATTTATTCTCCGTATACTCCGAGCTCTGCCTCTATTTCTTCGCAGACATCTTGTTCCAGGTTGAGCAGCTGATTGATTTCTTTTCGTTTTTCCAAATCCGTGAAATAGCTCTCCACTACTGCATAGATGTTGAAGCCGGTTGTGGAACCCGCAGCCAAATCCAATGACTCAACCATTTTCTCTACTGCTTGATGAATGCGTTTCTTACTGATAAAATGCAGTTCATTACTATGAATTAAGCTCTTTTCCATGATATTTTCTGTTTTAGTTATTGTAGTTATAACATTCTATCAAGCAAGTTAGTTCATGTAGATTGAACAGACTTGACAGTCGACCGAACGATATTTCTTTTTATATTTGCCAAAAATATAAGCGCGGCAATGAAAGAACTGTTTATAAAAATACTCCGTTTTCTGATGTTTGTACTGGTCGTAGCTTTGGGCTGCATCGGATATAACATCTATGAAGATACGTTGGCTGCTGTGTGGATACCCGTAGGGGTAGGACTTGTGGTGGCAGTCGTTACACTTCCTCTATATAAAAAATGGATATGGCTGACAACGATGGAGCAAAAGGCAGTGAATATATTGTGTCATGTGGTGTGCGTGGGTGTCATCAGTTGTTCGCTTTTTCTGGTAGGGAATTATCAGATGGCGGCTCCTGCTTCGACAAAGGAGGTGACGGTCACCGTACTTGAGAAGCTGATAAAAGAACATGAAAAGAGACGTAAAGTAGGCAAGCATCGTTATGTGTCGGACGGAGTACGTAAGGAGTATTACTTAAAGGTGGCTTTCGAGGATGGAGCGATAGAGACCTTGCATGTTTCCACAGCCACATACAACAAAGCACGAAAAGGCAAACCGAAAGTTCTGACTTTGCAGAAAGGAGGTTTCGGATTGCCGGTGATAACGAAGGGGCTATAGTTTTCATCCCCCCATGCAAGACATCAGATGAGGAACTGAATGCTCTTCTTAAAGATTTCTGCGTACAAAATGTCCGTCAATCCAAATGGTGGCATGGTGTCCTTTGAATTTCAGTAATACATAATTGGGATCTGTCGGGCCTTTGCTGAAGTGTGCGCTGAACCACTCTTGCCACATTTCCTGCTTGGTGGCTTCGTCTTCTATAATCTCCACCTCACCGGTGAGCACTACGCTGTTTCCTTTTTCCTGAAAGCACAAACCTGCTTTCGGATTGGCTGCAAACTCCTTTGTTTTAAGACTGTCTTTGCCGGTCGCCAACCATACGGTTGTGGCCCCTTCCGACTTGATGTTGCTCATTGGAACGGGGCGGGGATATCCCTCTTGGTTGATGGAAGTGATGACGACGGTTTCGCATCTTGCCAAGATTTCTGCTGCTTTCTCGATTAATGTTGCCATATTGGATGTTTTTATTGATTTGATTGCTGCAAATATAGGCATGGTAATAGGAAGAGCTATTGTAAAAAATCGACTTTTATGTTTTCACATAACTCAAAGTCCCTTCTTCCAATGGAGCGGAAGTGAGAAGCTGGCTTGGCGCGTTGCCGGACATCTTTTTGATTTCTTTTGAGAGATGGGAAACATCATAATATCCTGCTTTGATGGCAACGGACAGCAGATTGTCGAAAGAGGTACTTCGCAACAAGTCTACAGCATGTTTGAACTTCATAATCCGACTGTACTCTTTGGGTGTAAGTCCGGTGTGCTGCTTGAATTTCCGTTCGAAATGGCGTTGGCATAGGCAAGTCTCCTCCGCTAACCGGAGGAGTGACAAGTCACCCTTGCATCGGTTGATTTGCTGTATGGCGAACAGCATGCTCCGTTCTGTTTTTGGACTGTATCGGCATAAGGCTTGAAGCAGGAAGTTTTCAATAAAGACCAGGTGCTCTTGAATGGTTCCCAGTTCGCCCAGTCTCTCTGCAAAAGAGTGGGTAAAGAGGCTAGTAAGCTCATCGGCGTTTAACCGTAAGTTGGTGAGCTCCTGCAAAGGGAGGTCCATGAAGCGAGGTATTCCGCAAGGCAGAAAACGGATTCCCAGCATATGGACTGTTACCGTATGGGTCACTAATTCGGAATATTTGGTCATGGCTCCAATGAAGTAGGTATGGTAGGGCTGCATAACGAGGCTGTCGTGTACGGCCTTAGGGGCTTCACCCAACGTGAATATAAAGTCAGTGCATCCGTCCGGCAGGATATTGATGTGCATGCCGTATCCAGGTTGTCCTTTAAACTCCCAATATTTGTCAATATAGGGGGAGAGCAGGGGGCTGGGATGATATTCTTTGTACATAGGTTGTAAAGATAGGAATAAACTTCGAAGATAGGGAAATCCCTATGTATAAATAGAGAGAATCACGGAAAAGGAGGTTTTTATCATACTACATTTGCTGTATGGATAAATACTAAAACTTTCTATTATGAAAAAGATGTCAGTTGTTTTAGGCTTGTTACTCGCTGTCTTGGTGACGGGCTGTGGCATTTATGAGAGCTACGGGTTTGATTATAAGCAGTTGAGCAGCATTGAACGTGGTATGAGCTTTAAAGAGGTGTGTACCATTTTAGGAGAGCCTGCATTTAGAGATTTGAATAAGGAGGGAGAGGCTTGGACATTCCGCGCTTATACTCCTGCGGGGTGGTCGGCTGTCAAGGTGTGGTTCAAAGACGGAAAAGTGGACGAAATGAAGAGCTATCTGGAGGATACTTATCCGGTTACCACTTCGCGGGACAAGAGTTTCATGAATGAGAAAAAAGAATCTTCCGACAAGAGTAGCGAAACAAAGGTAATAGTTTCGCCGGAAGGGAAACATTACATCAAAATGGGCTCGGTAGTAGTCACTCCCGAAGGCAAGCATATAATAGTACCTTGATTATACCAACATAATCGTTTCCGGATATAGTATAATGTGAATATACCTTTCTATAAAGTGTTGATATTTATAAAGTTCTATATTTTTTGCAGATTTTAGGTATATGTAGTTCAAAGAATGTTATCTGAAATGAAAAGAATGGGCAATGTTTGTCATTGCTCTGTCTTTATCTTATATTTGAGTAGATAATATAGGATATCATTTTAAGAAAGGAACTAATAATAAGATAATAATATGAAGAGTATTGAGAAGGCGACCAATAATATGAAAATGGTATATTCCATTTTGTGCAATCTTAAGAAGTGTACAATCTTTGAATTGCAGAAACTGACGAAGTTTAGGGATGTGGATTTGTGTTTGGCCTTGGGGTATCTGCTGCAGAATAACCAGATTTATCAGAAGCGTATTGATAACATGGTTTACTATGGAGTCATCGCAAAATGAAAAGAGATACAATAGGTTTACCACACATTTTGCTTACATGCTTGCATGGTGCTTTCTAATTGTTTGTTATACCGCATTTTACAGTATGTAAGCAGATGCCATGCAAGTATGTAGGCAAACTTTGCTTGCATGCTGTTTTTTCTTGTGCAAATGGCTGGTCTTCTTTCCGCAAAGAACAGCTCTTTCTCCTACTAAAAGCTTATTAATGACTATTGTGCACGGTTGTGATGCAGTTTCTTCACTATTGTGGTACGGCTTCTTCATGCTTGTGGAGAAGTCGTACCACAATAGTGCGCATGCCTAACTATCATTTATTCAGTGTATTGACAGCCTATGTTAGAGCAATGAAAGACTGATAGACTGTCTTTCATTGGCTGTGTGTCTACCTTCAAAAGAGTGATATGGTAGTGGATAATGTTCATGTTTTGCTGCTTTTTCAGTGAAAGAAATCATGAATATTTGGATACTTGAAAAAGAAGTCCCACCTTTGCACGCGAATTAGAAAACCAAAAGAGTTTTGTAATCCTCATCGGAGGGCTGTAAAAATGCCGGATAAGATGACTGGGTAAAACCAATCATTTTATCCGGCATTTTTTTGCTTTTGGGCAAGACAATAACCTATAAATATAGTTGAACATGAAAAGAGATGCAATTGATTTGAGTACACTGAATGTGTTTACATTGTTTCGGAAATATTTTGTTCCTACGTTGCTGGGTATGCTCAGTATGTCGGCCGTAACAGCGATTGATGGGATATTTGTCGGGCATGGAGTAGGTAGCGACGGGATTGCGGCCGTAAATATCTGTGTCCCTTTACTGATGCTTTTTACGGGAATCGGGCTTATGGTTGGTGCCGGGTGTTCTGTGGTCGCTTCTATCCAATTGTCGAGAGGCAAAAGCAAGTCTGCTCGGTTGAATGTGACACAAGCATTACTGTTTGTAACGATTGTAGCTTTGATACCCTCTGTTTTGATGATGGCTTTTCCGGCAGAAACAGCCCGGATGCTCGGCTCTTCCGAACATCTGTTGCCTATGGTGACGGATTATCTGCTGTGGTTTGTTCCGTCATGGGTCTTTCAGATATGGATAACGGTGTCGCTGTTTGTCATCCGCCTGGACGGTTCTCCAAAGCTGGCTATGTTGTGCAGCCTGATTACGGCTGTAATCAATGTGGTGCTCGACTGGCTGTTTATCTTTCCTTTTGGCTGGGGGGTCATGGGAGCGGCATTTGCCACTTCCATCAGCATCATGGTTGGCGGACTGGTGGCGATGGTCTATCTACTGTTTTATGCTCGGCATTTGCGCTTACAACCACTCAAATGGAGTGTCAAGAGCCTGCGGCTTTCCGTGCGGAATATTGGTTACCAGTGGCGTATCGGTTCTTCTGCCTTATTGGGAGAGGCAACGCTTGCTGTGCTTATGTTCGTCGGGAACCAGGTATTTATGTCCTATCTGGGGGACGATGGCGTAGGGGCATTCGGTATAGCGTGCTATTATATTCCTTTTGTTTTCATGGTAGGTAATGCTATTGCACAATCTGCCCAGCCTATTATCAGCTATAATTTCGGACTGGGCTACAAGGAAAGAGTGATGACGGCGGAACGTATTGCGTTGCTGACGGCTGTGGTTTGCGGTGTGGTTGCAACGGTGGCATTCACTGTTTATCCTTATCTGCTGGTTGGCCTTTTCATCAGTCTTGACAGTGAAGCGGCGAAGATAGCGATACACGGTTTCCCCTATTTTGCAAGCGGCTTTGTCTTTTTCATTGTGAATATTGCTGTGGTAGGTTATTTTCAGAGTGTTGAAAGAATAAAGCCAGCTACGATTTTTGCTTTGTTGCGTGGCTTTGTTTTCCTTATTCCGAGTTTTATTTTGTTGCCGAAGTTCTTGGGTGTGTCGGGAATCTGGTTGGCAATGCCACTCTCGGAGGCTTTGACAATCATTGTGATTCTGCTTTTTGTTCTGAAGCATCGGTATGCTTATAAAGTTTCCAGCCAACTCATTACGTCGTAGATGCCTTTAAAAAAACGAGGTTGTGCCAACGTTTTGACATAACCTCCTAAAACCGTAACCTAAGATTTCTAAAATTGGCGAGATTGGACAATCATACATTTGTATGAACTCTATATATTTGCAAATTATATCGTTATAGATGAAAAGTAGCACTGAAAATATATACAAACAGAAAGTCAATCAAGTAATTGATTACATAAATTTTAATCTGCATCAGCCATTGCAATTGAATGTAATAGCCGACATAGTAAATATGTCTCAACGGCAATTGCTCCGTATGATGAGTTCTGCTTTGGATGAACCATTATACTCTTATGTGGCGAGGCAACGAGTAGAACGAGCTGTACTATATATGCAAACTGAAGACATGAGTTTACAGAATTTGGCTGGGTTAGTCGGCTACGATAATCCGCAATCGTTCTCCAAAGCATTTAAGAAACAATTTGGTATCTCTCCCAAAACATATATCAGCAGATTAAGGATGCGATTAAAAGAGTGCGAACATGATGGAAAGGAGTGCGAATTGCATTCTGAAGTCTACAATTTCGAGGGATTAAATTTAGTATATATCCGTATATGGGGTAAGTACGGAGAGGAAGAACCTTATGAAACAGTATGGAGTAAATTGATACATTTCTTAAAGAGCAATGACTTACTTCTGCCCGATACACGTTTTATTGGGTTAAGTTTTGACGACCCTAATGTGACAAACCCTAATCAATGTCGTTTCTATGCTTGTGCATCGGTACAAAAGGAAATTATGCCTACTTGTGAATTTGGTACAATCCGGCTACCACAAGGTAAATATGCGGTCTATACGTTGCAGGGGTATTATACAGATTTGCAGGACTGGTATAACATCATTAACGTAAGCCAAGAATATTCACTTCGTCATGGGATGTCTTTTGAGGAGTATATCAATTATTCAAAAGAAAATAAAAAAGAGAGTATCACAAAAATCTACATACCGATAAAATAAATAAAAGCATGGAAAATAGTTTACCTAAATATATAACTCTAACAGAGGATAATATAGATAAAGAACATATCTGCTGCGCATTCTCTGACAAAAAATGCTTGGAAGGATATGAGTCCAAAAAGGAATGGCTAAAAAAGGAATTTGCTAATGGCTATGTTTTTAGGCGGCTTGATGCACGAGCCAAAGTTTTTATAGAATATGTTCCTGCTGAATATGCGTGGCTTCCGGTTACTGCCCCTAATTATTTAATGATTAATTGTTTTTGGGTTTCAGGGCAGTATAAAGGTCAAGGGCATGGATATAATTTGCTCCAATTTGTGATTGAAGATGCAAAAAAGCAACAAAAAAATGGATTGGTTACTGTTGTAGGTACAAAAAAGAACCATTTTATGAGTGATACGAAATGGTTGCTGCAACATGGCTTTAAGGAAATAGAAAAACTTCCAAATGGATTTTCATTGTTGGTAATGAGTTTTCATGAGAATAGTGCAGTTCCATATTTTAATGATTGCGTCAAAAGTGGAGAATGCCCCGACAAACTGGGAATAGTGGCTTATTATTCTAATCGTTGCCCATATACGGATTATTATGTAAATGGAGTGTTGCGTGTTCTTGCGCAAGAAATAAATATTCCTTTGAAAGTAATTAAATTGGAAACGAGAGAGCAAGCACAAAACTCTCCTACACCAGCTACTATATTTTCTCTTTTTTACAATGGGAAGTTTGTAACTACGGATTTAAGTATTTGTACTGAGTCTAAATTTACAAAACTATTAAAGTAGTAAAATGAAAGAACTGGTTAATAACATGTTAGCTGAAATAGAGGTCAATATATCTGAAATCGACCTCTACGGTTATGATATTGTTGAAACTTTTCTTTCAATAGTGCGTCGTTTGCAAGCGGTTCTCAATGATTTAAAAACAAAACTGCAAATTCATTCCTTCTATAAGATTTATCGGATAGAAACACAATGCCCCGATGGTAGTAATGATGTAATCAGAAACTATATTAAGTAAAGAACTGGATAACCTGACCTGCTTCTTTAACCGTAATCTGGACTTTTACCAATATTATCGTTTTCATTCGACCTTGTATGATGAATATTATGTTGTTCGTGGAAAGTTTGATTTACGCCTATGTACCGATAGCGCACAATTCGATAAAGACCTGAATTTCTCAACCTTGTTTCTTCGGGTGGCATTAACAATGGCAACGTGGGAATAAAAGAAATGATGAATTTTCTCAGTACGGTGCTCTAAATGGAGTTAGGCGATTATTATGCCGCTTATATTGCCATGAAAGAACGGAAGAAGGATTGGACGGCATATCTTAGCCGTTTGCAAGACAGCTTAGTCAAACGAATGGACGAAGGATAGTAAATGACAAACTTCTGTTTTTCTTTTCGCCAGTATTATATTGCTTCAATATTATAAATCAACCATTTAGTCTTGTTGGGGTACCGTGCTGTGGATGCTTTCCAGCATAGAATTGATATGTACGGCTTCTGCGGTTCTGCCGGAAGCCTTGCCTAACTTCACGCTCCAGTGAGCCGGATTTATTTCCAGTTTGGTGTTGAACTGGGCTACAACTTGGTCGATAGTGATACGTGCGATAATCGGTGCGTTGCCGTTCTTCTTTACTGCATTTCGTTTGACGAAATAGAGTAGCTTGAAAGTACTTCTCATAATCTCTTTTTTAGTTACAAAATTAAATTGATGAACTGAAAATGAGATATTTGCAGTACGGACAAATCAAGACAACAAACCGACAATTTCAGACATTCCGTGACCTAAAATCCGAAAGGTCGGACAGGTCACGAATTGGTCACGAAAGTATGTCTTTTTGTGACCATTTCGTGTCTTAGGTCACGGACTTTATACAAAGAAAAAACTCCTGCAATACCTTGATATTGTAGGAGTTGTCTTTTCTTTGTCTGGTTTTGTCCAGCTTCTTGGTGATCCGCCTGGGGCTCGAACCCAGGACCCCAACATTAAAAGTGTTGTGCTCTACCTGCTGAGCTAGCGAATCAGACCTTATTGCTGTTAAGCGGGTGCAAAGATAGGCACTTTTGTTTAAAAAACAAATGGATTAAGGGAAAAAGTTTTGAGAACGACTTCTGCTTTTACTCTTCTTGTTGATTATCAGTCTGTTCAAACTTGTGAATTTTTTCTCTGTTTATGATGAAACGTTGATAGTAGGAGAGCATAAGGGTGGTAAGCGGAAGTGCTATAATCATACCCAGCATCCCCATCAATGACCCCCAAATCGATAAAGACAGTAAGATGATGGCAGGATTCAGGCCCGTAATCTTCCCCATGACACGCGGTACGATGAATCCGTCTTGAATGGCTTGTACTATGATGAATACCGCAAGGGCCGATGCAATGATAATCCAGAAGTTTCCTCCCGTATCCGCTGCTTTCAGTATGGCCAGCACGATGGTAGGTATAAAGCCGATAATCTGCAAATAAGGTACTAGGTTTAAAGCGCCGATGAATAAGCCGAGTCCAATGGCCAGTGGGAAATCAATAATCAGAAAGCCTATACTGAACAGAATACCGACACACAATGCCACGAATGCTTGTCCGCGGAAGTATCTGTTCATGCCGTCTTTCACATCGTTCATTACATTGATTACGAAGGGCCGGTATTTCTGTGGTACCAGGTGGGTCCACCCTTCGGAAATGCTTTCGTAATCCAGCAATATGAAAACTATATAGAGAAGAATGAGGAAGAAAGTGAAGAAACTGAACAGCAGATTGACGGATTCTGACAACAAGGACCAGAGCCGGGGAACGGTTTCCTTGATGGCGTTCAGCATATTCTCTTCCTTGAACAATTGGGTGACAAACTGGGTGTCTATGTTCTCACGAAGGAATTCAGAGAGTGTTTTGGGCACATTGCCGTCGTGGGTTCCGTTGGAAAAGTAGTCTATTACCAAATCTTTTACCCTGACGAATTCGTCCATCATGGGAGGCACAAGCAGATAGAAGGCGGTTCCTCCTACAATCAGAATACTGAATAAGGCGCAGAAGATGGATATGACCCGGTTCTTGAGCCTTAATCTGTACTGGAAGAAGGTGACCAGGGGGTATATCAGATAGGCAATGAGCCATGCGATGAAGAATGGCAGCAATACGCCGCTTAGACGCTTGAAGAGCATAAGGATGCCGATAATAATGACACCGAGTATGACACCGCGGATAAAACTGTCGAATGTAATCTTTTTGCGTTCCATAATGCTCTGTTTTTTGTATTCGTTAATGACCGCTTTCCTTTTGGTCGGCTTGGATGGCTTGCTGATAGCACTCTCGGCATAGCGGTTCGTACTCTTCGGTTTCTCCCAGCAGTACTTGTTTGTCGTTCTTGACGGTACGGTGGGAGAACGAGGCAAGTTGACCACATTTCACACAGATGGCATGTACTTTGGAAACTTCGTCTGCAATGGCACACAGTCCCGGCATAGGGCCGAATGGAATACCGCGGAAGTCCATATCCAGTCCGGCTACAATGACGCGTATACCATTGTTGGCAAGCTGGTTGCATACATCAATCAGGCCGCTGTCAAAGAACTGGGCTTCGTCAATGCCCACTACATCTATCTCTGAAGTGAACAGCAGAATACTGGCAGATGAATCGATGGGAGTGGAGGCTATGGAATGACTGTCATGCGATACTACATCGGCTTCGGAATAACGGGTGTCTATGGCAGGCTTGAATATCTCTACGCGTTGTTTGGCAAACTTTGCCCGTTTCAGTCTCCTTATCAGCTCTTCGGTTTTGCCGGAGAACATGGAACCGCAAATGACCTCAATTCTTCCCCTGCGTTTGGTTTCCTGTATATGATCTTCTGAGAATAATACCATGCTTTCGAGTGTTATATTTAAGCGCAAAAGTAACACTTTTGTTTGCTTTCCGATATTTTTTCATTATTTATTTCTACATTTGTAGCGTTAACACGGACTGTGTAAAGGATATGCAAACCTTATTAAATGACATAGAATTAGATATTCAGGAATTGAAATGTTTGATGCAAGCCATTTCAAGTGATACCAATCCGACATTGAGGATTGTGGCAAAACGGAATATCCAGCAGATGAAGGTACGCTTGGAGGCGTTGCAAGAACTGCTTGAGGAGGCGCCAACGGCTGTTGTGCCGCCCCTGAAGGAAATCCCTACTGCTACTACTCCTTTGGCTGGACCGGTTTCTCCGGTTGTACCGGTCGTCCCTGATACAATGAAGATGGTATGTGAGGAACCGGAAACAGTTCCTATTTTGGCAGAACGCATCAAGCCTGCCAAGGATTTGAAACATGCCATCAGTCTGAACGATTCATTCCGTTTTGTCCGCGAACTGTTCGCAGGCGATGCTGCACGGATGAATGAAGTGGTACGACGTTTGGGTGAGGCCCCTTCTTTGGACAAGGCTATGGATATTTTCGTTTCGGAAGTGCAGCCGGATGAAGAGAATGAAGCCGCTGTCGATTTTATGGAACTCCTCAAAAAATATTTCAGCTAAACAACCGATAAGTATGGGAAAACTTTATGTAGTGCCTACCCCGGTAGGGAATTTGGAAGATATGACATTCCGTGCTATCCGGATTCTGAAAGAAGTGGATTTGATACTTGCTGAGGATACACGTACCTCCGGCATATTGCTGAAACACTTCGAAATAAAGAATGCGATGCAATCTCACCATAAATTTAATGAACATAAAACGGTTGAAAGTGTTGTTAATAGAATAAAGGGGGGAGAAACTGTAGCTTTGATTTCGGATGCAGGTACGCCGGGTATATCCGACCCGGGCTTTCTGGTAGTCAGAGAGTGTGTGCGTAACGGCATCGAAGTGCAATGCCTGCCGGGAGCGACAGCTTTTGTACCGGCATTGGTGGCTTCCGGACTGCCGAATGAGAAGTTCTGTTTTGAAGGTTTCCTTCCACAGAAAAAAGGAAGGATGACCCGCCTGAAGGCATTGGCCGAGGAGCGTCGTACCATGGTGTTCTATGAGTCTCCCCACAGATTGGTAAAAGCTTTGACGCAGTTTGCCGAACATTTCGGTGCCGAACGTCAGGCTTCTGTTTCGCGGGAAATCTCAAAGATGCACGAAGAAACGGTGCGTGGAACGCTTACAGAATTGATTGAACATTTCACGGCGAACGAACCGCGCGGTGAAATTGTGATTGTAGTAGCAGGAATAGACGATTAAATAACTTCATTAACCAAACGTAAAACGAAAGCGTATGAAAAAGTTAGCAGTTTTAATTGTATGCGCGGCTGTAATGGCTTCGTGTGACAGCTTCTCTGGTGGCAGTAAGAACCAGCTGAAAGCTGAAAATGATTCTTTATTGATGGAACTGACTCAGCGTAATGCTGAATTGGACGAGATGATGGGCACTTTCAATGATATTTCAGAGGGATTCCGCCAGATTAATGCAGCAGAGAGCCGTGTGGATTTGCAGCGTGGTGCTGTGGCAGAAGGCTCTTTGAATGCCAAGCAGCAGATTGCGTCGGACATTGAATTTATCCGTAAACAGATGGAAGAGAACAAGGAACAGATTGCCAAACTGCAATCTATGTTGAAGAACAGTAAGAATAACTCTGCCCAGTTGAAGAGGGCTGTAGAATCTTTGACTCAGGAGTTGGTGGCAAAGACCCAGCGTATTGAAGAATTGCAGGCTGAGCTGGCTTCCAAGAATATCCGTATCCAGGAACTGGATGCTGCCGTAACCGGCTTGTCTAGTGAGAAGGAGGAATTGACTGCCGAAAATGAGGCGAAGGCCAAAACCGTTGCCGAGCAAGATAAGGCACTCAATACGGCTTGGTTTGTGTTTGGCACAAAGAAGGAGCTGAAAGACCAGAAGATATTGACAAATACCGGCCTTTTCAAAAAAGGCCAAGTGCTGAAAGATTCTGATATCAACAAGGACTACTTTACACAAGTGGATATCCGTACGACAAAAGAGATTAAACTATACTCTAAAGATGCTGATATCTTGACTACTCATCCCGCGGGCTCTTATGCGTTGGAGAAGGATGATAAAGGACAGTTGACTTTGAAGATTACAAATCCGAAAGACTTCTGGAGTGTGTCCAAGTATTTGGTAATCCAGGTAAAATAATACTGTTATAGACTGATACAGAACGGACGCAGGTTATTGGAATTGATAATCTGCGTCTATTTTTATATATCCCTTTCCTTTAAATTATGGCATCCCAATATAAGAACCTGTTTTTTGACCTGGACGATACGCTTTGGGCATTTTCCCTTAATGCACGCGATACATTCGAAGAGATGTATCAGAAGTATGATTATGACCGTTTCTTTCGGTCTTTCCAGCATTTCTATACACTTTATCAGTATCGCAATGTAGAGCTATGGGAAGAATACGGTAGGGGGCAGGTCAGTAAGGAAGAGTTGAACCGCCAGCGTTTCCTATATCCTCTGGAGGCAGTAGGGGCGAGGGATGCAGCTTTGGCCGAGGCTTTTTCTGATGATTTCTTTTCGGTCATTCCCACAAAAAGCAGGCTGATGCCGCATGCGTATGAGGTACTGGAATATTTGGCAGAGAAATACAACCTCTATATCCTTTCCAATGGTTTCCAAGAGCTGCAATGTCATAAGATGCGTTCGGCGGGTATCGACCGCTTTTTTAAGAAGATTGTTCTCTCTGATGACATCGGTGTCTTGAAGCCCTGGCCCGAAATCTTTCATTTTGCACTTTCTGCCACACAATCCGAAGTGCGTGATTCTTTGATGATAGGCGATAGTTGGGAGAATGATGTGGCAGGAGCCAAAGGAGTGGGCATGCACCAAGTGTTTTATAATGTAACAGGGAAGGAAGAACTGCCTTTCCAACCGACTTATCATATCAGTAATCTGAAAGAATTGATGCAGATTTTGTGACATTGAAATTTTTAGTTGTACTTTTGTCTGCAGAAACGTATATTATACAGCTATGGACACAATCTTACCTTTCGCTTTACTTTGTTTTACCTCCTTCTTTACGTTGACAAACCCTCTCGGCACCATGCCGGTGTTTTTGACCATGACGCATGGAATGACAGACCGTGAACGGCAGTCGGTAGTATCGCGCGCCACTTTGGTTGCCTTTATAACAATTATGGTCTTTACGTTTGCAGGGCAGTTCCTCTTTAAGTTCTTCGGTATCTCTACCAATGGTTTCCGTATTGCCGGTGGAGTTATTATCTTTAAGATTGGCTTCGATATGCTGCAAGCCCGTTATACCCCAATGAAGCTGAAAGACGAGGAAATCAAGACTTATGCCGATGATATTTCCATTACTCCTCTTGGAATTCCGATGCTTTGTGGTCCTGGTGCCATAGCCAATGCCATTGTGCTGATGCAGGATGCCCATACCATTCAGATGAAAGGAGTTCTTATAGGAATGATTGCCTTTATTTATCTGATTACCTTCTTCATATTGCGTGCTTCCACGCGGTTGGTCAAAATCCTGGGTGAGACGGGAAACAATGTGATGATGCGCCTGATGGGACTTATCCTGATGGTTATTGCCGTTGAGTGTTTTGTCAGCGGAGTGAAACCGATATTGGTGGATATATTGAAAGAAGGAGGCATACCATCACTGGCACACCTCCTCTAAACACTTTATTTATAAAAACACATTGGGAAAATTCCCAAGTTTCTTTAGGCTACTATTGATTAATAGCCTGGATTTTGTTCTATGTTCGGATTGGCATTGATTTCACCGACGGGAATCAACGGGAGCGCTTTCTTGGAGTCGCGGTTGAATGTACGCGCTTCTTCGCTCAATACGTCGTGCCATCCTCTGGCATTAACGTCCGTGTAGCGTGTAACAGTTTCACCTCGGCGCATAACATCGAAATAGCGCTGTCCCTCACCTACAAGTTCCTTGCGGCGTTCAATGTAGATGCGGTCTAATGTGATATTTCCGCTGGTTACTTGTTTGCTTTCATCCGTTGTACGGTTGGAGATGATATCATTCAGCAAGTTGGCAGCCTTGTTCTTGTCTCCGGCTTGGAAAGCTGCTTCTGCTGCTGACAAGTAAACTTCTGACAAGCGTAGCAATGGGACATTGGAGTAACGCACATCTCCGTTTACAGCAGGCATTTTGTTGATGTAAACTTTGCGTTTGTCAAATCCTCCTGCTGCCGCAGCCAATAAAATGTCGTTACGGATGTCTGCCGGGTCGGATGTAAGCATGTCAGAGAAGTCTTTTGTGACAATTACATCTCCATATCCGGGAGAAGCGCCAGCCTTGTCGGCATATAAATAGGCAATACCTTCACGGTCTGTCCAGTCAGTATTGTTGTTGATGGAAATCTCGAACATGATTTCTTTTGAATGATTGGCATCACTTTTGCTCCATGCTGCAACATATTCTGACGGTTCCCAAAGTTTGTAAGACGAGTTTGATATGATGTCTTCTGCTACGAATAAAGCCTTGCTCCATTCGCCTTTTGTCATATATACACGTACCTGCAAGGCTTTGGCAGCCCAAAGGTTGACATAACCCACTTCATTGGTTTTGGGCAGTGCATTTGAGTTGATTGCATCTGTCAAATCTTTTTCAATACTCTCATAACATTGAGCTACCGTGCTGCGGCTTGGCTTTTCTGTCGATTCTAGTGGGGAGGTAGCGATGGGCACACCGAGTGAGCTGCCTTGATCTACCGTATAAGGTTTACCGTAGATACGTGTAAGGTCAAACAGTGCCATGGCGCGCAGAACTTTTGCTTCTGCATCATATTGGTCAATAGTGGCTTTTGCCTCTGCCGCATCGGTCAGGTTGCCACTTTCTGCTGCCTGAATCAGACGGTTGGCGCGTGCAATGACTACATAAGGCATCTGCCATACGGCTGTTGAGGTGGTGAAATTGTCTGCAGTTGTATATTCCATATAGTAGTAGAAGTTTGCTCTTCCACTTCCCCCGTTATATTCATATTGGATATCTTCCCCTCTCATGTCACCGTATACGAACATGAGGCGTCCATAATAATTAATCAGGCTACTGTTACCTTTAACGGCAGCATAAAGTCCCGTCCGCACATTGGCCAAATCATCGCTGTTCTTGATTGCGGTTTCAGCATCTATTCCGTCTGCGGGTGACTGATCCAGCCAACTGTTGAGGCATGATGAAGTGCTGACTGCCATAGCTGCGCAAAGCGTTGCTGTGTATAATGTCTTTAATATTTTCATTTTCGTATCTTTATTAGTTAGAAATTCAATTCTATTCCGAATGTATATGTTCTCAATGCCGGAGTCTCAAATGTGCATAGTCCGTCTACACGCATTTCCGGATCTACAAATAAGTCTTTAGACTTCCATGTAAGCAGATTGGAACCAGAGAAGTAGATTCTGGCTTTGCTGAGCCCAAGCTTGCTGATATAGTTTTGCGGAATGCTTACACCTAATGTGAGGTTCTTCAGACGTAGATAATCAGTAGGCATCAGCCAGCGTGAAGACAGTGAAGCAGCGCTTCCATATTCAAATTTAGGCAATGTGGCATTCGTGTCGCCCGGGCCTGTCCACATCTTTGAGATGTCATAGTATGTCGGTACGGCACCACCGTATAGATATGAACCGCCATTGGAGTGCTGCCAAGTGGAGTAGTCAAAAGCATCACCACCCAATGAATAAGTGAAAGTGAAGCCCAAGTCGATAAACTTCCATTTGAGGTTGTTGGTAAGACCGCCTTCTATACTAGCCTGATGCTTGCCTACAATAGTTTTGTTGGCTTCAGAGATATTTGTAGTTGTCTTGCGGGCATTCTCTGTTCCGTCATTCAGATAGAACATTTCTTTACCGGTCTCTGCGTCGACTCCGGCGTATTCATAAACATAGTATGAATAGTAAGGTTCGCCTACACGGTGAATCAGCGGTCCTGATACGATTTCATTCTGCTGGCCATCCAATTTGGTCAGTTTGTTGCTGTTGTGTGCCATGTTCAGAGAAGTGGTCCACGTGAAATCCTTGTTTCTGAAATTGGTTGATGTAATGGTCAACTCAAAACCGGAGTTCTTCAGTGAACCGATGTTTTGCGGGGTGGTATACCCATAATTGCCATCATAATATCCGCCGACTTGTGATACGGGGAGGTCATATATAAGGTCGCTGGTTTTACGCTGATAGTAGTCGAATGTTACAGAGATACGGTCGATGAATGAAAGGTCGAGACCGATATTCCATGTTTTGTTCTTTTCCCATTTCAGGTCCGGGTTTGCAATTCCGACGATGGACATTCCTGACTGTCCATTGTATATGATTCCGTATTTATAAAGATTCATATAAGCGTAATAGTCTGATGGTTGCGTTCCGTTTACACCGTATGACACACGGAGCTTTCCATCTGTCAATACACTCTTGACAGGATTCAGGAAACTTTCGTCTATGAATCTCCATGCTCCGGAAACCGACCAGAAACTTCCCCAACGGTTTTCTCTTGCCAGACGTGAACTTCCGTCGGTACGATAGCTGAGACCGAGATAATATCTGTCTGCGTAGTTATAATTGGCACGTCCGAGGAACGAAGTCATGCGATAGCTCTGTCTGTTGGTTTCGGCACTTGTTGAACCGGCATTTGTCAATTCGTACAAATCACCCGGATAGTCTTGGCCTGCCATGTAGTTGAAAGCATATTCCGTATCTTGTGTTTCAAAACCAAGCAGGGCGTCAATATTGTGCAGACCGAAAGAGTTGATGTAAGAGAGCTGGGTTTGTGTATTCAGCTGGTCATTACGATTGACGATACGCTGCATGACACCACCGGGGGCACCATTGTTTGAGTGTCTGTCCCAAAGAACGTCATTGGTTCCTTGTGCGTAATCATAAGCAATCTTTTCACTTAAATTCAACTTGTCCCAAATATTGTAGGTCAACTTGATTGTATTGAATGCCTTCATCAGGGTATAAACGTCAGAGCTGTGTTCTCTTTCATACAAAGGATTGACTCCAAATACGCCGCAACCATTGTTTAATGTGCCGTCTTCATTATAAGGGGTTGATGAGGGGCTTTGGAAGAATGCGTAATTGGCCACAGGTCCATCATAGGAGGTAGCTTCATTAGTTTTGTTTTGTCTTACTTTTGAGAATTGGCTTGTAACCTGAACTTCAAAGTCTCCAAACTTATGAGTGAGGTTTGCATTACCAGTGAAACGTTCCAGACCTTGTTTGTAAATGATACCTTCCTGATTGGTATAAGCAGCTGAGGTGTAGAACTTGGTACGGTCGTTACCGCCAGATACGCTCAACTGGTAGTTCTGATGAGAACCGTTACGGAAAAGCAGGTCTTTCCAATCCGTCCATCCGGTTGAGGGTTTTGAAGCAAAGTCCTCGATGTTCTGGTCTGCAAAAGTTGCGGCATCTGCATCGGACATGTTTCCGGTGTATAACCCGTAATTCTTGAGACCGGTCCATAAGAGTTCGCGGCGCGAGTCACCGTCGAGCATAGGACGATAATCTATTGCCATGTTTGAGAAACCCCAGTCAGAGCGGAAACTTACATTTGTTTTGCCTTGTTTTCCGCTTTTCGTCGTAATGACCACAACACCATTGGCAGCACGTGAGCCGTAAAGAGAGGCTGCAGCCGCATCTTTGATAACTGTGATGGATTCGATATCATTGGTATTGAGTGAAGACAGAATATCAGTTCCTGCATCACTATAAGTGAACTCGGATAAGTTTCCACTTGTAACCGGTGTTCCGTCAATAACATAAAGCGGATTGTTTCCGGCATTGATGGAGCCCATACCACGTACACGGATACTGCTTACAGAACCCGGATTACTTGAACTTGAGCCAAAAGTAACACCAGCGACATTACCAGAAAGTTTGTCGGCAACAGAAAGAACAGGTACATCTTCCAAGGTGGAAGTGTTTACAGTAGAAGCAGCTCCAGTAAATGATGCTTTTTTAAATGTACCGTAACCGGTAACCACAACCTCTTCAAGCAGCTCAGAATCGGATTTCAAAATTACCTTTACATGAGGTTTAATCGTTACTTCTTGGGTTTGCATACCAACAAACGAAATCACCAGAGTTTTCGCGGAACTACAATATATGTATATTGCTGAAAATTAATAATTTACAATCATTATAAAACAAGGCTTACTCTATTATATATTCTATATAAAGGTATATGGCGAAGGGAGGTAAGTGGTTTGAAGTACCCATTTCATACCATTTTGAATAATTAAAAGCTGATAATAAGCACGTTATTATTAAATTTCATTCTACCCTTTTAATTTGTGATGTACTAATTAACCCAACAAATGTTTTTTATTCAAGAATAACGATAAATTATATAGAGAAATTTATCTTGAAATATAGATTTTATCCATAAAAGTCCCAAAATTCTTTTTTGTTGAGAAATATTTAGTTTACATATATTATTTATAATGTATGAATGTGGAATATACATAGAAATATTCAATTATAATTGAAATATTTTATATCTTTGCATATAAACTAAATCATGTTTGAATATGAAAAATTATATCTCCCGTCCTTTATACATAAAGAGAATTGAACCGTTTATTGATAAAAGTATAATAAAAGTAATAACCGGCCAACGTAGGATAGGTAAAAGCTACATTCTTTTACAGATATCAGATATCATAAAGAAAAACATACCGGAAGCCAATATCATTTTTGTAGATAAAGAGCAACTTGCCTTCACGGAAATTAGGAACTACATGGATCTTTATCAATATGTTTTAAAGAAGGTTACTGGGTATAATCATAACTATCTTTTTGTAGATGAAATCCAAGAGATTGAAGAATTCCAATTGTGTCTGCGGAGTTTATTGAACGAAAATAAATGTGATATCTATTGCACCGGAAGTAATGCTAAAATGCTGTCCAGTGAACTTGCTACTCAATTGGCAGGAAGATATATAGAATTTCCCATTCACTCACTTAGCTATGGGGAATTCTTAACTTTCAATCAACGCCAAGACTCCACCGAAAGTCTAAAACTCTATCTTACATTCGGAGGTATGCCATACATTCATAATCTAACAATGGACAAGAATGTCATATTCGAGTATTTGAGAAACGTTTATTCTACTATCCTACTAAAAGATGTGGTTGCACGTGAATCAATCCGGAATGTATCTTTTTTGGAGAATCTCGTAGCTTATCTGATAGATAATACCGGCTCTCTTTTTTCTGCCCAGAATATTAGTAAATATTTAAAGTCGCAACACGTCAACATTCCCACGCAGACAATTCTGAACTATCTAAAGGCACTGTGCAATAGTTTCTTTATTTACAAAATTCAACGAGCTGAAATCCGAGGGATGAAAATCTTTGAGATTGGTGAGAAATATTATTTTGAAGATTTGGGATTACATAATTCCATACAGCATTTTGATTTTCGAAAAGACATCAACAAGTTAATGGAAAATGTTGTATGCATTGATTTATTAAGATATGGATATGAAGTATATGTCGGAAAGAGTGGCAATAAGGAAATTGATTTCATTGCTTCCAAGGACGACCATAAAGTCTATATCCAAGTAGCATATATGCTTCCCGATGATGCAACTGTTAGGCGAGAATTTGGCAATCTTTTGGAAATAGCAGACAATTACCCCAAATATGTAGTTACAATGGATGAAATGCAAAGCGGGGGAAATTACAAAGGAATTAAACAGATTTCACTGCGAAACTTTTTGTTGGCAGAGGATAAAGAAAGATTGTAAATCTATAATTTAATTTCCAATATGAGAAGAGTAAATCAACAGATTTCCTCTGACAGATTATATGAAACAAAGTTGGAGAATCGATACAAAAGCATTGTGATATTTGCATTATAATAAGATTATAATTTTTTTTGTATAAAGCATTCACTTTATGGAGAAGAATACCCTTTCATAACCAATGGATATATATCCGCTGAATATTTTTGTGACCGTGTAGCTGAAACCGGAACATTAACCCGTTATATCACAAATGGTAACAATGTAGCTTTAATATCTTCTCGTCGTTTAGGAAAGACGGGCTTAATAGAACATTGTTTTCATCAAAAAACATATCGAAAAGGAATATTATATTTTCTTGATTGATATATATGCGACTAAGAATCTTCAAGAGTTTGTTTTTGAGCTTGGCAAAGGAATTATGAATGGTCTGAAACCACGAGGTAGAAAAGCGTGGGATTTGTTTTTAAGTTGCTTGTCATCGCTTCGGGCGGGAATTTCATTTGATTTTGCAGGAAATCCCGGTTGGAATTTGGAGATGGGAGATATAAAAACTCCTTCTATTACTTTGGATGAAATTTTTTATTATTTGGAGAAGGCCGACAAGCCCTGCCTGGTGGCTATTGACGAATTTCAAGCTATTGCCAAATATCCGGAAAAAATATTGAAGCTGTATTGCGTACCCATATTCAGCATTGCGCAAATGCAAGATTTATTTATGCAGGTTCCCAACGGCATATGATGGGCGAAATATTCACAAGTCCAGCACGCCCTTTCTATCAAAGTACAGCCATCATGGAATTACATCCAATAGACATAGGAACTTACACAAAGTTTATTAGGAAACATTTCCTCATAGCCAATAAAGACATTACAGAAGAAACTGTTCAGAACGTATATGAACGTTTTGAGGGCATTACATGGTATATTCAATTCATCTCCAACTCATTGTATGCAATGACAGCTACAGGTGAAATTTGTACGGCAGACAAAGTGAGCATAGCGATCGAAAACATTTAGTCTCAGTTGAATTTTACTTATTCCTCTCTTCTTTATCAACTTCCTCCCAAACAAAAGGAGGTATTGTTTGCCATTTGCAAAGAAGGAAAAGCAAGGGAAATAACTTCTTCCAGATTCTTGAAAACCTATAAATTGACAGCCAGCTCAGTACAAGGAGCTATAAAAGGATTGTTGGACAAGGATTTTGTTACTTGTGAACTTGGAGAATACAAGGTTTACGATAAATTCTTTGAAATATGGTTATTGAAGCAGTCTAAATAAGATTGATATGTCAGTGCATCTGCAATGATTTGTGTTGCCCTCTTTATACAACAAGAACCAGATTTCGTTATATTAAAAAAGGAGAGTATTCTAAATTTAGATACTCTCCCTCTTTTATTCATCTGATTTGCACAATCTAATGTGGCACTTTATCATTTCTGCAAATTGGGATTATTCGTTACTTCACGCTCTGGAATTTCAAAGATCAATCTGGAGTCATCGTATGAGATTGTTTCACCAGTCAATGCGTAGTTGTTGTCACCACGTACCATTGATTTGTGGAAACGTTTCAAGGTAAGTAAACCTCGTCCTTCGGCCCACATTTCTACACGCCAGTTGTAGTATATGTTTTCCAGTAATTGATCAGCATTCATATTGTCCACTTCTGCAGCCGTGGCCTGATCCCGCTGTTCTAATAGAGCCTTCAATGCTGCTTTTGCCTCGGGCAGATGATTTGCCCGTGCATTGGCTTCAGCATTTATCAGGTACATCTCTTCAACTCGCATGTAAACAATATCATTTGTCCATGTACGGTCTCCCATTGCTTTTCTTCCGGCATCATAAAATTTATACCAGCTAATCAATACAGACGGATGAAACCACTGTTTACGAGTATCTGTTTCAGGTATTTCATTATACAGATTATGGTCTATCATTTTATAATCACCTGCAGAACAGTAGCTATAAGTGAAATAATCTACCTGTCCCCAGAATGTGGGCAAACCTCCGGTGTTATCTTTGGTAATATCAAATGCCCACATCCATGAACCGATATTGATACTCCGGAATCCAGATTCGATAATTTCAGTTTCACTCATCAAAGGATATCCTGAGTTATTGATAATATCGGAAGTTAATGCAGCAGCATTCTCATATTCACCTTTGGTCAAATAAACATAGGCAAGTATTCCTTTAGCTGTCCATTGGTCGATTTGGTCCTTAGTGCCGTTGGGACGACCAATACCTGCTGATTCCAACTCTTCCAAAATATTTATTGATTCCTTCAAGTCGATAATAACCCGTTCATACACTTCCTCCACTGTGGAGAGTCCTAATGTCTCTGCTGTGGTTTGAGAACGGTAAAGAGGTATGGCCTTAGCATTTTTATCAATATCGTAAGGTTTTGCATATAAATTCACCAAATTGAAATACGAATGAGCCCTCAAAGCTTTTGCTTGTGCATAATAATTTTGGTTATCCTCATTAGCCGGTACACTTTCATCTCCTCCTACAGTGTCAAATATTTCATTGCAGGCCTTGATGATGCGGTAATAATACCTCCACAGCATGTAGGTTCTATTTTTTGTGGTAGTATTACACTGCAATCTAGCTGCATCGCTAAACCAGCCGTAGGTTTCTCCGCTCATTGCCAGATCCCCACTCATTAAATCTGTGGCAATATCAATGGATTTTTGTCCGAAATCGTCGTGATTCGTCGTACCGCCTGTCTGCCAGGCAAATGTTGTGGAATACGTACCTAATGCCTGACCTAACATGATATTAGGATTCCACACTGCATTTTCTTTTATCTGGTCAGATGAAATATATCCATTTGGATCTTCCTCCAGAAAAGATTCTTTACAGCCAGAAAGCACCAAGGCTACTAATGCAGAACAAGCTGCTATTTTATATATTACATTTCTCATATTCAAATGATTTTATTGTTAGAACTGAATCTTAATACCTCCCATAATAGTACTCAATGGAGCATACTGACTTCTGTCAGAGCCTCCGGAATCCTCATTAGGATCTGTACTGACGGTATTTCCTGCCATTGAGACAAATCCCTTACGAGCCGAAATGAACATCAGGTTGTCACCGGAAACATAAACCGACAAGGAACCAATGTTCATTCTATTCATCCATTTTTTAGGGAATGTGTAGGATAATCTTACATTGGATAAATTCAAATAAGAACGACTGGTAATGAACCGAGTAGAAGATGCATTTGTATATTCGTCATATCCGGAAGTTAAACGTGGCACGTCTGTTATATCACCCGGCTTTTGCCAACGATTTTCAATGTCATTATGCCAGTTTCCACTACCAGGTGTATTGTTAGACATTAATGTAGCATATACACCGTCGTAAGCATATCCTCCTAAGCTATAGGAGAAAGTCGTATTTAATTCGAAACCTTTAACAGCTAAATCAAAACCGAATCCCCCTTGTAAAGTCGGAATACCTGATTTCCCGACATATTTCTTAGTTGCGTTGTTATAATCGGAGGTCTTTTCTACTTCCAAACGCTCTATCTTATTGTTTTGCTGGTAAGTTACCATATCTGTAATCAAGTCCTTGCTTCCATCGGCTTTTACATTATAGTATGAGTTGTATAATGCCATACCGGTTTCTGGATCTACACCGGCATATTCTCTTATATAGAAATCATACAGAGAATGTCCTTTCGACCATCCGTAAGCACCTTGTATCTCCAATGGCTTTTCTTTTCCTGTGGTATCATCCATAGGCATCTGGGTCATTTTATTCTTATAATGTCCACCATTAACACGTAAATCAAGACTTATATCATTCGTTTTCACAAGATGTGCCACCAAAGAAAATTCGAGACCCTTATTGACCATTTTACCGTCATTGACGGGGTATTGTGCATATCCCAGCGATGGAGATACTTGCTTTAGGAACAACATATCTTTGGTAGTCTTATTGTAGTATTCCACTTCACCTTCCAAAATATCGGCTATATTAAACTCGATACCAGTATTCCATGTTTCGCTGCGTTCCCATGTCAAATCAGGATTACCTTTATATTTAAAGCTAAAACTGATTTCATCATTCAGGTTACCGATCGTATACAAATCATTGTAAGGATAATAACCTGCAATGGTAGGATTGGTGATAAAGTCTTGGTTACCCAACACACCCCAACTTAACTTGTATTTCAAATTCTTCAACCAGCTCACGTCTTTCATGAAATTTTCGTTAGTGATGGCCCAGGCGGCGCCGATAGAACCGAATGTTCCCCATTTCTGCCCTTTGGCAAAACGTGATGAACCATCACGTCTTAATGTTCCATGAAAGAAATATTTATCGTTATAATCATATCTAATTTGTCCGAAGTAGCTTTCCATGTCAAACCCGTAGGTTTGAGAATCCATATAGTCCATAATTACAGCATTAGACCATTCTGTATTGTTAGGACGAACAATCTTTGATTTCTGGCCATAGTTGTCAGATGACTTGTAGAATGTAGATTCATGCGCAACGAATGCATCGAGATTGTGCACACCAAAACTTTTCTTCCATGACAATATCTGGTTTGACGTGAAGCTGAAGAATGTACTCATGTTTTTGAAAATACGTCCTAACCCCTCTGCATCACCATAATATGGATTTGTCAATTCATTGTTTTTTGTACCAAGATATTGCAATCCAAAGTTTACCGTTCCTTTGAAGTCTTTCAAGAAAGTTGCTTCAAACATGGCATTTCCGTTGAATGAATGAGACTGGTACTCATTCTTGTCCAATTGAATCGCTCCGGCTGGATTTACGCCTGAAGCGTAAGGACGTCCATAACCTTCAGCCATACCATAATCATACAGATATCCTCCGACCACATTATCCTTTATTTTATTGCCATCTGCATCACGTTGGAATACCGGAAATATGGAAGGCATAAAATTAATGAATTGGAAACCATTGTTCATGTTGTCACCTTGACCGGGCTTATTCAGTTCCATATAGCTATAAGCCATATTAACATTTGATTTCAACCATGAGGTGATGTCTTGAGACAGATTGGAACGGGCATTAAAACGTTCAAAATCCGAACCTATATAGTATCCTTCATCTTTCAAGTAACCGAAAGAGGTATAATGTGATAACTTGTCGCTACCTCCTGATATCTTAACATTGGCTTCTACTTTTTCTCCTGTACGGAAAATATAATCTTCCCATTTCTCCGGAGTAAATTTGCGGACTACACCTGCCTTCATTCTTCCAGTAACAGGATCTATCAGATTTTTACCTTCAGCCTTCCACATATTATATACGGGGGCAATACCGTAATCTGCATCAAAAAGGTCTTCGCTTGCATATTGTTTGGCAGTAGCTTCATCCTTAGGATTGTTCGCGCGGTACATATATTTGTTTTTAATACCTTCCCATGTCAGTTCAAGAAACCTTTCAGGATTTTCCATCGTGTCATAAAGAGGAATTATACGGGTGTTGATACCATATTTTACATTTGCCTCAACCTGCGTTTTTCCTTTTTTACCTCTTTTGGTGGTCAGCAAAATTACTCCATTGGCAGCTCTTGAACCATATAGAGCTGTTGCTGTTGCGTCCTTCAATACGGTAGTTGACTCTATGTCTGAAGGATCAATTCCACTTAAATCTGAACCAAAGGGGATTCCATCCACTACATACAGCGGAGCACGGCTTGAATTTACAGAACCTAAACCGCGAATTCTGATGCTTGCATTTGAGCCGGGTTGTCCACTAGTTGAAATAACTTGTACACCTGCTACTTCACCGGTTAGCGCTTTAGATAATTCGGACGGATTTTTGTTAGCAATACGGTCTCCTTTAATTTCAGTAGCGGAACCTGTGAAGGATCTTTTTGTAGCAGTACCATAGGCAACAACTACAACTTCATCCAAAAGTTCAGTATCACTCTGCATGACAACCCGTACATGCGGCTTAATTGTAACCTCTTGAGTCTGCATGCCGATGTACGAAATTACCAGAGTTTTCGCGGAACTACAATATGTCTATATTGTTGATAATAAGCAATATAAAATAAATAAAAAGAGCTCCTGAAATAAAGTATTCCTATAGAGAAGATACTCTATACATATCCACTGTAAATGACAATCTACTTATATGATACTATTTGTAATGGTAATATCCTGATTTGAAGGTGTTTAATTCTGTACTGATGTGCTATAATCATAACGTCAGGATCTTTTTTCTCAAAAACTAGAAGGGCTTTGTCAATATCTATCATTTAGTTGCTTTTTGTCAATTATTTACTCGTGTTGTTTATTCCATCTATGAGAATGTAAACCCTTATGTAAAATACTATTGAATTTATAATGGTTACATAAACACTATCCTACCTATTTATCCATTTTATGCATAGAACACCATGTAATTGTCTCTATCTTATAAATGGAGATTATTCCAAATACAAAGTAATTGGAGTAAAGAATTCTATAGCTATGAAAAACTACTGTTTGGAGCATGTCAAAAACGTAATGAGGAGATTTTCTTGTAAGAGAATATAGTCTACATAGAATAACGAAGACTGAGTGGATATATTTTTTATTATAATTCAGGGGAATAAAGAATGTACTTTGTAATCCGCGCTGACTCTCGTGTCATGCAGACAATTCAGGTTTGCTGTTTATTGAAGAGAGGATATTTCTATCGTTTCAGCTCCTCTCCATAAAGTTTACGCAGTATGATACGTGCCGGTACACTTTTAATCTCTCCATTGGGCAAGCCTTGTATAATGCATTCATTGCGCAATGCTTTTTCTTCAAGCATACGACGTTCGGCTAATGCCAAACCGAAATGTAACTTTTCGCTTAGTTCTTTTCGTTCATTCTCTGACATAACTTTGTATTTTATTAAATCGTTCAATGTGATGTATATGCATTTTCATTCCTCGTCCACCTTCAGCAACAATTATACGGGGTGTTTCGCTATTATCTGCCAATAGCCAATAGTCCACACAAGGCATATAAATATTGAAAAAGTTATCAATACCTGCTTGATAACGCCGGAGCACAACCTCTTTTGGAATGTCGTGTCCACCATTACGTACACGTTGGGCTACACGCTGAATAGCCAAGTCGGGCGAACTCAGCCAGAAATATATTAAATTGACTTTATATCCTTGTTCTTGTGCACGATGGACAAGGCGAGTGTAAGATCTTGTGGCAAGTGTGGTTTCTATAGAAAAGTTTTGTTGATTTTTCAGCAATTCATTGATTCTTTGCAACATCAACCGTCCGGCTTCAATGGCCATACTTTCGGGATTAAAAGGAGATAATCCACGAGCTATTTCATCCGCATTGACAAACTCCTTGCATTCCAGAACATCCGGCAACACAGTATAAGATGCCGTAGTCTTACCAGCACCATTACAACCACTAATGATGTAGAGTTGTTTTTTAGAATCCATATTCATGCATTTATCTAATTGCAAACATACAATATTTTTATAAGATTATGGATAATTGATAGTTATTGTTTTTTAAAAGTTGATTGTTGTTGCGAGAGTCTAGAATAAAAAATGAGGTTGTGCAGTTCACATTTTGACAACCTCTATCAAAAACACTTTATTTTCCAAACAACTCCGGTGGAATTATTCCCTTCCAAGGTTTAACTCATCGTTGTAATCTGTTTCATTCAGATGCTGTTCATAATTTAATTTGCAATTCCATATAAAAAATAGGTTCCTTTGTTACAAAACTTTCTATTGGCAATCGAAAGTTTCTCTATTTATATCATATTTTTTTGTATATTAGCAATATATATAAAGAGAGGAAGATTGTGTGGATAAAAGTCTATTACGCTAAGTTATTTATGAGCAGAGAAACGAGCAAGGTGTTTGTTGCCGGCAGTAATGCCAATCTACTTAGTAAAGAGTTGGGCACTTTTCTTACTGGCAGATATGTCACTATGGAACTTTATCCTTTTTCTTTCCATGAATTCCTGAAACTAGAGCAAGTAGCAATAAAACAAGATACATTTTATGCTGCAGAAGGCAAGGTGCTACTCCTTAGTGAAATACAAAAATACCTAGGAATAGGAAACTTTCCTCAATACATTCAGTCAGATAATGATAACTACTTGCTTTCACTCTATACCGACATCATTTATAAGGATGTAGTGGTGCGAAACAAGATAAGCAATGAAAGGCAGCTTGGAGAGATGATGTATTATTTGGCAAGTAACGCTACTCATCGCTTTGCGTACAATTCTGTAACTAAGGCTGTCGATGTTAAAAGTCCGGACACGATAAAATCATATATAGGATTTGTGGAAGATACTTACTTGGTACGACAACTATCAATTATCTAAAGGCATAATTATTACTTTGGAAGACGAGGAAGAAATAACCGTTAATCCCCGGCAGCAGATTTCTATACGTCCTATTTGGAAATGATTGTTGCAGAAATAAAGTGGAAAAGATAGAATAACAAAAGCCGCTTACTTCACAGTGAACGGCTTTTAAAACACTTTATTTAGAAAACACCCTATCAAATAGAGATGTTTTGAAAGTTCAGAAATCAGATATACTCCTTCTTACAGACTTATTTATAAGCAGGATTCTGATCATTATTTGTCAGTTCTCCATTAGCATCAATCTCTGCTTGCGGAATAGGTAATTCAAATCTATCAGAGCCAGCAGGAAGGTCTAATTGACTGGTCCACAAATCGTGTCCGTCAACTCCAGTTCTTGTCAATGCTAAACCTCTACGTTTCATGTCGAATAGGCGATGTCCCTCTGCAAATAATTCACGCCTTCTTTCTTGTTGTATCTCATCTGCTAAACCGGCATCCGTTCCACTATATTTATCCAATCCACGAGCTATCCGAACAACATTTAATGCTTCTTTAGCCACATCATAATGCTGTTTGTCAGCAGCTAATTCAGCAATAATAAGATACATCTCAGAACCACGCAGCATATTGAAAGAGCCTTGTCCCATTTCATTATTACGACTATGAATCTTTGTTGTCAAGTATCCTGTTTCACTGATATAATCGTTTATTTCAGAATCTTTCGGGAACTGAGTTTTGCGTATATCTTTATCTTCCATTAGATTAATCAAAGCCTTTGAAACTCGTAATGAGCTATAACCAATAACAGCATCTTCATAATCATCTCCACACAAATACCAGAAAGAGGGTAATGAAAGATAGAATTGATTATCATCAGTTGGACATTCGAAAGCCCAAAGTGTTTCTGAGTTAACTTCACAGAAATCAGCTGTGTAAACTGCCGTATTCATCAAATTAACACCTTTCAATGCAGCATTGGCATGTTTGATACCATTTGTTTCATCACCTAAATCCAAATACAAACGTGCAAGAATTCCATGAGCAGCATTCGCACCGATATATGCCTTGGATGAAGAAGAATGTTGGTCCAACAATCCACATGCTTTTTCCATGTCAACGACAAGCTGATTATAAACATCTTTTACTGTAGCACGAGGAAGGTCTTCTGTTCCAGAAGAAATACGTAAAATTATGCTCGGATTATCCGGGTACTTGTTTACAGGTTTGGCATACATTCTTACTAAGAAATGATAAGTATAAGCTCTTAGAGATAGCGCTTCACCTTCAATTCTGTTACGCTCTGCACTTTCTGCCAGGTTTCCGATATTATCCAAAATGGCATTCGTATTATCTATGATACTGTAACATCCCTTCCACGGGTCATCAGTATAGGTACTTCCTGGAGAAACTGTATATTGATAAGGAGACACAAAACGTCCATAATTGTAGTTGGGGTCAGGTGTCACCAATGCGTCATCTCCCATAATGTCAGGCAAGAAGAAAATATATTGGTTGGTCATATGAGCCAACCAGCCATTGGTCAACCAGTCATAAGCACCGGTCAACACTTGCTGCGCACCGTCTATCGTAGTAAAGGTGTTAGAATCGGACATTTGGTCCGAAGAAGTAGTATCCAAAAAATCATCACCGCAATTTGCCAAGCTAAGACCTATTGCAAGTGCTATTATAGTTTGCTTTATTCTATTCATCGTAATCTCAATTTTAAATTAGAAACCAACATTTATACCAAATAAGATTGTACGAGGCAATGGAACCGTACCTGCACCGTCCAATACTCCGGTTACACCTCCCAATTCCACATCGTAACCTTTGAAACTACCATCCAAGTTCCATACACAGATATTCTCCAGACTTCCAAAGAAACGTACTGTCTCCAACTGTATCTTCTGTGTCCATTTTTTTGGTAGAGTATAACCTAAGTTGATATTTTTAAATTTAATGAAATCTGCATCGTGCAAATAGCGGCTTGATGTAGAATGAGAACTTGAAGTGTTATTGGGCAAGAATGCAGGATTCGGAGCGTTTGGATTCTCTTTTGTCCAATAATTCGCTTGATCTTTGATGGCTTGATAACCGTTGTTGTTACCATCATTCAGCAAATTGGCTTCGTACGCATCATATATCTTTCCTCCAAAACTATAAGTAAAGAGGAATGAAAGGTCTAATCCTTTAAATGTAAATGTATTATTCAAACCTCCAAATACATTGGGAAGTGCAGAACCAAGTTTGTATTTGTCTGCAGTAGAGTAAGTTGAAGTGGTAGTTCTTTCACCTGTCGGATTACCTTTATCATCTTTTACGTCTTTATACCAAAGTGGAGCACCGGTTTCTTTATCTACTCCGGCCCATTCTTGCATGTAAAATTCATAAAGGCTGTAGCCTACCGTACGAACTTTTGTACCAACAACTTCCTGTTCTTCGGGATAAGAAGTGATTTCATTCTTGTTAAAAGAGATATTGAAGTCGGTTCCCCAATTAAAGTCTCCGGCTTGAATATTCAGGGAATGCAAATCTACTTCTATACCAGAGTTGCGCATACCACCCAAATTAGACATAATTATGTCCAACCCCGTAGAACCGGCTAAAGGTTTTTCCAATAACAGTTCATCAGAGTTTTTGATATAATAGTCAATGGATCCATGTAGGCGACTGTTAAGTACTGCAAAATCTAACCCCACATTGAAGTTTTTGGATTTTTCCCATGACAAATCAGGATTTGCTAATTGAGAATGTCTGAAGCCAGACTCTCCGTTATAATTGGCTCCACCTTCATAGAAGGCTTGATAACCATATAAGTAATCAGATGTTTTGTTACCTGAAGTACCATAGCTGGCACGCAGTTTCAAGTCATCGAGCCAAGTAATATCTTTCATGAAGTTTTCTTCGCTGATACGCCAATTTAATCCGACACTCCAAAATGTACCATAACGATGTCCCGGTGCAAAACGTGAAGAACCATCGGAGCGGATACTGAATGAGGCAAAATATTTATTCTGATAATCATAATTTAATCGACCAAAATAAGAAAGCATGCGCTCTTTATCTGTTACAGAACCTACTTCTTGCGGAGTAGCAGCTACATTCAGCTCTGTCAAACCACCAATCGGAAATTTTGTTCCTTGTGCATAAGTGCGCTTGTACTCTTTATTATAGATTTCATAACCAGCCAATACCGAGAAGTGATGGTCTTCCTTTATGTTGAAATTATAATTTAATGTACTGGTCAATCCAAAAGTGCTGTTCCAAATGGCATATTTGTACAAGCGTCCTTGTGCAGCTTTACCATTACCATGTTCCGCATTATACCATTGCGTTTCATCCAAATTGATATAATCATATGAAAGACTTGTTTTCCAATGAACTCCATAAAAGTTGAAATCCACGTAGGGATTTACCAAAACACGGTATGTGTTAGTTGCATATTTGTCAGTTTGTGCAAATGATATAACATTCATATCCTGAAATATGGGATTCTTGAAGTTATAAAGAGGTTTGCCATTTTCATCATATTGCATTTGGAAATTTTCATCCAAATCATATACAGGAACAGCATTGGGTAGGAAAATACCATTAGTCAAAGGACTAGCACCGCCACCTCCACCTACAGGAGTGTTTTGTTTTGCCAAAGAGAAAGTGGAATTGATACCCATACTGAACCAAGGTTTAATTTCCGTTGAGACATTTGTACGACCTGAATATCGTTCAAAATCCGAACCAATCACAATACCCTCTTGATTCATATATCCCATAGAAATGAAGTATTTTGATTTCTCGTTTCCTCCATTTACACTGATATCGTATTCTTGTGACATCCCGGTTCTGAAGACTTCATCCAACCAATCGGTATCAATCATCAATTGAGCGCCAGATGTCAAGTCGCCAGAAGCATCCAGAGGGTTAGCAACATTATATGGATTTCGCCCATACATGCTTTGTGTGGATTTGTTGGCTGCAGCGGAAGCTTCTTCTGAGGACATGCCTTTAGCAATATTATTATTATAGAAGCCTCCATAATACAGAGCATAATGTTCGGAGGCATTCATCAAATCATAACCACCAGAAGGGAGTTTGGAAGATGACATTTGAGCTTTAAAACTAACCTTGGCTTGTCCTTTTTTACCCTGCTTCGTTGTAATCAGAATAACACCATTGGCCGCACGTGATCCGTACAAAGAAGCAGCAGAAGCATCTTTTAAGATGGTAATAGACTCAATATCATTCGGATTTAAGTTTGAAAGTGGATTTGCACTTGTTCCATATTTACTGGTATTTGCAACTTCACTTAAGTTTGCAGCTTCAATAGCAACTCCATCTATAACATAAAGTGGGGTACTTGAGGCAGACATAGACCCGATACCACGAATACGTACCTGTGTAGACGAACCCGGTTGACCGGAGACACTTGCGATCTGCAGTCCAGGCGACAATCCTTGTAATGCTTTCTCAAATGAAGTAACTGGAAGCTTTTCCATATCACTGGATTTGATAGTAGCAACAGAACCTGTTAGTGAGTTCTTCTTTGCAGTACCATAAGCTATGACTGTTACTTCATCAAGAATTTCACTGTCGGACTTTAAGATGACTCTTAAAGAAGGTGCGACAGCCACCTCTTGCGTTTGCATACCAACATACGAAATTAGCAGAGTTTTCGCGGAACTACAACACTCTTATTTTATTAATAATCAAGCGATTATACCATGTAATAGAAATCACTATAGCGAAATTTCCTTTCTCACAAGGTGTATGTATAGGGGTACAATGTATAAAACCTTACTGCTGTGATACTATTTGTTGGATTAATGACTTGGTTATCATATATATATCATAAAGTTAATACGTTGCTTAAAGATTTTAAATGATTCTTCCTCTTATATGAAGAATATCTTTTGTCAACATCTATCATCCTAGCTGCTTTCAATGAAGCATTTACTCTACATTGTCATTTTATTAGCGAAAGTACTAAAGTCTATGTAAAAGAATATTTCAATAGCTTCAAAAAACAGTAAACTCAAAACTTTGTGATTAGCTAAACAATCAAGACAACTGTTGTTTCTTCATAACAGTTTTCATCATTTTTGCTTCCACACTTCCACCCGCTCCTTGTATCCCTCTATTCATCGGCATTACAGACGCTGTGGAAGCAATGCAAAAGTGTGGAAGCAAAATTTGCTTCCACACCTCCAATCAGTCTTAAATATTGATAACACACCAATGTCAATCTTCTATTTACACTATACTATACTTAATTGATTCTCAGCAATTTCTTACTGCAAAATTTTGCAAACCTATTGCAGCGATACTGCAAACAATATGCAGTGGTACTGTAAAACGTATGCAGTAAGTTTGCAGCGAGCAAACTGAAACTGAATAGTGAATGAACAGACTTTAAAGGAGAAGTATATGACTAACGATATGAAAGTGTAGTATTGGCTATGCTAAGTTCGTGTTTTTTTAGGCAAAGGCATGAGTGCATGGTTCTTTTCTAAATCATGCACTATAGTCATATCCATTACATTTGTATACACTTGTGTGGTTTTAACACTTTTATGCCCCAATAATTTTTGCACCGTTGTAATGTTTACTCCATTATAAATCAATAGAGTTGCATTAGTATGGCGAGCAGTGTGAAATGAAATTTTTTTTGATAAACCAGCTAGGCGGGAAATCACAATTAAATCCTTGTTCACATTAGAGTTATCCCTTAAATGAAAGAAGCTTTGTAAGTCATCCCGATATTTGTCCAGAATAACAAGCCCTTTTCCTTCGAATAAGAGATAAAGAGGTAATCTGACTTCTGTACTCGTCTTTATGGATTTATAAATTAGCCAGGTTTCTTGACGAATCTCCACGATGTTATCGGGTGATAAACTGATAAAATCAGAATATCTCATTCCTGCATAGCAACAAAACAAGAATGCATCTAAAGTCTTTTGCAATTTAGTATATCTGCCAGCCAAGCTTAATTTCTCCAACTTCTCCAACTCTTCAGGAGATAAGTGCGTATGCTTGTTTTCTATAGTTTTAATCTTGTACTTTCGAAAAGCGTATTTTTGTATCTCCATATAATCCTTGTTGATGGCGACATTTATATGTCGCTTCAGATGCTTCATATGTTTGGCTATCGTATTTGTGTGATAACCTCTTGATTGCAAGAAATATTCAAAGGAGGATATGAATTCGAATGTTAAATCAGAAAAGGTTACATCCTTTTTGAACTGTTGTAATAATGAAAGAGTGGAGAGATGATTTCGTTTTGTACTTTCTTTCAGAGCAGAGTTTGCTATCTCTTGCCTAAAAAAAGGAATAAAAGAGGTTTTGTTTTCGCTTGTGCTCAAAACATCCTTTAGTAACTCTAATGAAATACGCCTTCCTTGCTGCCACAATTCCAACTCTTTTTTTTCTATCATAGCCATGAACTCATATATCAATCTATTCAGCGCATCTGCATTAGGATGATTCTTCACAATAAGCTTTTTATTGTCCCACTGTTCTGGCTTTAAATAAACTTTGGTTGAAAAATACTTTTTCTTTCTGTCCAAATAGGCTTCTACTTGTACCAATGCCATTCCTTTTTTATTCAGGCTTCTTTTTCTGTTGTACACTAGATTGTAAATAATCTTACTCATTTTACTTGATTTTAATTAATACCAATAACAAATAAGACGATATTCTGTGCTCGATGGGATTAGAATAAGAATTAATATCTCTAAAAAGTGTCTTTTTGTGTTTAGCTATTAATCGGTATTTAGCCTCCGGGAACTCTCAATTTGTTTCAAAATCAGGTCCGTTCTCTGTTTTAGCGGCTTATTTATTAACCATTTTGTTTTAAAATATGTGTATTTCTTGGAAAAATCATCCTAAAAGAGGGAATCATAGTGATAGTAAACATAAGCCAGTTTAGGTTTTTTAAGTGTGAAAAATCTGTTATTAAGCATAAAGTGGCATGTTTAATTAATAAATTGATAGATTTGCAAGGTTTTTTCAATAAAATAGTTGTTCGTTTCAGTTTTATTAATATATTTGCACTTTGTTAGAGTAAAGAAACAATTAATGTAAAGTTAAACTTTAAGAGAGAATTTATGAAAAGAAAATTAATGCTGTTATTGGCCTGTCTTTTTGTCGGAATAGGCCTAGTAACTGCCCAAACCCAGAAGGTTACAGGTGTTGTAATTTCTGAAGAAGACGGGCAGCCAGTTATTGGAGCCTCTGTATTGGTAAAAGGTACACAAATTGGTGCTATTACCGGTGTAGATGGTGATTTTACATTACCAAACGTACCAAGTTCCGCGAAAACTCTGGTAATTTCGTATATTGGTATGCAGACCCAGGAGGTGGCAATAAAATCCAGCGTAAAAGTGGTGATGAAGTCTGATACTGAGATGCTTGATGAGGTAATGGTGGTTGCTTTCGGTACAGCAAAGAAGTCTGCATTTACGGGTTCGGCTAAGGTGGTTGGTACCGAAAAGCTGGAGCAGTCGCAAGTGACGAATGTTACCGATGCTTTGGCAGGTGCTGTGCCGGGTGTGACATTGACTTCCAATGACGGTGCTCCAGGTGCAAAATCATCCATCAAGATTCGTGGTTTTAGTTCTATCAATGCAAAGAATGACCCTCTGATTATTGTGGACGGCGCTCCTTATAGCGGTGATATTAATAATATCAATCCTAACGACGTTGAGTCAATGACAGTATTGAAGGATGCAGCTTCGAATGCACTTTACGGTGCTCGTGGTGCTAATGGTGTAATTATCATCACTACCAAAAGAGCCAATATGTCGGGAGAGGCTAAGGTGACTTTTGATGCTAAGTGGGGTGCTAACACTCGAGCGTTGCAGAAATATGAAGTGATTGACAATCCTGGCATGTACTACGAGATGCATTATCGTGCCATGAACAATTATTATAAGTCAACGGGAATGAATGACCAAGCTGCATGGCTTGAGGCAAACAAGAATCTGTTTGGCTCCAACGGTGGATTGGGATACAATGTATATACAGTTCCCGATGGGCAATTCCTCATCGGTCAGAACGGTAAACTTAATCCCAACGCCACATTGGGTAGAGTTGTGAATTATAAAGGACGTGACTATCTGCTGACTCCGGATGATTGGGAAGATGTGGGAATGCGTACCGGTCTGCGTCAGGAATACAACTTCTCGGTGAGCGCAGCCAATGAAAAGTCCTCTTTCTATGTTTCTTTAGGTTATCTTGGAAATGAGGGTATCACTGAAGGCTCTGACCTGAAACGTTTGACAGGCCGTTTGAAAGCCGACTATCAGGCAAAGAAGTGGTTGAAGATTGGTGGTAATATGGGATATGCACGTTTTGATTCTAACTCGTTGAGTAACAATGGTACCAGTTCGTCTACCGGTAATATATGGGCGTTTGTTACCCAAATGGCTCCCATCTATCCCGCCTACGTGCGCAATGCTGACGGCAGCATCATGGTGGATAATAATGGTATTGGAATGATGGACTACGGTAGTGGTATCAATGCAGGTATGCAGCGTCCTTTCATTGCTGATGCCAACCCTATTCTAGACAATAAACTAAATACCAGAAACTCTGAAGGAAATGCCATTAACGGCAACGCCTTTGTAGATATAACTCCTATAGAAGGCCTAAAGGTGACATTCAATGGTGCTTTCAACTTGGATGAGACACGTCATAGTTACGTTTACAATCCTTACTACGGGCAGTTCGACTCCACTGGCGGTACAGTGAGTAAGTATCATACACGTACTTACGATTACAACCTGCAACAACTTGTTTCTTATGCCCGTTCGTTTGGCGACAATAACTTCGATATTCTTTTAGGTCACGAATATTATGATTATCGCTACTATGAACTTGGGGCCAGCAAGTCGCAGATGTTCTCTCAAGGCAATAAGGAATTGGATGGTGCCATTATCGACGGACAAGGTGCTTCTTCCTATAAAGAGCGTCGTAACAATGAAGGTTTCTTCGGCCGTTTGCAATACAATTATGACGAACGCATCTTCGGCTCGGCTTCTTTGCGTCGTGATGCTTCCAGCCGTTTCCATCCGGACCATCGCTGGGGTACATTCTGGTCGGTAGGCGGTGCGTGGCTTATCAACAAAGAAAGCTGGTTTGATGCTTCATGGGTGCAGGAACTGAAGCTGAAGGCTTCTATTGGTTCACAAGGTAATGACAATATCGGTGACTTCCTCTATACGGATAGATTTAACATTATCAACTCTAACAACAGCCTTGGTACTTCATTTAAATCTAAGGGCACTAAAGACATCACTTGGGAAACCAACACTAACTTCAATATCGGTGCAGAGTTCCAGTTGTGGAACCGTGTAACCGGTAGCATCGAGTACTACAGACGTAAGACTTCGGATATGTTGTTCTCATTTACCGTGGCTCCATCATTGGGTTATGCTTCCTATATGGACAACGTTGGTAACATGGTCAATAGTGGTGTGGAAATGGACTTCAATGTGAATATCTTCGATACACGTAACTTTACGTGGGATGTGAATGTGAACATTTCAACCTTGAAGAACCGTATTACGATGCTTGATCCTGATAAGTTGATTACTACTGAGTATACAGCTGATGGAAAAGGATATAAGGGCTATTCTAACGGAAGCTTCTTCATTGGTGAGGATTTGTCTATGTTTACATGGCGCTTGAAGGAGTATGCCGGAGTGAATGAAAAGGGTGAGTCTTTGTTCTATAAGAATGTCAAGGACGAGGCCGGCAATATCACCGGACGTGAAACGACTACGAATCATGCTCAGGCTGACTATTACATCACAGAGGAAAGCTCAATACCTAAGGTGTATGGTGGTTTCGGTACCAAACTGAAAGTATATGGCGTGGACTTCGGCATAAACTTCACTTACCAGATTGGTGGTAAGCAATATGATGGTACGTATGCTTACTTTATGTCGTCACCTTATGGTACGGCTGGTTACAACTACCATAAGGATTTGCTGAACTCATGGACTCCTGAGAACACAAATACTAATATCCCTCGTTTCCAGATGAACGACCAATATTCAGGGGCAATGTCTACGCGCTTCTTGACAAATGCGAGCTTCTTGAATATCCAGAATATTAATGTGGGCTACACGTTACCTTCCAAGTGGACAAGAAAGTTGGCCATCAACTCATTGCGCGTGTATATGTCGGCAGAAAATGTTTTCTATTGGTCTAAACGTAAAGGGTTCGACCCACGTCAGTCATACGACGAGACAACCAATGCTACTTTCTATTCACCGATGCGTACCATCTCCGGTGGTGTGTCATTTGAGTTCTAAACCTAATATATAGATTACAATGATTATGAAGAAGAATATATTCAAACTATTTTCGGTTATGGTCGTATCGGCCACGGTATTGACCGGCTGTATAGAAGAGGTTTTTCCCGAAGATTCTACAGCGACCTCCGATCAGATTGGTGCATCGGCAACAGCGATTGAGGCTTCGCTTAATGGCTTGCCATCGCAAATGGTACAAGGCTATCTAGTGTACGGTAAGCAAACACATGAGACCGACCTTGCTTATCCCTCATTGATGTTGGCCCAGACAGAACTGCTGGGTGATGTCGTGGCTACGGATTACGGATATGACTGGTGGTGGCGCTTCAATGCCAATAATGGTATGAACGACACCGGCTATTATTCATATTTGCCTTACTTCACCCTATATAAGTTCGTTAAATCGGCCAATGACGTGATTGCGGCCGTTGATGTGACTGATCCCACAATTACCGATGAAATGCGTGGGCTTGGAAGTATAGCCCATGCTTTCCGTGCATTGGACTATTATACGCTGATGGTACTTTTCGAACCGGTAGAAAACATCTATACCGATTGTAGCAAGGTACTGGGGCTGACGGTGCCCATCGTGACTGAGGCAACAACTAACGACATTGCGAAGAGCAATCCGCGTGCGACCCACGAAGAATTGGTGAATTTCATTCTTGCCGACCTTGACAAGGCAGAGATAGGTTTGGAGTCTTATACACCTGTCAGTAAGAACTTCCCTGACTTGGCGGTCGTATATGGTCTGAAGGCCAAAGTATATATGTGGGATGGTCAGTTTGCTAAAGCTGCCGAGTATGCCCGCAAGGCTATTGATAAGTCGGGAGCAACACCTATGAGCGAATCACAGTGGCATAATCCCACTACCGGTTTCAATACGGCTACTTCTGCATGGATGTGGTACCTTCACCCCACGGCTTCCAATATGGGTAATCTTGCTAATTTCATTGGTCACATTTCCAATGAAGCGGATTGGGGATATGCTTCTTTGTCTAAGCTCCAGATGGCACGTTCACTTTATGACGCGATTCCTGCTACCGATTTCCGCAAATATTCTTACCTTGACCCGGACAGAAGTACTTACGCTTACCAGTCAGTGAGAGGCAATGCATGGCTGGATGAACAACCGGATTATATGTCATTGAAGTTCCGCCCCGTGGGTGGTGACTATAACACTTATTCTGTGGGTGCGGCTGCAGATATTCCCGTGATGCGTGTGGAAGAGATGTATCTCATAGAGGCTGAAGCAGTAGGTGCCAGCCAGAATGTGGCAGCAGGCGTACAGTTGTTGAATAACTTTATGAAGCAGTACCGCCAGAGCAATTACAATTTCAGTACGGGTGATTTGCGTAATTTCCAACTTGAGGTGTTGAAACAGATGCGTATCGAGTTCTGGGGTGAGGGAATCGCATTCCCCACGGCTAAACGTCTGAAACCAGATGTCATTCAGAATTATGAGGGTACCAACTTTATAGAAGATATCTTCAAGATAAACTGTAAAGGTGTGAAGCCCAACTGGACATTGATGATTCCTAAGACCGAGGTCGATTCAAATACTGCCCTTCAGGGAATGAACAATCCGGACCCGTCCGGTGCTATTGCTAAACGTCCTACTCCGATAGGGGAGTTTGCACCGGGTAACAATTAACCAATGAACTAACTTTTAATAGAATTTGTATATGAATAAGATATTCAATAAATTGTTTTTGGGCTTGGCCGTATGCGGTTTGGCTATGACGGCTTGTTCAGACGGTGTGGAGTGGGAGCCTTCTCCGGTTCCTACCGAGGGTGTACAAGCTTATATTTATGCTGATAACACTGATTTGACTTATTATCCGAATGATGAACAGGTTTTTGTGGTCAAAATCGGCCGTCAGAAAACAGATGCGGCTGCATCTATTCACTTGACTACAGATGCGGAGAGCGTAACAGTGCCGACAACGGTTGATTTTGCTGCCGGTGAAGCACTCAAAGAAGTAAAGATTGCGTTTGACATAGCTGTGGGTACTACTGCATCTTATACTATTGCCATTCCTGAAGAAGATTCCTATGTTTATGGTTCACCCAAGGTGACGGTCAATATAAAGCGTGACTATACTTGGCTCAATATAGGTACAGGCTACTATACATCTCAATTATTTGGAGAGGGTTGGGATCAACCTGTGCTGAAGGCTAAAGAGGCTAATATCTATAAGCTGGAAGATTGCATTACGAAAGGATATCCCATCATGTTTACGCTAAGCGATGACAATCAAGAACTGATAGGTTGGGATCCTCAACCTACTGGTTATGACAAGACGGATTATGGTATGCTATACTTTGCAGCAGCAGGTATGGAGCGTAAAGGAAACGTGTTGTCTTTCCCGATGCAGGGCTTGGTAGTACTTGACGGTGGTAAATGGGGAGTACTGTATCAGGGATTCACGGAAACGTTGGAGATGCCGGAAGGGTTCTGATTATCCTGGCAATTAGATAATATGTAATTTGAAATGGCATGTAAGATGAAGTTCGACTTCATTTTACATGCCATTTTTCTATTGTGTCTGTTTTTATTTTATTCCCCTTTTTAAGGCGCTTCCGCCAAAATTATTTATATTTGCTGCCCGAACCAACAATACGTATATATAATAAGGTATAGAAACTATGAAAGAATTTGTAATTTCCGAAGCGCAGGCAGAAACAGCGGTATTGGTAGGTCTCATCACTAAAACGCAGGATGAGCGAAAGACGAACGAATACCTGGACGAGCTGGCATTCTTGGCTGAGACAGCCGGGGCGGAAGTAGTGAAGCGGTTTACCCAAAAGCTGGATGCAGCGCATTCCGTGACTTATGTCGGCAAGGGCAAGCTGGAAGAAATTAAAGAGTATATCCGGAATGAAGAAGAAGCCGAACGCGAAATCGGCATGGTGATTTTTGATGATGAACTCTCCGCCAAGCAGATACGCAATATAGAAGCTGAACTCAAAATCAAGATACTGGACCGTACGTCCCTGATTCTCGATATCTTTGCCATGCGTGCCCAGACTGCCAATGCAAAAACGCAGGTGGAGCTGGCGCAATACAAGTATATGCTTCCTCGTCTGCAACGTTTGTGGACCCACTTGGAACGCCAGGGTGGTGGCTCCGGTGCCGGTGGAGGTAAAGGTTCCGTGGGACTTCGCGGCCCGGGTGAAACGCAGCTGGAAATGGACCGCCGTATCATCTTGAACCGTATGTCATTGTTGAAGGAGCGCTTGGCTGAGATTGACAAGCAGAAGTCTACCCAGCGGAAGAACCGCGGACGCTTGATTCGTGTGGCATTGGTGGGATATACCAATGTAGGAAAATCCACATTGATGACTTTGCTTTCGAAAAGTGAAGTCTTTGCAGAGAATAAGCTGTTTGCCACGTTGGATACTACGGTGCGTAAGGTGATTATTGAGAACCTGCCGTTCCTGCTATCCGATACGGTGGGCTTTATCCGTAAATTGCCGACGGATTTGGTAGACTCCTTCAAGTCTACTCTGGATGAGGTACGCGAGGCGGACTTGCTGTTGCATATCGTAGACATCTCTCATCCGGATTTTGAAGAACAGATAGAAGTTGTGAACAAGACGTTGGCAGATATCGGTGCCGCCGGTAAGCCCATGATTCTTGTATTCAATAAGATAGACGCTTATACTTATATAGAGAAAGCGGCTGACGACCTTACCCCCAGAACCAAGGAAAACTTGACACTCGAAGAACTGATGAAGACGTGGATGGCTAAGATGGAGGATAACTGCCTCTTTATTTCTGCCCGCGAAAAAATCAATATGGAGGAACTGAAGAGTGTAGTTTATCAGCGTGTGAAGGAATTGCACGTGCAGAAGTACCCCTATAATGACTTTCTTTATCAGACCTACGAAGAAGAAGTTTAATTTTAGTTATGAGTTATAAGTTATGAGTTATTTGCTGGCAGCGGTTTGAATCGGTAGTGCCGGCAAAGGCAATAACTTATAACTCATAACTCATAACTCGTTATAAGGATGAATTACAGAAGACTGACCGAAGATGAAATTCTCCGGTTGAAGAGCCAGTCATGTCTGGCTGATGATTGGGGGAAAGTAACCGTTGCAGAAGAGTTCTCAACGGAATTTGTGCATCATACCCGTTTTTCGGGTGAGGTGTGTTTGGGAGTGTTCCATTCAGAATTTATGTTGCCGGGAGGAATCAGGAAGCATTCCGGTTTGCGGCATGTGACGCTGCATAATGTAACGGTGGGAGATAACTGTTGCATTGAGAATATCCAGAACTACATTGCCAATTATGAAATAGGGCATGACACCTTCATTGAGAATGTGGATATTATTCTGGTAGACGGTGTGTCGAAGTTCGGTAACGGGGTAGAAGTGTCTGTCCTGAATGAGACGGGAGGCCGTGAGGTGCTGATTAATGATAAACTCTCCGCACACCAAGCCTATATTCTGGCGCTTTACCGCCATCGCCCGGAGCTGATTGCACGGATGAAGGAAATCACGGATTTTTATTCCAACAAACATGCTTCTGCTGTAGGAAGCATCGGGAACCATGTAATGATATTGAACACCGGTTCCATAAAGAATGTGCGCATCGGTGATTATTGCCGCATCTGTGGTACATGCCGTCTGTATAACGGAAGCATCAACAGCAACGAGGTGGCGCCGGTACACATCGGGCATGGGGTGATTTGTGATGATTTCATCATCTCTACCGGGTCTCATGTAGATGACGGAGCTATGCTGAGCCGCTGCTTCGTGGGGCAGGCATGCAAGTTGGGACACAACTACTCTGCTTCGGATTCTTTGTTTTTCAGCAACTGCCAGGGAGAGAACGGGGAGGCGTGCGCTATTTTTGCCGGACCTTATACGGTGACACACCATAAATCCACGTTGCTGATTGCCGGTATGTTTTCCTTTATGAATGCCGGTTCGGGGTCCAATCAGAGCAACCATATGTATAAGTTAGGGCCTATCCATCAAGGCACTTTGGAGCGTGGTGCCAAGACGACTTCCGATTCGTACATCTTGTGGCCTGCAAGGGTGGGAGCGTTTTCCTTGGTAATGGGGCGCCATGTCAACCATTCTGATACTTCGAACCTGCCGTTCTCTTACTTGATAGAGCAGAATAATACCACCTACCTTGTACCCGGTGTCAACCTGCGTAGTGTGGGTACCATCCGTGATGCCCAGAAGTGGCCGAAACGTGACGGGCGTACCGACCCGAACAAACTGGATTACATCAACTATAATCTTCTCAGCCCCTACACGGTGCAGAAAATGTTCAAGGGACGGGAAACGTTGCAGAATCTGCGTCATGCCAGTGGCGAGCTTTCGGATATCTATTCTTTCCATAGTGCGAAGATACGTAACTCGGCTTTGGTGAAAGGTATCCGCTTCTATGAAATAGCCATTCATAAGTTCCTCGGAAACTCTGTCATCAAGCGCTTGGAAGGCATTGACTTCCGGAGCAATGAAGAAATACGTGCCCGTTTGAAGCCCGATACTGCCATTGGCAGCGGCGAATGGGTGGATATTTCCGGATTGATAGCCCCAAAGAGTGAGATAGATGCGCTGATAGACGGTATTGAGTCCAGCAAAGTCAATCGCTTGAAGTCTATCAATGCCGAGTTTGAGAAGATGCACAGCAACTACTATACCTACGAATGGACCTGGGCGTATGAGAAGTTGGAAGAGTTCTATGGTATCAAGCCGGAAGGTATGACGGCAGAAGACGTCATACATATTGTCGAAAAATGGAAAGAAGCAGTAGTTGGCCTCGACCGCATGGTGTATGAGGATGCTAAGAAAGAATTTTCACTGGCTTCCATGACGGGCTTTGGAGCTGATGGCTCACGCTTGGAAAAGGAACTCGATTTTGAGCAGGTACGCGGCGACTTTGAAAGCAATCCGTTTGTAATGGCTGTGCTGAAACACATTGAGGTGAAGACGGCGCTGGGCGATGAACTGATAGGGCGGATGCAGCGGGTGTCAGAAAATTAATTATGATTTGTTGCGTTTTTACTCTAATTAAAGAATTATTTCAATAATAGTTTTTACCTTTGCTCGGTAAAGGCGGTTTTGTGCTGCCTTTGCTACCCGAATCACTTTTAAACATTAAATATACGAGTAATTATGGCAACAACACCTCCGTTCAAGTATCAGCCCATGTTCGAGAAGGGGAAAGATACTACTGAGTATTATCTGCTTACAAAAGATTACGTGTCAGTAAGCGAGTTTGAAGGAAAACCTATCCTGAAGATTGAAAAAGAAGGTTTGACGGCAATGGCCAATGCGGCTTTCCGTGATGTATCGTTCATGTTGCGTCGTTCGCACAACGAGCAGGTTGCTAAGATTCTGAGTGACCCCGAAGCAAGCGATAACGATAAATACGTGGCACTCACCTTCCTGCGCAATGCAGAGGTAGCATCCAAGGGGGTACTTCCTTTCTGCCAGGATACGGGTACGGCAATCATCCACGGCGAAAAGGGACAACAAGTATGGACCGGCTACTGTGATGAAGAAGCTCTCTCACTGGGTGTTTACAAGACTTATACCGAAGAGAACCTGCGCTATTCGCAGAATGCTCCCCTCACCATGTACGATGAGGTGAATACGAAGTGCAACCTTCCCGCACAGATTGACATCGAAGCTACGGAAGGTATGGAGTACGAGTTCCTCTGCGTAACCAAGGGTGGTGGCTCTGCCAACAAGACTTATCTCTACCAGGAGACAAAGGCTATCCTCAACCCCGAAACATTGGTTCCCTTCCTTATCTCAAAAATCAAGACTTTGGGTACGGCAGCTTGTCCTCCCTATCACATCGCATTCGTTATCGGCGGTACCTCTGCCGAAAAGAACTTGCTGACTGTGAAACTGGCTTCCACCCACTTCTACGATAACCTACCCACTACCGGCAATGAGTTCGGCCGCGCTTTCCGCGATGTGGAACTGGAGAAGCTGGTACTGGAAGAAGCTCATAAGATTGGCCTCGGTGCCCAGTTCGGCGGCAAGTATCTGGCTCACGACATCCGCATCATCCGCCTGCCGCGTCACGGCGCTTCCTGCCCCGTGGGTCTGGGCGTTTCCTGCTCTGCCGACCGCAACATCAAGTGTAAAATCAATAAAGAAGGTATCTGGATTGAAAAGCTCGACAGCAATCCGGGTGAACTGATTCCCGAAGAACTCCGTAAAGCCGGTGAAGGCGACGTGGTGAAGATTGACTTGAACCAGCCGATGGCCGATATTCTGAAGGAACTGACCAAGTATCCGGTTTCCACCCGTTTGTCTCTGAATGGAACCATTATCGTAGGCCGTGACATCGCACACGCCAAGCTGAAAGAACGTCTGGACCGTGGCGAAGACCTGCCGCAGTACATCAAAGACCATCCCATCTACTACGCCGGTCCTGCCAAGACTCCTCAAGGCATGGCTTGCGGCTCCATGGGCCCGACTACTGCCGGACGTATGGACCCGTATGTAGACCTCTTCCAAAGCCACGGCGGCAGCATGATTATGCTTGCCAAAGGTAACCGCAGCCAGCAAGTGACAGATGCCTGCCAAAAGTATGGCGGTTTCTACTTGGGCTCTATCGGTGGTCCTGCCGCTATCTTGGCACAGAACAACATCAAGAGCATTGAGTGCGTGGAATATCCCGAACTCGGTATGGAAGCTATCTGGAAGATTGAGGTGGAGAACTTCCCTGCATTCATCTTGGTGGACGATAAGGGCAACGACTTCTTCAAGCAACTGAAGCCCTGGAATTGCAGCAAGTAAAACAGAAGCCTTTTAGAAAGGCATAATATAAGGAAAGCCGTAACGGAGAAAATCTTGTTACGGCTTTTTTGTTTTGTAGAGGAAAACAAAGTGTTTCGCGGCATAGAACACTCTGTTTCATCAAGCAAAACAAACTGTTCCTTTATGTTGAAACAAATTGTTTCAATAGGAAGAAACAAACTGTTCTTTCATGTTGGAACAAAGTGTTCTTCCCTATTGGAACACTCTGTTCTGCCTTGATAAAACAGATTGTTCTCTATAGGAGAATAAAACTGAAACTCGTTTGTTGTCGTATTTTTGTTACATTCTCCTTTTCATTTCTCAGTTAACTTCTTTATCTTTAGCCCTCCAAACAACCAATTTAATAAAACATGGAACCAACTCTTACACGACAAACTCCGGCACAACACATCGTATGGCTGGATGTGGTACGCCTTGTTGCAATGTTTACAGTAGTTTGCTGCCATTGCACAGACCCTTTTAACTTCTATCCAGGCACATCGCCCGACATTGTTGACATCAAGTTTTGGGGAGCTGTCTACGGTGCGGCGCTCCGTCTTTGCGTACCGCTTTTTGTAATGATTACCGGTGCATTGCTGTTGCCGGTACGGGGTGACGCCTCGGCATTCTACAAGAAACGTATCCCCCGCGTATTCTTTCCTTTCCTCATCTGGTCTGTGATTTACAATCTGTTCCCCTGGATAACGGGACTGCTGGGAGTGGAGCCGAAAGTGATTCTGGATTTCTTCCCTTATTCGGGTGAGGAAGTGATGCGCCAGTCTCTGGCAGTGAGTCTGGGATATATTGCAGAAATGCCTTTTAATTTCTCTCTATTGGATGTACACATGTGGTATATCTATCTGCTGATAGGGCTTTATCTCTATCTTCCGATATTCTCGGCATGGGTGGAGAAGGCCTCGGAACGTGCCAAACTATGGTTTCTTGCAGCATGGGGAGTGACACTGCTGCTGCCTTATTATACCGAGTTTGCCGCTCCGTACCTTTGGGGGACTTGCTCGTGGAACTCGTTCGGTATGCTGTATTACTTTGCCGGTTTTAACGGCTACCTATTGTTGGGCCATTATCTGAGGAACCATAACTGGACGGGCCGGCAACTCTGTGGCATCGGCATTCCCATGTTTGCCATTGGCTATGCCGTAACATTCCTTGGTTTCCGTCGTATGACCTCCTTGCCGGATTTTACGGATGAGATGCTCGAACTCTTCTTCACCTACTGTTCGCTGAATGTAGTAATGATGACCATCCCCGTGTTTATGCTTTGCAAGCGGGCCAATTTCCGTTCGGAGCGCATCAAGAAAGCATTGGCAAACTTGACGCTCTGTGGTTTTGGAGTCTATATGATACACTATTTCTTTACCGGACCGAGCGTAGTCTTGATGCGTGCTATCCATGTTCCTATCTATCTTCAGATACCTTGTGCCGCAGTCGTCGCTTTCTGTACTTCCTGGTTTCTGGTGGCAATGGCATACCGTTGTTTCGGGAAGCGGACCAAGTGGGTGCTGGGGTAGTTTGGATGAAAGATTGTTTATCTTTAAAGGAGGAGATTTAGGGCTTATTATCTCCTCCAGATTCTCCACATATAGTAAGCGCAGTGCGTGAATGCGAAAACAAACGAGATAATCAGCAGCACTTTGCTTTCTCCCCATCCCACAGTCTGTTGGTGCCACAGTCCGGTGATGACACAAAGAACGGCAAGGATAAGTCCAATCATGTTCAAGGTCACCTGCCCGTGGCGGGTGTCGCCTCCATGCTCCAGCTTACTGTGCTTCATGCCGTAGCCCACGTAGATGTCCAGACCGATGAGCATCCACAGTACCAGGCGTATCCATGTATCGGCAGGAAGGAACAGCATCATGCAAAGGCAAGTAAGAATACCCAGTATGGGGATAAGTGGAACAAGTGGGGTTTTAAAGGAACGGGGCACGTCAGGCATGGTTCTGCGTACTACCAGTACAGCGGCACAGACCAGCGTGAAGGCCATCAGCGTGCCGATGCTTGTCATCTCTCCGGCCAGCCGTGCGGGTACAAAAGCTGCCAGCAGGCCCACAAGTACCATGAAGAGCAGGTTGCTGCGTGCCGGAGTACGGAACTTTTCGTTGATATGCGAGAAGAAAGGAGGCAGCAGCCCGTCATGGCTCATGCTTAGGAATACGCGGCTCTGTCCCAGCAGTGTCACCATGATGACGGAGCAATATCCGAACAGAATGGACAGCACGATGGCACGGTTCAGCCAGGGATAGTCCGGCTGGATGATACCTGCAGCATCAGCCTGCCCCATGTGCTCTATGGCTATGGCAACGGGAGCAATGCCTTGCTGTCCGCTGAAGGCGGTGTAGTGTGCCACTCCCGTCATGACGTGGGCAAAAACCATATAGAGCACGGTGCATACCAGCAAGGAGACCAGAATGCCGATAGGCATGTTCCGCTTCGGGTTCTTCGTCTCTTGGGCGGCTGTGCTCACGGCGTCGAACCCGAGGAAGGCGAAGAATACGATGGCCGCCCCTCGCAGGATGCCGGAGAAGCCATATTCGCCCAGCACGCCCGTATTGGCAGGGATGTAAGGTGTATAGTTGTCGGTATTGATGTATTTCCAGCCGAGTATGACAAAAATCAGTATGACGGAAACCTTCAGGAATACAATGAAGCCGTTGAAGATGGAGCTGCCTTCCGTACCCCGTATCAGGAAGAGGCTCATCAGCACGACGATAAGGAAGGCGGGGATATTTACGACTCCACCATCCCAGGGACAGGCGGTGAGGGCTTGCGGTAGATGTATGTCCAGTCCCTCGAGAAAGACGACCAGATAGCGGCTCCAGCTGATGCTTACCGTGGTTGCGGCTACGGTGTATTCCAGTACCAGATCCCACCCGATAATCCAGGCGATGAGTTCGCCCATCGTGGCATACGAGTAGGTGTATGCGCTGCCGGCTACGGGTATCATGGACGCAAATTCCGCATAACATAGTCCGGCGAAGCAGCATCCCAGTGCGGCAATGGCAAAGGACAGTGTGATGGCCGGTCCCGTATAGCCTGCCGCCACCGTTCCGGTGATGGAGAATAGACCCGCTCCGATGATGACTCCCACGCCCAGGGCAACAAGGCTCCACGGACCAAGTACACGTTTCAATGTTTTCTTTCCGGAGGCATTAGCCTCCGCTTGCAGTGCCTCGAATGGCTTTCTGATGAATAATCCCATTGTGCTTTAATTCTGATAAATCGGGCGTAAAGGTACGGATTATATTGCTTATTCCATATAGCGCGCTACTTTTCCACTGATTTGCAGTAGGGAGATTTCACATAATTTGGTATCATATTCCGCGGAGAGAATACGTTCTTCTGCATCCAGCAGACTCTTTTGGGCTTCGCGCATCTCGATTCCCGAGAGGTTGCCCAGCATATATCGTTCCATGGCAATCTCGTGGTTCTCCTTGGCAGCCACAAGGTTCTGGCGTTCCAGGTTCAGCATTTGCAGGTTGTTTTGGTAGGCCTGCCATAGGTTGCTGAGGTCGGCGCGCAGGGCCTGCTCCAGTTGCTCCCGTTCCAGGCGAGCATTCTGTACGGCAATGCGGGCATTCTTGCGTTCGCGGCGCCGGTTGCCGTCGAACAGATTGAAGCCGACCGTGACGCCGAAGTTCAGACCGAGGTTGCTGCGGCGGCTGTTGGCAGAGATGTCATACTTGTTGAGGGTGTAGCCGTATCCGCCGTTCATCTTCACGTATGGGTAGTCGCGCGAGCAGACTTTCTTGTAGTCCAGACGGGCCAGGGTATTGTTCTGTTCGGCACGTAGCAGTGAGGCGTTGATGGTGAGGGTGGCGTTCCACAGCTCCTCGAAGTTCAGGGAGGCGGTCACGTTGATGAGGCTGTCTTGTATGATAAACGGCTGGTCTACATCTTTGTTTGCCATGAGTTCGTTCAGCTGGATACGTGAGGTGTGCAGCAGTTCCTGCTGTTTCATGTATTGGGCACTGTCGGCATTGAAGTCCACTTTGGCCTGCTGGTAGTCCAGGCGCGAGAAGTTACCGATGTGGTAACGCTCTTCCACAATGCGCAGGCGCTCTTTGGATAGCGATACGGCATAACGGAAGTTCTTCAAGCGGATTTTTTGCTGCACATAGTTATAGTATTCGGCGGCTATGTTGGCTATCAGGTCCTCGATGGCGATGCGCGTATTGGTCTCGCCTTGGCGTTCCAGCTCCTTGAGCCGTTGGTAGTTGGCGGTAATGTTGAAACCGTCGAAGATGGTCCAGTTCAGGTTGATGCCTGCATCGAGAGTTTGGTCAAACACTCCGTTGTCCTTGGTTGTCTCTCCGGTGGCTCGGGCTTTGGTCTCGGTATTGTCTATGGTTCCCTTGTAGCCGGCGGAGAGGCCCAGTGTGGGCAGGTAGCCCGCATTGCCCAGTGTGGCGTTGTTCTTGCTGACCTGCTCTTCATTGCGGACAATGCGCAGGGAGTAGTTGTTCAGCAATCCTTGCTCCAGGCAGGACTTCAAGGTGTAGGTAGGCGCAGGCTGTGCATAAAGGCCCAGCGCTGTGCAGGCAGTGGCTATGAAAATTAAAACAATGCGTTTCATTCGGTCTTCAGTTTACTTCGGTTCGTTGATACATAACTATATATGGCAGGCACGATGTACATCGTCAGCAGTGTGGAGATGAGCATGCCGCCTACGACGGCAGTACCCATGGCGATGCGCTGGTTGCAGCCTTCGCCGGTGGCGAATGCCAGTGGTATCAGTCCCAGGATGGTGGAGGCACTCGTCATCAGGATGGGGCGCAGACGTTGCAGGGAGGCGTCCTTGATGGCTCGCATCTTGTCTTCACCCGCTTCCTGCTTCTGATTGGCGAACTCCACAATCAGGATACCGTTCTTTGCTACCAGACCAATCAGCATGATGATGCCAATCTGGCTGAATATATTCATCGTGATGTCTCCGAAATACATGAATACCAGCGCGCCGGCAATGGCGAGAGGCACCGTCAGCATGATAATCAGCGGGTCTTTGAAGCTCTCGAACTGGGCGGCCAGAATCAGGTAAATCAGCACGATGGCAAGGATGAAGGCGAACATCAGACTGGAGGAGCTTTCGCGATACTCCTTGGAGTCTCCGGTCAGTGCGGTACGGAAGGTCTCGTCCAGTGTCTCCTTGGCAATCTTGTCCATTTCGTCCAGTCCTTGCCCGATGGTCTTCCCGTCGGCAAGCCCCGCGGAGATGGTGGCGGACACGAAACGGTTGTAACGGTACAGTTTCGGAGGGGCGATACCGCCGGTCAGCTCTATCAGGTTGTCCAGCTGCACCATGTTCCCGTTGTCGCTTCGGATATAGATACCTTTCAGGTCGGCGGGCTTGTTGCGTTGCTGGCGGTTGATTTCGCCCAATATCTCGTATTGCTTTCCGTTCATGTAGAAGTAGCCCATACGCTGTCCGCTCAAGCCGTATTGCAGAGTTTGGGCAATGTTCTTGGTGCTTACGCCCATGATACTCGCCTTGTCACGGTTGATGTTGATGCGCGCTTCAGGCTTGCTGAACTTCAGGTTTACGTCTGCCATCTGGAATACCGGATTTTCGTAGACCTTCGTCATGAACTTGGGGAGCACCTCCTGCAATTTCTCGATATTAGTTGCCTGCAATACATACTGCACGGGCATACCGCCGCGCCGTCCTCCGAATGAGGAGGACTGCTGTACGAAAGAGCGTGCCATGGTCTTTTTCTGCACTGCCTTCGACAACTTTTCGGCAACCTCCATCTGGGTATAGTCACGGTCTTTCATGTCTTTCAGTGTGATACGTACGTTACCGCTACCACTGGATACACGCGCTGTTACCGCTTCTGCATCCGGGATAATGGAGTCCACCAGATGATTGATGTCTTCGGTATAGTCGCGGATATATTCGTAAGTCACTCCTTCGGCACCCATTGTATTGATACTGATTTGCGAACGGTCCTCCAATGGCGCCATTTCAGCCGGGATAGTATTCCAAAGGACTCCGATAAGCAGGATGGTGACGATGGTGAAGGGCAGGGCAATCCAGCGCCGTTTCAGGAAGGCGGCCAGTGACTGGCTGTATACCCGGTTCATCCCTTCGAAGAAAGGTTCGGTCTTGCGATAGAACCAGCTCTGCTGTTCCCTTTTGATTAAAAGTTTGGTGGCAAGCATCGGCGTAAAAGTCAATGCGGCGAAGGAGGAGATAATCACCGAACCGGAGACCACGATACTGAATTCGCGGAACAGTCGTCCTGTCGTACCGTCCATGAATACAATAGGGAAGAATACCGCCACCAGCGTAATGGTAGTGGAGATGACGGCAAAGAAAATCTCCTTGGCTCCTTCTATGCCGGCTTCTTTCGGTGGCATCCCTTTCTCGATGCGGACATAAATGTTCTCCGTCATCACGATGGCGTCGTCCACCACCAAGCCCACGGCAAGCACCACGGCAAGCATGGAGAGCACATTGATGGAGAAACCGGCCAGATACATGACGAAGAAAGCTCCAATCAGCGAAACGGGGATTACAATACATGGCACAAGCGTCACACGCCAATCGCGCAAGAAGAGGAAAATGATGATGATAACCAGTACAAAGGCCTCATACACCGTCTGCTTCACCTCGTCGATAGAAGCGCGGATAAACTTGGTATTGTCAAAACCGTAGTTGTAATGAACATCTTCGGGAAGGTCTTTCTTCATCTTCTCCATGCAGTCATATACGGCGTTGGCTATTTCAATGTGGTTGGCACCCGGCTGCGGAATTACTACGACACCTACCATGGGCACACCGTTCATCTTCATATAACTTTTGATGTCGGCTGGTCCCAGTTCGGCACGTCCAATGTCGCTGAAGCGGACAATACGGTTACCGTCTTCCTTCAGGATAAGATTGTTGAACTCTTCGGCTGTATGCATCAGACCCAACGTACGGATGGTGAGCTCGGTAGTGTTTCCTTCGATACTTCCGGAAGGGAGCTCTACGTTTTCGTTGTCCACCGCATTCTTTACATCCAGAGGAGTGATTCCATAGCCGGACATCTTGATGGGGTCCAGCCAAAGCCGCATGGAATAGCGCTTTTCTCCCCAGATGCTTACACTACTTACATCTGAAATAGTCTGAAGCTGCTCCTTGACAGTCAGGTCGGCTATTTCACTGAGCTCCAGTAGGGAACGTTTGTCGCTTTGGAGGGCAACCATTAGGATAGGGGTGGCGTCCGCATCGGCTTTTGATACGGTAGGAGGGTCACAGTCACGAGGCAGATAGCGTTGTGCACGCGACACTTTATCACGTACGTCGTTGGCGGCGGTTTCCAGGTCAACGGAAAGCTCAAACTCTACTGTAATGCGTGATGAGCCTTGCTGGCTGACACTGGAGAGGGAGCGTATGCCGGGAATACCGTTGATGTTCTGCTCCAGAGGCTCCGTTATCTGGTTCTCGATGACATCGGCGTTGGCACCCGGATAGGAGCAGGATACTGATATGATGGGATTGTCTACAGATGGGTACTCGCGTACACCCAGATAATTGTAGCCGATGAAGCCAAACAGCAGGATTATCAGGGTAAGTACTGTCGAGAGTACCGGTCGCCGTATACTTAATTCGGATATATTCATTCTTTACAATTGATAATTAACGGTTGATAATTGACAGTTGTCAATTGATATTGTCCAGTGTTACCGGTAGTCCGGTACGGAGTTGCAGGGTTCCCGAGGTGATGATGGTATCTCCTGCCTGCAAGCCTTGCAATACTTGTACTTCCGCTTCCGTACGGATTCCCGTAGTAATCTCTACCGGCTGGGCTTTTCCCGACTTATAGAGGAATATCTTGTCTTTTCCCATTTCCGGTACAATGGCTTCGGACGGTACGGCAAGGGCGTCCTGAATTTCATCCTTGTTCAGCTTGATGCTGGCATAGCGGCCCGGAAGCACAGCTCCGTTGGCATTGGGATAAAGTGCACGGATTGTCAGGGTATGGGTAGTAGGGTCTATCTTTGATTCGCGTGCATAAACCGTGGCGTGGAAGGTTTTTAGCTTTCCTTCGAGAGTGAAGTCCAGTCCGGCGCCGGTCTTTACGTCATTGGCATACCGCTCGGGTACGGCAAATTCCACCTTCAACGGCGAAATCTTGGTGAGTTTGGCTACAATGGTTGTAGGGGAAGCGTAAGTACCCACACTGACTTGGCGCAGACCGATGACACCGTCGAAAGGAGCACGCAGCTCAGTTTGTGCGATGTTCGATTCTATCAGGTCAATGTCGGCATTCAGGGTGGCCAGCTCGGTCTTTACTTGTTCGTAGGCTTCTTTACTGACCGCATCTCTTTCCAGCAGGGCGTTCTGGCGAAACACGCGGTCTTCTGCCAACTTTAATTGGGAGACGAGGCGTTGCAATTGTGCTTGCAGCGGCCGGTCATTAACTTTGGCAAGTAATTGTCCTTTCTTGACGAAGCTGCCTTCTTCAAAATTTATCTCTATGATTTTGCCGGATGTCTCGAAAGAAAGATCCACTTCCTCATCCGGCAGCAGGCTGCCGCTGATTTGTATTTCATCCTTCAGCAGTTGCGGTTTGATTATTTTTGCGTTTACGTTTAGAATTTTCTTACCGCTACGTTGACCGGTCATCACCTTGTCTGCAGCGGCTAATTCTTCATTCTCTTTAGGTAATTGGGAGTAGATTCCTCCTCCAATCAGTCCGGCACCAATCACGATAATGATGCCCCATTTAACTCTCTTATTCATGTTGTAGTATTAGTAGTAATAAAATCAGCCTTAGATTAGACTACGGGAAAAGAGAATAGTTTAAAAGATAAAGAGTTAAAAAGTGTAAGAATATGGATTGAAAAGGTGATAAAATGACAAATCAGTAAGCAGCCCGGTATTTTCCCTCCTCCTTGTCCTCCAGCATGTTCAGATAAGAAGCGTAACGGGATTCGCTGATATAGTGCTTCTCGACAGCCTCGCGTACAGCGCATCCGGGTTCGTGGCGGTGGGTACAGTTGCCGTAACGGCAGTCGGCAGATACCTTGAATATTTCCGGGAAGTAGTGGCCTATCTCTTCTTCTTCCATATCGAATGTTCCGAAACCTTTGATGCCCGGAGTGTCAATGATATATCCGTTGCCCGGAACCGGGAACATTTCTGAGAAGGTAGTGGTGTGCATACCTTTATTATGATAGGTGGATATCTCTCCGGTTTTAATCTCTATATCGGGCAGTATTGCCTTGATGAGTGTCGATTTCCCTACTCCGGAATGTCCGGAAAAGAGGGTTATGCGTCCTTTGAGTTCTTTCTCGATAGTGTCGATGCCTTCCCCTTTTCTGGCAGAAACCTTGAAACAAGGATAGCCGATGGTGGTGTAAAGGTTGATCAGGCTGTCCAGATAGTGCAGTTCCTCTTCATCGTAGGCATCCACTTTGTTGAATATAATCTTGACGGGAACACGGTATGCCTCGGCAGAGGCGAGAAAACGGTCTATAAAGGTAGTGGAGGTCTCGGGATAGTTCACCGTCACTATGAGCATGCACTGGTCGAGGTTGGCAGCAAGAATGTGCGATTGCTTGGAAAGGTTGGAGGCGCGGCGGATGATGTAATTCTTCCGGTCCTCTATCTCGCTGATAAAGGCCGTACCTTCTTGGTTCAGTATGATGTTCACATAATCGCCTACAGCCACGGGATTAGTGCTTCGTATGCCTTTCAGCCGGAAGTTCCCTTTGATTTTACATTCAATCTCCCTTCCGTCGTCAGTCCGTACCAAGTACCAACTTCCGGTGTTTTTTATAACGAGTCCCCTCAAAATAATTGAAAGTTGAAAGTTGAAAGTTGAAAATGGAAGGTTGAAAGGCTTCTATACTTGGTATATCGGTTTATTTTCAACTTTCCATTTTCCGTTTTCAACTTAATTAAACGGTCATGATTTCTTTATCCTTTGCAGCCAGCATGTCATCAATCTGCTTGATGAACTTGTCGTGAATCTTCTGCAGCTTTTCTTCACCGCCTTTCTGGGCGTCTTCGGCCAGTCCGTCCTTTACGGATTTCTTCAAGGCGTCGATGGCATCACGGCGTGCATTACGTACACTTACCTTGGCAGTTTCTCCTTCTCCCTTACACTGTTTGGCAAGTTGTTTACGGCGTTCTTCCGTCAGTGGCGGGATGCCGATACGGATAATCTCACCATTGTTTTCGGGCATGATGCCGAGACTGGAGTCAATGATGGCCTTTTCAATGACGCGGAACATGCTCTTATCCCATGGCTTGATGGCAATGCTGCGTGCGTCCGGAGTGGTTACGGCTGCCACATTGTTGATAGGAACCATACTTCCATAAGAATCCACACGGATACCGTCCAGCAAACGGATATCGGCTTTTCCGGCGCGGATATGAGCCAGTGCCTCGTCCAGATACATGATGGCCATGTCCATACTTTCTTGCGCTTCGTCTAAGATGTCTTTTACGTCTCTCATATTATTTTCGTTTTGAAATAGCTTTGATTTGAAACTTTGCAAATATAATTATTAAATTGAAAATTGAGAATTAAGAATTAAATAACATTCATTTTTTATTCTCCATTTTCCATTCAATTGTGCACCAGTGTACCGATTTCTTCTCCTTGCATCACTTTTTTCAGATTACCCACTGTGTCCATGTCAAAAACGATGATGGGCAGGTTATTCTCTTTGCACATGCAGGTGGCAGTGAGGTCCATCACTTTCAGACCGCGCTTCAGCACTTCGTCGTAGGTGATGTCGTGGAACTTCGTGGCTGTCGGGTCCTTCTCCGGGTCGGCGGTGTAGATGCCGTCCACACGGGTACCTTTCAGCATGACATCCGCCTCAATCTCGATGCCGCGCAGACTGGAACCGGTATCGGTAGTGAAGAACGGATTGCCTGTACCGGCGGACATGATGACTACTTCGCCTGCTTCCATACATTCGATGGCACGCCATTTATTGTAGAATTCACCGATGGGTTCCATACGTACGGCAGTCAGCACGCGGGCCTTCACGCCGGCAGCTACCAGAGCCGAACTGAGTGCAAGGCTGTTGATGACGGTTGCCAGCATTCCCATCTGGTCGCCTTTCACACGGTCGAACCCTTTGTTGGCACCGCTCAATCCGCGGAAAATGTTTCCACCGCCTATCACGATGCCTATTTGTACTCCCAATTCGTGGATTTCTTTGATTTGAGCTGCGTACTCGGCAAGGCGTTTCTCGTCGATGCCGTATTGCTTTTCACCCATCAGGCTCTCGCCGCTGAGTTTCAATAAGATTCTTTTATAGGTTGCCATAATATATAGTTTTGTTACATTGCTTTGCAGCAAAGATAAAGAATTAAACTGAAAAGTGCAGCAGAATGTGGTAGGATAGTTGCCTAACGCACAGTCTTTAGGAACTCGTCCATGCTGTGATATAACGGAACGCCATAGCGGTTGCAAGTAATCCGCACATTGTCGTAGCGGTAGAAACCGGGTTCACAGATAACGTGCAGTTTACCCGAACGCATGTGCAGTCCCATCTCCAGCAGGGTGATGGGGGACTTGCTGCTTGCCAGGATATTCATGATTATCAGGTCGGCTTTTTCCAGATGTTCCAGTTCCCAGTTCACTTGATGTTCAAAGTCGGACATTTCGCCGCTGAGTCCCTTGTCCCTTCGGGGATTGTATAGGATGTATTTACCTTGGGGGCGTGCGCGGAACCAGTCGCAGGTTGCCTTTTGCCAGTCTATGCTTTTGCCCATGTCGATGGTGCCTGCCAGGAAAATTCTGGTGTATTCGGCTTCGTTCACTTCGGCTTTGCCTTCATCCGGGTGGAGTACTATAACCTCGGACTGAGCCTGCAGCCCGATAGGAAACAACAGCAGTAAAAGCAGGTAGAGACTTTTCTTCATGGTTGATGATGGTTTTATAGGATTAGTTTCTTTTTTTGCTTCTTATCGGGAGTCTTGGGAACAGTTTCCTGAAGCGGACCAGTTGGCTTGTAATATTGCCTCCTGCGATGACGAACGTTACGGCTACGATAATCATCACCAGTCCGAAGCTTTCTCTGACTGTCAGGCTTTCTCCAAAGACGGCTATTCCGAAGAAGATGGCTGTCACGGGCTCCAATGCGCCGAGAATGGCGGTCGGGGTGGAGCCGATATATTGGATGGCACCGGTAGTGCAGAGGAAGGATATGGCGGTGGGGAAGACAGCCAATGCAAGCAGATTGGCCCACAGATACCACTGGTCCGGTGTGTTCAGTACGCCGGAATAGAGCAGGCGTGCCACAAAAAGCGATAGGCCGAAGAGAAGGACATAGAAGGTGACTTTAAGCGTAGCCACATTTTTCAACGATGTCTGGTTGATGCCCACGATGTATATGGCATAGGAAAGGGAAGACGCGAAAACCAGCAGTGTCCCTATCAGGCTCAGTGTGCTGCCGTCCTCGCTCTTGTAGAGCAGTCCGATACCTCCCAGTGCAAGCAGCATGCAGACGATGGTTTGCAGTGCCAGCTTCTCTTTGAAAACCATGGCCATAATAAGCGCCACCATGATGGGATAGACGAACAGCAGTGTAGACGCTATGCCGGCGGCCATGTAGTTATAGCTCAGGAAAAGCGTCAGTGAGGAGAGGGCCACGAGCAATCCCATGATGATGAGCGGAAATGTTTCTTTCCGCTGTATCTTGAATGACCGCCCTCTCGCCTTTATCATAATGCCCAGCAACGGGATGGCGAAGAGGTATCTGAAAAAAAGTACCGAGTCCGGGTCCATGCCGGCCTTGTACAACGGGAGGGCAAACAGTGGATTCATGCCGTAGGAGGCTGCGGCGATGGAACCTAAAATATATCCTTTGGCTTTTGCGTTCATATCTTTATCTGTAAATTAGCGCGCAAAGGTAGATATTTACTTTGATTTCCTCCTTCTTTTCTGTATGAAAACCGTATGAATTCTACACTTATGCCTTCAGTGTGTAGTCGCCGGCTTCTTTCGTCACTACTTTCTGCAGTTCTTCGAGCGTCTTTTCACCGTCCGAAAACTCTACGGTGGCTACCGGAGGGTTCAGGGTTACGGTGGCGTGTATGCCTTCCATACTGTTCAATGCTTTCTCTACATGCATGCGGCAATGGTTGCACATCATGCCTTCTACTTTGAATTCTTTCTTCATGATTGTTTCTGTTGGCGGTTCAACTTCTTTGTTTTCTTCTCCTTCATGTATTCTTTTCCGTTTCAGCAGCAGGCTGTTGCTCACCACACTGACACTGCTGAATGCCATGGCCGCACCGGCTATCATCGGATTCAGCAGGAAGCCGTTGATGGGATAGAGTATTCCGGCCGCAATGGGTACACCTATTATATTATATATAAATGCCCAGAAGAGATTCTGCCGGATGGTCCGGACGGTGAGACGCGACAGACAGAGAGCTTCCGGTATCTTGGTCAGGTCGGAAGAGATGATGGTCATTTTGGCTACATCCATGGCGATGTCGCTGCCTCCACCCATGGCGATGCTTAAGTCGGCTTGGGCAAGGGCGGCGCTGTCGTTGATGCCGTCGCCCACCATGGCAACCTTCCGGCCTTCTGCCTGCAACCGGCTGACGAAGGCAGCCTTGTCCTGCGGCAATACACTGGCCTGGTAGTGGGCGATGCCTGCTTTGCGGGCAATCTCACGGGCGGTGGCCTCATTGTCTCCGGTCAGCATGTGGACTTCGATGCCGGCGGCGTGCAGCTCGCTGACGGCACGGATGGAAGTTTCCTTTATCCGGTCTGTAATTCCGGCTATTGCCAGCACGTTTTCTTCATCGGCAAACCAGATGACGGTCTGTGCTTCCGATGTCAGTCGGGTTGCCTCTTCCTGCAGGGAGGGGGGGATGGCGATATGGTTTTCTTCCAGCAGTTTCCGGTTCCCGGCGAGGTAGGTCCGGCCTTGTGCCCGTCCTTTCACGCCTTTTCCGGTGATGCTTTCAAAGTCTTGAATGTCTATGGAGGCCGACTCCTTGAGGTGGTTCACCACGGCTTCTGCCAACGGATGTTCCGAGAGCTTCTCCAGACTATAGAAAATGTCCGACAGCGCATTGCCTGCAGTGGCGCCAGTACCGGGCGTCATTGCCTGCGTATTCCATATCAGCTTGCTGACTACCGGTTTTCCTTCAGTCACCGTTCCGGTCTTGTCGAGTACCACGGTGTCTATCTTCTTGGCAATCTCCAGGCTTTCGGCATCTTTTATCAGAATGCCCCTTTCGGCGCCCTTGCCGATGCCTACCATGATGGCGGTAGGAGTAGCCAGTCCCAGTGCACACGGGCAGGCGATGATGACCACCGTGACAAATGCCAGCAATCCGTGGGTGAATCCGCCGGTTCCGTCCAGTAGCATCCATGCGATGAAGGCAAGCACTGCGATGCCTATAATGGTAGGCACGAATATCCCGGCTATCTTGTCCACCAGCTGCTGCACCGGTGCCTTGCTTCCTTGCGCGTCCTGCACCATGTGTATAATCTTCGCCAGCAGTGTATCCGTGCCGATTTTCTCTGCCCGGAAGCGGAAACTTCCCTTCTGATTGATGGTACCTGCAAAGACCTTGGCGTCTTTGTGCTTGGATACTGCTACCGGTTCGCCGCTCAGCATACTTTCGTCTACGTAGGAGCTACCTTCCGTCACGATGCCATCCACGGCAATCCGTTCTCCGGGCTTCACCAGGACGATGTCTCCGGGGCGAATCTGCTCGATAGGGATAACGCGCTCAAAGGAAGAGTGAGGGACAGCGTGTCCTTCATCCACAATGATGGTCACAGTCTTGGGTTGGAGCCCCATCAGTTTCTTGATGGCGGTTGAGGTGTTTCCTTTCGCTTTTTCTTCCAGCAGGCGGCCCAGCAGGATAAAGGCTATGATGACACTTGCCGCCTCAAAATATACATGCGGATGGATGCCTCTGGATAGCCAGAAGTCCGGAAATAGCATGTTGAACAGGCTGAACAGATAGGCGGTCCCCGTACTGATGGCTACCAGTGTGTCCATATTGGCGCTGCCATGCTGCAATTGTTTCCAGGCGCTGGTGAAGAATCCCCGCCCCAGCCAGAATACGACGGGAGTGGACAACGCCCACATGATGGGATTGGCATGGGGCATATCCATGAAGAACATGCCTATGATGACAACGGGCATAGACAAGATGATGGCCCAGGTTGTGCGGAATTTCAATGCGCTGAATTTCTTGTTGTGGGCCTCTTCCGCCTCTTCGAGCGTGTTGCCGTCCTGGTTTATCAACAAGTCATATCCGGCCGCCTGCACAGCCTGCTGCAAAGTCTCGGAAGAACAGCTCGTAGGGTCATATTCCACGGTTGCCGTTGCCGAAGCGTAGTTTACGACCGCTTTCTTGACACCTGACTGATGGTTCAGCGTCTTTTCTACCCGTGCGGAGCATGAGGCGCAACTCATTCCCAATACGGGAAATGTCTCTTGAACTATATTCTTTTCTGCCATAACAATTTTGTATAAGTCATTACTCTTGCTATGAGTGACTTGGTTCCAAATGCAAATACCGTCAGTCTCATTCCGAGATACCGTTGGTTTCACTACTTGAAACCGTCGGTTTCTCGCATTGAAACCGATGGTGCCAAAAGTTGAAACTTGTTTGGCACCGTATACTGGCTACCTGACGCCTTGTTCTGGAGGGTGGAATCCATATTTTATATCAGTCATAGCGATACAAAGATAATGCTTTTTCCCTTGAAATTGTTCATAGCCTACCCCTCACGCCAAGCAGGTTCCTTCTTGCTGGGAAATGCCCGTCGGATGACTTCCCGGCTCAAGCCTGTCTGCACCACTCCCCGCATCAGCAGGTAAGTGAGGAAAGCAAGCCATAGGGCATGGTTTGCCAGGACGGGATGCAGCCCATAATATAAGATAAAAAAGCTGACAGCTGCCGCTGCCATGGAGAGGAGCATTCCTCGCGTGGCGGTGGCGCCGATGAAGATGCCGTCCCAGATGAAGGCGGCTATCCCGACGGCGGGCACGGCAAGCGCCCAATAAAAATAGGTGTCGGCAACAGCTATCACTTCTTTGTCATCCGTCAATAGTCCGAGGAAGGCATTGCCTCCCAGCGCATAAACCAATGTAAAGAGAACCGCTATCACCGCTCCCCATCCGAAGAGGTGCCGGACGGTGTCTGTAAAGGCTTCCCGGTTGCGTGCGCCTATGTATCTGCCGCTTAAGGCTTCGCCAGCGTAGGCAAAGCCGTCCATTACATACGAGAATAAGGTGAAGAGCTGCATCAGCAGCGTGTTGACCGCCAGAATAATCTCTCCCTGCGAAGCTCCCGCCGAAGTGAAGAACAACGTGACTGCCACCAGGCAAAGAGTACGCAGAAAAATATCCCTATTCACTTGGAAGAACCGGAACATCGCCCCTTTCTCCCAGATACCTGCCCCTTCTCCCCCTTTAATTTTTAATTTATAATTTTTAATTTCCCAGAATCTTTTCAGCCTGCCGTAGTTGTGCATCCAAAGGACAATGCCCATCAGGAAGCCAGCATACTGGGCAATCAACGTCCCCAAAGCTACTCCTTCTACTTTCATCCCACACAGATAAACCAGTCCGAGGCTGGCAATGATATTGACCACATTCTGTGTGATGGCTATATACATGGGGATACGCGAATTCTGCATGCCGATGAACCATCCCGTCAGTCCGTATAGCCCCAGCATGGCAGGTGCCCCCCAAATGCAGATATGGAAATAGCACGTTGCCATTTCTTTGACTTCATCCGTAGGATGGATGAGAAGGAAGGCTCCCTGCCTGATAGGCGTTTGCAGCAGGATGAGGCAGAACGCGACTGCCAGGCCTATGCTCACGGAACGCAACAGCAGGCGGACCACCTCCGGTAAATCCCGCTTGCCGAATGCTTGCGAGGTCATTCCGCTGGTACCCATCCTCAGAAAACCGAATATCCAGTAGATAATGTTGAACAGCATGCCACCTACGGCAATGGCGCCTATGTAGGCGGGCGAACCCAGATGGCCGACGATGGCTACATCAATCAGGCCGAGCAGCGGCACGGTGATGTTCGATACGATGGAAGGTAAGGCTATTTGCAGTATTTGTCTGTCTCTGGGCTTCATTTATATTATTTAATTCATTAAGGTCGGCAAAGTTAACTATTTTTCTACTTTCAACTATTGATGGTTACCGTAAAAATGCGTAGTTTTGTAGGTAGATTTCTATGAGACTGATTGGGCTGTTAAACTATATATATACACTAAAAATGAAAACCTTAACGTTGCTTTTCTCCTTGTTCTTGATGTGTCCGCTGTCTGTCTGGGGACAGTCGGCAGATGAGTTGCTTTCGAAAGTGTCCGATGCACTTTCCGAGGGTAAAGATGACTATGCGGTGAGTTTGTTTCGCCAGGCGGCAAATGCCGGTGAGGATAGGACGGAAATGTTCTACTGGACCAATGTGGACAAGAGCAGTGAGGTGGCTCCCCGTCTTGCGGATGTGCTGGCTGTGCACTACAAGGAAATGCGGAATTACGATAAAGCCTACCTCTTCTATAAGGAGTTCTTGCAGCGTCATCCCGAAGACGTACCTGCACTTGTCTCTTGTGCCGAAATGGAGATGATGCGGGGAAAGGAGAAAGATGCCTTGAAAACCTATGAAAAGGTATTGATGCTGGATGCCGACAATCTCCAAGCCAATATTTTCTTAGGAAATTATTATTATCTCCAAGCCGAGAAGGATAAGAAGAAGCTCGAAGAAGACTATAAAAAGATAACTTCCCCCACAAGGATGCAGTATGCACGCTATCGCAACGGATTGTCAGACGTGTTCACCAATAGCTACGGCAAGGCTAAGGCATACCTGCAACGCGTGCTTCAGGTATTCCCCTCCATGGAAGCAGGCAATACGCTGGAAAAGATAAAGAAGATGGAGCTGGAGCTGAAATAGCTGTCCGCATTCCGACTAATAGGAAGGGGCTGTTTGTCTCTTATTTCTCTCCGGTCTCTTTTAATCTCTTCAGATATTCCGAAGGTATGCAGCCGAATTCTTCCTTGAAGCATTGCCGGAAGTAGAACAGATTGTTTATACCTACCTTGAATGCTATTTCCGAAATGTTGTATTTGCCTTCCAGCAGGTATTGCTCGGCGTGTTTCATCCTTATCTTGCGGACATATTCGTTGGTGGAAAGTCCGGTAAGCGCTTTCATCTTGCGGTAGAGGGTGGAATTGCTCATGCACATTTTATCCGAAAGATAGCTGATGTCTATTTTGTCTGAAGAAAGCCGTTCCTCTATCAGCTGGTTTATCTTGTGGATAAACTCGTTGTCCAGCTTGTTGAGCGATTCTGTAATGACAGCCGCTTTATTGCTTATGGCGGCATTGGCGCTGAAATGGTTTGCCAGGTTGCGCCGCGACTGGAGCAGGTTTTCTATACGGCTATGCAGCAGGCTGGCGCTGAACGGTTTGGTGAGGTAGGAGTCGGCACCTACCTGGTAGCCTTCCTCTTTGTCGCGCAGCGAGTCTTTGGCTGTCAGCAGTATAATGGGTATGTGGCTGGTGCGCACGTCTTTTTTCAGCTCACGGCACATCTCGTTTCCGTCCATTACCGGCATCATAATGTCACTGACGATGATGTCAGGTATTTCTTTCAGGGCGCTTTCCTTGCCCAGCTTTCCGTTGGCGGCAGTCTTTACTTCAAAGTGGTCGGAGAAGGATTCGGCTATATAGTCGCAGATGTCCGGATTGTCTTCCACTACCAGCAATATGGGTTTGTCGCTGGATGAAACTTGATTTACTTGTGCCTCTTCTATATGCTGGACGTTGCTTTCCTTTTCCTGCGAATCGGCATGCAGTGCCTGCGGGTAACTGTTGTCGGTAAGCAGGCTGACGTAGAAGGTACTACCTTGATTGGGAGCACTCTCTACGCGGATTTCCCCTTCGTGTAGGGCTACGAGGTTTTTCACCAGAGAAAGTCCGATACCGGTACCCGAAGCCTGGTGTTTGCCGCCTTCCTGGTAATAACGGTCGAATATGTGGGGTAGTGCCTCCGGCTTGATACCGTATCCCGTGTCGCTGACCCGGATTTCCGTATAGTTCACTTCGGCACGTTCCACCTGTCGGATACCGATGCTGATGCTACCCTTTTCCGTGTACTTTAGGGCATTGGATATCAGATTGTCCAGGATGGTCTGGATAATTTCCTTGTCGAAGTATATAGGCATATGCTCTTTCTCCACCACCAGCCGGATATCGACGGCTGGCTTCCGGTTCAGTTCCTTGTACTTCAGGCCTATCTCGCGGATAAGGGGTACGAGGTTGTCCCGGCTCACGCAGAGTTTCTTGTTCTGGGTCTCGGTCTTTCTGAACTCCAATATCTGGTTGATGAGGTTCAGTAGCCGGATGGCACTTTGGTGAATGACGGATATCTTCTGTGCGTCTTTGGTGGATAGTGTATCACTTTTCTGTATGTCTTCCAGCGGACCCAGTATCAGCGTAAGCGGGGTGCGCAGTTCATGGGTGATGTTGGTGTAGAAGCGCAGGCGTTCGTTGTTCAGTTCCTGCTCGTGTTCGTGGCTCTGCTTCTCCAGTTGGTACAGTGCTTCAGCATCCAGTCTTTTCTTGTAGGCATAGAGTATAGAGAAAAGGATGATAAGGGACAGCAGGATATAGAATGACTTTGCCCACCAAGTAAGCCAAAGGGGTGGGGCGATGCGGATGTTCAATGAGGTGGTTGCGTCCGACCATGCTTGGTTGCGCATGCGCGTTTTCACTTGGAACTGGTATTTCCCGGGAGGAAGATTACGAAAGGTGACATTATTGGGGTCTGTAAGCGTATACCAGGAGTTCTCGAGTCCTTTCAGCATATAGGCATATTCCACTTGGTTGACCAGGGCATAGTTCTGGATGTTGAACCGGATACTGAAACTATTCTGTGTATATTTCAGTTGCACGTTCTTCTGTCCGTTTAAGGCAATGGTGCTCTGTCCGTTTTCCGGTTTGTTCAGCGGGTCGGTAATTTCAATGTTGGTGATGAATGCGGGTGGTGATTTGCGTTCCTGCAATACAACTTCCGGGTTGAAGTAGCACAGACCGTTTATAGAGCCGAAGTAAAAGTTACCGTCTTGTCCGTAGGCTACACTGCCCCGACTGAAGCTTCCCATGGGGAGGTTGTCGTGATAGTCGTAGTTATAGAAAATGTCTTTACTGTCCACAAGACAGCTGATACCTTTGTTGGTGCTCACCCAAATATTTCCTGCCTTGTCCTCACCGATGGCTTGTATGTGGGTGTTAGCCAGTCCGCTTTCACGTTGGTATACTTTGTAGTTTCTGTCTGTCAGGGAGGGGAAGCATACCAAACCTTCACCCGTGGCCACCCACAACCGCTTTCTGCTGTCTTCGTAGAGAGCATTGATGGTATTGGAGGGGAATTTGGCCAGGACGTTGAAGAGCTGGATGCTTTGGAGTTGAGGGTCATAGAGGCCCAGGCCTCCTCCGAAGAATCCTACCCATACTTGGTCTTCGGAATCCTTCAGCACACAGCGGGCCAGATTGTTCTCCAGATTGTAGTGTGCCTTGATTGTCTTGCTGTCACAATCTATAAGATAGACGCCTTCGCTGGTTCCGACCCAAATGTTTCCCTGCTTGTCTTCATGAAAGGAACGTACGTCAGTGCGTGACTTGTCTTCGGAGAAAATCTGCCGGAAGCTTTGGCTCTTGGGGTTGTAGTAGGCTATTCCTCCATAAAAAAGTCCGAACCATAATCCTCCCTTCGAGTCGCACAAGGCTGCCTGCACCGTATTGCTTCTGAATTTCTTGTTGTCAGCATTGTATATGGCTATTCGTCTTCCCTTGTTGAATACGTTGATTCCTCCTCCATCGGTTCCTATCCAGAGGTTACCGGCTTTGTCCATACAGACACCGGAGGCTATTTTACTGTTCAGGCTGTTGTTGGTGGATGGAAAAGGAGAATATTTATAAGTGCTGAAGAGTGACGGCTCGCGTTTTATGAAGTTGATGCCGCCTCCCCAGGAACCTGCCCATACATTACCGAAGGAATCTTGGAGCAGGCAACGGATACTGGAGTTGGACAAGCCGTATTCATCGTCTCCCTCCCGGATAGAAAGCGCATGAATCTGGTCCGACGAACGGAAAAGCTGTTGGGACAAATCCACTACGGCAATGCCGCCGAATTCCATGGCTATCCAAAGTCTGTTGTCATCCAGTTGGTGTATATCATATACACGGTGCGATATGCAGTTGGTTTTGTCGTCGAAGGGGATGAAACTTTCCGCTTCCGGGTTAAACAGTACCACTCCTCTATCGGTTCCTATCCATATGTTTCCGCTTTTGTCTTTGTAGACACATGTCACTTCGTTGCCGGGCAGGCTGTTGGGGTTTTGCGGCTCGTGTGTGAAGTTCTTGACTGTCTTGTCTTTTATGGAAAGTATACTGAATCCCCGGTCCACATGCCCGATATAGAGTAGTCCGTTACCACCGTCTATGGCAGACCAGATATGGTTGCTTGCAAAACCCGGTACGGTTTCGGTATTGTAATGGGTGAATTGCCCGGTTTGCTTGTCAAAATAGTCCACGCCTTTCCAATAGGTGCAAATCCATAGGTTACCGTCGGAGGCGGCAATGATTTTGGTAATGTCGTCCGTAACCAGGCTTTTAGGGTTGTTTTCGTTGTGTCTGTAAGTGATGAATGAATCGTTGGCATAATTGTATGCATTGATTCCGGCACGCTGGGTTCCTATCCATAAGATGGAGTCGACGGGATCGTCCAGCAGACAGTTCAGTTCGTTGCCGGTGATGCTTTGCTTGCCGGTTGTTTCTTCTTTATAATAGGTAAGGAAGCGTATTCCGTCGAATTTATTTAAACCCTCTTCTGTGGCAAACCATAGAGAGCCCCGTTTGTCTTGGGCTATGCTTACCACATGGTTGTTGGACAGCCCTTCACGGATACTCAGATGTTTTATGGTATATGGCTGCGCGGATAGCAGGAATGGCAGGCATAGGAAAATGGAAAGTAGAATCTTCTTCATAACGGGTCGTTTTTCATTGCATGAGTCAAAAGTACAAATAAAATCTTTAGATGATGTGCACAAATCGTGCATTGACAGATTTATATGCCTTCTCTGCAAGATTTATACAGCTGTTGAATCGAAAATTGGCATATGTTTGCATTGCCGATTATTATAAATCGGAACAAAATGTACTTTTTTGTTTAACTTTAATAATAATATTTATGAAGAAGCATTTCTTTAACGCCACTTTCTGGGCGTTGTTATCGCTGGCTTTATGGACTACTGGATGTAGTGACGATGACGGATACTCTGATGTAGACGGGCAGATTCCGACAATGACATTGGTGACGGATCATATTGAATCCGGTGCCGGCCATCGTTTTACCATTGAGGGTTCGTTGGCTGACCAGGATGGAATTGTATCCGTCAATCTGCAATGTGCCGATCTTTATCTGAACAAGACCATTGATTTGGTCGAAATCTATGGAGCTCCCCAAACGGAGTATGAGTTGAGCTATTCTTATGACCTCAAGCGTGATGAAATCGGTGAACGCTTCACCGTGAAAGTGACCGTAACAGATGCGGGCGGGCGTGAAGTGTCGCAGGATGTGTTGATAACGATGGATGGGGACTTTGAGAATCCTACATTTACAATTGCCCCTGGTAAGGAGGTTACCGTACTGATAAAGGATGAAACAAAGTTCAACCTGAATTTCACGGTGAAAGATGACCGCATACTGGATTATGTACTCATTGAGATTCCTGGGGTAGAAGGTTTTGAAAGCCGCCGTATAGAGGCTGGCGGGCAATCTACTTTGAGCTTTACGGAGAAGATTATTCTGCCTAATGAGGTGAAAAGTTACGATGTGACTTTGACGGCTGTGGATGCCAGAGGCAATCAGACAGTGACCAATAGTACCATCAGTGTATCTGAAATGCCTGACTTCCCCAAAATGTATCTGGCCGATGTGGCAACCGTAGAGGAATTGAACAGTGATATTTTCGGTGTACCGATGGTGATTAACCATACGGGCGAGTACCAATATCGTGCACGTTATTATAATAAAGCTGCCGGTACGGAAATTTTCTTCTTACCGCAAAAGACAGACTTTACTCCTATCTGTTTTGGCCTTGATCCGGAGGATAATACAAAACTGACGGATGACCCGGAAACGGCTAAACCTATTGTCTTGGATGAGGCTGGTGTTTATTATGAAATAGACATCAATGTGAAAGAGTCTACTTATAGTATGCGCACGTACTCGGTGACAGAGGCTACAAATCCGATGAAATATGAATATGGAAAGCCTTGTTTTGACCGTTGGGAGAATGGGGAATCGTTCATTGATTTCTATATCGGTTGGGGAGGTTCTCCTCAGGATGCGGGAAATCAGTTGTTTGCCCAGGATAAAAATAATCCTCATCTTTTCTATTATCCGGAAAATGGAACTTGGACGCTGGAAGCCGGTGAAGAAATGAACTTCATCATATCCAATTATCATCCCGACGGATGGTGGGATCATGTGGAATGGCGGTGTGACGACTCTCAGAATGTAGAGAAGTTTGGTTACTTCAGTAAGAAAGGGGATGTGAATCCTAATTGGGAAGGCACCAATCAGCGTTGGGAAGACGGCTCGATGGTAGGTGACAACTGGATGAAGCCTACGGTTACGGTGACCGGCAACTACCGCTTTGAGTTTGACGCGCATTTGGGTCGCGGCAAGATTGTGCCTGCTAATTAAAAAGTAACATTAGATTTAAGATATGAAAAAGCAAATTCTATTATTATGTCTTGCGCTGATAAGCCTTTGCGGTTATGCGCAGCAGATAACGGTTAAGGGTGTGGTGACTTCGGCCACCGACCAGCAGCCGTTGATTGGAACTACAGTTCAAGTGAAAGGTACCGGTACGGGTACAATTACCGGTATCGACGGTGATTATACATTACTCAATGTAGACAAGAATGCAGTGTTGGTATTCTCTTCTATTGGTTTTGAGTCTCAGGAAATAGCTGTAGGTGGACGTACTACGATTAACGTGGTACTGAAGGAGGCTGCGGAATTACTGGATGAAGTGGTGGTTATCGGTTATGGTGCTGTGAAAAAGAGCGATTTGACCAGTTCTATTGCTACAGTAAAAGGCGATGAAATCACTGAAACCGTGACCGGTAATGCTATGGATGCTTTGCAGGGTAAGGTAAATGGTGTACAAGTCACCAGTGGTGGTGGCCCTGGAGCTACTCCGAAGGTGCTGATTCGTGGTGTAACTACCGTAAACGGTACGAATCCGTTGTATGTAGTGGATGGTATGCCGGTAGGTGACAATATCAACTTTCTGAATAGTAACGATATTGCTTCCATGGAAGTATTGAAAGATGCTTCGGCTGCCGCTATCTATGGTACACGTGCATCAAACGGTGTCATCCTGATTACTACAAAGAAAGGTAAGACTGGTAAAGCCCGCATCAATTGGAATTCTTCTGTTGGTTTCCAGACCGTGGCCAAACCTAATATTGCCGGTGCGGCTGAATATAAAGAAGTGTTCAATACTCGTTATACGAATGATGGCCTTTCTTCTATCTGGAACGATACGGGTGCTACGACCAATCCCGGTGGTACAGACTGGTGGGATACTGTAGTCAATAAAACAGCTTTGGTGCAGAACCATTCACTTAGTGTTGCCGGTGGCTCAGAACAGTTTGTTTATAACTTTAGCGTGGGCTATTATCGTAACAACTCACAGTTTGATGTAGGTTATTGGGATAAGATAAATATCCGTCTGAATACTGAATATACATTTAATAAGTATGTAAAATTGGGAGTTGATATTGCTCCACGTGTCGAATCATGGGATGATACCCCAAACCAGTTCTCGGCAGCCATGGCTATGGACCCGACAACTCCGGTATTCCGTCCGCAGGACCAATGGGAGGATAATGAGTACAACAACTATCAACGCTCTTACAACAACCAGGAGTGGAATCCCGCCGGTTCAATTGCCCGTAGCAATGCTCATTCTCGCGAGTTGGGTGCCATTCTGAATACCTATCTGCAGGTAAACCCGATAGAAAAGCTGACGTTGCGTACCCAGTTCGGTGCCAATGCACACTATCGCCGTTCTGATTCATTCGTTCCGAAGTTCAATATGGATCCGTTGGAGAAACAAGACTTGAACGAAATCACCCGCCGCAATCAGGAGTGGTTTGACTGGAACTGGACGAATACAGCCACTTACATGGACACTTTCGCTGAAAAGCACAACTTGAATGTAATGGCTGGCTTTACTGCCGAACGTTTTGCATGGTACAATACTCAGGCACGGCGTGATAATGTTCCCAATAATCTGGACCAGATGCAGGAAGTGAATGCCGGACAGCAGGGTACGGACGAGGCCAACGGTGAAACCACTTACAATACACTGGTTTCTTTCCTGGGCCGTGTCATGTACAACTACGATAACCGTTACTACATTTCGGCATCTCTCCGTGCCGACGGTTCCTCCCGTTTCCCGAAGGGCAGCAAGTATGCCCTCTTCCCGTCTGTTTCCGCTTCCTGGCGTGTCATCAGTGAGGCATTTATGCAGGACCAGGACATCTTCAGTGACCTGAAGTTTCGTGGAGGCTGGGGCCGTGTAGGTAATCAGAATATCAACAATAATGCTACCCTTACTTTGTTGAGCGAAACCCAATACTATTATGGCAATACGTTGGCAAATGGTTACTTCGTGTCTACAGTAGGTAACAACCAGTTGAAGTGGGAGACTGTGGAAGATTGGAACGTAGGCGTGGATATGTCATTCCTTGATTCACGTTTGGGTGTAACATTCGAATATTTCCAGAAAAAGTCCATTGACATGCTCTACCAGAAACAGAACATCCTCTCTTTGGGATATGATAACTGGAACAGCCAGATTTGGATGAACATCGGTAGTATGCAGGCCCGCGGTTGGGAAGTGGGACTTACCTGGCGCGATGAAATCGGCAAGGATTTCTCTTACGATCTTGGTCTGAACCTTTCTGCCGTGCGCAACAAGGCCATCAAGTTCTCGGGCGACGGTCCTATCAATGTCGGTGGATTCAATAGCGACCAGATTATCCGTAACGAAGATGGTGGTTTTATCTCCCGTTTCTACGGTTACGTGGCCGATGGCTTGTTCCAGAATTGGGAAGAGGTGTATGCGCACACTGACGAACACGGAACACTGATTCAGCCCAATGCAAAACCGGGAGACATCCGCTTCAAGGACCGGGACCATAACGGAGTGCTCGATGCCAATGACAAAGATTATATCGGTAATCCTTATCCTGATTTAATGATGGGTCTGAATATTGGTATGCGTTATAAGAACATTGATTTTGCAGCCAATTTCTATGGTACGTTCGGTAATGATATTTACAATGTCACCAAAGGACGGTACTCCGGTTCAGGCGGACAGAATGTTTGGGCAGGTACACTGGAGAAAGCATGGCATGGAGAGGGTACCGGCAATGATATTCCCCGTTTGTCGAGCAATGACTTGAACCTGAACTATAACCGTGTTTCCAGTTTCTATGTGGAAGATGGTTCCTACTTGCGTTGCAAGCTGTTACAGATAGGCTATACGCTTCCTAAGAAATGGGTTGGAGGTGCTGACTTGCGTCTTTCCTTCTCTGCACAGAATCCGTTTACCATTACCGGTTATTCGGGAATGGACCCCGAACGCCCGATGGTTGACGGTACTACCGACAGCTCTGGCAGTGCCATCAATACCGGTATTGACAACGTGGCTTATCCTAATCCGAGAACATTCTTGTTTGGCATTGACTTCAAATTTTAATTCTTGATTATCCATGAAACGAATATTTACAATAGTAGTTCTGATTGCTTCGCTGGTGTTTACCTCTTGCGAGGACTTCCTGACGGAAGACGTACGTGGGCAATTGAACGTGGACACTTATTATAAGTCCATAGAAGAGTGTGAATCCGCAGTCACGAGCTGTTATCAGGCCATGACATATGGAGGATGGTGGCAAATCAACACCGTGTGGTTACTTTCCGAAATGTGTGGAGATGATGCCTGGATGGGGAATACCTCTCAGTCTCAGAGTGATTATATCTCATTGGCGCATTATCAGGGAAACGGTGCCAGCAATGGCCCTATCTCCAATTTTTGGCAGTACCGTTACAAAGGTATTTTACGTTGTAACATAGCCATAGATCGCATTGCGGCTCTCGAAACCCAAGAGACAGAAACCAGAGACCGTCTGGTGGCAGAAGCCCGTTTCCTGCGTGGCTACTATTACTTCGAACTGGTGAGAAATTTTGGCGGGGTGCCCTTGATGACCAGTTTCCAAATGCCGGAAGAAGTGGAGGGAACAGAACGTGCTACGGCAGAAGCCGTGTACAAATTCATAGAGGATGACCTGATGGCAGCTGCCGAAATACTGCCGCAACGCAGTACTGCGCAAGTAGGGCATGCTACCCGTGGCGCCGCTTTAGGATTATTGGGTAAAGTGTACCTCTATCAGGAGAAATGGCAGGCTGCCCATGATGTGTTGAAGACTGTGATAGATGAAGGCGAATACCAATTGCTTCCCGATTTCGGGCAGGTATGGAATGTCGACTATGACAACAGTGCGGAGAGCCTTCTGGAAATCCAGTATGAATATCATCCCACTTTGGGCTTAGGAGGGGCGCTTGCTACGGTAACCGGTGCCCGTAATGGTCCTGGTGATGGTTGGAGCTGGTGTCAGCCTACGGCAAATTTGGAGCAAGCTTATATTGAGGCCGGTGATACGGAACGTTTGAAATGGACAATAATCAAGTCGGGCTGTACAGAAATTGCCGGCGAAGACCAATTCGAGGATTTCATTGACGCAAGCAAAGCGTTGAATAAGTATCAGGAATATCTTGATAAATATGGTTGGGACCCCAATTGCTATATTATCAATCCCGCTGACCATAAGTCTGCGCGTATCATCCGCAAGTATTTCCTGCCGATGAAATATCGTGCTCAAGGCGATGCAACGGCTTACGCCACGGACAAGAGTCCTTTGAATCACCGTATTCTGCGTTATGCCGATGTCCTTTTAATGTATGCTGAGGCTTGCAATGAACTGGGTGATGACGCTTCTGCCCGCGATGCTCTCAATCAGGTGCGCAGACGTGCCAAGTTGGATGACGTTACGGCAAGTGGAAAGGCATTGCAAAGTGCCATTCGCCTGGAGCGCCGTTTGGAATTAGCTTTCGAGCAGAACCGTCTGTATGATATCCGCCGCTGGACTGATACAAATGGTAAAAAGATGATTAGCAATATCCTGGGACCGAACGGTTCCTTTGTGAAGTGGAACACTGAAGAGGCTACCCGTGACGCTCTTGAGTGGGAAAATCAAGGTGAAGCAAGTGACAAAGGCATCACTTTCAATGAAAACCGCGACATGGTGTTCCCCATTCCTTTGTACGAAATCACGATGTCCAACGGTTCCATTACCCAGAACCCGGGTTGGAATTAAACACATTCTGATGAAAACAGATTGTTGCAGGAACTAATTATTCAATAGGTCTTTATATTCTGTCGCGGATAGTTTGCAATGGATTATCCGCGGCAGTTTTTTTAATCCGAAACAATATCATGAATTTGAGACACATTTTTATTCTTCCGGCACTGCTTGCTGCAATGGCTTGCAGCGACGACTCTCCCGTTACGCCGGATACTCCAGACACTCCTGAGGGTCCGGACATTACAAACAGCGTAGAGAAACTGGTGAGCATCGATGCCGGACAGACTTTCCAGACAATAGCCGGCTTTGGCGCTTCGGACTGTTGGTCGCCTGCCTTTGTGGGCAAGTCATGGACTTCGCACCGTGCGGGGATTACGGAACTGCTTTTTTCTTCAGAGATTGTGGGCGGCAAGCCGAAAGGAATCGGCCTTTCCCAATGGCGGGTGAATCTTGGTGGCGGCAGTGCCGCGCAAGGTGAAGCCTGCGGCATCGAGGATAAATCCCGTCGTGCGGAATCCTATCTTACCGATGACTTGACGTACGACTGGACCCGTTGCGAGGGACAACGTTACTTCATGGACCGTGCCAAGGAGCTGGGATGTAACAATTTCGTTCTTTTCAGCAATACACCTCCCGTGCAGTACACCTATAATGGAAAAGGATTTTCCGCCAGAGGGGGACTTTCCAATCTGAAACCGGAGCATTATGGTGACTTTGCAGGATATATGGCCGATGTAGCGGCCCGTTATACCGGTGAAGGCTATCACATAAGCCATATCTCGCCCGTCAACGAGCCGCAGTACAACTGGGACAGCGGCCAGGAGGGCAGTGGCTGGACCAATGACGAAGTGGCTGCACTGGCACGCGAGCTGGATATGTCGTTGGATGCCCGGGGGCTTTCCACAGACATTCTCTTGGGCGAATCCGGTGACTGGGAGTATCTTTATAAAGTGAAAGGTGATGCCAACCGCAGTAATGTACTCTCGGCTTTCTTTACACCCGGCTCTTCCGCCTACGTGGGTGACTTGGCACACGTGAAGAATCTCATTTGCGGACACAGCTATTGGACTGACGGCACATGGGACGGTATGCGCAACGTGCGCAAGCAAGTGGCCCAGGCTGCCGGTCAGTATAATCTGGATGTTTGGCAGAGTGAATGGAGTATGCTGGGCGATAATTACAGCAGTTCCGAATTCGTGGGCTACGAGCAGGCTTCTGAGATGGATATCGCTTTCTACATGTCGAAGGTCATCCACAATGACCTCACTGTGGCTGGGGTGTCTTCCTGGAGTTACTGGACATCGATGGATGTTTCCCGTTGGGGGCATAAGAACCGTTTTCTCTTGATTTCGCTGGTACCTGCCGGTGGCGAGTATGGTGATATAGAGCAGGAGGGAAGCTATCAGGCTACTGCCACTCTTTGGGTACTGGGCAATTACAGCCGCTTTATCCGTCCGGGATACCGCCGTATTGCCCTCGACTTGAACGAATCGCGTACTTTCTTCGGTTCCGCCTGGCTTTCTCCCGAGGGGGATAAGGTAGTGGCCGTCTATACAAACATGTCTGATAAGGCGGTTCGCTTAGGTGAAACGCATGTGGGATGGAGTAATGAAGCGAAGTCAATAGCTACTTATACAACTACCGGTAGCAAGAATCTGGTGGAAGGAACGGTGGCGGCAGGCAAGCAGGTGATTCTGGAAGCCAAGAGTGTGACAACCGCGGTGTATAGCCTGAAGTAAAGAATTAGTTTAACTTCAAAGAAAATCTATATGAAAATGTATTTTAAAAATAACGGGACTGCTCTTATCTTCTTGCTGGCAATGCTGGCCGTTGCTCCGATAAAGGCGCAGGTGGCATTTGGCGATGCCGCAAAGTTCAATGACGGATGGCTGTTCCGGCTGACGGACGACTCGGCTATTGTCCGGACTGACTATGACGACAGCGGATGGCGGAAGCTTTCTTTGCCACACGATTGGTCCATAGAGGGGCAATTGTCGCCCACACTGGCCAGTTGCACCGGGTACCTGCCGGGTGGGATAGGCTGGTATCGCAAACACTTCAGGGTTGAAGACAACGCAACGCGTCATTATATCTATTTCGAAGGGGTATATAACCGGAGCGAGGTTTACCTGAACGGGCATCTGCTTGGCAAGCGGCCCAACGGCTATGTATCGTTTCTTTACGACATGACCCCTTATCTGAAGGAAGGCGACAATGTGCTGGCTGTCCGTGTAGACCATAGCCGTTATGCCGATTCACGTTGGTATACGGGTTCGGGCATCTATCGCGATGTATGGCTGGTGGCTGCTCCCGATACACATATTGCGCAATGGGGTGTGGGCTGGCATGCCGCTTCGCTGACAGACAAGCAAGCCGTCGTTGCGGTCGATGTAGAGGTGGAGAAGCACAAGGCAACTTCCGACAAACTGGAACTGAGGGCTGCACTGTACGATGCTGCCGGAAAGCAGGTGGCACAACGCCGTGTGCGTGTTGCCGATGGAAAAGAAGGCATTACCAAGCAAAGTCTTGACTTGAAAGTGTCCAAACCCCATCGTTGGAATCTGGATAATCCGTATCTGTATACATTGAAAACCGAGTTGCTTGCCAATGGCAAACGCATTGACGGCAGTGAGACCAAAGTAGGACTGCGTACGCTGGAATTTGATGCCAACAAAGGTTTTGCCCTCAACGGCAACTGGATGAAGGTAAAAGGCGTATGCTTGCATCATGATGCAGGAGTGCTGGGTGCAGTAGTGCCGCCGGAGGTATGGGAACGCCGTCTGAATAACTTGAAAGGGATTGGCGTAAATGCCATCCGCATGAGCCACAACCCACAAGCCCCCGTTCTTTATGAACTGTGTGACCGCCTGGGATTTCTTGTAATGGATGAAGTCTCTGACGAATGGGAGTTTCCAAAACGCAAATGGGTACAAGGCTGGAATGTGGGTACTCCGAATTATGACGGTACTTTCGACTTCTTCGAGGAGTGGATAGAACGGGACGTGACCGATATGGTACGTCGCGACCGCAACCATACCTGCATCTTCTTGTGGAGTATCGGCAATGAAGTGGATTATCCGAACGACCCTTATTCGCATCCCGTTCTTGATGGAGCTAAAATCAACCAGCCGATGTTCGGGGGCTATAAGCCGGATGCTCCCGATGCCATGCGTATCGGAGTCATCGCCAAGCGCCTGGCTGCTTGTGTACGTGCCGTGGACACTTCCCGTCCCGTGACCGGAGCTTTGGCAGGTGTCGTGATGTCGAACGAGACGGAGTATCCCGATGCTGTGGATGTGGTGGGGTATAACTATACGGAAAACCGCTACGACCAAGACCATGCCACTTATCCGAACCGCATTATCTATGGAAGCGAGACGGGGTCGGGGCTTGATGCCTGGTATGCCGTCCGCGACAAGGACTTCATCTTCGGGCAGTTCATCTGGACCGGTACGGATTATCTGGGTGAATCGGGCAGGTGGCCGTCCCGCGGTTTGTACACGGGTTTGCTCGATTTCGGAAGTTTCCCCAAGCCACGCGGACATTTTCGGGCTTCGTTGTGGTGCGAGAATCCGGTCACGTATGCAGGAACATATCCGGTATATGTCAATCCCAAGCATCCCGAGCATGTATTCCTTTCGCCCGATGCATGGGACATCTGGAACTATGACGAGGGGCAGAATATACGTGTGGTGTGTTATACCAATGCTCCGCAGGCACGCTTGCTGCTCGATGGCAAGGTGGTGGGCGAGATGAAACCCTATGATGAAAAGACCGGCATCATCTACTGGGATATTCCTTTCCGGGCCGGCGAGCTTCGTGCTGAGGGTTGCGATAAGGAAGGAAATGCCTTGTCAGGCTATTCCATCCGGACATCCGGACGTCCTTATGCCATTTGTGCCACGGCAGACCGCACTATTTTGTCCGGCGACCGCGTCACTGCGCACATCACCGTAGAGGTGGTTGACGAAGAAGGTACTGTTGTGAAACTTGGCGACAATGAAATTACGTGTACAGTTGAAGGACCGGCGCGTCTGCTTGGGCTCGAAGGCTCTGACAACAGTGACATGAGTGATTATACCGATAACCGTCACCGCGTATACCACGGGCGTTTGCTGGCCTATATACAGACTACCGGAGGAGAGGGGCAGGTTAAGGTAAAGTTTGCTTCCCCCTTTCTGAAAGGAACTGAAGTAAAGTTTGAAGTAAGGCAGTAGTACACTGCTATGGACTTATGTTTGTGCCATCGTATTGGCACAGTCGTGCCAGTACGATGGCAAGTCTGTGCCAGTATGGTGGCACAACTTTGCCAATGCGATGGCACGGGTTGTACATTTCTTACAGAATGTATTGCACTTCCTTGAACAGATATTCCCGTTCACTTCCTCCTTCATCCTCCAGCACGAACCGTCCGTCTTGCTCTACCCGCAGCAACCGGGCAAGGAACTTGCCGTTGGCATCTTCATAAGGGTGCAATCCCCGGCGACGGAAAAGGGAGCGGGCATACCGTGTGGATATCTCGTCGGAGTAGACGGCGAAGTCCTCCATTTGGAGACTGTTGTAGTAGATTTGTACACGTCTCAGAATATGGGCAAGGATTTCATAACGGTCGTGCTCCTTTCCGGTGATTTGTTTCAGTGAGACGGGGTTGGGTGCATCACTGTTGAAGACTTCCTGGTTGATGTTGATGCCGATTCCGGCAATGCTGCGCCTGATATGATGTCCGGAAAGGTCGTTCTCTATCAGTATACCGCAGATTTTCTTGTCTTTCCAATAAATGTCGTTCGGCCATTTGATGGTGATTTCATCAGACCATCTGCTCAGTTCTTCCTTAATGGCGAGGGAGACGATTTGTGAAAGGATGAACTGCCGGCGGGCTTCCAGAAAAGAAGGGTAGAGTACAAAGCTGAAAAGCAGGTTCTTGCCTTCTTCAGCTTCCCAGGTGTTGCCGCGCTGGCCTTTACCGGCGGTTTGGAACTCGGCAGTCACGGTTGTTAGTTCGGCAACGGATTCTTGCAACTGGTTGCAAAGCTGGCTGAGGTATTGGTTGGTCGATGCCGTTTCGTCCAATGCCACCAGCGGGAACGGGAATGTGTCAGGGCAGGGCTTCATATTCGGTACGCATTTTTTTGGTGAACTTCTTCAATACTTCTTCCATAGAGTGGTCTATCAGTTGCTTCAACAGTTTGTCGTCGACGTCACCGTCAAGGAACACCTGGTTCCAGTACTTTTTGTTGAAGTGATAGGCACCTTCGATGGCAGCATAGTGCTCCCGCAGTTCGAGTGCATATTCGGGGTCGCATTTCAGACAAATCTTGTTGGCGCTTTCCAGGTCGATAAGTGCAAACATTTTATCCATGACTTTCATCACAAGCGAGTATTCGTCGAACGGAAGGCATTCCGTGACGGCCTTTTTGCTGAGGCAATATTCGCGGGCGGTTTCTATGTCCATGATGGTATTTACGGTTTTACGGTTTACAATTTACGATTGAAATAACTCTTGCTTGTCAATTTTCAACTCTCAGAACATCGGCGGATAGAAGGCTTCTTTGAGATGCTCTATCTTGAATGCACCCGGTTCGCCTACAGCCGTTATGATGTCGAAGCGGACGGGTGCATCCAAGCAGAAGTGCTTGATATAGGCATCGGCCGCTACGACAATACGTCGTATTTTCTGCCAGTTCACGGCATCCTGCGGCTCAATGTAGTCCGTATTGCTACGGGTTTTCACTTCCACAATAATCAGTTCCTTATCTTTGTCGGCTACAATATCCAGCTCAAGGTGATTCTTTCGCCAGTTACGGTCACGTATGGTGTAACCGTTCTGTTCCAAGTATTTGGCAGCGGCGTCTTCACCGGCTTTTCCAAGAATATTGTGTGCACTCATTATTCTGCGTGTCTGGCAGGCATCAGCATGCCGTCGTGTCCAGGACGGAAGATAGCGGGCAACTTATAAGTTTTACCATCCAATGTATTGACCACTGCACTGCGCGTTTGGGGGGCTGGATTTGTACCGGTAATCAGTTCAATGGCCTTGGCATACAGAGGTTCTTCATTGTTTCCATAATCTTTATGAATATAGAATACACCTTGTTCGTTATAAGGATTGGTTTCGTCCATCAATATATCGGGTTCAAATCCTTTTTCATACTCCCCGAATCCTTTGGCGTTATAGCTTTGGAAGGTGATAGGAACAACACGATATGTGTTATTTCGGACAGTGTACTCCTCATATTCCATACCTACGTTCTTACCAGTGGTCTTTTCACCTATAAGTATTACGTCCAAATCTATTCCTTCTAAGGAATTAATGACGAGTTCACTGGCAGAGGCCGTTCCATTTCCGACAAGGCAGTAGACGCGGGGAAGATTGAGGCTTCCGGCTGATAAGGAAGTACCCAAGTTGGGGTAACTGGAGTATGCAAATAATTCATCTTCCCGTTTGTTATTGAGTTTTGCCATTCTTTCATCATTGTATCGTAAACTGCTGAATACTTTACCTTGAGAAGCAGTACCGGCAATACAAGTCGCTATCAGATTAGCTGACATGGTATGCCCACCACCATTGTACCGCAAGTCCAGAATCAAATCTGTGACGTTCTTGTTCTTAAAATCTTTGAAAACATTGAATAATTCTTGGTCAAAGCTTGCCTCGAACCCAGAATAAACGAGGTAACCGATTCTATGTCCTTCTATGTCTTCCTTGACATTACTGAAGATGACGGGGTTGTTGTATGTGGCTTTGGAAGTTATGGTGTATTCCTTTTGCCCGGTAATGGTGCCTCCTTCTACGACATCTTCTGTCAAAGTATAGTTGATAGTTGCATCCGGTAACAATATGTCGTAATAGAAGTTATTAATATTGTTATTATTTATCTTCTTTCCATTTATCAGGCTTATCATTGCTCCTCGTTTGAGTCCAGCTTCGGAGGCCGGTGAATCGGGATATACGCCTTGGAGACAGAAATAAATGGTATTTTCTGCTTGTGTGCCAATGCTTATGGGGGTTATACCGGTGATACCGAAACTATATGCCAGTTCCTTGTTTACAATTTTGGTGGTACGGGTTGAACTAATATTGGGCAATAGCTGGATATAAGAGAAAAGATTATAATATGTCTTGCCGTCGCTACCGACATATGTTTTCTTATCCAATGTATTTGTAGTCAGACTACCCAAGGCGTCATAAAAGAAAGCTTCATAATTTTTTGTGAAGTCAGGTTTTAATGTCTTGTATTCATCGTTCCAGAGATACATTTCCCTCAGATATTCATCAACTTTTGCGTTAATCTCCATATCTTCAGTGGTTTGGGGAACACTGGTCCCCTTTTGTGTAACTTCAAAACTTGCAGGAGAATAGCCGTCTATATTAATGGAAATTCTGGCTGTCCGGTCGGTGGTGGAACTTGTACTTACAGATAATTTCAAGGTGCTTTGTCCTTTTGTACCCGAGGTCGTATTCAGTTTGCACCAATCCGCTCCTGAGGTGACGGAAGCTACCCATTTGGCTGCAGCATTGAAGCTTACAGACAACTCATTATCCTGGCTGATCTCCAGGGATTTTCCCTCTGTCCAACTCTGATTGGTTATGCCGGTATTAAGTTTATTATCGTCATCGTCACTACATGAGATAAAACTTATACTGAACAATGTGAGTAGAAAGAAACTAAGATAATTTACATATTTCATACCTTTTAAATTTAGAACTCTCCAAAAATACGTTTTTAATTACTAAATTAAAATGTTTTTAAGAAATACTTTAAGTTTACCGGTCAAAAAAATATTTCAGTGCTATTTAAGTGTTTCCGATATAAAAATTACGTAGGTTCGTTTTGTTTTTACAGAAGTAAAAGTAATTTTGCAGGAAATATGAGAAAGAGAGATAAAACGTGTGCGAAAGCAACGCCCGAAGAACCGAAACGCGAGCAGCGCATGGTATGCCTGATGAGCGAGGAAGAGCAGCGGATTGTGGACCGTTATCTGGAGAAATACAAGATAACGAACAAGTCGCGTTGGCTGCGGGAGACTATTCTCATGTTTATCCATAAGAATATGGAAGAGGATTATCCTACTTTATTCGGTGAGCACGACATGAGGAGGTGAAAATTAAAAATTAAAGGGGGTGGCGTTGGACGATAGCTATTATATGAAGCAGGCGCTTTTGGAAGCTCATAAGGCCGGTGAACGGGGAGAAGTTCCCGTAGGTGCAGTTGTGGTGTGCAAGGACCGTATCATAGCCCGTGCCCATAATTTGACGGAGACTTTGACGGATGTCACCGCCCATGCCGAGATGCAAGCCATTACCGCTGCCGCTGCATCCCTTGGAGGCAAATATCTGAATGAATGTACTCTCTATGTCACAGTGGAACCCTGCGTGATGTGTGCCGGTGCCATTGCCTGGGCACAAATGGGGCGTCTGGTGTTTGGCGCCGAAGATGAGAAAAGAGGGTATCAGCGCTATGCCTCGCAGGCATTGCATCCCAAAACACAAGTAGTAAAAGGAATTCTGGCAGATGAATGTGCCGCCCTGATGAAAGAGTTCTTTGCCGCCAAGCGCAAATAATCTCTAATCCTTTATCCCTAATCTCTACTCTTTGATTTCTTCAAAATCCACATACTCTCCCTCGTCTTTGGAGAACAGTTTCTTGTGGCGGGGGCGTATTTCACCTTCTTCAGTTTGTACCTCTTCAGACGATTGTCTATTATCATTGTAGGAATACCCTCCCGGCTGGTAGTTACCATTTCCTTTTTGGTAGGGACCGGAGTTGGAGGAAGTACGGCGTCCGCCCAATCCGAATATGTTCCGGATGACAGTACCGATAATGCTGAGGCCAATGAGCAGAATGGCAATTATGATGATGAATAAAAATCCTAAAATATGAAACATGGGCTAATGTCTTTTTATGTGTTCGTTTTCTGCGAACTTCAATACAACAACCGTGCCAAAGATTTGTTTATTTACTTTTCCTTGTAATAAGCGAAAGTAGTATATACCACACGATAATTGCAGCAAAGCTGCAGATTCCCAAGAAGATGAGGAACGGAATGCAGACAAGCAGGAAAATGAAGCTTGTTTTATTGTCTTTCCATGACAGATTCTTGAATTTGAGTGAGAACATTGGAATCTCCGATACAAGCAGCCATGAGAAAAGGCAGACCAGCAGCAACAGATAAACCGGATGGAAGCTGCCGCTCACCAGCCAGTCGTGAGCGCCCGTCACCAATGAAGCCCAGAACAAGGCGTTTGCCGGGACGGGAAGTCCTACGAAAGAGCTCGTCTGGCGGGTATCGTTGTTGAACTTGGCAAGCCGCAGTGCAGAGAATACGGACAAAAGAAATGCGAGATAGGGGAAAACGCCGGCCAAGCTTTCCATTGCGCCCGAATAGTCCATTTCCTTGAACAAGGAAAATACAATCAGGGAAGGGGCCACTCCGAAACTGACATCATCTGCCAGAGAATCCAAATCCTTGCCGATAATGGAGTGTGCGTCCAGTGCACGTGCCATCATGCCATCGAAGAAATCGAATACGGCACTGAAGATAATGAAAGCGAGTGCCCATTCATATCTGGCTTCGAATGCCATGACACAAGCAATACACCCGGAGAATAGGTTCAGGCAGGTCAGAGTATTTGGAATATGGCGGGTAATGCAGTTTGCCATTGTTGTTCTTTTATTATTTAAGTTTGGCTATCACAGTCTGATTGCCGGTAGTCAGTTGTCCTAGTTTAACGAATACTTCGGTGCCCAACGGTAGAAAGACATCCACGCGGGAGCCGAATTTGATGAAACCCATATGTTCGTCAATATAGCATTCCTCGCCCGGTTCGGCATAGGTCACGATGCGGCGCGCCATGGCTCCGGCTATCTGTCGTGCCATAATCTCCACGCCTTCCGGAGTTTCTATTACTACGGTGGAACGCTCGTTGTCGGTGCTGGCTTTGGGCAGCCAGGCTTTCATGAACTTCCCGTTTTTGTGCCATACCTTCTTTACCGTACCATCTACCGGATACCAGTTGGCGTGTACATTAACCAGACTCATGAATATAGATACCATGATACGGCGGTCGTGGAAGTATTCGTTTTCCTCCACTTCTTCCACCACTACGATTTTACCGTCGGCAGGAGCTACCACGACTTTCTCCGTTTCTTGTCCGAACAAACGGATGGGGCAGCGGAAGAAGTTCACGAGTATGCCATATACTATGAGGCTGATGACCGCTACTACGTAAAAAGGAACTTTGCATTCCAATCCGAAGTAAAGGGCAGTGTTGACAGCCAGAATCAGAACCAGGCTGCCTGCCAATGTATGTGTTCCTTCACGGTGTATGCGTATCTTTTTTAATCTTTTTAATCGACCCATGTATATCGTATTTGCTATTTAGATAGAAATTATCTGCAAAAATAGGCTTATTTTGAAAATCTAACAAGGATTTGGAGAGAGAAATGTGCATGTTGATAACTTTTTGGGAAATATTTTTGTTAGCTGTGATAGAGGTTGTAATTTTAGGCTCTCAATAGAAAGGATATATATGCAAGATTTTGTTCATTTACATGTCCATACCCAATACTCTCTTCTGGATGGTCAGGCAAGTGTCAGCAGGCTGGTTGACAAGGCCATGAAGGATGGTATGAAAGGCATTGCCGTGACCGACCATGGAAATATGTTCGGTATCAAGGAGTTCACCAACTATGTCAACAAGAAGAACAGCGGGCCAAAGGGGGAGATAAAGGACCTCAAGAAAAGGATTGCCGGTATTGAAAGCGGTGAGATAGAGTGTGAAGACAAGGAAGCGGAGATTGCCGATTGTCGTGCCAAGATGGCAGAAGCGGAAAGCAAGCTGTTCAAGCCGATTGTAGGCTGTGAAATGTATGTGGCCCGCCGAACCATGGATAAGAAGGAGGGGAAGCCGGACCAGAGTGGCTATCACCTGATTGTGCTGGCAAAGAATGAGAAGGGGTATCACAATCTGATAAAACTTGTATCGCATGCCTGGACAAGGGGATACTATATGCGTCCGCGTACAGACCGCAGTGAACTGGAAAAGTACCATGAGGGGCTGATTGTCTGCTCGGCTTGTATCGGTGGCGAGGTTCCTAAGAAGATTATCAATGACCAGCTGGAAGAGGCAGAAGAAGCTGTACGCTGGTATAAGAATCTGTTTGGCGATGATTACTATCTGGAGCTTCAGCGCCATAAAGCCACTGTTCCCCGTGCCAACCACGAAGCCTATCCGCTTCAGCAGAAGGCGAATGCCAAGTTGCTGGAGCTTGCCCGGAAATATGACATTAAGGTTATCTGCTCCAATGACGTCCACTTTGTGGATGAAGAGAATGCAGAAGCGCACGACCGCCTGATTTGTCTGAGCACGGGTAAAGATCTGGATGACCCTACCCGAATGCTTTATACCAAGCAGGAATGGATGAAGACAAAGGCTGAGATGAACGCCTTGTTTGAGGATGTTCCCGAAGCCTTGTCCAATACCTTGGAGATTTTGGACAAGGTGGAATATTATTCCATCGACCACGCTCCTATTATGCCTACGTTTGCTATTCCGGAAGATTTCGGAACGGAAGAGGGCTATCGGCAGAAATATACCGAAAAGGACTTATTTGATGAGTTTACCCAGGATGAAAACGGCAAGGTGGTGCTGGATGAGGATGCCGCCAATGCCAAGATAAAGCGTCTGGGGGGCTACGACAAGCTGTACCGTATCAAGCTGGAAGCCGACTATCTGGCAAAGTTGACATTCGACGGTGCCAAGAAGTTGTACGGTGACCCCTTGTCCGACGAGGTGAAGGAGCGTCTGGTCTTTGAGCTGTACATCATGAAGACGATGGGGTTCCCGGGATACTTCTTGATTGTGCAGGACTTTATCAATGCCGCCCGCACACAGCTGGGCGTTTCGGTAGGACCGGGACGTGGCTCGGCTGCCGGATCGGCGGTGGCCTATTGCTTGGGCATCACGAAAATAGACCCGATTCAATACGACCTTCTGTTCGAGCGTTTCTTGAATCCCGACCGTATCTCTTTGCCTGATATCGATGTGGACTTCGATGATGACGGGCGTGGAGAAGTGCTCCGCTGGGTGACGGATAAGTACGGGCAAGAGAAGGTGGCGCACATCATTACATACGGCACGATGGCGACCAAGATGGCCATCAAGGACGTGGCGCGCGTGCAGAAACTGCCTTTGAGCGAATCGGACCGTCTGTGCAAGCTCGTGCCGGATAAGATTCCCGACAAGAAACTCAACCTGCCCAATGCCATTGCCTACGTGCCCGAATTGCAGGCAGCGGAGGCTTCGCCCGATCCCCTGGTGCGCGATACGATGAAATATGCCAAGATGCTAGAAGGTAATGTACGCGGTACGGGTGTGCATGCCTGCGGTACTATTATTTGCCGTGACGACATCACGGATTGGGTACCCGTCAGCACGGCGGATGATAAGGAGACGGGCGAGAAGATGCTCGTAACCCAATATGAAGGTTCCGTCATCGAAGATACGGGACTTATCAAGATGGACTTCCTTGGACTGAAAACCTTGTCCATCATTAAGGAAGCCGTTGCCAATGTACGTCTGCACCGCGGCTTGGAACTCGACATCGACAAGATATCCATTTCCGACCCTGCTACCTATAAACTCTATTGCGACGGCCGCACCATCGGTACGTTCCAGTTTGAATCGGCTGGTATGCAGAAGTATCTGCGCGAGTTGCAACCTAGCACTTTCGAGGACTTGATTGCCATGAATGCCCTCTACCGTCCGGGGCCTATGGATTATATCCCCGACTTCATCGACCGTAAGTGGGGACGCAAGCCCATCGAGTATGATATCCCCATCATGGAGAAGTATCTGAAGGATACCTACGGCATTACGGTCTACCAGGAGCAGGTCATGCTTCTGTCTCGTTTGCTGGCAGACTTCACCCGTGGTGAGTCCGATGCCTTGCGTAAGGCGATGGGTAAGAAACTGCGTGACAAGCTGGACCACATGAAGCCGAAATTCATTTCAGGCGGACAAAAGAACGGCCATGACCCGAAAGTGCTCGAGAAAATCTGGGCCGACTGGGAAAAGTTTGCATCCTATGCCTTCAACAAGTCACATGCCACTTGCTATTCGTGGGTGGCCTATCAGACGGCTTTCCTCAAGGCCAATTATCCGGCCGAATACATGGCGGCGGTCATGAGCCGAAGTTTGGCGAATATTACCGATATAACCAAACTGATGGACGAATGCAAGGCAATGGGCATCAATACATTGGGACCGGATGTGAATGAAAGTAACTTGAAGTTCACCGTGAACAAGGAAGGCAATATCCGTTTTGGCCTTGGTGCGGTGAAAGGGGTAGGCGAGGGTGCTGTGCAGAGCATCATGGAGGAACGCGAGAAGAATGGTCCTTTCAAAGGTATATTTGATTTTGTGCAGCGTGTCAATTTGACAGCCTGCAACAAGAAGAACCTGGAATGTCTTGCTTTGGCGGGCGGGTTCGACAGCTTCCCGGAGCTGAAGCGAGAGCAGTATTTTGCCGTAAACTCCAAGAACGAGGTCTTCCTCGAAACCTTGGTGCGGTATGGTAACCGTTACCAGGCCGACCAGGCTGCGGCTGCAAACTCCTTGTTCGGCGGTGAGAATGTGGTGGATATCGCCACTCCGGAAATACCGGTAGCGGAACGTTGGAGCGACCTCGACCGTTTGAACCGGGAGCGCGATTTGGTAGGTATCTATCTGTCCGCACACCCGTTGGATGAGTATTCCGTAGTTCTGGAGCATGTTTGCAACACTCACATGGCAGAGCTGGAAGATAAGACGGCACTTGTGGGACGCGAAATAACAATGGGTGGCATCGTGACCGCCGTGCGTCGCGGTATCAGTAAAAATGGAAATCCTTACGGCATAGCCAAGATTGAAGACTATTCCGGTTCGGCAGAGCTTCCTTTCTTCGGAAATGATTGGGTGACCTATCAGGGGTATCTGGGTGAACGTACCTTCTTGTTCATCAAAGCCCGTTGCCAGCCCAAGCAATGGCGGCAGGATGAGTTGGAGCTGAAGATAACCTCCATGGAACTGTTGCCTGACGTCAAGGAGAAACTGATTGAGAAGATCACCATTCTCATTCCGCTGAGTGTGCTGAACAAGGCTTTGATAACTGAACTGGCGGAACTGACCAAGGAACGTCCGGGCAGTACGGAGCTTTATTTCAAAGTCAGAGATGAGGATAGCAAGATGACGGTCGATTTGATTTCCCGTCCCGTGAAGCTTTCCGTGGGGCGTGAACTGATTACTTATTTAAAAGAGCGTCCAGACCTTGAGTTCAGGATTAATTAGTTATCTTTGTTGGAAAACGAAGATAGGCTGCACCTCGGCATAAAAAATGAACAAGTTCATTTTGTTTTGCATTCGGTTTGCACTATCTTTGCTTCGAAAGCGAAGGTTGATAAAACGCAATTGACAGTAAATTAATAATTATAGTTGACATTTAATATTAAAAGAAATGGCTTTAGAAATTACAGACAGCAATTTTCAAGAAATCCTGGCAGAGGGAAAGCCGGTCGTTATGGATTTCTGGGCACCTTGGTGCGGCCCTTGTAAGATGGTGGGACCAATCATCGATGAATTGGCTACTGAATATGAAGGAAAGGTGATTATTGGCAAATGTGACGTGGATGAGAACGGTGATGTGGCTGCCGAATATGGCATACGCAACATCCCTACAGTCTTGTTCTTCAAGAATGGAGAGCTGGTGGACAAGCAGGTAGGTTCTGCTCCGAAATCTGCTTACGTGGCCAAGATAGAAGCGATATTATAAGGTACTATTTGACGATTTACTATTTACGATTTACCCTTTTGGCATCATGGCGCCGCCAAATAGTAAATAGTAAATCGTCAAATAGTCAATAACATTAACCCTTTAAGCAATAGTAAGTATGGGAATGGAAGACGATTTTTTGCAGAATGATGTCGATGATGAAAAGACCATCGAGTACATCAAGAATTATTTGCCGCAGGAGTTGAAAGAGAAGTTCTCTGACGACGAGTTCTATTATTTTCTCGATTTGATTGACGAGTACTATTCCGAGAGCGGCATCCTTGATGCACAGCCGGATGCGGATGGGTACATCGAGATTGATTTGGGGAAAATCGTGGACTATATTGTCAAGGAAGCCCATAAGGATGAGATGGGTGACTATGATCCGGAAGAAATCCTTTTCATCGTACAAGGTGAGATGGAATATACGGAATCTTTGGACGAAGAATAGTCTGTATCAAAAGTATAGGAAAATCGCGGATGGGCATGGCTTCATCCGCGATTTTTTGTTTTTATGTGACCGGTGGCGTATTCAGAAAAAAGAAGATGGACGTGCCGATGAGAATGACACCCAATACACCGTAGAACAGGCGGGCTTGTCGCCGCCCTACATTTTGTACGATAAACTGGGTGTTTCGGGCAGTAAAGAACCAGTTCCAGTCCAATATGGCTGCCAGCAAGGCGATGATGCCTGCGACGGCGAAAATCCCTTGAACGATGTATTGGCTCATCAGAAATAAGAATTAAGAATTAAAAATTAAAGCGGGGGAAAAGCATGCCTTATTCAAAGCTCTCTAACGTGACTTCCCGCTCTCCGTTCTCCACTTCTTCGATGGTGACCTTGATGGTGTTGCCCGGCAAGAGTTCCTCTACCAGCTCCGGCCATTCTATGAAGCAGAGGGCGCCGCTGTAGAAGTAATCTTCGTAACCCATGTCATACACTTCTTCCAGTTTCTTGATGCGGTAGAAGTCGAAATGGTAAATCAGTTCGCCGGCAGTGTCGGAACGGTATTCGTTGACAATGGCGAAGGTAGGGGAGGTGATGACGTCGGAAACGCCCAACTCCTCGCAAACGGCTTTGATGAAAGTTGTCTTGCCCGCCCCCATTTTTCCGTAAAGAGCGAAGACGGTATTATCACCCATTTCAGCGATGAACTGGCGGGCGGCTTCGTGAATCTGGTCTAATGACTGAATTTTGATTTCCATTGTGTCTTTTGATTTAGCGTTGCAAATATAGCCAAAAACTTTTTCCTGTCTTGCAAATGGCATAGATAATGATGGAAAAGAATATGATGGATGCACCCGAGGGGACATTCAAGTAGAAAGAAATCATCAGCCCGCCCAGGCAACTGAGGTAACCGATGCCGATGGAAAGCCAGATGATGCGGTGGAACCGGTGCGAGAACAAGTTGGCGGTCATCTGCGGAACGGTGAGCAGCGAAATGACCAGCACGATGCCCACCATGCGCAGGCATGCCACGATGGTCAGCGCAATGAACATCATCAGTACATATTCGAATACCTGCACCGGAATACCTTGCGAGCGGGCAAACTCCCGGTCGAAGGCTACGTAGATGATGGGATGGAGATACAGCGCGAAAAACAGTATCAGCAGCAGGGCAAGCCCTCCCAATAGAGCGATGTCGCTCCAGGTAATCGTGAGAATGTTGCCGAAGAGATAGGCGGACAAGTCGGGTGCGAATCCCGGCGAGAGGAAAGTGAACATGATGCCCAGTGCCATGCCCAATGTCCAGAATACGGCAATGGCGGAGTCTTCCCGCATGTCCTTCCGTTTGCTGAGCCACTCTACACCGAAAGCGGACAAGACTGCAAACAAGGCTGCCGACAGAATGGGGGAAATGCCGGTATACAATCCCAGGCCGATACCGCCAAAAGATGCATGCGTCAATCCGCCGCTGATGAACACTAGTCTCCGGGTAACGATGTACGTGCCTATCAGCCCGCAAGCAATGCTTGCCAGCAGACTGCCGATGAGGGCATGTTGGAAAAAAGTGTATTGCAGTAGCTCCATTTATTCAATTAAAAATTAAGAATTAAAAATTAAAAGTTGGATGTGGAGTGTTAGGAATGGGGGGTGAGACGGCGTTCGCCGATGATGAGGAACACTTCATCCTTGATGTTATCCGGCAAGGCTATGCCACGCAGTTGCAGGCTGCGCACCCATCCGGCTACGTCCGTGTCTTGCATGGTGTAGAACACGTCGCGGAACTCGTCTTCCTGCTCGGGAGTATAGGCATCGGGAGCGGTGCCGATGTATTTGTCCAGTTCTTCGTCATCGTAATATTCTATTTGCTTGCTGACGGCTGCCAGCAGGCTGTCACGTTCGCAGATTTCATGCTGTCCGCAGCACTCGGCATCCACTTCCTGCACTTCGGGCATGGCGTCCAGTTCGCCGCGGTCTATCTTCTTCTGCAGTTTCCGGTTGCGTATAATTCCGGCTGTGGCTGCCACGAGGGCAAGGACAATCAGGCTAATAATCAATATCCACATGGGCTTCCTTTTCTTGAAAAACATGTTCCATTAATAGAACGGACAAAGATACACATTGTTTTGTACACGACAAAATAATGAGTCAGATTGCAGGTAGGCAGATTACTTCCACCCGACGCAGGCATTACTTGCCTGGAACGCAGTATAAAACTACTTTGGATGCATCCTAATCTTAGAATGTATCCTTTATTCCTAAGAATAAAGGTTATATTCTTAAGAATAAAGGCTGTATTTCTAAGAATAAAAGCTTTATTCTAAGATTGCATTGCATCTTGGCAGACTTTAAATCCCGCCTTTTGCAAGTCTTCCCAGTAAGCAGGGTAAGATTTGGTAACGACCTGTGGTTCATTTATCCGTATTTGGGGCAGTACAAGGCAGGCGGGGGCAAATGCCATGGCCATACGGTGGTCTTCGTAGGTGGCGATGACGGGGTCAGCGTCTGCCGGGCAGCGTTCGCCATCCCACAACAAGATGCTGTCTTGCTCGGAGCGCACGACGTAACCCAGTTTACGCAGTTCCGTAATGAGGGCGGTGATACGGTCGGTCTCCTTTATTTTGAGGCTTTGCAGTCCAGTGAAGCGGAAAGGGATGTCCATCAGGCAGCAGGTGACGACAAAGGTCTGCGCCAGGTCCGGGATGTCCACCATGTCTTCGTCGAGACGGGTGGCGGGAGTACCCTTACGGATCAGTTTTACTCCCCGGTCTGTATATTCGGTATGGACGCCGAGGCGGGCAAAGACTTCCGCGCCGCGGCTGTCGCCTTGATAGCTGTGGGCGAAGAGACCGAGCAGTTCGATTTCTGCCGTATGCGCTTCTTCCTTCGTGCTGTCTTCACTTTCTTTCGCGCTACTTCTGTCTCCCCCTTTCATTTTTATTTTTTCATTTTTAATTCCTTCTATTGCCATCATCTGATACCAGTAAGAGGCGGCGCTCCAATCGCTTTCCACGGTGAAAGGAGTATCTGTGTATCCGCCGGGGCTGACGGTGATACAATCTTTGGAGGCCCAGTCGGTTTGGGCACCGAAGTCGCGCATCAGTTGCAGGGTCAGGTTGATGTAAGGGCGGGAGATGATGTCGCCCGTTAGGTGCAGGCGTAATCCTTGGGGGAGTACGGCGCCAATCATCAGCAGGGCGGATATATATTGGGAACTTACATTTCCGGCAAGGGATATTTCTTCGCCTTTCAATGCTGTGCCGGTGATGCGTAGTGGGGGGAAACCTTCGTTCCCGACGTATTCAATCTGAGCACCGAGTTCGCGCAAGGCGTCTACCAGTATGCGGATGGGGCGTTGCTGCATGCGTTGTGTACCGGTGATGATGCGGGTGCCCGGAGTTACGCTGAGGTAGGCGGTGAGGAAACGCATGGCGGTGCCGGCGGCAAGGATATCTATATGTCCGGGATTTCCGTCGAGGGCGCGAGTCATCACTATGGTGTCGTCACAATCGCTCAGATTGCGGGGCAGGATATTGCCGTGGGCAAGGGAGTGGAGGATGAGTGCCCGGTTACTGATACTTTTGGATGCCGGGAGCTGTATGGCTGCGTGCAGTGAGGCAGGAGCGGAAACGGTATATCGCATGGTCGTATTTGTTAAGTTACGGTGGTAAGGAGTTTTTTTATTGTCACTGCAAAAGTAGGATAAATCTTTGGGAAATGGAAAAAAGGAAACTTGTTTCTGTGGTTTCAATCTTTCGTTTATCTTTGCGGAGGTAAGTCCTGCTATCGGGACGGATAGATATAATTAAGCATCATTCTTATGGAAATAGATTTAACCACCCCCGCCTTGCTGTTTTCGGCCATATCGCTGATTATGCTGGCCTATACCAACCGTTTCTTGTCCTATGCCCAACTGGTGCGCACCTTGAAGGAACAGTACATGGAGAACCCGTCTTCGGTGAAGGCGGCGCAGATTGCCAACCTGAGGAAGCGGCTCTACCTGACGCGTGCCATGCAGGTGGCGGGCATCGGCAGCCTGCTGCTGTGCGTGGTCAGCATGTTCTTTGTCTATATCCGTCTCCATCTGCTTTCGGCCTATATCTTCGGTTTGGCGCTGATATTGCTGATTATTTCGCTGGCCATATCGGTGTACGAAATATATATATCGGTGAAGTCTTTGGAGATACATCTCAACGATATGCACGAGTAGAGGCTCTACGGGATGATGTTCCGTACGGGGAGTTCCAGTTCTCCCCAGTCAATCATGGCATTGAACAGCCTGACAGTAGAGAATGAAGGCAAGTCTTCCGGTCTGATATCTTTTTCCTGCAAGATTCCTTCTTCCAGCAAGGCTGCCCGTTTGGTCCCTTTCAGCAGGGGATGTGCCGGCGTGTACCAGTGGGTACCGTCGGAAAGGGCGATGTTGGCGATGGAGGTGTCTGTCAGCAGGCCTTGTTTCACAATCAGAATGTCGTCGCATGCGCCGCGCAGGGCAAAGAGGCAGTTCAGCGGTTCGCGTCCGGCGCTTTTGTAGGTGTAGTCGATGGTATCGGCCTGCATCAGTGCCAGCGAATGCACGTGCCGCACGGCGTAGGGGGAGTAGCTGAGGTCTTCAATACCTTTTTCACCATACACTACGCGTGCCTTGACGATGCCCGCCCCGGTGATGCCTGCTCCACAGCCGGGAGACGACAGATAATCGGACAGTTGCAGCGGTGTGCTTTCCGGCCAGAAGTGGGCGCGGGTATCGTTCAGCCTTCGGTTGTGGCGGGAAAGGTTGCAGACCCTTCCGTGGTCGATGCGTATGGTTTCAATAAATAGGCACATATATTTTCTGTATTACTTCGTTGTATTCGCTTTCCCACCGGCTTTTGGCGGTGATGCCGCCTCCTGCCTTGAAGTGGAGCTGGCCGTTTTCCTGCTCGATGAAGCGTATCATGACAGCGCTGTCCAGCTGTCCGTCGGCATAATGCCCCATGATGCCGGTGTAGAAGCCCCGGCGGTAGTCTTCGGCCTGGGCGATGATTTCTACGGTTTTGGGCTTGGGGGCGCCGGTGATGGAGCCGGCAGGAAGCAGGCGGAAGATGATGTCGCCCAGGTGTGCGGTGTAGTCTTCGGGCAGGGTGCCGCATATCTCGGAGCTGGTCTGGAGGATGGGGCCCTTATTGGTTTGCAGGCGGTCTATATATCGGTAGGAGGTCACTTCGACGTGTTCCGAAACCATGCTGAGGTCGTTGCGTATCAGGTCGACGATGGTGGCGTGCTCGGCTGCCTCTTTGGTGTCCTGCATCAAGAGCTGTTCCGCATCGGGCAGGGTGGCGTCGATGGTGCCTTTCATGGGGAAGGACTTTATCTTGCCCTTCTCTATGCGGACAAAGATTTCGGGGGAGAAGCAGACGAACCGGTCTTTCAGCCACAGCTTGTACAAGGCTTCGGAGTGGAGGAATATTTCTTCCAGTGTCAGATTGGTGGTGACGGGTACCCGGCAAGTGAGGTTCGTCAGGTAGCTGTTGCCTGCCAGCAGGTTTTGCTTCACGAGGTCGAACGAATGTCTGTATGCGGCGGGGGAAGGGGGAGTGATGTCCCACTGGATAGGGCCGGCGCATCGGGCGGCTGTGCTTCTGGCAAGGGCTGTTGCAGCCGTCTCCGTGTTGCCTGCCTTCGGGAATTGGAAAAGGCAGGTGGCGGGGTCTATCCGGTCGAGGGGCTCAATGTGCGACTGCTCTTGCGCGTAGTCTACGATGAAGAGGAAGGGCACATTGGCTCCGGCCAGTGCGTTCATGCGGGCAATGGTTTCTGTCCGGCTGTACGTCTTCATGCGTCAATAGACTGCGGAGGCTATCACCTGGATTATCAGAATGAGGAACACCATGGCAATGGGATATACCGTGGCATAGGCCACGCTCGGTATGTTGCTGTCCGTCATGGAGTCGGCGGCGGCAAGGCCGGGCGTACTGGTCATGCCGCCGGTGATGGTGCCCAGCAGGTCGAGAATGTTTATCTTGAACACGAACAGGCCTACGCATACTGCCACCAGCATGGGCACCAGCGTGATGGCGGCGCCTACGCCGAACAAGAGCCAGCCGCTTTCCTGGAACGTGGCCATCAGATTCCGTCCTGCCGATGTCCCTACTTCGGCAAGGAAGAGCAGCAGTCCCAGCTGGCGCAGCAGTTGGTTGGCAGGGCCGGACATGGACCACAGAATGGGGCCGGTCTTTCCGATGGCGCTCAGGAACAAGGCGACCATCAGGATGCCTCCCGTCAGTCCCGGAGAGAACGACAGACTGTCCGAGAAGGAGATGTTGAGCTTGCCGAAGAGCACGCCCAGCACGATGCCCAGGGCGATGGGGAAGAAGTCGGTGTCGGACAGTTGCTTGGTGTCGTTGCCCAGCAGGCGTGCCACTCCCTTGATGCCGTCCTTCTCGCCCACCACCATCAGCTTGTCGCCGAATTTCAGGGCGAGGTCGGGCGAGGGGGAGAGGTCGATGCCGCTTCGGCGGATGCGGGTGACGGTGCAGCCGAAGTTCTTCATCAGGTTGAGGTCGCCCAGCTGCTTGTTTATCATATCCTTCTTGGTGAGCAGCAGGGATTCAATCTCCTGCATGTCTACGAGTGGCAGTTCGCCTTCTTCGCGTTCGCCCACGAGGACGGCGAGCTGGTTTAAGGCCTCTTCGCTACCCACGGCTTGTATGTAGTCTCCCTCGTGCAGGATGGTCTGGGCGGTGGGGATGGCTATCTGCTCGTTGTGCTTGTGGCGTGAGATGACGGCTCCGGTCATGGCGCGCGCATTGATTTGCATCAGGCTCCGGTCGAAGACGGCGGGGTTGGTTACGCGGAACAGACAGGTTGTCAGTTCCGGGAACTGGCTGCGGCGTTCCTTCTCCAACCGGCGCGCCTCCTTGTCGAGGTCGATGCGCATGATACGGGGCAGCAGCTTAACGAAGAGAATCACGCCGATAACGCCGAAAGGATAGGCAATACCGTAAGCGATGGATGCCAGTGGGGAATGGGTGCTGTCAATGGCAACGGCGAGTCCCGGCGTACTGGTCAGGGCACCGGCTATCAGTCCCACGACACTGGGAGTATCGATGTCGAAGGCATATTTCAGTCCTACTGCCGTCAGGGCGGCGGAGCAGATGATGAGCAGGGTGATGATGATAAGCGTCTTGCCCTTGCTCCGGAAGGAGTCGAAAAATCCGGGACCGGCCTGGATGCCGATGGTGAAGATGAAGAGCACCAGTCCGAAGTTTCCTAATTCTTTGGGGATGATGACACCGAAGTGTCCGAACAGCAGGGCAATGAAGATGACGGCGGAGACGTCGAGCGAAAGCCCTTTAATCTTGATTCTTCCCAACATGAAGCCTAAAGCCACAATGAGAAAGAGCGCGAAATAGGAGGAGTTTAACAAGTCAGCAAACATAATCAGTTAAAGAGTTAGGAATTTATGTCACAAAGATAGTGCAAAAAAGTGAGATAGAAAAAGTCTTGCTTCCTTGTGGCATATAAAAAAAGATGATGTGCCATCAACCGTTTTGACACATCATCTTAATATATATATCGGCCTATATGACCGGTATTCCTGCGTGGGGCAGGGCGGTACTTATTTTTCGAGTTCCTTCAGCAGTTCCTCTACGGCAGCTTTCAGCTGTGTGTCTTCTCCCTTCACGATGGTCTCGGGTGAATTGGCTACTTTGATGTCCGGCTCCAGCTGCGAGTTCTCCAGATAGCTGCCGTCCGACAGGCGGTAGCCCACGACGGGGATGCCGAATACCAATGACGGGTCTTGCAGGCGTTCCCACGACACGCTGGTCATGGTTCCCGGCACGGGCATGCCTACCAGCTTGCCCAGTCCGCGGTGGCTGTAAACCCACGGCGTGCCGTGCGCATTGGAGTAGTTGGCCTCGCACATCACCATGATGGAGGGTTTGTTCCAGCGGCGGCTGGGCATGTCGCACGTCTCGCGACCGCGCACCACTTGGGTGAAGTATTTTTGTCCACTGAAAAGTATTTCTATATCCTCGTGCAAGCGTCCACCGCCATTGAAACGGGTGTCGATGACGATGCCTTCGCGGTTGTTGTATTTTCCCAGGATGTCCGAGTAGACGGAACGGAAACTGTCGTCTCCCATAGACTCGATGTGCACGTAACCCAATCGGCCACCCGACCATCGGTCAACGTCTGCCGCACGCTGTTTCACCCAGCGGCTGTAGAGTAAATCGCTGAACGCACCGTTCGTAATGGGGATAATGACCTCTTCCCAGTGCTCCTTGGTCTGCGGGTCGAAGAGAGAAACAAGTGTTTTCTTCCGTGCCTTGTTGTTGAGCAGCGTGTAATAGTCCGCATCGGGGGTGATTTCCACGCCGTCTATCTTTTCGATGACTGTGCCGGCTTTCACCCGGGTGTTGGCTGTGTCGAAGGGGCCTTTCTCCACTACTTCGGCAATGAGCATGCCCTTGCCCGTGTAGTTCCAGTCGAAGAACAGTCCCAGGCTGGCAGTAGGTTCGGATTGCCCTTTGGGATAGAAACGGCCGCCGGTGTGAGATACGTTCAGCTCGCCCAGCCATTCGCTCAGCAGTTCGGCAAAGTCATAATTGTTGTCGATATGGGGCAGGAAGCGGCGATAGGCGGCGGTCATCTTGTCCCAGTCCACTCCGTGCATATTGGTATTGTAGAATCGCTTCTGCTGTTGGCGGTACACGTGGTCGAACATGTATTCGCGCTCCGCAGCCAGGTCCATCTTGGCATCTACCTGGAAGGTGATGGGGGTCAGCGCGTCGGATGAAGTGTCCATTTTCTGCATCTTGTGGCTACCCAGCAGGAAGAGGCTCTTGCCGTCCTTGTCCAGCTGCATGTCCGCCCATCCGGCATCCATCTTGTGCAGCAGGCGGGTCTCTTTCTTGCGCAGATTCATCTTCCAGAGGTCGTAGCCGCCTTCGAAGGCTGCCAGGTAGTAGAGTGTCTCGCCATCCTTGGAGATGATGGTGCTGCCCATGTCGGAAGAATTCGGGGTGAGGCGCACCACACGGTCTTCGATGCCTTTCAGCTCTACGACGATGTCTTTCGGCTGGTCATCTTTTTCGTCAGCATTGCTGTCTTTCTTGTCGTCTTTCTTCTTTTTATCCTTGTTTTTGTCTTGGGGGGTGTCTTTTCCGGCAGACTTCTTTTGTTCCTTCTCCAGCTCCTTGCGCAGTTCGTAGTCTTCTTTGCTCAGGCAGTATTTGTCGTAGGCGTCTTGGTTGAGGAAGACGAGCATGGCGTCGTTCAGCGAGCCCCATGAGGCATGGGCACGCATGCCGTAGCGTTCGGTGGTGAAAAGGATGGCGTTGCCGTCCAGCGCAAAGTGGGGATAGCCGCTCATGTAGCCGCTATTGGTGAGGTTGATGATGTCTTTGCCTCCCTCTGCGCTGACCAGGCCGATGTCGGAGTAGGGGTCGTGCTTGTTACCCGTGAACTCAAGTGTAAACCATTTACCGTCCGGCGACCATGCGTAGTCAAATCCTCCGCCGGTGCTGTACCAGGTGGAGCCGTCCGTAATCTGGCGCACCTTCTTCGTCTCCAGATTGAGCACCATCAGCCGGATGCGGTCTTCGATAAAGGCGAGTTCCTTGCCGTCGGGCGAGAATTGCGGATAGGCACGTTCCACGGTGGTGGAGGGCAGCAGCACTTCTTCTTCAATCAGCGTGGCGTTCGGGAAGTTAGGGTCTTCCTTGCGGGCTATCTTGGCAAGGTAGAGCTGCCAGTTGCCGCCTCGCTCGCTGGCGTAGGCCAGGGTGCGGTTGTCCGTCGCAAAGGAGAGGCCCGCTTCGCGTGCCGGTGTGTGCGTCACCTGCTTGGTAGTGGCATAGTCTGCCGAAGTGACAAAGACTTCTCCGCGCAGCGTGAAGGCAATCTGTTTTCCGTCCGGGGACACAACGGCAGAGGTGGCTCCGTCGGAAGACTGCAGGTTGGCGAATTGCGGCCGGTCATCGCGCACCAGTTCTATGGCGACTTTCTTCGGGGTGGCATCCGGCTGCTGGGTATAGATTTCGCCGTCGTAACTGTAGCACAACGTCCCGCCGTCACTCATGGAGAGGAAGCGCACGGGATGTGTCTTGAAGCTGGTGATGGGCTTCACCTCTCGGGGCTGTGCCAGCGGGAAGGCATACACGTTGAATGAGCCGCCGTTTCTCTCACTCAAAAAGTAAACCGTTCTTCCATCGGGTGACAACACCGGGTTGCGGTCTTCGCCCGCGCGGTCGGTGAGGTTGGTATGGATACCCGTCTTTGCATCATACAGCCAGATGTCGCGGGTGATGGAGGAGGTGTGGTGCTTTCTCCATTCATCTTCAAATCCCTTGCGGTCTTGGTAGAGGAACTGATGGCCCGCCTTGTCGAAGCAGACCGCTTCGGCAGGGGTGCCCAGCACTTGCTCCGTACGCCCTCCCGTTGCAGGTACTTTGTAAAGCTCGGTCATGGCCGAAGTGGGGAAAAGAGCGCTGCTTGCCGGGTCCTGGATGGATGCGGAAAACAAGATATACTTTCCGTCCGGAGTGAATGTGGAGGGTATCTCACCGGTGGAGTGGGTAGTGAGCCGTTGGGCGGTTCCGCCGTCTGCCGGCATCACGAATACGTCGAAGTTGCCGTATCTGTCGCTGGCAAAGGCTATTTGTTTGCCGTCCGGCGACCATATGGGGGTACATTCGTAGCTCTCTTGGGTAGTAAGCTGTGTGGCGGTTCCACCTTTGGCCGGCACCTTGTAGATGTCTCCTTTGTAGCAGAATGCGATTTCCGTACCGTCGGGAGAGATTTGCACATCGCGCATCCAGAGCGGCGTGGCGGCATGTCCGGCAATGGCAGTAAGGCCTAGTGCAAGGATTGCAAGGGTTTTCTTCATAAGTGTGTGGGTTGATGTTAATATAGAATGTTTATAAACGTCATGATGCTGTCCACAAGGCAAGGAGCGAGGTACGTCATTTCATACCTCGTGCCTTGTATATCTGTTCTTTGGCATTGTTGATGCTTTGGAACTTCTCTTCTGCGGCTTTCTTGATGTCTTCGCCCAGCGTTGCCACCCGGTCGGGATGGTGTTTCAAGGCTAGGCGGCGGTAAGCGGCACGCACTTCGTCATTGGTGGCAGTGGGTTCAATTTCAAGTACTTTGTAGGCCTCGTTCAGTGAGCTACCGCCTAGGTTAAGCATGGATTCCACTTCCTTGACGGATAGTCCCATGTACATGGCCACTTCTTTCAAGGCTTCTATCTCCTCGTTGCAGACGTGTCCGTCGCTTTTGGCAATTTCTACCAAGAATACCAGCAGTTGCAAGCGTTCCTCGTATGTCAGGTTGGCGGCAATCTGCGTTCCACAGTCACGGATGGTGTTTTTAAATGCCAGTGGGTTTTGTCTGTCCATCTGCTTGCGCTGTTCGAAGAGGTTGAGCAGTATCCGTTCTCCCTCGCCCACGGCAGCCTCACCGAATGTGCTTCTCAGAAAGCGGCGGACGAATTCCATTTCACTATGCATGATGCGCCCGTCTGCACGGATAATGTACGAAGCCATCACGAGCATGGAGAAGAGGAAACTGTTCCGTTGCCCGGTATAGGTAGTGCCGTGCGTTGGTGCTTCTCCATAATAACTGCCTGCGTCATTTGAATCGGTGTCGAACAATGAACCGAATACAAAACCTGCCAAGGCTCCCAGCGGTCCTCCGGCCATGAAGCCGATGATGCCGCCTATCCATTTAGCTGCTCCCATAATTTTTCTTGTTTAAAGTGCAAAAATAGAGATTTCTTACGAGAATTCCAGTAATTTGATGAGCTATTCCCGCTGAAGCGAATAGGCACCGTCTTCTTTTTGTACATATTCAGCATATTTATGGCAGCAAGTCTGTCATTAAGAAATACTATAAAAATTAAGGAGTTAAGTCTTAGACTTAACTCCTTAATGCTCAACAGTCGGGATGACAAGATTCGAACTTGCGACCACACGCCCCCCAGACGTTTATTATTATAGCTATGATAATCTTGATTATTAATATCTTATGCTTTATTTCTGCACCATAGTTTAATTTATGGTTTAATCCAGTAATGAACCAAGATAATTCAACAATAAATTAATTAATCTCTTTGCAGCATTGAACTGCATCACAAAGTTAGTCAATATTGCGCTGTTATGCAATGATTCTTTCTTATAGTTTTGCTTTTGACTATCAGTTTTTTATCTATCTAATGATATGGTATATAATAGTATAGAGTAGCTTTCTCTTTATCATAAAAATATTCATATACTGTATTTCCATTATATAATAGAGTATCGGTATAGAAATTAGTAGTGGGTATATAAAGCTATATCTTCTTAAAAATCTACCTGCTTAAAAATCTACTCTTATTGTTTTGTATCCTTTGTATCTATAAATATGCTTGTGTAACACATAGTTTTGTAGTTAATAGATGTTTGTTTAGAACTGAAAAAGCGATATTGGGTATTGTGCCAAGTATCGCTTTTTTTGAACTTTTGATAGTTATGTGAAATATCAATGCAAGAAAGTGACATGTTTAAAAATTATGCTATTAACTCATCACAGCGATGTGCATAAACAAAATGTTTATAAATAGTATTTCTGTAATGTTCAAGTTCTTTTCTTAGAAGTTCCAATTTAGATATTTCGCACTGCAAATTATCATAGGATTTTTGAATTGATATATATTCTTCTAAGAACTTTTTGTATTCTGGATGACATTCTTTTAAACGCATTTCTGCCTCATAATCCCACTTATAAAGAGCACTGCCCAATTGAGGATTATAAGAAATCATATAATTGATAGGATATAAAGGGTCTTTTTTTATTGCTTCAAGAATTTCTAACTTAATATTATCATATTCTTTTTTCTTTTTCTGGTATTTGTTCCATTGAGGGGTAATTTTAAGCAAATCTTTTCCTAATTCTTCCAGTTCATTATTAATTAGATTTATTTCATTTTTTAGTTGGGGATAAATACTCATATTACATTGCATGATTCGTTCTATGTATAATTCAATATCAGCATATAAAGGTTTAAGCTCTTTCAATTTATCCATAAAATATAATGCACCTGCAATTTTCTCTCCTTTAAAACGCACTAAGTTACGCCCCATTAATGTAAAGTGGGTATCTTTATGAAAATAGCTGTTTATAATTTCATATTTATCATTTCTATTTAATAACCTTTCTAATCCCTTGACCATTTCATCAACTTCATTTATAATCCAATTTTCTATAAACACATCAGGCTCCATGATGGATGAATTGTACATTTCAGCAGTAAAATCCATCGTTTTTATCCATTCCTCATTCTTTAATAAATGCCTTCGTGTATAGCGTATTATTTCAGCCTTATTTGCATGATAATATCTAATCCAATCGGAATAAGGCAATATATCAATGCCTTTATATTTGATGTTAGTAAAGAAATAGCTAGAAGCACCATATCCAAAGTTGGTCTTATAAATAACTGACAATTCATTGCTTAAACGAAATTCTGGTTTTGACCAGCCTATACGTCTGTGAGAAAAGGCTAGTACAGATTTATTGCCTTCTAACTTATTATATGTACATTCCAAAAGATAAGGTAATACATGTTTCTCTATTTTAGTGTAAAAGTTTGTTCTTTTTGAATTAATAAAATTCTGTTTCCTATTGTTTTCTATTTCTCTTTCATTTTCATCTTTGGCTTCTTTTATTTTTTGATTATATTCGCTTATACATTTTCTATAGTCTTCACTCTTTATCTCAGATATGTTAGGACAATATTGCCAAGGGCTGGATAAAGATTCACAAAAATCGAAAGACTTCATTAAAACACTAAGATTTGAATTTTTAACAAAATCAACTAATTCTAGGACACTCCTATTGGGATTTTCAGATAAAATCTTCAATTCCTCTAGCTGGGTTTGATATGGGAACTTGAGTTCAAAAAAATCGACATATAATTCATCCTGATTTTCTTTTTTCCTTAAAACACAAATATGTGTTTCATTTATTCTGATTTTTTCTGAATTCATATTATGTAAATTTGTCATTATGTGAGCAAAAATAGAAATTCTTTTGAAAAAGAAGATAAAACTAGCTTTTTATTTATAATTAATATGTTTGTAAGCATTTATTAGAAGCTGTTATTCTCTATTTAAGTAGCACAGTGTGATGTGATATTTTCTATTTACTTATCTCTGTTCCAGATTATCACTTGCTTTTATTTGAAGCAACTTCTCCAACTTTAACAAGTATAATAGATAGATTAACTTTTACTTTGCAAGTAATGGTTGCTATTGTTTTACGCAATCTCTTGTATCATCAACGGTTTGATTGTCATCGTTCAAAAGTTCTATAATAAGTTTGGTATCTGATACAGATTTAACTCTTATATACCACGGCTCATTATCGTAGGTATCACTTTCTTCATCATATCCATAGCACATCAGCGTATTGTTTTTAGAATCAAAAGTGTATTTGTACTTCTCAACATAGTAAACTGTTGATGGTTGGTTGGCAAAGTAGCAATAGCCTTTCTCGACAATAAAGTAGGGACAATCGTCTGTATAGGCATCATACCATACGCCTTGTAACAGTTCTTGTGTTGATTTACCACCGTTACTTTCTTCATCATCATCACTGCAAGAAGTGAAGTTCTCGCACATTACTACGGCTAATAAAGCCATTCCAATTAATCTAAATGTTTTCATTTTTTTTAATTTTAATATAGTAGCGGTAGTAAAATCAGTAGTGGGTATATAAAGCTATATCTTCTTAAAAATCTACCTGCTGAAAATCTGTTCCTATTACTTGGTATTCTCTGTAATCATGAATACAGTTGTATAACACATAGTTTTATTGTTAATAGATATTGTTCAGAACTGAAAAGCCAACTTATTCGTAATAGAGTAGGTTGGCTTTTGTTGTTACTACTCTATATTCTTTGCAGGACTAAACCGTTTCTCAATGCCATGTGCTAAAAGGTAGTATCTCTATTTCAATATTCTGCCTAAACACATTACTCACCATTTATCGTAAAGAACTAATTAGGATTGACAGCCTAACAAGCACTTCACTGGTATTTTTTTCATGTCTCTCTTCAAGTTCGTTTGTTTCATTAGCCCATGATTCACGTGCTTTAATCCACTTGCCGATTACTATTGGAAGTGTAGAAACCTTTTGTTTGGCAACTGTTGTTAGTTCTTTGTAGCTCTCACTTTTCTCATCTTCATAAACATATTCTTTTAGTGCAGACTGACAGCAATCCAGTAACAGATTTTTGGCACATTCCATGAAAACACCATTGTCTTTATAAAGATAAAAATTATCGTTTAACAGACTTCTATCCTTTTGGTACATTGAAATGTGAGATTTTAAAATCTGAAGTATTCCTGCTGAACGAACTGGTCCGGTAATAGAGCCGCCCCAATATCTTAAATAAACGCAGTCACTATAAATTTCTGACATCAGAGTATTCAAATCAATCCACGCTTTAAATTCATCCTTTAGTAATCCTTTTTGTCCGTCTGTTTCACATAGCTCCAATAATCGTACATACTCATTATATTGTTGGAATATCAGTCGTGTACGTTCTATACCGTTGCTTATAGTCAGCCCCGCAGTAGAGCCATCTGAATCCAACTTCCACAATTTCCGGCTTGCTTCAATTACTGTATCTGCTTTGGCGTAATTGGATATTGTATCTGTCCCTAATTGATTGACCTTATAATATCTGCATAATTGATTGCGGTATTTATTCATCCATTCTGTATTATCTTCAAGCGCGGATGATGAGAATTGGGCTGTGTGCACATATCTGTATAGAGTGTCCATTAACATGACAAGTTTATAATTTGTCTTTAGTATGGTGTCAGTAGCCCAAAATCCAAGTAGTCCTTCCACATCGGATGATTTTTCTGTCATTAAGATGTTGGCTATTTGTCTAAACACATCACCTGCCATCAGTCCACCACTTGCAGGTATTTCTTTCTTATTAATGGAAACAATGATACTGTATTTCGGATTATCGGCAGGAAAGTAACCGCAAAATTCTACGGCATATTCACCATTTGAAAGTTGAATTGTTCCCGTTGCTCCGGCTACTTTTACTTTATCTGATTGGGCAGGCTTAGCTAATCTATCAGAAACAGAGTATTCCAATGCTTGTTTAATGGCAGTGTTACTTTTAGCTATGCTATTAAAGAAAGTCAAGTTCTGTAATGGAGTTGTGAGTATGCCATATCCCAAAGGATTATAAACAAGACTTGCGTCTTTCGCTTGATAGCCGTATTTTGCAAGTGCTTCTGCAAAGGCTTGTCCGTTCTCAAATGCCTTTTCTATTATTTTGTAGGTGGCAATATTGGATGCAAGTCCGAAACCTTGCTCCACTGTGATTTTACCATATCCACCCCTGTGCGAATTATGGTCGTACAATGTATCTTTACCAATGGCTAAAATGCCATTACCAACATCTATCGTATCGGATAATTTGATTGCCTTTGTTTCCAATGCTGCCAAAAGTGAAGCGGTACGCACTAATCCCGATTCTTGAAGAATGGAATCAGAACCAACAGAAGCCTTAATTTCTCCCGTCTGTGCTTCCATTACAATAACTTGCCCTACTGTAGCATCAAGTTCGGATAGCTTGTTTTGTAAAATAGAATCAACTCTTACTTGTAAAGTGCTGTCTATGGTAGAAACCCGTTTTACTTTTTGTTTAGTGCAAGCTATGAATGTAGCTATGCTAATTAAAAGGATAATAGTATTTCTCATAAATATGCTAATTTATATATTTAAACTGTCTTCTGATAAATTTCGCAGTTTCTCCTTCTTTTAACTCACGACATTCAAGCCAATTACCATATTTGTCGTACTTATCATACTCATATTCTTCTTTTATCCTCTTCCCATTTCTCCATGTATCAAAATAAGTAGTATCGCCATATTGATTATAACGATATGTACCATGCCTTAATATATGGCTATCATCATAAAAATCGGATGATATAAGGTTTCCATTATTGTCATAGTTAAACTTAGAATTATACTCTCTTCCTCTAATATGTTCACATATACGAGTCTCTTTTCCTTGACTATTATAGTAGTACGTTGTTCTACTTATTATTTTATTATCACCATCTACTTCTTGTGTGAAAATAAGTTTACCTTGCGCATTATATTGTTGTATTATTTCTGACTTTGACTTTCCGTAGTCTTTCATGTAGCGAATCTTGACAAGAAGATTACTATTGTCATATATGTAATTTGTATCAGCCTTTAATCTGTTATTTGCATCATAGATTGCCCTATATGACAGTTCTCTATTACTATCGTAATATTCGTGACAAGTTTCCCCATTTGCCCACTTGCGAACAATTTTATCATTTTTCGGTTTTAAAGGTGGCTCTCCTTTCTCTTCTTGCCCAGTAGAGAAATATGTCATACTAATATTATTTTTATAGTCAGTTACCCAATGTATAAAATGGGTAGGGTCACAATTCACGTATAATTTACGCTCTTTCGTAACAACTTCTCCATTACTGAATATAATCTTTTCTTCTTCTTGTAAAACTTCGGTATATACCTCTTTTACAGAAAACCATTTACTAATATAATCTTTCTTTAAAATAAAAGTTTGTTCTATAACAATTTGAATAAATTCTTTTTTCCTATAGGTACTACTGACATAACTCATATTCGTGATTACTAATTAGTTGTTTATTCTAAAGAAAATCCTCTTAATTGGGCATATTCTTTTAGGCTATATTGCATTGCTTTTTTAGTGGTTTTACCCATTATTATTAAGGTATCAAATCCCAATGACATGAGTTGTCTGACAAAAGCCTTATTTGATAATATATATTGAGATATATCTCTTATTTCAGAATCCTGTAAATCAGAATCATTCTCAATGGAGATTTTAAATCCACTTCTAAAAAAGATAGCACTCATTTCGTGTCTATAACTATCGTTTCCCATTGTTATAGATACTTTACACAATCTGTTTAATTCACCCGAATAATAGTATTCTTTAAATGCTTGATTCATAGTAGATATGATTTTCATTTTTTCAAAAGAACCATCAAGCAGTGAATTTAATAAGTTTTTAAATAAATCTACGATGTTCATTCCTTTATATATAATTCCTTGTTTATTATGTCCTGCAATTTTAATAACTCACTGTAATTAAACCTATTCTCATTTATACGCTCTGATAATCTGGTTGCCAGTTCTTGATTGTTGGGATGCCTATCAGGATGAGCATATAGTATTAGCTCTTTATGTAATTTCTTTGCTTTTGCTATACTATTTACTATATTAATAGATTCATTAGTTTTGTTCTTTGCAGGAAATACCCATCTAAACCATTTTGCAAGTCTCATAATATAGAACTTAAAATTGTTTAGATATGTATATGGCTTCTTGCATTGGTGCTTCACTATTTGAAATTCTACGGCATTGATGCCCGAAATTCATTAAATAAGTTTTGCATTCTGTTATATCTTCATTAGTCGCCAAGGACTTAAATGCTTGAATTATTTGTTCTATACCTCCAACTTCTGAAATAATATTTCTTGCTTCATTAATAAAATTTTCGTATTGAAAGTTTCTATCAATTGCACAACTTTTCCCCATTTCCATGTACGTTATAAAGGCATTCTTGATGTTAGTCTTTGTTACGGAAAGGGATTGATTAGGGCATTTGGATAGAATGCTAACTAAGAAGCAAGAGTAACACGTTAAAATATTGTCATCAGTCATATTAATAATAATGTACTTCCCAATTCCCCGAAGAAAGCGGATAAAAAATAAGGTGTGGGAACTATATTTGTCTTACCCTAAAGTCAGGTCTTCGCAATACCTTTGGAATGGATAAAACAATAGCCCCACACCAAAAAGTATATAGTTCACCTAATAGATGATTATATATCAAATGTGTGGGTGCTATTGCTATCATCTTCATTCCAATATCAAAGTTGCGAAGTTTGACTTTAGAAGATAATCTCAATAACACCTTTCGTTAAATATGTCCTTTCAGTGTCTTAACGCATTAAGCCTACTGAAATTGCTGCAAAGTTAGCGAAAGGTTTTGAATAGCTAAAGATAAAACGCTGATAAATGCAGTTCCAAGTGTTTCAAAACATATCTGTAGTAAGTAATTAGGTAGTATCAGCTTCTTTTCTTTGTAATTGCATAAGCAGGTACTTTTTTTGAACGGAGACTATAAGAAGATTTTTTCCCGAAAAAAGTACCCGTAGTTTCTACAGATTGAAAAATGAATCTCTATTATATATAAGGTATATAGGTTTACAGTCTAACTAAGTGATGAATGAAAGAAGTATCTAATCTTCATAGTAGACATTAAAAAAGAGTTCGTAAATACTGCGAACTCTTTAAAAATCAGATTATTATTTGCTCTTTTCAAGAGTTTCTTTTAATTCATTAAAGCTGTCAAAGTAGAAGAAATATCCACCTTCCGAGGTTGGTACTCTAAAATATCTTTCATTTGCGTTTTTTGAAACTGCGTAAACAACATCTTTATATTTCAATTTAGGAATGATAGTTCCTAAAACTTTGGTAATGAATAATTCACCCACTTCTCCAGTTAGAGACATATAGCCATTGTTTGCCATTCTCCATAATCCAACATTGCCTAAAGAGAACATATCTTCCATATCTATTACGTTTTTAGTTAATTAGTCCACAAAATTAATGATTCATTTGCAATTATAGCAATATATGTGAGGATAAATTTGCTCCAAAATCACACATACTATAAGCTACAAGCCGTATCATGCCTTTTTTAAAAGATAATTTTCTTACGCTTGCATCAGTGAGAAATTAGCTACGTTATCGCTATCTGTTTGGCTTGGAATCATGTCCCATCAGATTTATATATAACCATTATTTACAGTTTCTCTTACATTGCAGTTTTTGAAAGTTACTGTATATTAGAGAACGGGACAAAATTCTCTATTTCTGAAAATGGTATGATAACAACAGAAATTTCAAACTTTGTCCCACTGATTAGAAACTCAAACAGTCATAAGTATTTAACAGTTCTTCTTGTCTAAGTCCCAAGTATCTTTTAGTAATGGTTACACTTGAATGATTAAATAATTCCATCAGTTTAACTAAAGCCAATTCAGCATTTTCAGAAGATTCAAACACTTTCCTGCCAAAAGTCTTTCTAAGGGAATGGGTAGAGAAATGGTCTATCTTTAAATTGTACTTGCTTTTCAGCTCTTTAAGTACAATGTTTATCCACTGGATAGAATAGACCTTGTTCTTACCTTTCCCCGATAAAAAACAGAACTCATTCAAGTTCTGAATATCCAAAGCAGTATAACAGTCATTAATGTGCTTCTGAAACTCCTTATTAATTCTCACTTCCCTACGTTTGCTGGTTTTCTTTTCGGTAATGGTAAACTTTGCATCCTTATTCAGAAGCATTTCCCAAGTAAGTTGCAATAGGTCAGAGATGCGTAAACCAAAAAATATGCCACACCCAACAAGCAGGCTTATCCTATAGTTCTTATCTCGATATAACTTTCTCACTAAATTTGTGGCACTGTCCCACTGTAGGCAGTCACTTGTTGTATAACTGTTCTTCAAACTCATGTTGTTTCAATTTTGTAGGTTTAACTATAAAAGTGAAAGTAAATTCGGAAATCATTTTGTAATAGTCTGATTCTCAAATTGCTTTCACTTCTATTAGAAAGTGTAACTAAGATTGCACATAAATAAAGATAGATAAAATCAGTATCAGCAGAAAGGGATTGATAACACCAATTATTATTAGTAGCAATACTACTAGTATGCTCCATAGTACTAGTTTTTCATTATCATTCATTCTGTAGTATTTTTAAGTTATTAAAAAAGAAAGGACACCTAATAAATAGATGCCCTTTCAATTAATTTAGCCCAAGAACCAAGAATATTTATTATCCAGTCCTTGCAATACATTGTTCAGCCCAACACTTACTTCTGTAGCATTTACCCCACGTTGTAAATAGCTGTCTATGTAGCTGTTTTTGTTTGACTGTGTGAGTAAATTGTGAAAATCAAAAAGAGATATGGCATTGTCTTTCATTCCAAAAACTTCATTGGTGTAATAATCACGACACACACTATTTATTTGGCTGTCAGTGATTAGAAGTCTTGGTATTGCTTTCTGTCTTGCTGGTGAAAGTGCTTGGTACATTCTCATTCTGCCTACCACTTGTGCAAACTGTGTTTCAGATAGATAAGTATCTGATAATGTCTGCATCAAATGTATTTCTTTGGCTGCATTGAAACTGTTAAGCAATTCCAGTACATTTCTGTAAAGTTCATTGATATTGGTTACTTCCATGTTGAACCTCACACCCTCACCGGTAAGAATCTGATTAGAGCAAATTCTCATTCTCCAGCCAATAAAGACGGAAAACTTTTCTAAGCCTTTGGAAGAACGGTACAGATTCAAGTCACTGTAATTTCTTACCCCACCTATGCACAATTCAAGTTTTTGCCCTCTTATCGTTTCAAAAATGGTTGGAACAGTAAAAGCAAACGCAAGTCTTTGATAGAATTGTGTCTTTTCACATTCTAACAGTTCACTTGCTTTCTTACCTAGTGCGGACGGTATTCTACCACGTACTATGTGTGAAACTCGTATTTCGGGAAAGCTCACCTTTTCACCTGCATAGAATGAGTTTGCAGCTTCATGCACACAAGAAATAAAATCTTGATGTGAAATGGTTGATTCCAAGTTAGCCCAAGTAGGCACAACACATTTGTTTGCAAGTTCTTCCAGTGTGATAGAATCTGTATTGGCTTCCAAAAAGGTAACACTAGGCTTTGCAGTTTCTTCCACAATTATAGTAGCTTCTTCTGCATACTCACCTAAATTCAAAGTTCTTTTCTCTGTTGGCATGATAACTAAATTATTCATATTGATAAAAGTTTAAATGATTAATAATTCTTTTTTTATATCAATATACAGAGGGGGACTAAGTGGGTTGTGGGCACGAGAGCCAGTCACTATGTAATATTTTAGCTACTGACCTTTTTAATGGCGAGGGACGTAAAAATATAGTTAAAAGCAAAGATGGAAATATGAACAAACTCTTATTCGGACATTTTTTCAATGAATTTCGTATATTTGTATCATTAAAAATAATATCAATACTCAAAAAATGGAGAAAAGATGCTTAATAGCCCCAACAGAAGAAGAAATATTTGAAAGAGAACCCTTACTGAAGTTTTCTTTTTTTCTTTCGGAGCGAAATAATTGGATAAATTCAACAGGGATTGAAATTTTATCAAATTTGGATAAGGGCTTTTCTGATTTAAAAATAAATTCTGAATATATTGGGAAGGCTTCTTTCCTCTCTTGGTTCTGGACTTTAGGAGTATATGAGATTATACGTACAATTACTCAAGCCCAAGACTGTTTTTCTATTCAATTTATAGAAGCAATAAAGAAATTGAAAAAAGAAATTGAATTAGTTAGAATGCCCAGTGCGAAAATGGAAAAGAAAAAAAACGGAAAAAGAAAAATACCTGTAAATTCTAATAGATGCCATGACTACTGGGATATTGAAAAGAAGGATTTACTCATAGGAGAACCAGACAATCCTTTTTCTGTCAGACTTTTAATTAAACATTATGATAGTGTCTTTTCTTCTTTAAGAAAAGAAGATATCGTCAAAAGGCATGAAGAAAGTGATTTGTACTTATGCTATTAAGGAGCTTTTATAAGATGCCCTATATATCTGTTTTCTTGACTTTTAGCTAAACTGTATATAGGTGATTCTTTAGTCAGGTAGTCTTTTTAATGTCATTAGGTATATGTGGCATATTATAAAGTAGGTGCTATATAACTCTTCCTAACGTGGAAATATTCAGAAAATCGGAATCGGGGAAAATGTGAGGCTGTGGTTCTGCGCCAAAATAAAAGCCGCAAGAATCTCCTGCGACTGTATATTATTAGTTAGTAAGAAAATTACTCTGTTTCATTAGTTATTAAGGTAGTTACCAACATTTCTTTCAATTTCTGTATCGGGTATAGAAAGACAAGATTTTCAAGTTTTGTTGGTAATAGTCAGACTATCTCACTAATTAATTGATAACCTCTTTTTTTACCAACCCAGCAAGGGATAGCTTGGTAATAGAGACTGATAAGTTTAGGTTCTATATTTTCTTCGGGGTGTATGTTCAATATCTCAAATATTCTCGTTAATTCATTAACTATTTTCTCATTGGAATATCTATTGCCAACCTTGAATATATTCTTAATCAGTTTGATAACCTTATTTCCTTTACGCTGTGTGAGAATCATTTCCTCTCTGATTTTCCTATCAATATAATTAAGTTCTTCTATTCTCTCTTTACCTAAAGTTTCAAATGCTTCCACAATGAACGGGTCAATCTTCCGCATATCATTGATATAGTCTAAGGCATATTCTGAATAGGGAGTTTCCATTTCACCAAGTTGCTGTACTATTTTTCTGCGCTTGTCCTTTACCGAGCGTGCAGCCTTGATAATCTTTAATTTATCGTCATTCTCATTATATTCGCAATTCTCAAATGTGGGATTGAAGAAATGGCAGTCATTGTACCACTTCTTTATTTCTTGTCTTGATTGGTATCTGTTGTTCACCAATATGGAATTAATCTCATTGTCTATGGCAAACCAGTTCTTTGTAAAGTCGGGATATAGGTATTTGCGGAACGGTGCAGTTTCAAGAATCTCACCGAAAGCATTTCTGTATTCTTTGTAATCAGCACTATTATATAATGTCTGAATTAAGTTGTAGGCAAATTCTTGTTCTGAAATTTGCTTTTCTATTTGCTCTTTGGATTGAATTACCATTTCGTGATTCACCCTATAGATATGTGTTGCCGATTTTATGCCATTACGGAATCTTCCGCAAATCTGTATGCAGTCTGTATCTATGTCAAGTATGGTATATTCGGAAATATAAGGGTCTGTGACCATTACCAAATCGGGCTGATAAGGCAAGTCCAAGTCGAATGCCGTAAAGAATCTGCCAGTGAAGAAGTTGTATTTCTTCATGGTGTCTGCGCTCCAGTCATTATAAGCATTATCAAAGGAGTATTCATTTTTCAGTTTCAAACGGCTTTTTGGCGCACAGTAAACGGTAGAATCCTCCAATATGTCAAACTGTTTCATTATGGAGTAAATCATTACCACAGAATTGACGAAAAAACAGACAGTTCCCTCCTTGTGCTTTTCTAAATATTCACTTATTGCCTTGTTGATATTATAAGTATGTGTAACCGTAATTTCTTGTCTGTAGTCATAATCGGCACTTACTTCCACTGTTTCAAACTCTTTAAATCTTGGGTCACTGAATCCGATAGGAGTGGCGGAAACCAGTGCCTTGCCTTTGAAGCGGAAAAAGTCATTCATGGGCAGCACTATGTCTGTTCTGTAATCCACATCCTTGATTAATTGGTGGCATTCATCCATCAACAGGAAGAAATGATTATAAATGTCAATGCCGCTGCAAGCTGTTTTTACCTTACCGAAACTTTCGGGAGTAGTCATTATCTTATGTAGTCTGTTATTAGTCAGATAATTGCGAATCTTATCTGTTGTGACATCTTCATAAACGCCTAACAGATTGCTGTATTTGCCGCATTTGCTTTTGATAACGGGTACATTAGGCACTACGATAATGGAATTTCTTTGGGTTTCAAGTTCCAAAGTGGTAGCACCACAACCGGGTATTCTTTTGGAAAGTATGCAGTTTGACGGAATCTCATTCATTACGTCAGACAGGTATTGACCTTTATTTAGAGTAATCATAATCCTTTACTGTTTAGATAATCTATAAATTCATCGCTTCTCCTTATGCTGAAAAAGAGTTTTCCGAAACGGAACAGCCCCCTGAGTTTTATATAGGCTTCGGTTTCCCGTAGAAAAGGGATTCTTGCGATATTGTATTTCTGTTCTATCAGTCCTTTTACCACATCCTCTTGGTTACATAGCTTGGATAGTCTGGACGGGAATACTCCAAAATCCTCATAATCTCCCGTTTGCAGATAGTTAAGAATCCACTGCCAGCCTTGTGCGTTGAGTTGGTATCTTATACCCGTTACTCCTTGACTGCTTATCCATGCTTCACCATTCACTTGGATATAAAGCTGCTTGTGCTGCTTCATCAGTAGCTTCACTTGTCTGTGTGCAGCTTCATTGTTATATGCTTGGGTAAACTGTATCTGTTTCATTTTCTCTGTTCCGATTAAAAAGAAAGCCGAGAGAGGTTGTTCCCTCGACTTTCTTCCAAGCTGATTGTTTAGGCTACTTCATTCTGTTCGGGAACTTGTTGTTTGGCTTCCGCTTCTGATTTCTTCATCCATTCGGGCTTGCAGGCTTCACAGATAAGGCTGTTCACTTCATCCGTTGCTTTCATGCAGAACTTCACATTCCCGTTGAACGTGGAAGAGAATCTCACACAACGGTAACGCTCACCACCGTTGTTGTACCAGTCCGCTTCAATATAGCCCCTCATAGTGGAATTTATGTACTGCTTGAACAGTTCCATTACCAAGTTTTCATTCTCTTTGGCAATTTCGACCTCATGTTCCTCCGCTTTGTAGTCGTGCAAACCGTTTATTATTTTAGCCATGCCGAAATGTATTGCCGAAATAAGGTCTGCATCTCCTGCACCCTCAAAATGTTGTGTCATGCCAGTAGCATAAACGACTGTGACCGATATAATCAGTTCTCCTTTTGAGGATTGTTTGAAACGCATATCCGTTCTGACGGGAAACATAAGGAATGCTTCTTTCAGTTCCTGCACGAATGCTGCACTTACTTTAGTGTTTTCTACTACGTTTTCTACTTCATTATTTAACTCTTCTGTAAATTTAATATTCTTCATAATTTCTAATTTTAAATGTTTAACGTGTTAATTATAATGCCATTAAAGAACTACTAAAGCTATGCGCACTTGCTTATTTGTTCCCTTTTGACATTGCAAAATTAGGTAGGAATTTAGGGGTAACAAAGGAATTTACCGAATGCCCATGTGTGTAGAAAACGTGCCCATTCCAGTACGCAAAAAAAATGCGTACCGAAAAGAATAAGCCTTTCAGTACGCATTTCTGCTATTGTTTTTATGTATGTCGTTTATGAAACTACCATGTAGTTATTAGCTATAACAGACGGAAATTCCTCGTTCTTGTATCTCCTAAGGAGATTGGATAACATTCTGTTCTTGTTGCCCTCCGAATCGTATTCTTCATTATATCTCTTGCCATCATAGCCCACTGTATAGATAAGCCTTGAAACAAGCATCATCTTGTCTTTAGATACCTTTACCTTTTTATTGGGTATGGTGGTAGCCTTTCTTCTTTCAATAAAGAACAGAAACATATCCGTAAACTTCCACTTCTTATAGGATATGTCAAGACTGGACTTGTCTGTAAAGCTGATTTTTGACGATAAGTCGTTTCTGATAAAGCCCTCCAGACCTATGTCCTTTAATTGTTTAATCATGGTTTTTCTATCTTGCTCACTATGTATAATATCACTGTATGTATTGACAAAATGCTGCAAGGCTGCTTGAATGATTCTGATTGTGTCCTCTCTTTCAACAATATAGCTTTTCTTGTTGTTCTTCTTTAAGGTGATACTGGTAGCTTCCAATAGGGTAGCATGAAAATGGCTAAAGTCTTCCAATACGGACTTGTTCAATGTAGGTGCGTTTGTACCAATATCCTCTATAAAGTCATATACGAACAGAAGTAGATACCAAAACTTGCTAACATCCAACTTATACGCTTTAATGGTATTCTGTAAATCTTCATTAGTTAGAAACTTCTCTTTGAAAGAATCATCTAGCTTTCTGTATTCTCGTTTCTTGTATTCTTCCAAAGTTCCTTTGAAAGTTTTCATTTCTTTGCTTCTCTCGTATCTTTCTTCAACGGATAAGTTTCTTTCCGCATATCTGTTGGCGAATATGGCAGGTGCGGAAGATTCTACGGGTATCATTCCCATATCTGTTTCTGCATAATCTGGCAGGAAGTGATTGGCTACTTCCCACACGTATTCTAATAGTGGTTCATTTAGACATTTGTAGCTTTCATGCCAAGCCACTTTTAAATCGGGCAGTTCTTCTATTTGATACATTGTACATTCATATTAGTTATACTGCAAAATAAAAGAAAAGTCTGCAATCTTTGCCGGATTACAGACTTCTTTTTGTTATAGTAGGTTCTTCATGGCTTCATCCACTTGCTCATTATCGAATTTACTTAAATATATCTGCGTGGTTTTTATGTCTTGGTGTCCCAATGCTTGCGATATGATGCCTATGTTCACTCCCGATTTCTTTAGAATCGTTGCGAATGAATGTCGGGCAACGTATGTCGTTACTTCGGCTGTTATTCCTAACTCTTGTGCGAATACTCTAAGTTCTGTATTGACTTGATGGCAGATTTTATGTACCCGATTACTTTTTTGCATGGGTGTTATATGACGTTTGCAATGTAGAATAGGAAATAAATATTCTGCTTCTTGTTGGTAGTCTGAATATTGATATATTATCTGCTTGGCTTGTTCGGATAAGACAAGATTGATGCTGCCATGTGTCTTTTGCCTTTGGTATATAAGTCTATTCTCTATAATATTGTTAGGTGTCAGATTAGCTATATCCACAAAAGATATTCCTCCGCATAGATAAGAGAAAGTAAATATGTCATGTGTCAGTTTCCGAAGATTACTTTGACCGTTGCAATCAGCATTGATGATTTTTAGAATGTCCGCTTTAGATAATGCTCTTTTCATGGTTTTCGTATTGAGATGGCTTAATTTGTATTCAATGAAAGGGTTCTTTTCTCTGCATACTATTTTTGCATCAATGGCACGATTGTATGCAGCACGCAAAGTACGGAACTGATAACTAAGTGTGGTATCTTTGTTGCCTTTACTGCGCATCCAATCTTCGTACTTTTTGCAAAAAGACACATCAATATGACTGAAAGTGTAATTCAGCTTCTTACCTTTATTGAAGTTCCTAAGCGTATTATAAGAATTTAGGTAAGCATAACTTGTCCCGATTTGCCCTTTTTGTTTCAGTTCTTCAATAATGAATAGATAGAACTCTTCCACTGTTTGCGTCTTTGTTATTTCTTTCTGTTCATTTATCAATGAAGAAGCCGTAAATTCTTCTTTGTTGGCTTTCTTTTCTAAAATCCGTTGTTGGTAATCTAATTTTGTTTTTAGAATGATTTTTTGAATTAAGTCTTTATGTGGATTGTTTGGTTTGGGCACATTCTTATCAAAATCCCAATGCTTTGCAGCAACGGAAATTTTAAGGCTTTTATATGTGCTTTTCCCATTTTGTGCAATTCTTAGCATTAAAGGATGTTCTCCATTTGCTAAGGTTTTACTTTTGTAGCAGATAACCGAAATTATAGCATCCATAAGAATTTGGTTTAATTCTTGGTTTAATTGCTGGTTTAATTTCGACCATTAAACTAAGGTAAACAGGGTATTGCCATTAAAAGCAAAAAGCATCGATAACCTTGCGATTATCAATGCTTTATCGGTAGTCGGGATGACAAGATTCGAACTTGCGACCACACGCCCCCCAGACGCGTACTCTACCGGGCTGAGCTACATCCCGAATTGCGGATGCAAAAGTAGTGCTTTATTTTGAAATAGCAAATAAATCGCTGATAAAATATATATGGACGCATCTTAATATTGTTGTATCTTGCTTATTATCATCTATATATATGCATGCTTCAAGTCTTTATTTAGACATGGTTCTAAATAGTATCCCGTGTGTTTCGGTGGTTGTTTTGTATCCTACACAGTGCAAAATACATGCAAAAAGCCTCGTTTTATTGCAATAAAAAGCGTCTAATCATCCCGAAACCTTAATCAAACCTTAATCGAACCTTAATCGAAAAACAGGACGAACAATTGGGATGCAAATAGACTGCAAAGTTAATGTAGGTTAAAGTCTGTCCCAATTTCGCAATGTTTTAAGGAACCTTCCTTGTTGAGCCATTGCAATGATGTAGTTTTAATCATCGGAATTATCTATCTTTGCATTGAGCGAGAGTGAAGCTCTATACTTTATTCCTATGTAAAGTGTAAAATAATTTCGTCGGCCATATAACTTAAAAAGAAAAACAACAACATGGCAAGGACAAAAATCGTGCTTTTCAAAAGCAACATTAGAAGGGACGGAAGCTGCCCCGTCTGTTTAAGGGTGGCAAAAGAGGACAAAACAAAGTACATCGACTTGCAACTGTCGGCAACGAAAGGACAATGGGACGAATTGGCATCCCGATTTAAAAAAGACAAGCGTGTCAATCCTAACTACGAAAATTACAATGCGTTGCTGAACCGTTATGAAGTTCGAAAGGATGAAATCCTACAAAAGTTCATGGAGGAACGGGTAAACTGGACGCTTAACCAGTTCGAGGAGGAGTTTCTTGGTATGTCAAAGCAGGGTAAGGTTTATGACTACTTCATGCGACAGGTGGAAAACCTAAAAGCCACAAGGCATATCGGTAACGCAAAAGTCTATGAGCGTACTTTGCATATGCTGGCAAAGTATGATGACAAGATTGAGGAACGGCTGTTTTCCGAGTTGGATGTAAAGTACATCAATCGGTTTAACCTTGAAATGGAAAAAGACGGCTGTTGCGGAAACACCCGTAAATACTACCTCAAAACATTGAGGGCGGTTATAAACAAGGCGATAAAAGAGCGTGAAGCCTCATCAAACACCTATCCTTTCGGTAAGGGTGGCTTTGAAATCGGTAAGCTGGCAGAGGAAACAGCCAAACGCTACCTTTCACCACATGATTTGGAGCTGATAAAAAACTCGCCTCAACAAAATCCTGTGTTGGAGTTGTCCCGTAGGGTGTTCCTGTTTTCCTATTTATGTTTCGGTATGAGTTTTATAGATGAAGCCATGCTGACTAAAAACAATATTGACACGTTTGGGACAGAGGAGCATATCGTTTATAAAAGACAAAAGACACAGAACGCTAAAAATGCAAAGCCTATAACAATACCTGTAACCCCTGCCATAAGAGAGCAGTTGGAATGGTTTAAGGCAAATACTGCTTTGACAGGCAACTATTTGCTGCCAATAATAACAAGGGATTATGAGGGGGAACAACTGTATGACCATATCCGTAGTCGTTACAAACGTATAAATGACGGTTTAAAGCAATTAGGCAAGTTGCTCCGTATTCGTATGAACCTGACTACCTATGTCAGCCGTCATACAATGGCCATGACCTTACAAGGCAATGATGTCCCCCGTGAAATTATCAGCCAAGCGTTGGGGCATCGTAATCTTACAACGACAAACGTATATCTTGACAGTTTTTCAACAAGCGTATTAGACAGAGTAGCTAAAATCCTTTAATTATGAGTATGGCAATAAATATGCCTTTGGGCGGCTTGATAAACAAGTCGCTCAAAGGGGAAGCCCGTTTTGCGCATGAGGAATGGTTGCGCACCTATGTAAAAAGACTGACGAATGGTAATAAGACAAAGCTAAAACAGGCTTTAAATGAGGTGGATGAGGCTATAAACCAATGGCGGGACGGCTTCTTCATATCCACTTATGATGAAAAGTTATCAGCCGTCCGACAAGGCAAACTAAACATGGACAGCCAAGAGTTGGAAGATGTCTATAACGAGGAAACCTATTTGCAAAAAGAGGGTAAAACAGGTTTGGTTGCAGATTTCCTGTATAATTCCATAGCTCAATACGGCTTTATCAATGAACACCACCGTGATGCAATAGAGAGCGCATGGATGTTTCACGACATGGAGTTTTTACAACAGCAATGGGAGTATTACGCTTTGGCTCAAATAAGGTCGTTACGGGCAGTTATTGTTTCCATGCTGGGAACAGTACCAACGATACCCGAAACCGAACCACAGAACGCCAAAAGAGAGCCAAAACGGATAGAAGATTATCCCGAAGTGTTTGATATTACACTTTGTTGTGAGCTTACGAACTATGCAAAGGACACTATTTACAAGTGGACCCGTACCCGTGAAATACCTTGTCATCGTTCCGGGACAAACGGGCGCAAACTTGTGTTCAAGCGTGACGAAATCGTAGCGTGGATGACTGCCCGAAAGCAGGAAACCAAGGACGAATTTATAAAACGAATGGAAAGCCAGTTAGCTGCACGGCTTCGTAAATAGTTAATATGCTTTATTATGTATAACTTTCTATATACATTCCAATCTCACAGCCATGTATGACAAAATCAAATTAATACTATATGACCTGCCAACAGGGTACGACTGGCAAACAGTCCTGCAACGTACAGTCGTAAAGGACTATTTTGCCAATGGTACGGGTGGTAAGGGGTATTGGCTTGGACGTAGGGTCATAGCCACAGAAACGTATATATCGTTCGAGGGCAGTCTTCCTAAATGTCTGTGGGGACATAATCTAAAGACCTTGTCATTAAGGCAGGTCAAGTGGCTTATAATGAAGTTGAGCAAGGACTTGGGTGTACCTATGTATAAGGCAGTGGTGGAGTCTGCGGAGTTTGCACATAACTTTAGCATGACAGAGCCTCCTATTATGTATATGCAGAAGTTGGACGCCATGAAGAAATTTAGACCTAATGAGTGGAATGGTACTAAGTACATAGAGGACGAAGAGGTGCGTTGTAAGTTTTATGATAAGATACAGGAGGCAAAGAAGAAGCGTGAGTTGCCTAAATATGGAAGAGAGAACTTGCCGAGAAACTTATTGAGGTACGAGGTGACATTTAGCACCAAAGGACTGAATAGGTTGTTTGGTAGGGATATAGTGGCAGAGGAGCTTTGGAGTAAACAGGTATTTTGGACGCTGGTTGCAGAGTGGTTTGGATATTATGAGGATATGGTGAAGCTACCGAATGACTGTTGGGATGTGGATTACCATATTTTTGAGAGCGCCAAAGACTTTGCCAAGTGGTGTATTTGTATAGCAAATGCCGACCAAAACCTGTCTTATTATGTGAAGCACGTCCTTTTTAAACTTCGGGCAAATCCGCAACCCCAAGACCGTGTCCTACATGGGCAAATACAAAAGAAAATCCAAGAAGCGTTGGAGTGGGGCAAAAAGCATTTGGCTCTCCCTAACCTGACCTTGGAACTAACAGGCAAAATAGAACAATATCTTGCTGGGCTTTTGGAGCAGTCGGCAGACGGTATGAGCGTCGCAGAGGAACGACGAATATTCAATACCGCCTGTTAGTCCTCTCTCTAATCAAGTAAGGCTTGGTAATCATCAGAGGGTGTAAACTCCACTTCCTAAGTTTACTCTTCGGGTGATTACCAAGCCTTACCTTTTAATAGAGGGGTCTATTGGTCGTGCACAGCCAAAAACTTATCAGATACAATAAAAGTATTCGGTGGGGTGTAATAATGGCTTAAACGCTCTAATACGAGGTCGCTTAATGCTATGTGATAAGGTGGTTATGCTCGGTCGATAGAATCCATGCAGGTGGTAAGTAGAGAGGATGTAACACTCTCAAATCTTCATTCTATGATGATAAACTTATGTAATGACAGGGTATTACGTCATAGAGGGCTTGCAATGTGGGGGACAAAGATGTCATGCAGTACCTAAAAACGAGTGGGATGTAATCGAATGGTAAGGTCTGTTTGAGGTCGTGGGTATGATGATGAGGCTGTTTCGAGGTATCCATAAGAGATACGACATTTCAAAATGCAATAGTCTCATCGGAGTTCCCTCCCTAAAATCTTGTGAACTATCAATAAATGAGTAAATTTGTTCCACGACATCCCTAAAAACGTTTGTAGAACGCTGGATTTTAGTTATATTTGTCCCGCTAACAGGTTAAAGACCTGTTGGTGACATATTAATTAAAGGAAGCGTTTAGCTTTATCCCGTTTTAGAAATTCTGGTAAAATTTCATGTGGTACGGGGATAGACGATACAAACGCTCATGCTAATCTTGTATATATCAGTGATATATATGGCTTGGCGTGGGGTGTCGTTTTATCTTGTACCACGGGTTTACCAGAGCCTCTAAAACAGATAATTCTAACAGCCTCACGCTATCTTTTTATATAAACCTTTCCTGTCGGGGCTGTGGAAAGTAAATCACAGTATTATGAAAAGAACTTTTCTTATTGTACTTTCTCTTTGTGCTATGTTGATTGGTAAAGCGCAAGAAAGACCCGTTTTAGACCTTTCCAATAATAATTGCCGTTTTGAGGTGGGCTATAATAAAGTAAAAACAATCTGTACGGGAGCGCGTTCTATCGAACAATTACACGACCTGTATAATATGGATGTTTGCAGTTACTACAATCTAACCCAATATGATACAGAACTAAAAAGGAAGACATTTGCAAATTCAGAGGACGGCAAGACATTGCTTGAAACAATGAAAAACATAAAAACTAATTTAAATGCAATGAAGCATTATTATATCTTTCCTTTTTCGGCAAATATGGGGTGGGACAAAGCGTATAATTTAAAAACAAAGACGTTCGACTTTGGATATGTCGTTGACGAGACAGGTTTTCTTCCCGTTAGCGGATATTTGAACTTTCCTCAGTTTGCTATTAAATGCACTCCTAAAATAAGGCAAACCGTACAAAAAAGACAAAGCACTGACAGGGCGAGTTATTTAACGACTATAAAAATACCAATGACGGAGAGCGAGGCTTTGGCTATTGAGGAGCATATTGCCGATTTGGCATTGGCTGTTCAGTTTACTATACAAGGTTGGGGTGAAACAAAAAGGAAAATAAACTTGGGCGGTGCTGTATTCATCACAACAACCTGCGTAAAGGCTGTATCACCTAAAATATATATCATCGATAAAAACACCAATGAAATTTATTTTGAGTTATAACTCTTCAATGCAATAATGCAAAATCCACATAGCAAAAGGCAATAATCGGATTAAATAAACCAAGTTTCCCGGAAACCTTATTCGTAGGATATTCGTGGGTAAAAAATAAGGAGTTAAGCGTTGTCTTAACTCCTTGGTTTATATGTTGTTATAAGTTTATTATCGGTAATCTTATTCAATTCCCCCAGACGCGTACTCTACCGGGCTGAGCTACATCCCGAATTGCGGGTGCAAATGTACGGCTTTATTTTAAAATAGCAAATATTTATAGTGCTTTTTTTATTGAATGAACCTATATTTTGCAGTTTCAAGGCTTTCGGTCAACGTGTCCTGCTCTCTTTTTACTTGTATGCCTGCTTCGCAAGGCAATGGCTTTGAGCGGGCAGGCATACTTTGAATGAAGTTATTGCAGGTTTAGGCTGTTTCTTACGGAAGTGATAGCCGGACTTTCGGGCGTTACGGATTTCCGGGTACAATAATCGAATTCCGCAGATTTTTCGCCGCTAAATGATTTCCACTTCAGTTTCAATTTAACGGTCTTGCCTTCTGTATCAGGCAGGGCATCCAACTTGAAAGCAACCAGTCCGTCCGCATACCTGCCGTAAATGTCGCCCTTGGCATTGTGGCGGAATTCTACTTCATACGGGTTTTCCGGATTCTCGCTCAGCAGCAGATTGACAAAGTGCTTTGTTTGATAGTCTCCTTGCTGAGTTCTAAAGCGAAGGGTCAGATAACCGTCTTCTGCGATGGTTACCCAATCGTTCACTATTTCCACCGGGTCGGTGCCGTATACGGTATCGTTCTCTTCACCCAAATCCGGGGCGATGGGTTTGGTAAGGATACTGTCTATCCAGTTTATATGTACAGCTTGGGTGTAGATATCGCTGGGCTCGTCCACTTCCTTGTAGTTTACCAAAGCGCGGACTTCCTTCTCGCCGTAGGGAGATTTCGTCATGTTGATAGGCAGCAGAGTGGTCTTGTCATCCAATTGCAGGAAGACGGTCTGCTCTGCATCGGTCTTTACCGTTACCAGGGCATTGGGGAATCTCATGGCATAATTATCATCGTCGTCCAGACACGATTGGAGGCTTAAGGAGCTGATGGTTGCAATAGCGATTAAAATTTTCTTGTTAAAGATTGACTTCATTTTCATAGTGTACTCTTTTAAATTAAACATTTGGAATAGGTCTTGCTTTTATAGAAATAGCATATTTGCGAAAACCCTGCATGCAGCATTGTTAATTAATGATAAGAGCCGGAGTAAGCTGGTGCGGAATATTATTCCCCGATACATGAAAGATATTTGTATATCAGGTGGAATATGATTACCTTTGCTGTATGAGATGCACATCTCGCGTGTGTTGAGATGTATGTCTCGAACTGCATGAGATGTGCATCTCGTGCATGTTGGGGAATAGCTGTCCGGCCGTATGGAAACTGGCTTTCTGTTTAGGGGAAGTAACCTTCGGGTGGGGTGTCAGCGGTCTGGTTGCAGTAAGAAACATTATGTTCATTGTGAAAAGAGTATGAGTATAGTCTATTTGGTTCGAAAGAAGGTTTTCCGCACGGCGGAAGGGGTGAAGCAACTCTATTATGCTGTGCAGCGTGTGTTACAGCGGCGTGGAGGTGTGACGGCAGAGCTGCTGGCGCAGCGTATGGCATCCAGAAAAGGGATGAGTTCGGGAGACGTGCAGAGTGTATTGATAGATTTGCCGAAGTTTATAGAGGAAGCGCTGATGGAGGGAGAGTCGGTGACCATTAAGGGGCTGGGTTCCTTCCATGTGGCGGTGACGAGTGACGGGTTTGAGCATCCCGACGATGTGATGCCGGGCAAGGTACGCTTATCCCGTGTCTATTTTCGTCCGGATAAGTCGCTGGTGGCGAGGCTGAACAGCGGGATGGATTTCTACCGTTATCCGCTTAGCCGATATTTCCCTCACGATATGTTGCGACCGGAAACGCTGCGAAAGGAGCGGGCCGAGGGAAAGACGGGAATTCCGGATGAAGACCCGGTTGGGATGGAAAATGATACGGAGGACTTTTCGGGGGAGGAGTGAGCGATGAATGTGGAAGAATTCAGAGAATACTGTCTCTCCTTGCCGGGAGTGAGCGAGAAGATGCCTTTTCCTAATGTGGCCGACAGATACAGCCGCGATGTGCTTTGCTTTTATGTGGGCGACAAGTGGTTCTGCTTTGTCAATATCGAAGTGTTCGACTTCTGCTGCATCAAGTGCCGCCCGGAGGAATCAACGGAGCTGCGGGCAAGGTACGAGGGGGTGAAGCCGGGGTGGCACATGAACAAGAAGTATTGGAACAGTGTGTATTTTAATCAGGATGTACCGGACAGCATTATCCGAGAACTGGTGGCACGCTCCTATCGGCTGGTTGTGGAGAGCCTGCCGAAGAGGGAGCGGGAGCGTTATACCCCCATGCACTCCCTATAAAAGTCGAACATTTCGAAGATAGTCTCCTTGTCTGCCGTCTGGTTGAGACAGATGTCACCCACTTCTTTCAATAGGGTGAAGTTGATGACTCCGGCGGTATTCTTCTTGTCATGCTTCATCAGTTCGTACAGCTGGTGGTACTGTTTGCAGTTGAAGGTGAAGCTGCCATAATTCTCTTTGACGAATTGGATGGTCTGGCGCATCTTGTCCTTCGGGAATCCGGTCTTTATATAAGAAAGGTAGAGTTCGCAGACCAGCCCCCATGCCACTGCATAGCCGTGCAGCACCGGACGCCTTTCGGCAAGGGCGAGGCTTTCGAAGGCGTGTCCTACGGTGTGCCCCAGGTTCAGGGCTTTGCGGATGCCATGTTCCTGCGGGTCTTCTTCTACGATGTGTTCCTTTACCTGCACGGAACGTCCTACCATGGACTTCAGTAAGGCATAATCTATCTTTTCCGTATCGAATGACAGCAGTTCTGCCAGATGTTCCGGGGTACTGATGAGGCCGTGCTTCAACATCTCCGCATAGCCGGAGAAGAAGTTATGGGCATCGAGGCTGCGCAGGAATTCGGTTTCCAGCAGCACGCAGGCGGCAGGAGCAAAAACACCGATTTCATTCTTCAGACCGTTGAAGTTGATGCCCGTCTTGCCTCCCACGGAAGCGTCGACCATGGCGAGTAGCGTAGTGGGAACGTTGATGTAGGCGATGCCCCGCTTGAAGGTGGAAGCGGCAAAACCGCCAAGGTCGGTCACCATGCCACCGCCCAGATTGATGAGCAGGGAGTGGCGGCTGGCCCCTTTCTCGCTCAGGGCTTGCCATACGGCAGCCAGCGTTTCCATATTCTTGTGCACATCTTCTGCCCCGATAATAATCTCTTCCGCTTCTTCCAGGGCGGGGATACCGTCCAGATGCGGGCGGCAGAGGCGGTGGGTATGCTCGTCGGTAAGGATGAAAAGCTTGTCTTGGGGACACTTCTCTATGGCATGCGTCAGGCTGTTTGCCAGTCCTTCGCAAAGGATTACTTCTTGTTTACTCATCTTGTTAATTACAAATTACGAATTACCAATTACTGATGTTACGGATTATGAAGGAAAGGGGGCCTTCTTCATTATATTGTGGCACAAAGATAGCTCTTTTGGCAATAAAACGTTATCTTTGTCCCGTGAAATTCTATGGGTGGCAAGGTGTTTCCGTCATCTGCCTCCCGCTATTTGTAATTAGTAATTTGTAATTGATTGATAGAAATGAGAGCATTACTTCCCGTTTATTGCCGTCCGCTGGGTTATTTCATCATAGCTTTGGCGTTGTTCCTCCCTTTCATATTCCTATTGTGGGGAAAAGTGACAGATGCCAACTTGCTGTTCTATAAGGAATGCTCCAAACTCCTGATGATGATGGGGGCACTGATGATAATCTTTGCCTTGACGAAGAACGAGAATAAGGAGATAGAGCAGGTGCGCAACAAGGCCACGCGCAATGCCATCTTTCTGACCGTTCTTTTTATCTTCGGCGGTATGCTCTACCGGGTGGCGCAGGGTGACCTCCTTTCGGTCGATTCTTCTTCTTTTCTCATATTTCTTATATTGAATGTGCTTTGCTTGGAATTTGGTATAAAGAAAGCGACCGTTGATAGATTATTTAAGCGGAATGGTCGATAAATAAAGCAAATCGTCATGTGGGGCATTAAACCTTTTGCCCGGAAGTCTGTCAAATGAAACAGTGAATAAAAGGCATTGTTCATTTAGAATAGACAAAGAATAGACACATGAAGAAAATTATCACGGGGATGGCGTTGCTGTTGGTAACAACGCTGTCTGCATTTTCACAGACCAAAAACATTACGGTATCGGGCCGTGTCGTGGAGGACACCAAGGAGCCTGCGATACAAGCTACCGTGCAGTTGCTTTTGTTGCCAGACAGTGTTCAGGCATCGGGTACGGCCACTACGGCACAAGGTTATTTCACTCTTCCCAAAGTCAGTGCGGGTAAATACGTGCTGAAGGTTTCCTACATCGGATTCAAGAGCCAGTACATCCCTTTACACCTTTATGCTACGACAACTGCCAAGAACGTGGGTACACTGACACTGGAAACGGATGCGGTGATGCTGGCCGAGGCTGTGGTTACGGCAGAAGCGCCGCAAGTGCAGGTGGTGGAAGATACACTGGTATATACCTCATCTGCCTATCGTACCCCCGAGGGAGCCATGCTCGAGGAGTTGGTGAAGAAGCTGCCCGGTGCGGAGATTGACGACGAAGGTAATGTGAAAATCAACGGTAAGGACTTGTCGAAGATTATGGTCGACGGCAAGGAGTTCTTCGGTGGAGACGTAAAGACCGGTTTGAAGAACCTGCCGGTAGATATGATAGAGAAGCTGAAAACCTACGATAAGAAGTCCGATTTGGCACGTATCACCGGTATTGACGACGGTGAGGAGGAGACGGTGCTCGACCTGACCGTAAAGAAAGGCATGAACCAGGGTTGGTTCGGTAATGCCGACGTGGCCGGAGGGACGGAAGACCGCTATATGGGCCGCTTCATGCTGAACCGCTTCGTGGACAAAACCCAGGTGTCGGTAGTGGGTTCTGCCAATAACGTGAACGACCAGGGCTTTTCGGGCGGTGGCGGTCCTCCGCGCTGGCGCAGGAACAACGGACTTACTGCAACGAAAATGCTGGGTGTGAACTTCGCTACCCAAACCGATAAGCTGGAACTGGGCGGTAGTGCACGCTACAACTATCAGAATGGGGATATTGCAAGTATCGGTTCTACCGAGGACTTTCTGCCGGACGGCAACTCTTACTCCAACTCGAACAGCAGGCAACGTAACAAAGCCAAGAATTTCAATGCCGATTTCCGTATGGAGTGGAAGCCGGACTCGATGACGAATATCATTTTCCGTCCCAACTTCTCGTACGGCAAAACGGACAATCTCTCCAATTCTGAGAGCGGTACGTTCAATTCCGACCCTTACAGTCTGGTGAGCGACCCCAATAACTGGCTGAATCTGGAGAAGATTCTCAATCCGGACGATGACCCGTTGAGAAGTATCCGTATAAATGCCATCAACAGCGGTTCGCTGAGCGACAACAAGAGTGTGTCTACGGATGCAACCTTGCAGTTGAACAGAAAGCTGAATGACAAAGGACGCAATGTTACGTTCCGTGGAAGATTTGGTTATACCAATAATGACAACAACCAGTATACGGAGTCGGAAACACATTACTTCCAGTTGCTGAATGCTTTGGGAGGAGACTCCATCTTGGTTCGTAACCAGTACATCACTACTCCTACCAAGAACTACAATTACAGTGCACAGCTGACTTACAGCGAACCGATAGCCCGCGCCACTTTCTTGCAATTCAGCTATCAGTTCCAGTACAAGTATAGCGAGAGTGACAAGACGACGTATGATTTGCAGGGCTTTCCGGATTGGGGATTGTCAACCCAGCTTCCCACGGGATATGAAGAGCATGCGGTGGATAGTCTGGGTAAGTATGCGGAATACCGCTACTACAACCACGATGCATCCGTGTCTTTGCGCTTTATCCGCGAGAAGTATCAGTTGAGCGCAGGTATGTCGTTCCAGCCGCAGCATTCTGTATTGTCCTATAAGCGCGGCGACTATATGATTGATACCACCCGCAATGTGTTCAACTTCGCTCCGAACCTGGACTTGCGCATCCGTTTCTCCAAGGTGAGCCAGCTGCGTATGACATACCGCGGGCGTAGCAGCCAACCGAGTATGGAGAATCTGTTGCCGATTGTGGACAACTCCAATCCGCAGAATGTGCGTATCGGTAATCCGGGCTTGAAGCCTTCCTTCACGCACAACATGCGATTCTTCTATAATACGTATAATGCCGAAAAGCAGCGCGGTATTATGTCGCACGTCAACTTCTCGGCAACGCAGAATAGCATCAGCAATAGCCGTGTGTACAATTCGGAGACTGGTGGATGGACTACAACTCCGAAAAATATCAACGGTAATTGGAATGCGTTCGGCATGTTTGGCTTCAATACGGCACTGCCCAATAAGAAGTATACCATCAACTCCTTCTCCAATGCCAACTATCAGAACAATGTGGCTTATCTGACGTCCGGTAAGGGAGCAGATGCCGTGGAACGGAAGAATACAACCACCAACCTGACGCTGGGCGAACGTCTGAATGCCGCCTATCGTAATGACTGGTTTGAATTCGGCTTGAACGGAAGCATCTCCTATTCAATAGAGAAGGATAAACTGACGCCTGACAATAATCAGGAGCCCTATACCTTCTCCTACGGTGCCAATACGCAGATTTCCATGCCGTGGAACATGACGCTCTCTACCAACATTGCCAACCAGAGCCGTCGAGGATATACGGACAGCAGTATGAACCGTAACGAGCTTATCTGGAATGCACAGTTGTCGCAGACTTTCCTGAAAGGGAATGCCACCGTCAGCTTCGAGATGTACGACATTCTGAAGAAGCAGAGTAACATCAGCCGTTCGCTGACTGCAAGCGGCCGCTCGGTGTACGAATATAACGGCGTGAACAGCTATTGCATGCTTCACTTCATCTATCGTCTGAATATTTTCGGCAGCAAGGCCGCCCGCGATAAGATGCAGGGCAGACGCGGCTTCGGCGGTCCGGGCTTCGGTCCGGGGCATGGTCCTGGCGGTTTCGGAGGACGCAGGCCGTTCTAAAGCGGAGGGGATCACCCCCCTAATCAGCTTGTCATTCTGATACACTCTCAATTCTGTGGCAGGTTTCTTTTTGATTATTTTTCAGACGCGGATGACGCAGATAAGAATATTAAAAATCTGCGTCATCTGCGTCATCCGCGTCAAAGCGATAGCAAGTATAAGTTTTCAGACAAGTTGGGGGAAGAGGGACTTTTATGTTAATCTCTGTAATCTTCGGTGAAAGTTTCTGTGTTTTTCCTACATTTGTTTCACACTTAATTGTCTGTGAACATGCTTGATTGGAACTTCATTGCCAGCCAGATTGCTACGATAGCCTTCGACATTGTTTATTTCGGTGCCATCATCGGAACGATTGTCGTCATTATCCTCGACAACCGCAATCCGGTGAAAACCATGGCATGGATACTGATACTGATGTTCCTTCCCATCGTGGGGCTGGTGTTTTACTTCTTCTTCGGGCGTAGTCAGCGCCGTGTGCGCATGATAGGGAAGAAGAGTTACAGCCGCTTGTTGAAGAAACCTATGGCGGAATATCTGGCGCAGGACTCATGTGCGCTTCCCATCAATTACAGTCGTCTCATATCCTTGTTCCGTAATACCAACCAGGCTTTCCCCTTCGATGGAAACCGGGTGGAAGCCTATACCCTGGGGCTCTCCATGCTGCAATCCCTGCTGCGCGAACTGGGGAAAGCAACGAAGCATATCCACTTGGAATTCTATATCTTTGAGGACGATGCCATTGGGCGCTTGGTACGTGATGTCCTGATGGAAAAGGCGCGTGCCGGGGTAGAGGTACGTGTGATTTATGATGATGTGGGTTGCTGGCATGTTCCCAACCGTTTTTTTGAAGAGATGCGCGAGGCCGGTATCGAGGTACGCAGCTTTCTAAAGGTACGTTTTCCGCTTTTCACCAGTAAGGTGAACTATCGTAATCATCGGAAAATTGTTGTCATTGACGGGCGCATCGGCTTTGTGGGGGGTATGAATCTTGCCGAACGCTATATGCGCGGATTCTCATGGGGCATCTGGCGGGACACACATCTGCTGCTGGAGGGCAAGGCTGTTCACGGATTGCAGACCGCCTTCCTACTCGATTGGTACTTTGTGGACCGTACACTGATTACGTCTACCCGCTATTTCCCGAAAATAGAAAACTGCGGTACTTCCTTGGCGCAGATTGTAACGAGTGAGCCCGTAGGCCCATGGAAAGACATTATGCAGGGACTTGTCATATCCATTTCCAGCGCAAAGAAATATTTCTATATCCAGACTCCCTACTTCCTGCCCACCGAAGCCGTACTTGTTGCTATGCAGACAGCCGCCTTGTCAGGTGTCGATGTGCGTCTGATGTTGCCCATGCGTGCTGATAACCGCTTGACGCATCTGGGTTCCTGCTCTTATCTGGCAGATGTGCTCTATTCGGGAGTCAAGGTCTATTTCTATAAGAAAGGCTTCTTGCACTCCAAACTGATGGTTTCGGATGATGAGTTGTCCACGGTAGGCTCTACGAATGTGGATTTCCGCAGTTTTGAACATAACTTTGAGGTGAATGCCTTCATCTATGACACAGAAACAGCGCTTCAGATGCGCGAAATCTTCCTTCAAGACCAGCGCGACTGCGTACAAGTATTCCTGAAGAACTGGGTGAAGCGCCCCTGGTATCGTAAGGCTGCAGAGAGTGTGGTGCGGCTGATGGCGCCGCTGTTATAATGAAGAATGATGAATGAAGAATTTCTTGAAGTGTATTCATATCGTACCATTCTTCATTCATCATTTAAATATCGTGAAGTTCACGCTCCCGTATACCCTTCTCTCCACAAAGTGCGGATGTTCCTCGAAACTGTTTTTCTTCCCGTGTTCCAAGACGAAGAGTCCGTCTTCTTTCAGCAAGTTGTTCTCGAAGATGAGATCGGGCAAGGTTTCCAGCCCGGCAAGCTCGTAGGGAGGGTCAGCAAAGATAAAGTCGAACTGCTCGCGTCCGCTTTTGAGGTATTTGAATACGTCACCGCGTATGGGTAGGCACTTGTCCGTCTTTAATTCCTGCATAATTTTGCAGATGAAGGCATAGTGGTCGCGGTCTTTTTCCACGCTGATTACTTGGTCGCAGCCTCTGGACACAAGCTCGATGCTGATGCTGCCCGTACCGGCAAATAGGTCGAGGGCACGGATGCCGTCCTCAAAGTCCATGTAGTTGGAGAGCACATTGAACAGATTCTCTTTGGCAAAGTCTGTGGTGGGGCGTGCCTTGAAGGAGTGGGGCACGTCGAAACGTCTTCTTTTGTATATTCCGCTGATTACTCGCATAGGGTTATGGCTTGCAGGTCAAGATTAGTGGCGGGATTCATGATGAATACCTGCCGGATGAATTTTCGCAGTTCGGGCAGTAGCAGTTCTTTGTCGTTTAGGTCACCGGTCAGGTGCAGCTCATCGCGTTCCTGCTCGAAGCCGAGTTGTTTCCATATATATAATAGGTAGTAGACACGGTCGGGTGTGCTTCTGCATTCAAAGGAATTGGCAAGAAGGAGGCGTCCGCGCTCGTAGCCGTATACGTCTACGGCATCTTTTCGCAAGTGTGCATACATCTTCCGGTTGTTGCCCAAGCGGCTCTTTGAGGAGAAGAACTCAATGAAGGGGCTGGCTTGGGAATAGAACTTGACATCGGGATACTGTTCGCGAAGGAAGGAGCAGACACTCTTATCCATGCCGAACAGTACGACAGTGCTGTTCTTATGCAGTATGTTGTATTGTACGGTTTCGTTTTCCCGTTTAGGATGGTTGTGATAGAAAATGATTTCCGTTTGTTCGTCCTCGAAGAACTCCAGGGGAATGAACGTGAAGCGTTTGTCTGCCATGAGCACATTGACACGGCGGAAGGGGCGTTCCAGCCATGCCAGTTCGCGGAAGGTCTGTTTCAGATTGGCAGTGAGGGAGAAGGACTCGTCCACTGCACGGTCGTAGTAAGAGAACTCGCCGTCGCCCAAAGGGTTGAACACAGAAAAAGAAAATCCATCCGTACTGAGACGGATGGATAATGTATACTGTTCCGATTTATTAAAATCAGTCGTTTCTATCATACGTTTGTCGGGGTGAGATTATTCCCAGTTACCGGCGTTGTTGTTAGCTGTTTCCAAGCTACCAATCATCAGACCGCAGTACTTGCCAAGTTTGGTTTGTACGTCCTTGATGTTGGCAATTTCTTGTGCATCCAGACCGTTCAAATAAACTTCGTACGGAGTCTTCACTTCGAGCAGACAGAAAGGAGCGCCGGATTTAGCTGTATCATTCTTGATAGCCATTTCGAACTGTGCACCGTTTCCGAAGGGAACATATCTCATTGAATCGGGGTTGAAGCCCTTCGGGAAGATAGTGTCCAATACGGCTACCCACAAGGTGTCACGTTTGAAGTTTTCCAATCCCCATTTCTTGACGTCAGCATAGTTACCTGTCTTCTTTGCCTTATTGATGATGTTGATGGCTTTCTTTTCAGTCAGACCGTCTTCCAGCTGCTTATCGTTCAGTTCTCCTTGCTTGAAGATGAACGGAAGTTTCTGGTTTTTAACAAAGTCAATCAGAGAGTCGAAGCTTGCAGTATATTGCTGGTCATGTAAAGTACGATATTCCAATTGTGCTTTACGGATGTCAATCAGACGTGCAATGACGGCTGCGTCTCTGTGCTTCTTTGCTTTTTCAAAGTTGATAGGACCCATAATGCTGGTGTAACAAATATAAATTAGCACCAAAGCACATAAGCCTAAAATGACATTAAATACTGTTTTCATGATAAATATGTTTTTTAGTTGTTATATTCGCACCGCAAAAATAAAAGAAATTAATTTAAAAACGATAGTTCCCTTTACTTTTTTCTGTTACAAAAATGATAAATAACTATTTAGAAAGGCAAATTAAGGAAAATTTTCCTTACCAACCAACTCCTGAGCAAGAAATTGCTGTAAAATCTTTATCGGAGTTCCTTCTGTCACCCCGTAGCGAGGTGGTTTTTATGCTTCGTGGTTATGCGGGGACGGGTAAAACATCGTTGGTCGGTGCCTTGGTGCGGACGTTGGATAAGTTGCAACAAAAGTCGGTATTGCTGGCACCGACCGGACGGGCGGCAAAAGTTTTCTCGGCGTATGCGGGGCATCCGGCGTTTACAATTCATAAAAAAATTTATAGACAGCAATCTTTCTCCAATGAGCTGAGCAATTTTTCTGTGAACGATAATTTGACAACTCACACTTTATATATAGTGGATGAGGCCTCAATGATTTCCAATGAGGGACTGTCCGGTTCCATGTTCGGCACGGGCAGGTTGCTGGACGACCTGGTGCAGTTTGTCTATTCCGGCCAGGGATGCCGCCTGCTGCTGATGGGCGATACGGCACAGCTGCCGCCGGTGGGGGAGGAGCAGAGCCCTGCCCTCTTTGCCGATGCCTTGAAAGGCTACGGGCTGGAAGTGGTGGAGGTGGACTTGACGCAGGTGGTGCGTCAGGAGCAACAGTCGGGCATTTTGTGGAATGCCACCCGCCTGAGGCAGTTGATAGCGGAAGACGATTGCTACAGCCTGCCGAAGATAAAGGTTTCGGGGTTTGCCGACATTAAAGTTCTGCCCGGAAATGAGCTGATAGAAACGCTGAACTCTTGCTACGACCATGACGGGTTGGATGAAACTATCGTGGTGTGCCGCTCCAACAAGAGGGCGAACATCTACAACAAAGGCATCCGTGCGCAGATTCTCTGGCGTGAGGATGAATTAAACACCGGTGATTTGTTGATGGTGGCGAAAAATAACTACTTCTGGACGGAAAAGGAGAAGGAGATGGATTTCATTGCCAACGGTGAGACTGCCGTGGTGCGCCGCGTGCGCCGTACGCGAGAGCTGTATGGCTTCCGCTTTGCAGACGTGACGCTGGTCTTTCCCGACTATAACGACTTTGAACTGGAAGTGAACATGCTGCTTGATACGCTGCATACCGACTCGCCTGCGCTGCCCAAGGCAGAAAACGACCGGCTTTTCTACTCCGTCCTCGAAGATTATGCCGACATCACCGTGAAGCGCGAGCGGATGAAGAAGATGAAGGCAGACCCGTACTACAACGCCTTGCAAGTGAAGTATGCCTATGCCGTGACTTGCCACAAGGCGCAGGGCGGGCAATGGAAGAATGTCTTTCTGGACCAGGGGTATATGACGGATGAATACCTGACACCCGATTATTTCCGTTGGCTCTACACCGCCTTTACCCGTGCCACGGGAACGCTCTACTTGGTGAACTATCCGGAAGAACAAATAGTTTGAAAAAGAGAGGGGTACCGATGCAGTATTCCGGCATTTTTTGTATTTTTGTAGATAGAACAACTATAACTGAACAAGTATGAAGAAGCTATACTCTCTCTTTGCCTTGATAGCACTGCTGTTTACCGCTTCCGGTTGCGAGGACGATTACCGAAGCATGGTACTTTTCGAAGGTGTGGAGCCTATCTACCAGATTGGGACATGTGACAATCTGGTGTCCAATCTTTCTTATTATCTTTCTGAAACAAACGAAGATACAGTGCTGGGCATTGACGGCGGCGACGGTTCCTATAATGTGATTAACGAGCACGAGTCGGTGGCTTCCGTGACTTTTACCGATGATGTCAACGGGTATCAGCGTATCAAGATTCATCCGCTGGCAGAGGGGGAGACGATTGTGAAGGTGATGGATGGTTCCGGTGAGGAAACACAACTGCGCATCACGGTGAAAGGTCGTAGGCAATATACGTTGACGAAAATGGGCTTCGAGTATGGTATCAGTAGTGGTGCACCGACGGAACTGCTGGGTGATGTTTCTAAGGCACTTGCCGAGCGTCCTTGGGTGAAGGATGGCGGGTATTATGTGCTGGTGCCCGAAGATTTCTCCAATAGTATGTGGAAAGGTGTATTGGAAATCTATCCGACGGGAAAAGAGGAGGAACCGCTAATGGGGATATACGAGACAGTTCCGGTGGAAGATGAGAACGGAGATACATATGCATTGTGGCAGTTTACTTATAATGGAGAGAAGAGGCTCTTTACGCGGACGGTCTCGGGAAATGGTAAATGTGTACTTGCGGAAAATGTAACTCCTTTCTGTCCTTCCGGTTTGCTGCCCGAAGGTGCACTGGTGGTTTATCGCGAAATGTTTATACTTCGGATGGAATAAGGTTTTAGTGGAAATCTTGTCAAGAGCAGATTTACGAAAGATTAACAGACGGGAGGCTTAGGCTTCCCGTTTTTGTTTCTGTTGCGCATCATCTGTCTGTTCTGTATGCATCATTCGTTTGCTTCGAATGCATTGTCTGTTTGTTCTGGACTAATCATCCGTTCCCTCCACTTCACTGTCCCAAACCTTAGGGTTTTTCACGGAAACCCCAGGGCTTTGGAGGGTAAATGCCAGCCATTTCACTTGCTAAGGTGTGGCATTTAGGATGGTAAGGTGTGGAGTTTGGGGAGCCGGCATGTGGCATTTCAAATGGAATACCGTGGAGGATAAAAAGAAAAGGAGAAGCAATGCTCCTCCTTTCCCGGTAGTTTAATTTTGAAATATCTAAAAAATGACATTACAAATATACAACATCACAGAGGCGATGTCAAGTGTTTCGCCAATTATTTTCAATTATAATCCTGCCAATTCCAAAACTTTGTCAATGGCAGCGTTCAGTCCGTCAGCATTCTTACCGCCGGCAGTTGCAAAGTGGGGCTGGCCACCGCCACCGCCTTGGATAAGTTTGGCAGCTTCTTTCACCAGGTTACCGGCTTTCAGTCCGCCTGCCACGAGGTTGTCGCTCAGCATGACGGTCAGCATCGGCTTGCCTTCGGCTTCTGTTCCCGCTACGAAGAACAGGTTTTCCGTAATCTGGCCACGCAACTGGAAGGCGATGTTCTTCACTGTTTCTGCCGACAGGGGAGCACAGAACTTGATGACTTTAACGCCATTGACTTCCTGCACGTTCTTCAGCAGTCTTTCTTTCAGCTGTGCTTCTTTCTCTTTCATGAAGTCCTCTACCTGCTTCTTCAGTCCGGCGTTTTCGTCAATATACTTACGGATGGTTCCGGCAAGGTCGGGTGCGTTGTTGAAGAGCGCCTTCAAGTCGTGCAGCGTGTCCTCGATGGTGTTCATCAGTTCCTCCACGCGTGCACCCGTGTAGGCTTCGATACGGCGCACACCGGCAGCCACGGAGCTTTCGGAGATAATCTTCACCATACCGATGTTTCCGGTTGCAGCCACGTGCGTACCACCACAGAATTCTACGGAAGAACCGAACTGGATAACGCGTACATGGTCGCCGTACTTCTCGCCGAACAGAGCGATGGCGCCCAGTTCTTTGGCTTCTTCGATAGGAATGTTGCGGTATTCCTTCAAAGGTATGTTGGCGCGAATCTTTGCATTAACGATGTGTTCCACCTTGCGGATTTCCTCGTCCGTCACCTTCTGGAAGTGTGAGAAGTCGAAACGCAGGGAGTCCGGTGTAACCAAAGAGCCCTTCTGCTCTACATGCTCGCCCAATACTTCGCGCAGCGCAGCATCCAGCAAGTGGGTGGCAGAGTGGTTGGCGGCACAAGCGGCACGCTTGTCGGTATCCACGCATGCCATCATCGGAGCTTCCATGTGTTCGGGCAGCTTCTTGGTGATGTGGATAGGCAGGTTGTTCTCCTTCTTGGTGTCTACCACTTCGATGGTTTCAAACTCGTTCACCAATACACCGGTGTCACCTACCTGACCGCCGCTTTCGGCATAGAACGGAGTCTTGTCCAGTACAATCTGATACAAGGTTTGGTTCTTCTGCTTCACTTGGCGGTAGCGCAGAATGGATGTTTCGTATTCCGTATAGTCATATCCTACGAATTCGGTAGTACCCTCCTTTAGCGTAATCCAGTCACCAGTCTCTATGGCGGCGGCATTGCGGGCACGCTGTTTCTGCTGCTGCATTTCGGCGTCAAACTCCTTGATGTCGGCAGTCATGCCGTTTTCGCGGAGAATCAGTTCCGTCAAGTCGAGCGGGAAACCGAAGGTATCATATAAGGTAAAGGCATCCTTTCCGCTGATTTCGTTCTTGCCGGCGGCTTTGGCGTCTGCCATGGTCTTTTCCAGCAGGCGGATACCCGTCTCCAGGGTGCGGAGGAAGGAATCTTCTTCTTCCTTGATAACTTTGGCAATCAGTTCCTTCTGTGCATCCAGTTCGGGATAAGCGGCGCCCATGTTCTCGATGAGTACGGGGAGGAGCTTGTACATGAATGCCTGCTTCTGTCCGAGGAACGTGTAACCGTAGCGCACGGCACGGCGGAGGATACGACGGATGACGTAACCTGCCTTGGCATTGCTCGGAAGCTGTCCGTCGGTGATGGAGAAGGCGATGGTGCGGATGTGGTCGGCAATTACACGCATGGCGATGTCCGACTTCTCATCTTCGCCATACTTCTTGCCTGCCATGTCTCCGATGGCTTTCAGTATCGGTTGGAATACGTCGGTGTCGTAGTTGGAGGTCTTTCCTTGCAGTGTGCGCACCAGTCGCTCGAAGCCCATGCCGGTGTCGATAACCTTGGCGGGAAGTCCTTCCAGGCTGCCGTCCGCCTTGCGGTTGAACTGCATGAACACGAGGTTCCAGATTTCAATCACCTGCGGGTGGTCTTTGTTCACCAGCTGGCTGCCGGGTACTTTGGCCTTCTCTTCTTCCGAACGGGAGTCCACATGGATTTCCGAACACGGACCGCACGGTCCCGTATCACCCATTTCCCAGAAGTTATCGTGTTTGTTGCCATTCAGAATGTGGTCTTTCGGCAAGAACTGCTCCCAGTAAGAAGCGGCTTCGTTGTCGCGTTCCAGTCCTTCTTCGGCGCTACCTTCGAATACGGTGGCGTAGAGGTCTTTGGGGTCGAGTTTCAATACATCCACCAGATACTCCCATGCCCAGGAGATGGCTTCCTTCTTGAAGTAGTCGCCAAACGACCAGTTGCCCAGCATCTCGAACATGGTGTGGTGGTAGGTATCGTGACCCACTTCCTCCAGGTCGTTGTGCTTTCCGCTTACGCGAAGGCATTTCTGCGAGTCAGCAACTCTTTTGTATTTCGCCGGGTGGTTGCCCAAAATAATATCTTTAAACTGGTTCATTCCCGCATTGGTGAACATCAACGTGGGGTCATCCTTAATCACCATCGGGGCCGAAGGCACTATCTGGTGACCTTTACTTTCGAAGAAACTCTTGAAAGAGTCTCTGATTTCGTTTGCAGTCAACATACTCTCTATTGATTTATCTGATTCTAATTTGATTTACCTTCTCTTGTCGTTTTTTGCCCGTTTCTTACTACTAACTACTTGCTACTTAGTCTTAATATTCTTGAAAAAACTGTGCAAAGATAGCTTGTTTTTATTACTTTTGTCGCATTGACAAGCGAAATATTTCCTAAGATGCGCAAAGTTTACTACATTTATAATCCCCAGACGCAGACGTACGACCGTATTTATCCTACCGTGAGGCAGCGGGCGCTGAGCATTCTCCGCCGTTTGTTCATCGGTATGGGGCTGGGTGCGGGCAGTTTCATCGTATTGCTGCTTATCTTCGGCTCTCCGTCGGAGAAGGAGTTGCGAAAGGAGAACAGCAAACTGCAGGCGCAGTACAACGTCCTCTCCCGCCGGCTGGACGAGGCTATGGGAGTGCTGCAAGACATACAGCAGCGTGATGACAATCTGTACCGGGTGATTTTCATGGCCGACCCTATTCCTTCTGCCATCCGTCAGGCTGGATACGGCGGTACCAACCGCTATGAGCATCTGATGGATATGGCTAACTCCGACTTGGTTATCAATACCACGCAGAAAATGGATATGATTAGCAAGCAACTCTATATCCAGTCCCGCTCCTTTGACGATGTGGTGGAGATGTGCAAGAATCATGATGAAATGCTGCGCTGCATTCCTGCCATACAGCCGGTTTCCAATAAAGACCTCCGTAAGACCGCTTCGGGTTACGGTACGCGTATCGACCCCATTTATGGTACCAGCAAGTTCCATGAGGGTATGGACTTTTCGGCTCCCCAGGGCACGGATGTCTATGCCACGGGAGATGGCACCGTGGTGCAGATGGGCTGGCAATCGGGCTATGGCAACAGAATTGTGATAGACCACGGCTTCGGTTATCAGACGGTGTATGCACACTTGCGCGATTTCCGGACGAAGTTGGGCAAGAAAGTGGTACGTGGTGAGGTCATTGGCGGGGTAGGCAGTACGGGCAAGAGTACTGGTCCGCACTTGCACTACGAAGTACACGTTAAGGGAAAAGTTGTGAATCCCGTCAACTACTACTTCATGGATCTCAGTGCCGAGGATTATGACCGCATGATACAGATTGCGGCGAACCATGGTAAGGTGCTTGATTGACGGATGATTTATAGAGAAAGGATTACATCATGCTGAATACAGATAAGAATTTAAAGTTATATTACTCCATCAGCGAGGTGGCTGCCATGTTCGATGTCAACGAATCACTGCTCCGTTTCTGGGAAAAGGAGTTTCCGCAACTCAATCCGAAGAAGGGGGGGCGGGGAATACGCCAGTACCGTAAGGAGGACATTGAGACAGTGAAACTTATCTATCATCTGGTGAAGGAGCGCGGAATGACCTTGCCCGGCGCCCGCCAACGGATGAAAGACAATAAAGAAGCTACGATACGCAACTTTGAAATCGTAGATCGCCTGAGAGCTATCCGCGAAGAACTGGTAGGCATGAAACTGGCATTGGATGAGTTTACTTACGAGGATGTGGAGAGCTTGAAGGAAAATATTCAAGGACTGAAGTAGAATAAATACCACTCCGTTTATTCCTCTACTCTCGTCACTTGTTTTATATTCTGTATCTGCTTCAGGTTATTGCAGATAGTGCGCACGTCGTCCACATCGTGTACATAGAGTTGTATCTTTCCTTCGAAGATACCGTCGTTGGTTTCGATGGTCAGTTTACGGATATTCACGTTGAGCTGGCGGGAGATGACTTGAGTTACTTCGTTCAGCAATCCCATGCTGTCTATACCTTTTATATATATGGTGACGAGGAACGACAAATCCTTGTGAGTGTCCCACTCGGTGGCGATGATACGGTTTCCGTAGCTACTCTTAAGGCGGGTGGCAACGGGGCATTGGCGCTTGTGGATGACAACACGGTTTTGCTCGTCGATGTATCCCAGTACGTCGTCACCCGGAATGGGATGGCAACAGTCGGCCATAATATAGTTCTTTGAGATGGTCTCTTCCGTCAGCTTCAGAATCTGCTTAGTGTTGATTTTCTCTTGCGGTGTTTTCTCTTCCGGTTGTTCTTTGGCATCCTTGTTGTCCTTGTTACCGAAGGAGAAGGTCAGGAACTTCTTCCAGTTGCTGTTCTGCTTTTCCTTGAACACGTTCTTGTCGGCATCGCCCAGCACAACCCGTTTGTTGCCGATGGCAACGAGCAGCTCGTCGCGGGTGTGGAAGCCGTGCAGCCTGGTCAGCTTGTCCAGAGCAGCATCATCCATACGTATATCCTCGTTTTTGAAGAATTCGTTCAGTATGGTTTCACCTTCTTTCTGATAGGTTTTCGCCTCTTTGCGCAGGATGGCGGCAATCTTGGCGCGGGCGCGGGCGGTGGTGGCATACACTTCCCACTCCGGCTGCACGCGTTGCGATTTGGAGGTCAATATCTCTACCTGGTCACCGCTTTGCAGTTTGTGGCTTAGGGGAACCAGTTTGTGGTTTACCTTGGCGCCGATGCAGTGGCTGCCGATGTCGGTATGCAAGGAGAAGGCAAAGTCCAGTGCCGTAGAGTTCTGCGGCATGGTCTTGAGGTCGCCTTTCGGGGTGAAGACGAAAATTTCCGATGCAAACAAGTTCAGTTTGATGGTATCGAGAAAATCGATGGCGTCCGGTTGTGGGTCGTCCAGAATTTCCTTGATGGTACGCAACCATTTCTCCAGTTCGCCTTCATCTTCGCTGCCTCCGCCTTCTTTGTATTTCCAGTGGGCGGCAAAGCCTTGTTCGGCAACGTCATTCATGCGTTCACTGCGGATTTGTACTTCAATCCATTGCCCGTTGTTACCCATAAGGGTGACGTGCAGGGCTTGGTAGCCGTTGGCTTTGGGATGGCTCACCCAGTCGCGCAGGCGGTCAGGGTGGGGCTTGTATATCTTGGATATGGAGACGTAAATGTCGAAGCAGTCGTTTAGCTCTTCCTCTATATTGCGGGGCTCGAAGATGATGCGGACAGCAAGCAAATCATAGATTTCCTCGAAGGGGACATGCTTGGTCTGCATTTTGTTCCAGATGGAGTAGATGGACTTTACACGGGCAAGGATACGGTATTTCAGTCCCATTTTGTCCAGTTGCGCCCGTATCGGAGCGGTGAACTCATTGAATACCTTGTCGCGCTCCACGGCGGTGGCTTCCAGTTTCTCTTCTATCTCGTGGTACTCTTCCGGATGTTCGTACTTGAAGCTCAGGTTTTCCAGTTCTGTCTTGATTTTGTACAAGCCGAGGCGGTTGGCGAGCGGGGCATAAATATAGAGTGTTTCGCCTGCAATCTTGAACTGCTTGTTGGGCAGCATGGAGCCGAGTGTACGCATGTTATGCAGACGGTCGGCTATCTTGATGAGGATAACCCGGATATCGTCGGACATGGTGAGCAGCAGCTTCTTGAAGTTCTCTGCCTGCGCCGAGGCACGGTCGCCGAAGATACCGCCGGAAATCTTTGTCAGCCCGTCTACAATCTGGGCGATTTTGGGACCGAAGATGTTTTCAATATCCTCTACGGTGTAGTCGGTGTCCTCCACCACATCATGCAGCAATGCCGAGCATATGGAAGTAGACCCCAGTCCTATCTCATTACAGACAATCTTTGCCACAGCAATGGGGTGCATGATGTAGGGCTCGCCGGAACGACGCTTGATGCCCTTATGCGCCTGGTTGGCAAAGTTGAATGCTTTGGTTATTATTTCGACGCGCTTGCGGTGCTTGGTGGCCAAATAGTCGTTCAACAGTTCTTGGAATGCCTGTTCGATCATTTCCTCTTCGGCTTTTTCCTTTTCCTTCTGACTTATATTTTCTTCCATATACTGCTTTCTCCTTTCTTCACTTCACTTTTTGCAAAAATAAGCAATTTTCAACACCGGGCAAGCGTTTATGTCTTTATTTATAAATCTTCAAGCGCTTTCCTGCGGAGATTCTGGTACTGCGCAATCCATTCCAACTTTTTAACTGATTGACAGTGACACCGTATTTCCGTGCAATGCTGCCGAGATTCTCGCCACTGCGTATCTTGTGGTAGGTGACATTCCCCGTAGCGGTACTGCCTTTGCTGCTACGTGCCGTCGAGCGTGTATTGGAAACGGCCACGACTCTGCGGTTCTTGAACAGCTCGTTACTGCGGTGGGCATAGATGGTGTCTTGCTTGTCAATGAAGGCACTGATGTAGTTGATGGGGAGGCGTAGCGTCTGCGGCTTGCTCTCTCCGGGGATGATGCTTTTCTTGAATTGGGGATTTAGGCTCTTTATCTGGTCCAGGCTGATGCCGCATAGGTCGGAAATCTGCTCGAAATGAAGGTTACGGCTTACTTGCACCGTATCGGTTGCTTCCGGAATGTCGGTTTCCATGGGGCAGATGTTGTGCTTGCAGTAGTAGGTCATTACGTAGTTGGCGGCAATGAAGGCGGGCACGTAGCCGCGTGTCTCTTTGGGCAGATAGTTGTAGATTTCCCAATAATCGGTTTTCCCTCCCGAGCGGCGGATGGCTTTGTTGATGGTGCCCGGACCGCAGTTGTAGGCGGCAATCACCAGGTTCCAGTCTTTGTAAATGTCATACATGTCCTTCAGGTAGCGTGCTGCCGCCCAGGTCGCCTTTATCGGGTCACGGCGTTCGTCTACGAGGCTGTTGCTTTCCAGTCCGTATATCTTTCCGGTGGCGAGCATAAACTGCCATAGTCCGCAGGCTCCCGCGCGGGATACGGCAGAAGGGTTGAGAGCGGATTCTATGATGGGCAGGTATTTCAGCTCGAGCGGCAGGCCGTAGGCATCCAGCGCTTCTTCGAAGATGGGCATATAGAAGTTGCAGGCGCTCAGCATGAAGGCAACCTGGTTGCGCAGACGTCCGGCATACATGTCGATGAACTTGCGCACAATCTCGTTGTATGGCATTTCCATGACGGTCGGCATGCGCGACAACCGGTCTATGTATACAGAGTCACTGAACATCGGGTTTACGGTAGAGGTGCTGCAGTCTTTTCCCAAGTCTATGTAATTCTTGGCTTTCCAGTCATTGAGCAGGCTGTCCAGCGGATAGGTCATGCTTTTGGGCAGCTCGATGGATTCCTGGCGTTCCGTGCCGTTTTCGCGGATAAGCACTTCCACGCTTTCTTGCGCATGCATGGCCGGAGCGGTGAAGAGGGCGCAAAACAGAAGCGAGGAACCGAGAATAATTCTTTTCATATATATGGCCTTGTGTGTCATTAGGTAATAATTTATGCTTTAATTTTCGTTTTTAGAATCGGAAACTGCATTGCACGCCGACGTTCTTATTAGAGGAACCAGTCATCTGGCTGTTGATTATGGCAGGTTCCACTTTCATGCTGAGGTCGGGGGTGATGTCAAAGTTGGACAGCTCTGCGTCTACGTATGCGTCGACAACAGACAGCAGGTATACACCGATAAAGGCGAAGATGCTCAAGTCGCGGTATCGTCGGAAGGTATCCTTACGCTTCCGTAGTGTCTCCGTCAGCTGGCTTTCGGTATAGTTATAGTTGGGAGGCAGCAGGTCGGTAATGGTACTGGAGTTGAAATTACCATTTACGGCATCCTTGTAGGCGGCCGAATAGTCCTTATACATCTTGCTGTTCCACGTAAGGGCATAGGCACAACCGGCAAATCCTCCATAGAAGATGGGCAGTTTCCAATACTTGCGGTTGTAAATTTGTCCACCGCCGGGAATGACGAGGGCAAGCCAGGTGGCTTTTGTGGGATTAGGTACCCACCTTTTGGGGTCGATGGCCTTTTGCAGACTGTCTGTAGGCACGGGCTGTTCCTTCAGGTCGGGGCTGGCAGTCATTTCCAGCATCTTCCGCTTGTTTTCGGCTGCAAGACTGTCGGCAACAGTGAGGCTGTCCCGGTTCACCACGGTGTTGAGTGTATCGGTCTGATGCCGCTGCGCACGCTTGGAAGCGGCACGTGGACGGTCCTGACCATACATAGCAATCCCTGCCATCTGTAAAAAACAGAGCAGCAGGGCAATGGCTAACTGATATATTCTTCCTTTTTTCCTCATTTATTTCTTCAGCGTATCAAGAATGCCGATGATACGTTCCAATTCTTCTTCGTTATTGAACGGGATACTGATTTTACCTTTTCCTTTCTCCGAGCAGGTTAGCTGCACCTTGGTACTGAAAAAGCCCGAGAGCTGTTGTTTCAGCATATTGAATTCTTCGGGCAGTTTGGCGCGCTTGGGGGCAATCTTACGACCACCGCTCTTCACGCTTTCGCCTTCACTCAGTGACTTTACGATTTCTTCCACTTTGCGTACGGAATACCCGTGCTCCAGGATTTCTTCGAAAATCTTCACTTGCAGTTTGGGATCGCCAAGCGTTACCAAAGCGCGGGCATGTCCCATGTCTATCTGCTTGTTCTGCAGTCCCATCTGGACGGGGGCGGGCAGTTTGAGCAGGCGCAGGTAGTTGGCAATGGTGGTACGCTTCTTACCAACGCGTTCGCTGAGGCGTTCCTGCGTCAGTCCGTATTGTTCCAACAGATGCTGGTAAGCGAGGGCTATTTCTACGGAGTTCAAGTCTTCGCGCTGTATGTTTTCGATGAGCGCCATTTCCATGACGTTCTCGTCATCTGCAGTGCGGATATAGGCAGGGATGCTTGTCAGTCCGGCAAGCTGCGAAGCACGGAAACGACGCTCGCCGGCGATAATCTGGTATTCGTCGTCGCTAAGCTTGCGCAGGGTGATGGGCTGTATGATGCCGATTTCGGAGATGGAATCGGCTAACTCCTGCAACGCAACCGGGTCGAATTCATGACGGGGCTGGTTGGGATTGACCGTAATCTTCGACAGCTCTATCTCATTGATAGAGGAGGAGCCTTCGGTCTTTACTTCATCCATGGAGAAGAGGGCGTCTAGCCCGCGTCCTAATGCATTTCTTTGTGCCATCTGTTTATTTACTATTTGACGATTTACAATTTAACCATACGGGATGATTTGTTTGTGCATTGTAAATATGGTATTTATCACTAATCATTAATCACTAACCACTATAATCACTTCTTTTCGTTTCTGCTTATCAATTCCTTGGCAAGTGCCATGTGGTTTTTGGCTCCGGTTGAGTCTGCGTCATAGAGAATGGTGGGCAGGCCGTAGCTGGGAGCTTCGCTCAGTTTCACATTGCGCTGGATGACGGTGTTGAATACCAATTCCTGGAAGTGGCGTTTCACTTCATCGTAAATCTGGTTGGCCTGGCGCAGGCGCGAGTCGTACATCGTCAGCAGGAAGCCTTCGATTTCGAGGGCAGGGTTCAGCTTGGACTTGATGATTTTAATGGTATTCAGCAATTTGCTGATGCCTTCCAGTGCAAAATATTCCGCTTGTACGGGGATGATTACCGAATCGGCGGCAGTCAGTGCGTTGACCGTAATCAGACCCAAAGACGGGGAACAGTCTATCAAGATATAATCAAACTCATTCTTCAGCGGAGCGAGTACTTCTTTCAGTATCTTTTCGCGGTTTTTCAGATTGAGCATCTCTATTTCGGCACCTACCAGATTGATGTGGGAGGAGATTACCTTCAGTGTGTCTATCTCCGTGTCATGAAGGGCCTCGCGTACGTCTGCACGGTCAATAATGCACTCGTAGATAGTACATTCCGACTGCTTGATGTCCACACCCAATCCTGAGGAGGCATTGGCCTGCGGGTCGGCATCTACAACGAGCACTTTCTTTTCAAGCGTGGCGAGTGAGGCTGCGAGGTTGATTGTCGTCGTAGTCTTGCCTACACCACCCTTTTGGTTAGCCATAGCAATTATTTTTCCCATAATCTCAATATTTATTGGCAGCGAAATAAGTGATAATTCCGGATAGCGCCTACAAATTTGGAGAAAGATTGCAAAAACGGTTGATAAGTCGGCTGTTTTGTTAATAACTCACAGACGTTTACCGCTGTTTTTCTTCTTGTAAATTGCGCGTAAAGCGTTCTTTCTCTGTTTAGTGGGCAAATATACGTATTTATCTTGAAATGAAGCTGATTTTTTGTCTCGCTTGCAGAAGATTAAGATTTGTAAACCAATGGAAGACATTGGCTTGGACTATTCTCTCTACTTGCATGAGATGTACATCTCGTGTTGTTTGAAACGTGCATCTCATGTTGCTCGAGATGTACATCTCATGCAGATGGACTACCGTGTGGAAGATGGTCGGGGGATAAGTTGTTCCCGGGCAGAAGGAGAGGAGCTGGTGTCAGACCAAGGCTTTGACGAACTCCCAGCAGAAGTACGCACACATCACACATTTCACTACTGTGCCCAGCAAGAATCCAAGCAGCGAGCCCAGCCCCGATTTCAAGGCCTGGTCTGTCTTGCTGCCTCCCATCAGTTCGCCGGCAAAGGCTCCGAGAAAGGGGCCGAGGATGATGCCCCAAGGCATGAAGAACAACCCTACGATGGTGCCTATGAGGCAGCCGCGCGTTCCCCACCGACTGCCTCCGCTGTATTTGCTGCCCAGCATCGGGACGAAATAATCCAGTATCTGTACAAGGACGACTGCTGCCAGCCATAAAAGTAACTGCGTGGTGGAAAACTGCGCCTTGTCCGTGAAATGTAGAAGCAACAAGCCTGCATAGGCTACGGGCGGTCCCGGAATCATAGGCAGGATGCAGCCTGCCAATCCGACAATCAGGCAGAGGATGCCCAAGATGATGAGAAGAATGTCCATAGGTGTATCGTTTCTGTTGGTGAAGATGACAGCGGTTGTTCCCTGCTACTCGAATCGGTTGTATATGACAATGGGGCGGGAGCGGCGTGTGCTCATCGACGGGAACCATATATCGTCGGCTGTGAGGCCGCATTGCTTGATGGCTTCGGCGCAGTATTCCAGTCGTCCGAAGTCGGCATCGACATTGTTTGTACCGAATGTGAGTTTGATTCCACGTGCTTTGGCGCGACGGATAATCTCGAAACTGGGAATCCGGTAGCGTGCATTGATTTCCAGAGCGATTCCATGTTGTTGCAATACATTCAATACGCGTTCAATGCGTCCGTCCGTCCAGTACTTGTCGTAATCATGCGCCATAGTATCGGGCAAGAAGGTAGGGTTGGCATAAATGTCGGCTGGCTCGTTGGTCAGAATCAGGACTGTTTGGTCGACAAGGTGGTCCATATACTGTTCAAGCGTAATGTCATCAAAGAGTGCTTCTTCGGCCCGGTAGATGCGCGAATTACGTCCCTTGTGGTCTATGATGGTCATGGCGTCGGTAAACAGGTAATCGAAAATCCCCAAAGCTTCCTGCGAGAAAGTTGCCGTCCATTTGCGTCCCTCACCTTGTACACCGCACAGGAATGGCATCCCTTTTACTTCATTAAAATAGTCGTACACTTCTTTGTCATCGGCCAGCATACGTCCTACGCCTCCTTCTCCGGCATTGGGGGCGACACCATAGTTGATACCGTAATTCATGGACATGGCGTGTGCCATTTCCTTCGTCAGCCCTCCTTTCAAGTGAACGTGATAGTCTATAACTGGGAAATCGTGCTGCTGTAGCCTGATTATCTCATCCGTGCGCTCGTCTACCGGAGCAAGCGCGTCGGCTTCGTTGCGTGCCTCCTTGGCAAGCCGTTCGATGGCGAGATTCCGGAATGACACTTCGCCGTGTATGCCTTGCAGGGCAATGGAACCTTGACTCAGCAGTTGCCGGGCGTGCTCCTCTGTGCGATATGGGTGTCCGGGTTCGGTATAACAAACAACTTCGGTTCCGTTAATGCAGACAATGATGTTTTGTCCGCGTACGGTTATCTCGAAGTCAAACCATTCTCCATCTTTTGCGAGTGAGCGATAGAGGTTGCGCACCGAGGCGAGTGAGCCGCTCTTGCGTGTGCCGTCGATGTCTCCGTTACGGAATATCACTTCATAACCGGACTCGCCGTCCGTATGAAAGAGGAGGCCTGCTTCGGAGCCGGGTTGTGTGAGGGCTTCTCCGGTGAGTCGGAAATTTTGGTATTCTTTGTCGTTGAAGAGCTTCCGGCCTTCTGCAATGACCGGGTCTGCCGTGTGAAGCGTAGATGTCCCGTCATTCCATTGGTCAAGTGGCTCGGGAGAACTGCTCCTGCCACAGCTTGTCAGGGTTGTTAGAAACAGAATAATTGCGGCAGCTGCCGTCTCGATGCGTGCAGCAATGGTAGAATGGCAAGAAGTGTTCATTATAGCATGGATTTTATGAATGATTATATTCCAATTATTGTCGGTACAAAGTTAGCCTTTTCTGAAAATATCTTTGAATACAAAAGAATTATTATCTTTGTAGTATTCTGTTTAAAGCCTTTTTAGCTACTTTTGCACGATAATAAAAAAGAAAGTTATGGAAAATCAGAGACCTTTGATATTGATTTCCAATGATGACGGCATCATTGCGAAAGGTATTAGCGAGTTAATCAAATTCCTCCGTCCGCTGGGCGAGATTGTGGTAATGGCGCCGGATGCACCTCGCTCTGGAAGTGCGTGTGCGCTGACTGTAACGGAACCTATCCACTACCAGTTGGTCCGTAAGGATGTTGGGCTGACGGTATACAAGTGTTCCGGTACGCCGACCGATTGTGTGAAGCTGGCTTTTCATACGGTGCTCGACCGCAAGCCCGACTTGGTGGTAGGCGGCATCAACCACGGCGACAATTCTTCTGTAAACCTGCATTATTCCGGTACGATGGGCGTTGTGATAGAGGGATGCCTGAAAGGAGTGCCTTCCATCGGATTCTCCCTTTGCAACCATGAGCCGAACGCTGATTTTGAACCTGCAGGTCCTTACATCCGCGAGATAGCCCGGCTGGTATTGGAGAAAGGACTCCCTCCGTTGACATGCCTCAATGTCAACTTCCCCGATACCAAAGAATTGAAGGGTGTGAAGATTTGCGAACAAACCAAGGGGCAATGGACCAATGAATGGGAAAACTTTGCCCATAGAGGAGATGCCCATTACTACTGGCTGACCGGCGAGTTTGAGAACAACGATGCCGAAAATGAGAAGAATGACCATTGGGCGCTTGATAACGGTTATGTGGCAATCACCCCGACCACGGTGGATGCAACGGCATACGGCTTGATTGATGAACTGAAAGCATGGTTCTGAATTAATTGACAATTATCAATTGATATGAAGTATTACTTGATTGTCGGTGAAGCTTCCGGCGACCTGCATGCCTCCCATCTGATGGCTGCATTGAAGGAGGAGGACTCGCAAGCGGAGTTCCGTTTCTTCGGAGGCGACCTCATGGCTGCAGTGGGCGGTGTGATGGTGAAGCATTACAAAGAGTTGGCGTATATGGGGTTCATTCCCGTACTGCTGCATCTGCGCACCATCTTTGCCAATATGAAGCGCTGCAAGGAGGACATTGTTACGTGGCAGCCGGATGTGCTGATTTTGGTGGACTATCCGGGCTTTAATCTGGATATAGCCAAGTTTGTCCATGCCAACACAAGGATTCCTGTCTTTTATTATATTTCTCCCAAGATTTGGGCATGGAAGGAATACCGCATCAAGAATATTAAACGGGATGTGGATGAGCTGTTCTCCATCCTACCGTTCGAGGTGGAGTTTTTTGAAGGGAAGCACGGGTATCCGATACATTATGTCGGCAATCCGACAGTGGATGAAGTGACGGCTTTTCTTGCTTCCTGCTCAGAGACATTCGACGACTTTGTCCGGGCAAACGGACTTTCGGCCAAACCCGTTATTGCTCTGCTGGCTGGTAGCCGCAAGCAGGAAATCAAGGACAATCTGCCCGACATGCTTCGTGCGGCAGCTTCTTTTCCCGATTATCAACTGGTGCTGGCCGGTGCTCCGGGTATTTCCCCCGAGTATTACAAACGTTATGTGGGTGGGGTGGACGTGAAGATTATCTTCAACAAGACATTCCCTTTGTTGAGGCAGGCAGAGGCTGCACTGGTCACTTCGGGGACGGCAACGCTGGAAACAGCTCTGTTTCGTGTGCCGCAAGCGGTATGTTACCATACTCCGATAGGGAAGGTTATCGCTTTCCTGAAACGGCATATACTGAAAGTGAAGTACATTTCCCTGGTCAATCTCATAGCCAACCGGGAGGTGGTGAAAGAGCTGGTTGCAGATACCATGACGGTAGAGCAGGTACGCTCGGAGCTGAACCGCATTTTGTACGATAAGGAATACCGCCGTCAGATGCTCGAGGGATATGAGTATATGGCATCCTGTCTGGGAGAGGCAGGGGCACCCAAACATGCTGCCCGCGAGATGGTGGCATTACTGAGGAGGAGGGAAGAATAATCGAAAAATTAAGAATTTGTTAAAATGGGAAAAGCCGGTGCAGTAAATGCCCGGCTTTTGTATTTTCTATACAGAAACAAATGAAAAGGACTTTGATTATGAAAAAGCTACATTGGTTATTTATGGCAATATGTTTGGCAGTGATGCCCGCTTTGCAATCATGTGATGATAACGACGGATATTCTTTGGGTGATTTTACCCCGCCTTTGTGGGCCACTGTGCGTGTTACGGGAAATGCCTTTTATTTAAACTGCGATGTTTGGGGGACGCTCTGGCCGGTGAATACGGACATAGGGTGGTATGATGCCGTGGATGGGCAGCGTGTGATTACCGTGTTCAATCCTTTGTGGGACGACTATGCAGGATATGATCATGCTGTGAAGCTGCTGCGTCTGCAGAACGTTTTGACGAAAGAGGTGGAGACGCTGACTCCCGAAACCGAAGAGGAATTCGGTAATGACCCCGTGCGTATATATAAAGGTGATATTACCATCAGTGGTGGCTATATGAACATTTTTTTCATGCAGAATCTGCCATCTTCGACTGATAATAAACACCGTATCAGCCTGGTGCGTCCGCAAGAAGATGATACTTTGTATGGCGAAGATGGATACGTCCATTTGGAACTCCGCTATAACGACTATGATGACCTGACGGGACGTCGTAGTCCTGGTGCTGTCTCCTATAACTTGAACAGTCTGGACATCCCCTCTGAAACCAAAGGCATCAAGTTGAAACTCAATTCAGAAGAGAATGGAGAGGTGGAAGTAACCTTTGATTTGAAAACTGCGGGGAGTAATGAAAAGCTGACTACTAATGTGGATTTGTCCAATATGCAGTTGAAGTAAGAAAGAGTTTGCGAGAGTATATAGTTAGAAAGAGCACCCGTGATTTTGATGTCATTCATCTTGCCCGGGTGCTCTTTTTATATCTGTTTTATGTAAGTTTGGTCATGTGAGCCGTCGTTAGAACATCGTCAAGGCATATAGATAAACAACTGCTGCAGGAATTGCCATCAGGGCACTGTCGAAACGGTCGAGCATCCCTCCATGCCCCGGCAGAATGTTACCGGAATCCTTGATGCCCAATTGGCGTTTCATGAGTGATTCGGTCAGATCGCCCCAAGTGCCGAAAATGACGACAACGATTGCCAGACCTACCCATTGCCATCCTGGCATAAAAGGAAAGAAATGTGCAAAGCCAAGAGAGGAAGCGATGGAGAATATTCCGCCGCCGATGCTGCCCTCCCAGGATTTTTTAGGTGAGATACGTTCGAACAGACGGTGTTTGCCTATCAGCGAACCTACGCAATAGGCACCTGTATCGCTCAACCAGATAAATACGAAAATGGAAAGCGGTAGAATAGGGTTGTAGGTCACACTGCTCGTTTCCGGGGAATTCTGAAAAGCAAGTACGTTCAGCAGGGCAAAGGGGAGTGCCACGTACAATTGGCTTAGCATGGAGTAGGCCCAGTTACCCGTCGGATTCTTTTTCTTGAGGTAAAGTTCCGTAATCATCATGTAGAGCAATAGTCCCAAATAAGGAAGGAATACTCGTGCTCCTACAGACTGCTGGGTACAGAAACTCATCAATGCAAGGAAAAGGTAGGCTCCCCCCAATGCAGTGATGGTCTTGTTTATGCTTACTTCGCCGCTCTTGCTGACTAATTGGGCAAACTCATGTACGCTCAGTGCGCTGATAATGGTGAACAGTATACCGAACGAAAGGGGGCTGTAAAGAATACAGCCCACCAATACTATGACGAATAACACGCCGGTAACGGCACGTTGGATAAAGTTATTTTTCATGCTTTTCTTCTTCCTTAACTTCCTTTTCTGCTTCTATGGCTTTTTGCTCTTCTTCTTGCTCCGCTTTTTTCAGCTCGGCAGCAGTCTTGTTTGCACTGATTTCTTCCGAACGGGAAGCCCATGGACGTTTCCCAAAGATGTGTTCAACGTCTTCGGCAAAGATTACTTCTTTGTCAATCAGCAGTTGTGCCAGCCGGTTGTGCCCTTCTTGGTTTTCGGACAATATTTTCTTGGCACGTTCGTACTGTTCATTAACCATCTGCTTCACTTCTTCGTCAATCAATTCCGCAGTCTTTTCGCTATACGGGCGGTTGAAGGAATATTCCTCATTATTATAATAGCAGAGGTTGGGTAGTTTTTCGCTCATACCCAGATAGGCAATCATACCGTACGCCTGCTTTGTCACGCGTTCCAAGTCATTCATGGCTCCGGTGGATATTCTACCTAAGAATAGGTCTTCGGCGGCACGTCCTCCCAAGGTGGCACACATCTCATCGAGCATCTGTTCCTTAGTGGTGATTTGCCGTTCTTCCGGCAGATACCAAGCCGCGCCCAAAGCGCGTCCACGGGGTACAATGGTTACTTTAATCAGCGGATTGGCGTATTCCAGTAACCAGGAGATGCTGGCATGGCCGGCTTCGTGTATAGCAATGGAACGGCGTTCGGCTTCGGTAGTGATTTTGGTTTTCTTTTCTAATCCCCCCACAATACGGTCTACGGCATCCAGAAAGTCTTGCTTTCCGACGAACTTCTTGCCGTGGCGGGCGGCTATCAAAGCTGCTTCGTTACATACATTGGCAATGTCTGCCCCCGAGAATCCGGGAGTCTGGCGTGCCAGAAGGTCTACATCCACACTATTGTCTATCTTGATGGGGCGCAGGTGTACACCGAATACTTCCTTACGCTCATTAAGGTCGGGTAGGTCTACATGTATCTGGCGGTCAAAACGTCCGGCGCGCAGCAATGCCTTGTCCAAAACGTCCACGCGGTTGGTGGCGGCCAAGATGATAACGCCGCTGTTGGATCCGAAACCGTCCATCTCGGTCAGCAATTGGTTCAATGTGTTCTCGCGTTCGTCGTTGCCGCCCATAGCGGCTGCTTTGGCACGGGCACGCCCTACAGCGTCAATCTCGTCGATGAACACGATACAAGGCGCTTTTTCCTTTGCTTGGCGGAACAAATCGCGGACACGGGAAGCTCCCACGCCGACAAACATTTCCACAAAGTCGGAACCTGCCAAAGAGAAGAAAGGTACGTTGGCTTCTCCGGCCACGGCCTTTGCAAGCAGGGTCTTTCCGGTTCCCGGAGGGCCTACCAGCAAGGCGCCCTTGGGTATCTTACCTCCCAAATCGGTATATTTCTGGGGCTCTTTCAAGAACTCGACAATTTCTTCTACCTCTTGCTTGGCTTCAGCAAGTCCTGCCACATCCTTGAATGTAATCTTGATGGGGGAACCTTTTTCAAACAATTGGGCCTTGGACTTTCCTACGCTGAAGATGCCTCCACCTCCGCCCATGCCTCCACCACCGCTCATGCGGCGGGACATGAAAATCCAGAAACCGATAAGGAATGCAAAGGGGAGAATCTGCCACAAAATGGCACCGAAGTAGTTCCGCTTTTTTTCGTAGTTAATGGAGCCGTCAAAGTGGGCGTCGTCTCTTTCCTTTTGCAGGAAATTACCTAGGCTCTCGCGTGAGGGGGCCTCGGTCGTAATAAGCGGATTCTTGCCTACGCGGCTGGAGTCCTGACGAAATACGTTTCCTACGTGCTGGGGTTTGACGTATGCTTCGACGGAATTGTCGTCGTAGCCGATGACTTTGCTTATATAACCGTCTCGTACATATTGCTGGAATTCATCATAAGAGATGTTTTTAGTTGCCGTACCACTTTCATTGGTCAGGTACAACCCCAGCAACATCATCGCTATAATCATATACAGCCAGTTCAGGTTGAACTTGGGCATATTCACTTTATTGGGTTTCTTGTTGGTATTATTGTCCATACGTTTTGATTAATCGAGGTCAGGAATTTGAGTTAATTTGGCGTCTGCCCATAGGTGCTCCAGATTGTAGAATTCCCTTGTTTCAGGCAGGAAGACATGCACCAATATGTCCGAGTAGTCCATAGCTACCCATTCGGCATTGCGCAGCCCGTCTACGGCAAAGGGCTTGGTATCGGCACCCTTGCGTGTGAAGTCCCTGATGGATTCTACAATGGCTGTCACTTGGCTGGGAGAGTTTCCTTGGCAGATGACGAAATAATTGCATATTGTATCGTCGATTTTTGTCAGATCTGCGATGACGATTTTTTTTCCTTTTTTATCTTGAATACCTTCTGTTATCTGTTGAATCAGTTTCTTCGTTTCGTTCATTATACATTATTATATTAAAACAGTTGACAAATATACGTTGATTTCTCATATCAAACACGCAAAAGAGGAAAACTCTTTCAATTTTTGATTTTTTTTAGTTATATAATCCTTTGGATTACGGTATCTTATCAGTTTTTTGCGAAAAAAATACTCGTTTTTGTTTTGATTTATAGAAATCTTTGTATCTTTGCAACCGCAAAACGGAAATAATAACAATTGGGCTATGGTGTAATGGTAACACTACAGATTCTGGTCCTGTCATTCCTGGTTCGAATCCAGGTAGCCCAACGAACTTACCTTATTTAAGTCAAAAAACCACTAAAATCGCAAGTTTTAGTGGTTTTTTGTTGCTTTTCGACCATGTACGAAAATTTCAGTGTAGGCATTCGGTGGCAAATTCAGTGACAAGGCTTCTGTAAGCCGGAAATATTCTGTAAATTTGTAGCATTTCAACATTAAAGCAGAATTTTATGGCAAAAGAATTAGCACTGAAGTACGGCTGTAACCCTAACCAGAAGCCGGCTCGCATTTTCATGCAGGAGGGGGAGTTACCTATTGAGGTTTTGAATGGACGTCCGGGGTATATTAATTTTATGGATGCCTTGAATGGATGGCAGTTGGTAAAGGAACTGAAAGAGGCGACCGGTATGCCTGCTGCAACTTCATTCAAACACGTCAGTCCGGCGGGTGCCGCCATCGGCTTGGAACTCAACGAGACAATGAAGAAGATTTATTTTGTGGATAATCTTCCGCTCTCTCCGCTTGCTTGCGCATATGTGCGTGCCCGCGGTGCCGACCGTATGTCTTCCTATGGTGACTTTATCGCTTTGAGTGATGTGTGCGACGAGGCTACTGTACGTTTTATTAACCGCGAGGTCTCGGATGGCGTTATTGCTCCGGGGTATACGGACGAAGCACTGGCTATCTTGAGGGAAAAGCGTAAAGGAACTTACAATGTGATTCAGATAAGTCCCGGCTATAAGCCTGCCCCGATTGAACATAAGGATGTCTTTGGTATCACGTTTGAGCAGGGACGTAATGAGATAAAGCTGAATGGAGATGAACTCTTTGCGAATATTCCTACTCGGAATAAGAATTTCCCGGAAGCAGCGAAACGTGATTTGATGATAGCCCTTATCACTTTGAAATATACGCAGTCGAATTCTGTATGCTATGTGAAGGACGGTCAGGCTATCGGTATTGGTGCCGGCCAGCAGAGCCGTATCCACTGTACTCGCTTGGCGGGCAACAAGGCCGACATTTGGTATTTACGCCAGCATCCGAAGGTGTTGAATTTGCCATGGGTAGAGAAAATCCGCCGTGCCGACCGTGATAATACGATTGATGTCTATATCAGTGAAGACCATGACGATGTGCTGGCTAACGGTGTTTGGCAGCAGTTCTTTACGGAGAAACCTGAAGTGCTGACCCGTGAAGAAAAACGGGCTTGGTTGGATACATTGAAAGGTGTTTCTTTGGGTTCGGATGCATTCTTCCCTTTTGGAGACAATATTGAGCGTGCCCATAAGAGTGGAGTAGATTACATTGCCCAAGCGGGTGGTTCTGTACGCGATGACCATGTGATTGAAACTTGCGATAAATATGGCATTGCCATGTCGTTCACGGGTATCCGTCTGTTCCATCATTGATAAGGGGTATAAAAGTAGGCCCGCCCCCACGGCTGCATAGCTGTAGGGGCGGGTTCCTTTTTTATTAAGTCTTATCTTGTTACGTTATCCTTGGTTTTTGATGTTCTCGTCCACCACTTTTATCTTTTCTTTCACAAGCTCGATGTCTGCTTTCAGCTTTTCCACCTTGCGGTTGATTTCTGTCAGCAGACTATTTCCCTTCTTGGAAGAAGTGGTCAGGAAGCCGAGATTGTTTTCATATGTCTGGAGCTCGTTCTTCATATTGTCGAAGGCACGTACCAGCTTCTCACGTTCCCGGTAAAGGGCTTGTGGACTACCTTCCTGAATGGAGCTGATAGTCGACTTGAAATTGCTTAGCTTCTTGTTGGAGGCACTGATGTTGAAGCGTTCAAACAATTTGTCTATCTGACTATGGTATTGCTTATAGATTCGGTCTTTCTCTTTGAAAGGTACATGTCCTACGCCGTTCCACTCTTTCATGAGGTCGCGTACCAATTGGGTAGCTCCCTCCGTATCCATTTGGTCATCAATAGCATTCAGTTTCTCGATGATGTTTTTTTTCTTTTCCAGATTTTCCTGCTCTACGCTGCGCTGTGAAGAAGTGGCTTTGTTCTTTTGTTCGAAGAAGTAGTCACAAGCGGAGATGAAACGTTTCCATACGGCATCCGAATATTTCTTTGCTACCGGACCGATGGTTTTCCATTCTTTCTGAAGTTTGGTCAGTTCATCGGCAGTTACTTTCCAGTCGGTACTGTCCTTAAGAGCTTCTGCTTTTTCGCACAAGGCACGCTTCTTTTCCAGGTTTTCGTTCATACCTTCCTTCAGGGTCTTGAAGAACTCTCCCTTTTTACGGAAGAACTCGTCGCACGCTTTGCGGAAACGTTCGAAAATCTTCACGTTCATTTTTTGCGGAGCGAAACCGATGGTCTTCCATTTGTTTTGAAGTGCGATGACTTCTTGCGTTTTGCTCTCCCAAGAAGCAAAGTTTGTCAGTTCTTTGTAGTCGATGGCTTCTATGATTTCGCAAATTACGGTCTTTTGGTCAAGATTGTGTTGTTCCACTTCCTTCAACGCTTCGAAATGTTGCTGGTGACGTCGGTTTACGGTTGTAGAGGCAGCTTTGAAACGTGCCCAGATTTCGTCGCGTAGTTCCTTGGCTACCGGCCCTGTATCACGAAATTCTTGATGTAGCTTCTGTAACTGATGGAAAGCTGAAACTACATCCGCTTCATCCGCCAGCTTTTCGGCAGCTTCACAGAGATGTGTCTTGATTTCCAAATTCTTCTTGAAATCGTATTCGCGGAATTCATTGTTCAGTTTCAGAAGGTCATAGAATTTCTCAACATACAATTGGTAGTTTTTCCAAAGCTCGTTGACCTTAGCTTGCGGAACGAGTTTAACTTCGTTCCATTGCTGCTGTAGTTTCTTGAACTCCGTATAGCTCTTGTTGGCGTCATCTGGAGATTCAACCAGCTCCTTCAGCTCTTCGATGATGGAAAGCTTTACCTGCAGGTTCATTTCCTTTTGCTTCTCCAGTTCGGCTGTGAGTGCATTTCTTTTTTCTTTGATGACGGACATGATATTCTTGAACTCTTCCTCCACACAGTCTGTTTGTGGAACAAAGTTCTCCGCGGCGCCTCCGTTTTCAATGAACAGTTTTCTGGCCGCATCCTGCTCAGCATTGTGCAGCTTGTAGAAAGATTGCTTCAAACCGTCTATTTCAGGTTTTGCCACGTTCTCCACGTCTGCAACCACCTCTTTGAGTTTGGCAAGTATTTCCTCTTTCGTGAGCTTCTGAACTGGCTCTACCGGCTTTTCCGAAACGATTTCTTCAGCGGGAGTTTCTGTTGTTGCCGGTTCAGAAACCTCTGCTGCCTTCTTTTCTTCTTCTAATTCCACCGGCTTTTCGGGGAGATTAGTGTCATGAGTGTCCGTCATTGTATTTACTTTTTTAGAAACGGGTTCCTCCCGTTCGGGTTACATTAGGCTACAAATTAATGAAATAAAATGATTACTTCATACAATTTGCCTTGATTTTTTTCTATTTTCTTGTTTTTATGACAGTAAGACAGTGATACCCATGTACAGCATCATGCCTATAATGTCATTGGTGATGGAGATAAACGGGCCGGTGGCAATGGCCGGGTCAACCTTCAGTTTCTCTAAAGTCATGGGGACTAGCGTTCCGAAGATGGAGGCGAACATGACGACTGCAAAGAGGCTGATGGAGACGGAATAAGTGACCGTAGCCGTAGCTCCGAACCGGATAAAATTATAGATGTATACCAGCAGGGAGATGATGGTGGCATTGATGACCGCCACTACTGCTTCCTTGGCTACCTGCTTGAAGGTGTCTTTGGCATCCAGTGAGCTGTTGGCAAGGCCTTGCACGATGATGGCAGACGACTGGGTTCCCACGTTTCCCCCCGTACCACCAATCAACGGAATATAAAGGGCCATTTCCGGATGGGCGGCGAAAGTCGTGTCGAAGTTACCCAATATCATGGAGTTGCCTATACCACCTAACATACCGATAAGTAACCATGGAAGGCGGGCAGAAGTCTGGCGCATGACATTATCGTCCGTTTCTACATCTTGGGACAAACCGGATGCCAACTGGTAATCACGTTCCGACTGTTCGCGGACTTCGTCCATGACGTCGTCTACGGTAATCTGGCCTACCAGACGCCCGATACTGTCTACAACAGGAGCTGCCACCAAGTCATACTTTTCGATGATTTGTACCACTTCGTCAATGGGGGTATCTACATGGACGGAGATAGGATCTTTCCGCATCACATGCTTTACCTTGGAGACAGAAGGGGAAGTTATCATTTTCTTCAATGGGAATACCCCTTGCAGACGGTCTTCGTCGTCGATGACGTATACGTAGTAAATTTCATCCAGCTTTTCAGCTTGCAGGCGCATTTCCTTCAGGCACTCCGGCATACTCCAGTTTTCATTGACAGTCACCATTTCCGTACCCATCAAACCACCGGCAGTGTCTTCATCATATTTCAGCAGGTCAACGATGTCACCGGCTTGTTCTATATCTTCGATGTGCGAAAGTACTTCCTCCTGCTTGTCTTCATCAAGTTCGCGCATCAGGTCTACGGCATCGTCCGTGTCCATATAATCCACGAAACGCTTGGCAATGGTCTCCGAAGGAAGAAGTTCCAGGAATTCTTTCCGGATGTCTTCGTCCATTTCAACCAGTACGTCCGCTGCCGTTTCGTTGTCAAGGAGGCGGTAAACGAAGCGGGCTTCCTCCAAGCCGAGGTCATTACACAGTTCTGCAATATCCGCCGGGTGAAGGTCTGTCAAAAGTGTTTTGACGTTTTCCGCGTCTTTCTGTTCTATCAGGCTTTTGACTTTGTCTATGTATTCTTCGTCTATTTCCATGATTGTTCGTGTTTGATCACTAATCATTAATCGTTTTCAATGCCTGCTCCACTTGGTTGGTCAGCTGAATAAATTCCTTTACGGACAGTTGTTCCGGGCGTTTATTAAATAATACGTCCTCCGTCAGTGGACAGTCTTTGCCGAGTATCGGCTTTATGGAGTTCCGTAGAGTCTTGCGTCGTTGATTGAACGTGGTTTTTACTACTTGCTTGAACAATTTCTCATCGCATCCTAAATCGTGCGTTTCATTGCGCATCATGCGGATGACGGCACTTTTAACTTTTGGGGGTGGGTTGAAGACATGTTCGTGTACCGTAAACAAGTACTCCACTTTGTACCATGCTTGTATCAGTACGCTTAGGATTCCGTATGTCTTGCTGCCCGGTCCGGCTGCTATGCGCTCGGCTACTTCCTTTTGTATCATACCCGTACAGCAGGGAATCAGGTCCTTATATTCCAGCATTTTGAAGAATATCTGGCTGGAGATATTATAAGGATAGTTTCCCGTCAATACAAAAGCTTGTCCGCCAAACAACCGTTGCAGGTTCATTTTGAGGAAGTCGTCCTCAATGATGTTGTCTTCCAGTTGCGGATAGGCTTCCCGTAGGTAGGCCACTGACTCGTAGTCCAGTTCTACTACTTTGACGTTGCGCTCTTTGGGCAGAAGAAACTGGGTCAGTACCCCCATTCCCGGACCAACTTCGAGGATGGGAATTTCGGGACAGACATCTACCGTGTCGGCGATGTCTTGTGCCACTTTCAGGTCTTTCAGGAAGTGCTGCCCGAGAAACTTTTTAGGTTTAACTACTCTCATGTATCAACTAAATCATTACTTTTGCTCCGTAAATGCAGGCTGTAATGCGAACTACAACCTATCTTTACACGGAGCAAAGGTAGTTCTTTTCAATGAAGAATGAAGAATGAAGAATGAAGAATTTGGGAATATCGTATGAATAAGCTGCTAAAAAAGACATTGAAAATCATCTTACCCATTTTATTAGGTGGTTTTATCCTCTATTGGGTATATCGTGATTTTGACTTTTCAAAGGCAGAAGAAGTTCTCCTTCATCAGACGAACTGGTGGTGGATGTTGTTGTCCTTGTTCTTCGGTGTGATGAGCCATGTGTTACGAGGCTGGCGTTGGAAGCAGACTTTGGAGCCACTGGATGCTCATCCCAAAACAAGCGATTGCGTCGATGCCATTTTCGTATCTTATGCCACCAATCTGGTACTGCCCCGTGTGGGAGAGGTTTCACGTTGTGGAGTACTTGCCAAATATGATAATGTTTCCTTTGCGAAGTCCTTGGGGACGGTGGTGACAGAGCGGTTGGTAGATACGCTTTGCATTCTGCTGATTACGGGGATTACTTTTTTGGTGCAGATGCCCGTTTTTTTCCGTTTTTTTGAGGAGACGGGCACCAAGATTCCTTCGCTGGTGCATCTTGTGACTTCCCCTTGGTTTTATGTGGCTTTTTTTTCTATTATTGGTGTTTTGGTACTTCTCTATTTTCTGTTGCGTATGCTTTCTTTTTTTGAAAAGGTAAAGGGAGTAGTCTTGAATATATGGGAAGGTGTGATGTCGCTTAAGAATGTGAAGAATGTGCCTTTGTTTGTTCTTTACACTTTACTTATTTGGCTATGCTATTTCTATCATTTCTATATAACTTTCTATTGCTTCCAGTTTACGGAGCACCTTAGTTTCCTTGCCGGGCTGGTGATGTTTGTCGGCGGAACGTTTGCAGTTATTGTTCCCACGCCCAACGGGGCAGGACCCTGGCACTTTGCTGTCATCACTATGATGATGCTTTATGGGGTAAATGCTACGGATGCGGGTATATTTGCTCTGATAGTGCATGGCATACAGACGTTGCTGGTGATAGTGTTAGGCATCTACGGGTCGTTGCACCTGGCATTGGCGAATAGGGCAAAGAAATAGACGTTTCTTGTGGTGGGTTCATATATTGTCACTTCTTGTGTTAGAGGACAGAGACAGTACTTATAGAGAGTACTCCTTTAAAAGTACTGTAATACTTCTTTGCAAGTACTTCAGTACTTCCTTATAAGTACTGAAGCCTAAAGGTTGTTGGAAGATTGGTTTCTTTAAACGATATTGTTGCTTGGATATAGAAGTGGGAGAAATTCCTAAATATGGTAGCTATATTAGGTGCAGATGTTCTATCGCAATATGTGAAGATGTAAAAGCCATGTTTAAGATAGCTGATGATTTAGTACTTTAGAAAAATCCCGGTTTATTGTACTTTCCGAGAATAAACCGTTATATTTGCGAAAACTAACTTTTTAGAATTATGAGTACAATCTTACAGTTAGCTCCACAGAATGTATGGAAGCACTTTTATTCACTGACCCAGATTCCCCGTCCGTCAGGACATATGGAGAAGATTACCAAATTCCTTATTGATTTTGGAAAAGGCTTGGGGTTGGAATCATTTGTCGACGAGGTCGGCAATGTTATTATTCGTAAGCCTGCCACTCCGGGTATGGAAAACCGCAAAGGCATCATCCTTCAGGCGCATATGGACATGGTGCCTCAGAAGAACAACGATACTATTCACGATTTTACAACAGATCCCATTGAAACCTATGTTGACGGTGATTGGGTGAAAGCCAAAGGTACCACGCTGGGAGCAGATAATGGTTTGGGAGTAGCTGCCATTATGGCGGTGCTCGAAGATAATAACTTGAAGCATGGCCCATTGGAAGCCCTGATTACCAAGGATGAAGAAACGGGAATGTATGGTGCATTCGGTTTGAAACCCGGAACTATGCAAGGGGAAATTCTGCTGAACCTTGACTCTGAGGACGAAGGCGAACTCTATATCGGCTGTGCCGGTGGTCTTGATATTACTGCTACTTTGGAATATAAGGAGGAGACGCCTATGGCCGATTTCGTTGCCCGTAAGATTACGCTGAAAGGTTTGCGTGGCGGTCACTCCGGTTTGGAAATCAATGAAGGGCGCGGTAATGCCAATAAATTGCTGGCACGCATCGTACATGATTTGCTGATTGAGTTTGACTCCCAGCTGGCAAGTTTTGAAGGTGGTAATATGCGTAATGCTATCCCCCGCGAAGCACATGCGGTATTGGTGTTCAATCCTGAGGATATGGACGGTTTGGAAGATTATATGAAGGAATACGAGGCACAACTGAATGACGAATATGCTCCGATTGAAAGTGGTATTACCCTGAGTATAGAAGAGGTAACTCTACCCACTGCCGTTGTTCCTTCAGAAATTCAGGATAATATGATTAACGTGTTGATGGCTTGCCAGAATGGTGTGATGCGTATGATTCCTACTGTTCCCGATACTGTAGAAACTTCCTCCAATTTGGCTATCGTAATCATTGCAGACGGTAAGGCCGAAGTTCGTATTTTGGCGCGTAGTTCTTGCGATACGATGAAGGATTTCCTGGCAGACAGCCTGACAGCTTGTTTCGCTATGGCAGGTATGAAGGTGGAATTGAGTGGTGGCTATTCCGGATGGCAGCCTAATGTGGATTCTCCTATACTGCATGCCATGAAGCTGTCCTATAAGCAGCAGTTTGGTGTGGAACCTGCCGTGAAGGTTATTCACGCAGGTCTGGAATGCGGTATTATTGGTGCCAATTGTCCAGGACTCGATATGATTTCTTTCGGTCCCACTTTGCGTTCTCCGCATTCACCGGACGAGCGTGCGTTAATTCCTACTGTTTCCAAGTTCTATGATTTCTTGGTGGCTACATTGGAGCAGACTCCTGAAAAGTAGAGAATACTTTATGTAATGAATAGGGGCAGGGTGCTTTATTAAGTATCCTGCCTTTTTTGTCTGTGACAGTTTGTCCTCTTTCTGCCAGAATGTCCCAGACTTATTACAATGGTATGTCAATATCCTTGCACTTTCTCCCTAAAAATTGACCTAAGTCAAGAAATATGTTATAAAACATGTTTTCTATCCGTTTTTTGCTTGTTATCTTGAACAAAGGCTCTATTTTTGTGTTGTAAAACATGAAAACAATAGAAAACTAGTAGATTTTTTAAGGATAACAAGATTGATTTTAGGAGGATAACAAAATGAAAATGTTAAAGAGTTTTTTTAAGCATGTCGGCGAAGCCGATAAGAACATTTGGGGTTACGTAATGCTTTAAGCATTCCCCCCCCCCCTTTCGTGAAGTATTGAATTTTAGTTTTCAGGTATTAGTTTAATTTTTTAAGATTATGAAAAAGAAGATTGCAAATTCATTTAAGCACATTCTTACCGCAGCTGGTAAGAATTGGATGGAGGCAATGAGATATTATAGCCTCCAAATGTGAGTACACTAACATTTAAGTATAGCACAAGGGATATGTTTGCAAACATATCCCTTGTTTTTTTGTAGGAGTAGAATAAGATTTTTTATGTCCAAAAGTACATTTGTTTGAACTTTATTCACTTCCTTTGTTATTAATACAAAGACTAACAAACGAATAATTATGAGAGTAATTCAAAGAATTTGTAGCATATTGTTACTGCTGGTTACATTTGGGGCTTCGGCATTGTATGCGCAGACGTACGATAAGTTGTGGAAGCAGGTGGAGCAGGCTCAAAAGAAAAGCCTGCCTCAAACAGTGATAAAACTGGCTGATGAAATCTATCGGAAAGGTCGGCAAGAGCAGAATGCTCCGCAAATGTTGAAAGCCTACATTTGTAGGGAGACTTATCAAGAGGGGCTGACTCCGGACAGCCTTTACTCCAGTCTGAAATATATGGAATCTTGGGCACAATCGGAGAGGAATCCGGTGAACAAGGCTATTCTACACTCTTTGTTGGCATATGAATATGCTGACTTGATGCGGAAGAATCGCCGTGTCTTGCTGTCACGTACTTTACTGACTGTTGACGAGGTTCCAGCAGATATCCGTGAGTGGAGTATCAGCCAGTTTGTGGATAAAATAGATAGGTGTAACCGTGCATCCTTGCAGGATTCCATCCGCTTGCTCAATACATCTGCAGAACAATATGTGCCTTTTGTGGTGTTGGAAGACGGTAGCCGGTTCTATGGGCACGATATGTACCATCTATTGGTGAGCCGTGCTGTTGATGCTTATCGGCAGCTGGATGGTTTCAGCGTGGATTCTTTGGTACAGACCCGTATCGAAAGGATTTATCTGGATATGATGAATGCTTATCGCCATCGTGCCGGTTCGGAAGATGCTATGTTGCTCTGTTCTCTTGATTATTGGAACTGGAAGTTGACCGGTGGTATCAGCCAGCAGCCTTATCCTACTTTCCGAATGCGTCAGGAAAAGGCTAATCGGGAATATCTTGAGGTTTTGAATAAATTGATAAAGGAATACGGTTCACGAGAGGTTTGTGCCGAGGTTTACATTCATAAAGCCAACCACCTGCGCCGTTTGGAACCGAAACGCGCTGATGAGGCTCTAAAAGTCTGTGAAGAAGGCTTGAAGCGCTATCCTGCGTATAAGCGTATCAATGAGTTGAAAAATATCCGTGAACAGATTTTACAGCCTGAACTCATTCTGACTATGAATGAAAGCGGTTATCCCGGCGATTCGGTGAATATGAGGCTGCATTATCGTAATGTCGAGGGCTTCACTCTCAACTTATATACCACTACTTTAAGTGAAGTACCTTGGATGGACCATGGTATAAATAAAGATACTTATAGAAAGTATGCCCGGAAGTTTTCTTCCACGCATTTTGGCTTAAAGCCGTTGCCAGGCAAGGATAAATTGCCTGAAGATGTCCCTTATCTTGCCTCGGACACTGTATTTAAGTTCATGATTCCTCGGGAAACGGGAGTCTATATTCTTCAAATAGTACCTGATACTGAAACGGCCCGTACAGATGATAAATTTCTGGTATCTACCCGCTTCAAGGTGCTGACATTGGATTTGGGTGACAACCGTATGGAAGTGGCTACATTGGATGCCCGTAGTGGACAGCCGATTGCTGGTGCCAAGGTGAGTTTCTACTCTTCTTATGATGAGAAGAATAGAAAAGCGATGGCAGAGGTACTGACTGATGCCGGGGGGAAAGCTGTATTACCCTGGCAGAGTGAAATCCGAAGTTATGTGGCGCGTAAAGGCAGAGACACAGCCATGATGCCGCAGAACGTTTATATGAATCATTCTTATTACGGTATTAAGGATACAGATTGGAGGCAGATGGCATTGCTGACAGACCGTTCGCTTTATCGTCCCGGGCAGACCGTTCATGTAAAAGGGATAGCTTACAAGCAGAATAGTGATAGCGCCCAGGTACTACAAGGAGTTGATTATGAGCTTGTCTTGTTAGATGCCAACCGCAAGGAACTTGCCACCAGGAAGGGGCGGACTAATGATTTCGGCTCTTTTGCTACGGAGTTTGTACTTCCGGCAGCTTGCCTGAATGGCATGTTCAGCATACGAACCAAAGAGCCTCAATCTACCGTCACTTTTAGGGTAGAGGAGTACAAGCGACCTACGTTCGAGATTGCCTTCACTCCGGTTTCGGAAGCTTATCGGCTGGGTGACAAGGTTGTGTTGAAAGGAAATGTCAAGGCCTTCAATGGCATGATGGTGCAGGATGTGCCATTGGCATATACGGTGACTCGCCGGAATCCGAGACCTGGTTATTGGAGCAATGCTGATAAACCATTATTGTCTGACACCATACAATTGGATACCAACGGGGATTTTTCCATACCCTTGACTTTGGAAGCTCCGGCTGTAGATACAGACGGGTATGGGAGTGTGTATACTTATCATGTGGAGGCGGTGGTGACGGATGAGGCCGGTGAAACGCAATCCGCTTCGTATAACTTGTTGGCAGGTCCTAAGGCTTATTCCTTTGATATTCGCTTGCCTCAATATGTTTGTAAGGAAGATAGTATGCTTTTCACTTTTGGAGTGAATAATGTAATGAATATTCCTCAGCACATTGAAGGTTCCTATTGCCTTTATCCATTTGCAGAACAAAATGGGGCAAGGAATATTGCAGGTTCTGAACCCTTGGATGATGTTGTATTGGAGGGTACCTTCACAGCCAATCGGCTCCAGGATTTTTCGGCTTGGAACAAGCTTCCTTCAGGTAACTATCGCTTGAAACTTTCTGTACGTGATAGTTTGGGACGTGAAGAGAATAACGGGGCATATGGCAGTGACAGTTTCATGCTCTTTTCAAAGAGTGACAAGCGTCCGGCTGCGTTTACAGATTTCTTTTATTATAAAGAAAATGAGGAATTTGATGTACAGTACCCTGCCGCTTTTCTTTTGGGGACTTCTTATCGGGATGCATATGTGCTGATGGATGTCTTTTGTGACAGAAAACGCATTGAAAGCCGTGTGTTGCAGTTGAATGATACTATTATTCGTATGGAATTCCCTTATAAGGAAGCATATGGCAAGGGAATCACCATTCTTTTCAGTTTTGTGAAAGCTGGCGAGATGTACAGTCATCAGGTTGAACTGAAGAAGCGGGAGCCGGAACGTGCTCTCGACATGAAATGGGAAGTGTTCCGTGACCGTTTGCGTCCCGGACAGGAAGAAGAGTGGAAGCTCGTCATAAAGACGCCTCAAGGTATGCCTGCTGCGGCTGAGATGTTGGCTACGATGTACGACGCTTCACTGGATAAGATTTATAAGAGTAACCAGATACTACGGGTTTTCTATCCGGATAATCTGTATGGGGCATTCCGTGGTGCGAGCCGTTATAATAGCAATTACTTCTCCGTTTATTTCCCGTTGAAGGCTTGGAAGGTTCCGGTATGGTCGTTTGACTACTTCTGTTCTCCTTATATGGATGGAAGGATGCGGATAGTGATGGTAGAAGACAATGCGCTTTTGGAAGAAGTAAGTGTTGTGGGGTATGGGACTACCCGGAATAGCTCTTTGACCGGTAATCTTAGAATACGTGGTGCCAACCAGCCGATGCTTGCTTCCAAAGCAGAATCCGGGAATGCCGTTGAAGTGAAATATGTTCCTGCACAAGTAGCGGAAGACGCGGTGGAAGATGTTGTTTTTGAATCGGAAACGATACCGGTTGGCGAGGCCTTGCAACCTATTGAGGGGCTTCGCACCAACTTTGCCGAAACAGCCTTTTTTTATCCTCAACTTCGTACAAACGAACAAGGGGAGCTTGCGTTTTCTTTTACGATGCCGCAGAGCTTGACTCGTTGGAATTTCCGTGGTTACTCACATACTAAGGATATGCTGACTGGGATGTTGGATGCTTCCGTTGTAACTGCCAAGGAGTTTATGCTGACTCCGAATATGCCTCGGTTTGTCCGCGTTGGAGATAAAACGCAGATAGCCGGAACAATAGCCAATCTGACGGGTAAAGCGGTGAAAGGAACAGCAGTATTCACACTGTTCGACCCTATGACGGAGAAAGTTATTGCTACTCAACGTCAGAAATTCTTGGTAGAAGCAGGAAGAAATACTGCTGTCAACTTCCATTTCGAAGTGTCCGACCGCTATGATTTGCTTGGTATTCGTATGGTTGCCGATGGAGGTACGTTTAGCGATGGCGAGCAGCATCTGTTGCCCGTATTAAGTAATAAGGAGTATATTACGGAAACGCTTGCTATGCCTATCCGTGGCGAGGAGACCCGTACGTTCTCATTAGACAGCCTTTTCAACCGTAATAGCCGTACAGCGACAGACCGTCGTCTGACTGTAGAATTTACCGGGAATCCGGCTTGGTATGCTGTACAAGCGTTGCCGGCATTGAGCCTGCCTGCCAATGATAATGCCATTTCTTGGGCTACAGCTTGGTATGCCAATAGTCTGGCAGGCTTCATTGCCAACAGCCAGCCCCGCATTAAGACTGTATTTGACAGTTGGAAGGCTGCCGGTGGCACGAAAGAAACCTTCCTCAGCCAGTTGGAGAAGAATCAGGATGTGAAGAATATCCTGCTCAGCGAGTCTCCGTGGGTACTGGAAGCTACTACTGAAGCCGAACAGCAGGCACGTATTGCCACGCTGTTTGATATCAACCAACTGAATAACCGCAATCTTTCCGCTTTTACCAAATTGAAAGAATTGCAGGGTGAAGACGGTGGATGGAGCTGGTATAAGGGAATGTCCGGTAGCCGCTATATAACTGGCTATATTACAGAATTACTTGTTCGTCTTCCTCTGCTGACGAAAAATGAACTGCCTGAAGAAGTTGCCGCCATGCGGCAGAAAGCTTTCGGCTATTTGAATCGGCAGGCTTTGGAAGAGTATCGCAATATCCGTAAAGCCGAAAAAAATGGCGCCAGAATTACTGCCAACTCCGAATCGGCAATGACATATCTGTATCTGATAGCCCTTAGCGGCGAACAAGTGCCGGCAGACAATCAAGCGGCTTACCGCTATTTCCTATCAAAAGTAGGTGCCAATCTTAAAGATGGAACCATGAGCAGCAAGGCGCAGTCTGCCATCATCCTGAAAGCAGTAGGGCGTACAGCCGAGGCGAATGAATTCATCGCTTCCCTCAAGGAACATCTGGTACAGACGGATGAACTGGGTGCATACTTTGCTTTCCAAGCAAATCCGTATAACTGGGGTATGCTGCCCATCCCTGCCCATGTGGAAGTAATGGAAGCCCTGCGTATGGCAGGTGGCAACGATGCTTTGGTGGAGGAAATGAAACTCTGGCTGCTGAAACAGAAGCAGACTACCAGTTGGAATTCTCCGGTTGCAACGGCTGATGCTGTTTATGCATTGCTTTGTCAAGGTACTAATCTGCTGGAAAGTCGGGGAGACGTACGTATCACGTTAGGTAACAAAGTTTTGGAAACATTGTCGCCTACAAAGACCATAATCCCGGGTTTGGGTTATGTCAAGGAAACCTTCGCTCAAGGAAGTCCGGAGCTGAAAGCTAAAACCGTCACCGTAGAGAAACGGGATGCAGGCATTGCCTGGGGAGCTGTTTATGCCCAGTATCTGTCACCCATATCTGATGTAAAGCAGCAGGGGGGTGAATTGAATGTAGAGAAGAAACTTTATGTAGAGCGTATATCGGCCGGTGGTAGCAAGTCCTTGCAACCGGTTACGGAAGGGACCGTATTATCCGTCGGTGATAAAATAGTGGCCCGTTTGACTATCCGCTTGGACCGTACTATGGATTTTGTTCAGTTGAAAGACCAGCGGGGTGCCTGCTTTGAACCTATAGGCTCGCTTTCCGGTTATCGTTGGAGTAATGGCCTCGGTTATTATGCAGAAGTGGAAGATGCCGCAACCAATTTCTTCTTCGACCATTTGGGCAAAGGCGTTTATGTCTTAGAGCACAGTTATCGCATAGCCCGTGGCGGAACATACGAAACGGGGCTGGCCACGATACAGTGTGCGTATGCTCCGGAGTATGCTTCGCATTCGGCGGGAGGGATAATTGTAATAAAGTAACAATAGAATATGGAGCGGAGTGCAATTTATACAAATTGCGCTCCGCTATTTTAGGCACTCTCGATTAGAACTTCAATATTTATTTTCTGTATTATTTGGATAGATATTGAGAAGGCTTGACTCCATATTCTTCTTGAAAGCATTTACTAAAATAACTAATTGTTCCAAACCCGACGAGATCAGCGACTTCAGAAACAGACAATCCTTGTTCTAACAACTGTGCGGAGCGTTTTAGACGTATGGAGCGTATGAATGCTGTTGGTGGTTGTCCCGAAATAGCCATCAGTTTACGGTAAAGTCCGGTCCGATCCATACACATTTCTCTACTGAACTGTTCTACGGAGTAGGAGGGATTGCTCATATTCTTTTCTATACACTCTAATGCTTTCTTTAGCAAGACTTCATCTATGGGGGTTGTTGCTACGATTTTAGGGCTGATGATAAGTGTTTTTTTGAAAAGCGCTTTTCTATTTTCTTGTTGTTCAATCAAGTGTTGGATATGTAGTTGCAGTATATCCATATTAAATGGTTTTGCCATGCAGATATCGGCGCCTGACTCATAAGCTTCAATTTGCACGTCCTCAGATGAGCGGGCTGTAAGTAGGATGAATGGGATATGGGAAGTCTGTATATCGTTTTTTATGCGTTGGCAAAGTTCAATACCATTCATCTCAGGCATCATCAAATCGCTGACAATTAGGTCGGGAGAATGTTGTGCTATCTGTGTTAGGGCTTTCTCGCCATTGGTTGCAGTAAGCGTCAGATAATGCTTGGAAAGTTCATCTGCAAGGAAATTTAAAAACTCTTCATTGTCCTCTACAATCAGAATCTTTAGTTCATGTGGTTTCTCCTGTTTCTGTATATCTTTACTCTCCTTGCTTGCCGGATGCAGATTGGTCGGAAGGCATACGGTGAATACACTTCCTTTGCCCGGTTCACTTTTTACGTCGATAGTTCCATTATGCAACTTTACGTATTCCTGAACCATGTGTAAGCCTATGCCGCTACCGGTATTTATGCCTGATTTGTTGTTCACTTGATAAAATCGGGTGAATATGTGTGGTAACTCTTGTGTAGGGATGCCACAGCCGGTATCCGAGATTTCAAAACAAATCAAAGGCACATTCTCCCTTTGAGTCAATTTGATGTGCAAACCGATATGTCCACCTTGAGGAGTGAATTTGTAAGCATTGGAAAGTAAGTTGTTTATTATTTTATAGAGTTTATCAGTGTCCACATATAGCTGTGTCTTTTCTGCTTCAACAGACCAGTCAAATGATATCTCTTTATGGGCAATCACTTCCTCGAAGGATAGGCTGATAGCTTTGGTAAATTCATGGATGTTGCACAAACTTAAGTTGATTTTTTCTCCATTCATTTCCAACTTACGGAAATCGAGAAGTTGGTTGACGAGTTTCAATAAGTTATTGGCATTTTGGTGGATACTTTCAAGTTGTGCCTTAATTTTATTATCTTCTATTTTTTTAATCACCGAATCTAAAGGCGTAAGAATCAAAGTCAGCGGAGTACGAAGCTCGTGACTAATATTGGTAAAGAAGCGGAACTTCATCTGGTCTAATTCCTCCTTTTGCATTCGTTGCATTCTCTTCTTATTATACTTAAACCACCAAGATGCCACTAAATAGACGATGGATGTAAATAATAAGAGATAGATGATATAAGCTATCGGCGTTTTCCAAAACGGTGGAGTGATAATTATAGTGATTTGAGCACATTGTTGATTCCACTTTCGGGAGTTGTTGGCGGCATGAACCTTGAATGTATAGGTGCCTGGCGAAAGGTTGGTATAGTTGGCACGTCCCATACCATCACTGGCAGTAATCTCCTGCCACGAGGTGTCAAGGCCTTCCAACTGATAACGGTAATATGTTTGGGTGGGGTTTACGTAATTGAGCGCAGAGAATTCAAGTCCGAAGAAATTCTGCCGATAGTTGAGCACGATTTCTTTGGTAGCGGTAATGGATTGTTTTAATAGGATATGCTTATCATACTCTTCGCCCTGCTTGACTTCGGTTCCGAATAAGGAAAATCCTAAAAAGATGGGAGAAGGTAATTGCTGCTGGTTAGAATCGATACGTTTTAGGTCTATTGCATTGAAACCACCCAGACCTCCACAGAGGAATTTACTATCGGGAGTCAAGATAGCGGAACGTGGAAGGTATTCGTATTCAATAACTCCATCATATTGGTTATAGCTCGTGAAATAATACTTATAACCATTGCCTTCATTTATTAAATCAATACGTGAAATTCCGTTGGCGGTAGATAGCCATATACGTTGCTGATAATCTTCGTGAATGGAGAAGATGCTATTGTTCACTAAACCATCTTCGGTATAGAATGAGTATAGCTTCTGCTCGTCGGTATTCCATACGTTCACTCCATCTTGAGTGCCAAACCAAATAAATCCTCTGCTATCAATGTACAAACAGTGGCATGTATGGTTGCTATGGCGGAACATCGGGTGTTTATTTTCCGATTGTCCGGCAAGTTGAAACTGATTGTTTAGGGAGTTATAGGAGAAAATTCCTTGATCGGATACTCCCATTAACTGTTCCTGCCCGTATTCTATAAGTTGGTAAACGTTTCCCAAGTCCGGTTGGTCAATGCTGTCTATTCGCTGATATTCGCCGGAGTCGGGGTCAAATAATCCAAATCCCTGGTCGCAGCAAAGGTACAGATTGCCATTAAACGACTCATACAAATAATTGATGCTTCTAAAAGGAAAGGTGTAGTTACGTATCTTGTTACCTTTTATGCAATATAGGCCATAACCATTGCTGGTACATATCCAGATTCTTAATGATGCATCTTTCCAAATCCAACTGCACTGGGCTTTTTCCGGGATGCCGGGGTAGCGGGATAATTCGGGCACAATGGGTTGGTTGGAATGTGTGTGATTGTAAGTGTAAAGTCCCTGATTGGTTCCTATCCACGTATCATTGTCTTTCTCTGCAAAACTACACACTTTCAGTTCCATACTATCGGGAATTTTAAAGTGCGTATGGCTGAACGTTTTAAATCTGAAACGGTCCGGGTGATAATAGAGTATTCCCCGGTTGTCGGTTCCTACCCAAAGTCCTCCGTCGGCATCGTTGAACTGGGTATTAATGACGGTTTTTAATATTCTTCCGTCCACAAGTCGTAAGCCGGGAATGTGCTTGGTTTCCATTAGGAATTCGTCGATAAACCAAAAACCGTTTTGTGTACTGATCCAGCAGTTCCCTTTATTGTCCACCGACAAGGTGTTCAGAATGTTTTCGGTTTCTAATATTTTGTTCCATTTCCGGCTTTTGGTGTTAAAACGGTGTACAATTCCTTTTCCTGAATGTCCATTACGAATTTGATAGAGGTACTGCTTGTTGGGAACAACATGGATTGTATGGGTATAAAGCCGATTTTCTTCTGTTCCAAAGGGAGATTCACGGTAGAGCTCCTTGGCTGTTTCAATATCGAAGCAAATCATTGTGCCCGATTTGTAGAAAAGGTATAACCGGTCATTTACAACAGCTAAGTCATATAGCAGATCGTCCGTTTTGCTTAATAGGGAAACTTTATCAATAAAGACAGAGTTCACAGTCTGGTGCTGACGAATCAGTTTGTCACTTGCCGTAAGAAACCAGTAATCTCCCTCTGTGTCCATAAAGATATTTTTCAGGGGTTCATGAATGCCCTGCTGATGCAGTACTTTGTCGAGTTCTGTAATGAATGCTTCTTTTTGAATATCGAACAATATTAGTTTTTGATAGTCCTTAATCCATAATTTCCCCTCGTTTCCTACATAGGCACGGGTGTAGCCGGTATACTCGGACAGATGATAGGCGTATTCTTCGTTATGGTGGAGATAGCTAAAAGAAGTCCCGTTATATATATTTACCAAACCGTCGGCTACGATTACCATGCGTCCATCCCGAAGTTGAGTGATGCAATTAATGTGGTTTTCAGATAATCCTTCGTTGCAATCAATAGGAGAGAATACAAAATTCTCTTGTGCTCGGGTAGAAAGTGAACACAAGAAAAACAGAAGTATATAAGTATAGCACTTAAGCATATATGGAGTATGTGTTGTCATCTTCGCAAAGATAAGGTTTTGCCTGTTAACTCATGGAATATCCGAATGATAAATCAACGAGAGACGTAACTTTTGCAACATCTGTTATATAGCAAAGTCATTCACACAGGCTTGTAGCCTACCTCGGTACACAAAGGAATGGTAATATTCAACATTGCAACAGTTCTTGTCAACATTCCGAGGGGTGATTTGGAATGTTTGGATTTACCTTTGTTCGCAAATTCATATTAACCCTAAAAATTATTACAATGAGGACTAAAAAAGTAACAGGACTTACTATGTTGTTTTTAGCTTTAATTGCTACTCCCCTTTGGGGACAAAGCTACCAGAAAACTAGCTGTGGTATTAAAGCAAATGTATGTTCCATGAATGTGGAAGTACAGTTCTACTCTCCTGAAATTGTCAGGATTATTAAATCGCCCATAGGAACGGATTTTGTGAAAAAGAGCTTTTCGGTCATAAAGACGCCGGAAGAAACCGATTATTCTGTCCGTGAACAAAATGATTGTGTAGTCTTGAAAAGCAAGGCAGTAGAGATTACTCTTAATCTAAAGACGGGCAAGGTGGCTTATGCCGATGCAAAAGGCAATAGTTTGCTTACAGAGAAAGATTATGGCACCCAGTTTACACCAGTGGCATATAGAGAGTGTGAAACTTATTTGGTACGGCAAGCTTTTATGCTGGATAGGGACGAAGCTATTTATGGTTTAGGACAACTTCAGCAAGGAAAGATGAACCAGCGGAATCAAATGGTGCATTTGCGTAATGTCAATTCAACGATTTGTATACCTTATATACAATCCATTAAAGGATATAGTGTGTTCTGGGATAATTATTCACCGACAACCTTCACTGATAATCCGATGGAAACAGCTTTTGATTCCCAAGCCGGAGATTGTGCCGACTATTACTTTATGTATGGTGAAAATGCGGATGGTGTTGTCCGATGTATGCGCGATTTAACCGGGCAGGTACAAATGAATGCTTTGTGGACGTACGGATTCTGGCAGTCCAGAGAAAGGTATCAAAGTCAGGAAGAGTTGCTGGATGTAGTGAAGAAGTATCGTGAATTAGGAGTACCTCTGGATGGCATTATCCAAGACTGGCAGTATTGGGGTACCGATCAGAAAGACTGGAATGCAGTTGAATTTGGTAACCCTCTTTTCCCGAACCCTCAAAAGATGATGGAAGATGTGCACAAAATGAATGCTCATATCATCGCTTCCGTATGGCCTTCATTCGGTAATAATACAAATATTTATAAGGAACTGAACAGTAAGAATCTGCTTCTCGATTTTAAGACGTTCCCCGAATCGGCGAAGGTGTATGATACGTTTAATCCTGAGGCGCGTAACATCTACTGGGATTATATGAATAAGAACCTCTTCGCTAAAGGAATGGACGGATGGTGGCTGGATGCTACGGAACCGGAATTCTTCGATAATGATGATAAACTGAATCAAAAAACGTATGCCGGTCTATACCGGAAGGTGTTTAATGCTTTTCCTATTGTATCGGTAGGTAGTGTGTACGACCATCAACGTGCTGTTTCTTCAGATAAGCGTGTTTTTATTCTTACCCGTTCTGCATTTGCCGGTCAGCAGCGTTACGGTGCCAATTCATGGTCGGGAGATATTCGGTCGACTTGGGATGTACTGCGTAAACAAATCCCTGCGGGGCTCAACTTCTCTATCTGTGGAATTCCCTATTGGAATACGGATATAGGTGGCTTTCACGCATATACCTATCCGGATGGAATCAAAGACCCGGCATATCGTGAACTGTATGTTCGCTGGACGCAATTCGGTACATTCACCCCGATGATGCGTTCGCATGGGACAAGCACTCCGCGTGAAATTTATCTGATGGGTGAAAAGGGGGCGTGGGAGTTTAATACCTTGGAGAAATATATGAATTTGAGATATTTATTACTTCCTTATCTCTATTCAACCGCTTGGAGTGTTTCTACAAATGGCGATACCTATATGCGTGCTTTATTTATGGACTTCCCGCAAGATAAAAAAGTTTATGATATGGCCGATGAGTATATGTTTGGTCGTGCATTGCTGGTAGCACCGGTCACAGAACCTATGTATGTGGATAAAGACAAGAGTGTAAATCTGGAAAGAGTGAAAACCAAGTCGGTCTATCTTCCTGCCGGATGCAGTTGGTTTGATTTCTGGACTGGGGAGCAATTCTCCGGACAGCAGACCATAAACCGGGAAGTTCCTATTGATATTATGCCTCTTTATGTCCGGGCAGGAAGCATTCTGCCTATCGGTCCTAAGGTGCAGTATGCTACTGAAACGAAGTGGAGTACACTTGAAATACGCATTTATCCGGGAGCTGATGGTGAATTCTTGTTGTATGAGGATGAAAATGATAATTATAATTATGAGAAAGGAGCTTATTCTACTATTGCATTCAAATGGGATGATACACGAAAAACACTTATCATAGGAGACCGTAAAGGCAAGTTTCCCGGAATGCTGAAGAATAGAAAGTTCAATATTGTATTGGTGGAGAAAGGGCATGGTGCCAGTGACCAGCCGACAGCCAAGGCAGACAAGACTGTGTCTTACTTTGGTAAAAAACTTCAGATAAAATTATAACCTTTGACATTTTGTCCACATTCGCTGTAATCAGCAGCGAATGTGAACAAACTTATTTCTAATAAAAAATATCAGTTATGGAAAGAAAAACACATTTCAAGACCGCTATAGGCTATGAGCGGTGGAAGAAGCTATTACTCTCTTCTCTATTTTTATTGATAACTACCGGATTGTTTGCTCAGCAAATTCAAGTAAAAGGGCATATCAAAGATTCTGATAACGAGCCTATTATTGGAGCAAATGTTTCTGTTTCAGGCACTGGAATAGGTACGATAACCGATGTAGATGGGAATTTTAAACTCGGTGTTGATCGTAATGCTACGCTTACTATCTCATTTATAGGATATAAGAAGGTCGAAATAAAGGCTGCTCCAATATTAAATATTACTTTGGAGTCAGATGCTGTCTTGTTGAATGAAACAGTAGTTATTGGTTATGGGGCGGTCAAGAAAAGTGATGCAACCGGTTCGGTTGCTGTATTTAAACCCGATGAAATTAGTAAGGGAGTTACAACCTCGCCACAGGATATGATGAATGGTAAAATAGCGGGAGTCAGTATTAGTAATTCCCAGGGAGGAATGCCTGGTGGAGGAGCTGTTATCCGTGTGCGTGGAGGTTCTTCTTTGAATGCAAGTAATGATCCATTGATTATTATTGATGGATTGGCTATGGATAATGATGGTATTAAAGGAATGTCCAACCCTTTGGCATTGGTAAATCCTAATGATATTGAGACCTTCTCATTACTGAAGGATGCCTCGGCTACGGCGATCTATGGTTCAAGAGCCTCTAATGGTGTAATTGTCATTACCACCAAGAAAGGCTCGGCTGGGACTGTACCTAAAGTATCTTATAGTGGCAATGTAGCTATGAATGTTGTTCAGTCGAAGATAGATGTGATGGATGGTAATGATTTTAGGGCATATATTCAACAAATCTATGGTGATGACGAATTACCCTATCAGTTGGGAACAGAGAATACAGACTGGCAGGATGCTATTTATCGCACTGCCATCAGTCATGATCATAATCTGACTATTTCCGGAGGATTCAAGAATATGCCTTATCGGGTGTCTTTAGGATATACTGACCAACAGGGAATTATTAAAACTTCGGATTTTAATCGGTTTACAGCTTCCCTAAATTTGTCTCCGACTTTGCTGGATAATCATTTAAAATTGAATGTGAATGCTAAAGCGATGATTGCCCGTAACAGATATGCTGACGGCGGTGCAGTGGGAGCAGCACTGATGATGGATCCTACAAGACCTATTTATGATTATTCAACAGCAGTATTTGGCGGATATTACCAGTGGAGTACGGCCTCTGAATATAATGATCCGAACTGGACTCTTACAAAGAAAGGCTTTTCTCCAGCTAACCCATTATCATTATTGAATCTGAAAAAGGATAAGGCTTCTTCAAAGAGCTTCATAGGCAATATGGAAATGGATTATAAAGTACACTGGTTACCTGAACTGCATGTACATTTCAACTTGGGCGGTGATTATTCAGAAGGTGAACAATCTAATCAAGTCTCTCCGTACTCATACTCCAACCACTATTATGGATGGGATGGTACTTCCTATGGATATAAATATAATTTGTCGGGTAATGCGTATTTGCAATATCTGAAAGAATTCAAAGCACAGACTATTGATGTGATGGTAGGTGCTGAGCAGCAGCATTTTCATAGGAACGGGTATGAGATAGGAAATGGTACCAGTCCGAGGACAGGTGAAAAGAAGGATGAGAAAACAAAGGCTACCACAGCTTATGCTTATCATACATCATTGGTATCTTATTTTGGAAGAATCAATTATATTTTGCTAAACAAATACCTGTTCACGGCAACTGTACGCCGGGATGGTACTTCGCGATTCTCCAAAGACAATAGGTGGGGAACATTTCCCTCAGTGGCATTAGGATGGAAAATGAAGGAAGAATCATTTTTGAAAGACGTGGATGTATTGTCTGATTTGAAGTTGAGAGTGAGTTGGGGTATTACAGGGCAACAGAATGTTTCCTCAAATGATTTTCCTTATTTACCTCAATATACTATTAATAAAGATGGAGCATATTATCAATTTGACAATGAATTCCACCATACCACCAGACCTAAAGAATATAATAGCAGATTGAAATGGGAAGAGACTGCCACTACTAATATCGGGATAGACTTCAGCTTTCTTAATTCTCGTATTTCCGGAAGTGTTGAAGCCTATTTTCGCAAGACAGATGATTTAATCAATACGGTTAAAATTCCTGCTGGTACAAACTTTAACAATATGCTGATAAGTAATATTGGTTCATTGGAGAACAAAGGAGTAGAGTTTAGTATCACGGCAAAGCCTATTGTAACTAAAGATTTTTTGTGGGATTTGAGCTATAATATATCTTACAATAATAATAAAATCACGAAGTTGACCGGAGGAAATGACCCTAATTACTACGTTAATACAGGCAGTAGTGCATATGGCACCGGTTCTTCTGTGCAAGCGCACAAAGTAGGTTATTCCACTTCGTCTTTTTATGTATATCAGCAAATGTATGATGAAAACGGGCATCCTATTGAAAATATGTTCGTAGATAGAAATGATGACGGCATTATTAATGATGATGACCGGTATATTTATAAGAAACCGGTGGCTGATGTATTGATGGGACTGACGTCAAAGTTTGTTTATAAGAATTGGGATTTCAGTTTCTCATTGAGAGCAAGCTTGAATAACTATGTCTATAACAATGTTCTTGCCACAAACGCTCCGGTAGGTAAAAATGGTATATGGTCCAACTATGGATTCTATTATAATCGTCCGGTTGATGCTTTGAAATTAGGCTTTGAAGGAACTGGAATGTTCTATATGTCAGATTATTTTGTACAGGATGCTTCGTTTCTTCGTTGCGACAATATTATATTGGGATATTCTTTTAAAGATATCTTGAAATCCAACGCATATAAAGGGGTAAGTGGACGTCTCTATTGCACTGTACAGAATCCATTTGTCATAACCGAATATGATGGACTGGATCCTGAGATAGAGCAAGGATTCGACAATAACTTATATCCTCGTCCCGTGACATTTATGGTGGGACTGAATCTTCAGTTCTGAGTGTGTAACCCTAATTTAATATAGATATGAAAATTCAAAATATTAAGCTCATAACGATTGCCAGAGCTTTTCTGCTTGTATTTCTGTTTAGTTCGTGTGCCAATGAACTGAATATTGGTCCTATCAATCCACAGATTGATTTGACGTTCTCCAAAGAAGATGTTTTTGCCAAAATATATGCTACATTAGGACATACAGGTCAAGAGGGACCATATGGCAATGGCGATGTAGCTGGAATTGATGAAGGAACCTCGGCTTTTTATCGGTTAATTGTTACGCTAAATGAGTTTCCCTCGGATGAAGTATTGTGCAGTTGGAATGATGTGGGAATTCCCGAAATTAATTTTATTAATTGGGGCTCTTCTCATAATATGGTTGAAGGGTTATACGGGCGTCTTTTATTTGATGTTACCATCTGTAATCATTTCCTGGAACAGACTGAAGGATTTAGTGATTCTGAAACCGTCAGACAAAAAGCGGAAGTACGTTTTATACGTGCATTGAATTATTATTATTTGATGGACTTATTTGGTAATCCTCCTTTTGTGCAAAAGGTTTCTACGGATTTGCCTTTACAAATAGAACGTTCTAACTTGTTCGTATTCATAGAGAATGAACTGAACGACATTGAAGCTGATTTGTTTGAACCCACACAGGCACCTTTTGGGCGTGTAGATAAAGCTGCATTATGGCTTTTGTTATCACGTTTATATTTGAATGCAGAAGTTTATACTGATATCCCCAAATGGGGTGAAGCGCTGAAATATGCTGATAAGGTTATTAGTTCAGGTTATGGTCTGTGTAGTAATTACGAATATCTTTTTATGGCAGATAATGGTGAAAATGCAGAGACTCGAAAAGAGATGATTCTGCCTATTCGTCAGGATGGTATCAAAATTCGAACTTTTGGAGGAGCCTTGTTCCCAATCGCATCTACACGGGCTTCAGGTATGGTTCCTTGGGGAACTTCCGAAGGATGGGGTGGAGTCAGGGCCAGAAAGGCATTGATAGATAAATTTTTTCCATATAACAATGCTCCTGTTGGGACTTCCAAAGAGGAAATGATGGTAGCTGCCAAAGACCGAAGGGCATTGTTTTATTCAGGTGGTTATGTTAATGATGAAGGCAATCGAGACAGAGATTGTACCGTTAAGATTACTAATGTCAACAATTTTAAGGAGGGCTTTTCTATTGTGAAATGGAGTAATAACCGTTCGGACGGAAAAGCGGCTCAGGATCCACAGTGGGTAGATACAGATATACCTTTTTTTAGGTTGGCCGAGGCTTATCTTATTTATGCAGAAGCTGCTGTCCGTTTAGGACAGAATGAGGATGAAGCATTGAGGAAGGTGAACTTGTTGCGTAAAAGGGCCGGTGCCACTGAACTCGTTACTTTGACTTTAGATGATATTCTGGATGAAAAGTGCCGTGAATTTTATTTTGAGGGTCATAGGCGTACAGATTTGATTCGATATGGATACTTTACGTCGGGTACGTATTTATGGGACTGGAAAGGAGGGCAATCGGACGGAGTTGCGGTAGATACCAATTATAACCTTTTCCCGATACCGGTTTCTGATATTATCAATAATCCGAATTTGAAACAAAATCCTGGATATTAATCAATAGAATATGGAAAAACATAATTTGTGGTACAGGCATATTGCTATTAAAATGCTTGCATGTGGCCTACTCTATGGTGTATTTACTTCTTGCAGTGGAAATGGGGAGGTAACTTCGGTTGTTTCTGCAAATATGCTGAAATCTGCTCGTTATACTGTTACCGCAAATGGTAAGCCAGTGGAAGTGTATAAGGCAGCTTTGAATATTAATGTCGCAAATATTACTTTGTCTGGTGTCACGGAAGTGGTTGTGAAGGCTAAAGATGCAGGCTATTGGAATGAAGGGGCAAAGATACGTCCTTTATCTCAAGATATTATTCCTGAAATAAGTGGAGATACGCTTATTTTTAGTCTGGACAAGCCTGCAATGTTATCTGTGGAACGAAAAAAACAGATATGGGATCATGTATCAGAACTTGGAATGAAACGTGATAATCCGGACTGGTGGAAAAGAGGGTTTAGGTATAATGAAACCTTGCAGCTTAGTAGCTATGCCACTGGGATGGCAGAAGCACTGTTTATTTTTGCAGATACTTTACAGGCAGAACCCAAGCGACAAGATGCGACGATTAGACTATTACCGGGTATTCATACAGGAAACATCGATTTGAGGAGTGGACAGCATCTGCATCTGGATGAAGGTGCCTTCTTATTCGGTTCGGTTAATATATGGGATGCGGAAAACGTAAAGGTAACAGGCAAAGGAGTGATTATTCATGATGGTAATCAACCTCCCTATACAGACCGGGGGGTTCAAACGGAGCGTAATTGGAGGCCCATTTCAATAAACAACAGCCAGAATGTATCTGTTTCGGGAGTGACCTGCATTGCAAGAAGCCGTACTTGGACTATTCAGGCAACAGCCAGTCGTAATCTTGAGTTTGACGGCTTAAAGATTATCGCATCCAATTTGGCGAACCTAAACGGAGATGGTATTGATCTCTGTGGAGCACAGGATGTCATTATCAGTAATTGTTTTTTTAGAACTTGTGATGATGCTATTGCACTTTATAGAACAATGCCGTTTGATGATAATATTCATGAAACTTGGGGAGAAAAAGATTACAGTCAGTATGTTGATACATGGGTGAAGAATGTCTTTATTAGCGGTTGTGTGTTTTGGAATACTTCGGCAAATGTTATGCGGGTAGGCTGGACCGGTATGAGTCTGAATACTGAGAATATAACGATGAAAGATTGTGATGTTATCCATCTTTCCGATTGCAGCTATTTTTATGCACCCCATTCTTTGTTGAACATCATGTCTGAGGATGGTTCTGGTGAGGCAGAACATAGTGATTACCTCTTTGAAAATATTCGTATGGAAGAGTATTCGGCATTAGTAGGAATTAATCATCAGCAAGCCCGTTTGAAGAATATTTGTTTTAAGGACATCTATATGGTAGAATCCTCCAAATGGCCTTCATTGATTATTGTTCATAATGTAGATGAAGATAAAGGAATCATTTTCGAAAATGTAACTGTCAAGGGAAAGCTTGTAGAACAGGCGGAAGATTTACCTCTGTGCATAGAAGGAGATGGTAATATAGAGTTTAGATAATAGATGATTGGCTGGTGACAATGGTTATGCTGAAAAAAGTATAACTGATTCTCAATATTAGTAATTCCCGTCTTACTGATTTATGGTAAGGCGGGATTATTTTTTGCGTACTTACATCCCGTTTCTTCCAAGCAATCAGTAATGAACTTGTTTTATTTATAACCCTTTGAAAATATACCAGAACAAAACTTTTCATTCTCGAACAAATCCCCTATTTTTGTCCGACTAATATTGAATGAGAATAGCAGAATTAGGAAACCTTGATATTAAGAAAAATAGATGAAGCGGATATTGATAACTTTATATGTGCTTGCAAGTGTGGCATTGGCTGCCGTAGCACAAGCTCGTTTTACCTCGAATACAGAGATGTACAGTTTCGGCCAGATAGAATGGAAGCATCCCGTGACTGTGCAATATACCATCACCAATACGGGTGACCAGCCTTTAGTGCTTACAGAAGTAGAGCCGGATTGCGCCTGCTCTGTGGCCCAGTGGACAAAAACGCCTATTGCTCCGGGGGCAAAAGGAACAGTAAATGTGACTTTTGACGCCAAGGCATTGGGACATTTCCAGAAATCCGTGGCTATTTACAGCAATGCGCAACCCAATCTGGTCTATTTGAAGTTCAATGGTGAAGTAGTACAGGAAATCAAGGACTTTACCAAGACGCATCCCTATCTTATCGGTCAGATACGTATTGACAAGAACAGCCTCGACTTTCCCGATATTCAGCATGGTGAGCAGCCGGTGATTCATATCGGCGTGGTCAATCTTTCCGACCGTCCTTATGAACCGGTACTGATGCATCTGCCTCCTTATTTGCAGACAAAAGTAGATCCCAATGTCTTGCAAAAGGGAGAAAAAGGAGTGATTACACTTACATTGAATTCGGAAAGACTGACTGGCCTCGGACTGACTCAAACGTCGGTCTATCTTTCTCGCTTCTCCGGTGACAAGGTGGGCGATGAAAACGAGATTCCCGTTTCTGCCATTCTTTTACCGGATTTCTCCGGAATGACGGAAGTGGAGAAGGCAAATGCTCCTGCCATCAGCCTTTCTACCAAAGAAGTTGATATGAGTGCGATATTGGCAAAGAAGTCAAAAGCACGTCAGGATATTACCATTACCAATACCGGGCGTTCTCCTTTACAGATAAACAAGCTCCAGGTATTCCACCCGGCAGTGGGAGTTAACCTCAAGAAGAGTGTATTGCAACCCGGTGAAAGCACTCGCCTGCGGGTAACGGTAGTGAAGAAGAATATAGGCAAGAAGCGCCGTCATCTGCGTCTGCTGATGATTACCAATGACCCGATGCAGCCGAAAGTTGAAATCAACATTAAAGCAAAACAATAAGAAGTCGTAAAGTCCTTCATAACTCATAACTTATAACTCACAAATAGCCATGGAACATCCCGAAAATAATGAAGCATATAAAGGCTTGGTTGTCAATGCAGGCATTGAGCAACCTTCATCGGTCAATCCTTACTTGAAGAACCGTCCCAGGCGGAAGAAACGCGAGCTTTCCGTATCAGACTATGTGGAGGGTATAGTGAAAGGTGATGTTACGGTACTCAGTCAGGCTGTAACACTGGTGGAAAGTGTGAAACCGGAGCACCAGGCTGTGGCGCAGGAGGTGATAGAGAAGTGTTTGCCCTATTCGGGCAACTCCGTCCGTGTGGGTATCAGTGGTGTGCCCGGTGCCGGTAAAAGTACCTCTATTGATGTATTTGGCTTGCATGTACTGGAGGAACACGGCGGCAAGTTGGCCGTTCTTGCCATTGACCCGAGCAGCGAACGCAGCAAAGGCAGTATTCTCGGTGATAAGACGCGTATGGAGAAGCTCTCCGTTCATCCCAAGTCCTTTATACGTCCCAGTCCCTCTGCCGGTTCGCTGGGTGGCGTGGCACGCAAGACGCGTGAAACGATTGTGCTTTGTGAGGCTGCCGGTTTCGACAAGATATTTGTAGAGACGGTAGGGGTGGGGCAGAGTGAGACTGCCGTACATTCTATGGTAGACTTCTTCCTGCTGATACAGCTGGCGGGTACGGGCGATGAGTTGCAAGGCATCAAACGCGGCATCATGGAAATGGCCGATGGCATTATTATTAATAAGGCTGATGGCGACAATCTGGAGCGGGCCAGACTGGCAGCAACGCAGTTCCGTAATGCGCTGCACCTCTTCCCGGCTCCGGAGAGCGGTTGGACACCCCAAGTGCTGACTTATTCCGGTTTCTATAATCTTGGTGTAAAAGAAGTGTGGGATATGGTCTACAAATACATTGACTTTGTGAAAGATAACGGCTATTTTGAATACCGCCGCAATGAGCAAAGCAAATACTGGATGTACGAGACCATTAACGAACAGCTGCGCGACAGCTTTTACCACAATCCGCAGATTGAAGCGATGCTGACTGGTAAGGAAAACCAAGTGCTGCAAGGTAACTTGACTTCTTTTGTGGCTGCCAAGAACTTGCTGGACACCTATTTTGCAGAACTGAAGAAATAAGGGCATATCCCTTTCCCTATATCGATGACTAAGGAAAACAACATGGAAGTGGCGCGGCGGTTTACCCGCCGCCTTCATGAACTCCCTTCTGAGGAGCTGGAGCTCATTGCCGGTTTGTTTGTACGCCGTGAGGTGCACAAAGGAGAACTGTTGATTAGTGAGAAAGATATAGCCAGGGATATTGTTTTCGTAGAGAAAGGACTGCTTCGCCAGTTCTATTTCAAAGAAGGCCGGGACATTACAGAGAACTTTGCCTGCGACGGTGACGGCGCTATGTGTATCGTCAGCCTTTTCACCGGACGCCGTAATTGCCTTCAGCTGGAATCCTTGGAGGAAGGCGTCATCTGGAGCATTTCGTATGCAGGACTGGTCGAACTCTCTGAGCGTTATCTGCATATAGCCCGTCTGCTTCGCCATTTATTGGAGGGGTCTTTAATGCTTTCCCAATATAAAGCAGACTCTTGGCGTTTCGAAACCTCACGCGAGCGGTATGCGCGCTTCGTCAGGGATTATCCGGAGATAGCCCGGCGTGCCTCAGTCAACCACATAGCATCTTATCTGTTAATGACTCCCGAGTCCCTGAGCCGGGTACGTGCCGGAGTACTGTGACGGTGGAACGGCTGTTTTATACGGCTTTCCCTTCTTTCTCGAAATCCTTGCGTGACTTGCTTTGTGTCACGATGTACACTCCCAGGAATACCAAGGCTATGGCTATTCCCTTTTCCAAATTGAACACTCCCAATCCTAAGATGATGGCAACGGTTGAGGCCACGATGGGCTGCATGTAGTTGTACATGCTCACCACAGTGGGGCGCAACAGCCTCTGCGCACTCATTATGAAGATATAGGCAAGGAAGCTTCCTCCCACAACCACATATCCCGCTTGCAGCAGGGCGGCTGTAGATATTTCGCTCCACTGTATGGCAGCCACGTCGTGGTAAGAGAACGGGATGTAGCACATGGAGGCATAGACAAACATCCATTTGTTCAGGGTGATGGGAGAGTATTTCTGCGATAACCCCTTGAATACGGTCAGATAAATGGAGAAGCTGATTTGGGCGAGCAGGCAAAGAAGGTCTCCGATGAGGCTGCCATTGCCGGCACCGGTGGTCTGGCTGCTCATGATGAGTATAAATGCTCCCATAGCCCCTACAAAGATGCCCAGCACTTTCTTGTTGGTGACCGGTTCTTTCAGATAGATTGCAGCCACTATCATGGTGACGATAGGCAGCGTGGTTGTAACGATGGAGGCGTCTATGGGCGAAGTCATGGAGAGTCCGAAGATATAGACACCCTGATTGAATACCAGTGCGAAGAGTGCGGCGAAGAATATCTTCAGCATGTCCCGGTGGTCCACCTGTTCGCGTTTGCAGAATAAGGAGAGGAGCCAGAAGCAGGCAGCTGCGCCTACCATGCGGAATGTGGTTACTGACAACGCGGAAAACTCTACCAGAGCTGACTTGCCTATAGGTGCCATCAAGCCCCATAAGATATTTGCGGTAAGGGCGAACAGATGCCCTTGAATGTTCTTGTTCATACTCTTTTGTTCTTTGCGGGTGCAAAAGAACAACTATTTTCTGAAAAGAGAAAATCTTTCATTATATGATTTTTCTGGTTCATGGGCGTAGAAATAAGAGATTATCGTGTATATTTGCTTCTAATTAAAGCAAGAAACCATGGAAGTACAAGCCAATTACATCAAGCGTATCGAAATACACGGATTGTGGCATCGGTACGATATTGCCTGGGACCTGCGTCCTGACGTCAATATACTTTCCGGCATCAACGGAGTGGGGAAGACCACTATCCTGAACCGTTCGGTCAACTATCTGGAACAGACATCGGGTGAAGTGAAGAGTGACGAGAAGAACGGCGTACACGTCTACTTCGACAATTCTGCAGCCACCTTTATCCCCTATGATGTAATCCGCAGCTACGACCGTCCCCTTATCATGGGCGACTTTACGGCACGCATGGCCGATGCCAACGTGAAGTCGGAACTGGACTGGCAGCTCTATCTGCTCCAGCGCCGTTATCTGGACTATCAGGTGAACATCGGCAACAAGATGATAGAACTGCTCAGCGGTGATGAAGAGCAGCGTAGCCTGGCTCCCTCCCTTTCCCTCCCCAAGCGGAAGTTCCAGGATATGATTGACGAGCTTTTCAGCTATACCCATAAGACGATAGACCGCAAAAGCAACGACATCGTTTTCTATCAGAACGGTGAGCGCCTGCTGCCCTACAAGCTGTCTTCGGGCGAGAAGCAGATGCTGGTCATCCTGCTGACCGTGCTGGTGCGTGACGATGACCACTGCGTACTCTTCATGGACGAGCCGGAAGCCTCCCTGCACATCGAATGGCAGCAGAAGCTCATCGGCATGATACGCAACCTGAATCCCAATGTGCAGCTTATCCTCACCACCCATTCGCCCGCCGTCATCATGGAAGGCTGGCTGGATGCCGTCACCGAAGTCAGCGAAATCTCCTCCCTAATCCCTAATCCTTAATCCCTGCCCAAGTGTCCACTTCTTTAAAACATAACCTTACTTCCGCCTATCTGGATGCCGCCCGCAAGTTGTCTCCCAAGAGAGCACGCAGGCGCATAGTGGCGTATGTGGAGAGCTATGACGACATCGCTTTCTGGCGGACGCTGCTGTCCGAGTTCGAGAATGAGGAACGTTATTTTCAAGTGATGCTTCCCTCGGCCACCTCTCTGGCAAAGGGCAAGAAGATGGTGCTGATGAATACGTTGAACACATCGGAGCTGGGCCGCAGCCTGATAGCTTGTGTAGACAGCGACTACGACTTCCTGCTGCAAGGTGCCACCAAGGTGTCGCATAAGATAAACAAGAATCCCTATATCTTCCAGACTTATGGCTATGCCATCGAGAACTTCCACTGCTTTGCCGACAGTCTGCATGAAGTCTGTGTGCAGGCCACGCTGAACGACCGGCATATCCTGGACTTCCCCGCTTTTCTGAAGCGTTATTCTCAGATTGCCTATCCGCTGTTTCTGTGGAATGTCTGGTTCTACCGCCAGCACGACACACACACTTTCCCGATGTACGACTTCAACGCCTGCGTGCGTTTGCAAGAGATAAACCTGCGTCATCCTTACCGTAGTCTGGACGAGATGCAAAAGACGGTGTCGGCAAAGCTGTCCGAACTGCAAGCCCGTTTCCCCCGCTACATCGACCGGGTGGAGCAGCTGGGCACGGAGTTGGAACGTTTGGGACTGACTCCGGACAATACCTATCTTTATATCCAAGGACACCATATCATGGATTGTGTAGTGCTGAAAATCCTTATCCCGGTATGTACGGTGCTGCGTCGTGAACGCGAGCAGGAGATAAAGCGCCTGGCAGAGCATAACGAACAGTTCCGCAACGAACTGACGGGGTATGAGAACAGTCAGGTCAATGTATCCGTGATGCTGAAAAAAAACAGCGGCTACAAGAACCTTTATCTTTATCAGTGGTTGAAAGAAGACATTATGGAGTTCCTCGAGCGGGAAGAACAGTCGCGTAGATAAGATTGCCGTTATGATAAACATACGATTATGGAGATATTGAAGAAGATAGACGACCTTTTAATCGGGTGGGGCATATCCCCTTCCCGTGCCGACATGTTCGACCAGTTCATAGCCTTTGCACTGATACTTGCCGTTGCTTTTCTGGCGGATGCCCTATGCCGGAAAATTCTGCTGAAAGTAGTGGCACAACTGGTGAAGAAGACCAAAGCTACATGGGACGACATCGTATTCGACCGCAAAGTGATGGTGCACCTCAGCCGCATGGTGGCTCCCGTCATCATCTATCTGTTTGTCCCATTGGCATTTGTCGAAGTCGGTTCATCGGCAATGGATTTTATCCGGCGTATCTGCCTTATTTACATCATCATTACTTTCCTGAGTTTCGTCAACTCGTTCCTGAAGGCTGTTTACAGTGTATACAGTGAGAAGGAGCAATTTCGTGACCGCCCTTTAAAGGGGATGTTGCAAACTATGCAAGTCATCCTATGGCTGGTGGGCGGCATTGTGGTCGTGGGCGAACTGATAGGCCGCGACCCGCTTTCGCTGCTTGCCGGATTGGGTGCTTCGGCAGCCATCCTGATGCTGGTATTCAAGGATTCCATTATGGGCTTTGTCTCCGGTGTGCAGCTTTCGGCCAACGACATGCTGAAGGTGGGCGACTGGATTGAGATGCCCAAGTACGGTGCCAACGGTACGGTGATAGAGGTAACGTTGAACACCGTAAAAGTGCGCAACTGGGACAATACCATTACCACCATCCCTCCTTACCTGCTTGTCAGCGACTCCTTCCAGAACTGGCGCGGCATGCGCGAGAGCGGTGGGCGGCGAGTGAAGCGCAGTATCAATATCGACATGACCAGCGTCCGTTTCTGCACCCCGGAGATGCTGGCAAAATATCGCAAGATACAGCTACTGAAAGATTATGTGGAGCAGACGGAGGAAGTGATTGAAAAGTACAATGTGGAAAACGGCATCGATAACTCCATCCTCGTCAACGGACGCCGCCAGACCAATCTGGGGGTGTTCCGGGCGTATCTGACGGCTTATTTGAAAAGTCTTCCCGACGTAAATCAGGAACTGACCTGCATGGTGCGCCAACTCCAGCCTACCGACCGCGGTATCCCGATAGAACTTTATTTCTTCTGTGCGCTGAAGGATTGGGTGCCCTATGAAGGGGTGCAGGCGGATGTGTTCGACCATGTGCTGGCAATCATCCCCGAATTCGATTTGCAGGTATTCCAGTCTCCGTCCGGCAGAGATTTCCAGCGGGTACTGCCTGCTGCTTCCGAAGAAAAAGGAGCTTGATTCCGACCATCAAAAAGGCCTATATCTATTGTATTTCTCATAGGGAGTCATTACCTTTGAACCCTATACTGAAAGGTCAGAACATCCCCATCTTTTCTCCCAAAACATCCCCATGTTTTGGGGTATTACATCCGGGTGTTTTGGGTGAAAACATCCCCATGTTTTGGGGCAATACATCCGGGTGTTTTAGGTATTCAGTCATATAGTGAAAGGTATTCGGTCACGGAGTCTTTACCGTAAGGTATAGGCTTTGTGTATGCAAGTTGTAGGTGTGCCTCGCGTCGGGCGGGAATATCTTTCGTTTTTTACGAACCTAATTATAAAGAAAGATTGGTATGTCAATGAATTATGTGGTCCGCAAGAAGGTGGACAAGAGTGGAGACAAGGAAGTGGTGCGCTACTACGCGGCGTCAAAAGTGCTTCAGCCGGAACCGGTGAGCAATGACGAACTGGCCAAGAGGCTGGCTTTTGTCAGCTCCCTGCAGGTGGGCGATGCCCAGTCCGTGCTGGTGCAACTGCCGGATATTATAGCGGACTATCTGGCCAGTGGACGCACGGTGAACATCAAGGGACTTGGAAACTTTTTTCCCTCCATCACCAGCGAACCGGTGGAACGGATAGAGGACTGTACGGCAGATAAAGTGCGCATTTCGCGTATCTGCTTCAGGGCGGCAGGCAGTTTCATGCAGCGCGTTTGCCGTCATCTGGACTTGTTCAGCTTTCAGGTTCAGGAATTGAAGAAGGAGCTGAAGAAGAAGTAAACGGTACTTTTAGTTTCTTTCTTGAAACAGCGCGTACCCCTTGAAGCCGGAAGGCATTCGAGGGGCACGCTGTTGAAGAAGTTGTGTGTTTTTTTATAGCCTTGCGAGTGCTTCTTTTTTTTACTTCACCCAGCTTCCGTTCATCCAGCTGCATTCTTTCCTGATGTCCTCGAAAGAGCTGTAGCTCAGGTTGGCGTCCACCTTGTTGCTTGTCACGGCGATGAAGTCGGCATGGGTGTAGATGCCTTCTTTGCTGCTCAGCTCGGAGGTGAGGGTGATGTTGGTCAGCTTGGAGGTGCCGTTCTTCAGGGCGTTTTCGGTAAGGGCGGTTTCCACGGTCAGGGGCTGGCCTTTGCCGCATACCTTGGCGTTGTCTATTTCCACTTCCGTGCCGGCACGCAGACGGATGCCTTGCTTGCTGCCGCCGTTGCCGACGAGGATGAGGTTCTTCAATACGGGGTGGGCAACGGGAGTGGCGGCGTTGTTGCTGCCGTTGTTGTCGCACTCCATCAGGCAGTCGCAGTCGTAGCCCAGTGTGGATTTGTCCTCTTGGTAAGCCACGAGGTTGGTGCCTTTGCCGTTCCAGCCTTCGGTCCAGTCGAAGGAGTCGTCGCTACAGCTTACGGCTACGAGGTTGCTCACGTTTACCGAGCCGCCGAAGAACTCAAAGCCGTCGTCGGAACCTTTGTAGGCTTGGCAGTGGTCCACGATGGTACCGTTGCCTACGCCGTAGAAAGAGATACCGTTGGCTTCGTGCTCTTCATCGAAGGCAAAGCCGGTGTATTCCAGGCGAATGTATTGCAGCGTGCCCGAGTTGTCGGCATCATCGTTGCCGCCGTAAACGGCGCCGCCTATTTCAGAACTTCCCTTGCCGCCTTCGGCATTGGTGTGGGCGCGTCCGCAGATGTGTATGCCTCCCCATGCGCCCGGCTCTTCTTTTTCGCTGGTCATTACGATGGGTTTGTCCGGCGTGCCTACGGCGTTGATTTTACCGCCCTGCTTCACGAGGATGTAGTCTGCGATGTCATCGTAGACGGCGATAATCTTCACGCCTTCCTCTATGTGGAGCGTGGCACCTTCTTCTACGATGTATTCGCCGCTCAGCTTGTAGGTGTTTCCGGCAGCCAGGGTCACGTCGGAGGTGATGGTACCTTTCAGTATCGTACCGTTTTCGATTTCATTGCCGTTTCCGTTGCCGCCGTTGCCGTCATTGTCGTTGTTGTCGTCGCTGCTGCAAGCGGTGAGGATAGACATTCCGGCTACAAAGGCCAGAGAGTAGAATTTCCATTTCATTGCTTTCATAATTCAATTGTTTTAGTTATTATATTCAATTCATCTGTCTGTCATTCAGATTGATTCTTTTAGAGCTTGTTTGTCAAAGAGTGTTCTCCGTCCCCCTTCAGGGGGAGGGCGGGGGACTTTATAGGTTGTAGCTTATTCCCACCTCAAAGTTCGTTCCCTTGTGGTAGCGTTCCACTTCCATCTCCTGCCCCGTGGTGGGCACATCTTGCTTGAAGATGACATCGCGGTTCAGCAGGTCGTTCACTTGCAGCTTCAGGTTGAAGTGCTTGTTCAGGCTATATCCGGCGCTGAAGTTCAACGTGTGCAGCGTCTGTTGCGTGACATCGCCCAGGCCCGACACGCCTACCGCATGGATGCGGCTGCCTTGCAGGTTGTAGAGCAGGGCGAGGTTGAGCTGCCTGTCTTCGCCGAAGCGGGGCGAGTAGGTGAGGTCGGCATTGGCAAGTATGGGCGATGCGCCTTGCAGCGAACGTTCCTTATTGGTGTAGGCACCGCTTTGGGGCAGCTTCACGTTGGTGTACATGTAGCTGATGTTGGTACCCAGGCGCAGGTCTTTGACGAGCCGTTTGCGCATCTCCAGCTCCACGCCGGCAGCCATGCCGTTGTCGGCATTCTTGAAGCTGTGCAGCGTGGCGCCGCCTTGCAGGTCTTGGATGCGTTCGATGGGGCTGTCGAGGTATTTGAAGTAGCCGGTCACGGAGAGCATGTCGCCGTCCTTGCCGAAGCGTTCGTAACGTAGGTCGAAGTTGTAGTTGTAACCGTTCTGCAACTCTTCGTTACCGCGGATTTGTGCCGAACCGTAGGACTCTTGATAGAGGAAGGGTGCCATCTCGATGAACGAGGGACGGGTGACGGTGCGCGAGGCAGAGAAGCGGATGCTGTTAGCGGGGTTCACCGCATATTTCAGGTTCAGGGCGGGGAAGAGGTCGTTCTTGTCTAAATTGCGCCGACGGGAGTACCAGTCGCCGCCGTCGCTGGCGTAGCGCACCCATTGCTTGCTCATTTCGTAGCGCAGGCCGAGGTTCACCAGGAGGGCTTCGGTGGGATAGAAGTCGGTCAGCAGGTAGGCGGAGTAGATTTCGTTTCCGGCGCGGTAGCTGTCTTTGGGCTGCATCACACGCTGTACCATGATTTGTCCGTCGGCAATGTTCTGCTGGTTGAGGAAGCCGTCGGTGTTGTAGATGTCGGTGATGACGGGGTCCAGCTTGTTCAGGTTGTAGTAGAAGCGGGTAGCGCTGTAGTCGCGGTTCTTGTCCTTGTAGTTGAAGCCGAGCTTGAGGTGGCTGGTGTCGTTCCACTTCCAGCGCATGGCGAGGTTGGCGTTCCACTCTTCTTCGTCCAGGCTGCCGAAGTAGCGCATGGTCTCTTGGCGGTTCAGCTTGAAGAGCCTGAGGCTGCCGTCGTTGTCCTTGACGTACATCACTTGGCGGCGGTCGGGTTCTTCGCTACCGGTCTTGCTGTACGAGCCTCCCCAGGTCAGTTGCCACCTGTCGCTCTCGCCGAAGTTATGGATTCCGTTCAGTTGATGGTTTTGCAGGGTGTATATGTGCATGATGTTGTTGCTGCCGGTCAGCTCGTGTCCTTCGGCATCAGTACCTTCGCGGCGCTGGTAGGTGTCGATGGCGTTGCGGGCGTAGAAGAAAGTGTAGCCTATGCGGTCGCTCCGGCGCAGGGTGTAGCCCAGGTAGCCGAGGGCGGCGAGCTTCAGTTCCTGCGCAAAGCTGTCGTAGGAGAAGTCGTCCTGCACGGTGCCGGTGGCCTCGAGTGTCTTGTAGAAGGCATCTTCCATGTTTTGGTAGCCGTTGCTGGCGCTGAAGGAGGCGAGCAGGCTGAGTGTCTGGTTGCCTATACCGAAGTTCTTGCCGAAGCCGAGGTTCCCGCCCAGTTCGGGCAACGAACTCTTCTTGCCGGCGCTGAAGGAGGTATCGAAGATATTGCGGGTCTTCACGTATTTGTCAAACTCCATCAGGGGCATGCCGAGGGCGGCTGCGTCCACTCCGGGTGTCTTCAGGAGCGAGCCGCTGCGGTCCATCTGATAGCGGTCTTTGCCTAAGGTGTTGAACTTCCCGCCCGTGTTGAGGCTCAGTTGGAAGAAATCTTGCGGTATGTTTTCTTTGGTGCTGATGTTGATGTGCGCACCGCTGTAGTCGGCAAAGGCGGCTGCGTCATACACCTTGCTGACGGTGATGTTCTGTACGGTGGACGAGGGGAACAGGTCGAGCGGCACCAGCTTGTTGTCCGGGTTGGGCGAGGCGATGGGCAGTCCGTTCAGCGTGGTGGTGCTGTAGCGGTCGCCCAGTCCGCGGACGATAAGTTGTCCGGCGCTGGCGATGGAGATGCCCGTTATTTTCTTTACTCCTTCTTCCACATTGCCGATGCCTTTGAGGGACATCTCTTTGGAACCGAGGTTCTCGATGGCGAGGGTCGCTTTTTGCCGTTCCATCTGCAAGGCGCGTTCGCCCTCAAGGTTCTTCTTGGCGGTGACCTGCACTTCGCCCAGGGTTTGCGTGTCCGGCTCCATGTCGAAGTTCAGCACGGTTTCGCCCTTTATCTCTACGGCATTTATCGTCATGTCTTTGTAGCCGATGTAACGGACGGTGAGGGTATAGGTTCCGTTTTTCAGCTCCAGTGTATAGTTACCATCCAAATCGGCGACGGCGCCTTGTGCCGTTCCGCTCACTTGCACGGTGGCTCCCGTCAGCGGTTCTTTGGTTTGTCGGTCGGTGATTGTCCCTTTGATGGTTCCCGCCGTGGCAGCCATGACGGAAAGTGTGAGGAATAAAATAAGGAAGAAAATCTTTCCCAAGTCTAATTTCATGCTCATCTCTTTTCTTTGTACGTTTTTTAATCCGCTGCAAAGATGAGGCAATGACATTACACCGGTGATACATGGAACATACGTTTCATTTTCAAATCTATTACGATTTGGTTACCGCACATTCTTCCGGATTGTTTGTTATCCTTATATATAGGCTGCTTGGGACGAAAAAGGTTTCTAATGGTTGCTTATTAGAGTTTTATGGCTATTTTTGTATCTCAAACCAATATTGATAAATATATGGCTGTTCATCGTGACGATAGTGAACGTTTCCGGCGCCTTTCCATTCTTGGCCGGATAGGTTGGTGGGAGGCTGATTTTTCTTCAAGGCAGTATCTCTGCTCCGAATATGTCTGTAAGTTGTTAGGCTTGGAAGGGGAATACCTGAGCTTTGAGGATTTCGGTAAAATGATACGCGAAGACTATCGGACGCGTATCAGCCGGGAGTTCCTTGCCATTCAGAATATGGAGGTCTATGAACAGACGTTTCCTATCTATTCTACTGAAGGAGTGGTCTGGGTCTACTCGCGCGTGGGGTATAAGGAGCATTTGCCGGATGGTACGTTGAAGGCTTTCGGAGTGTTGCAGCGCGTAGAGATGCCGAAGGAGGAAGCTGCGAAGCAGGCTTTGCAAAGAGTGAACAATTTGCTTTATCGGCAGACCTCAATATCCCATTCCTTATTCCGTTTCCTGAAAGACGAGGATATCAGTGCGGGCATTTACGACATACTGAAAGATATTCTCGATTTCTTTCGCGGCGGGCGTGTCTATATATTCCAATACGATGAGAAGTGCCGGTACCAGAGCTGCACATACGAGGTGGTGGCTCCGGGAGTGGCTCCTGAGAAAGAAATGCTTCAGGGAGTCCAGGCTGACAGCTTGCCGTGGTGGACGTCACAGATTATGGCACAAAAGCCCGTTCTGCTGGAAACGCTGGGGCAACTGCCGGAGCACGCTTACGCCGAATATGAAATTCTGGCGAGACAGAATATAAAGTCCTTGATGGTAACTCCGCTGGTTGCCAATGACCAGGTGTGGGGATATATGGGCATTGATTTGGTGGACCGTACCCGAATGTGGACTAACGAGGATTACCAATGGTTTAGTTCGTTGGCAAATGTCATCAGCATTTGCATAGAGTTGCGCAAAACGAAGGATGAGGCTGTGCGTGAACGTACTTTCCTCAGCAATTTGTTCCGCTATATGCCTTTGGGGTATGTGCGGATGTCCATTGTCTGTGATGAAAAGGACAATCCCTACGGGTATTATGTGACAGATGCGAATTCTATCTTTGCCGATTTTCTGGGAAAACCCGCGTCGACGTTTATCGGCAAGACTGCCTCGTCTTTTTCAAGGGAGGCGGCCCCCAGACTGGAATATCTGCTTGATATAGTGAACACCGGGACACATAAGGAAATGGACATGTGTTTTGAGCTCACCAACAAGCACTGCCACGTGGTGATATACTCTCCGGAAAAGAATGAAGTGGTGGCGTTATTCCTCGATACGACAGACTCGGTACAGACTCATCTGGCTTTGGACCATAGCGAAAAACTGTTCAAGAATATCTTTGCCAATATACCGGCCGGGGTGGAAATCTATGACAAAGACGGATTCCTGGTAGACATCAACAATAAGGATATGGAGATATTCGGGGTCCGTGACAAACAGGATGTCATTGGAGTGAACTTATTCGAGAACCCGAATGTGTCCGCCCAATTGGCAGAACGTATACAGACCGAGGATATGGTCGACTTCCGCCTGAATTATGCTTTCGACCGGACTGAAGGGTATTACTCCACTTCCAAACAGCCGAAGGATGTGATACATCTTTATACGAAAGTGAGCAAGGTGTATGACAGTAAAGGTAACTTTACCGGCTATGCCATGATTAACATCGACAATACGGAACGGATTGATGCCATGAGCCGTATCTGTGATTTCGAGAATTTCTTCCTGCTTATATCGGATTATGCGAAGGTAGGTTATGCCAAGCTGAACCTGCTCGACCGGAAAGGCTATGCCATCAAGCAATGGTATAAGAATATGGGAGAGGACGAGAATACCCAATTGGCAGATGTCGTGGGAATATACAGCAAGATGTACCCCAGTGACCGCAGGAGGATGCTTGATTTCTTCAGTAAGGCCCGTGTGGGCGAAGCCAAACATTTCCAGGGAGAGATGCGCATTGAGCGTCCGGGCGAAAAGGGAAAATGGAACTGGGTACGTACCAATGTGGTTGTCAATCTGTTCGAACCGGAGAACGGACAAATAGAGCTGATAGGCGTCAACTATGACATTACGGAATTGAAGGAGACGGAGGCTATGCTGATTGAAGCCAAGGAGAAGGCAGAAACCGCCGACCGTCTGAAGAGTGCCTTCCTTGCCAATATGAGTCATGAGATACGTACGCCCCTGAATGCGATTGTCGGTTTCTCCAGTCTGATGGGAGAGACCGGGGACATGGAGGAAAAAAGGCAGTATATGGCGATTATCGAAGAAAACAATGACCTGCTGTTGCAGCTGATTTCCGACATACTGGATTTGTCCAAGATAGAGGCCGGGACATTTGACTTTGTGGAAAAAGAGCTGGACGTGAACGTACTATGTGAGGACATTGTGCGCTTCATGAAGATGAAGGCTAAACCGGGTGTGGAAGTTCTCTTCGACCATCATCTGCCGGAATGCCGGATTGTCAGTGACCGTAACCGTTTGAATCAGGTCATAGCCAACTTTGTCAACAATGCCATCAAGTTCACCACTGCGGGAAGTATACGTGTAGGATATGATAAGGTGGATGAAACTCATTTGCGTTTTTATGTGGCCGATACGGGCCTTGGCATTGAGCCGGAAATGCAGGCTCAGATATTCGACCGTTTTATAAAGCTGAATACGTTTGTGCATGGCACCGGCCTGGGGCTTTCTATCAGCAAGAGCATTATAGAGCAGTTGGGTGGCACAATCGGTGTGGACAGTGAACCGGGGAAAGGCTCATGCTTTTGGTTTGTGCTGCCGATTGTATAGTATGGAAATGTGCTAAAATACACACTCACCACAAATTATGCAGATTAACACAACTCAAAGCTCTTGATTATCAGAACTTCTAAAGATAATTTGTGCCAATCTGCGTAATTTGTGGTAAGTGATGATACCCTCCGGTTATAATCCGAATGAGAACTTATCGATGGATTGATATACCACACTTGCAATACTCAGTACCACAATACCCAGCGTGCAAATGGCCAGGCTGGCACGTGTATAGTTGTCACTGCGGAATGCTGCAATCGGCTCGTCGCTCTTGTTGATGTACATTGCCTTTACAATCTTCAGATAGTAATAAAGCGAGATGATTGTATTGATAAGGGCAATGAATACCAGCAGATGGAAGCCGCCTTCGAAAGCTGCCGCGAAGATGAAGAACTTCGAGAAGAAGCCCGCAAACGGCGGGATGCCTGCCAGAGAGAACAGTGCCAGTGTCATCAGGAACGCCAACTTCGGATTAGTGGTATACAGCCCGTTATAGTCTTCAAGTGTGAACTTGCCTGCCCGCAGTGCCACAATCGTGATAACGGTAAATACGGTAAGATTGGCAAACATATATATCAGCACGTAGTATACCAGCGACGTCATACCTTGTGCGCTTCCGCTGATGACACCCAGCATGATGTAACCTGCTTGCGAGATACTGGAGAAAGCCATCAACCGCTTCAGGTTCTGCTGGCGTAGGGCGAAGAGGTTGGCAATTGTGATGGAGGCGATGATAACCCAGTACAGCACTTCCTGCCATTGTTCCACCATTGGAGCGAATACCTTGATGAGAATAGCCATCAGCACGAAAGCGGCAGAGCCTTTAGAGATGACACTCAGATAGGCTGTCACCGTGCTTGGAGCACCTTCGTAAACGTCTGCTGTCCAAAGATGGAAAGGCACCAGTGATATTTTGAATCCCATGCCGGAGAAGAAGAATACGAATGCCATAATCTGCAACGGGTCGCCGGTGAGGCGTGCCGGTATGTCGGCAAAGTAGAGAGTGCCTACCGTACCGTAAATCAAAGATAATCCGTATAGCAGCAATCCGCTGGAGAACAGTGCCGTGAGAATATATTTGGCACCTGCCTCGGCAGAGTGGTGGCGGTATTTGTCGAAGGCAACCAGGGCTGCCATCGGGATGCTTGCCGTCTCCAGTCCGATGAAGAACATCAGGAAGTGTCCGGCGGAAATCATGAAGTACATACCCAGCAGGGTGGAAAGTGTCAGAATGTAGAACTCACCTTGTTTGATGGCAGTGTCTGGACGGCGCATCCATTCGTGCGCCATCAGGAATACAATCAGTGTACCTATACTGAGGATGGATTTCACGATGCTCTGTATCGGCTGATTGTGATACATGCCGCCGAAAGCATCTGCCACAGGACCGGGGACGATGGTGATAAGTGTATGTATGGTCAGCAGAACAACTGGCAGCATTGTGTTCAGCACCGGTTTGCCGTCATTCTTGTGTGCATCCGGACTCATGAAGAGGTCGGCGACAAAAAGGATGACGATGACCAATATCAGCGAAAGCTCTTCTTTGAGCAGGAGGAATTGGGAATAATCCATATCTATTTACGATTTTACGATTTACGATTTACGATTGAAATTACTCTTGGGATTTACGATTTTACGATTTACGATTGAGGTTACTCTTGGGATTTACAAGTCATTTATCAATCGTAAATCGTCAAATCGTAAATAAATCAGTTATTGGCAGCACGCTGTCTCCAATCATGCCGCTAATCCACCATGGTGCCATACCGAGGGTGGCAACGCATGCGATGAGGATGATGACCGCTGTACGTTCGTCCCAGGTTGCATCGCTCAAGGTGAGGTGATGCTTGTTAGTGCAGGTGCCATAGAGAATCTTTCCTACCAGTCGCAGGATATAGACTGCCGTAATCACGATGGAGCTGCATGCAATGACCGTCCACACGCGGTGGAACGTATCGGGATGCTGGAACGAACCGGTGAAGATGGTCATTTCGGCAATGAAACCGCTGAGTCCGGGCAGTCCCAGATTGGCAAGACCGGCGATTACATAGCAGACAGCCAGAAAAGGCATAATCTTCATCAGACCGGAGAGTTCGCGGACGTCACGCGTATGGGTACGTCCGTATATCATACCGATAAGGGCGAAGAACAAGGCTGTCATCAGTCCGTGAGAGAGCATCTGCAGAACAGCACCCGTGCAAGCTGTCTGGTTCATCATCAGGATGGCGAACAACACCAGGCCGCAATGGCTGACGGAAGAGTAGGCATTGATATACTTCAAGTCGGTTTGTACACAAGCGGAGAATGCACCGTATACCACGGAGATTCCGGTAAGAATCAGGAATATCCATCCCAGTTCTTGTGCAGCTTCGGGCATCAGGTACATGGCTATGCGGAAACATCCGTAACCTCCCAGTTTCATCAATACACCGGCATGGAGCATGGATACGGCAGTCGGTGCGGAGGCGTGACCGTCGGGGCTCCATGTGTGGAACGGGAACAGAGCGCCCAGCACACCGAAACCGAGGAAGGTGAGCGGGAACCAGATACGTTGCTGTTCGATGGGAATATTGTGCATCTGTGCTATTTCCAATAGGTTCATAGAGGTGGCTCCGGCACCGTAGTAGATACCCAGGATACCGATAAGCAGGAAGGCGGAGCCGCCCATCAGCATCAGTGTCAGCTTCATGGCGGAGTACTCCTTGCGTCCCGACCCCCATACACCGATAAGCAGATACATGGGAATGAGGGCAACCTCGTAGAACATGAACATGGTGAACAGGTCTATCGAGATGAAGAACCCGAACACACCGATGGAGAGGAAGGTGAACCAAAGGAAATATTCTTTAGTCAGCGGTTGCAGCCTCCAGGAGGCGAATGTTCCGGTAAAGACAATGATGGCCGAAAGCAGCAGCATGGCTACCGAAATACCATCTACTCCTACCGAATAGTGGATGTTGAGTGCAGGATACCAGACCATGTCGGCACGGAACAGCATTTCATCCGTGGCACCAGCGTGGCGTGCATTGAGGTACATCACGGTCAATGCTGCAGAAAGAACCAGCAGAGCCGATGCACCGGTCACCATCACCGCGCGTATTTGTGCGATGTTGCGGCTGAGCCAAAGACCCAGCAACATCAGCAAGGGGATGAGTACGAATAATGATAAAAAGTTCATCTTTATATTTACGATTTAACGATTTACGATTTACGATTGAAAAATCTCGGGTTATAGCAATAGTAGCAGTATCAGTGCCAGCGTGCCCAGCAGGAATACAAATGTATATTGCTGGATGCGTCCGCTCTGCAGACCGCGTATCTCGTCACTGGTAGCCTCGGCACTCCAGGCAAGGAAGTTGAAGAAGCCGTCCACTACATGGCGGTCCCACCAGGCGATGGGGCGGCAGATGCAGCCGAAGATGATGCGGTGGGTGATGAACTGGTAGACCTCGTCCAGATAGAAGCGGTGGTAAGCTGCTGTCCACAAGCCTTTGAAACGGTGTGCCAATGTATCGGCAACGGGCTGTCGGCTACCTGCATAGATGTAGGTGGCAATGGCTATGGAAACCACCGCTACGGCGATACTTGTACCTGCCACACTCCAGTCCAGATGGATGTTATATGCTTCACCGTTGGAACTGATGAAGTGTCCGAAAGGAATGAAACCGGCAACTATCGTAACCACAGCAAGGAGCATCAGGGGCAGGGTCATCGCCAGAGGACTCTCGTGGGGGTGAGGCATGTGGCTGTCGCCCCCATCGCTTGCCGACTTTTGTCCCGGCTCAGAGCCGGCCCAAAAGATACCATAATAAAGACGGAACATATAGAATGCTGTCATACCTGCAATCACTGTCATAATCCATCCCATGATGGGGCTGAACTGGAAGCATGCCGTCAGGATTTCATCTTTGGAGAAGAATCCGGAGAACGGAGGAATACCTGCAATGGCAAGGCAAGCGATGAGGAACGTGATATGCGTAATGGGCATATACTTCCGCAGTCCACCCATGGCAGACATCTCGTTGCTGTGTACGGCATGGATGATGCTACCCGCTCCGAGGAACAGCAATGCCTTGAACATGGCGTGTGTGAACAAGTGGAACATGCCTGCCATGTAGCCCAGTCCCCCTTCGTGTGGGTCGGCTGATGTACATACACCCAGCGCCACCATCATGAAACCGATTTGGGAGATGGTGGAGAATGCCAGTACACGCTTGATGTCACTCTGCACACATGCCACACTGGCGGCATAGAATGCCGTGAAGGCTCCTACGTATGCCACGATGTGCAGCACGCTGGGAGCATATTCTATGAACAACGGGAACATGCGTGCCACCAGATAGACACCAGCAACCACCATCGTGGCGGCATGAATCAGTGCACTGACCGGCGTAGGACCTTCCATGGCATCGGGCAGCCAGATGTGCAACGGGAACATGGCACTCTTTCCGGCACCACCGATGAACATCAGTCCCAAGGCAAGCGGAATCATTGCCGCACCGCCCTTTGCCAGCGCCATCTCATTAGGGCTGAAGGTGTATGTACCGGCATAATACCCATAGACGAGGATACCTATAAGGAATCCCAGGTCAGCAAAACGGGTCACGATAAAAGCCTTCTTCGAAGCGGCAATAGCCGCCGGCTTCGTATAATAGAAACCAATCAGCAGATAGGAGGACACGCCCACCAACTCCCAGAACAGATACATCTGGAAGATATTCGTTGCTACTACCAGTCCGAGCATGGACATGGTGAAGAGCGACAGGAAGGCGTAGTAACGCTGGAAACCGCGTTCGCCCTTCATGTAGCCGAAAGAGTATATGTGTACCAGCAGCGAAACGGTACTGATGACCACGAGCATCATAACCGAAATCGGGTCGAGTAGGATACCCATGTCGATACTGAGGCTTTCTGTGAAAGGCAGCCATTTGAAGTTATAGGGCATCAGCGCCTCGTACGTACCATCGGCAAGGCGGGGAGCGCTGAAGTACATTCCTGCGGTGAGATAGGAAAGCACTGCGACCACACCCAGTGCCGCAGTTCCGATAAGGCCGGCAGTGCGGTGTGACATCCATTTACCTCCAAGTCCCAGAGCGAGGAAAGAGAGGAAAGGGAGTAGAAGGATTAATATTGTATATTCCATATATACTATGTTTATCAATTATTACTATTCAAGAAACATCGCTTGGCGATTCTTGCTCTTACCACTTCATCTCATCCAGTTTGTTCACCTGGATACTGCGGATGTTACGGTAGATGTTAATCATGATGGCAATGGCTACAGCCGTTTCGGCCGCCGAGATGGCGATGGAGAATAAAGAGAAGAAATATCCTTCCAGTCCTCCGGGGAATAGGAAACGGTTGAACACCGCAAAGTTGATGTCCGTGGCATTCAGAATCAGCTCGATGCTGATAAGTATCGCCAGCGTGTTGCGGCGGGTAAAGAACCCATAGATGCCTGCGAAGAACATGATAGCCGAAACTATCAGATAATATTCCATGTGTATCATAATTCTTATCTTTTACGTGCTATTAATAATCCACCTACGATACATGCCAATAACAAGATGCTGACAGCTTCGAAGGGAAGCAGATAACCATACTTGTCACCGCTCAGCATGTGGTGACCGATGGTCTTGATGTTGACTTCCAAAGGCTCCACGTCGGTGGTGGCAATGAACTTATGCTTCAAAGTGATGAATACTACGATGATGGCACCGCCCACGGTGGCACCCAGTCCGGCAAGGAACCTGCTACGCTTTAACTTCTCGATGACATCGCCTTCGCCACTGGTAAGCAGTATGGAGAAGACGTAGAGCACTACGATACCGCCGGCATAGACCATAATCTGCACGGAACCGAGGAAGGTGTAACCCAGCAGAAAGTAGATGCCTGCCGTACCGAAAAGCACGAACAGCAGGTAGGTGGCCGAGCGCACCATGCGGTGGGTCGTTACCGTCAAGATGGAAAATACGGTGATAAAGGCCGCAAGGAAGTAGAATACTACTGTTTCAAGAGTTATTTCCATGTTGTTTAATTACAAGTTACTATTAACGGATTACTTTGTTGTCTCTTCTTTGGGAGCAGCGGGTTTCTTTTTTTCTTCTACATGGCTGCCCGGACGGTTCAGCGTCATGACCAGTTTCGTGCGGTCAAACACTGCATGCTCAAAATCCTGGTCGAACGTGATGGCATCGTGAGGGCAGGCATTCACACAGAGTTGGCAGAACATGCACGAACCGAGGTCGTATTCGTACTTAACCAATATCTTCTTTTTCTTGCCGTCTTCCGTTTCAACCATCTCGCCGGTCACCTTGATAGTGTCGTTGGGACAAGCCATCTGGCACAAACCGCAAGCTACACACCGATGTTCATTTTTATCATTATGGGGCATGGTCAGCGTGCCACGGAAACGGTCGGAGAGTTTCAATGTCGAGCGGTTTTCCGGATATTGTTCGGTAGTCTTTCGTCGGCAGAATACGGTCATGGTTGTCTTCATACCTGTCAGCAGAGAAGTGACGCCGTGTATGAGTCCGCCGATATAAGAGTTCTTTTCTTTCATTACTTTTGCCTTTATTAAAATTATCCGCAAGGAAATCTTGCTCCGGCGCTACGCCGGTTAGAAATGCAATTTAAATACTACAATTAATACCATCAAAATCAAGTTCACCATAGAGATGGGTACCAGGTACTTCCACTCCAGATTCAGAATCTGGTCAATACGCAGGCGGGGGAAGGTCCACTTTATCCACATCAGCAGGAAGACTACGAAGAAGGCCTTTCCGAAGAACCATACAAATCCCGGAATGTAATCCATCACTGCGTTGAAGCCGTCCAGGCCTACGATGTGTAGCGGCATCCAGCCTCCCAGGAAGATGGTGGCTGCCACAGAGGCTACGATAAACAGATTCAAATATTCTGCCAGATAGAAGAATCCGAAGCCCATACCGCTGTATTCCGTATGGTATCCGGCAGTCAACTCGCTTTCGGCTTCGGGCAAGTCGAAGGGACCGCGGTTGGTTTCCGCATTTCCGGCAATGAGGTAGATGATGAAGGCTATCAATGCAGGGATATGTCCCTTGAAGATGAACCAGCCGTCAGCTTGTCCTTCTACTATTTCGGAGAACTGCATGGTTCCCATCAACACTACCATTGTCAGTATGCTCAATCCGCAGGACAACTCGTAGCTGATAATCTGCGCACCGCTTCGCATGGCTCCAATCAGCGAGAATTTATTGTTGGAACTCCAGCCTGCCAGCAGGATACCCACTACGCCGATACTCGATGCAGCCAGCAGGAAGAACACTCCTACATTGAAGTCCAATACCTCCAATCCCTTGTTGATGGGCAGGCAGGCAAATGTCAGGAAAGAAGCGATGATTACCATGAACGGTGCCAGATTGTAGAGGAACCGGTCAGAGAATTTCAAATCAATGATTTCCTTTGTCAACATCTTGATGACGTCGCAGGGCACTTGGAGCAATCCCCATTTCCCCACGCGCATCGGACCGAGGCGGCATTGGAAGAAGGCGCATATTTTACGCTCCATGTAAATCAGGGTGATGGCAAGCACGGCATACATCAAGATGATGCATACGCCAATCACCACGCATTCGAGGAATATTGCCAGACCTTCCGGCATCAGGGAAGTCAGCATCTGGTGTATCCAGTTGGTTACTATACTAAAGTCAAACACGTTGTTCATTTACTATTTACAATTTACTATTTACAATTTACGAGGCGCTTTTTGATTTACAATTCACAATGTACAATTTATAATTTGGCTGCGCTGTAATTCCGCATGGTAAATTGTAAATTGTCAAATCGTAAATCCTTTTATCTGTCAATATCTGGTACTACATAATCCAATGTTCCGCCAATGGCAATAAGGTCGGCGATTTTAGCTCCGCGGCAAATCGTATTTACGGTCGATACCAATGGCAAGCCCGTACTGCGGAAATGCAGGCGGTAAGGCATCTTGTCGCCGTGGCTTTCGAGGAAGACGCCGAACTCACCGCGGCTACCTTCTACGGCTGCATAATAAGTGCCTTCCGGTACGCGGATAATAGGTTTCATCTTTTCCTGGTAGGCTCCTTCCGGGATGTTGTCTATCAGTTGCTCGATAATCTTCAGGCTCTCCAGAATTTCATCCATACGGATAAGGTAGCGTGCCCATGAATCGCCTTCGGTGCGGATGATTTCTTTAAAGTCCACCTTGTCATATACGGCATATGGCATACGCTTACGCACGTCGCAGGCCCATCCGCTGGCGCGTCCGGTGCCTCCGGTAGCTCCAAAGGCGATGGCATCTTCCCGTGAGAGTATACCCACACCTTTCAGACGTTGCTGGGCAATGATGTTCCCGGTGAATACGTCGTGATATTCGTGTAGGATACCGCGGAGGTAGGGGATAAACTCCTTCACTTTCTTTACGAAGCCGGGAGCAATGTCTGCCTGCACGCCACCGATGGTGTTGTAGTTCATGATGAGGCGTCCGCCGCAAGTTTCCTCAAAGATGTCGAGTATCTTTTCGCGGTCGCGGAAACCGTAGAAGAAGGCCGTTAATGCACCCAGGTCCATAGCAAGACAAGAATAGAACAGCAGGTGAGAGTCTATTCGCTGCAACTCGTCCATGATGGTACGTATGTACTGCACGCGTTCGCTTACTTCCACGCCCATTGCCTTTTCGATACACATGCACAAGGCATGGCGGTTCTGGTGTGCGCCCAGGTAGTCCAGACGGTCGGTCAGAGCCAAGGTCTGCGGATAGGTCAGGCTTTCGCACATCTTCTCGATACCCCGGTGGATGTAGCCGCAGTTGGCATCAATCTTGTCGATGATTTCACCCTCCAATGATACACGGAAGCGCATTACGCCGTGGGTGGCCGGATGTTGGGGACCGATGTTCACCACATATTCCTCATCACCGAAAAGTTGCATCTCCTTATTTTTGATGCTACCGTCGGGATTCAGCTCCAATTCCATGGTGGTGTCCACCGTTTCTTCGTTGTCCATACGCAACGGATTATCTTTTTCCGGCTCATTGTCTTTACGCATGGGATAGCCTACCCAGTCATTGCGCAGATAGAGTCGGCGCATATCCGGATGACCGATGAAAACGATGCCGTAAAAGTCGTAGACTTCGCGCTCGTTGAAATCCGCAGCTTTCCAGATATCGCTGACGGAAGGAAGTTCGGGATGTTCCCGGTTTAGAGTGGCGGTGCGTACCGCTATCCGTTCGCCGGTAACAGTAGATTCCAACAGATAGACTACACCGAGTCCGCGGGGGGTGTCCGGTGCGTCTTTCTCGTCGGGTATTCCCCAATCCATACCGCTGAGGCATTCCAGGAAGTCCATTTGTTTCTCTTTCCGCAGACGCAGCATTTCGTCGTGCAGGACTGAGGGCTCTATGTATTTTATTTCCATATTTTTAAGTACTGATTAGTGGTTCTCTTCTTTTCTGTTTACTCCACCGAAGTATTTCTCTATTTTCACTTTACGCTGCAATTGCATCATGCCGTAGTAGAATGCTTCCGGACGCGGAGGGCAACCGGGAATGTAGACATCCACCGGCAGAATCTTGTCCACACCGTTCACCACGTGATAGGATTTCTTGAACGGGCCTCCGCTGACGGCACAGCCGCCTACGGCTACTACATATTTCGGATCGGCCATCTGGTCGTAAAGACGTTTCAGAACGGGAGCCATCTTGTTGGTTATTGTTCCGCAAACCATAATCATGTCTGCCTGGCGCGGACTGGCACGGGCTACCTCGAACCCGAAGCGCGCCATATCGTAGCGGGCTGCGCCGAGGGCCATGAATTCGATACCGCAACAGCTGGTTGCAAACGTAAGAGGCCACAGTGAGTTGCTGCGTCCCCAGTTGACGAAATCGTCCAGTACGCCAAGGGCGACATTGGCGCCTCCGGCATTAAGTTCCCGAACCAGTTTCTCCAACGTTTCGTTGTCTGTAAACTCCTCATAAGGGATAGATTTAATTTTCGGTTTCTTTGTTACTTCCATTCCAAAGCTCCTTTCCTCCAGGCATAAGCAAGGCCCAGAATCAATATAATCAGGAAAAATAAAACACTGAAAAGTCCTGCCACGCCAAGTTCGCGGGTGATGACTGCCCAAGGGAACAGAAATACCGTTTCCACTTCGAACATCAGGAACAAGATGGCAAACAGATAGTAACCTACCCGGAATTGCATCCACGATTTACCGCGGGTAGGGATACCACACTCGTACGGCTCCATCTTCTGTGCATTGTACGAACGGGGTGCTATCGCATTGGAGAGCGCGATGACGATACCCACGAAAGCGATTGCCGTCAATAAGACGACCACTAACAAAGTAAAGTTCATAAACCTGATAAGATTTTAGATATATAATAATAGATACATCGCACCGGAGGACAAAACCTCTGATTTGTTGTCCGGCGAGGTCAGGGGCAAGCGTCTGCGCTTGCAGGCCTTCTAAATGATAATCTTTCTTAGCCCGAACACGTAATAATTCGCGTCGGGTACGGGATGAGGAGACAGATTCAACAAACGGTCGCATTCCGGTGCATAGGCATGCTGCTGCATCTTGTAGATGTACATGCGCAGGAGTACGCTTTTGTTGGTTGGTACTTGCGTATGGTCCACATGTTCTATGCAGAGGGAGTTTGGTGAAAACAAGTCGTAGAACTTCTGGACTGCTTGTTGGGTGGTAGGAGCTTGTGACAGCGTACAGCATTCTGCTTGTCGGGTGGCAGGAACGCACAAAATATCTGCAGCTCCGGTTGCACTGTCGTGCAATAGGGCTGCAAAGATTATGATTAAACAGTATTTAATGCATTGCTTCATACCACAATTCTCTCTTTCAAGGACGCAAAGATATAATAAGTATTGTTCAATTTGCTATCCCCGCATAACAAAAAATGATTATTTTTACACTTTTTATCCTAAATCAATTCCGTTTCCAGAAATCCGGTGTGAAAAGCAGCAGTACGGTAAATAACTCAAGACGACCCAGAAGCATTAAAAAGGATAACAGCCATTTAGCTGCATCGGGCAGGGCATTCCACGAATAGGCAGGTCCGGTTTTACCCAATCCGGGTCCCATATTACCGATACTGGAAATAACGCAGCCCATTGATTCTTCAGCTCCGACCTCCATAGCCATCATGAGCAGTGTGCTGATGACTATAATGGCGATATAAATAAAACAAAAGGCCAGTACGGTGGAGACAATGGAGGGAGAGATTACCTGCTTGTTTATCCGTACCGGAAGTATGGCATTGGGATGTAGGATGTGTTTGAACTCGTTTCGTGAAACTTTGGTAAGAATTACCATACGTATACACTTCAAGCCTCCGGTGGTACTGCCTGCACACGCTCCCATCAGCATGATGATGGTAAGCAGCCCCCACAAGACGGGTGTCCATTGCATATAGTCATCTGTCGCAAAACCGGTGGAGGTCTGGAGGGAGATTACCTGGAACAAGGATTTGCGGAAGGATTCTTCCATCCCCATGGGACTGGTATAGTAAAGCACGATGGCTATGACGGCAGTGAAGAGCACAACTGAACCGAAATAGAATTTCAGCTCGGCATTGCCGATGAACTTCTTGAATTTCCGGTTGACGAACAATAATAGCAAGGTGAAGTTGATGCCGGAGATAAACATGAAAATGGAGATGACATATTCTATATAAGGAGATTTGTAGTAGGCAACGCTGGCCTGCTTGGTGGAGAAGCCACCGGTACCGGTAGTGGCAAATGCATGGCAGATACTGTCGAACCAGTCCATACCTCCAAGCATCAGCAGACCGACAAGCAGAGCGGTTATGCCGGCATAGATACTCCAAATCCATTTGGCGGTGATACCGATACGGGGATGAACCTTGTCATGTGTAGGGCCGCTTGCCTCGGCGGCGAACACCTGCAGGCCACTGACTCCGAAGATGGGAAGCACTGCAATGGTGAACATGATGATTCCCAAGCCGCCAATCCACTGTGTCATACTGCGCCAGAACAGTATTCCATGAGGAAGTGACTCGATGTCGTCCAAGATGGTGGCACCCGTACTGCTGAAACCGGACATGGTTTCGAAGAATGCATTGGCAATGTCGGGTATGTATCCGCCTATATAGAAAGGCAGCATTCCGAAAAGAGAGAATGCCACCCAGGCAAAGCTGACCAGTACATATCCGTCACGGCGCGTCAGTTGCCGTTCACCTCCCTTGCCGAGAGCCGCCAGCAATAAGCCTACCCCTGCTGTGATGCCTCCTGCTTTCCAGAAGTCGAGCATATCGCTTTCTCTGTAGTAGAAGGACACGCCCGAACAGACCAGAAACATGACTGTTTCCAGCAATAGCAGAATACCGATAATCCGTATGATTGTCTTGAAGTTAATCATTTACCAACTACTCATTCTCAATTAGTTAAAGTATTTTTCGATTTTCTTAATCATCATGTTCAGGCAGAATACCACTACATGGTCACCCGGCTGTATCAGGGTGTTACCCATAACCACAACGCCTTCCCCCTGGCGGATAAGTCCGCCGATGGTGGCTCCTTTCGGGAGGCCGAGGTCTTTTACCGGATGTTTGGTAATCTTCGAGCCAGCCTTAACGGTAAACTCCGCTACATCGGCATTGGCAAAGGTCAGGCATTTCACGTTGCTGACGTCCGCATCCAGCATCATCTGGTAGATGTGGCTGGCAGCAATCATCTTTTTGTTGATGACGGTGCCGATGTCAAGGCTTTCGGCCATGCCTATGTAGTCGATGTTCTCCACTTCCGCTACGGTTTTGCTGACTCCCATGCGTTTGGCGGCAAGGCAGGCCAGGATATTAGTCTCCGAGTTGCCGGTCAAGGCAACGAAGGCTTCCGTATTTTTCAGTCCCTCTTCCACAAGCAGGTCCATATCCCGTCCGTCGCCATTGATAATCATGGTACGGTCGTCAAGCAGCTCGGTCAGGCGGTTGCAGCGGTTCAGGTCGTTGTCCACGATTTTCACCTGCATGTAGTCCGGGACATATTGGGCGGTTCGTACGGCAATCCGGCTTCCACCCATAATCATCACGTTGCGCACATCGGCATAATCTTCCTTGCCGGCTATTTTGCGGATGTAGGGGACGTATTTTCGTGTGGTGGTGAAGTATACGATGTCATGTAGCTTGATGGTATCGTCACCACGGGGAATCAGTGTTTCGCTTCCCCGTTTGATGGCTACCACGTGATAGGGCAGCTCCGGTCCGCCCAACTCATGGAGGGGGATGTTCAGTATCTCGGCTTTTTCGCGCATCTTGGTGCCTATCAGTATCAAGGCTCCTCCGCAGAATTCCCACCATTGGCGTACCCAGCTCATGCGGATGGAGGACACGATTTCCTTGGCGGCAAGCATTTCCGGGTAGATGAGTGAGTCGACACCCAGCTTCTGGAAAAATTCCTTGTTTTTGGGCAGCAGGTATTCGTAGTTGTCAATACGGGCTACGGTCTTCTGTGCTCCCAGATTGTTGGCAAGCATGCATGCGGTCATGTTCCGGCTTTCATCGGGGGTGACGGCTATGAACAAGTCGGCTTCTCCCACTCCCACTTCTTTCAAGCCTTTTATGGAGGTAGGGGAGGCTGTAGCCGTCATCAAGTCGAAGTTGGAGTTCAGTGTGCTCAACTTCTCTTCGTTGTCGTCCATCAGAATGATGTCCTGCTTCTCGCGGGACAGCAATTTGGCCAAGTGTGTGCCTACTGCGCCGGCACCTGCAATAATTATTTTCACTTTTAATTCGTTGATAGTTGATAATTAATAGTTGACCTATGGGGTAAATGTTCAAACTGTCAATTTTCAACTATCAATTATCAATTGATTATAGATTCCTTCTTCGTCCATTCCGCAAAGATGATGCAACTCTTGTATGGTGCCGTGTTCTATGAAGGCATCGGGTACACCGATACGTCTGATACGGGGAATATAGTCATTGTCCGCCATGAACTCCAGTACGGCACTGCCCATTCCTCCTTTTTTGACGCCGTCTTCTATGGTGACGACATGCTGGAAGTTGAGTCCCACCTCGTGCAGCAGGGCTTCGTCGAGCGGCTTGAGAAAACGCAGGTCGTAGTGGGCTATGGAGATTCCTTTGTCCTTCTCCGCACGTTCTATGGCACGTGCGGCCACGTTGCCTATGGGACCGAGGGTGATGACTGCCAGGTCTTTGCCTTCTTTCAGTCTGCGCCCTTTGCCTACGGGGATTTCTTCCAGCGGACATTTCCAATCCAGCAATACGCCGCGTCCGCGGGGATAGCGGATGACGAACGGACCTTGGTCCGGCAACTGTGCCGTGTACATCAGGCGGCGCAATTCATGTTCGTCCATCGGTGAAGATATGGTCAGGTTGGGAATCGGACGGAAATAGGCCAGGTCGAAAACTCCGTGGTGTGTCGGTCCGTCTTCTCCTACCAGTCCGGCGCGGTCCAGGCAAAGTACGACGGGGAGGCGGAGCAGGGCGATGTCATGGATGACATTATCGTATGCCCGCTGCATGAAGGAGGAGTAGATGTTGCAGAAAGGCTGCATTCCTTCTTTAGCCATACCGCCCGAGAAAGTGGCTGCATGCCCTTCGGCAATACCCACATCGAAGGCACGGTCGGGCATGGTGTCCATCAGCTTGTTCATGGAGCAGCCGGTGGGCATGGCGGGGGTTACTCCGACGATTTTCGGATTTTCCTTTGCCAGTTCTACCAGCGTTTCCCCAAACACGTCCTGGAAAAGCGGAGGCAAATTGCTGGTATCCGCCTTGAGGCGTTCTCCGGTTTCCGGATCGAACTTGCCCGGTGCATGCCAGATATCGGGATTCTTCTCGGCAGGTTCGAATCCTTTTCCTTTCACAGTGTGCAGATGCAGTATTTTCGGTCCCTGCATATCTTTGATGTCCCGCAGGACACGGGCTATGTTTTTCACATCGTGTCCATTGATAGGGCCGAAGTAGCGGATGTTCATCCCTTCAAAGATATTCTGCTGCTGGGCGGCCATTGATTTCAGGCTGTTGGCGAAGCGAATCAGCGCTTTGCGGCGGTCCTCGTTCAAAAGTCCCATTTTGAACAGCAGTCTGGATGTCTTGAAGCGCAGCTGGTTATAGCGGTTGCTGGTAGTCAGGTTGAAAAGGTACTGCTTCATGCCACCTACACTTCTGTCTATCGACATGTCATTGTCGTTGAGAATGATAAGAAGGTTGTTGGGGGTGGACGAAGCGTTGTTCAGTCCTTCGAAAGCCAGGCCGCCGCTCATGCTTCCATCACCGATGACGGCGACCACATGGCGGTCTTTCTCGCCTTTTTCGGCAGCGGCAACAGCCATGCCAAGAGCGGCGGAGATTGAATTTGATGCATGTCCGCAGGTGAATGTGTCATAATCGCTTTCCTCTGGTGAGGGAAAAGGACGAACTCCCTTGAATTTACGGTTGGTGGAGAATGCTTCACGGCGTCCGGTCAGTATCTTGTGCCCGTACGCCTGATGGCCTACATCCCAGACTATGCGGTCGTACGGAGTATTGAATACGTAGTGCAGGGCAACGGTCAGCTCTACCGTGCCCAGGCTGGCTGCGAAATGTCCGGGGTTACACGAAACCTCCTTTATAATGTCTTGCCTCAATTCTTTACAGACTTCAGGAAGCTCTTCTACGCTGAGTCGGCGTAAATCCTCGGGAAATGTAATGGTGTTAAGCAAGTTATATGTTGTTGGTTCTGTTCTCATTTCTAATCTGAAGATTACAAAATGCAAAAATAGCAAAAGAAAACGGATGGCGGGAAGTTTTAGAAGGAAAAAAAGCCTCTTTTGTTCACTTCGGTTTTTACTTTCTCTTTGCATACGCCACATTTCTCGTTCAGCCTGCCTATGGTTAAGGGAAAAGATACCTGATGGTAAATCGTTCCTCCATGGAGAAAATATTGTTCCATCCTAGGGGAAAAATCGTTCCACAATGGTGGAACGATTTTCTCTCCATATAGGAATGATTTAATTTTGGTAGGCAAAGATATTAATCCTTTCAAAGATTGACTTGTACTCTCGTATGTGTGCATCTATGATAAGATATGCTTTAAATTTAATGTTTGTTGAAAAATGTAACTTAATAAATTATTTATTGCAACTTTTTTAAGATTTTGGTTGTTATCTGATATAGTGTTATGTATATTTGCGAAGTAGAATATGTCCTATTTATCAATATGTTATACAATTTTGAGTTGTATATAATGATATTCTTAGTTGTAATATGTGTCGGCATGGGGCGTAATCACGAATTGTTAAATGAATAAACAATGAATGATATGAAGAAAAAGCTCAACTTTGGAATTTTGGCTATTATGGGCGTAGTGGTATTTTCCGCTTGCGGTTCTGATAGCGATTTGTTCGACCCGGAAAAGGCGGCGGCTAAGAAAGAGGCACAGTATGCATCGGCTTTCGTGCAGAAGTATGGAGAAATTGCAGTTGATCAGGATTGGGGATTTGGGGCAACACCGACAACGCGTGTTGCTAACACTAATAGCAATCAATGGAAAGATTTTACGGAAGTACCCGAGGGTATTACGGCTACAGAAAAAGAAGTGGTTACGGAATGGTTTAAAACACATCAGAATCCACAATCCATTGGTGTGGATTGGACCGACTTTTTTGTTCAACATGTAAGTGGCTCACACTCTAATATGGATTTTTTGGTTGCAGCATCAGATGACCATGTCAATAATTTTAATGCTACTGAGGGGGCTATAATGCTAATGCAGAATAGTGGAACGTCTTCTTTTGGCTATAGGGCTTCTCTGGATGGTAAAATGCACTATAATTATACTATACAATATATTGAGGGTGCTTATTATGTGGGATTTGACTTTGAAGCTACCGGACAGAACCCAAATCAACAAGTGGCTGCAGATGGATATTATAGTGATTGGATTGTGAAGATCTCTCCGGCCGTATATACGAATGCGTACAGAATCATAGCAGAAGACCTTGGAGACAGTGATGATTTTGACTTCAACGATGTCGTGTTTGATGTAGCGACCAATGGAGGAGCAACTATCATTACCCTGCAGGCTGCGGGTGGTACTTTGCCTTTGTATATTGAGGTAGGCGGTGATAGCCGTGAAGTTCATGGACTCTTTGGCGTTTCTAATACTACAATGGTAAATACAGGTGCTGGGGCAACTAAGGCTCCGGTGATGTACAGAGTTAACGGTACCGGTGCCGTAAATATCAAAGTGGAAGGCCAAAATGCTGAAGTATATACACTGAAAGCAGAGATTGGCAAAGCTCCGCAGAAGATACGTGTAGAGACAAGATATGAATGGACTACTGAGCGTCAGGCTATTAATGATAAATATCCAGGTTTTGCAGATTGGGTGGCTGATCCTACGGCTAATTGGTATTAATAGAATATATAGTATTTTTATTTAAGGCAGATGATATAATGAGAGGTTATATCACCTGCCTTTTTTATATTGAAATTTACTATCTTTGTGGCGTAGCAAGCAGTTGGTACATCATTTTTTCAGAGAAAGTGAATGGTTTATTTATTTCGAACTTATGAATCTTTATACACCTGTAGAAGTAGTTTCCAGTATGCCCCTTCTTTCGCAAGAGAATAATCTGTTGCTGATGGGTTCTTGTTTTGCGTCCGAGATGGGGCAAAGGCTGGTGGATGCCAAGTTCCGTTGTGACGTCAATCCTTATGGTGTGCTTTATAATCCGTTTTCCATTTCTGCGGCATTGCGTGAAATCATTGCGGGCAGATGCTACAATGAAAACGATATTTTCCTCTTTCATGAACTTTGGCACAGTGCCATGCATCATGGTAGCTTTTCCTCAGTCTCTGCAGAGGAAACATTGGCAGGTATTAACGGGCGTTTGAAAAGCGCCCATGAAAGGCTGGACCGGTTGGATTGTCTGCTGCTGACTTTCGGCTCTGCCTGGGTTTATGAAAATGAAAAGACGGGAACTGTAGTTGCCAACTGTCATAAGCAACCTGAGTCCTGCTTTACCCGCCGTATGCTTTCTGTCAGTGAAATAGTATCTGACTACACCTCTTTGCTTTCCGGCTTGCTGGCGCGGATTCCCCGGTTGAAAGTATTGTTCACCGTCAGCCCCATCCGCCACGTGCGTGACGGAATGCATGCCAACCAGCTCAGTAAAGCTACCTTGCTGCTTGCCGTGAACCAGTTGCAAGCCACTTTCCCGGAACATGTTTTCTATTTTCCGGCTTATGAGTTGCTGCTCGACGAGCTTCGTGACTATCGATTCTATGCAGAAGACATGGTGCATCCTTCCGAAACGGCCATTCGCTATGTCTGGGAACGGTTTACCCGGTCGTGTATCTCTGCCGATGCGTTACGGATTATGGAAGAAAGTGAAAATATCCGTAAGATGTTGTCACATAAGCCATTTTATCCCGCTTCAGAAGAGTATAAGCGTTTTTTAGGACAAATTGTGTTAAAAATAGACCAACTTAACGGAAAATACCCGTACTTAGATTTCCAAAAAGAGAGAGAAATATGTCGTATTCGATTGAAAGCATAACCGAAAGTATTGGCGCACGGCGTATGGGAAACGCGCCGGCTACCATAGACTGGCTGCTCACTGACAGCCGTTCCCTGAATTTTCCTGAGGAAACATTATTCTTTGCCTTGACCACCAAGAGGAATGACGGTGCGCGCTATATTGCAGATTTATATGCCCGTGGAGTACGTAATTTTGTGCTTAGCGAAGAAAGCTTTAGATTAATGGACAATGGACAATTGACAATTGACAATGCTATGCAGCGTGATGATGCGCAGTCAATTGTCAATTATCTCATTGTTCCCAACCCGCTGAAAGCCTTGCAAAAACTGGCGGAACAGCATCGGAACCGGTTCCAGATACCGGTCATCGGTATTACGGGAAGCAACGGTAAGACTGTTGTGAAGGAATGGCTGCACCAGTTGCTCAGTCCGGAACGTGCCATTATCCGTTCTCCCCGCAGTTATAACTCCCAGATTGGAGTGCCTTTGTCTGTGTGGCAGATGAACGAACAGTCCGAACTTGCTATTTTTGAAGCCGGTATTTCCGAGCCGGGGGAAATGCGCGCTTTGCAGAACATCATCAAGCCTACCATAGGCATCCTGACCAATATAGGAGGGGCTCACCAGGAAAATTTCTTCTCGTTGCAGGAGAAATGCATGGAGAAGCTGACGCTTTTCAAGAATTGTGATGTAGTGATTTATAATGGTGACGATGAGTTCGTCAGCAACTGTGTGGCGAAGTCCATGCTGTCTGCACGTGAGATTGCGTGGAGCCGGAAGGATATGGAACGTCCTCTATATATAAGTAAGGTGGAGAAACGGGATGACTGTACAGTCGTTTCCTACCGCTATCTGGATATGGACAATACGTTTACTCTACCGTTCATAGATGATGCTTCCATCGAGAATTCGCTGAACTGCCTGGCCGCATGCCTCTATCTGATGCTTCCTGCCGAACAGATTACAGAACGTATGGCAAGGCTGGAACCCATCGCCATGCGGCTGGAAGTCAAGGAGGGAAAAAACAACTGTCTGTTGATTAACGACAGTTATAATTCTGACCTTGGCTCATTGGATATTGCACTCGATTTTCTTTACCGTCGTTCGCAAAGTAAGGGATTGAGGCGGACTTTGGTTCTTTCGGATATATTGGAGACCGGTCAGAACACGCCGACACTTTACCGACAAGTGGCACAGCTGGTAAACAGCCGTGGCATTGAACGCATCATAGGTGTAGGAAATGAAATATCTTCCTGCGCTGCACGCTTTAATATAGAGAAGACCTTTTATCCGGATACAGCGGCCTTGATACGTGCCATTCAGCGTGGGGAACTTCGCCTTGAAAACGAAATAATTCTGATTAAGGGTGCACGTAAGTTCGGTTTTGACTCCTTGACGGAAGTATTGGAGAAGAAGGTGCACGAAACCATTCTGGAGGTTAATCTTGGAGCGATGATTGCCAATCTGAACTATTATCGTGGCAAGCTGAAGCCGGAAACAAAGATGGTCTGCATGGTGAAAGCCTCCGCTTACGGTGCAGGTTCTTACGAGATAGCCAAGACTTTGCAGGAACATCATGTCGATTATCTTGCCGTGGCGGTTGCCGACGAAGGCTCCGAACTCCGCAAAGCGGGCATCACTGCGAATATCATTATCATGAATCCTGAGATGACTGCTTTCAAGACCATGTTCGATTACAAGCTGGAGCCCGAAGTATATAGCTTCCATCTGCTGGACGCTTTGATTAAAGAAGCGGAAAAGGAAGGTATCACAAACTTCCCCATCCACATAAAGCTGGATACCGGTATGCACCGCCTGGGGTTTGCTCCGGAGGATATGCCCCGGCTGATAGAACGGCTGAAGGGACAGAATGCCGTGATTGCCCGTTCCGTCTTCTCGCATTTGGTAGGGAGCGATTCGCAACAATTCGACAGTTTTACACGCCGGCAGATAGAAATGTTCGAGAAAGCGTCCATGGAATTGCAGGAGGCTTTTCCGCATAAGATACTTCGCCATATCTGCAATTCCGCAGGTATCGAGCGTTTCCCGGGGGCGCAATTCGATATGGTGCGCCTGGGTATCGGCCTCTATGGTGTCAATCCCATAGACAATTCCATTATGAATAATGTGAGCACGTTGAAGACTACCATCCTCCAGATACGTGATGTTCCCGAAGAGGATACGGTGGGGTATAGCCGGAAAGGGCATCTCACCCGTCCGTCGCGTATAGCGGCTCTTCCCATCGGTTACGCCGACGGCCTGAACCGCCATCTTGGAAATGGACATGCCTATTGTCTTGTAAACGGCCAACGGGCAGCCTATGTAGGGAATATCTGCATGGATGTCTGTATGATTGACGTAACGGACATCGATTGTAAGGAGGGTGACAGTGTGGAAATTTTTGGTGACCATCTGCCTATAACCGTTCTTTCCGATGTGCTCGAAACTATTCCTTATGAGGTGTTGACAAGCGTTTCTACGCGGGTAAAACGTATTTATTATCAAGACTGAAGATAGGGGTCAGGGATTAGGGATTAGGGATTGCGATAAAATTAATCCTTAATCCTTAATCCCTAATCCTTAATTTTCCTATCTTTGCATTATAATTAATCAGATATAACTATGACAAACTTACTTTTATTAGGCTTTCTGCCCAGCGGTTCCGAATGGATAATTATTGCATTGGTCATCTTACTGTTGTTTGGTGGTAAGAAAATTCCCGAACTGATGCGTGGTTTGGGCAAAGGGGTGAAGAGCTTCAAGGATGGTGTGAATGAAGCCAAAGAAGAGATAAACAAGGCTCAGGAAGATTTGGATAAACCGGCTGAAAAGAAATAAAAGGAACAAGGGTATTTACTATTTGACGATTTACTATTTACTATTTGATACTCTGAGAAGTTCAGGAGTATGGGTAGGCTTGTTGCCTTTTCCACAGCGCAGCCCAAATAGTAAATTGTCAAATAGTAAATCTCCACAGCGCAGCCCAAATAGTAAATAGTAAATTGTCAAATAGTAAATCCCTTTATGTCAGAAAAAGAACTAACCTTTTGGGACCACTTGGACGAGTTGCGCCGGGTGTTGTTCCGTGTACTCGGTGTGTGGTTTGTATTGGCTATCGGTTATTTTATTGCCATGCCTTATCTGTTTGACAATGTGATATTGGCTCCTTGCCATAACGACTTCATTTTCTATGACTTGCTGCGCTGGATAGGGCAGAGATTGGACTTGCAGGATGAATTCTTTACCCAGGAGTTTCATGTGAAGCTCGTCAATATCAATCTTGCCGCACCGTTCTTTGTCCACATGTCTACCGCTTTCTGGATGTCGGTGGTAACGGCTGCCCCTTATATTTTCTATGAAATTTGGCGCTTTGTAAGCCCTGCACTCTATCCAAACGAGCGTAAAGGGGTGAGGAAAGCGCTGGGTATAGGTACAGGGATGTTCTTCATCGGTGTGTTGCTGGGGTATTTTATGGTCTATCCGCTGACATTGCGTTTCCTTTCCACTTATCAATTGAGCGCAGCCATCGAGAATCAAATTTCCTTGAACTCGTACATCGACAATTTCATGATGCTGGTGCTTTGCATGGGACTGGCATTCGAACTGCCGCTGGTGACATGGCTGCTTTCCCTGCTGGGACTGGTGCACAAGACCTTTTTGCGGAAGTACCGCCGTCATGCTGTTGTCATCATTGTTATTGCCTCGGCCATCATTACTCCGACCGGTGACCCGTTTACCTTGACAGTAGTGGCGGTGCCGCTTTATCTGCTCTATGAGTTGAGTATCCTGATGATAAAGGATAAAAAGACTGATGATGAAGCGGAAGAAGTGGAGACAGAGGAATGATGGATTGTGAAATAAAGGAATATTTTAGTATATTGCTGGAAGCCTGCCACGTTGAGGAAATCTCCTTGGACGTGGCCTACCGGCAATTGCGCGAGTTGCTGGAGCGTTTGTGCCGTACACAGATGTCCGACGGCAGCTTGCAGATGACAGACCTTTCTGCACGTATCAGTTTCGTGGCTTCGAAGGCCGGACTTTCCACCGTGGAACAGAACCGTCTGCATACCTTCCGGCTGACCTCCAATGCTATTCTGAACCGCCAGGCGGAACCGCAACGTGAACAGTTGTTGCGTGATGCCAAGACACTGGCATTCTTTGTCAAGCGCTTGACGGGGGAGGAGATACCTGCCGAACTTTATCGCCTGCTACCCCGTGCGGATGCCACCTATATAGTGGCACCGCCTGTCAAAGAGCGGATAAAGCGCATGCGCGTCTGTTTTCAGTATGCCGATGATACTTATTTATATGTACTGCCCGTAGACACTGTGGCCGATGAGCCGTTGCGTGTCCGTTATAATGTACCTCAGATTAATGAAGAGTTTGCAGAAACCTGCCGGATTCTGTGGCGGCATGCCCAGGTCAATCTGCTGGATGTTACGGTGGACGAAGTCGGTATACTCACCCCTTCCTTTATTATACTTGAGCCCGATTACTTGATAGACATCAGTTCGCTTGCCGAATGCTTCAAGGATTACGGGCATCATCCTGCCAACTATATTCTGGCACGGCTCCAGTCGCCGGACAATACCCGTCCGTTACTGTTGGGTAATATTGCCAACCTCTTTCTGGACGAATGGATTCATGCCAAGGAAGCGCCCGATTATCTGGCATGCATGAAGAAGGCCTTCCGTTCTTATCCCATCGAGCTGGCAGCATGTGCCGACCTGCGCGACCGGGAGAAGGAAGCCGAATTCTTTTCCGATTGCAAGCGCCATTTCGACAATATCCGCCGGACGGTGACGGAGATATTCCGTGCATCCGGCTATGAGCTCGATAGGACTGATGCTGTGCTGGAACCCTCTTACATCTGTGAAGCATTGGGTTTGCAAGGGCGTTTGGACTACATGCAGCGGGATATGACCTCGTTCATTGAAATGAAGTCCGGTAAGGCGGACGAGTATTCCATCCGTGGTAAAGTGGAGCCTAAAGAAAACAATAAGGTGCAGATGTTGCTCTATCAGGCTGTGCTGGAGTATTCTATGGGAATGGACCATCGACGTGTAAAGGCTTATCTGCTCTATACCCGTTATCCGTTGCTTTATCCGGCGCGTCCTTCGTGGGCAATGGTGCGCCGTGTGATGGATGTGCGTAACCGGATTGTAGCCAATGAATATGGCATCCAGTTACGGAATAGCCCACAGTATACGGCAGAGCGCCTGAAAGACATCCATCCGGATACCTTGAATGAGCGCGGTTTGGACAATACCTTGTGGAAACGCTTCCTTTGCCCCTCCATCGATGCCGTAGCGCAACGCATCCGTTCGCTTTCGTCGTTGGAACAAAGCTATTTTTATACGCTCTATAACTTTATAACCAAGGAACTCTATACCTCCAAATCTGGAGATGTGGATTATGAAGGACGTACCGGTGCTGCCGCCCTCTGGCTTTCCACACTGGCTGAGAAATGTGAGGCAGGTGAAATTCTGTACGATTTGGCTATTTGCGAGAATCATGCGGCAGATGCGCATAAACCGTATTTGTCACTCAGAACGAAGCAAATGGTTGCTTCCCGGCAGGAGCGGGTTCTGCCCAATTTCCGTCAGGGTGATGCGGTGGTTCTTTACGAACGGAATACGGATACCGACAACGTTACCAACAAGATGGTGTTTAAAGGTAATATAGAGCGCATATCCGATAACGAGGTCTGTATCCGTCTTCGTGCCACTCAGCAGAATGCGGGTGTATTGCCTGCTGCTAGCCTTTATGCCATAGAGCACGACTATATGGACACCTCCTTTCGTAGCATGTATCTGGGACTTTCCGCTTTCCTTTCTGCCACTCAAAGACGGCGTGATTTGTTGTTGGGGCAGCGCCCTCCCGAGTTCGATGCTTCTTTGGATACTGGTATTGCGACCGCTCCGGATGATTTTTCGCGGATTATTCTGAAAGCGCAGGCTGCCCGCGACTATTTCCTTTTAATCGGTCCGCCGGGTACCGGCAAGACCTCTCGCGCGCTGCGGGGCATGGTAGAAGCCTTTTACCGGGAGGGGAAACAGATTCTACTGCTTTCGTATACCAATCGTGCTGTAGATGAAATCAGTAAGGCGCTGGCTTCCATTGAGCCTGAAATAGACTTTATCCGTTTAGGCAGTGAGTTGTCTTGCGATGACTCATTCCGCCCGTATCTGATTGAGAATGTGTTGGAACCTTGTGCCACTCGGCGGCAGGTGCAGGAGCGCATTGCCCGTTGCCGTGTTTTTGTCGGTACGGTTGCCACGCTTTCTTCCAAGACCGAACTTTTCCGGTTGAAGACTTTTGATGTAGCGATTGTGGATGAGGCTACCCAAATTTTGGAACCACAACTGCTGGGGTTACTCTGTACCCGCAATCCCGCAGGCGCGGATGCCATCGGCAAATTTATTTTGATAGGTGACCATAAGCAGCTACCCGCAGTGGTCTTGCAGTCGTCCGAGCAGTCGGAAGTGTGTGACGAAGCTTTGCAGGCTATCGGATTGTATAATTTGAAAGATTCCCTTTTCGAACGCCTTTATAGGAATCTCTCCAAGGAAAGTGCCAATCGCCAGGCATCAACCTCTCATTCTTCATCTTTTATCCCTCATCCCTCCTACGACATGCTCTGCCGTCAGGGTCGTATGAATATCGAGGTAGCTTTGTTTCCTAACCGGGCTTTTTACGGTGGTCTGTTGGAACCGGTTGGTCTGCCGCACCAGCAGGGAGAGCTGACTCTTGCTCCTGAGCTGTGTGATTGTGAGTTTGCCGGCTTGCTGACTCGTCGTGTCGCTTTTCTGCCTGCCGCAGTCGAACCGCCGGCACAGTCGGCCAAGATGAACCATTCGGAGGCGCGGATTGTGGCACGGTTGGCAGCGGCTATCTATCGGCAGTATGCAGCTGTTTCCGGTTTCAACCCGGCTGTCACTTTAGGTGTCATCACTCCTTATCGCAGTCAGATAGCCTTGATTAAGAAAGAGATTGCCGCTTTGGGTATTGCTCCTTTGGAGGATATATTGGTAGACACCGTGGAACGCTTCCAAGGTAGCGAACGGGATGTCATTATCTACTCTTTCTGTGTGAACCGGGCTTATCAGTTGAAGTTTCTGGCAAATATGACGGAGGAAAACGGTACTCGGATTGACCGGAAATTGAATGTAGCCCTTACTCGTGCCCGCAAGCAGATGTTTATGACAGGAGTGCCGCAACTATTGAAACTTAATCCTATTTATGCCGAGCTCTTGTCTGTAGTTTGCCATTCGTAACCGTCTTATTTAGTAAATCTTAAATATTTTCTGCTTCTTTATAGAGTTTATTAATAACGCTGTGTGAGATAAACCATTATCTTTGCATCACGTTTTTTTCATAGAGATTTAGATTTAAGGTTAGAAGAATTGTGGAAGTCGTGAGACTTCCCTTTTTTTCATCTTAAATTGTGTTCCATTTACAGTTTTTTGTTTTTGACTGTAATTGAACGAAGAAAAGCCATTTCGTGAGAAAAGGCTTTTTTTGTGCGGAGTTTGCAAGGCATGTAATGCAGTTTGCAAACTCCGCATGATTCTGAATATCTATATAGAGACTTCTGATTAGTCCACTATAATCGGTTTGTACTTCGGAACCAGTGCCTTCATGATGCACCAGCCTATCAGGTAGGACACTGCACATACACAGAAGATGATGAAATATCCGGCAGGCTTGCCCTGGAATCCAAGAAATACCATTTGTGTCTTGTCGGCATAGTCGAACAGCAAACCGGAACTCATGTTGATAAGGAATGAGCTGATACCGCCCGCCATACCTCCGATTCCCACAATGGTGGCAATGGTGCTCTTGGGAAACATATCACCTACCACAGAATAGATGTTGGCCGACCAGGACTGATGGGCAGCGCCTGCAATACCTATGATGATAATCGGGAACCAATAGGCTTGTTCGCCAAATACTTCCTTGTTGCCCAATGGCTGTGCAAACAATGCCAATAGCGGGAACAGTGCAAAGATGAACATGGCCTGCATGCGTGCGGCGTAGGGGTTCTTACCGGTTTTGTTGATAATGATGGTGGGCAATTTCCCGCCATAGACGGACAACATCGTGATGGCATAGAGCACAAAGATAAGCATCTGTGCCGTGGGAGTATCTGAGGAGAATCCGTAAACGTCCGAAATGTATGCGGGTGCCCAGAAGAGGAAGAACCACCATACACCGTCAGTCATGAATTTGCCGAAAAATACAGCCCAGGTTTGCGGATATTTGAAACATTGCAGGAAAGAAATGCTCTTTTCATCCTTGGTTGTCGGAGTAGTCGCCTTTTTATCCTCCTCATTGTCTTTGTCTTGTTCTATATATGCCAGCTCAGCTGCGTTTACGTGTGGATTTTCATCAGGTTTCTTGTACATGAATATCCACAGTCCCATCCAGATGAAACCCAATCCGCCGATAACGATAAAAGCCATTTCCCAGCCGTTGCCCACGCCCATGCGTTGGAAGTAGCGGGCCAGGGTAGGGATACACAATGGGGCTATCAGTGCTCCGATGGTAGAGCCGGCATTGAATATGGAAGTGGAGAAGGCACGGTCTTTCTTTGGAAAATATTCGGCAGTCACCTTGATGGCGGCAGGAAAGTTTCCTGCTTCACCGATGCCCAGTATGATACGGGCGGCAATGAAGTAGTAAACGCTGGTGATGGCTATGGTAGAGGCCAATGCACCGGTAGCGCTAATCATGTTGGCGGCATTTTCAATGCCGAGGGTCATTTCTGTGGCAAGTCCGCAGAGGGCGTGCATACAAGCGCCGATAGACCATACGGCAATGGCCCATAAATACCCTTTTTTCGTTCCCATCCAGTCGATGAAACGTCCGGCAAACAGATTGCCTAAGGCATAGACAATGGAAAAGATAGCTGTGATGTAGCCGTAGTGTGTATCGGTCCAGTGGAATTCGGGGGAGATGAAATCTTTCCAGGTCAATGAAAGAACCTGGCGGTCGAGGTAGTTGACGGTTGTCGCGAAGAATAGCATGGCGCAGATAATCCAACGGTAATTGGTCATCCGCCCTGCGGTGTTTTGAAATGTACTCATGATAATAGATTTATATTTTGATGCAAATGTAGGGGTTTGTGTGTTGTTCGAGGTGTAATATTGAGTAAAAAGGATGTAGAAAATGACAAAAATAGGCATGGATTATTTAAGTCCATGCCTATCGGACGTTGCAGGGCAACTTTATTTCATATCGATGTATTTGATTTCGTCTTTGTCGCTGTATTTCAGGTTTTCACCGCCCATACCCCAGATGAAAGTATAGTTGCTGGTTCCGGCAGCAGCGTGGATGGACCATTCGGGAGAAGTGATGGCTTGTTCGTTGTGCAGCCATATCAAACGTTCTTCCTGCGGTTCGCCCATCAGGTGACAGATAGCGTTGCCGGGTTTCAGGTTGAAGTAGTAGTAAGCTTCCATGCGGCGAGTGTGCGTGTGGGCAGGCATGGTATTCCATACAGAGCCGGGAGCCAGTTCCGTGAGTCCCATCTGCAACTGGTTGGTACCGCCGTCTTTCACTCTTTCCAGTACATCTTTCACAATCAGCTGGTTTACGATACGGTCGTTGCTGTCTTCCATTTTTCCATAATGGTCGGAGATGCCCAGTGCATATTTCTTGGGGTTGGCTTTCTGAAGCTTGGCATCGGTAGTAATCAGCTGAGTAACATAGGGCTTGTAGGCCGGAGCCGAGTTGATGTAGAACTTGGCGGGATTGGTAGCGTCGTTGCTCTTGAAGGTTACTTCCTTATTTCCGCAGCCTACGTAAAGTGCTTCCTTATACTTCATGGGGTATTCCTTACCGTCTACAGTAACCACTCCGTCACCACCGGTATTGATGACACCCAGTTCGCGGCGTTCGAGGAAGTAAGTGATTTCCGGACCCAGTTCACGGAACACTTCCAACTTCAATGTCTTGTTCACCGGCATAGCGCCACCGTAAATCAATCGGTCGTAGAGGGTGTAGGTTACGTTGATTTCATCTGGAGCCATGACTTTGTCCATCATGAATCTGCTGCGTAGAAGTTCCGTGTCATAATGCTTCACGTCCTGCGGATGGCAGGCGGTCTGCACTTTGTAATTCACTTGGGCATTGGCTGCCATGGCAGCTGCTCCCATCATAAATGCAAGTACTAACTTTTTCATAATTTGTTACTATTTAATTTTTAACTTTTAATTTTTGATTGATTTTTGGTATTTGATAATAGCACGACGGTTCATAATCATCAGGAACAATGTGCATAATACAAGGATACCGGAGCCTATCCATTTCAACGAGTAGGTTAGGTGGAAAATGACCCAAGCGAAGGGGCTGGATGCAAAATCCAGTGCGCCGCCTTCAAATCCGGCAGGGATATTCACGGCAGCATCTTGTGTCTTCTCGTATACATCGTGGGCTGCTTGTGTGAAATAGGGGGCGAGGTCTGTTACGAAATAAAGACCGATGGTCAGTACAACGAGTCCGATGATGAATGTCTTTACTACATTTCCTTTCGTGATGGGCAGTACCAGCGGGAAGAGGTAGAACATTCCGGCCAGCGACGCCAAAGGCAGGAACTGGTTACCCGGCAGGATGACAGCCAGCAGTATGGTTACGGGAATCAGCAGCAGGGAAACCACCAGCGTTGCAGGATGGCCGATAACCAATGCGGGGCTCATACCGATGTTCAAGCCGACAGCACCTTTGAATTTCTTGGCAATCAGTTCGCGGGTCGCATCGGAAATAGGCTTCAAGCCTTCGATGAACAAAGCGGTGATACGCGGAATCAGCTCCATTACGGCGCCCATCTTGATACCCAAACCTAATATATAAGGTATCTTGTCTACCAGTTCCTGACCGTTCTTGCAAGACAAGGCACCGATACCGCAACCGACCAGAATACCCAGGAATAAAGGCTCACCCAGCAAGCCGAATTTCTTCTTCATGCCTTCCGCATCGATGTTCAATTTGTCAAAACCGGGGATTTTGTCCAATGCTTTATTGATGACTACGGCAAATGGAACGAAACCTGCGCAGAAAGGCTGGGGAATGGAGATACCCTCCATCTTGTCGTAGAATCCCTGGAATTTGTCGGCGGTATAGTCGGCCATAATCAGGGTAATGATGTAGCAGATGATAGCGGCGAAGAAGCCCCACCAGATATTGTCGCTGGCAAAATAAACGACTGCGCCGATAAATGCGAAATGCCAGTAGTTCCAAAGGTCGATATTGACCGTACGGGTCGTTTTCGTTAATAACATCAGAAGATTTACTCCCAAACATACCGGAATGATGAATGCACCCACCGATGTGTTATAGGCTACAGCCGCAGCTGCAGGCCATCCCATATCGAATACTTTCAACTGAAGACCGTAAATTTCAACGACTTGGCTCAGAGCAGGACCGAGGCTGCTGGTCAACAACGCAGTGACAACTGACAGACCAACGAAACCGACACCTACCAGCAGACCGCTCTTTAGCGCCTTACTGAATTTAATGCCGATGCATACTCCCAAAATTGTAAAGATTATAGGCATCATCACTGCTGCTCCTAAGCCGATGATATAGCCGAAAACTTGTTCCATTCTCTTGTGATTTAATTAGGTAATTGAGTTTGTTTTTGCAATAGTATGAATTAAAAACCGGGTCAAAAATAAGACCTTTTCTCAATTAATCAAACTCGAAAAGCATAATTATTTAGTAAATGGGACAATTTTGGACGAAATTGGTCGTTATCGTGCACAAAATTGCTCGTTTTCGTACACGAAAACCAAATAGTACACTCTCTGCATTGAAAAGTATACATAGGAAAAACAACAATTTTGGGTGGAGTGAACTTTAATCCAGTTTACTGTGTTATTATAAGACATTGAAACAAACCGGACTATAATGATATATTTGTTTTTTTTATTGGCAATAGGACTATTGGTCGGATGGAGCTTATGGAAAGCTCCATCCGATATTGATTTATGGGGAAAAGATTTAGAGGATTGATAGTTATATTGGTTATATTCTGAAAATTTAACTATATTAGCGCCCGAAAAGCATAAATATGGCGCTAAATCTGATAAAAAAGGATGAGTCTCGTTCTGTTGTAAGCATTAAGCTGGATGAGCAAGAGTTTCATAATATTTTTAAGGAATATTATGCGGCGCTTTGTTCTTTTGCGTTCCAATACATGGAGGATGCGGATATGTCAGCAGATATAGTACAAGACGTATTTGCCAAGTTGTGGCAGATAAGAGACGATTTCTTTTATCTTCATCAGGTGAAAGCTTTTCTTTATACGGCCGTACGTAACCATGCCTTGAACGAACTTGAGCATTCGAAGGTAGCTCATGAATACGAGCAAAAGATTATAGCCAAAAAAGCAGATGCTTTTTTTCGTGATGCGATTGTGGAAGAAGAGACTTTCCGGATTCTGTCAGAAGCTATAGAGAAACTTCCTACCCAAATGAGAGCCATCATGCAGTTGGCTTTGGAAGGTAAAAAGAATGCAGAAATAGCAGAGCGTCTCAATGTCTCTCCCGAAACGGTACATACTCTTAAAAAAGTGGCTTATAAAAAGCTTCGTGCATTCCTTACCGATTATTATTATTGCCTTCTGTTATTTATCTAAAAGCACATTTTTTTCTATTTTTTCAAAAAAAAATCTTTATCGATTCACCATGTTTTTATTTTGGCTTGTATTATCATTAAAGATAGACTAAAACATGCCAAATTATGATAAAAGAGTACTTTCATATAGCTCATCTTATTTCCAGGCACCTATCCGGTGAAGTAACACCGGAAGAAAACCGTTTTTTGGATAAATGGCGCAAAGAGAGCAAAAGCCATGAGCAGCTTTTCCAAAAGATTTGTAGTGATGAATATTATGCACAGCACGAAATTCGTAAAATGGAGTTTGATTCGCAAGCTGGATGGAAAGGTGTCGAAACACGTATCAAGAGGATGGAGCTCAGAAGGAGACATTTGAAACTGTTACGGTACGTTGCTCTTTTTATTGCACCGGTGCTGATATTGGTTTTTGCACTTCAGGATATTTCTGTACCCCATGTCATGGATGGCAATCAATTATTGGCTGCCCAGCAAATACTGCCGGGTGGAGCCAAAGCTATTCTTACATTGGATAATGGGGAAACGGTTTATCTGGATGAGAATGCCGATGGGCGGCAGTTGCAGTTGGCTGGTAAACAAATACAGATAGATTCGACGACCTTGAACTACAGCGCTGCAGACGGGCAGGTTGGGCAGTCTGCTTTGGCATATAATAAAATTGAAGTGCCTCAAGGCGGTGAGTATACACTTGTTCTGAATGATGGTACAAAAGTACATCTGAATTCAATGAGCAGTCTACGTTTTCCGCTTACTTTCGAAGCTGGGAAGCGGGAAGTGGAATTGGCGGGAGAAGCTTATTTTGAAGTAAATAAGACCGGTCATCCCTTCATTGTATCGACTCAAGGTATGCAGATTGAGGTGTTGGGGACAACTTTCAATATTTCGGCCTATCCGGGTGAAGAATATCAGGCGACTCTTGTCAGTGGTTCTGTTAAGGTGGACACCGGGGAGGGACAGAGCCTTGTCTTAAAACCTTCACAGCAGGCATCATTAATTCCCGGGAGCGGGAATATACAAGTGCGTACAGTAGATACTGCCTTCTATACATCATGGGTGAAGGGAAAAATTAATTTTAAAGATCAACGGCTGGAAGATATTATGAGAACCCTTTCAAGGTGGTATAATATTGAAGTGGACTATTCAGACGAAGCGTTAAAGAACCTGCGTTTCGGTTGCTATGTGAACCGTTATGAGGAAATAGCTCCTTTCCTTGAGTTACTGGAAGCGACGGAAAACATACATGTCAAAATCAACGGTAAAACTATTATATTCTATAAATAACCATTTAATAATTTAATTATGACTAAGGAACAGAGCTACACCAGGTTTTGGGAAGGTAGTAAACGTATGTGGATTACATTCCTGTTTTTCAGTTTCATTATGATTGGTTTTGTGCAGGCCGCCAATACGGCGTTTGCCCAGACAACAGTTACTGTAAATGTGCAGGACGCCACTTTAAGTGACGTGTTATGGGAAATTCAACGCCAGACGGATTTTACTTTCATTTATAGTACAAATGACGTAAAGAATGTCAAGGTACGTAATTTGAGGGTCACGAATGGAAAAATCGCAGCAGTGCTGGATGAATGTCTTAAGAATAGCGGATTGGCTTATGTTGTAAAAGACGGGGCCATTGCTATCCGTCCAGCCAATGAAGTGAATGCTGTGAAGGCAGTAGAACAAGCTAATGTTATTTCCGGAACAGTGGTGGATGAGACCGGTGAGCCCGTCATTGGAGCCAATGTTTTGGTCAAAGGTACTACAAACGGCCAGATTACCGATTTGAATGGAGGTTTCTCTATCAAGGTGGAGCATGCATCGGCTACCTTGCTTGTCTCTTATGTCGGCTATGTTCGTCAGGAAGTGAAAGCTACTTCGGGTAAGATATTGAAGATTGTATTGGTGCCGGATGCAAATATGATGGAAGAGGTGGTTGTAACCGGTTACGGTACATTCAAGAAATCTGCTTATGCAGGTTCGGCTGCCAGTGTGAAGAATGAAAAGATTGCCGATGTGCCTTCCGTTTCTTTCCAGGATTTGTTGCAGGGAAATGCTACGGGTGTACAGTTTACTTCTGCTTCCGGCCAGCCGGGTTCTTCAGCTTCTTTGAGTATTCGTGGTATGGGCTCTTTCAATGCCTCCAACTCTCCGCTGTATGTTATTGATGGAGTGCCCGTTACTTCCGGTTCGATAAACTCCATCAGTTCGGATGGTGGTCTGGATGCCATGTCAACCGTCAACACTTCGGATATTGAGAATATTACGATTATCAAGGATGCCGCTGCTGCATCACTCTACGGTTCGCGCGCTGCGAATGGTGTGGTTCTGATTACGACGAAGAAAGGTAAAACCGGTAAGGCTTCTATCAGTTTGAAAGCCGATTGGGGATTCAGTGACTTTGCTATGGATTATCGTCCTACTTTAAGCGGAGCAGAACGTCGCGAATACATATACAATGGTATGGTGCTTGGACAACAGCGCAGCGGCAAATCGGATGCGGATGCCATAGCTTATGCTGATAAGAATATCGACAAATATGCTCCGGTTCCCTGGTGCGGCTATACGGATTGGGGAGATTATCTGTTCAAGAAAGGAAACCATTCCAGTTATGAGGCTTCCATATCCGGAGGAACCGACAAATTCAAATACTATTCTTCATTGTCCTATCTCAACCAAGAGGGTATTGTAAAAACATCGGGTCTGGAAAGAATTACCGGACGTTTGAATGTTGATTTTCAGGCTACGGATAAATTGAAATTCGGTGCCAACATCATGTTTACCAATCTGAATCAGGATGTATATAGTGAAGGAACCGGTTATACAGCTCCTTTCTATTCCAGCGTAAGCAAATTGACGCCTTCAGATCCGGTTTACAATGAGGATGGAAGCTATAACCAGGACTTGATTTCGTTGTCAAGAAGAAATCCCGTTCTTGCCCAGGAGTACAATTACCAGCGTGAGTATGTTACCCGTATGTTCAATACGATTAATGCCGAATATGAATTTATCAAGGACTTGAAGTTAAAGTCTATTTTGAGCTATGACTATAACATCAGTAAGGGTAAGGAATGGAAAGACTCCCGTACCTCCGACGGTGAGAAGAATAATGGTGGAGCCGAAAAGGCATATAGTGAATATAACAAGTTGGTATGGTCAAACCAGTTGACTTACAAGACTACTATCCAAAAGGACCACAATTTAGATGCCCTTGTCGGATATGAAATCGATTCCAAGTACAATGATTTCTTGTCGGGATATGCTACTAACTTCCTGACTCCGATAAAGAATGACATTGCCAACGGGCAGACTTTGGAGAGCATAGATGGTTCTTCCAAGAGGTCAAGAATGGTTTCTTACATCACCCGTCTCAACTATGACTACAAGAACAAGTATTATCTGGGTGGGAGCTATCGTATGGATGGCAGTTCACGCTTGCACAGAGATAATCGCTGGGGAAGTTTCTGGTCTGTTTCAGGAGCATGGCGTATTATCGAAGAGGATTTCATGAAACCCACGTCCAAATGGCTGACCGATTTGAAACTCCGTGCATCCTACGGTGTGAATGGTACGTTGCCCTCCGACTTATACGGCTATATGGGCTTGACGAGCCTTAGTGGCGGCTATATGGAGAATCCCGCATTGATTCAGTCGCAGATTGAAAATAGGGATTTGGAATGGGAAACGAATTACAACTTGAATATCGGTCTGGACTTCGGCTTCTTCAGCCGTTTGAACTTCACTTTGGAGTACTATACCCGTACCACTAAGAACCTTTTGATGGACTGTCCCGTATCTATGACTACCGGTTTCAGTTCCTATCTGATGAATATCGGTGAGGTGAAGAACCAGGGTGTGGAATTGGAAATCAATTCCAAGAACATTGTGTCCAAAGACTTTGACTGGTCTACCTCTTTCACCCTTTCGCACAACAAGAATAAGATTGTGAAACTGGACGGCGAACAGACCCAGATTATCAGCGGCTCGCAGATTCACATGATTGGCAAGTCCTACCGTACATTCTACATGATAGAATTTGCCGGAATCAACCCCGAGACCGGTGCACCTCAGTTCTATACCAACGACGTGGACGAGAATGGAAACTATATCAAGGAAATCACAGAGAATAACAAGGATGCCAAAGCCATTCCTCTGAAGAAACATGCCGAGCCCAATGTGACCGGTGGTCTCTCTAATACTTTGCGTTACAAGTGGTTCGATTTGAGCTTCATGTTCTCTTATCAGTTCGGTGCTTATGGATATGATAACTGGGCACAGAAAACAGAACATGGCGGCAAGGACTTTACTCTTAATATTCCGGCCTATTATCGTGACAATTGGAAGCAACCGGGAGATATCAGTAAATATGAAGTGTTTATAGAGAAGCCGGCGGTAGCCATGAATGGCGTTACCACTACCCGCCGCTTGCACAGCACGGACTTTATCCGTCTGAAAACGTTGACTTTCGGTGTGACCGTTCCTAAAACATGGACCCGGAAAATCGGCGTAAACAGCCTGCGCCTTTACGCATCTGCCAACAACTTGTGGACTTGGGCCGCTTACGATTTCTATGATCCGGAATCAGTCAGTGCTGGTACAGCCGGCTGGGGAACACCTCCTTTGAAAACAGTAACTTTCGGTCTTAATTTGAATTTCTAACCTCATAATAAAGAAACACAATGAAAGCATTAAAATATATGATGATGGGGATGTTGGTCAGCCTGACCGCCTCCTGTGGCAATGACTGGCTTGATGTTGAATCCAGTACAAAGATTCCGACTGAAACCGCCATACAGAATCTGGATGATGTGGAATATAGCTTGAACGGTATCTACGACGTGATGCGCAGTACCAACTATTACTCGGGCCGTATGATTTATTACGGAGACGTGACGGGTGACGATACGCAGTCCATAAAGACCGGAAAGCGTACCACCAGCTACTATATGCTGGACTATACAAAGGATTCCGGTCCGTCTTCCCACTGGTCTTATGCCTATAAGATTATCCAGAATTGTAATATCATTTTGTCTCAAATAGACGGATTGGATGTCAGTGAGGATGATACGGAATACTTCAACGACCTGAAAGGCCAGACCTTGGCTCTCCGTGGATTTGCCTTGTTCGACCTGACCCGTTTCTTCGGCTATCCGTATGCCAAGGATGGAGGAGCTTCTTTGGGAGTGCCTATTGTGACCGAAGTATCCAATACGGAAAACAAGCCGTCGCGCAATACCGTTGCCCAGTGTTATGAGGCAATCATCAAGGATTTGAAGGAAGGTGCTGACCTGCTGGATGAAGAATTCAACAAGGGTAAGATTAATAAGTGGGCGGCAATGCTGTTGCTGAGTAGAGCCTATTTGTATATGGAAGATAATCAGAATGCCTTGATTACGGCTGAAGCTGCCATTGCGGGAGCGGAAAAGAATAAGTACCGTTTGTGGACCAATGATGAGTATGGCACGATATGGGGAACTGATTTTGCCTCTTCCGATCCGGGAGAAGTCTTGTTTGAGTTGGTGAATCTGACAGTGGACGGCGTTGGCAAAGAAAGTGTGGCTTACCTTTGTTGGCAGGCGGGTTATGATGATTATTGCCTGACCAGTTCTTTCTATGAACTGATGCAGGAAGATCCGGATGATGTCAGGAATCAGGCATATACGGTTGTTCCTAAGACAAAGAGAGCTTACATAGCCAAGTATCAGCCGCAAAGCGGCAAGGCTGTGGAAGATTCCAATATTCCAGTACTTCGTCTGTCCGAACTTTATCTGATTGCTGCCGAAGCGGCTGTAAAGCTCAATAACAATGACAAGGCTGTAAAGTATCTGGATGCTATTGTCAGCCGTGCCAATCCGGAAAAGACCGTGCAGGGTAAGACGGTGACGTTGGATGATGTTCTGTTGGAACGCCGTAAAGAGTTGTTCGGTGAAGGACACCGTTTCTTCGACGCCCTTCGTAATCATCAGACTATCGTGCGCAAGGAGTCGACCAAGGAATTTCCGGAAATAGCCGAGACTTCACATCTGAAGATGGTGGATGAGAGCGTATCTTTTGATTGGAACTATTATCGTGTAGTATTGCCCATTCCTAAGGCAGAGATGAATTCCAATCCGAATATGCAGCAGAATCCGACTTATGGTGATTAATTCCAAAAAAGCGAGAATATGAAGTATCAGACTACTATTGTAAAGTCTTTTTTTACTGTATTTATTCTAACCTTCATCAGTTCCGGCCTAAGTGCCGGAACTCTTGGTTTAGACGGTAAGAAGAAGGATAAGGAGAAGAAGGAGGAATTGTCGGCAGACGGACCTTATGTGATTTATGAACCGGACGGAAAGGTGCGCGTCATAAGCGTTACAGCCCAAGGGCAGATAGAAGATACGACTTATACAGTACTTCCTCAGGATTTCACCCTTCATGTCACGGACCACAAAGGGCGTTATCCGTTTGATGTGAAGCTGCATCCGGTCAAACGTCCGGAATGGCAATACAGACAACCGGATAAAGTGTTTGTGATGTCTGACCCCCATGGCAAGCTGAATTGCGTGATGAGCTTGCTGCGGGGCAACAATGTCATTGATAAAGACTACCATTGGAGTTTTGGAACCAACCATCTGGTGGTTATCGGTGATATATTTGACCGTGGCAAAGATGTGCCGCAGATATTTTGGCTGTTCTATAAATTGGAGAAGGAGGCGGCGGATGCAGGTGGTCATGTCTCGTTTCTGTTGGGTAACCATGAACCGCTTGTGACGGCAAATGATTTGCGTTATACCAAAGAAAAGTACAAGACATTGGCCCGAAAACTGGGTATGGATTATCCGGCATTGTTCGGTCCGGACACAGAACTTGGCAAATGGCTTGGTACCCGTAATACGATGCAGACCATCGGACCTAATCTGTATGTGCATGCAGGTTTGGGAAAGGAGTTTTATGACCGTGACTTGAATATTCCCACAGTGAATGAGGAAATGAGCCGTGCATTGTTCATGAGCAAGAAGGAACGTAAGGCTCTATCGCCTCTCACGGCTTTCCTATATGGTAATAGCGGCCCTATCTGGTATCGTGGATTGGTACGGACAGATGCAAAATACCATCCATTGGCACAAGACTCCCTGCAACTGATGTTGAAACGTTATGACGTCGAACATATCATTGTGGGGCATACCATCTTTAAGGACATTTCCACTTTCTATGATGGACGGGTGATTGGAGTGAATGTGGATAACGAGGAAAACCGAAAGAAGAAACGTGGGCGCGCTTTACTGATTGACGGGAATACCTATCTTGTGGTGGGAGATAAAGGAACGATGCGGAAATTGTTCTGAGGCTGTTTTCTTTCTGATTATTTTTTAGGCGTGGAAGTATGTGGATTTCACGGAGAGACAAAGAAAAACTCCGCGTTTTTCGCGTAATCCGCGCCTAAAAAATATCATAATGTAAATATGCGCTCTCGGATAGCCGGGGGAGGGAGTGCCCTCTCAAAGATCGGCGATAACGGCAATGTCCGTAGCATTGTCTACGATATGTGCCGGATGAAACTCTTCCAGTTCTGTGCGGGGACGGAATCCCCAGGTGACTCCGCAGGCAGTGACTCCGGCATTGGCGGCCGTCTGCATATCCACTCCGGAGTCTCCCACATATAGCACGTCTTCACGGGATATCCGGGTGATGTCCAGAATGTCATGCACCACTGTCGGGTCGGGCTTCACGTTGACCCCTTCCCGTTGTCCGAAGACGGCGGTAAAACGTATGTGGGGGAAATAGTGTGAAATCAGTTTCACGGTAGCCGATTGATATTTGTTGGAAGCCACTGCCAATATCATCCCTTTCTCCTGCAACTGTTCCAGCAGTTCGGGGATGCCGGGGTAAGGGCGGCTTTTATCAGCATTGTGCACGTCATAATAAGGCACAAACTCCTTGCGGACGCGCAGGACGTTTTCTTCGCTCTTTTCCCCTTTCGGGAGGGCGCGCTCGAACAGTTTGTTGATTCCGTTGCCAACCATGAAGTTATAGTCCGATTCCGGGTGAGTGGGATAGCCGAGCGCTTGCAGGGCATGGTTTGTACTTTGTGCCAAATCGGCTATTGTATTCAGTAAAGTTCCGTCCAGGTCAAATATAATCAACTTCTTCATTGCTTTCTCTATTTTTTAGTTTGCTGCAAATATAGGGCTTTTTGCGCTCATGTTCAAATGCTGTCTCGGGTTTCATCAGGTATTTGCAGAATAGGAAGCCCTGGGCTGATAATCAGTGCATTATTACTGCATTCCTGCTGCATGCGTTTTGCAGTAGTACTGCAGATGGAGTGCAGCGTTACTGCAAATATGTTTGCAGTGATACTGCAACTGCTTTGCAGCGTGACTGCAACTGTATTGCAGTGGCACTGCACAAGCGTTGCAGTAGTTTTGCAGTGGGTGATCGGTGTATTTTTTGCCCTTCTTCCCTTTTCTTTGCACACTTTCGGGCTTTTTATGCAAAAACTTCCTATCTTTGCAGCCGAATTTTACTAAAAATAGGTATGAGTTACAATTTGTTGAAAGGAAAAAGAGGCATTATTTTCGGTGCTCTGAATGAGCAGTCCATTGCCTGGAAAGTAGCAGAAAAAGCAGTAGAAGAAGGTGCAGCCATCACTTTGTCGAATACGCCGGTTGCCGTCCGTATGGGCGAAGTGTCCGCTCTTTCGGAGAAACTGAACTGCGAGGTGATTCCCGCAGATGCTACAAGTGTAGAAGATTTGGAAAATGTATTCAAACGCTCTATGGAAGTATTGGGTGGCCCGGTTGACTTCGTGCTGCACTCCATTGGCATGTCTCCCAATGTGCGTAAGAAACGTACATATGATGATTTGGATTACGATATGTTGGAAAAGACGCTGGATATTTCCGCTGTCTCTTTCCACAAGATGATACAAGCTGCCAAGAAGCTCAACGCCATTGCCGACTACGGTTCAATCCTGGCTCTGAGTTATGTGGCTGCGCAACGTACGTTCTACGGTTACAACGATATGGCAGATGCCAAGGCACTGCTGGAATCCATCGCCCGCAGTTTCGGTTACATCTACGGACGCGAACACCATGTACGTGTCAACACCATTTCCCAGTCTCCTACGATGACCACTGCCGGTTCCGGTGTGAAGGGTATGGACAAGCTGTTCGACTTCGCCAACCGCATGTCTCCTCTGGGCAATGCTTCTGCCGACGAGTGTGCAGACTACTGTATCGTGATGTTTTCCGACCTCACCCGCAAGGTCACTATGCAGAACTTGTTCCACGATGGAGGTTTCTCCAGCGTAGGTATGAGTCTTCGCGCCATGGCTACTTACGAGAAGGGACTGGATGAGTATAAGGACGAAAACGGAAATATCATCTACGGCTAATGGAACTCGCACTTTATCTTTTGCCGGTCACCTTGGGCGATACGCCCATTGAAACGGTGTTGCCTCCTTATAACAAGGAGATAATACTGGGAATCCGCCATTTCATCGTGGAGGATGTGCGTTCGGCACGCCGGTTTCTGAAGAAGGTGGACAAGGGAATAGATATTGATGCGCTGACATTCTATACGTTGAACAAGCATACGTCGCCCGAAGACATCTCCGGCTATCTGAAGCCGCTGGTGGAGGGGCAGCCGATGGGCGTAATCTCCGAAGCCGGTTGTCCGGCTGTGGCCGACCCGGGAGCGGACGTAGTGGCTATTGCACAACGGAAAAACTTAAGAGTGGTCCCCTTGGTGGGACCCTCTTCCATTATCCTCTCTGTCATGGGTTCCGGCTTCAACGGACAGAGCTTTGCCTTCCACGGTTATCTTCCCATAGAACCGGCAGAGCGTGCCAAAAAGCTGAAAATGCTGGAACAACGCGTCTACAATGAACACCAGACCCAACTTTTCATTGAAACGCCTTACCGCAATAATAAGATGATAGAGGATATTCTTCATAACTGCCGTCCGCAGACCAAGCTCTGCATTGCGGCGAACATTACTTGTGAAGGGGAGTATATCAAAACCAAGACAGTGAGGGAGTGGCAGGGCAAGACCCCCGACCTTTCTAAGATTCCTTGTATTTTTCTCTTGTATAAATAATAGCTTCCAGGTGCTCGAATTCATATTCCAGGCAACTGCTGAAGAAGTTCCGTCCCAGGTTGTGTTCTATTTGCTGGAACGTCCATAGTTTTCCGCCCTTGAAATTCTTATTGCATAAGATGGAGTCATCGTCCAGGTCTAGCGTGAAGAGATAGACCAGGCGGTTGGTGGCTTCATTCTCAAAATGATACATGAAGTTGAAGTGCAAATGGTCTAATGGGGCGGTGGGAAGCGTTTGCCGTAAAATTCTGTGTGCACCTTGTTCCAATGTTTCTCCATATATCAGGTAACCCTCCATCAGCAAGTCGATTTTGTCTTTCTCGAAAACGTTGCATTTGGGGCGGGGGAGGAGAAACAGCATGCCGTGTGAGGCAACGGCAATCCGGATGACCGGATTGATATAGTCGTTTTTCCGGTTGATGGCTTCTGAGGCGATGGCTTTCCCCATGACATCTCCTTTGGTGTTGACTATCGGTACGAAAACCGTGTGGTTCATCACTATATTGAAATAGAAGATACCGAACTGGTTGAACAGAATGCCTGAAATGAAGACGAGGGGGGGAGCTACATGGAATAGAATATAGCGTGTGGTGCTTCCCAAAGGATGGCTGATTAAAATAGCAAGGAAGATAATCAGAAAATGCAGCAGGCTTATGATAAGGATCACGCGTGCGGATACGATGGCGGCTTCTGCCCCTTGTGCAAAAAGCTGCTTACAGCATTTCTGTGTCTGGGACATGTGGTAGTCCAGAAATCTTCTCCTATTGAGGTAGATGATGAACGGGGGGATGATGGCGCTGATTTCCAGCGTGAACGGAAGCATGAAACGGGGACAATAGTTTACGAGGAATAGGGTTGTTATCGATAATAGCAGTAACATTCCGGTAGTACAGTAAAGTATGATTTGCGGAACATGCGTTCCTCTATGCCTCACCGAATAGATGCTAAACAAGAGTCCTACACCTGCACCGATGTAGATGGACATGTCCTGCGTTATAAACTCGCATAATATGATGGATATTATAACGGGGATGAATCCCAGCGACATATTGAATCTTGATGATAGAATTCTTTGATGGCTCATTATCCGTATTATGATTTTGTCGTTTACATCATAACAACTGGGAAATTTAAATGTTTCCTATTTTACTTCTTTTTTGTATAAAATGGATCTGTTTTTCCGCATGATAAGAGGAGCGTACCAATGGAGCGCTTTCCACTTGCTGAAACCCTTTTTCCAATCCTTTCTCTCTGTAGAGTGCAAATTGTTTGGGAGTAATATATGCTGCTACCGGATAATGTTTGTGTGTGGGTTGAAGGTATTGCCCTATGGTCAGTATGTGGCAGCCCACCCGGCGAAGGTCGTCCATCAGTTCTTCCACTTCTTCCGGAGTCTCGCCCAATCCCACCATAATGCCGGACTTGGTGGTAGTATTGCTTTCTGCAATTTGCCGCAACACTTCCAGGCTTGTTTCATACTTGGCGGCACTGCGTACGAGGGGGCTGATACGACGGACAGTCTCCATGTTGTGCGAAATGATTTCCGGTTGTGCATCGATGACTTGTGCCACGAGTTCCTTTCTTCCCTGGAAGTCGGGAATCAGCACTTCGACGGTGGTGTCAGGGTTGAGCCGCTTGATTTCCCGGATGGTACGTACCCAGTGCGACGCGCCTAAGTCGGGCAGGTCGTCACGGTCTACGGAGGTGACGACTGCATGGGAGAGTTTCATCAAGGCAATGGACTCTGCCACATGTGTAGGCTCATCGGCATCCAGTGGCAAGGGCTTCCCGCTTGCCGTGTTGCAGAACTTACAGCACCGGGTGCAGATATTTCCCCCAATCATGAAGGTTGCGGTGCCTTTCCCCCAACATTCCCCCATATTGGGGCAACGGCCGCTGCTACAGATGGTATGTAGGCAATGCGATTCGACAATGCGTTTGGTCTCGGTATAGCGCTCGTTGGCACCGATGCTTATTTTGAGCCACTCAGGCTTACGTACTCTTTCGGGCATTATTTCAATTCTTTGTTGAAGAAGTTGGTCAACCGCGTGTATAGGTGTAACCGGGTATTTCCTCCGTAGATACTGTGGTTGCGGTTGGTGTAAACCTGCATATCGAACTGTTTGCCGAGTTGTACCAGTTGTTCGGCATATTCGGCACAGTTCTGGAAGTGTACATTGTCGTCTGCCATGCCGTGTACCAGCAGCAGGTTGCCGTGAAGCTTGTCGGCACGGGTAAAGGTGGAACTGGCCTTATAGCCTTCGGCGTTTTCTTTCGGTGTGCGCATAAAGCGTTCGCCATAAACGGTGTCGTAGTAGTTCCAGTCGGTAACGGCAGCTACGGCTACTCCGGCCTTGAATACCGGTGTTCCTTCACTCATACTCATAATGGTCATGTATCCACCGTAACTCCATCCCCAGATTCCGATGCGGTTTTTGTCCACATAAGGCTGGTTGCCCATGTAGAGGGCGGTTTCCACCTGGTCTTTGGCTTCCTTGATACCCAGGTTCAGATAGGTGCATTTGGCGAATTCGGCACCCCGTCCTCCGGTGCCACGCCCGTCTACGCAAACCACGATATAGCCTTGTGATGCCATGTAGGTTTCCCAGCTTACACTGAACTTGTCAAGCACTTGCTGTGAACCGGGGCCGCTGTACTGGTACATCAGTACCGGGTATTTCTTGCCGGCAGAGAAGTCGGCAGGTTTCATCATCCAGCCATTCAATGTGGTTCCGTCGGAAGTCTGGAAAGTGAAGAATTCCTTCCGTGGCATGTCATAGCCGCTGATATCCTGCTTCAATGCCGCATTGTCCATCAAGGTGGCAAGAGTCTTGCCCGTATTGTCGTTCAGCGTAATGACGGTCGGAGTGTCCAGATTGGAATAACGGTTCATATAGTACTTCATGTTCGCACTGAACTGCGCACTGTTTGTTCCGGCTTGTGACGATAGCCTGGTCTTTTTACCTTTCCGGTCAATCTTGTAGATGGCACTGCGCATGGGGCTTTCCTCGTTGCTGCTGAAGTAGAAGCTTCCTTCTTCGGGATCATAACCCAGGAACTCCTGCACTTCATATGGTCCGGCTGTCACTTGTTTCAGCAGATTGCCACCTATGCTATACCAGTACAGATGGTTGTATCCGCTCTTTTCGCTGACAAAGCTGAAATTTTCCGGATAGAAGACGATGTTGTCGAATACATTCTCGCGGATATAGGTATCGCTTTCATCACGCAGAGCCAGTTTGGCTACCGTGCTGCGAGGGTCGGCAAAGTATAGGTCGAACCGGTTCTGATGGCGGTTCAGTGTCATGACGGCAAGCTTGTTGGGGTCTTGGGTAAAGCGGATGCGGGGAATATAGCCGTCTGCATCTACCGGCACGTTTATCTTGCGGGTCACTTTCGACTTGATATCGAAGGTGTGTACGGACACTTTGGAATTTACTTCTCCCGTTTTAGGATATTTGTAAGTATACTCTCCCGGATACTTCTCGAAAGGGGTGAAGTGGGGGGCTTGTCCGGCAAAAAGAGGGAAAGAGTAGGAGGGAACATCTTTCTCGTCGAAGCGGATGAAAGCCAGCATCTGGCTGTCGGCACTGAATTCCAGCGCACGGTTGAAGGAGAACTCCTCTTCGTAAACCCAGTCGGGGATGCCGTTCAGCACCTCGTTCTGTTTCCCGTCTTCCGTCACCTGGCTTTCGCTGTTGCCGTAGAGCAGTTTTACAAGGAAGATGTTGTTGTCGCGTACGAAAGCCACCTGATTGCCGTCCGGTGAAAATACGGGCACCTGTTGCGGGCCGCCGTCCGAAAGCTTTTCCACAATGTTGTTGATTTTACCGTCCAGATTGCGCTTTAGGCTGTAGATGTAATGCACAGCCGTATAGGAATGACGGTAGATGGGAGTTGTTTCGGTGGCAATGAGCAGCTTACTGCCGTCCGGAGCAAAGCTGTAGCTGTCGAATGTCTTGAACGTGCATTCGCGTGCGGTAGCGGCATCAAACAGCACTTCCACGGGTTTTCCCGTTTTGAAGGAGTACTTGATGATTTGTGTCCTGTCCGCATTCATCTGCGAATAATGTTCCCCGTCTCCCGGGATGGGGATAACGCCGGAAATATTCTTCGGAGTGAACTTGCCCGATACGATTTCTTTCAAATCGAGTGCCTTGCCACTTTGGGCGAAACCTGCCAGCGTACAGAGGCAGAGGAGAAGTGCGATGCTTATCTGTTTCATATCTATCTTTTATGCTTATCTGTTTCCCTATTTTTTCTGGGGAACAAATATACAACAAAGGGAAGATTTATCGAAGCAGTGGGCCGATTTTATTCTTTTTGAACAGAAAAAGCCCGTCCTGCTCCTTGGGGGCGAAGCAGGGACGGGCCTCCGTCACTCATGGATGATGATTGGATGAGATGATGATTGGAATATCTTTCGTTACAAGCACTTGACTTTTCTTTGATATTCTGCAATGGCTGCATCCAGTCGTTCGTGGGCGGTTGTGTCACCCGGAACGTTGTGCGACGGATGGATGTACAAGTGTACGCCACGGTCGGCAAGGATTTCGGCAACGGTAGTGATGGTCATCCATACCATGGTGACGAAACTCAATGTAGACAACGGACCTACCTTGTCGAAGTGGTTCTTCAAAGGTACGGAGGCGTCTACCAGGGGAACGCAGGAATCCACTACGATATCTGCCAACTGGAAGAGGTTCTTTCCGCTGGAGTGACGGCTGGCCTTGTCGCCCGTTTCGCTGGCCGAACCGTATACGATAACTTTCATGCCGCGCTTCTTGGCTTCCAATGCCATGTCTATATTGACGGCATTGATACCGGTATGTGAGAAAATCCACATACAGTCTTTGGAATCAAAATCATAGTTCTTCATGATTTCCTGGCCGTAGCCTTCTGCCCGTTCCAGGAAGAGGAACTGGTGAATACCCATCTGGCCGATAATCTGCGTGAAGAATGTCAGAGGCAATTCGCAAAGCGGGTGGAATCCTACAAAGCTGCCGATACGCGGATACATTTCTTCTACGGGAATTGTTGCGTGGCCGCAACCAAACGTGTGGACCCAACGACCGGCTTCGATGGAATCTGCCATAACAGTGGCTGCTTTTTTGATGTTTTCCAACTGGGTAGCCTCCAGTTTTTCCATAATGCCATGGGCATTCTTTAACCATTCGAGTGCTAACATAACTTTTTTGTTTTTTAAGAAGTTAATAAATTTATTTGAGTGAGCGTTTATACAAAAGGAGCATGACGGCAAGTGAGGCAATCATCAGATAAGGATAAAGTCCGATGCCATTGGCGTATTGGGAAATCATGCCCATCAGGCCGTTCATTGCAGTCTGGCCAATGAGGGCTATGGCAAGCGCCACGCTGAATGCTGTTCCCGATAAGGACGGGTACCGGCTTCCAAGAATGCTGAGTATCACGGGATACGTGGCCGACAGCCCCATACCTACCAGCACCATGCCGACTGCCGCGCGTGCAAAACTCGGCGAGAACATAAGGAAACAGAATCCTATGGCAGTGATCGTAAGGCTGTAGGGCAGCACGGTTTCCGGTTTTATCTTCTTGAATATCGCAACTTGCATCATACGTGCTACGGTCAGTCCCGCTACCATGCAGGTCAGTGCAATCAATGCCTGATTGGCCGGAATATCCGTCATCTGCCCAAAGTAACTCGTGGACCAGTTGTTGCAGACACCCTCGATGCCGCTTTGGAAAAAAAGAATGAAGCTGAGTAGCAGTAAGCTGCTTTCTTTCAGCAGTCCCAATCCCTCTTTTACCGGGAAACCTTGCGCCTGCTTAGGGGCGGGGAAGCGTACGGGGATGCAGAATATAATGCCCGCAAGCATCACTACGCCAATTCCCAGTAAGATGGTTTCGAATGAATAATGCCTGGAAAGAGAGCCCAACAACATCGGTATGCCCAATGCGCCCAGTCCGTAGAACATGCCCAGAAAACTGAGGCGTGAGCCTTTTTCGGATTCTCCTGAGATGTCGGATACCAATGCATTGGTTTCTCCGTTGAGGATGCCTCCGCCCAGGCCGATGCCGACGATGGAAGCTTGCAGCAGTGGCACGCTTTCAAAGAAGGCAAGCCCTTCCATCCCCAGCAGTACGATGATGCAGCTGGGCACCAGCAGGGCTTTATGTCCGAACCGGTCTACGATGGGACCGAAAATCAGGGAACCGGCCAGCATGCCCAGAGGCAGGAAAGTGACCAGTGAGGTTGTCTGCAACCCGCTCAGATTCAGCTTGGCTATGAGGGATGGCAGCACTGCTCCCAATGTAATCATGGAGACTCCGAAGAAACACATCCCGATGCACGCTGCCGTGAATACGAGATTCTTGTGATAACTGTTACTCATACAAGTGATTTTTGATGGCAAGAAACGCTGCTCCTATCAGTCCGGCATTACCGGACAATTGAGAAGGTACAAATTCCACCTGCTTGATGCTGAGCGGTTGCGCCCATTTGCAGGCTTCCTTGTAAATGTCATCTATAAAGATACCGGCAGGGCCGAATACGCCTCCGCCCCAAATTATCTTCTGCGGGTTGAGCAGGCTGACCAGATTTGCGGAAGCCATGCCCCACATCTCGACAGCTTTGTGCAATACGGAGATGGCGATAGGATCTTTTTCATTATAGGCACTGAACACATCATAGGCCGATATGCGGCAGATGGGTTTCTGGCGCAGTTTTCCTTTGTATGCCTTGTTGGCGCGTACGGCATCGCGTACCCGTGCCCCGATACCATTGCCGGAAGCGTAATATTCGAAACATCCGCATGCGTCATACTCTTCCCGGTAGGGAGGTTGCAGGGCCATCCAGCCGGTGGCGCCGATAATGTCGTTGGCTCCGTGCAACACGTGCCCGTCGATGATGATGCCGGCACCGATACCGGTTCCCACGGCAATGAATATGGCACTGTGACATTCTTTGGCGGCACCTTGCCACATCTCTCCATACATATAGCAGGTACGGTCGCTGTCGATGTATATCTCGATGCCCGGAGGCGTTACACTGCGCAGCTCCTCATAGAGGGGGTAGTTGTCCCAGCCCGGTATGTTGGGGGCCCATACCCGGTTGGTTTGGGAGTAAACGATACCGGGGATGCAGACACCTATTCCGTCGACGTGTATACGGCTTCTGCGTGCTACGGTAAGAAGTTTGGCGAGGATATCCGCGGCGAGCTTGCCCACTTCGTGACCGGTTCTTCCTTTCAGGAGCCGTTTGCGGTTAAACATCATGCTTCCGTCCGGAAAGAAAATGGCGCTGGCTATTTTTGTGCCGCCTATGTCCAATGCGATTGTTGCCATGGTGTTATAGTATTTATAGGTTGATTCATTAAGGTTGTATGCAAAGCTATGAATTTATTTCATTCTTGAGGTGTATAAACTGAGAAAATTGTGTGTAAAAAGAGTGTCTAATCACTAAATTGTGTTTAATGTAATTGCGCTTGGATGTACTCTTTCTCAATTAATTAGTTATATATCAGTGGATGAAACATTTTTTAGTGCAGGTGGAAATTCTTTGTTTTATGTTCGTTAACAAATCGGGTGGAAAGTATTCTTGTTTTTGCAGGTTCATCCCACAGAAAAATCCTATATTTGCCACTTACATAAGGAATATGTATGGAAACCAAATCTACGCTCTATAATGAGTTCCCTTTTTTTCTGAAGCGATATTTTCCCTATAAGGTACAGAAAATATCGCTGAATGCCGGTTTTACGTGCCCCAACCGGGATGGAAACAAAGGAGTCGGCGGTTGCACCTATTGCAACAACCAGACCTTCAACCCCGATTATTGCCGTACGGAGAAATCCATTACCCGCCAGCTGGAAGAGGGCAAGCAGTTCTTTGCACACAAATATCCGGAGATGAAGTATCTCGCCTATTTCCAGGCCTATACCAATACGTATGGCGAACTGGAAGACCTGAAGCGGAAATACGAGGAAGCCTTGTCGGCAGACGGGGTGGTGGGCCTGGTCATCGGCACCCGTCCTGACTGTATGCCCGACAGCCTGCTGGACTATCTGGAGGAGATGAACCGGCATACATTCCTTTTAGTGGAGTACGGCATAGAGAGTACCGACGACAAGACACTTTGCCGCATCAACCGCGGGCATACTTTCCATGCCGCCGCCGATGCGGTGGAAAGAACCGCTTCACGCGGAATCCTGACCGGTGGGCATGTCATCCTCGGACTGCCGGGCGAGACGCACGAAAGTATCGTGGTACAAGCCGGCGTACTGTCCCGTCTGCCGCTCACTACCCTGAAGATGCATCAGCTGCAACTGATAAGGGGCACCCGCATGGCTTTAGAGTACCGGCAGCATCCCGAAGATTTCCATCTGTTCGGTGTGGACGAATATATCGACCTCGTGATAGACTATATCGAGCATCTGCGGCCGGACTTGGTGCTGGAGCGTTTCGTCTCCCAGTCTCCTAAGGAACTGCTCATTGCACCTGACTGGGGACTGAAAAATTATGAATTTAATCATCGGGTTCAAAAAAGAATGAAAGAACTCGGTGCATATCAGGGAAAGAAGTATGAAATGTGAGAAAAAAGAATTATTTTTGCCGCAACTTTAAATATGGAATCAATCTAAATAAAGAATAATTATGAACCCAAAAACAGTGATAAAAGGAAAAATCCACTACGTGGGAGTGAATGACCGCAATAAGCATTTGTTTGAAGGTATGTGGCCGTTGCCGTATGGGGTTTCCTACAACTCTTACCTGATAGATGATGAGACGGTCGCTTTGGTCGATACGGTAGACATCTGCTACTTCGAGGTGTATCTGCGCAAGATAAAGAGCATTATCGGCGAGCGCCCCATCCAGTATCTCATCATCAACCATATGGAGCCGGACCATTCGGGCTCTATCCGCCTGATAAAGCAGCATTATCCCGACATCATCATCGTGGGCAACAAGCAGACCTTCGGCATGATAGAGGGCTTTTATGGCGTGACGGGCGAACAGTACATGGTGAAGGACGAGGATTTTCTGGCTTTGGGGCATCATAAGCTCCGTTTCTATATGACCCCGATGGTGCACTGGCCCGAGACGATGATGACTTTTGACGAAACGGAAGGAGTCCTTTTCGCCGGTGACGGCTTCGGCTGTTTCGGTACGTTGGACGGCGGGTTCCTGGATACGCGCATCAATCTGGACAGATACTGGGACGAGATGGTGCGTTACTATTCCAACATCGTGGGCAAGTACGGCTCTCCGGTGCAGAAGGCGCTTGCCAAGCTGGGCGGTCTGCCCATTTCCACCATCTGCTCCACGCACGGGCCGGTGTGGACGGAAAACATAGCCAAGGTTATCGGCATCTACGACAAGTTGAGCCGCTACGCCGCTGACGAAGGTGTGGTCATTGCTTACGGTTCCATGTACGGCAACACGGAGCAGATGGCGGAAGCCATTGCGGCGGAACTTTCTGCACAGGGCATCAGGAACATCGTGATGCACAATGTGAGCAAGAGCAATCCTTCTTATATCATTGCCGACATATTCAAGTATCGCGGACTTATCATCGGCAGCCCCACCTACAGCAACCAGATTTATCCTGAGATAGAATCCTTGCTCTCCAAGATTCTGGTACGCGAAGTGAAGGGACGCTATCTGGGATACTTCGGCTCCTTCTGCTGGGCGGGTGCCGCCGTGAAGCGCATGGGCGAGTTTGCCGAAAAGAGCAAGTTCGAGATTGTGGGCGACCCGGTAGAGATGAAGCAGGCCATGAAGGACATTACTTACGAACAATGCGAAAACCTGGCACGTGCCATGGCAGAGCGTTTGAAGAAGGATAGGAAGTAGTTGAAAATTACCCCTAATTTATTAACCTAATAAAACAATCACAATGAGACTAATCATTCAACCGGATTATCAATCCGTGTCAAAGTGGGCTGCACATTATGTGGCTGCCAAAATCAAGGCCGCTAATCCGACACCTGAAAAACCTTTTGTATTGGGATGCCCCACCGGTTCTTCTCCGTTGGGCATGTACAAGGAACTTATCGACCTGAACAAGAAAGGCATCGTGTCTTTTCAGAACGTAGTGACTTTCAATATGGACGAGTATGTAGGTTTGCCCAAGGAACATCCCGAAAGCTACTATTCCTTTATGTGGAACAACTTCTTCAGCCATATAGACATCAAGCCGGAGAACACCAATATCCTGAACGGCAACGCTGCCGACCTGGATGCCGAGTGTGCACGCTATGAAGAGAAAATCAAGTCCTACGGTGGCATCGACCTCTTCATGGGCGGTATCGGCCCCGACGGACATATCGCTTTCAACGAGCCGGGTTCTTCCCTTTCGTCACGCACCCGCCAGAAGACATTGACTACCGATACCATCATTGCCAACTCCCGTTTCTTTGACAACGACGTGAACAAGGTGCCCAAGACTGCCCTGACCGTCGGTGTCGGTACTGTGCTTAGCGCCCGCGAGGTAATGATTATCGTAAACGGACACAACAAGGCACGTGCCCTCTATCATGCAGTCGAGGGTCCCGTGATGCAGATGTGGACTATCAGCGCCTTGCAGATGCACGAAAAGGGTATCATCGTTTGTGACGATGCGGCCACCGAAGAATTGAAGGTGGGTACTTACCGCTACTTCAAGGATATTGAGGCAGAGCACCTGGATGCGGAAAGCTTGCTGAAATAAGCAAACTAATAAAAGTTTTGCAATTCCACCCTCACCACCCTCACCGCTTGTCTGCATCTGCTTGTTCATCGGTGTTTCAGGGGTGAGTGAGAGCAATTTAAAAGGGTGAGGGCAAATTTTGCCCTCACCCTTTTTGTTCTCCTGATTTTGGTTGACTGTTTTCAGGACAGGGCGTTATGTGATGAAAACGGGCTCTGCTCCGCTGTAAGGCTTTGGGTGCCAATGTTAAAGATACCAAATACTCACTGCAAAACCAGTGCATCGTTTTTGCAGTGCCGCTGCAACATAGATGCAGTGCCACTGCAACTGTTTTGCAGTGCTACTGCAACGCCTTTGCAGTGTTACTGCAAAAGATGTGCAGTAGGTTTGCAGTGAGGGCTTGTGATGAAAAAGCCATGGGCGTGCTTTCTTTTTTGCGGAATATGTGCTATCTTTGTCATACTTGTAATTTAAACAGTAGCAGCTATGGAATTGAGTGGCAGACGCTATCCGATAGGGATACAGAATTTTGAGCAACTGCGTACGCGGAATTGTGTGTATGTGGATAAGACGGAGCTGGTGTACAAATTGGTGAATACAGACCAAATTTATTTCTTCAGCCGCCCCCGTCGGTTTGGCAAAAGCTTGCTCGTGTCTACGCTGGAGGCCTATTTCCAGGGGAAAAAGGAACTTTTCGAAGGGCTGGCTATGGAACGTCTGGAGCAGGAATGGGAGGTTTGCCCGGTGCTGCACGTTGATTTCAGCTTGACGAAATATACTGAGCTGCGTGACTTGACGGGGCAATTGAATTTGTTTTTATCTCGTTGGGAAGAAATTTACGGAAAAAAGGAAGAGGAAGAGGGGGCGGCAGAGCGTCTGCAAGGCATCATCCTGCGTGCCTACGCCAAGACCGGAAAGCCGGTTGTAGTGCTGATTGACGAGTACGATGCTCCTCTGCTTGACAGTAATTCCGATGCCCTTTTGCAACAACAGCTTCGCAACGAGATGCGCAAGTTCTTCAGTCCTCTCAAGGGGCTGGGGCAATATCTCCGTTTTCTTTTTATCACGGGTATCAGCAAGTTCAGCCAGCTGAGCATCTTCAGCGAACTGAACAATTTGCAAAATATCAGTATGCGCGATGACTTCAGTGCCCTCTGCGGCATCACCGAGGAGGAACTGCTGACGCAGTTGAAACCCGATATTGAGCGGATGGCCGAGGCTAATGATGAGACTTACGAGGAGGCATGCTTGCATTTGAAGCGGCAATATGACGGTTATCATTTCAGTAAGGCTTGTGCGGATATTTACAACCCGTTCAGCCTGTTCAATGCTTTCAATTCCAAAGAATACAAGAACTATTGGTTCTCCACGGGCACGCCTACTTTCCTGATAGATATTCTGCGCCATGCAGACTTCGATGTGCGTGCGCTGGAAGGTGTTGAGGCTACCGATGAGCAGTTTGATGCGCCTACGGAACAGATAACGAGTCCCATCCCGGTGCTCTACCAGAGCGGTTATCTGACCATTAAGGGCTATGACCGTAATTTCCAAATCTATCGTTTGGCCTATCCCAACGGTGAGGTCCGTAAAGGGTTCATTGAATCCCTGCTTCCCTCTTACGTGCACTTGCCTGCCCAGAACAACACCTTCTACGTCGTCTCTTTCCTTCGCGACTTGATGAAGGGTGATGTGGAGAGCTGCCTGGAGCGTACCCGTTCCTTCTTTGCCTCCATTCCCAATGATTTGGAGAACAAGACCGAAAAGCATTATCAGACCATTTTCTATTTGCTGTTCCGGTTGATGGGGCAATATGTGGAGTCGGAAGTGAAGAGTTCCGTAGGCCGTGCGGATGTGGTGGTGCAGTTGCAGGATGTCGTTTATGTCTTCGAGTTCAAATACGACGGTACCCCGGAAGAGGCGTTGGCTCAGATTGACAGCAAGCAGTATGCCATCCCTTACCGGGCAGACGGCAGGCGTGTGGTAAAGATTGGCGTGATTTTTGACAGTTCCACGCGGACGATTGGCGGGTGGAAAATAGCTAAAGCAGATTAGAAGAAGAAACTGTTTTGATTTTATATCCTTCTTTCTCAAGTCATTTTCCTTTTTTCTTTATATTATTGTTTAACTTTGGCGCTATTAAGCGGATGCCTCTTCGAGTGCATGGGTAGAAATGAATAAGCAACAGAAAGGAAGGAGTAGATGAAACGCTATAAGAAGATTCTTATGATATGGATATGTGCCATTGTAGTGGTGGCAGTGTCTGTGATAGTAGCATTATATGATAATGCCAACCAGGGACAAGACGTGGCTAAGGAGGTTGCTGTAGAAACTCTGCGGAAGGTTGCGGAACGGGTCGTGAATCGGGAATTTGATGGGCTGGGGATGTTCTATGCATTTGGGTCTGATAGTGGTAAGAAGCATACCAAAAGGAAAGCGATATCAGAAAATGGTGAATTTGAAGTGATAATAGATTCATTGAAAGAGGCACAAGGACTATTCCCGTTGGATGTCGTAGGGTTTAAAGCCGATATGTTGAATTATTATGGAAAATTTCCATTGGAAGAGATTTGTCTTGAGTGGAAAGCTGAGATGAATGATAGGTATGGCGGAGTCATGTGTGCTCTTTTTCTGAAGGTTAATCCGATGGGAAAGGGCATTGTGCAAGAATTATCTACTGGAGATGAAACTATAATTGCTTCACAGAATGATTTAGGCACTTACTATTTGGACGATATGTACACAATGAGGTTGACAGCTTATATGCTGCTTGATTTTTGGCACTGTGTGGATTGGGCAGACCATGTGCTGCAGATACTATCCTGTATTTTGTGCATTCTGTTATTGGGACTGGCGGTTTATATAGGAGGGCAACAGTATAGAAAGAGAAAAACGGCTGATACGTTGACAAAGAGCACTTACCGGTTCGGGAAGTATATATTTGATTCCGTCAACCATACACTGACTTATGAAGGTGAAAAAATATCTTGTACGCCACAAGCTGCGAAGTTATTACTTGGTTTTGCCAAGTCGTCCGAACTTTTCCTGACGAACGATGAAATAGCGGAAATTTGCGGTTGGCCATTGAGTGATTTGAATTTAGGCAGCCGCCGCAGAAAAGCAATAAGTTTATTGGGTAAACTCTTTGAGGCGGACGATTCCGTTCAGATTCTTCTTCTGCCGGAAAGGAAGGGGTATCAAATTGTTATCTCCAAGTAGATGAAATGTTAACCCATATTGGTGTGTCGGGTGTGAACTTTTTTTCACGCCCCAACTTTGGGCGTTTTCCGAATAAAGACTTGCAAAAGCCAAAATAATCCTTTTATCTTTGCTTGTGTAACAAAAAACAAAAACACTATGAAAAGCAAGGTGAAGCTATTAGGAACTTTGGCAATTAGTGCCATTTCGTTTTTAAGCTATGTTCAAATTAGTCATTCGGAAAAGCTGGATGATTTGCTATTGGAAAATATAGAGGCATTGGCTGCTGGTGAGAGTGGGGATGATAGCAAATGTTTTGGGAGTGGTTCAATAGTTTGTCCTTTAACAAATCAAGGAGTAGCTCATGTGCAAATTTATTATAGCCTGCCTCATTAGCCTATCCGCACTGTCCTTTTCCTCTTGTACACAGAAAAAAGTAGCAACTTCTGTTGCCTACATGGATTTTCCGCAAACAATCGAGCTGAAAGCGAGGGTGCAGCCATTGGACACCGCTTTGTTCCGTTATCCGTTCCGCGTTCGGGTGCAGGGTGATAAGGCTGTGGTAATGGATTTGCATGGCACGGACTACTTTTGCCATGTTTTCCACTATCCGGGTTTCCGCTATTTGGCTTCGTTCGGCAAGCGGGGCGAGGCTCCCGAAGAGATGCTTTCTGCTGAAAATATCCGATGGCATGGTCAATCTCTGTGGGGACTTGATGCTGGTAAGTCCGTATTGACCAAGTATGATTTTACTTCGTCGGGTTGCTCAATCGTTCCTCAGAAAGTGATAAATATGGATGCTGACATGCTTCGCGTTTTAGACTTTGTGATGGTTGACGACTTTACCTTCATTGTTCCGGACGGATCTGGCAGCAGCCGCTTTTGCTGGGTAAACTATCAAGGGAAATTATTGCGCAGAACCGGTCAAATACCGTCAGCCAATGCGGAGGCTTTACAGAATGCCCGTCCTGCATTGGCTCAGGCATGGCGTAGCTTCATCGACTATAATCCCCGAAATGGAGTGCTGGCAGCAGTTACCCAGTTGGGCGAAGTACTTGAAGTCTTTAATTTGAAAGATAGTACGCATGTGGTACGCATTGGTCCGCACGGTGAACCGGAGTTTAAGATTTCTCAGGGTTATGGTATTCCTACGGGTATCATGGGATTTAGCGATGTCCAAGTGGCAGACAGTGCTATCTATGCGGTTTTTCATGGGCGCTCTTTTAAGGAAATTGCGCAAAATGTACAGCAAGGTGTCTATTTGCCGGATGGAGGACGGTATATCTATGTTTTTAGTCTGACCGGCGAACCTCTCTGCAGGTATGTGTTAGATCATTATGTTTATGGCATATCGGTAGATGAACAAAAAGGAATAATCTTGGCAACGGATGTGAATAAAGATGATCCGATAATAGAGTATAGTATGAAATAAAGTAAACTATAATATGGATGGAGAGGAACGGACGGTTCACGTTTGGTTGGTGCATCTCGTACCGTCCGTTCCATAACCCACCAAGAAAGGAGGTCGAGGCAAAGATAGTAATTTGAATTGAAAACAGAGTGTGTTTTCTGCCATTTCGATAGGTATGGCAAGAAAAGAGTTCTCCAAGATTTTTATATCTTGATTCTGGTACGCAAGCATTATGCTTGTGGTAAATGATAAAAAAAGAATAATCTTATACTAATAAAACTGAAGAGTAGTATGAAGAAAATGATTAAGATAGCTTTTGTTGCAGCATTTGCAGCGATTGCAGGATATGGAGTTTATGCAAATCAGAAAACAGATGTTATGTCTGATTTGGCATTGGCTAATATAGAAGCATTAGCAGATGCTGGTGAAGGTTCTGGTGATTGTTATGGTTGTGCTATATATGCAATTGGTATCTGTAAAGATTGGGGATGGGGTGGATGTAAAGGACAATCGCTTATACACTATGTTTAATTAATAAATATAAATCAAGAAATAGTATGAAAAAAATATTAATATTGTTTGTTGTTCTGTTTTCTTTAATCAGTGTAGAAAGATTGCATACTGTAGAAGATACTGAGCGGATATGTGAGTTGCTGTTAAAGAATGTAGATGCTATGGCGTCTGGTGCAGAGATTATAATAGGTCCATTTTGTATTCAAACAGATCGTACATGTTTTGTAGATTATGATGGCTTTTTTGTAAGAGGGTATCGTCAGTATTTCTAGTAATTCATTTTATTGGATAAATACAGAAAGTAATTCAGGAGAACTCTTCTTTGTTATTCAAAATAAAAGACAACGAAGAAGAGAATTCTCTTGATTATATGTTAATATACTAATATTTTTTTATTCTTTATTATGAAATATTTATTGGTTCTAATTTTAGTAGTTTCATTTTCATCATGTACAAATTATGATGAAAAAATGAGAAAATTTGATGCTTCATTTACAAAGATGCGTAAAATTACTTCTGCGAATGTCTTAAATCATGAATTAATTTTAGGGAGACCATATATTATTCATTATGCTGATTCATCGGTTGTTGTCTATGATGATATAAATGATAGTATATTTACATTAATAGATTTAAGAGATAATAATTCTGTATATCATTTTGGAAAAAGAGGGGAAGGTAATAATGAATTCCTTCAGGTTTTTTCTTTGTGCTCTTTGTATGGAGATTCGTTAATTGGGGTATATGATGTTTATAAGCGGAACCTAGTGGAAATGAATCTACGGCAAATTAAACAAGGAAACATTCAATTTCCAGTGTTGATGCAGGATAGTCTGATGAGCTTAAATATATGCCCAACTCAATATGATACATATTTAGGATTAGGGTTTTATGAAAATAATATGTTTAGTCTTACTGGTAAGCATATTGGAAGTAGGTATTACTACGAGTATCCTTATCGTGATAAACAAGAAAAAGAAGTTAAAAATCGTTTAAGAGGAATGGCTTATCAAGGAACGTTATCTTCTAATAAATCATTGAATCGATTTGTCTTTGCTATAGGGTCAGCACCTATATTTTCATTGTATTCTGTAAATAAAGATAATATAGATAAATCATTTGAATTTGTAGGAGGATACCCTGAATATAAAACAGAAGATACAGGTACAACTAGGTCGGCCCCAATGAGTGTAGCTAATAAAATGGCTTTTATTAAAGCTTATGCTACAGAGAAGTATGTTTATCTACTGTATTCAGGAAATAGTTATAAGGAAGTTGGTGTAAAGGCTTTTAATGGAAAAATTATTTATCAGCTAGCTTGGGATGCCACTCCTATATGTAAGTTTGTCTTAGATTTTCCAATTATGAATTTTTGTGTATCAGATTCAGATGATACAATATATGCTTTAATGGATAAAGAGGAAGTAGAATTGGTTAAATATTCGTTGAATTTGTAGTTATGAATCGTATTTTATATATTTCTCTGTCAGTTATACTATTTATTTCTTGTGGAAATAAGGATCGAGAAATACTCGTAAAGTTAATGCAAGAGTGGAAAGGACGTGAAATATTGTATCCTAATGATATGCATTTTTTTATGCAAGGTCGAGATACTTTGAATGCAGATTCCATATGTATGTATAAGATAATAACCTATATAGATTCGATAGGTTGTATGAGTTGTAAATTGGGTTTATCACAATGGCAAGATTTTGCAGTAAATGTTGATTCTATATTTCCGAATACTGTGCATTTTCAGTTTGTTTTTCAGCCATATAAGCTTAATGAAATACGGCTTTTGTTAAAGAGAGAACGGTTTAATCATTCGGTATATATAGATAAAAATAATAAGTTTAATAAATTGAATAAATTTCCTTCTAATATGAATTTTCAAACTTTTTTGTTAGATAGAAATAATAGGGTTATTGCTATTGGTAATCCAATTTATAATCCTAAAGTGAAAGAACTCTATCTGAAGATTATTAAAGGTGAGAAGATAGAACGAAGAGATGAAAGTAAAGTGATAAAAACAGAAGTGGATGCCAGCAATATATCTGTTTCGCTGGGTCGTTTTGATTGGCAGGAGGAACAAAAAGCAACTTTTATATTGAAGAATGTGGGTGACAAACCATTGGTTATACAAGATGTTGCCACTTCTTGTGGTTGTACTACCGTAGCTTATTCAAAGGAACCGGCATTACCGGGTAAGGAAATAGCTTTGGAAGTGGTTTATAAAGCCGAACATCCGGAGCACTTCGACAAGACGATAACGGTATATTGCAATACAGAAAATTCTCCGTTGGTTTTGAAGATTAGTGGGGATGCAAAATAACTGATTGATGGGATGAAGGAGCGGCTGCAATTGAAAAAATGGTTGAATGGAATAACAAACGTATTATTCTGTCTGTGCCTGCTTGTTGTGATACTGATAGTATTGCAGGTGTTTGTGGTGACCTCCTTCAAGATACCGTCGGACTCGATGGAACCGTCGTTGCTGGCGGGTGATTGTATTCTGGTGGATAAATGTTCGGGTGGAGCACGCCTATTCAATGTGCTTGATGCCGTGGAGAAAAAGGAGGTGAAGATACAACGTATGTCCGGATGGAGAAATTATCAGCGGAATGATGTGTTGGTGTTCAATTTTCCTTATCCGGGCAGGTGGGACAGCATTGCGCTGGACGTGATGTTGTATTACGTGAAGCGCTGTATCGCCATGCCGGGGGATACGTTGGAGATAAGGAATACGCATTATCGTGTGTCCGGATTTGATGGTATCGCAGGAAATGTGCAGGCGCAGGAGGAATTGGATGAATTGATATCTTCGGGAATGACGGAGGAGCGGGGCCTTGTTCTTAAGAGCTTTCCCGATGGTGGCTGTAATGGGTGGACTATCAGCGAGTTTGGGCCTCTTTATATACCGGCCAAAGGCAGCGTGGTAGGAATGAATCCGGAAACACGGTTGCTGTATCGGAACGTGATAGAGTGGGAACAGAAAAAGAAACTGACATTGCATGGAGATTCGGTTCTGCTGGGGGACAGTGTGATACACAATTACCGCTTCTGTGAGAACTATTATTTCGTTTCGGGTGACAAGATGGTGAATTCAAAAGATTCCCGCTACTGGGGATTACTGCCGGAACCATTTATAGTGGGAAGGGCATGGCTGGTATGGAAGTCCGTCAGCCCGAATACTGGAAAAATGAGATGGAAACGTATCTTTAAAAGAATAGACTAAGATGAAAGTTCTGTTTAAATTGCTCTGGATATTATTGATTGCCGGGATATTGGAGGCTTGCAATGCTTCCGGCAGATTGGAGTACGCACTGGAGTGTGCTGCAACCAACAAAGGCGAACTGGAAAAGGTACTGGAATATTATAAAGATGAGCCTGAAAAATATAAAGCCGCTTGTTTCTTGATAGAAAATATGCCTTATCACTATGCCCTTGAAGGTGAAGAACTGGATTCTTTGAAAACAGTGCTGGCTTCGGCAGATGCTTATGGGGTGATGCTGAAGGATACTGCCGTACCGGATTGGGATTATTATACCCCTTCCGGATTGCAGAGAAAACCGGATGTACTGAATATAAGGGCTGAATTCTTGATAAATAACATTGATTTGGCTTTTGATGGTTGGAAAAAGCGTCCGTGGAATGCTTCCCTTTCTTTTGCAGATTTCTGTGAATGGCTGCTTCCCTATCGTATCGGAAATGAGACTCCGGACAACTGGCGGCAGATATACCATGACCGTTATTCCTTTTTGCTGGACGAGGTTTATACGGGTATCGATGTAGTGGAGGCGATTAGCGTAGTTTGGGAGTATTTGCAGAAGGAAGACCCTTACCGGTTTACATGGGTCTTTAACTATCCGCATTTGGGAGGAGAGTACCTGCTGCATAATCGTATCGGCAAGTGTCAGGATGCTTGTGATTTTATGATTTATGTGATGCGGGCCATCGGCGTCCCGGTAGCCTATGATTTCTATACTTTCAATGCGGAAACACGGAAAGGGCATGTGTGGAATGTGGTGAGGGATGTAACGGGTGTCTGCCTTCCTTTTACTTTCCCTTCCCGGAAGCCGGAACGGGGAAGTTTCTATATTGACAGTCGGCGCCCGAGCGTGGTTTACCGCCGGTGTTTTGGCAGACAATGGGACATGGATGGCGATTTTATGCGGAACCGGTCCGTACCGGCTGCTTTTAAGGATGTGTTTGCAAGAAAAGTGTCGGATAATTATTTTGATTCGAATCTGGAACTGCCGGTAGAAGGGATGGACGGGAATTATGTTTATGTGGGGTTGTTCAGTGCTTATGGGTGGCGGGGAATAGATTTTACTAAGGTAGAAAGTGGAAAAGCGCTTTTCAGGAATTTGGCTTCGAGGCAGGTTTATATATTGTTGGCATTCGCAAACGGGCAGTATCGCCCTATTGGAAATCCTTTTTATTTTGATGGCAAGGATATACATCCTTATGTTGCAGATACCTCCAAGTGCTATTCTGCTGAATTGTATCGGAAATACCCTCTTTCGGAACGTATCAGGAATTATATGGGAGGGATAAAAGACGGGCATTTTGAGGCGGCTTGTGATAAGGATTTTAAAAATGCGGAGTTGTTGTGTACTGTGAAAGATACGCCCGGTATCAATTATAATCACGTTATTCTTGAGAAACCGGTAAGGGGTCGCTATGCCCGTTTTTGTTCTTCGGCAGAGGGATATGCGGAAGTTGCCGAAATGCATTTTTATAAAGGAGAGGAAGAGATTGTCCCTATAGACAGTTGGGGAGATGCTCCAGCCACAGCAAATACTTTTGCCTATCAGGTCTATGATAATGAACCGTTGTCGTATTTCATTTCATCAAAACCCGGTGCAAGTGTAACGGTGGATTTTGGAAAGGTTGTTACTATAGACAATTTTATGTATATGCCCCGTAACGATGATAACTTTGTCAGGATAGGGGATTGTTATGAACTCTTCTATTGGGGAGAGGGCTGTTGGAACTCATTGGGGAAGAAAATGGCAGAAAAACCTTTTCTGCCATATGACGGGATACCATCGGGAGCTTTGCTCTATTTGCATGACAGTACCCGTGGAGAAGAAGAACTGATATTTCATATGGAAGATGGTAAGCAGGTATTTGTATCGGATTGTAAGGATTGATTGGATTGTCTTTCAGATTGGAATAGAAAAAAATGGAATAGTGATATGAAACATTGGTGTGTATGGGTATGGTTTACAGCAGGTCTGTTTATGGCTTGTTCTTCGGAAAATCAGTGGTTGGACACAGCTTTGAATCTTGCCGGTGATAACCGTGCGGAGTTGCAAAAGGTACTGGACCGTTACAAGGAAGAGGACGGTGACAAATATCGTGCTGCTTGTTTTCTGATAGAGAATATGCCTTTTCATGGTGCTTACGAGGGAAAGGCCTTGGAGAATTACAGGAAGTATTTCAGTGAATACGTTTCATTTCCTTATTCCAGGCATGTGCAAGAGTTGATTGATTCCTTGAAAAGAGCAGATGGAGAATTTTCTATAAATCAATTGACTTATAAGAGGGACATTATGACGGTGGATTCCGCTTTTTTGGTCAATCATATAGAATGGGCATTCAAAGTCTGGCGGGAGCAACCTTGGGGAAAGCATGTTGATTTTGATACTTTCTGCGAATATATATTGCCTTATAGAATAGGGGATGAGCCGCTTTCTCTCTGGCGCAAAGAAATTTATGAGTGCTATAGCCCGATTTTGGATGAATTCAGGAAGACAGATGAGGCTGATAATCCTAAGGTTGCCGCCCAGTTGTTGATGGATACGTTGCGGAAAGCGAACTACCGGAATACGGCTCTTTTTCCGGTGGGGCCTCATTTGGGACCGGATGTACTGAAATGGCATACGGGCAGTTGCCGAGAGTTTACGGATGCCATGATATATGTGTTGCGGGCATTGGGCATTCCGTGCGGAGTAGATAGGGTGATGGTATTAGGAGACAACAATGCCTCTCATTTCTGGAATTTTGTTTTGGATAAGGAAGGAAAGACATACATTGCAAATCTTCCTTATGAAGAAGTATGGAGCAAAGCGGAAGAATATAGCATTTCGAGGGGAAAAATGTACCGGGCAACCTATAGTATTGATAAGGAGGCGGTACGGAAACTGGGGAAATATTCCGATGTTTACCCGGCATTCCGACGTCCGTTCTTCCGCGATGTCACTGCACTTTATACCGGTAACAGGAATTGGACTGTAGCTCTTCCGGATTCTTTGCTTTCCGGACAGTTTCGTGAGGGGGATATGGTGTATTTGTGCCTTGCCAACAGACTACAATGGCAACCTATAGGATATACTTTCTTTAAGAAGCGGGAGGCTCGTTTTGAGGATGTGGGAGGCGGGGCGGTCTTTACGCTGGCTGCCTGGAACGGAAAGGAATACGCTGCAGTATCTTCTCCTTTTCTTCTGGAGCGTGAAACCGGAAAGATACGGTTCATTGTTCCGGAAGCTGAAAAGCAGGAATTGGTCTTGTATAGGAAGTGCCATCTTACTTTGAGTGTTCTTTTCAATGACCGGATGATTGGGGGAGTAGTGGAAGGAAGCGACCGGGCAGACTTTGGGTGGAAGGATACTCTACTTTTGATAAAGGAGGCTCCGTATCGGCTATATACTGTGGCCCGGTTGAAGTCTGATAAACCGTATCGGTATATGCGCTATAAGGGTGCTGACGGATGTTTCTGTAATATCTCGGAACTGGCTTTTTATGAGAATACGGAAGATACCATACCTCTATATGGGGAAATCATAGGTACTCCGGGAAGTTTTGAAGACAATACACATGAATATTTGAACGCATTTGACGGTAATCCGGATACTTCATTTGATTATATACATCCGGATGGAGGATGGACCGGGATGGACTTTGGAAGTCCCCATCGTGTGGAGAAGGTGGTGTATACTCCTCGTAATGAGGTGAATTTTATTTATAAAGGTAATTTGTATGAATTGTTTTATTGGGGTGGAGGAAAATGGAATTCTGTCGGGCGGCAAATGGCTGTGTCAGATTCTATTGTCTATTCAGGGTTTCAAGGTGCTTTATTTTATCTGAAGAATCACACAGCCGGTAAAGATGAACGGATTTTTGAATATAAAGACGGGAAACAAATCTTTTGGTGAATTATAGAATACTATTGAATATTTGATAGATAGAATGAATAATGTACGTAATCTATTGACTGGAAGTTTGGTCTACATTGCTTGTATAGTTTTATTGTCTTTGGCATGTAACGTTTCTTCCGGACTTCCTGTAGCTGATGTTATAGGGCAATGGCTCTATTTCGATAAAAGTGCATTGGTAGTTGCAGGATGTCTGTTGATGGCTGGATTGATGATGGAAAAAAGGTATTTTCTTTTTATACCGGTTTCGTGGGTATTGGTAATGCTGGGGGGCATTGAGGCTGTTTGGGGATTGAGGCAGCTTTATGGTTATGCTGTGTCCAACCATTCCTTGTATGTATTGACAGGTTCTTTCTTCAATCCGGGGCCTTATTCCGGCTATTTGGCCATGATACTTCCGGTCTGTCTGCATCAATGGCTGACCAAGAGGGGGGAGATTCTCTGCTCTGACCGGAATGACGGGAAAGGATGGAAAAAGGTGATGGATAAAGTTGGAGCTATGGTTGCCGGTGGCGTGATGCTGCTTATCTTTTGTGTGCTTCCGGCAGGAATGAGCCGTTCGGCATGGTTGGCGGCAGGAGTTTCCTGTCTGTGTGTATATGCTTGGCATATGGATTGGACGGATAAGTTCAGATTATTATGGCAGCAGCAAAGGCAGCGTGTGGTGATGGTAGTGGTCGGTGGATTCTGTGTCTTGCTATTGGCGGGCTATTTACTGTTTGTCTTGAAACCCGATTCTGCACGTGGCCGTCTTTTCATGTGGAAGATAACTTGTCGTGCCATTGCAGAAAAGCCGTTGACCGGATATGGGATTCATAATTTCGCAGCAGCCTATGGAAATGCACAGGAAACTTATTTTGCAGCAGGTGATTATGAACCGTGGGAGGAACGTGTGGCGGGAAGTCCGGAATATGCATTCAATGAATATCTGCAGGTTGCGGTCGAACTGGGTATTCCTTTGGCTGTATGTCTATTGGTTGTGGTCGTGCTGTGTTTGTATAGGGGAGTCCGTAAAGGACGTTATGGTATCTGTGGGGCCATTCTTTCCTTGATGATATTTTCTTTTTCCTCCTATCCGCTACAACTTCCGGTATTTATCGTTACATTTGGAGGATTGCTTGTGGCGTGCTTGTCCGGTGCCGACCGTTGGCAATGGTTGGGGCTGGCTGTATCAGTAGGCATCATTGGCGGTTTTCGCCTGAAGAATGACTTGCAAGTGGAGCAGGCCTGTCGGGAGTGGATGAATGCGCGGGTGCTGTATAATGCAGGTGCGTATCAATCGGCAGAGAAAGAGTACGGGCGCCTTTATCCTCTGTTGAGGGACCGGGCATCTTTCTTGTTCGAATATGGGCATGGATTGCACAAGCAGCAGCAGTTCAGTAAATCCAACCGTATTTTGAAAGAAGCTTTACAGCGTAGTTGTGACTCCATGATACTGAATGTGATAGGCAAAAACTATCAGCAGATGGGTGATTGCTTGTCAGCGGAAGACTGGTTTATCCGTTCCACCCATCGTTTGCCGGGACGTATTTATCCCTATTATCTGCTTGCGAAGCTTTATGCGGAACCAAGCTTCAGGCAACCGGACAAGTTTGAAAAAATGAAGTGGATGGTATTGACGAAAGAGCCGAAAGTGCATTCTACGGCAATACGACAGATGAGGGAGGAAATAAAAAAGATTCAGCTTATTTTTGTCCATATTAAAAAAGATGAATAAAAACGTAAAGCGTTAATAATGAGCGAACTAATTACTAAAGTGCTATGAAAAAAGTGTCCACATGCAAATATCGGTTCGTTTTTTTGAAACGATTAATTTTATCAATTTATAATTGAGTATGAATATGAAGACACAGAACTATCGATACCTGCTATGCATGGCCGTTGCCCTGCTTGCCGCCTGCTCCGATGCCGGAAAGGGAAAAGAGTCCGAGGAAGGGGTGGCAACCGTCCTGCCAAGTGAAAGCAATGAAGTGACCGTGAAAGTCCTGAAGCGGGCGACCTTTGAGCATGAACTGGTGAGCAACGGAAAAGTAACCGCCGGTGCCATGGCGGATTTGCGTTTTGAGACTACCGGTGTAGTGGCACACATCTACGTGAAGAACGGTGACCCGGTGCGCAAAGGGCAGAAACTTGCCGAACTGGATAAGTTCCGCCTGAAGAACAAGACCGCGCAGGCCAAGGATGCCTTGGAAAAAGCGGAACTTGAGTTGCAGGATGTATTGATAGGGCAAGGCTATCCGGTGGGGGATGCCTCCAAAGTACCTGCTGACATCATGAAGCTGGCCCGCGTGAGGAGCGGTTACGACCAGAGCCTCGCCCAGTATGAGCTTGCCGCGTATGAAGAGGAACACGCCACGCTGGTTGCGCCTTTTGACGGGGTAGTGGCGAACCTGTTCTCCAAACCGTTCAACGAGGCAAGTACCTCGGAAGCCTTCTGCTCCATTATCGGCACTCAAGGTATGGAGGTGGACTTCACGGTGCTGGAAAGCGAACTGCCGTTGATAAAGAGTGGCGACAAGGTGATTGTTACCCCTTATTCGGATGCCGGCTTTAGGCAGGAGGGGCGCATCACCCAAATCAATCCTCTGGTGGATGACAAGGGGATGGTTAAGGTGAAGGCTGCCGTCAATGGCAAGGGACGGCTGTTCAGTGGGATGAACGTGAGGGTGAACGTGCACCGCTCTCTGGGCGGACAGCTTGTAATCCCGAAGAGTGCCGTGGTGTTGCGTTCGGGCAAGCAGGTGGTGTTTACCCTGAAAGACGGAAAGGCGCAGTGGAACTATGTGCAGACCGGTCTGGAGAATGCGGAAAGCTATAGTATGGCCGACGATGCCCTGAAAGAAGGCGATACGGTCATTGTGACGGGAAATGTGAATCTGGCACATGAAGCATCGGTGAAGGTGGTTGATAGATAATGAGTGATAAGTGGTAATTCAAAATTCATAGTTCAATTGATAAAGTTTTTGATACAGCGGCCTATTGCCGTACTGATGGCATTTACAGCATGCTTCATTGTCGGGCTGGTGACTTACTTCACCTTGCCGGTATCCTTGCTGCCCGATATTGCCATCCCGGAAATTACAGTGCAGGTGTCGGCGCAGAATACCTCGGCGCGTGAATTAGAGAATACGGTGGTGAAACCTCTGCGGCAGCAGCTCATCCAGGTGGCGAAACTGAAGGACATGGACAGCGAGACGCGCGATGGTGCAGGCATCATCCGCCTGGGCTTCGACTTCGGTACGAATACCGACCTTGCCTTCATAGAAGTGAACGAGAAGATTGACGCCGCCATGAACTATCTGCCCAAGGATGCCGAACGCCCGAAGGTGATAAAGGCAAGTGCGACGGACATTCCTGTCTTCTACCTCAATCTGACCCTAAAAAACGACAGTGCATACGGCAAGGTGGACGAACGCGCGTTTCTTGATTTGTGCGAGTTTGCCGAAAATGTCATAAAGCGTCGCATCGAGCAGTTGGCAGAAGTGGCAATGGTGGATGTCACGGGTTTGGTCGAACGCCAGTTACAGATTGTGCCCGACCCGGGTAAGCTTGCTGTGTTGGGGCTCTCCATTGAAGACATAGAAAACGTGCTGGCGCAAAACAACGTGGAGCCGGGCAGCATGACCGTGCGCGACGGCTACTACGAATACAACATTAAGTTCTCCACCCTGCTGCGGACAGAGGAGGACGTGAAGGGCATCCTGCTGCGAAAGGAAGGACGTATCATCCGCTTGGGAGACTTCTGCCGGGTAGAGATTGTTCCTGCCAAGGAGAAAGGTGTCTCCATGAGCAATGGCAAGCGTGCCGTTACCCTTGCCGTCATCAAGCAGGCGGACGAGAATATGGAAGACATGAAGCTTGCCATCAACAGCACGATGGACTACTTCAAGAAAGTATATCCCGACATTGATTTTAGCATCAGCCGTAACCAGACGGAGTTGCTGGACTATACCATCTCCAATCTTCAGCAAAATTTGTCGTTGGGTTTCCTGTTCATCTGCATTGTGGCGGTACTCTTCTTGGGTGACATCAAATCACCGTTCATCATCGGGTTGAGTATGGTGGTATCTATTGTCATCTGCTTCCTGTTCTTCTACTTGTTCAAGATGTCACTCAATATCATTTCTTTGTCGGGATTAATCCTGGCGTTGGGTATGATGATTGACAGCAGCATCATTGTGACGGAGAACATTTCGCAGTATCGCGAACGGGGCTATTCGTTGCGGCGGGCTTGCGTGACGGGAACGAGTGAGGTGATTACGCCCATGCTGAGTTCGTCGCTGACCACTATTGCCGTATTTGTGCCGCTGATATTTATGAGCGGCATTGCAGGGGCGTTGTTCTATGACCAGGCATTCTCTGTTACGGTAGGGTTGCTGGTTTCCTACTTCACGGGTATCATGCTGCTGCCGGTCCTCTATATGCTGGTCTACCGGACAGGGTTGCGCGGCAGGTCGTGGTTCTCCCGCATCCGCATCAACAATCCGTTGAAGGAACATACGCTGGACCGTTTTTATGATGCGGGCATCGACTGGGTATTTTCCCACAAGACGGTAAGTAGCGTATTCTGTGTGGTTTCTATACCTCTTTGTGTCTTTCTGTTCTATTCCGTCGGCAAGGAGCGTATGCCGCAGATAGACCAGAATGAACTGATAGTCCACGTGGAATGGAACGAAAACATACATGTGGACGAGAACCGGCATCGTGTGAATGTGCTGTTCGGACAGTTGCTGGACGAGACTGTGGAACAGACGGCTGCCATAGGCCAGCAGGACTATCTGCTGAACCGTGAGCAGGCTCTCTCTTCTTCGGAGGCAGAATTGTATTTCAAGACTTCCTCGCCTGACGGGATTGCTCCCTTGCAGAAGCAGGCGGGCGAGTGGCTGACACGGGAATATCCGTTGGCGACAGTCTCCTTTTCTCCACCCGAAACCGTGTTCGAGAAGCTTTTCGTGACCGGGGAGGCCGATGTGGTGGCGGAACTTTATGCCCGCAATAAGGAGAAGGCGCCGGCGGCGGAAGAATTGCGCGGACTGGAACAACAGTTTGCGGAGCTTACGGGGACAGCGCCCGTAGGTATCGCTTTCGAGAACCAGCTTGACATAAGCATCCTGCAGGAAAAGCTGTTGCTCTATGACGTTTCGTATGACGAGCTTTACCGTACGCTGCGGACAGCGTTCAAGGAGAACAGCGTAGCTATGCTCCATTCCTACCAGCAATACCTGCCTATCAGCATTGTGGGCGAGGAGCGGACAGTGAACGAGGTGCTGCAGCAGACATTGATACAGACCCGTCCGGACAGTAAGGGCGAAGTGGAGCATATTCCGCTTCGGGAGCTGGTAAAGGTGCGTCCGGCTGAGGATTTGAAAACGATTACGGCAGGACGCAACGGTGAATATATACCGTTCCGTTTCTATGAAGTGGACGATGCTCCGGAGTTGATGGAAAAGGTGAAGCGGGAGGCAGATGCCACGGGTGACTGGGATACGGCCTTTTCCGGCAGTTTCTTCTCCAACCGCCAGATGCTGGACGAGTTGGTGGTGATTCTTTTCATCTCTATCCTGCTGATGTATTTCATTCTTGCCGCCCAGTTCGAAAGCTTCGTGCAGCCGCTCATCGTACTGCTGGAAATTCCGATAGATGTGGCGTTTGCCCTGCTGCTGTTGTGGATATGCGGGCATACCCTGAACCTGATGTCTGCCATCGGACTGATTGTGACGTGCGGTATCATCATCAACGACTCCATCCTGAAGCTGGATGCCATTAATGAATTACGGAAAGAGGGGATGCCGTTGCTCGAGGCCATCCACGAGGCGGGACGGAGAAGGCTCCGGCCCATCATCATGACATCGCTCACCACGATATTTGCCATGGTTCCGCTGCTGTTCTCGTTCGACATGGGCTCGGAGCTGCAGAAGCCGCTTTCCATAGCGATGATTGGGGCGATGTTCGTGGGGACACTGGTCAGTCTGTTCATCATCCCGTTGATATATTGGTTTATTTATAGAAAAGAAAGAGCATGAAGAAATTAAGTCTTATACTTTTGTTCAGTCTGGGAGCCCTTTCCGCTTTTGCCCAACAGCGGATAACGCTCGATTTGCAGCAGACCATTGCCCTGGCGAATGACAGTTCGCTGGAAGCCTTCCGCACCAAGAACATGTATCTGGCCGGTTATTGGGAATACCGCACCTATAAGGCAAACCGCCTTCCCAGCCTGACGCTGAACATGACTCCGGCACAGTACAACCGTGATATCACCAAGCGTTACGACTCCGAACAGGACCTTGACATCTATCGCAGCCAGCAATCCTTCTATGCATACGGCAATCTTGCCGTCAGACAGAATTTCGACTTGACGGGCGGTACGTTCTATCTGGATACGGAGCTGGGCTATATGCGGAGCTTCGGTGGAAACAAGTATACCCAGTTCACCAGTGTTCCGGTTCGTTTGGGCTACTCGCAGAGTCTGGTCGGTTACAATCCTTTCCGTTGGGAACGCAGGATTGAGCCGCTGAAGTACGAAAAGGTGAAGAAGGAGTATATTTACAATGCAGAGCGAGTATCCGAGCAGGCCACTACCTATTTCTTTGCGCTTGCCATGGCACAGGCGGAATATGATTTGGCCAAGGACAATGCCGTCTCCACCGATACCCTCTACCGCATCGGCATGCAGCGCTTGAAAATAGCCGCCATCAGCCGTGCCGACCTGCTGACGCTGAAACTCGACGTGGTGAATGCCCGCAATACTTTGCAGAATGCCGCCAGTGCCTTGAAGCGCGCCATGTTTTCGTTGGCATCTTTCCTGAATATGGAGAAGAACACGGATATCAGGGTGTCGCTTCCGGGACGTCCGAGGGCGCTGACCATACCGGTTGATGAGGCTTTGCTGGCCGCTCAAGCCAACAATCCGGAATTTCTGGGGCTTCGTCAGGAAGTGCTGGAAGCCGAGCAGACAGTAGACAAGACGAAGAAGGAATCGCGCTTCAACGCCAGCATCAACGCCAGCGTCGGCTTCAACCAGGTGGCAGAGAAATTCGGTGAAGCATACAGGCATCCCATGCAGCAGGAGATGGTGTCGGTCAGTGTCTCCATTCCACTGGTGGACTGGGGCGTGAGAAAAGGCAAATACAACATGGCGAGGAACAATCTGAACGTGGTGAAGACTTCTGCCCGGCAGAGTGAAATCAGCATTGAGGAGGAGGTTATCATGACCGTCAGCGACTTCAACGTCCAGCAAGCCCTCGTCGCCAGTGCCGAAGAGGCCCTCGACCTTGCCATCCTGGCGTATAACGAAACCCGCCAGCGCTTCATTATCGGCAAGGCAGACATCAACAGCCTGACCCTCTCGCTGAACCGCCAGCAGGAAGCGCAACGCAATTACATCTCCGCCTTGCAGGACTACTGGCTGAATTATTACAAGATACGGAAACTGACGTTGCACGACTTTGCCAGCGGATTTTCGCTGTCGGAAAAATTTGATTATAATAACTGATGAAACGAGTTTCTTCCTTCACCGTCATAGTGGCGTTTGTCTGCCTTGCTTTGGTAGGGGTGGCGTTGATACCGCTGCTCCCCGTCAAGCTGAATCCGTCACGCAGCCTGCCCGGCTTCACGGTGGGTTTCAGCATGCCTGGCACTTCGTCGCGGGTGGTGGAGATGGAAGTGACCAGCAAGCTGGAATCCATGCTGGCGCGTATCCGCGGAGTGAAGCGGCTGAACTCCACTTCGGGCAACGGCTACGGCAACATTACTGTGGAGCTGGACAAGCATGCCGATGTCGAGGTAGTCCGCTTCGAAGCTTCCACCATCATCCGGCAGACGTGGCCCCAATTGCCCGAAGGTGTCAGCTATCCCACCATTCACATGAAAGTGCCCGACGAGAACGCCTCACGCCCTTTCATGTCCTTCACACTGAATGCCCCTTCCACTCCGATATTGATTCAGCAGTATGCCGAGGAGCATATCAAGCCGCGGCTGGCAAATATTCCGGGTATCTATAAGGTGGAACTCAGCGGTGCCACGCCCATGGAGTGGAGACTGGAATATGACAGTGAACAGTTGCGCTTGCTGGGTGTGACCCTATCGGACATCAGCGAGGCAGTACAGCGGCATTACCGGAAGGAATTTCTGGGTACGCACAATGTGGATACAGGTAACGGTAGCCGGGAATGGATACGCCTGGCACTGGTGCCGGAGAGCAACTCCCTTGGTTTTAATCCTGCTGCCATCACCGTGACGGCTACCGACGGGAAACTGCTCCGCTTGGACGAACTGGTGTCGGCTGTTCGTATGGAGGAGGAGCCGCAAAGCTATTACCGCATCAATGGGCTGAATTCCGTCTATCTATCCATTACTGCGGAAGAAACTGCCAACCAGTTGCAACTGAACCGTGCCGTGATGGACGAGATGGAAGCTGTTCGGCAGGTACTTCCTGTCGGATATGAAGTGCATACCAGCTATGATGCGACCGAGTACATACGGGAAGAACTGGACAAGATTTACTTCCGTACCGGTTTGACGGTACTCATCCTGCTTGTATTCGTATGGCTCATTACTCGTAAGTTGAAATATCTTTTTCTGATAGTTACCAGCCTGGCTGTAAATATAGCGGTGGCACTTATCTTCTACTACCTCTTCGGACTTGAGATGCAGCTTTATTCGCTGGCGGGTATCACTGTCTCGCTGAATCTAGTGATAGACAGCACCATTGTCATGACCGACCACATTCTGCATCGGCGTAATCTCAAGGCCTTCCTGTCGGTGTTGGCGGCAACCCTCACTACGATGGGTGCGCTTGTTATCATTTTCTTCCTTGACGAGAAGATACGGCTCAACCTGCAGGACTTTGCAGCGGTAGTGATCATCAATCTGGCTGTTTCCTTGATGGTGGCGTTGTTCTTTGTTCCGTCGATGATTGAGAAGATAGGACTGGTGAGGCGGATTACGGGGAAGAAGAGGCGTCTTGTCTTGCCGGGGCTGACGCAAACATTCAAAACAAGGTTGGGACGGATTTTCAGACGTTTCCCCGTTTATTTCTCCTGCTGCTACTCTGCTCTCATCCGTTTTCTGTGCCGTTGGCGCTGGGCTGTATGCCTGCTGTTGCTGTTGGGTTTCGGTCTGCCTGTTTTTCTGTTGCCCGACAAACTGGAAGGAGGGGGAAAATGGGAAGCTGCTTACAATAAGGTATTCGGTTCGGATACCTATAAGGAGTCGGTGAAACCCGTTGTGGACAAGGCGCTGGGCGGCAGCTTGCGGCTTTTCATACAGAAGGTGTACGAAGGCAGTTACTTCACCCGTAATGAGGAGGTGGTGCTCTATGCCAACGCCAACCTTCCCAATGGCAGCACCCTCGAGCAGATGAACACTTTGATGAAACGTATGGAGACCTACCTCAGCCGGTTCAAGGAAATCAGGCAGTTTCATACTTCCATTTACAGCCCCCGGCGTGCCAGTATGCAGATTTATTTCAAGAAGGAAGCCCGGAACAGCGGTTTTCCCTATACACTGAAAGCCAATATGATAAGCAAGGCACTGGAACTGGGAGGCGGCAGCTGGGGCATCTACGGATTGCAGGACCAGGGGTTCAGTAATGACGTCCGCGAGAGTGCCGGCTCCTACCGCATCAGGATGTACGGCTACAACTACGACGAACTCTATGAGTGGGCGGAGAAGCTGAAGGCCAAGCTGCTGACGCACCGGCGTATCAAGGAAGTGCTCATCAATTCGGAGTTCTCCTGGTGGAAGGATGACTATCAGGAATTCTACTTCAACCTGAACAAGGAGCGCATGGCGCAAGAGGGCATCGACGCGCAAGTGCTTTTCTCTGCGGTGCGCCCCATCTTCGGCAAGAATCTGGAGATTGGCTCGGTAGCGGCCGAGCAGGGAACGGAGAAAATCAAGCTCTCTTCCCGCCAGTCTGCCGAATATGACATCTGGGCGATGCAGTTCTTTCCCTATGGAGTAGGAAACGGCAAGCATTACAAGCTTTCCGAACTGACTACTGTGGAAAAGGGACAGATGCCGCAGGAGATTGCCAAAGAAAACCAGCAGTACCGCCTCTGCCTGCAATACGAATATATCGGCTCCAATGAGATGGGCAACAAGATACAGAAACGTGACCTGGAGGAGTTCAACAAACTGTTGCCGATGGGTTATACAGCCGAGTCGGACAGCAACAGTTGGTCATGGGGCGAGAAGGACAACCGCCAATACCTGCTTCTGCTGGTGGTGATAGCCATCATCTTCTTTACGACCAGCGTTCTGTTCAACTCCCTGAAGCAGCCGCTTGCCATCATCTTTGTGATTCCGGTTTCTTATATCGGGGTATTTCTTACTTTCTATTGGTTCCGGCTGAACTTCGACCAGGGCGGTTTTGCCTCGTTCGTCCTGCTGTGCGGCATCACGGTGAATGCCAGCATCTATATCCTGAACGAGTACAACAGCATCCGACGTCGTTTCCCCCGTCTTTCCGCTCTTCGTGCCTACGTCAAGGCGTGGAATGCGAAGGTCGTTCCTATTTTCCTCACGGTAGTTTCTACCATTCTGGGATTTATCCCTTTCATGATAGGTGAGGACAAGGAGGCTTTCTGGTTTCCATTGGCGGCGGGTACCATTGGCGGACTGGTGATGTCCGTCATCGGTATCTTCTTTTTCCTGCCGGTTTTTGTGCTGAAACAGCGTGATTTTCTTAGGAAATGATTACTTTTGCTCGATTTTGTTACCTGAATGGATACTTGAATTTTAAATATGGAAAGTGCGGAGTACTCTTTGGATGAGTTATTATGTCAGTCTCTTCTGTTGTTTCGTCAGTATCGGTTTTATGATGCTCCAGAATGTGGAGAAAAGGCATTCCGGATATTGGAGGAAGCCCATGTATGGATGGGGCGTACGCAAGAGTGTGTGGATATGGCGAAATGGGGGTGCGTGATAGAGTGTCTTGCGCAGAAATACTACATAGAAGATGATACGGATGCGATTCTGGAAGAAATTGATGCTGCCTTGGTTGCGCATTGGAAGAGGATAGAGAAAATCCATGCAGAAGTCACCACCGTTTATTTATGGCTGGGGTACTATTTCCTGCTACGTTTCAGAAACCGGGAATCCCGTTCCCATTCCCGTTGTAAACAGATAATGTCCAGCTTGTTGTGTGCTTTGGTCGAAATCTTCCGTAAGGTGGAGAAGGGGGGAGCCCCGACAGAAGTCTTGTCACATCTTTCGGTAGATGTTTGGGGAGAGACCGTCTGCTGGATGGAGCAGGTACATGATTCCCGTCTTTGCGAGAAGCAGTCGTCAGCTTTGCTGGCACAACTCTATAACCTGAAAAGTGTGGAGTTGGAAAAAGGTCCGGGAAAGCAGGATGCTTTGCTCCAGCAGATTCTGGAGTTTTATTGCTTTTAAGGGAAAATTATCTCTGCTTAGTTTTATCATTTCTGCTTCCACACTTCCACCCACTTCCTGCATCCCTTTATTCATCGGCATTACAAGTGCTGTGGAAGCAACTCAAAAAGGTGGAAGCAACTTTTGCTTCCACAGCGGAAATACGCCGAAAAGTAAGTTAATATCTTGTTTGTTAGTGTATTAATAGAATGTACAGCATTTTGCAAATATCTTGTTTACACGATATGCGTTTCGTGTAAACACGGTATTAACTTCGTAAAAGACCGTTTACCGATAGACTGCAGCTGGGCTCATAATAGGAATAAGATAGGTGCACAGTATGGGGAAACTATGAGTATAATAGGTGTTCAACGGTTATGAAGCACCTTGTTGACGGTCGTTAGTCGAGTGGTTGACGGCCGTTGGCAGAGCGCATCACGGCCGATAGGCGCTGATAACTCCGTACAGAAAATGGAAAGGAAGCCTATGTAAGGGGAAACAAGCTCTGAGCTATTTGTTTTGTTTGCCACATTTATCTTGTTTTTGTACATTATTGAAGCGGTTTTTTGTATCTTTGAAGGGAGGGGCTGTAAAAAAGCTTATTCTCATCCAAAGTTTAATTATATATACATGAATTATGAAGCGATGTATAGTGCTGTTCATAACATTCTGCTGTACAGTTATTTCTAATGCGCAGACAAATGGCATTGTGACTGATGGGGAAAAAGGATTGCCGTTGGCTGGTGTGAATATTTATCTCCAAAAGGATTCTGTGTATACGCAATGATAATCTGGTAAAGAACATGTTCATATGAAAAAACTGCTATATCTTGGGCTTTTGTCCGTTTGCGTACTGTTAGGTTCTTGCGTAGAGAAGAACGTATCCAATGTTTTTGATAAGGTAGAGAGGTATATGGATGTATATCCTGACAGTGCATTGCTGCTGTTGGAGCAAATTCCTCATCCGGAGGAGCTTCGTGGGAAGCAGCGGGCGGACTATGCATTGCTGCTGACGCAAGCACGTGATAAAAACTATCTGGATAGTTTGCAGTCGGATTCGTTGATAAAAATTGCGGTAGATTATTATAAGGATGATGGTGTAAAAGCAGGAAAGGCATTGTTTTATTATGGTAAAGTGGCAGCTTTGCAAGATAATGATACATTGGCTATACAAGCTTATTTGAGCGCTTTGGCTAAATTGGAGAAAACAGAAGAGTATAAGATGATGGCTTTGGTGCACCAATATGTAGGTAGGCTGAATGATGACTCGGAAATGTATGATATGGCACTTGACAACTATCGAAAATCTATTTTTTATAATAAAAAAGTCGGTGATACCTTGAAAATGGTGTATAGCTATCGTAATATCGCCTGGATTTATGAGGTTCGGAAAGAGTATGTTAATGCTGCACGATATGCGAAGATGGGAATGTCTTTGTTAAAGCAGGATAGTTTGTCTCCGGTATATTCTTCTTTGGCGCACTTTTTGGGCGAACAAGAAAAACGACAAGGAAATTATGTGAAAGCAGTTGAATTTTTTCATTCAGCCTTAAAGAATGAGCAAGTTTCTACTCTTATTCCTTATTATAATTTGTCATTGGGAGATGCCTATTTGCAGTTAGGGCAATTGGAAAGGGCAGAAATGTATGTGAGGAATGCTTTGTCTTCGGAAGATTGCTATACACAATCCGGTGCTTATCATTATCTTTATTTGTTGGAAAAGAAACGTGCTGAGTATGCTAAGGCTCTGCTTTATAAAGAAAAGTCTGATTCGTTGCAAAAAATAGCACAGGAGATGAATTTGCAGCACAAAATCTTTGAAATACAGCAAAAAAATGAGGCAGATAAATTGGTGGTGGAGAATAAATTGCTTATGCAAGAAAAGCAGATTCAGCTATATTTTTGGCTGCTACTGTCTTTATCCTTTATAGTTGTGGGATTTGTAGCATATCAGGAAATAAAAAAACAATATAGAAAGAGTTATAGAAAACGCCTTAAAAGGTTTATGGAGAAGGAGCTCAAAACTTATCAAGAGAATGAAAAGATAATAGAACAGTATATTTGTCAAATAGAGGAATTGAAGAAATGTAATCAGCAAGCACAAAAGGGAATGTTGTCTGAGGTACTTGTTAAGGAACAAATAGGAATCCTGGCCCAGAAGATACAGGTTTTGAAAAATGAGAATAAAGAAATACGTGAACATTCTCAGCAAGGTGCTTTGTTTCTTTTAGGACAGCTAAAAGAAGGAAATTTGAATGTGAAAAAATTGAGTGAAGAGGAATGGCTGAACATCTTTGGCTATATAGATTTATTGTCTGGCAATTTTGTGACTAACTTGCGACAGAAGTATAAATTGAACGAGCATAACCTTATGTTGGCTGTGTTGATAAAGTTGGGATTTTCTACAGCAGAGTTGGTCGCAGCTTTTGTCTGTGAGGAAAATTCTATTTTTAAAAAGAAACAACGTTTGAAGGAAAAGCTCCATTTAGGAAAACAAGATGATTTGAATGCGTTCTTTAAAACAAATCCGTTGTATTTGTCCATCCAGAAAAACAAACTATAGTATTTATTTAGTTGATTATTATATGATTAATTGAATTAGATTTTGTCCATGAGTGTTTTGTGTAATACACTGTATTTTGCGCTATTTTTATGCCGTAAAATCAAACATGGGTACTATGAAAATGAAAAACTTTTTTTGTCTTTTAAGCCTATATGGCTTCTTGTCGATGAATACCATAGCTGCCGTTTTTAATATTCTAGTTGTTAATACAGAAATAGTGTTGTCTGTTAATGATAGGCCTTTTATAAAGCCTCAAGGAGCAGGTCAAGAACCTCGTTCTATACCAATGGATGTTCCTTTCTCTGCATTCTTAAATGATGATTATTCCATTGACTTGGAGTTCTATCAATCTATAGGTGAAATTGAAATTGTAATTTCTCAGAATGGGGATGTTGTTTACTCTTCTACTGAGAATATTGACTCTCCAATATTGAGAAAAGTACAATTACAGAAAGGCTTAGTTGGTGATTTTTTACTTGAGATAAAAGGTTTGGATGGAGCTTATGCATTCGGTAGATTTACTATTCATTAATAATGGCTATATAGCACTATGAAACAAATCTCATTTTGCATCACTTGTATGAATCGGCTTAAACATTTACAAGAAACTTTGGAGAAGAATATTCTTGGAGGGCACCTATCTTTTCTTTCGCCGGATATTGCGAGGTGGAAGTTGGGGAGGAACGGCAGAGGGGTGTCGGGTGTCGTATATTGATTACGACATTGAGAATTATAGTGACGAGTATGGAGGCTTCCGCCTTGTGATGGAGTTGAATTTTAGTAAATAATGTAATTAAAAATGCGTAAGTTATGAAAAGAATAAATGTAGTTGTAGTATTGTTCTTAATGCTGGGATGGAGTGGATGTAGAGAAAATAGCGGGACTGTAGATATAGTAACAGTAGATATTTCCCAAAATTATCCGAAAAAGGAACTGGTGCTTCAGGATTTTATGGATGTGGAATACATTCCGTTGGAAACGAATGATGAATTCATTACGCAGGGTGATGTGATGGCTATTGACAATAAATATATTGTAGTGAAAAACTGGAATAATGATGGTGACATCTTCCTTTTTGACAGAAAAACTGGTAAGGGAGTGAGGAAGTGGAATCGTCGGGGGCAGGGCGCTGAGGAGTATACTTTTATTAATGGCATAGTATTAGATGAAGGTAAGAATGAGTTGTATGTCAACAGTACTCCTTCAAAAAAGATACTTGTTTACGATTTGTTTGGCAATTTCAAACGTAGTTTAAACTATGTACAAGGTGCTGAATTTATGGATGTGTTCAATTATGATGAGAATAGTTTGATTTGCTATGATATGTCTGTATATTACAATGAGGGAAAGTTGAAAGAAAAGCCGTTTTATCATATGATAATATCAAAGAAAGACGGAAGCGTGGTGAAAGGGATTCCAGTTCCATTTGATATTGTCAAAGCACCTTTTGTACAAAAAGGGGACGGTATTGCAGTAGCTTCTGTACGTCCGATAATACCGTATAAAGGTGATTGGTTGCTTGTGGAAACATCTACTGATACGGTGTACAACTATGTATCGAAGGAAAATAAATTATGTCCGTTTTTGGTGAAAACTCCTTCCGAGAATCCTGAAATTCTTCTTACCATAGGGGCGGTTACAGAACGTTATTATTTTATGCAAACGATACAAAAGGTATTCGATTTTGACAAAAGAAGTGGATTCCCTACTATCGGTGTGGTGTATGACAAGCAAGAAAATGCAGTATTCAATGCTATTGTGCGTAATGGTGACTTTGCTAAACTGCAAGGTGTAGATTTGGTATCCCATCCGATGAATAATGATGAAATAGCTGCTTTCCAGACCTTGGCAGCCAATCAATTGGTGGAAACTTATGAAAATAATGAGCTGAAAGGGAGAGCTAAAGAAATTGCTGCAGGATTGAATGAGGAGTCAAATCCCGTTGTCTTATTATATAAATATAAGAGTGTTGACTGAATTTTCATAATTGGTAAGAGCGGTTCATTAAAGATATGAAGCAGATATTCCCATATTATCGTCAGCTTGATGCTATGGATTGTGGACCTACTTGCCTACGTATGATAGCCAAATATTACGGAAAGAGTTATTCTTTGCAGACTTTGCGTGCCCGTTCTTTTATTTCTCGCAATGGCGTTTCCATGTTAGGCATCAGCGATGCCGCTGAGTCTATTGGTTTCAGAACGTCCGGAGTTCGTGTCTCTTTTGAACAATTGGCGGAAGATGTTCCTCTGCCCTGCATTTTGCATTGGAATCAGAGTCATTTTGTGGTTTGCTATGATGTTAAGAAAAAGAAAGGGCAATACACGTTTAGGATAGCAGACCCTGCAACTCAGTTGGTTACGTATAATGAACTGGAATTGAAGCGATGCTGGTTGGCTACCAAATCGGACGGAGAAGAGAAAGGTACGGCGCTTGCACTGGAACCCACTCCTGACTTTTATAATGGTGAGGGAGAACCGGAACTGAAAGAAAGAGGGCTGCGTTTTTTCTTCCGTTATCTGACTCCCTATAGGAAAGAGTTGTTTCAGCTGATATTGGGCATGTTGGTGGTGAGCTTACTTCAGCTTATCCTGCCTTTTCTTACGCAAGCCTTGGTGGATGTGGGTATCAGTGACGGAAATTTGAGCTTTATTACCTTAGTGCTGGTTGCGCAGATTATAATTTCGGTATCACAACTATCGGTAGAGTTTATCCGTAGCTGGATATTGTTGCATGTGAATACGCGTATATCCATCTCCCTTATTTCGGACTTTTTGGCAAAGTTGATGAAGTTGCCGCTTCATTTTTTTGATACGAAGATGGTGGGAGACATTATACAGCGCATTGGTGACCATGACCGTATAAAGAATTTTCTGACAGGTTCTTCTATTAGTACGCTCTTTTCCTTTGTCAGTTTTTTCATCTTTGCTATTGTACTTGCTTACTACAATTTGGTGGTATTGGGAATCTTTCTTTTAGGTAACAGCTTGTATATCGCTTGGATACTTGCTTTTATGAAATATCGCCGTGAATTGGATATCCGTCGGTTTGCACAAGCAGCCGGAGAGCAGAGTAACCTTGTGCAGATGGTAACTGCCATGCAGGAGATAAAGTTGAACAATTGCGAGACACAGAAGCGCTGGCAGTGGGAGCGTATTCAGGTGAAACTGTTTAAAATCAGCGTAAAAGGGTTGGCTTTGGGGCAAGTACAACAAGTAGGTTCTGTATTTTTCAATCAGACCACGAATATTATAATCTCCTTTATAGCGGCAAAAGCAGTGGTAGACGGTCAGATGACATTGGGTATGATGATGTCTCTGACTTATATCATCGGCCAGCTCAGTGCGCCGGTCTCTTCTTTTATAGGATTTGTGCAGCAGTTTCAGGACGCCAAGATAAGTCTGGAACGGCTGAATGAGGTACATGGGAAACCGGATGAGGAGCAGGATATTGCTTCCAAATTGTCCGTTTTGCCTGAGAGACGGGATATAAAGATGGAAAATGTGTGCTTCAGTTACGATGGAGCGGATAGAGACTATGTGCTGGATAATGTCTCTTTAGTGATTCCCGAACATAAAGTGACAGCTATTGTAGGTGCGAGCGGGAGTGGAAAGACCACTCTGGTGAAACTGATGCTAGGTTTCTATTCGCCCAATAAAGGAAGCATGAAGGTAGGGGATGCTTCGTTGGAGAACATCAATCCTCATTTGTGGCGTGCCAAGACGGGAGCCGTGATGCAGGACGGCTTTATTTTTTCGGAAACCATTGCGCAGAATATTGCTGTGGGAGAGGAGCAGGTTGATGTGGAGCGGCTACGTCACGCCGTGACGGTGGCCAATATCCGTGATTTTATAGATTCTCTTCCATTGGGATATAACACCAAAATCGGTATGGAGGGAAACGGTATCAGTCAGGGGCAGAAACAACGTTTGCTGATAGCGCGTGCCGTGTATAAAAATCCGGAATTTCTTTTCTTCGACGAAGCCACCAATGCCTTGGATGCGAATAATGAAAAGGAGATTATGGAACATCTGCATGAATTCTATAAAGGGAAAACCGTAGTGGTAGTGGCGCATAGGCTCAGTACGGTGAAGGATGCCGACAAGATTGTGGTGCTGGATAGGGGATGCATTGCGGAAGAAGGTACCCATCGGGAACTGACGGAGCGGAAAGGAATGTATTATCGGCTGGTTAAGAATCAGCTGGAATTGGGTAGCTAATGAATGGAGGAAGAGAAGATATATAAGGATATAGAACTTCGCAGTGAAGAAGTGCAGGAGGTGATGAACCACATTTCTCCTTGGGTGGTGAGGTGTGGGATTACTGTCTTGGCAGTGATTCTGTTGATGGTACTGGTTGGTTGTTGGATATTTAGGTATCCGGACACCTTGGCGGCAGAGGTGACTCTGGCCACGGAGGAACCTCCCGCCTTTGTGCTGTCACATGCTACTGGGAAACTCGATACGCTTTATGTGAAGAACGGGAGTTCGGTGGAGGCAGATACGGATTTGGGTGTGATTGGTAATGCGGCATGTTCTGAAGATGTACGTCTCCTTAAGAAATGGATGAAGGCATGGGAAACGCAGGATTATGATTGGCAGAAAGGAGTGGAGCTTTTTATCGGCAGGCGCTGGCAGTTGGGGGAACTGCAATCGGCTTTTGCAGCTTTCATTACTTCACTTACAGAATATGCACGTTTTATGGAGTTGGACTATTACGCTCGGAAACTTCGTTTTCAGGAAAAACAACTGGGTGGACAACGCTCCTATCTTCGGTTGGCAGAGCGGGAGTATGAGTTGATTGATAAGGATATAAAGCTTGCCGAAAGTATGTATACCCGTGATTCTATTCTATATGTGCGTAAGGCTATGATTGCTGCGGAATTTGAGGAGTCTGGAAGCAGATATTTGCAAAGTTTGCGTTCTAAAGAAGAGGTACGTATGAGTTTGCTTCAGGCAGAAATGCAGTTGGTGCAACATGAGGAAAATATGTTGGATATACGTAAGCAAGCATACGATGAGGAACAGAGTCGCCGGACTGATTTAAAGAATGCCATAGAGCAGTTAGCCGCGCAATTGAGTGCATGGGAGCACTCTTATTTATTGAAAAGTCCGGTCAGGGGGAAGGTTACTTTTATGACGGTTTGGAGTCGTAACCAGAATGTGAAAGCCGGTGAAACGGTTTTCACGATTCAGCCATCCGACAGTTCAAGGGTGTTAGGTAAGGCTCTACTTCCTTTGCAGGGTTCGGGTAAGGTACATGTGGGACAGCGGGTGCATATACGTCTGAATAATTATCCCGACCAGGAGTTTGGCTATGTAAAAGGGCAGGTCGCAAGTATCTCTCCTGCTCCAACGGAAGAGGGAATGTATATAGTGGAAATAACTTTGCCTGACGGCATGCAGACCAACTACGGCAAACAGCTACCTGTTTCGCGTGAGTTGAAAGGTACGGCAGACATTATCCTTGCTGACAAGAATGTATTGGAAAGGTTGTTGGCTCCGTTGAGGAAAGTGGTGGAATATGAAAAATGAAAAATAGTTCTATGTAAATTTCGTAATTCATTTGTTTTTAGTATGTTTGTGCTATTCGTATATATAGTATGAAATACTAAGGAAGAGAATGTTCTTAATGAAAGTATGAAAAGAAGAGTTAAAGCATTGACTGTTGTTTTGGCAATATGTCTTATAACTGTTTTTATTCGATGTCAGTCGAATGAAACTCCTATTCAGCAACTTGTAGTTGTTGTGAATGGGGATTCTATTGAGATGGTTTTTGTGAAAGGAGGTACATTTATGATGGGATGTACAGATGAGCAGGGATGTGACTGTGAGGATAACGAGAAACCAGCACGTAAGGAGTCGGTATCTGATTTTTACATAGGAAAATATGAAGTTACTCAAAGGCTGTGGAGGGCGGTTATGGATACTGATTCCATTTTGCCGTTTAATGGGGGATGCGAAGATTGCCCGATGGAAAATGTAAGCTGGAAAAATGCGCAGGAGTTTATCGGTAGATTAAATGCTATGACCGGTAAAACATTTCGTCTTCCGACTGAGGCCGAATGGGAATACGCAGCGCGTGGTGGACACAAAAGTAAGCACTATAAATACAGTGGCAGCAATCAGGTAAGTGAGGTGGCTTGGTATGTTGGGAATTCCTCTGGCGGACAATATGGAGAAGCTGGAACTACCCGTCCGGTAGGTCTGAAAAAAAGCAATGAATTGGGATTGTATGATATGAGTGGCAATGTTTGGGAGTGGTGCGGTGATTTGTACACTAAAGAATACAAGCAAGGTGGTAAGTCTATCCATCCGGGATGGCCTTTTGAGGGTACTTATCTTTTTTTCCGCCGAATATTGCGAGGTGGAAGTTGGGGAGGAACAGCAAAGGGGTGTCGGGTGTCGTACATTGATTACGACATTGAGAATTATAGTGACGAGTATGGAGGTTTTCGCCTTGTGATGGAGCCGGAATCGATTAAATAATGTAATTAATGATGATAAGTGATATTTTACTACTTTCAGAGTAATGAATAGAAATGGTATGAGATATATGTGGAAATTCTTTTTATTATTGGTGTTGGTTGTAACTTCGTGTTCCGAAAAGCAGATTGATGGCAATGTAATTAATGTTGCGGAAGCAATGAGTAGATTGTCAGAAGGACAATCTGTACAAAATTTGTTTTCCAGCATAAGTTATATTCCTTTGGAGACTAATGAGCAGGCTATTATAGGAAAATATCCGGAGTGCATAATTATGGATAGTGCGATATTGGTATCTTCTGTCCATCAGAATCTGAAACTTTTTGACCGTACTAACGGGAAGTATATTCGGGATATTGGACACGTAGGTACTGATCCGGAAGGATATGCAAAGGATTCATGGGGGAAAGTGAGCTTTTGGGCTGATGCGGTTCGGAGAACCGTTTATCTATTGGGATGGAATAATGATTTCCTACTATATGGATTTGATGGGAAATATAAGGATAGAATTCGATTGCAAGATACAGTCAATTGTATTCTGTCCCAAAATTACTATTTGATGGATGCGGACAGAATTTGGGGACATAATAAAATGAAACTCTCTCCGGAGACGCCATCAGTCTTTTATATGGATAGAAATACGATGTCATTGACCGGTATTGCTACATGGAATTCAGCCCTGCTTCCCATGGATGAGGTTTTGTCGGTTTCAAATTTGTTGGGGGGCAATGTTGCTTATGGAGGTGACTTGGCAATGGCAGAATTTGTTGGTGACCGGAAATATTATACGGCAATCAATAGCCCTTCGTTATGGAAATCTAAGGATGCCATCCGAGTGAAACAAGCTTTTAATGATACTATCTATACTATTTCAGAGCAGGGACTTACTCCATATCTGGTTTTTGAACTGGGTGAGTGGCACTGGAGTGAGCAGCAGCAATTGGATGTAGAAGGATGTGATAAGAAAATAGCCATAGACTATATTCTGGAGAATGCAGAATACATCTATTTCCATTTTCATACAAGCTTATATTTAGAAGAAAGCCAGTCATATTGTGGATTTTACCATAAGGAAAAGAAAACTGTTGTTTGCCAAAAGGGTGATAGCTTATTTGATAAAATGAATAATCAGCATATCCAAATCAGGGGAGTCACTTCGGATGGACATTTTTTTGCTTTGTTACAACCGGATGAACTCAGTGATGATAATCAACGGAGAATGGGAGTAGAAGAGGAAGGTAACCCTATTATGGTCATGCTTTATTAAGTACTTATTCCGTCGTCTTCCCCCTTGTATCCAAATACCCTCTTTTAAACATATCCACGAACAGAAAGAATAGTGACAAGAGCAGTGGCCCGAAGATGACACCCATGAATCCGAAAAGGGACAAGCCGATTACAACTCCGAAGACAGTGATAAGCGGATGAATGTCTGCCATTTTCTTCTGGATGATGAAGCGTATCAGGTTGTCGAGCTGTGAAATGACTGCACCGCCATAGATGGCCAGGCCGATAGCTTGAACCCAGTTGCCTATCAATGCCATGTAGACAGCTATCGGAAACCATACCAGCGCTGTTCCTACCATTGGGATGATGCTGGCGAAGCAGGTCAGGAAACCGGCGAACAATATGTTGGGAGCACCGAAAATCCAGTAGCCTATCATGGCTACTCCTCCTTGTATGACGGCGAGTAAGGGGATGCCGATGGCATTGGAGCGGACAATCATGTTGATTTCGTGGATGACGTTTTGTGTATTGTCATCGTTGAACGGCAGTAGGTCGTTGACGTACTGTTCCATCTTTTTGCCCCCAATCAGCATGAAGTAGAGTACAAAGACCAGTACGAAGATGTTGACGGCAAAACTGCTGATACCTCCCATGATGGCTTGCCCGATGCGGGGAAGAATTGAAATGACGTATGCCACCGTGTCTTTCCCCAAGATATAGTAGCCGGTTTTGGCTTTAATGATGTTGGCCGCTTCTTCGAAAGGAGCTATAATGGCTTGCGGGTCCAGATTGATGTTTTGAAGATTGACCACAGCCAACCATACCACCAGCCCAAGCGGAACCAGAAAGCAGAGAATGGCCTCTGCTGTAATGAGGGTGGCAGCTATGCTACGCTTCATTTTCCGCTTGTCGGAAAGATACATCATCTGCTTTCTTACCAGGATATAGATAGTCAAGGCTCCCAGCAGACCGCCCATGAATGGGGCTATTTGTCTGAAAAGAATGATTCCCAGCCCGATAATGATAGCTATCAATGAATATTTCCAGTATTGTTCTTTTGTGCTCATAAAGTTCCTGTATTTCTTAGTAAAGAAACATAAAAGAAGTTGAAAAGGTTTGGAAATTGTGGCCGGAATTCAATATTTATCCTTCGTCCAGCCAGCCTAACCCCTGGCGTATGATTTCCGGCTCCCCATTGGTGCAATCCACTACGGTAGAGCCTTCCGTACCGCCGATACCGCCATCTATTACCAAATCGACAATATCACCGAATTTCTCTTCAATCAGCTCCGGGTCTGTGCTGTATTCAATGTCCTCATTGTCATCATGCGGCAATGTAGTTGTCATGATGGGAGCATCCAGCAGGCGGGCTATTTCCTGAATGATGGAATTGTCCGGCATACGGATGCCGACCTCCTTACGGTTGCGGAATATCTTGGGCAGACGGGTGGTGCCGTTCAGAATAAAGGTGAAGGCTCCGGGCAGATTACGCTTCATCAACTTGAAGGTGCTGTTGTCCACTTTGGCGTATTCGCTGACCTTGCTCAAGTCGTAGCAGATGATGGAAAGATTGTTCTTCTTGGGGTCGATGTCCTTGAGGCGGCAGATGCGCTCGATGGCGCGCTCCTTCAGTCCGTGGCAGCCGATGGCATACATGGTGTCGGTAGGGTAGATAAGGATACCTCCGTCATTCAGTAGGTCGATCACCTGCTGCAGGTCGGCGGGATTGTTATTTTTTTCATAAAGTTTCAGAAGCATGGCGGAAATGGATTTGAGTTTTATATTACATGCAAAAATAGATAATAATCGGCTTATAAACAAGCGATTCACCTTTTTTGCATCTCTTTCTCCAGTTTCTTTATCTTCTTCCAGGCCTCTTTGAATTTGGGACAGAGGGTGACGGCTTTCTCATAGTTTTTCATGGCTGCCTCCTTCATGTCATGCTTCAGGCATTCGTCACCCATAAGGATGTATTCGCGGGCATACTTTACAAGGGCTTTCTCTTTCTCCAATGCTGCTTGTTTCAGTGCACGGTTTTCCTCTTTCAGACGGTTGATGATGTTCAGCTTCCGGCGGATGAGGCGCTGCACGTTGGGCTTCTCGATGTCGTAGCGGGAATGGATGGCTTTGAAAAACTCATCCAGGAAAGTGCCGAAATCCCCTTTGTCGAAGGCTTTGGCGGCGGCAACGTATTGAACGTCTGCCTGTGCTTGCTTCAAGGCACGGTCGATGGCGGTGCGGTTGTTGAAGCGTTCGGAGAAACTGACAATCTCCGGACGCACGAATACATCGGCACGGCTGATGGGCTTTTTCAGCTGGATGCCTTCCAGCGAGGTGCAGCGGCTGAGGGCTACGTATGCCTGCCCACCGGCAAACACGCCGCCGGTAAAGTCGATGACTACCCGGCTGAAGGTCAGCCCTTGGCTCTTGTGGACGGTGATGGCCCATGCCAGGCGCACGGGATATTGTGTAAAGGTACCCAGCTCTTCCTCTTCAATCTGTTTCTTTTCTTCGTTGTATTTGTAGCGGATGTTTCGCCACGACTCTCGTTTGACGTCACATTCCTTGCCGTCGTCGGTGATGACGTAGAGGGTCTCTTCAATAGGGTCGAAGCCGCTGATGACGCCGATGGTGCCGTTCACCCAGCGGCGGTCGAAGTCATTCTTGATGAAGATGATTTGTGCGCCCGGTTTCAGTACCAGTTCCTGCGAGGTGGGGAGGCTGCTTTCGGGAAAGTCTCCCATGATTTCGCCGTAGAAGGTGACCGGGTCACCGGGAAGTTCCGCCAGTTTCTTGTCGTTGATGTAGTCCACATTATCACGGCGGGTGGCGAGGGTGATGTACATGTCGGCTTCCGATTGCTCTATTTGGGTACCATAGCGGGTGTTGAGCAGCTGAAGTTCGGTAGAGCCGACGGTATTGTTGCGGATGTGGTCCAGCACATGGATGAACTTGCTGTCCGTTTGCCGGTATACTTTCTGCAGTTCGATGGAGACAAGGTCTATCTGGCCGAACACTCTGGCAGAGAAGAAATAGGGGGTAGGGTAGAATCGGTTCAGTATCTCCCGTTCATCTCCTTTGACGACGGGTTCCAACTGGAACACATCGCCCACCAATAATATCTGTTTGCCACCGAAGGGTTCGCGCAGGTTGCGGGAATAGACGCGCAGGATGCGGTCTACGGCGTCGATGATGTCGGCGCGTACCATGGAAATCTCGTCGATGATGACCAATTCCAGCTCTTCCAGCAGTTTGCGGTGGGGTTTGGTGTATTTGAAAAATTCGTGGATGCGTCCCCGTTGCAGACTGAAGTTCGGGTCGTCGGGCAGCAGGGGGTAGAAGGGCAGTTTGAAGAAGCTGTGCAGGGTACTGCCTCCGGCATTGATGGCGGCTATGCCGGTCGGTGCAAGCACCACGTGCTTTTTCTTTGTATTCGCACAGATGTACTTCAGGAAGGTCGATTTGCCCGTACCTGCTTTGCCCGTCAGGAATACGGACTGACGGGTATACTGGATGAGGTTCAAGGCGTCTTGAAACTCTTTGTTTTGTGTATCGGGAACGAAGCTCAAAAGATTTCAGATTTATGATGGATTCCCGACTATGCCGAAATATTTCAGGGCGTTGGCGATGCCGTCTTCATCAACAGAAGTGGTTGTGTAGTTACTGGCAGCTTTTACGTCGTTATTGGCATTGCCCATGGCTACACCGATACCGGCATGGCGCAACATGCTGATGTCATTTCCTCCGTCGCCGAAGGCCATGGTTTCTTCCAGCTTGATGCCGAAGTGGCGGATAATCTGGTCGATACCGTTCTGCTTGGTGTTTCCTTTGGCTGTCACGTCTACGAAGGCGGGATGCCAGCGGCCCATCTCGCAGTGGGGGACGGCGGGCAGAATGATTGCTTCTTCCTCGGCGTTGATAAAGGGAGTCAGCTGGAAGAAGGCTTTGTCGGCATGGCTGTCGGTATAGGGCTTTGCTTCGATGGGGTCCACTTTGAGTTGGCGGTGGAAGATTTCCTCCACTACTTCGCCGGGCTGGTTCACGCAGATGTCGTGCTCTCCCACCAGGATGCATGGGATGTTGCGTTCGTGGCAGAAAGCTGTCAAGGCATCCACTTCCGCTGTCGGTATGGGGCTTTTGTAGATAACGGTGTCTTCTACAAAGCAATAGGCGCCGTTCATCGTGATGTAGCCGTCTATCAGATTCCGTTCCTGCAAGGCGGACAAGTTGTTGATGATGACGCGCGGACGTCCGGTAGAAATGAAGATATGTATGCCTTTGGCCTTGGCGGCAGTCAACGCTTCAATAGTGGAAACGGGAATTTCGTGGGTCTTGAAGCTGACCAAGGTTCCGTCGATGTCAAAAAACAGAGCTTTTATCATAAGGGGTTCTTTTATCTTGTGCGCGAAATTACTTAAAAAAGCGAAGATATTTCGTACTTTTGCGCACAAATAAATGATAAATAACAAATGAAGAAACATTCTTTGAAAGATTGGATGATAGCGGTGCGTCCGTGGTCATTCCCCGCCTCTTCGATGCCGGTGGTGGTGACGTTGGCATATCTGTATTGGATGCAGCAGGACATAAACTGGGTGAACGGCATCTGGGCATTGCTGAACATCGTCGTGTTTCACGCTGCCGGGAATACCTGGAGTGATTATTTTGACTACAAACATAAGGTCGATGCAAAGGACACCTTTGGCGCCAAGACCTTGACCGACGGGATGTTTGCTCCGCGCGAGATATATAGCTTGTCGATGGCATTGCTGGCAGTTGCCCTTGTTGCGGGTGTCGGCCTGCTGTGGCGTACGGGGTTGCCGTTGCTGTACATCGGTATAGGCGGTGCAGCTTGCTCGTTGCTTTATCCACCGCTCAAGTATCGTGCGTTGGGCGATGTCGTCATCTTTTTGGCGTATGCCTTGCTGCCGACGTTGGGCACCTGCTATGTGGCTACGGGAGTAGTTGACTGGAATGTCTTGTGGATAGCTCTGCCGGTGGGACTGATTACGGTGGCCATTCTGCATGCCAATAATACACGGGATATGCGTACCGATGCCCGTGCAGAGATTCAGACACTGGCCATGAAGCTGGGAGGAAAGGCGTCGATGTACGTTTATTGTGCCGAAGTCCTTTTTCCTTTTGGCTGGATAGCCGGCTTGATAGCTGCGGGAACTCTTCCTTTATGGACCCTGCTGGTGATGCCGGCACTGGTTCCTGCCATAGGCAATGTACGGGTGGTGTCCCGTTTTCCCGGAAAGGGAGAAAGTGCCATAGCCGGTCTGGATGAGATGACTGCAAAACTCCAGTTGTTGTTCAGTCTGCTGTTCACGTTGTCGTTCGTTGTAGCCGGTCTGCTGTCATGAAGAAGCTGATTTTTACCATTCTGCTGGCTGCCGTGCTGTGGACGGTTATGTTTTCGCCTTGGACGGCTCCTTTCGTGAATTTCTGGTGGATGATGACCGGTTCTGCGCTCACACTGTCCGTGTTTGCCACCTTGTTCAATCCCGGCTGGTGGCGGGAGGTGAAGTGGAGCTTGCCGAATGTCTTGCTGGGACTTGGCATTGCTGTTGCTTTGTGGGGCGTTTTCTGGTTGGGAGACAAGGTGTCATCTTGGATGTTCGATTTTGCCCGTCCGCAGGTGGACTCCATTTATGGGATGAAAGAGGGAGAGTCTCCTTGGCTGCTGGCAGCATTGCTGCTGTTGCTGATAGGGCCGGCGGAAGAGATTTTCTGGCGCGGCTATGTGCAACGCACGCTTTCCAAACGCTGGAATCCGAATGCGGGTTTTGTGGTGGCTACTTTGATTTATGCACTGGTGCATGCCGGTTCCTGCAACTTCATGCTGGTCATGGCGGCTCTGGTGGTGGGGGCGGCATGGGGGGCGCTTTACCGTTTCTTTCCGAACCGCTTTGCCGCTATTATCTTGTCTCATGCAGTGTGGGATGTGGCGGTATTTATATTTTTCCCGATATGATTATTGTTTACAAAAATAAGGTGGCGGTAATGGGTCGTATAAAAACAAGACAAATTGATGCGTTGAATTATAAAAAAGCAAGCATATGACTTACAATTTTGATGAAGTAATAGAGCGCCGTGGTACCGACTCCGTGAAATGGGACGGTGTGAAGAGTGTATGGGGACGCGATGACCTCCTCCCCATGTGGGTGGCGGATATGGATTTCCGCACGCCCCCGTTTGTGATGGAAGCCTTGCGGAAGCGTCTTGAACATGAAGTGCTGGGCTATACGTCTGCGTGTGAGGAATGGTATACTTCCATTTGTAGCTGGCTCAGTCGTCGCCACGGTTGGGACGTCACTCGCGAGATGCTGACTTTTGTACCCGGCATTGTCCGCGGTCAAGCCTTCGCATTGCAATGCTTCACCAATCCCGGCGACCGGGTAATGGTGATGACTCCCGTTTATCATCCCTTCTTCCTGGTGACGCAACGCATGAAGCGCGAAGTGGTTTACTCTCCGCTCGACCTGAAAGACGGACAGTATCAGATTGACTTTGAGCGTTTCCGTAAGGATATACAAGGATGCAAAGTATTGATTCTCTGCAATCCCCATAACCCGGGCGGGCGTGTATGGACGGTGGACGAATTACGCCGGATTGCTGATATTTGTACGGAAAGCCATACGTTTGTCATCTCCGATGAAATTCATGCCGACTTGACTCTGCCACCTTACAAACACCATCCTTTTGCTACTGTTTCGGGGGCTGCCGCGCAGAATTCCCTCACCTTCATGGCACCCAGCAAAACATTCAATATGCCGGGATTGGGAAGTTCGTACGCCATTATCCTCAATGAGGACATCCGCCACCGTTTTCAGGAGTTCATGGAAGCGGGCGAGTTCAGCGAAGGGCACATGTTGGCCTATATCGGTGCGGCTGCTGCCTATATGCATGGTGAGGAATGGTTGGAACAGCTGCTGGACTATATAAAGGGCAATATCGATTTCACGGAGAACTACCTGCGCGAGCATATTCCGGGCATCGGCATGATACGTCCGCAAGCTTCTTACCTGATTTATCTGGACTGCCGGGGATTGGGGCTGACTCAGGAGGAACTGGTGAGATTATTTGTAGACCAGGCACACCTGGCGCTGAATGACGGTACCATGTTCGGTGAACCGGGCAAGGGATTTATGCGGCTGAATATCGGCTGCCCGCGTTCGGTGTTGGAGCAGGCGCTGAAGCAACTGGAAACTGCGGTTGCAGACAAATGATAGAAAAAACTATATCTCCTATATTATGAATAGATTACCTTTCCTTGGACTATTGTTTGCGTTGCTGTGCCTTGTTGCCTGCCGGCAGATGAATGAGGCACATCTGTTACATCTGGCAGAAAAGCAGGTGAATATGAATGTGGATAGCGTGTATGCCTTGCTGGTACAGATAGAGAGGCCATCGCAACTTTCGGATGAGGAGAGGCTGTTGTATGGATGGCTGAATGCTTATGTGCACTATAAGCGGCACAACTCGATGGCGGAAGATTCCTTGATATTGCCTGCTTCCGATTATTACGTCTTCCGCAACGACACGGCGAAGAATCTGTTTTCCTATCAGTTGAAAGCCTGGTACTGGTATTGGCTGAAAGAGCACGAACGGTGTATAGCTGCCATTGACAGCGGCGTAGCTTTGGCCAAGGCGCTGCAGGACACGGGAAGAATGGCTGATATGCTGATTGATAAGGCATACTGGTATGTGTATGTCTGGAAAGATTATGAGAAAGCGATAGAAACTTTCCGTACCGCCATAGCTTTGGACGCAAGAGCCGGAAGCTTCTTCTCTATGGGAATTGCCATGGGGCTGAACAAGAATGATTCTGCATCCTATTACATGGAGCGCAGCATAGAACTGGCAGTGGAGGCAGAAGATACCAGTAAGATAGTGCATTATTTGCGTAACTATGCCCAGATGCAGGCTTACTCTTTTGATGAACCTTCCGGTGCAATAGCTACTATTCGTCGTATGGAGCAGTATGTCATCGACCCGGTGCAGCTGCGTATGGGAGATCTGGTGAAAGTGGAAGTGTTCTTGAAAGAAGGGCTGCTTGATTCGGCGGAATACTATTTGAATAAGGAGAGGAAACGTGGCGAGGGCCGGAACCGGTTTCTGACGGAAGAGAATATGGTGGCGGTATATAGGGCATTGATAGATTATACACGTCACCGTACGTTTGATGTGCTGGACGTGGCGCGCTATAATGATTCTGTAGCCAATGCTCTTACTGCGTTGCAGAGTACCGTCCGGCGTAAGGACGAGTCAAAGGAGACGCTTTCGCAAGCCAACTTGATTCTGACGGTGGAACGGAAGCAGGCACAACTGAATTTGTTGCTGGCACTGTTGGTACTGGTGCTTGCAGGTGGCGGTGTGTCCCTTTATATCCGTAACCGGCGTAACCGGTTGATTGAAGCGGAAGAACGGGCGGAAACACTGACCCGGTTGCTGGAAGATGCGATCAGGAACCAGTCGAAAGGGGAAGACGGGCAGTTTTTTCGGAAAATACTGTTGCAGCAATTAGGCATGATACGGCTGGTGGCTAAACAACCTACCTCACAGAATCAGGAGCTGCTTCGCCGCATTTCGGGTATTACCAGCCATGAACTGCCGGTAGAGAGTTTGCTGGTATGGGAGGACTTGTATCCTATCATAGACCGGATTTATGATAACTTCTACACAAAGATGGACAGCTGTTTTGGCGATGTGCTCATTGACAAAGAAAAGCAGCTTTGCTGCCTGCTCTGTGCGGACTTCTCGACGAAGGAGATTAGTGTGGTGACACAACAGAGCATTCCTACCATTTACCAGCGAAAGACGAATATCCGCAAGAAACTGGGGATGGGGGAGAAGGAAGGCATCGTAGAGTTTATAGGCAGCATATAGACCGGAAAAGGCATAATATAGACTTTTGTGAAATTAAAGTGTTGATATGTAGTGATTTGTAGTTTTGGAATATAGACTTTTTATTCCTCGATATAGACCGTTTGAGGCATGTCTTACCCCTACCTTTGTATCAGCGAAATACAAGGTGTGAAATATTGAAATCAAACGCATGATGAAAGAAAAACTACTGAACAACGTTAGAAAAAGAGTGATGGTATGGGTGGCCTTGGCAAGTATGGCAACTCTGCTTCCTGCTCAGACTTACCGGCTTTCCGGTTGTGTGCAGGACGAGAACCGCCAACCGGTAGAGGTGGCGAATGTGCTGCTGAAGCAGGCAAAAGACAGTATCTATATTACCGGTATGCTGACCGACACACAAGGTTGTTTTTCCTTTGACCAGCCACTGGGAGAATACTTGTTGCATATTACCCTTATCGGCAGCGAAGACCTCTACGTTCCCGTTGTGCTGCAAGGAAACAAAAACGTTGGCGAATTGACATTGAAATCTTCTTCTGCCTTGCTGGACGAAGTGACCGTTACGGCCGCGCGTCCCGTTATCAAGCGTCTGGTGGATAGGGTAGTGTTCGATGCACATAATACCATAGCCTCTGCCGGAGGCAGTGCACTCGACCTTCTGCGTGAAGTGCCCGGTCTGCAGGTTGGACAAAACAGTATTGGTATTATAGGTAAAGGGGGCATCAAGGTTTATATCAACGACCGTGAGACGAAGCTGTCGGGAGATGAACTGATAGATTACCTCCGTTCCTATGACGCCTCCCAGATACTGAAGGTGGAGGTGATTACCACGCCTCCGTCCAAGTACGATGCCGCCGGAAATGCAGGCATCATCAATATTCGCTTGAAGTCACGTCCCAAAGATTACGTGGGTGGTACGGCTTCCGCTTCCTACAGCGCTGGTGAAAAGGACAATTACGGATATGGCGGGGTAAGCCTGAACCTCAGCAAGGGGCGCGTGTCATCCTTTCTCAACGGGGGTACTACGCAGGGCAACTATGAGACGCGTGAGAAGAATTACCGCTATTTTCCGCAGAACACCTGGAACAGCCGTGCCGACTACACCAATTACATGAATAGCTTCTACCTTCAGGGAGGTGTGGATGTATCGTTGGAACGGGACTGGAGTGCAGGTATGCAGGCCATCTATAATCACAGTGCTCCCAAACCGGGCAACGCCCTTTCATGGACGGAAGTTTACGATGCCTCTACCGCCGTACTGGATTCTCTGCTGTACTCCAACAGTGACAAGGATACCGGTTCCGACCGCCTCAATCTGAATTTTCATACCGATAAGGTCTGGGATGACAAAGGCAAGAAAATGACTTGGGATGTGGATTACCTGCGTGACAACCGGGACGAAAATATGGGCTTTCTCTCGAAAACCCTCCTGCCTGACGGTACGGAGATTCCGGGTACAAACTTCGACTACAACTATCTGCAACATCGCAAGGTGGATGTAGTCTCCTCCGCTCTTGATTTCATCCTTCCTTTTGAAAAGTACAAGATAACGGCAGGTGCCAAGGTCTCCTTTACCAACACTCGCAACGGTATCAATTACGATACGTCGGACCCTACGCTGGTGCAGGATGATTATTTCCGTTACAAGGAGCAAATCTATGCCTTATATGCTGATTATAGCCGTGAATATTCCGAACGTTTTTCCATGCAGTTGGGCTTGCGTATGGAGCACACCCGCACTACCGGTATTTCCGAAGCGAAGGATACGGAGGACAAGCACGACTATACGCGCTTGTTCCCTACTGTCTATCTGCTTTATTCGCCTACAGACGGGCATGCGCTGAACTTCAGTTTCTCCAACCGCATCTCCCGTCCGTCACAGAATATGGTCAATCCTTTTCCGTTCTATCAGAACAAGTACACTTACGCTTGCGGTCGTGAAGACTTGAAACCCAGTTATACTTACAATGCCGAACTGGGATATACGTTGAAGAATAACTTCAATGTTTCTGCCTATTATTCTTATTCGGACGATGTCTTCTTCCAGGTTGTGGACTTGGATGCTGAAACGAATGTGACCTCTTTCCTCTGGGAGAATTTCATGCAGACGCATGCTTTCGGGCTTAACAATTCATACACTTTCCGTACCAAATGGCTACAAACTTACGCCCAGCATGGAGTGAGCTATCGCCGGACCACCTCCAGCGCTGCCACCACCTCTCCCGAGGAGAAAGGGTGGGCTTATAACGCCAGCCTGCGCAACACTTTCTTCTTCAATGAAAAGAAGACTCTTCTGGCCACGTTGTCCGGTTCCTATTCTTCCCGTCAGTATCAGGGCATCTATCTGATGAGCCCCACTTACAGCGTCAGTGCAGGTATGCTTTATCGGTTGTTGAACAATAAGCTCAGCCTCAGCCTGAATGTCAACAATTTGTTTGTCAGCCATTCCAAATTGGAAACCATGTCCAACGGGTTGAAGATAATTGCCGACAATCAGTTTGCCTTTGCCAGTTTCCGTATCGGTGTATCCTATACTTTCGGTGGTGATATACGTAGTAAGGGTCAGCGGAACAGTAACGAGGATATTCAGAGGAGGCTATAACACGGAAAGGGTGCTACCCGGTTTCCCCTTTTGTTGCTAAGTGGGAGATTGTCGAACTTTCATTGTGGAGCGTTATTGTATAGGCTTTCTAATGTATATGAAGGGTCATTGGAGAAATACCCTTTGGTCATGACATCTATCACATCCTTTCCATTGTTGACATAAGTTCCTGTGGCGTGATTCATCAGCCCGGAACATTCCCGTCCGGCGCCGGCATTGCCGTTGTCCCAATAGAATACGGCCATGCCATTGGTGCGTGCAGCTTTGCATATATATTCTAGGTAGTATTTGCGGAATGTTTCAGAACGGTTGTTGTTGCGGTGTACGCACCCCATTTCTCCAATGTATACGGGAATCCCTTTTTCTACGTAAGCGGTTCTTAATGCTGCAAAGATTTTCTCAAGATGTTTTTCGTCTCCCCAGTTCTCTTTTTTGCTGGGGGCGCCGGTGTGTCCCCACTCTGCAAATTTATCTTCCAATGCGAAGGTGGCAGGGTCATAGTAGTGTACTGATATTAACAGACGGTCTTTGGCTTGGTCTGTTGGGAGCTGCAGGTGTTTTATGGTAAGATTAGGGCTTGTGCAATAGCCGCTGATACCTAAGTAGCGGGTTGCATTGTTACCGCCGGTGGCACGGACGGCATCTACAAAAACTTGTTGCCATTCATTGAGTGTGGCATATTGTTTGCCTCCATCGGTGGTATTGGTGCCAGAGCCCCATCTTCCGTCATGAATTTCATTGAGGCCTTCAAAAATGAGGAACTCGCCTTTGTTCTCGAAACGTTGGGCTATTTGTGTCCACATGGATTTGAGTTGCTCTTTGATAGCGGTATTTACGTCTTTGTTTTGTGCTGCTTCTACGATATCAAGCCAGCGGTGCTCATCAAAACCGTCTTCGTGGATATGGCGGTGTCCGTCATGATGGATGTTGATAATGGCTTTCAGCCCGGCTTTTTCAGCATATTCCACTACTTCGGCTACACGGTTCATCCAGTCCGTGTCGATATGATAGTGTGGGGCCTCGCCCACTTTTCCCAACCAGGTAACGGGGATGCGGACTGATGTAAATCCGGCTTGTTTTACTTTCAAGAGTGTCTCTTGTGTAACTTTACCGTTGCCCCATGAGGTTTCGTCGGCTATTTCGTTTACATGGGCGTCAAGCTGGTTACCCAGATTCCATCCGAGCCCCAACTCCTTTACCACTTTTACGGCAGGAAGATTCTCGTCTATGGCAGGTTTGCTCTCTTGCTCATTATTTGCAGCCTGGGTGATGATGATGCTGGTTTCTTTTTCACCGGCCGTGATAGTTATACCGGCTTCACGGGCATTCCCTTTATTGGCTTCTGCTGTAAATGCAAATGACGTAAGATTATCGGAAGAAGTATTTGATTTCAGTGTTATCCACCCGGCATTGGATTGGGCTGTTGCGACGGGATAGGATGAAACACGGATGGTTATTTCTCCACCGGCAGCTGCGAGATTCTGAGGGGATACACTTTTCACGGTGAGATAGGGCAACTCTTCTATGGAGGAATTGGAGCTGGAACAGGACAAAATGTTTATGGACAATAGTATTGCCATTACATTCTTCAAACAGATGAATTTTGTGTTCATAAAATCAGTTTTATAGGTTTATGGCGACAAAGGTAGTGGCAATGGGGTTATGTATAGTTTGAAATCCTGCATATAGAGGTTTGAAATCCTACAAATCAGCCTATATTCATTCTTTGCCCGGTGTATCGGCTGGGTTGGACACCGAAATATTTCTTGAATAAAGTGCTGAAATATTTGGAGTTTACAAATCCCGTTTGTATGGAAACATCGGTCACCGGTATTCCTTGTTGCAGTAGGGCGGCAGCTTGCTTAAGGCGGATAATACGGATGAAGTCTTGCGGAGTATGCCCGGTAAGAGCTTTCAGCCGTTCGTGGAAGAGAGTTCGGCACATGGCCATGTTTCGGCAGAGCCGGTCAATGTCGAATTCAAAATCGCTTATGTTATCTTTTACGATTTGAGTTGCTTTTTCCACAAAGGCACTGTCCGCATTATTGGGCATGGCAGATTGTACAGGCATTTCTTTGATGGTCTTGTCTGTCGAAAGGGTATGTTGCAGGGCAATCTGTGTATAGTATTGCCGTAGGCGTCTGCGATTCTCTATTTGTGCCTGAATTTTGGCTTTCAGTATATCTATGTCGAAAGGTTTGGCTATGTAGTCATCGGCTCCTTTCTGCAATCCTTCTATGATGGATGTCCTGAAGGTCTTGGCGGTAAGTAGTATGACCGGTATACCTGAAGTGGCAGGAGTGCTTTTTATACGGTGGCACATTTCGTCACCCGGCATACCGGGCATCATTATATCAGATAACACTAAACTGGGATATTGCGTTTCCATATATTCCAGCGCTTCTTGCGCATTGGATTTGTCTATGACCCGGTAAACCGGTTCAAATATACGGCGCATATAGAGGCGGAGTTCATCATTGTCTTCTACAATGAGTAATGTATCCTTGTCCGAGTCACAAAGTGTGGTGTTTTCGGTGGTAGTGAAATCTTTCGTGATTGGAGTGGCGGTGGGCACGGCGGAGGCTGTGACTGCGGCCTTGTTGAGTATGAGCATGAACTCCGAACCTTGGTTTACGATGGAGTTGACTTTGATGTCCCCTTTCAGTAAAGTGGCAAACCGCTTGGCTTGTAATAGTCCCAAGCCGATGCCCGGAGTGCCGGAACTGATGGCATTGCTGGCACGGAAAAAACTTGTAAACAGTTTCTTTTGTTCTTTGGGGGAGATGCCGATACCTGTATCGCTGACGATAATCTGTACTTTGTCAGCTTCGGCTTTCACGTCGATGCTGATTTTCCCTCCAGCAGGAGTGTATTTAAGAGCGTTGGATAGAAGGTTGGTAAGTATCCGGTCCAGTAATTTACTGTCGGCCCACACCCCCAACTGGCAGTCAATGCTGCTTGCCTGCAATGTTTTCTGTTGCTGCTGGCAGAGCGGTTGAAAGATAGTGAAGAGGTTGTCGATATTCTGTTTTAGTGGCACAGCCTCCATTTTGGGGCTCATACTGGAATGGTCTATTCGTTCAAAATCAAGTAGCTGTGATAATATGTCCAGTAGCTTGTTGAGATTGGAATGTGCCAGCCCTATAGACCGGATGGCGTCTGCATGAAGTGTGGAATCCTGACGCAATTCGTCCAAAGGAGCTTTGACAAGCGTAAGTGGGGTACGGATGTCGTGGGCTATGCTTACGAAGAAGGCTATCTTTTCGTTCATATAGTGGCGCACCAACTGTTGCTGTTTGCTTTTGATAATCACTCCTATAATACCGCATAGGGTTATGGTATATAATAGCCAAGCCCACCAAGTGTTCCACCATGGCTGGCAGATGGTGATGCTTGTTGTCCGGTTGCTTAATATAAGCCCGCTGTTGAGGCTGTATGACCGTATGCAAAGTTGGTATTTGCCTGGTGATACATTCGTGTAGCGCAGTTGCTCATTGTTTTCCAACTTGTTCCAGTCACGGTCAAACCCTTCAAGCATGTATTCGTATGCAATGTCTTCCTGATAACGGAAACTTACTGATTCAAATCCTATTGTGAATGAATTGTGTCGGTATGATAAAGTAATGGTGCTATCTGCCAGCATTTGCATGAGCTCTGGACGTATGTCTGTGGATTCTCTGCTGTCTATATTGTCTATCCGGAAGTTGGTGAGCTGTAAAGACGGGGCCTGATAGGAAGTGAGTGAAATGTGGGGTTTGAAAATCAGTACTCCGGTGGTGCTTCCCAGTGCTACACGTCCATCTGCCAATAGGATAGCGGCGGAACGGTTGTAGAATCTCGACATCACATGCTCAAAGTTTTGGTTGTATATCTGCATGGACGGCTGTGGGGGAAGGCAGGCCAGTCCGTGGTCGGTAGTTATCCATAACATCTTGCTGTGGTCGATGAGCAAGGCACTTACACGGTTGGAGGGCAGACGTTGCTCGGTAGAGAAAGCCCTTTTTTCAAGAGTTTGCAGATTGCACAAATAAAGGCCTCCGCCATCACTTCCCAGCCATGCTTGTTCATCGTCTATAAATGCTATGGATTGAATGAAAGCATTGAAATCCTCCCCTTTGTTGTCGGTGCTCTTAAATATATGTGCCTGTTTCCCAGTTTGTTTGTTTATCAGTACCAGCCCGTCCACTGTGCCTACAGCAATGGTATGTGCATCCTTTTGTGCTATGCAACGTGCTTTAATTACGTTGTACGATTTCCACTGCCGGGTAGGGTGCTCCAGTTGCAACAACTGGTTGTCCATTGTCCCTATCCATAAATCTCTGTCTGTATCAAACTGTACTGTAGAGAGGTAGTCGGAAGGCAAACTGCTGTTGGTGCTTAAGTAATGATGTAAAATTTCTCCCTGGCTGTTGAGAAGAAAGACTCCATTGCCATAAGTGCCTGCAGCGATGATATCCTGGGAATCGATGGAGATACTTAATACCACATTGCCTGGAAGTATCTGCCTGCATCGGTTATTTGGGGGATTGTATATGCTGATACCATTATCGGTGGCAATCCACAATTCACCGTTGCTTTGTTCGCAGAATGCATTTACATTGTCATCGGCTAAGGATGGTTCTTCTCCTTTGCGATGTCTCAGTAAAGTTGTACTGGTTTCCTCGGGCATCATGAGAAATGCCCCGCCGGTATAAGTCCCTATCCATATATTGTCTTCGCAATCTCGGCATAGGGAATACACTCCCATGGCAGTAAGCATCCGGTTGGTGCGCGTGAAGAGTGGCTCCGCTTCGCCGCTGGATAAGTTGTAGGTGTACACTCCATCTCCATCAAAACCCAATAAAACGGTGGACGGTGTCATTTCTATCATGGAACGGATAGGAGTGTGAGGGAGAGAACCGTTTTTGACAGGCTGCTCTTGCCATGAACTGAGACTGATACTTTTCACTCCACAGTTGAAAGTACCTATTAATAATATCTCCTTGTTTGGAAGTGGTAGGAGACTTTGTACATAGGTGTCCGGGCAGAGTTTTTGTAATAAATTCCTATCCTTGGAATAGATACGTAAGTCACATGTGGTACCTATGGCCATACTTTGAGGTAATTCTGTGATATAGGTCACATGGCAGTCGGAATCAATAAGTTGGGGCGTTTCACCTAATAGACAACAGTAGAGACCGCTATTGAGCCCTATCCACAACTGTTCCTGCGAGTCAATAAAAAGGTAATGGAGAACCAGGCCCATATAAATATGTTCGGCTAAATCAAGGTAGAGCTCAAATTGATCGGTAAGCAGGTTATATCTGTAAATCCGTCCTACGTTATTATAAGCATAAAGTGAATTGTTGGGGCTTATGGTTAACATGGTAGTACTTCCTGAGGCATCGGAAAACCTTTGGTTGGTCCCTAATTTATAGCTTTTCATCGAGCGCCCGTTGAAACGGTTGATTCCATCAAGTGTGCCCATCCATATAGCTCCTGACTTGTCTGTTGCGATGGAAAAGACCCGTAGACTGTTCAACCCCTCTTCTGTACCAAATTGTAGGCTGGAAAAACGCTGGATATGCTTGTCTGCATGGGCTGTGATTGAGAACAGCATGAAGAAAAGCAAGACCAGAGTCTGTAGAGTTTGTTTAGTGCAGATATACATTTGCTATGCAATGTTGGTTAACGAGTACAAAAGTACATTAACTCTGTGAATGTTCAAAACAATAATCCAATAAGTTCGAATTGTTGAAAGTATTTGTATTGAAAATCAGTGCCTTGTGATAAAATGCAAGAATTCAAACCTGATATGTGGGGATTCAAACCTGATGAATGGATACTTTAATGAACTTTGCGGCCTAACCGAGAATCTGGTTTACAAATTTTATTATTAATATTATGAAAGTAAAGAAATGTAAAAACACGTTACTCTGCGGCACACTTACTCTCTGTTTGTGGGGAGGTTTTTCGCAAGTGAGGGCTGCTTCATTTGAAAATTTTGCAATAGAACAGCAAAGCAACAAAGTAACAGGTATTGTGAATGATGAGTTTGGTCCGGTGATAGGAGCCTCTGTTGTTGAAAAAGGAACCAGCAATGGTGTAGTTACTGACCTGGATGGTAAATTCAGTCTGAATGTTAAACCTGGAGCAACATTAATCATCAGTTTTGTAGGATACAAACAGCAAGAAGTAAAGGCTGGTAATGCTCCATTGAACATTGTACTTGAAGAAGACAGCAAGATGCTGAGTGAAGTGGTCGTAACTGCTTTAGGTATTAAGCGCGAGCGTAAGGCTCTGGGATATGGTGTGGCTGAAGTGCAGGGTGAAGCGTTGACCAAGGCCAAAGAAACGAATGTCATCAATTCAATGGCGGGCCGTGTTCCAGGTTTGGTAGTGACCCAGACTGCAGGTGGAGCTTCCGGTTCTTCCCGTGTGATATTACGTGGTAGTACAGAGATGACTGGTAATAATCAGCCTTTGTATGTGATAGACGGTGTACCTTTGGATAATACCAATTTTGGTAGTGCCGGTACTTACGGCGGTTTTGACCTTGGTGACGGTATTTCCAGTGTCAATCCTGATGACATTGAAAGCATGTCGGTGCTGAAAGGACCTGCTGCCTCGGCTCTTTATGGTAGTCGTGCCAGCCACGGTGTGATTCTTATCACGACCAAAAAGGCCAATAAGGATAAGGTTAGCGTGGAATACAACGGAACGCTGACTTTTGATACTCAGTTGGCTAAATGGGATGATGTTCAGCAGGTCTACGGTATGGGTGCCAACGGAACTTATCCCATTAACGCGGTGTCTAATACGAACATGAGCTGGGGTGCCAAAGCTGACGGTACCAATATGCTTAAGTATTTTGATGGTGTGGAACGTCCTTACCTGATAGTTCCTGACAATACTTCCCAGTTCTTCCGCACAGGCTTTACTGCAACTAACAGTGCTATCATCGGGGTGAATAATGGCAAGACCGGTATTCGTTTCACCTATACTGATATGCGCAATAAGGATATTGTGCCAAAGACTCACATGAGCAGGGACATCTTCAATTTGCGCGCCAATACCAGTGCCGGGAAGTTTGACTTGGATTTCAGTGTTAACTATACCCGTGAAGATGTGAAAAATCGTCCTGCATTGGGAGACAGCAAATCGAATATTGGAAAGAATTTAATGACTTTGGCCACCACTTATGACCAGGCATGGCTCAAGTCTTATCAGGATGCCAATGGTGAATATGCCAACTGGAATGGTATGGACCCTTATAATGTGAATCCTTATTGGGATGTTTACAAGAACTCAAACAGCTCTAAGAAAGACCAATTCCGTTTCAATGGTAAGGTTGTCTGGAACATCACTCAACACCTGAAGGTACAAGGAACAGCAGGAGCTGAGCTTAATTGGTTTACTTTTGAAGACTACAAGGCTCCTACCACGCCGGGATATGAATCCGGTTACTTGCAGAATAATAATTTCCGTAATCGCATGTATAACTTCGAGCTTCTGGCCCTCTATAATAACTCTTGGGGGAATTTCGACTTTAATGCGACATTGGGAGGTAACTTGTACAAAGTGAATAACCAGACTATAGTCACTACTGCCAAGGACATGAAGATTCGCGATGTGGTGGCTTTGATGAGCTTCAATGAAGTAAGTGTAGAGCCTTACAGTTATCGTAAGCAGATTAACTCTATTTATGGTGCCGTTAACTTGGGTTGGAAGCACATGCTTTACTTTGATGCAACCCTTCGTGGCGACCAGTCTTCCACATTACCCATCAGTAATAACATGTATATCTATCCTTCTTTCTCCGGTAGCTTTGTATTCTCCGAGTTGCTGAAGTTGGGTGACAAACTTCCTTATGGTAAAGTGCGTATGTCATGGGCGCAAGTTGGTAGTGATACCGATCCATATCAGCTCGGATTGGTGTATACCAAGTCTAAGTTTGCTTATCCCGGTTATACTATTGGTTATATCAGTAACGGTACTATCCCCAATAAGGATTTGAAACCTACCAAGACCAATTCATTCGAAATGGGTCTGGAACTGAAATTCTTGAAGAACCGTATCGGCTTGGACTTCACTTATTACAGCCAGCTTAGCAAGAATCAGATTATGGGTATGGCCAGCTCCTCGACTTCCGGCTACGGCTATCGTTTGATTAATGCGGGTGAAATTGAGAATAAAGGTGTGGAAATAGCTTTGAACACTCGTCCGATTCAAACGAAAGACTTCTCTTGGGATTTGAATTTCAACTTCTCGAAGAATAGTAATAAGGTGAAGAAACTGGTGGACGACATGGATATGTTTGAACTGGAAAAGGCTACATGGCTTGACGTACAAGTGGCTGCCAAGGTAGGTGAGAATTTCGGCTCTATCGTAGGTCCCGACTTCCAGCGTAACGAAAATGGTGATATTCTTATCGATCCCTCAACCGGATTGCCTATGTACGACAAGAGCAACCATGTGCTGGGAAATGCATCTTGGGACTGGACCGGCGGTGTTTATACCAACTTCTCCTACAAGAATATTTCACTTTCTGCCGTGTTTGATGTGAAGGTAGGTGCTGACCTTTATTCTATGTCAGCTCGGGCCGCGCATGAAACAGGCAAGAGCATGGCCACTTTGGAAGGCCGCGAAGCATGGTATAAGTCCGAAGAGGCTCGTCAGGCAGCAGGCTATGCCAAGGATTCTCCTGACTGGATACCGACCGGTGGTTTCATTGCTCCGGGTGTGATTGACAATGGTGACGGCACCTATCGTGAAAACGACATTATAATTAATCCAGAAAAGTACTGGATGAATGTTTGCCGCAATGCGCCTTCTATGTTCATCTATGATAACTCTTATGTAAAGTGCCGCGAAATCACGCTGAGCTACACCTTACCTAAAACCTGGTTGAAGAATGTAATAGACGGACTGACAGTATCGTTTGTAGCCCGTAATCCGTTCATTGTCTGGAAAAATATTCCAAACATTGACCCGGACTCCAACTACAACAATACCACCGGTATGGGTATGGAGTATGGTTCACTGCCTTCACGCAAGAGCTACGGCTTCAATATTAATGTAAAATTCTAAGAGACCCCATACAATTTATCCAATACATTATTAAAAAAGATATATACAATGAGACACTATAAATCATATATCACAATGGCGTTGGCAGCATGTACTTTGTCTTTTGCTTCTTGCAGCGATGAGTACATGGAGAACATGAATACCGATCCCTCAAAGGCTGCAACCATTGACCCCAACGCACAGCTCACGACTGCCCAACTCCATACTTATGGTGACCTGGAGGTGAGTGAAACTTACCGTAGCTACATTTATGCCTTTAATCAGCAACTGATGGGCTGCTGGAATACTACGAATTATGGTGGCCGCCATACACTTGACCTTAACGAGATGGGGCATATCTGGCAGAACTACTATTTGAAAAATATCAAGGACCTTACCGATGCGCAGGCACGCACTACGGATGATGACGAGAAGGTGAACATCAATGCGGCTGTCCGCATCTATCGTGTCTATCTCATGTCTCATCTTACTGATATTTATGGTGATGTACCTTACTTTGAAGCGGGAAAAGGCTTTATTGATGGTAAGTTCACGCCTAGATATGACACGCAAGAAGAGATATACAATGACTTTTTTGCGGAACTCGACGCTGCCGTAACAGCTTTTGATGGTACCAAGGACCGCATCACCGGAGATGTCATTTATAACGGTGATATAAACAAATGGAAGAAGTTTGCCAATTCACTCCGCCTGCGTTATGCTATGCGTATCTCGGATGCCAACCCACAGAAGGCCCAGGAAGAGTTTGAAAAAGCTTTGGCTGCAGATGGTGGTATCATTGTCTCTGGTGCTGATGACGCACTGATTCCTTATTTGGATATTGCTTTTGACTTTGGTGGCGAAAGCTATTCCGACTATCGTCGCAACGCTTTGTCACAACGTCTGTATGGTAACGACCCTCGCAATAACCCCAGTTTTATCTGCTCTACTTTTTATAATCAGCTGTTCAATACTGGTGACCCTCGTTTCCTTGCTATCATACGATTCTACTTTGACCAGATAATGAGCACAACCAGTACCGAAGGCCGCATTGATATCACTGAAGAGGTATTGGCTAAAAATATGGCGCATCCGCGCGATCCAGGTGCATTCTTCTATGAACCTTGGCCCGAAGCGTACGAGAGCGACCTTATAAAAGAATTGCAGGAAAGCAATCCTGCCATTGAAAAGATTTCCATGGATACAGAAACGGAACCCAAGTTGGCAAGTAACTTTCTTGAGGGTGAAAACCCGGGAGTGGTTATAACCTCGGCCGAAGTGGACTTCCTGCTGGCAGAAGCTGCTCTGAAAGGATGGAATGTGGCTGGCTCCGTAGAAGAGCATTATAGAAAAGGTGTACGTGCGGCTATGGACTTCTTGACGGACAATTACGGATGTGATAAAGTAACTGATGAAGAGTTCGACAACTATATGGCCAATAACATCATTGGTTACACGGTAGAGCAGAAAAAGGCATCTATCAATACGCAGGCATGGATTCTGCATTTCACCAATCCGTTGGAGTGTTGGGCTAATTTGCGCCGTTCCAACTACCCACAGCTAAAGTCTCCTGCAGAGTATGGCTTCAGCCAGGTTCTTACTGGGGGAGCAGCTATCCCGGTCCGTCTGTGCTATCCTGTGCTGGAATCTTCATACAATAAGAAAAACTATGAGGAAGCGCTGGAGCGTATGGGAGGTAATAATAGCTGGAATACCCCTGTGTGGTGGGATAAAAATAATGTTCAATAATTTCTGTTCAACATCAAATTAACTATCAATATGAAAAAGATATATGTTATGCTGTTTGCCATATTGGCATTCAACGCCTTCTTGACAAGCTGCAGCGACGAAGAGCCGTTCTCTACGGCTACGCCCAATGATGAGCCTCGTATACTCGACCCTACCTTTCCGGATCGGGTCAATGGAAATTTGGCCACATTTGCCAATTTCAGTCGTGACGGCAAATTTTCGATGAAACTCACGGTGACTCCCGCGGACTATACTACCGTAACCTGGTTTGTGGATGGAGAAGAAGTGGCTACCGGTACTGAAATAGAAAAGGAATTTATGGCAGGAACTTATCACCTTAAAATAACAGCTACCACCACTGTTGGGAAATCCACTTACCGTGAGGGGCTTATCCAGGTAAATCCTTTAGTGGATGACCCCAGTGCCACTGAAGTGGCATTCGAACGTATTGTGGCTCCCGGTAATAAAGCTTGTCTTTACGGCGATAACCTGGATAAAGTGGAAAGCATTCTTATTGGTGGGATGGCTGCCACGGATATTACTTATGTGGAGTCGGAAGATGGCAATTATGTGGAATATACTGTGCCTGCCGGCTTGTCGGAGGGAGACTACCGGGCTATTTTTATCGATGCCGAAGGAAATGAATATGGCGCCAATAAAGTGAAAGTGACTAAAGGGGCTATGATTACAATGGGAGCCAACCGTGCTACCGTTGGTACGGCATGGATAATGACCGGTATTAATCTTGATGCTGTTGCCTCGGTTGCGGTAGCTGATGTGGAGGTAGTGGAATTTGCAGAGCAAACTACCACTTCTCTCACGCTGATTTGCCCGGAACTGGCAGAAGGGGAATATACAGTGACTGGTAAGACCAAGACTGGTGAGAGTATACAGTTCTATGCCAATGGTGAAGTTACTACAGAACAGAAAGTTACTATCTCTTCTGAGAAAGCCCTATGGGAAGGCCATCATTATGTGTCTTGGGACAAAGCGGACGGTGATCCGAACAAATCGTTCAACCTAATTCCTCAAGAAGTGATGACTGCCCTTAAGCCGGGAACTATTTTGCGGGTGTATTATTCGATAGAGCCTACAGCAGAATATCATCAGATGCAACTTGCTACCGGTTGGTGGACAGGGCTGATGGATAAGATAGAATTCAGTGAAGATGGTGTTTACGAACTGATTATCACCCAAGAGGTTATTGACAAGATAAATGCTGAGGCCGGATTCCTTTGTGTGGGACACGGTTACTATGTTGACTTGGTAACAGTTCAATAATTTCTAATAAAGAGTGAAAAAATGCATACTTACATTTTACGATTTTTTCTGCTGTTTGCTGCATCTGCCACAAATCTTAGTGCACAGATACCCATATATCAAAATCCTGATATGCCTATCGAAGTGCGCGTTGAGGATGCGTTAAGCCGTATGACACTTGAAGAAAAGGTGGCACTTTGCCATGCGCAGAGCAAGTTCTCATCGGCAGGGGTGCCCCGTTTGGGTATTCCAGAGTTGTGGATGAGTGATGGACCTCATGGAGTTCGCCATGAGTTTGAATGGAATACTTGGAATTATGCGGGTTGGACCAACGACTCTATTACGGCTTTTCCTGCTCTTACGGCTCTTGCCGCCACTTGGAATCCGGATATGGCTGCACGCTATGGCAAGGCTATTGGCGAGGAGGCACGTTATCGTAAGAAAGACGTATTGTTAGGTCCCGGTGTCAATATCTACCGTACTCCCCTTAATGGGCGTAACTTTGAGTATATGGGTGAAGACCCTTATCTTGCCGGTGTGATGGCGGTTCCTTATGTCAAGGAATTGCAAAAGAACGGTGTTGCTGCTTGTGTGAAGCATTTTGCATTGAACAACCAGGAGCTGTGGCGTGGTACCGTTGACGTTGAAGTGAGTGACCGTGCTCTTTACGAAATCTATTTGCCTGCTTTCAAGCAGGCAATAGTGGAAGGGGGGGCATGGAGCGTCATGGGAGCTTATAACAAGTATCGTGGCCAGCATTGTTGCCATAATGCCCGTCTGCTCAATGATATTCTACGTGATGAATGGGGTTTTGACGGTTGTGTCATTACGGATTGGGGAGGAGCTCACGACACCAAAGAGGCTGCTTTTAATGGTCTTGACATCGAAATGGGGTCTTATACTAACGGTTTGACTTCGGATAATAGCTTGGGGTATAATCTCTATTATTTGGCAGATTCCTATCTGGAGATGTTGAAGAAGGGGGAATTGCCGATGGCGTCAGTGGATGCGAAAGCGAGAAATATACTGCGTCTGATTTTCCGGACTTCATTGAATCAGAATAAGCCGTATGGCTCACTCTGTACCAAAGAACATTATGATGTGGCTAAAGTAATAGGTGACGAGTCCATCGTACTGTTGCGGAACAATGGCATTCTTCCATTACAAGCTGATAAGTATAACCGGATATTGGTGGTTGGTGACAATGCTGTCCGTAGACTTACGGATGGTGGCGGTTCGTCGGAATTGAAACCAAAAGATATGATTTCTCCACTTGATGCACTGCGTGCCCTATATGGTGATAAGATAGAATACACCCAGGGTTATGCATGCGGCCGTCCCTTTTTTGGACATGAGGAGGAAATGCAACAGACGGTGATAGACTCTTTGCGTGCTGAGGCTGTGGCAAAGGCACGGCAGGCAGATGTTGTTATCTATGTGGGAGGTTTGAATAAAAATGCTTTTCAGGATTGTGAATCTACTGACCGTAAGTCGTATAATTTACCTTTTTCTCAAAATGAATTGATAGAAGAGCTTGTTGCTGTCAATCCAAATCTTGTGATAGCCAATATCAGTGGCAATGCTTATGCTATGCCGTGGTTGAAGAAAGTGCCTGCAATCCTGCATATTTCTTATTTGGGGACCATGGGAGGAGCGTCGATTGCAGATGTTATCAGTGGTAAAGTGAATCCATCGGGTAAACTGCCTTATTCTTTCCCGGTGAAGTTAAGCGATTGTTCGGCGCACTCTTTTGGTGAAGGGGCTTATCCGGGTATCGATACTGGCAAGGAAGATGTGTCTTTGACGGATTATCAGCGCAATGTCGGTGTCAACCCTAAAGAAGAGTATAAAGATGATATTTTAGTAGGTTATCGTTGGCACGATACAAAGAAGATTCCGGCTCTTTTTAGTTTTGGGCATGGATTGAGTTATGCTTCTTTCAAATACGGCAAGTCTCGGCTGTCATCGAAGACGATGGATGAAAAAGGAAGTATCAAGGTGACAGTACCCTTGACTAATACGGGTACGAGGATTGGTAAAGAAGTGGTACAACTTTATCTTGGAGATCCGGTGTGTAGCGTTATCCGTCCATTGAAAGAGTTGAAGCATTTTACAAAAGTAGAGGTCGAACCTGATGAAACTGTTCAAGTGGAATTTGTTATCACTCCTGATGATTTGAAGTTTTTTGATGAGGCAAGCCATCGATGGGTAGCTGAATCGGGAGTGTTCAATGTGTATGTCGGGACTTCATCTGCAGATATTCGTTGCATGCACTCCTTTAAATATATATGTGATTGACGTAATAATTCAATGGCAATTAAACATATATGTGAAGAAAACGTACTGCCTTTTAGGCAGTACGTTGCATAATGAATCATTCTTTTGAAGCTTGAAATTTAATCAATATCCATTATCTTTGTATATTTGGATAGATAATTGCTAATATAAAACCATGATGAAACAGAAACTTCTTTGCCTTTTGCCATTCTTCCTATTGTCGGGATGTGGACAGGCTACTTACAAGAATGCATCTCTGCCGGCAGAAGAGCGTGCCGGACTTTTGCTGAAGGAACTGACGCTCGAAGAGAAGGTGTCCTTGATGATGGACAGCTCCAAACCAGTGGAACGTCTGGGCATCAAGCCCTATAACTGGTGGAATGAAGCGTTGCATGGAGTGGCGCGTGCCGGGCTGGCCACAGTGTTTCCCCAACCGATTGGTATGGCGGCATCCTTCTCGCCGGAGACTGTATACGAGGTATTTACTGCTGTTTCTGATGAGGCCCGTGCCAAGAATGCCTACTATACATCCCAGGAAAGCCATGAACGCTATCAAGGATTGACGATGTGGACGCCTACAGTGAATATCTATCGCGACCCCCGCTGGGGAAGGGGTATAGAGACTTATGGGGAAGACCCTTATCTGACCAGCCGTATGGGTGTGATGGTTGTAAAAGGTTTGCAGGGTACGAACGATGGAAAATATGACAAGCTGCATGCTTGTGCCAAGCACTTTGCCGTACACTCCGGTCCGGAATGGAACCGCCATGAGTTTAATGCGGAAAATATCAAGCCCCGTGATTTGTATGAAACTTATCTTCCTCCTTTCGAGGCTTTGGTGAAAGAAGGAAAAGTGAAGGAGGTGATGTGTGCCTACAACCGTTTTGAGGGCGATCCTTGCTGCGGTAGCGACCGCCTACTGATGCAGATTTTGCGCGATGAGTGGGGATTTGACGGTATTGTCCTTTCGGACTGTGGAGCTATTGCCGATTTTTACAGAGACTATGGTCATAAGACGCATCCTGATGCAGAGTCCGCTTCGGCAGTTGCGGTGCTGAGTGGAACTGACTTGGAGTGCGGTTCGAGTTACGAGGCCCTGGTAGAAGCGGTGAAGCAGGGAAAGATTGATGAAAAAGCAGTGGATGTAGCAGTCAAGCGTCTTTTGACGGCTCGCTTTGCCTTGGGTGAAATGGACGAGCCGGAGAAGGTGTCCTGGACCGGCATTCCTTTTTCTGTGGTGGCTTCTGCCGGACACGACTCTCTGGCGCTCGACATGGCTCGCAAGTCAATGACACTGCTTATGAACAAGGATAATACCTTGCCGTTGAAGCGTGGAGGGCTGACTGTAGCCGTGATGGGTCCGAACGCCAATGATTCTGTGATGCAGTGGGGAAATTATAACGGTATGCCTCCGCACACAGTCACCATTCTGGACGGAATTAGAAAAGCCTTGGGGACTGATGACCGGCTTATTTATGAACAAGGCTGCGGATGGGTGGAGAGAGCTCAGATACAGAGCGTCTTCAACCGTTGCAAGACTGCCGACGGGAAACCCGGATTCAGTGCACGCTACTGGAATAACGTGACTCGTGACGGTGAGCCAGTCACTACTGCCCAAGTGACCACTCCTTTCCATTTCTGTACATCCGGTGCCACGGTTTTTGCTCCGGGTGTGAACCTTACCGACTTCTCGGCTACCTACAACAGCGTATTCACTCCCGACCAGTCGGGAGAGGTGGTCTTTGACATCTATGCTTATGGCTCAGGGAGATTGCGGATAAATGGGGAGGAAGTGAGAGGATTCTCCAATCAGCACGGTGGGCAGAAGAGTGCTTATACTTTGCAGGTACAAGCAGGAAAAACGTATGACGTTGAATTGGATTTTGAATATTTCCGTAGCGATGCACTGCTGAACTTCGACCTTGGATTTAAGAATGAAGTGGATGTGAGGAAATCTGTGGAGCGTGTAAAGGATGCTGATATCGTGGTCTTTGTGGGAGGAGTCTCTCCGAACCTCGAAGGCGAGGAGATGGGTGTTGAGCTTCCCGGATTCAGAGGAGGCGATCGTACTGATATTGAGTTGCCTGCTGTCCAGCGAGAACTGATTGCCGCTTTGCACCGTGCCGGTAAAAAGGTGGTGTTGGTGAACTGTTCGGGTTCTCCCATTGGTTTGGAGCCGGAAACCGGGAGGTGTGGAGCCATTCTGCAGGCATGGTATCCCGGTCAGGCAGGCGGTACGGCTGTAGCCGAAGTATTGTTCGGTGATTACAATCCGGCAGGACGCTTGCCGGTCACCTTCTACCGTAATGTGTCACAGCTTCCTGATTTTGAGGATTATAATATGACCGGCCGGACTTACCGTTACATGACCCAGGAACCGCTTTTCCCCTTCGGTCATGGATTGAGCTATACCTCTTTCAGCTATGGCGCTGTGGTGCTTGGTTCGGATAATATAAAGTCCGGTGAGAAATTGAGATTGAGTGTCCCCGTAACCAATACCGGCAAATGTGACGGTGAAGAGGTTGTGCAGGTCTATTTGAAGAAAAACGATGATGTAGAAGGACCGAGCAAGGCATTGCGTGCTTTCAAGCGGGTACATATCCCGGCAGGAAAGACGGTCGATGTAGAGTTTGATTTGGGTGATAAAGAGTTGGTGTGGTGGAATCCGCAAAGCAATACCATGTGCGTTTCCGAGGGCAGTTATGAACTGATGGTGGGCGGTAGCTCGCAAACTGCTGATTTGCTGCGCCGGTCTTTTGTCATTCAGCCTTGATACATCACTGACAGAGTCAAAAAAAGTTTTCCGCTTGAGGGTGAGTTATGACCCTCAAACGGAATTTTTATATACTGGGAATACATGTTCTTAATAATCCTTAATACTATATGTTAACTCCCTTGTTTCTTTGTACTTCTCTAATTTTAATTGATATATTTGTGATATCATTATGATATCAATTAAATTTATAGAATATGGAAACAAAAGAGTGTGGTTTCAGTGGTTTCAAGATGAATGGCTTTCTGGCCTTGTTCCTTCATTTGGTAGTGCTTACGGCAGTGATAATCTTTGGGTTTATCATTTCTGTGCCTACCTTGATCCTTTCGGTGTGTCTGTGCCTGGTATGGTTCATTATGTTTGCCGGCTATATGGAGCTGGAGCCGAACGAGGCGCGTGCTATGGTGTTCTTTGGTAAATATAAAGGGACGTTCAAGGAGACCGGCTTTTTCTGGGTAAACCCTTTCCTTAATAAGAAGAAGCTTTCGCTTCGTGCACGCAACCTGGATGTGGAGCCGATAAAGGTGAACGATAAGATTGGTAATCCTATTCTCATAGGGCTGGTATTGGTGTGGAAGCTGAAGGACACTTATAAAGCCATGTTTGAGATTGATTCACAAACAATGGCTGCATCCGCTCCGACAGCGGGTAATACCAACCAGGTGAGCCTTGGCAATGCGGTGGCCAACCGTATGAATGCGTTCGAGAACTTCGTTATGATACAGAGTGATGCCGCTCTTCGCCAGGTTGCTGGTCAGTATGCCTATGATGATAATGAGGCTGATACGGAAGAGTTGACACTTCGTTCGGGCGGTGAGGAAATCAATGAACAGCTGGAGCAGAAACTGAATGAACGCTTGGCCATGGCGGGTATGGAAGTGGTGGAAGCGCGTATCAACTATCTGGCATATGCGCCCGAAATTGCTGCTGTGATGCTGCGTCGCCAGCAAGCATCTGCCATTATTACGGCACGCGAGAAGATTGTGGAAGGGGCAGTCTCTATGGTAAAAATGGCGCTCCATAAACTTTCTGAAGAAGAAATTGTTGAACTGGACGAAGAAAAGAAAGCGGCAATGGTCAGCAATCTGTTGGTAGTGCTTTGTGCGGATGAGGCTGCTCAACCGGTAGTCAATACGGGAACGTTGAACCATTGATAAAGGATACGGATGAAAGAGATGGGGGTTATAGGACGATGGGCTCTTATACTGCTCTTGCTGGGCAATGTATATGGGGGCTTTGCACAAGATGCGAATACTGTGCGCGCGCAGCACATTTATGAATTGTTTGTGGTAGGGCAAGGTGACAGTATCCATGCGGCATTGAACCGGGAGTTGCAGAAGAAACTAGCTCCGGCACTCTTCAATGATTCTTTCCGGCAAGCAGAGAAAATGTTTGGTAAATCCATATCAAAAGGAGAATGGAAGACCGATTCTGCCCAGGGAATTACTATCTATTATTCCGATGTGGAATTTGAACGTTATAATCTCCGTTTTCTGGTGGCTTTTGATGCTGACGGGGCACTGAATACAATCCGGCTGGTCCCTGCACCTGCTGTTAGCACTGCCCAACCGGTAGCCTATGATAAGACAAAAATGGATGAAAGGGATATTACGCTGGGAGCCGACGGCTACAAGCTTCCCGGAACGTTGACTTTGCCCAAGCGGGCAGTCGGTCCGGATGCATGCAGGGTTCCTTGTGTTATTTTGGTACATGGTTCCGGTCCTCACGACCGTGACGAGACGATAGGTCCCAACAAGCCTTTCCGTGACCTTGCCTGGGGATTGGCGAAACGCGGCATTGCTGTCGTCCGCTATGAAAAACGGACAAAGGCATATGGTGCGGCTTGCGTTCCTGCCGGTCGCGAACTCGATTATGATACTGAGGCCGTGGACGATGCCGTTGCCATAGTGGAGCAGGTAAGGGCTTTGCCCGAGCTGGCTCCTGACAGTGTGTATGTGTTGGGGCACAGCCTGGGAGGTACATTGGCTCCCCGTATTGCCGGGCGTTCGAAAGGTTTGGCAGGTATCATTATCCTTGCCGGACTGGCAAGATCGCTTGAAGATGCTCTTGAGGAACAGTTTTATTATACCTCTTCTTTGACGGATTCTTCAGTCAATGTAAAGGTTCAACTTGGTGAGTTGAAACAACAGTTGGCTAATGTCAAAAAGCTTGGTACGGAAGAGTTTGATGAAACGATTTCCTTGCCATTGGGGCAGCCCCGCTCATATTGGCTGTTTGCCAATGCTTACAAACCGGTGGAAGTTGCCGCTAAACTAAAGCTGCCTATATTTGTTCTTCAAGGGGAGAGAGATTATCAGGTGACTATGGAAGACTTCGGTTTATGGCGTTCCGGTTTGTTGCGCTGCAAGAATGCATATTTCAAATCTTATCCGAAATTGAATCACTTGTTGCAGGAAGGCAGCGGCAAGGCGACTCCGTTTGAGTATAGCCATGCTTCGCCCGTCCCAGCATATGTTATGGATGACATTGCCTCCTTCGTGCGGGGCAAGCAGAATACTCTTTGATTGGTACTTGGTTATATCAAAGTAACTTCAATCGTAAATCGTAAATTGTTAAATAGTAAATAAATAGTGGCTAAAAAAGAAACTTCAACCAAAAGCTTTGTCCTCCGTGTGGATGCTGCAACGATGGATGCCATTGAAAAATGGGCAGCCGACGAGTTTCGTAGTACCAATGGACAGCTTCAGTGGATTATCGCTGAAGCATTGCGGAAGAGTGGGCGGATGAAGAAGTCCAAGAATCCTCCTCCGTCTGAAGAGAAAGCAGAGGAGGATTCGTAATAACAGATTCTAAATCGCAGATAGTATGATTAATCTTGGTCCTTATTCCGGCAAGAATTGCCCTAATGTCCGTTTTCAACCCACTGTGATTGACCGTATTCTGGAAGGTACGGCCCTGCTTATCGTGCTCGTTACGTGGATTAGCATTTTAATAGTTCTTTTACCATTTATCCTCCTTTTTCATCTTTATTTGTTGTTATAAATCTGCCATTACCTACTAATGGTTACTTTTTCTCTTCTTTTCGTAATTTTTAGGTATTGTTCTCCTTTTTAACTACCTCTACCTTTGCCCCAATAAAATTTAAGATAAAAGATGAGAAAATTAACAGGCTTATTCGTTTTATGTTTTCTGCTTTCTGCCAATGCTTTGCAGGCTGCTGAACCTGAAAAAGTTACTTCTGCAGCAGAGAGTACGGAAATTTCAACAGACAAAGAGAAAAAGGAAAAAGTAGCGAATGATGGCGACAACTACAAGAAATTCCGTTTCGGTGGATACGGAGAAATGGTTGCAAGTTTTAAGGATTATGGTATTAACCGTTTCTATGGTGCGCCTGAAGGCAATCCAGACAAACATAGGAATACAATTTCTATACCCCGTTTCGTGTTGGCTCTGGATTACAAGTTCAATTCCAAATGGATACTCGGTGCTGAAATCGAGTTTGAATCCGGTGGTACGGGTACTGCTTATGAACTTGAGAATACGGAAAACGGTGAGTATGAAACGGAGGTGGAAAAGGGTGGCGAAGTGGCTATCGAGCAATTCCACATTACCCGTTTAATTGTTCCACAATTCAACATACGTGCCGGTCACGTCATTGTCCCGGTAGGATTGACCAACGCCCATCATGAACCAATCAATTTCTTTGGAACTTATCGGCCGGAAGGAGAGACAACCATCCTTCCTTCTACGTGGCATGAAAACGGACTCGAGTTTTTTGGTTCTTTTGGAAAAGGATATGCCAGCTTTGATTATCAAGCCATGATAGTGGCCGGTCTGAATGCCAATGGTTTTGACCGTAACACCTGGATAGCAAGTGGCAAACAAGGCATCTTTGAAGAAGACAACTTTACTTCACCGGGCTATGTGGCTCGTCTGGACTACAAGGGGGTTCCGGGGTTGCGTATAGGCGCTTCGTTTTATTACTGCGCTGATGCCGGTTCCAATTCTGACAAAGCGGATACTTATTCGTCTACCGGTAAGATTCCGGTAAGAATCTACACGGCAGATGCCCAATACCGTAATAAATATGTGATTGCCCGTGCCAATATGGTATACGGAAATTTGGGCAATTCAGCGAAGCTTAGTGAGGCAAATACCAAATTGTCGAATAAATCTCCTTACAGCCGTATAACCCCCATTGCAAAGAATGTAGTCAGTTATGCAGCCGAGGCCGGTTTGAATATCAGCGCTTTCTTCAAAGGAAACAAGAAAGTTCCGGTTATCTACCCCTTTGCACGTTATGAATATTACAATCCGCAAGAAAAGGGAGAGGCTAGCCAGATAATGGAGAAACGTTGTCAAGTAAGCATGTGGACTGCTGGATTGAATTGGTATGCCTTGCCTAATCTGGTGGTAAAGGCTGATTACACCACCCGCCAAATCGGAACAAACAAGGTTTTCGGAACTGGTAAGTATAATAGTGAAAATGAGTTCTCGATCGGTATTGCCTATATCGGTTGGTTTGTCAAGAAGTAGATGAATAGTAATCAATTAATTTTATACAAATGAAGAAAAATTTCTTTTATGCGACAGCTTTGGTATTAGGGCTGGCATTTACGGCTACTGCTTGTAGCGATGATGATGACAACAGTACAGTTAATCCTGCTGACATTGAGTATAATTCGGAGAATGCAGCAAGTTGGCACAACTACATGAGAAATGTGGCGGCTTTGTTGAAGACAGATGCCACCAATCTTTATGATTCTTGGAATACGAGTTATAAGGGTGGGGCAAGTTTTGCAACTTCCTTCAAAGCTCATAATGGTGCCTATAACTTTTCAAGTGCCTGGAACTGTATAGAGCAGGTTATCGACGGTTGTGTTGAAATCTCCAATGAGGTAGGTGAGACGAAGATTGGTGATCCATATAATAAATATATGGCAAACAATGTTACAGAGGCCCTCTATGCTGTTGAGTCATGGTATAGCTGGCATTCCCGTGATGATTATACCAATAATATTTACTCAATCCGCAATGCCTATTACGGCTCTTTGGACGGTAAGGTGAGCGACAAGTCAATTTCAAAATTGGTGGCTGGAGCCAATGCGGAGTTGGATACGAAAGTGTCGGCAGCTATCACTACGGCAGCATCGGCTATTCAGGCTATTCCCCAACCTTTCCGTAATAATATCAACAGTCAGGAAACGGTAGCGGCTATCAAGGCTTGTGAAGAACTGGAAAGTGTATTGGATAAGGAGTTGAAACCTTATATCAGGGACAATAGCACCATTAACAGCAATGAAGCACTTGACCCGATTGTTGAAAATTATGTCAATGTTGTGGTTTTGCCTACCTATAAGGATTTGAAGGAGAAGAATAGTACGCTGTATGACGCTGTGGTGGCTCTTGCCAACAATCCCTCTAACAGTGCTTTTGAGACGGCATGCAATGCTTGGATAACAGCCCGTGAACCTTGGGAGGAAAGTGAGGCGTTCCTATTTGGGCCGGTGGATGAGCTGGGGCTTGACCCGAATATGGATAGTTGGCCTTTGGACCAGAACGCCATTGTCCAGATTCTGAATTCCCAGAAATGGGGCGATTTGGAATGGAGCGAGGGTGATGATGATGCAAAAGTTGAATCTGCCCAAAATGTACGCGGATTCCATACTTTAGAATTCCTGCTTTTCAAGGATGGCAAGCCTCGTACAGTTAAATAAGAATTATTTATAAACAATACTCAAGAAGTAAAGGGGGGGATTTGGAGAATCCTGCCTTTACTTCTTTGGCATGTTTGGATATGCCATTATTAAAAAGTAGATAAAGATGATGAATCATTTAATGAGATATTCATGTCTTCTCCTTTGTTTGTCGGCAGGTTTGACTGCTTGTGATGATGATGGGATTGACGTGTTGGATATAGAGATTCCTGAAGGATACGCTCTGTCTGCCGGAACGTCCACAATCTTCATGAATTCATCCAAGGCCTATGATTCACCGGCAGATTGGGTGTCGGGTGTTTACAACAGTCGCTTTAATGATGGTGACGGGCTTTACGATGATGTGCGTACGAGTAGCAATGGTATGGGAGGGGGGCTTGGCCCGGTCTATGCGGGGTATTCTTGTGGCAGTTGTCATCGTAATGCCGGCCGTACCAAACCGACGCTGTGGAGTGAAGGCGGATCGGGTAGTTACGGGTTTTCCTCGATGCTGGTTTATATAAGCCGCAAGAATGGTGCGTTTTTTCAGGATTATGGCCGTGTTCTCCATGACCAGGCCATTTATGGAGTGAAACCGGAGGGAAAGCTTTCTGTGGAGTATACTTATGAGACTTTTACCTTTCCCGACGGAGAGAAGTATGAACTTTGCAGACCGGCTTATTCCATATCCGAATGGTATGCTGACAGTATAAAGCCTGAAGATATGTTCTGTACGGTGCGTATCCCGTTGAGACATGTCGGTATGGGGCAAATGATGGCTTTGGAACCTACGGAGATTGAAGCGCTTGCTGCAAAAAGTAATTATCCGGAGTATGGTATAAGTGGCCGTTGCAATTACATTACCGAACGTGGTGTGAGAAGCTTGGGGCTGTCGGGAAATAAGGCTCAACATGCGGATTTGACTGTTGAACTTGGTTTTTCAAGTGATATGGGTGTTACCAATAGCCGCTATCCGGAAGAGATATGCGAGGGGCAGGCCCAGGTGAATCAAGGCAGCATGATGGGGCTTTCTTATGCCCAGTTGGATGTTTCTACAGAAGATATGGAAGATGTTGACTTGTATATGCAGAGTCTTGGTGTTCCTGCACGGCGTAATGTGAATGACCCGCAGGTGATAAGGGGAGAACAGAATTTCTATAAAGCCAAGTGCCATCTTTGCCATGTCACCACGTTGCATACCAAGCCTCGGGGCTCCGTGCTGTTGAACGGTACCCGTTTGCCATGGTTGGGAAGTCAGACAATTCACCCCTATTCGGATTTTTTGCTGCATGATATGGGCTCCGAAATTATGGGAGTCGGTCTGAATGATAACTATGTAAGTGGGTTGGCGCGTGGCAATGAATGGCGCACTACTCCGCTTTGGGGTATCGGGCTTCAGGAAAAGGTAAACGGACATACCTACTTCTTACACGATGGCCGTGCCCGCAATCTTGTTGAAGCCATAATGTGGCATGGGGGAGAGGGAGAAGCATCGAAAAATCTCTTTAAGAACATGAGCAAGGATGACCGTGATGCCCTGATTGCATTTTTAAATTCACTTTAGAACTAATAAGCTTTATATAAAAAGTAATTATGAAGAAATTTTTATATGTTGCCATGCTGGCTGTTTTGCCTTTGACCGCTATGGCGCAACATGAGGAAGATACGGAGAATGGTGTAGTGTCATTGGCCGGAAGAGAAGGTTTTACCATTGAAACAAAGAAAGGTGACTTTGTTTTCAAGCCTTATCTGTTGGTACAAACGAGTGCTAATTTCAATTGGTATGATGATGAAGGCTTGGATAAGGCTTATAACCAAGATAATATTGCCAATTCGGGTTTTTCCATTCCTTATGCCGTACTTGGCTTTACTGGCAAGGCTTTTGGAAAAGTAGCTTTCAATCTGTCCATCAATGCTGCTGCAAGTGGAGGAGCGCTGTTACAGCAGGCGTGGTTTGATGTACAGCTGAAAAAACAATTTGCGATTCGTGTCGGAAAGTTCAAGACTCCATTCTCGCATGCCTATCTGACAACTCTTGGCGAAACACTGCTTCCCCAGTTGCCGGTTTCTCTGACGTCTTCTGTAATTTTGCCTTATTCGTTGAATGCCGTGACGCCTAATATCGGTACGGGATTTGACCTGGGTGTTGAAATTCACGGTCTGGTGGCAGATAAGTTCGGTTATGAAGTCGGCTTGTTCAATGGAACCGGAGCTTCCGTGAATACAGCTTCAAAGACGATGAGTGATGACTGGCATATCCCTTCATTGCTGTATGCCGGACGTCTGACTTATATGCCCAAGGGGGTGATGCCTTCCACACAAGGTAATCCTAACCGTTTGAACGAGGATAAGATATTATTCGGTCTTTCGGGTTCTATCAATGTGGAGAGTGAAAATGAGAGTACCAATGATACCCGTGTGGGGTTGGAATTTGCCATGTTGAAGAACAAGCTCTATCTGGCGGCTGAAGCTTATTATATGAATGTAGGTTTCACCAAACGGCAAAAGATAAATGAATCGTATAGCTTTTTAGGCGGTTATGTGCAAGGTGGTTACTTTGTCGCTCCCCGCCTACAGCTTGCCGCACGCTACGATATCTTCAATCGTAACGGTACGGATGACGACGGTTTCCTGAATATGCCTGCTGTAGGTATGAACTACTTTTTCAGAGGATGCAACTTGAAATTGCAGGCAATGTATCAGTATGTAGCCCGTTGGGGACACGACACGCAGCTCGACCGTGATAATGATAATTTAGGTCTGGCCACTCACTCTGCCACGGTGATGCTTCAATATACATTCTAAATGAAGTCAGGAAAGGATTCGTCTATGAAAAAATACATTCTTTTCTTTTTTCTGCCCGTGCTTCTTATAGGTCTGCATGCATGCGATGAGGGGAGAATTTATGAGAATGCCGTTGTGGCCACGGGTGAAGGACGCACAGTGAAGATGACAGGCCGGATTAGTGGTGTGGATAAGTGGTCGGGCGACTATAGTGTGGTAGTGGCAGGATTTGATGATGAAAGCGATTATGCCATTGTTTCAAAGGTTGTTCCGGCATCCGAATCGGATAATGATGAAATCCAGTTGACAATGTCCGGCATAACGGATGAGGTGACAACTGTCGAGCTATGTGTAATCAATAAGTTGAGGAAGCGCATTGTCAGTTTGGTGGCAATGGAATGTACTGAAATCGCTGATACTATACTTATGGATGCAGGAACAGTTGATGCAAGTATGTACAATGCCATTCAACAAAAAATATTCAATGCCACTTGTACGGCTTGCCATGGTCTTAGCACCACTCCGGGTGGTGGCTTGAATCTGCTGGAAGGACATAGCCATGCTGATCTGGTCAACCGGGCTTCAACGACGGTGGACGGTAAAATGAGGGTTATGCCCGGTAATGCGTCAGAAAGTGTCTTGCATCTCATATTGGGTACGGACATCAGCTCGGATTGGCGTATAGACCATTCTCAGATGATAACCTCATCTGATATGCAGTCTTTGATTGGCAACTGGATTGACGATGGTGCACAGCAGTAATAATGATGGGCCTTACTGGTAATACCGGTACTTTTTTGAACAACAACGACTAATTGATATTTAATATGAAAAATAAACAACAACAAACTAATCAATTGGAGAATACCTTAACCGAAATCTTTAAATATGAGGTAGAAGCGGGTGTTTCAGAATATCATGTAATGATTCATGCCACCAGACCGGAAGCGACTTATGAAGAACAGCTGAATGCGGTGGTCGACACTTACTGCCAACTGCGTGAAAGTGAACTACAAGGTGCTGTTGCCATCTTTAAACGCTACTTTCTAAGTGACGCCGCCAATCAAGCAGATATGCTACTGGCGCTTTCGGCAGAATGTTCGGATTGTGCACTCTCCGTGGTAGAGCAGCCGCCGTTGAACGGTACAAAGATTGCACTGTGGGTCTATCTGCAGAAAGGTGTAGAAACACAGGTGCTTCATAACGGATTGTTCGAAGTGAGACATGGCGCCTACCGTCACCTTTGGGGAGGCGGCTCTTTCAATCGTGCTGCCAATTCGGAATACCAGACCCGTCTGCTGTTGAATGACTATGTGATGCAGCTGATGGAACAGGGCTGTAAGCTGGCTGATAATTGCATACGTACCTGGTTCTTTGTACAGAACGTGGATGTGAATTATGCCGGAGTGGTGAAGGCGCGTAATGAGGTGTTTGTTACCCAGGACTTGACGGAGAAGACTCATTATATTTCCAGTACCGGTATCGGTGGCCGTCATGCCGACCCCAAAGTGACGGTTCAGATGGATACTTATGCTGTAGATGGTTTGAAATCTGAACAAATTCACTACCTTTACGCACCGACACATCTGAATCCCACATACGAATACGGTGTGAGTTTCGAGCGAGGTACGTATGTGGATTATGGCGACCGTCGCCAGGTGTTTATTTCGGGTACTGCGAGCATCAATAATAAAGGTGAGGTGGTATGTCCCGGAGACATTCGCAAGCAGACGGAACGTATGTGGGAGAATGTGGAGGCTTTGTTGAAAGAGGCTGGCTGTACGTTTGATGATTTAGGACAGATGATTGTTTATCTGCGGGATGTTGCAGACTATACCGTGGTCAAAGGAATGTATGACGAGCGTTTTCCGGATACTCCGAGAGTGTTTGTATATGCTCCCGTATGTCGTCCGGGTTGGCTGATAGAGATGGAATGTATGGGAGTCAAGTCTTTAGAAAACAAGGAGTTTGCTCCATATTGATTTTTTACTTTTAATTGATAGCTCTTAATTGAAAAAGTTTCTCATAGCTGTTTATGGTTGTTTGCTGCTCTTACTTGCTGCAACTACGTTTGTAGAGCAGACATACAGTACGGATTTTGTAGAAAAGCATGTTTATCATACGATTTGGTTCTGTTGTTTGTGGGGAGCCCTTGCTGCGATGACTGTTGTTGTGCTTGTAAGACAGCGGTTGTGGCGGCGTCTCCCGACGTTGTTGTTGCATGGCTCCTTCCTCGTGATTTTGGCGGGAGCCATGACTACGTTTCTTTGTGGCCGAAAAGGATATGTGCATCTTACTGTCGGCAGTGAGGTGAACTGCTTTTTGGAACAAGACGGCAGGCAGGTTGTAGAGTTACCGTTCACCTTACGTCTGGACAGTTTCCGGATTGAGTACTATCCGGGTACGGATGCTCCTGCAGATTATATCAGCTATATTCACGGTGAGACGCCCGTCTCCATGAACCGTATTCTTTCACGGCAGGGGTTCCGCTTTTATCAGTCTTCCTTTGATGAGGATATGCAGGGGAGCTGGCTGACAGTGAATTATGACCCGTGGGGGATAGGGGTTACCTATAGTGGATACCTCTTGTTAGGTGTCTCCATGCTCTGGATGCTGGTCAGCCGGGGTGGAGAGTTCCGCAGGCTGCTGAGGCATCCGTTGTTGAAGAAGGGAGGAATGTTTGTTCTATTGTTGCTGTGTCTGGGAAGTGGGGTACATGCGCAGAAGAGAAGCCTTCCGGCACTGGCACGCAAGCAGGCGGATAGTCTCGCCCGTAAGCAGGTGATTTATAATGACCGTGTGGTTCCTTTCAATACCCTTGCGCGCGATTTTGTACTGAAACTGACGGGAAAACCGTCTTATGGAGGCATGACGCCGGAGCAGGTGATTGGTGGATGGCTTCTGCGTCCGGAAGTTTGGCAGAATGAGCCGATGATTTATATCAAAAACGAGGCACTCCGTCGCCTGCTTCATTTGGAGACACCCTATGCATGTCTGGCTGATTTGTTCGACGGTGAGAAGTATCGCTTGCAGAAGTTCTGGAAGGGGAAGCAAGACCATCATCAGAAAATGACTTCTCTGGAAAAGGCCATTGTAGAGGCGGATGAAAAGGTGGGACTGATTTTGATGCTCCAAAATGGTACATTGATTCGTCCTTTGCCGGAAGACGGGAGTGTGGAGCCTGTTTCCGATACTAAAATACAAGCCGAATTGCTGTATAACCGTATTCCTTTCAGTAAATTGCTGTTCATGTTCAACCTTACGGTGGGGATGCTGGCTTTCTTCCGTCTGCTGTATCGCGGCCTGCGTCGTTCGTCGGCATTGTCAGACTCTTCCGGTAGGATTGTAGCGCTCTCTTTCTCTTCGCGTTTGGCAGATACTTTTTTCCCGTTTTCTCTTTATGCGGCGTTTCTCTTTCAGCTCTTCGGGTATGGCCTGAGGTGGTACATCGGTGGGCGAATACCGTTGGGCAACGGATACGAAACGATGCAGTTCATGGCATTGTGTGCGCTGTTCCTGGCTTGTCTGTTTCGGCGGCGCTTCCCGTTTATGGTGCCTTTCGGCTTTTTGCTGTCCGGTTTTGCCTTGCTAGTGTCTTATTTGGGACAGATGAATCCCCAAATCACTCCCTTGATGCCCGTGCTTGTTTCTCCATGGCTCAGTACGCATGTGTCGTTGATAATGATGTCTTATGCTTTGTTTGCCTTTATGATGCTGAACGGCATACTGGCATTGTGTCTTCGCCGTTCAGCCCGGATGTTGATGCTGCTCAGCCGATTGCTGCTTTATCCCGCCGTTTTCTTTTTGGGAGCCGGTATTTTTCTGGGTGCGGTTTGGGCCAATGCTTCTTGGGGGCGATATTGGGCTTGGGACCCGAAGGAAGTATGGGCGCTGATTACCTTTATGGTTTATGGAGCGGCGTTCCATGCGCGCAGCCTACGCATTTTCCGCAGGCCGTTATTCTTCCACATCTATATGATTGTCGCCTTTCTGACAGTCCTGATGACCTATTTTGGGGTGAACTACATCCTTGGAGGAATGCATAGCTATGCCAATGCTTGATTTACGGGTGGTTCTACCTATTTATAATGACTGGCTTTTTTCATTATACCTAATTTGAGCGATTGCGCACTGTCTGCCGATGCCTTATCTTTGCAACATCAGATTTGAATGAATTAGTTAGTCATAATTACGTAACCACTTTTATGAAGATAAAAGGATCCCCACTTTCCGATGTGATATCGTGAAGTGGGGATTTGTGTATGGCGTGGCGGATACTGTGGGCAAGGTTGGTTAAGGCTACTTGTCAGACTGCTTGAGCCATAGCATGGGGAGGGCTGACATAGGGGATGAGCTTTGTCTTCAGCCTGAAGATGCACATCTCTATGCTGAAGATATACATCTTTACGCTAAAGATGTATATCGCCAGTCACAAGATAAACCTTAATCAATAGCCAGAGGCCTTTTCCCGTATGGGGGAGAATACTTTTGCAAGGGATTCATCCGTTTTTTCCCTATAGGCCGTAGTGGGTAGGGAAACAGTTGCCGGAAGAACCTTATAGAGAGTCCTTGATGTCGCCCAATTCCACCAGCTTGTTCACAATAGCGTAGATGGTAAGCCCTGCCGGAGAATGTATCTGCAGTTTGCGTGCAATGTTACGGCGATGGGTAATGACAGTATGAATGGAGAGGTAGAGTTTGTCGGCGATGGCTTTGTTGGTCATGCCCTTCACAACGCAGGTGATGATTTCTTTTTCGCGCTGGCTCAGGGTTTCTTGTTCGCTGTCTTTTTCCTCTTCCTCCTCGGTGTGCAGCAAGTGGTTGATTTTGGAGGTGATGACATCTATGTCATCGCACATGGCGAAGTTCTCGTCATATTCCTTCAATATGTTGTTGTCAATGACGGAGCATACCATAGCAATGTACTTGATGCCGGATTTTCCGTGTTCTGCCTTGAAGGCGGGCAGGTCGAACCAGCCACCGAAAGTGGGGTTGATGATGATAATGTCTGCCGGATGCATGTGAATATAGTTTTGCAGCGATTCCGGAGAAGAAACCTCAATAGGGTGTGCATTCAAGTTGGGAATACGCTTCAAAACAGCCGTCAGACCACTCCGGATGATGACCGAAGTTTCTGCAATGACAATCTTCAAAGAAGTATTATTGTTCATTTTTCAGTTTCCTTTCTATTTGCGCTACGGCGGGAACAAACATATAATCTTCTACCTGGCAGTGGGTGGCAAGGTCTTGTTCGCAGTTGAATATATCGAACAAGACCGCATTTAGGAGATTGTTGTTCTCCTTTTCCGGGTAGTATTTGATGATGATGTTCTTCAGCTCTTTCAGTTTGGTGTCTATCTGATTATGTTTGCTGGCAAAAGTGGCGATGTTGTATTCGTCCGATAGTCTGCCTTGGAGCAATTGCTCTACATAGGTGAATACGGCCTGGTTTTCATATTCCATGTGGCGGCGTACCTCCTTGGCATATTCATCGAAGAACTTCAGGATGAGGTAGGCTACATCGTTTGTACTGGAACAATCGATGGCTTCGATGAGTTTGCGGCGGATGGCCGGCAGGTTGAAGTCGAGGAAATACGTGTGGGCACGCTTCAGATAATCCATAAGGGCGGGAATGGAAAAGTCACTTTCATTGCCGCTGTAAGAGTATTGTTCTTCGCTGATAAAGTTGGCTACGGCGAGGAATGTGGGGCAATCTACGCCTTGCGCTTCGCAGACGTCCTTCACGCTCTTGTCTCCGAATCCTAATGACAGTCCGAAGCGGCTCATCACCATTAATAAGGAGTAATTGTCACAGATGAGGTCACTCATCTTGTCCGTGGAGCGGTACTTATGTTGCTCATTCATTGTATGTTATTGTTTTTAATTCTTTAATTCGTGCGCAAAGTAACGGCTTTTATCCGAGAACTGCAATCACTATTAGTAGGTATTTTGCTTGTCGGGAGATGGTTGGAGAGTGGTGTTTGCCGGATAAACTAAAAGCTTTAGTTTTATTTAACGAGAGAAATTAGTTTTTGAACTAAATAATTTAGTTATTTGCAGAAAACAAAGAATGTTATGAAAGGATTGACTGCAAAAGAAGAAGAAATCATGGGCTTTTTCTGGGAAAAAGGACCCTTGTTTGTGAAGGAAATGCTGGCATTCTATGAAGAGCCGAAACCCCATTTCAATACTTTGTCCACCATTGTGAGGGGATTGGAGGATAAGGGATTCCTGAGCCATCATACATATGGTAACACCTATCAGTATTATGCGGTGGTCAGCGAGGAGGATTTTCGCAAGCGGACACTGAAGAACGTTATCAGTAAATATTTCAATAATTCCTACCTCAGCGCAGTGTCGTCTTTGGTGAAGGAAGAGGATATATCCTTGGAAGAATTGAAGCAGTTGATACAAGACGTGGAAAAGGGAAGGGACTGAGATTGTTGAGACTCTAATAACTCTGGCTTATGAAAAATATCGGATTGGTTTGTTTGCTGCTGGTAAGTATTTGCTGCGGATTGCAGGCAAAGAAAATCGTAGAGGTACCCTATTTCATGGCATGCAATACGCGTAGCATTGAAGTGGAGCAAGTGACGCTTGGAAAAGATACGACCTGGCTGGCGGTAAGGCTTTATGGTATGCAGGGCGATAAGGTCAGGATTGATTCGACAGCTGTGTTGCGGGCATCCGGAAAGGATTACGGATATTTGGGAAATACCGGTTTTGCCAGGGATGAGTGGACGCATATTCCCGCTTCCGGTGAAATGGCTGCTGTTTTGAAGTTTAGTCCGCTTCCGATGGATACTGAGAGCTTTGATTTCGTAGAGATGCCGGGTAGTGATGAAGGATGGATAATTTATGGTATACAGCTCAACGGAGAGAAACCTCGGGTGGATATTCCCGAACGTTTGCGGAATAAGAAACCGGATGAGGTTTTGCCATTGCCCGGACCGGAACTGAATGTGGGAAAGACTGTCATAAAGGGGCGGATATTGGGGTATAAACCAGAGTATGGAGTGACGTTACGCTACTATGACTCGCCTTGGTTCTTCATGTATTTCACCGGTAAGGACTTGAAGATAGCGGAGGATGGCACGTTCCGCTATGAGACGGAGGTGCTGTTGCCGAGCGGTGCTACGCTGTGGATATCCCGTTCGAAAATAGAATTGTTTCTCGTTCCGGGTGGAGAACTGGATGTCACAATCAATCTGCCTGAAATATTCTATTCGCAAAGCCGTCTTTTAAGCCGGAAAAGGGATGGTGTAACGGATAGCCGTGTTTGGTTTGAAGGAGACTATGCCGGTCTGAATACCGAGTTGCTGCGGTTCGGTGAAATGAAAAGCTTATCGGGAACTGATGATTTTTATGCAGATATTTGTGGGATGACTCCGCAGGCATATAAAAAGTATCTGTTCAGGCATTATGAAGATGTGCAAAAGAAACTTGTAAAAAACAAGGATATGAGCCAGGCTTGCCGTACTTATATCCGGGCAAATCTGGATATGAATCTGTTCAGCCTTATCTATAATTACAAGAGTAACCTTAGTTATGCCCCGATGTTTTCGGGCAGGAAGGGGGTGAAAAGGGCGGACATGACGGTGGACAGTACCTCATACTTCAAGGAAATACTGCAACTGGATATTCTGCATACCCCCGAACAGAAATATTACAATTATTATACGGACTTTGTGAAGACCGCTACCGGAAATTTCCGGGATAAGTTTGTGCAAGACCCTCTTTGGCCGGACATGCTTCTTGCCGGGCGTGCTTCCCGTAATCTGAGCAAGTACATGCCTTTGACTGAGGAAGAGCGTCGGACGGTGGACAGCATCGCTTCTCCCGACCTCAGGCAATTGTTCCTGATGAGAAACGGGAGGATTGAAGCCGAACTGAAATCAGAGTTGGAAGCTACTAAGGGAAAGACCGGATATAAGATTGTTGAGGTGGAAAAGGAGGTAGCGGCAGACAGTTTGTTGCAGGTCATTACTCGTCCTTATCGTGGCAAGATGGTACTGGTGGATATGTGGAACACCTGGTGTGGTCCTTGTATGCGGGCCATGAAAAGCCTGAAACCGTTGAAAGAGGAGCTGAAAGAGGTGGTTTATCTATATATTGTCGACGAAACATCTCCTGAAGGAAAATGGAAAGTAATGATACCGGATATACCCGGTATTCACTGTCGCATTAGCAATGAGCAAAGTACGGCATTGGCAAAGCTGTACGAATATCCGGGTATCCCGACCTATTTCGTCGTGAACCGTGAAGGAGATATTTCCTACAAAGCAACCGGATTTCCCGGAGTGGAGATGCTACGGAATGAACTGACCAAGTAACTGTAAATAGTAAATCGTAAATCCCTAAATAGTAAATAATACCATGGGTCTGTTTTTTGTTTATATACTCAAATCTTCTGTTTGCCTGGCGATATTCTATTTGTTTTATCGCTTGTTGCTGGCACGCGAGACGTTTCATCGTTTCAACCGTTTTTCATTGTTGGGCATTTTGCTGTTGTCCTGCCTATTGCCTTTGGTAGAGGTAAGTGTGAAGCAGGAGACGGAAGTGCACCAGACGATGCTGACATTGGAGCAGTTGCTGATGATGGCGGATGCAGTGAATGCCACTGAGGCCGGAGCAAGGACTGAAACGGCAACAGTCACCTGGATACAAGTGGCGCTGCTTGTCTATCTGGCAGGAATCGTTTTCTTTGCCTTCCGCAACGTATATTCGTTGGTACGGTTACTGATGTTGCTGAAATCGGGTAAAAAAGAGGATATCGGCAGCTACTTACCGGGCAGGAAAGAGCGCGTTACTTTGATTGTACACAACTGTGACATCGCTCCGTTCAGTTGGATGGGATATATTGTCATTTCACGGAAAGACTTGGAGGAGAACGGACGGGAAATCCTTATCCACGAGCTTGCCCATATCCATAACCGCCATTCCTGGGACTTGCTGGTGGCTGATGTCTGCATTTTCTTTCAGTGGTTCAATCCGGCATCATGGCTCCTGAAGCAGGAATTGCAGAATATCCATGAGTTTGAAGCGGATGAAACGGTGATAAAGGAGGGTGTGGATGCAAAACAGTATCAACTATTATTAATAAAAAAAGCTGTCGGCACAAGGCTCTACTCTATGGCCAACAGCTTTAATCACAGTAAACTTAAAAAACGTATCACTATGATGTTAAAAGAAAAATCAAGCCCGTGGGCACGTTTGAAGTATCTTTATGTACTTCCGGTAGCTGCCATTGCAGTGACAGCTTTTGCCCGTCCCGAAGTCTCCGATAAAGTGGAGAAGATTTCAAGCGTCAAAGTTAACGATTTGGCTGCAATTGTAGAAACAAAAGTGGCGGAAAGTGCAGGTGACACTACGAAGCCTGCCGATGTGAAGTATGTACCGGCGGAAGTCCGCAAGCGGTTGAAGGGAACTCTGGTCTTCGAGGTGGCAGAGGAGATGCCGGAATTTCCTGGAGGTGGAATGAGTGCTCTTATGAGTTATCTGAAAGACAATATGCGCTATCCGGCATCTGCCAAAGAGAAAGGTACGCAAGGGCGTGTGACTGTCCAATTTGTGGTGGATAAAGATGGAAGTATCAAGGAACCGAAACTTCTCCGTTCTGTAGATAAGGATATGGATGCTGAAGCGTTGCGTTTGATAAGTAATATGCCGAAGTGGAAACCAGGGAGACAGAAGGGGCAGCCGGTGGCGGTGAAATATACGGTTCCGGTGATGTTCAGTTTGGATGATGACAAACTTGAGAAAACTTCTTCTGCCAATGGTATTACAGTTGAAGGATATGCAGGTAATGGGAAAGAACCACTGTATATTGTGGATGGAAAAGAGGTGACGCCATCTGTCATGAGTGCATTGGATCCTAATAAGATAGAGCGTGTAACGGTTTTGAAAGATAAATCTGCCACGGAATTATATGGAGAAAAGGGAAAGAATGGTGTTCTTTTGATAACCTTGAAACAAGGAACTCCAGGTATAGTTATCCGTCGGGATAAAGAGGTGACAGAGAACGCTAAAGTACAGCATAACGGTAGTCTTGATTTAACGAAGACTATTTATATTGATGGAGAAAAGGTTGATTTGGGTACTAAAACTATCGATGATTTAATACCTGCGGAGAATATTGAGAGCATTGAGGTGAAGAAAGAGGCAGGTGGAAAAGGTGAGATTTACATTGCTACTAAAAAAACTAAAGCTGTAGAAAAGACTTCCGTTCAAGGTAATATGAAAGTGGAAGGCAAAGTGGTGGATGAGCAGGGCGAGCCTATTATTGGTGCGGCTGTTCTGATAGAAGGTACCACTACGGGAAGCGTTACCGATGTCAATGGTAATTTTGTCCTTTCTGTACCTTCTAAGGATGCTGTATTGGTTGCTTCGTATATAGGCATGGCTACCGGCAAAGTGAAGGCACGACCCAAGCTTACGATTACACTAAAAAATGAATAGTCTCTAACAACTATGATAAAGAAAATTCTCTCTTTGTTTCTAATTCTGATAGCTGTGGGGGCAGGGCTTTGCTCTGCCCAGACAGCCGGTAAGAAATATTATTTGGTGGACGGGCTTTTCTTCGAAGGCATGCCGCCTTGTGTGAGTTCGGACAATGTGGCAACCTTCATTACACATGAGGACGGCGTGGGACACGAGGTTACGGAACTCCGTTTGCGCAAAGGCTTTGCGCTGCCTGAGGATGTAAGAAAATACGCCACTCCTGCCGAAGAGGTCCTTGGTGCGGAAGCCTTCTTGATGAGTTACCGCGGAGGGATGGGGAAGAAATGGCCGATAAGCGGTGCCGTGCAGACTTTGAAGAAGGAAGAATGGATAGGGAAGGCTTTCCCGGATTTTAAAGTGAAAGATACGGAAGGGAAGGAGTGGAGCAATACCGATGTGACGGGACGTCCTATGGTCCTGAACTTCTGGTATACCGGCTGTGGTCCTTGTATCCGTGAAATGCCGGAGCTGAACAAATGGATGGAAGTCTATCCTGATGTAACCTATCTTGCTACGACTTTTGACAGTGCTGCACAAATAAAGAAAATTGTAGAGAGCCGTCCTTTTCTCTTTACCCAGATAGCCGATGACTTGTTTTTCTTCGAGACCTTTCATGTGAGCGGTATGCCGGTCACTATACTGGTGGATAAGAAAGGCATTATCCGCCATATAGAACAAGGTACTGGAACTGCGAAACTTCGGTATATGCAGGATAAGTTGCAGAAACTTGTCAGCGAATAATTCTTTCTTGATGAATAGGGGATAAGGATTTCAGAGGATTTCTTTTGCTCTTTCACAGATTATCATACCTTTGCGAATATAAATCTAAGGAAGGGGAAGGTTATGATAAAACATCTTTTTTTAATATTGGGACTGCTTGCGGCACTCACTGCTGAGCCGGTTCTGGCTTGTACATCTGCCGTCGTTTCTGGAAAGGTTACTCCTGACGGCCGTCCGTTGCTATGGAAAAACCGTGATACGGACTATCTGCGAAATCATGTTGCTTATATAAAAGGGGAGAAGTATAACTTCATTGCCGATGTGAATAGTGCTAACTTTCCTGCCTTGAAAGAGGCATGGATGGGTACAAACTCCGTTGGTTTTGCCTTGATGAACACCCAATCCTACAATCTGGTGGAAGTGAAAGATGGGGAAGAACGGGGGGCAGCCAACGGGAGGATTATCTACCGTGCTTTGGAGGTTTGTGCCACGGTGGAGGACTTCTGCCATTTTCTTGATACCATCACCAAGCCCAGCCTGATAGAAGCCAATTTTGGCGTGATTGATGCCAAAGGCGGTGCCGCCATGTTTGAGGTGGATTACTATAAATATACGATGTATGATGCCAATGATCCGAAGGATGCTCCTTACGGTTACATTGCCCGTACGAACTTTTCTTTTGCCGGTGAGGTGAACCGGGGAGCGGGTTATGTACGCTATATGGAGGCAGACCGGGTACTGATGAGAGCTTCTGCAATGGGGGGAATTACGCCACAGGGTATCTTCAATGATCTTTCACGTTCGTTTCGCAATGGCATGCTCGATATTGATTTGAGGAGCGGGAAGTTTAATCGCCCGCAAGGTTCCGGTTGGTTTGTCGACCAGGATTTTATTCCCCGTAACAGCACTTCTTGTTCCATTGTGGTGCAGGGCGTAAAACCGGGTGAGAAGGCGGAACTTACTACGATGTGGACAATGCTGGGATATCCTCCTACGGGCATTGCCGTGCCACTTTGGGTGAAGGATGCGGATAAATTTCTGCTTTCGATGGTATGTTGGGACAAGGCGTGTGCTGCCGCTCCGCTCAGTGATTGGTCACTCCGGCTTTCCAATAATGTCTTCTGTTACAATCAGGGGATGGGAACCAATCGTTATCTGAATTGGGAAAAACTGTACAATATGGAGAATAACGGCTATATGCAACAGCTTGTTCCGGTGGAGGCGGAGGTGTTTCGCCGTACATGCCCATTGTTGGACAGTTGGAGACAGCAAGGAAGCATTGATTCTCAAGAAATGCAGAAGCTTTATCAAGATGTGGAAGCACTTGTCCGAAAGGCTTATACGCCTTTGATGGAGCAATGACAGTATTCCAGTATTTCCCTTTCCTGCTCCGGGTGGAACCAGCGGATTTCCTCGTCCCGTTTGAACCAGGTCATTTGCTTACGGGAATAGATGCGTGAGTTCTGCTTTATCTTCTCAATGGCAAAGGGTAATGTCCATTCGCCGTCCAGGTACTTGAATATTTCTTTGTAGCCTACTGTATTCAGGGAATTTAGACTTTTATGCGGATAGACCATGCGCGCTTCTTCCACCAAACCCTCTTCCACCATTTGGTCCACCCGGCAGTTGATGCGTTCATAAAGCTCTTCCCGGTCACGCGTTAATCCTATTTTGATAATACGGAAGGGGCGTTCTTTCTTTTGTTGGGTGCGGAAGGAAGTGTAGGTCTTGCCCGTCATATAGCAGATTTCCAAAGCATGGACTACGCGTTTTGGGTTTTTCAAATCTACTATTTTGTAATATTCCGGGTCCAACAGCTTAAGTTCCGCACAAAGTCTTTCCAGACCTTCTGTTTCGTATTTGTGCAGCATGAGCTGGCGTGTATCGGCATCTACGGTCGGAATGTCGTCAATGCCTTTACAGACTGCATCTACATACATCATTGAGCCTCCGGTCAGCAGTATGGTGTTATGCTTTGTAAACAAGTCTTCCAGCAGCTTCATCACTTCCGCTTCGTATTGGGCGGCACTGTAATAGTCTGTCAGCTTTAGGGTACCGACGAAGTGATGCTGTACCCGTTGCAGCTGCTCCGGTGTAGGGGCAGCCGTGCCTATCTTTAAATCTGCATAGAGTTGTCTCGAATCGGCCGAGACGATACAAGTATGGAAATGTTCTGCCAATCGGAGGCTTAATTCTGTTTTGCCTACTCCGGTGGGGCCGATAAGTACGATTAGGGTGTGCATGCGGGTATAAAATTCAGGCGCGAACCATAACAATCCGCGCCTTTCTGAAGGGGAATAATGTCTGTTTAATATTTTTCTTCTTCGAAGGAGTTCCCGGCTTCGTCCAAACCGCCGAAACCCTCTTTGTCGAAATCTTCCATATCGAAGTCTTGGTCGCCGTAAAAGTTTTCGTCCAAATCCAGGGAACCGCCGGCAGCTGCCATTTCTTCAAAGTCAACGGTCTGCTTGGGAGCTTCACCCGCTTTCTTGGTGCATTTGGCGCCTTTCATTTCTTTTCCGGTAATGATTTCAGAAAGCTCGATGAAGAAGCAGCGTTCAGTCATATAATCGAATACATAGAGAAGTTTCTGCTTCTCGTCTTCAACCAGTTCGCTCAGCTGGGTCTCTTTCATCACCCAACTGTCCATTTCCGGATTGTCGTCCATTTCTTCCAGCGTAATTTCTTTCTTTTTTTCCCAGTCATCATCGCAAATGAAGAAAGAAGTCATCTGGTCGTTGGTGTAGCCTGCCGACTTTAGAATCGCTTCATGGAAGTCATAAAAGGTAGCTTCCGGGTCTATCTGTATTTCTCTGACAAAATCGTCCACCTCATCAGAGATGATTGTAAATCTGTAGATCATGATGATTTATAATTTATGATTTCTGACTTCTGATTTTGTGTAAATCATACGTTTTTCATTTTCCTGCGGGGATAATGCCGCGGGCTGATTCACGTATAAAGTTTACGATATAGCTTATTTCCGGTGTCATTTCCATTTCATCCTCGATTTTCTTCAAGGCATCCGTATTGTTCAGACCGCCTTGATAGATAATACGATAGGCATCATGGATTTTCTCGATGGTCTCGTTGGAGAAGCCACGGCGGCGTAACCCTACCACATTGATTCCCGCATAGCAGATAGGCTCGCGTCCGGCAATGATGTACGGCGGGATGTCCTTGCTGAAACGGCAGCCGCCCTGTATCATACCATAACCGCCCACATGGCAGAATTGGTGCATCAGTACATTGGCGCTGATGATGGAATAATCGTCGATGACAATTTCACCCGCCATTTTTGTAGAGTTGCCAATGATACAGCCGTTGCCTATCAGGGCATCGTGCGCCACGTGCACACTTTCCATTAGGAGATTGTTATTGCCGACGATGGTTCTGCCTTTGGCAGCTGTACCGCGGTTGACAGTTACGTTTTCACGTATGATATTGTTGTCTCCGATTTCAGCAGTGCTTTCCTCCCCTCTGAACTTTAAATCCTGGGGAATGGCACCGATAACGGCTCCCGGGAAAATGGTGTTTCCATTACCGATGCGTGCACCGTACAGAATGTTGGCGTTTGCCATAATCTTGTTGTTATCACCGATTACCACATTCTTGTCAATGAAAACAAAAGGAGCAATCTCTACGTTTTCCCCGATTTTAGCTTCGGGATGAATATACGCTAAGGGACTTATCATATTATTTACGATTTAGCTATTTACGATTTACGATTGAGAATACTTGCGATTTACTGTATATACGATTTTATCCGAATGTGATAATTCTCACGAGTAATTTGAATCGTAAATCGTAAATAGTCTAATCGTAAATTTTATTATTTGTTCTTAACTATTTGTGCCATAAACTCTGCTTCGCAGACCACCTTTTCGCCTACGAACACATAACCTTTCATGGTGGAGATGCCGCGGCGTATGGGGGCCATCAGCTCTACACGGAAGATGAGCGTGTCTCCCGGTACCACTTTCTGGCGGAATTTCACACCGTCAATCTTCATGAAGTAGGTGGAGTAACGTTCCGGTTCGTCCACTGAATTCAGTACAAGCAAACCTCCCGTCTGTGCCATTGCCTCTATCTGCAACACACCGGGCATTACGGGTTCCTGCGGGAAGTGTCCCTGAAAGAAAGGTTCGTTGGAAGTTACGTTCTTGACACCTACAATGTAGTTGGCACCTATTTCTATGACTTTGTCCACCAATTGCATCGGGTAACGGTGAGGCAGAAGTTCGCGGATGCGGTTTACATCCATAATCGGTTCGCGGTTGCAGTCGTAGGTAGGGGCTTGTATTTCGTGCAAACGGATTTCCTTGCGCATCTGGCGGGCGAACTTATTGTTGATAGTGTGTCCCGGGCGGGTAGCGATGATACGGCCCTTGATGGGCTTGCCTATCAAGGCCAGGTCACCGATGACATCAAGTAACTTGTGGCGGGCGCATTCATTGGGCCACACCAAAGGTTTGTGGTTGATATATCCCAATTGTTTGGCGTCCATATGAGGAACACCCATCACGTCGGCCAGCTTGTCATAGTTCTCCTGGGACATTTCGCGTTCGTAAATAACAATCGCATTGTCAAGGTCGCCGCCCTTGATAAGACCGGCTTGCAGCAACGGCTCAATTTCGCGTACAAACACGAAAGTACGGCTTGCGGCGATTTCATCCTTGAACTTCGTCATGTCCTCCAGCGTTGCAAACTGGTTGGGGAGGATGTTGGAATCGTATGATACCAATACATTCAAGCTGAAGTTCTCGTCCGGCAACACGATGATGGAAGAGCCGGTTGTTTCGTCACGGAATTCAATTTTGGACTTGATGATATAGAAATCTTTTACGGCATTTTGTTCTACAGTGCCTACGCGCTCTATTTCGTTGACATAATATTGGGCGCTTCCGTCCAGAATGGGAAATTCCGGTCCGTTTACCTGTATCAAGCAGTTATCGATACCCAATGCATAGAGGGCTGCCATACCATGCTCCACTGTGCTCACCTTTACTCCGTTTTTGGAGATTACAGTTCCACGGGTAGTTTCGGATACGTTGTCTGCAACGGCATCGAAGGTAGGCTGTCCTTCCAAGTCGATACGTTGGATTTTGTATCCATGGTTATCCGGAGCAGGATTGAAAGTAACGGTTAGGTCAAGTCCCGTATGAAGACCTTTTCCACTAAGCGAAAAGCTATCTTTTAGAGTCTTTTGTTTTAACATTGGTTACTTATTTAATAGTTGTTTAAGTTCATTCAATTCTTTGCGGAGCTGGCGCAGTTCCACTTGCATTTCCGGCAAACTTCTTTGTGCGATGGATGCCTTGAAATATTGTTTCAGCTCCATAGGAGGGGTACCGATAAGCTGGCTACCGTCCTTTATGCTACTGGGAACACCAGACTGTGCGCCAAGGTTCACTTTGTTGCCAATATGAATATGACCTGCAATGCCTACCTGCCCGCCGAACATGCACCATTCTCCTATCTTGGTAGAACCTGCTACACCTACTTGCGCCGCCATTACGGTGTGGGAGCCTATTTCATCATTGTGTGCCACCTGAATCAAATTATCCAGTTTCACACCGCTATGTACGATGGTGGCTCCCATAGTAGCACGGTCCACACACGTGTTGGCACCGATTTCCACATGGTCTTCCAGGATAGTGATACCTATTTGCGGTATTTTTTCATAGCCCTCGGAAGTGGGGGCGAAGCCGAAACCGTCTGCACCGATAACGCAACCGGAGTGCAGGATGCAGTGGTTTCCTACCCGGCAATCGTGGTAGATGGTGGAGTTAGCGTAAATAATACAGTCATTGCCCACTTTGGCACCGCTGCCAATCGTGACGTGCGGATGAATGACCGTATTGTCTCCCACCTCTGCGTATTCGCCAATGCAGGCAAAAGGCGCAATGTAAACATCCTTGCCAATTTTAGCTGTCTCGGCAACAAAGGCCAGAGAGTCAATTCCCACCCGCTTTGGCTTGCTTTGCTCATAAAGATTTAGCAATTTAGCAAGACTTTCATACGCATTGTCCACTTTAATCAGGGTGGCTTTCACTTCTTGTTCCGGAACAAAGTCCTTGTTTACCAGAACAATGCTTGATTGGGTTTCGTATATGTAGGGGGTATATTTGGGGTTGGATAGAAAGGAGATGGCTCCCGGTATTCCCTCTTCGATTTTCGCAAAGGTGTGAACGGTAGCATTCTCGTCTCCAACAATTTCTCCTTGGATAAATGTTGCAATTTGTTTAGCAGAGAACTCCATGTCTTATTCTTGTTAGATGGTTTCAAAACGCAAATAACGGACTTTTTTTTTATATTTCCTTGTCCTGAGGTGAATATTTTATACTTATCTATGCAAACGTTGGTAGCATAAGTAGTACTTTTTTACTTTCTTGGACAGAAGAGAGATATTGAGCATATCCGATGCTTCGGCAATATTCTTGATGCTGCCGTCGTTGTAGAGGATGTCAATACTGTCATCTGCCTCGTCGTACATATTCTTCTCGATGCTGGGGGTAGAGATGAAATATCTCGCTTCGGAGAGAGGGATGTTCAGTTGTTCACTGATTTGCAAAGTTAGTTCTTTTTTCCGTTCCTCACTAATAGGTTCGGTAGAAATCTCGACTTTGAAGATGTTTCGGTTAATCATGCCGGCGCTCAAGGTGGACAAAACCTTGTCCGAATGGCGGCTCCATACCTTGAGGGCAGTCCAGATGTCATTATCGTCCAACTGAATGAAATTCTCCAAACATTCGGGATTGTTGTAGAATGCCTCCCGGCTGATGTCGTTGTATAGAAAGAATTTCAAGGCGGGTGAGGCAAAGAGGTCTATGCCGCGGCTTGCCAGTTCCTTGGCGCGGAGCAGGGTGCTAATCAGCATTTTCTCGTAGGCAACGGAGGTTTTGTGCAGATAGACTTGCCAGTACATCAGGCGGCGGGCAGTGAGGAAGTTCTCAATAGAATAGATGCCTTTGGACTCTACTACCAGGTGGTCATCCTTTACATCCAGCATCTTGATAATGCGGGCGGAGCCAATGTTGCCTTCGGTCACTCCGGTATAGAAGCTGTCGCGGCGCAGGTAGTCCAGGCGGTCCATATCCAGTTGCCCGCTTACCAGTTGGTGCAGGAAGCGCTTGGGGTATTCATCCTTGAAAATTTGAATGGCGAGTGTCAACTGTCCGTTCATTTCCTTGTTGATACGTTCCATTAGCATCAAGGAGATGTCTTCGTGGGAGACGCCCTGCACGATGGTATTTTCCAGTACGTGGGAGAAGGGGCCGTGGCCGATGTCGTGCATCAGGATAGCGGCTTCCACAGCTTCGGCTTCGCTGTCGAAGATAAAGTTTCCTTTGGTGGCAAGTTGCTGGATGGCCTCACTCATCAGGTAGAAGGCTCCCAAAGAGTGTTGGAACCGTGTATGCTGCGCACCGGGATATACGACAGAGGACAACCCCAGTTGCTTGATACGGTTTAGACGTTGCAAAAGAGGATGTCGTACAACATCGTACAACAACCCCTTTGGTATGTTGATGAACCCGAAGACAGGGTCGTTGATAATCTTTCTTTCGAACATTAAGCGTTAGTCGTTAATCACTTTTTTCAACTCTTCCGCCATCTGTGCCTGCACTTCTTGGGCTGCTTTTCGGCTGGCGGCGGCGAAGTTCTCTGTCTTGTCCACGTAGATGATGCCACGGCTGGAGTTGACAATCAGGCCGCAAGTCTTGTTCATGCCATACTTGCAGACTTCTTCCAGGGAGCCGCCTTGTGCGCCTACGCCGGGAACCAATAGGAAGTGTTCGGGAACAATCTTGCGGATATCTTCGAAGGCGCGGCCTTGTGTGGCGCCTACTACGTACATCATCTGTTCGTCACTGGCCCACTCCTGGGATTTGCGGAGCACTTTTTCGAAGAGGCGTTCGCCGTTGGTGTCTTCCGTCAGCTGGAAGTCGTGCGAGCCTTTGTTGCTGGTCAACGCAAGCAGGATTACCCATTTGCCTTCGTACGTAAGGAACGGGGTCACACTGTCTTCGCCCATGTAGGGAGCTACGGTTACGGAATCTATATCCAGCTCTTCGAAGAAGGTACGGGCATACATGGCAGAGGTGTTCCCGATGTCACCGCGTTTGGCGTCGGCGATGATGAATTGGTCGGGATAGTTCTGCTTGATGTAGTTTACGGTTTTCTCGAAAGCTATCCAGCCTTTCACGCCCATGCTCTCATAAAATGCCAGATTGGGCTTGTAGGCGATGCAGAGGTCGGCAGTAGCGTCGATGATGGCTTTGTTGAAAGCGAATATAGGGTCTTCCTCTTTCAGAAGATGTTCGGGTATTTTCTTGATGTCGGTGTCAAGACCTACGCAAAGGAATGACTTCTTGCGCTTGATGTTCTCGAATAATTGCTGTTTGTTCATATTATTTTTTAGTTACGGGTTACTTATCACTGCCTTACAGTTCGCTCTCTTTCAGTCTTTCTGCATTTTCCGCCACAATCAGGTGGTCGATGCAGTCTTGGATGTCTCCGTCCATGAAGGCGGCGAGATTGTAGATGGTGTAGTTGATGCGGTGGTCCGTGATGCGTCCTTGCGGATAGTTGTAGGTGCGTATCTTGGCGGAGCGGTCGCCAGTGCTGACCATCGTCTTACGCTTGGAGGCGATGTCGTCGATGTACTTCTGGTGTTCCTTATCGTAGATGAAGGTACGCAAGCGCGAGAGGGCGCGTTCCTTGTTCTTGGGCTGGTCGCGCGTCTCGGTACATTCGATGAGGATTTCTTCGACTATGCCTGTGTTGGGATTCTTCCAGTTGTAGCGCAGGCGCACGCCGGATTCCACCTTGTTCACGTTCTGACCGCCGGCACCACCGCTTCGGAAGGTGTCCCACTTGATTTCACCTTCGTTGATAACTACGTCGAACTCTTCGGCTTCGGGAAGCACGGCTACGCTGGCGGCTGAGGTGTGTACCCGTCCTTGCGTTTCTGTGGCCGGTACGCGCTGCACGCGGTGCACGCCCGATTCATATTTCAGTGTGCCGTATACATTGTCGCCCGTCACGGAGCAGACAATTTCCTTGAAACCGCCGGCTGCACCTTCGTTGGCGCTGGATATCTCCATTTTCCATCCCTTGGATTCGCAATACTTGGTGTACATGCGGAAGAGGTCGCCGGCAAAGATTGCCGCTTCGTCACCACCCGTGCCGCCACGAATTTCGAGGATGGCATTACGGCCATCCTGCGGGTCGGCGGGGACGAGCAGCAGCTTTATCTGCTCTTCCAGTTCCGGTTGGCGGGCTTGGCAGGCATCCAGCTCTTCGCGTGCCATTTCCCGCATTTCCTGGTCTGTTTCGTTGGCGATAATTTCTTTGGCTTCTTCTATGCCGCCCAGTACTTGCATGTACTCTTTGCGGGCATTCATCAGGTCGCCCAGTTCTTTATATTCTTTGGTGAGCTTGACGTAACGCTTCTGGTCCGCAATCACTGCCGGGTCTGTAATCAAGGTCGACACTTCTTCGAAGCGGGCGACAAGCCCTTCCAGCTTTTCGAGTATGGTATTGTTGTCTGCCATATATTTAATACTTGAACTCTCCGAATTCGCTCTTGATAATCAGTTCTTTCTTGTCGCTTTCTTCCACGCGGCCTACAATCTGTGCATCAATGTTGAAACTCTTCGAAATAGCAATCACCTCTTCTGCATGTTCGGGAGAGAGGTACACTTCCAGGCGATGCCCCATATTGAACACCTTGTACATTTCGCTCCAGTCCGTATCGCTCTGCTCCTTGATGGTCTTGAACAACGGTGGAACGGGGAAGAGATTGTCTTTGATGACACGGCAGTTGTCTCCCACAAAGTGCAGTACCTTGGTTTGTGCGCCGCCCGAGCAGTGTACCATACCGTGGATTTGGGGACGGAGCGCATCAAGCAGTTTCTTAACTACCGGTGCGTAGGTGCGGGTGGGGGAAAGTACCAGCTTTCCTGCATCCAGCGGACTGTCTTCGACACTGTCTGTCAGTTTTAGCTTGCCACTGTATACCAGCTCTTCGGGTACAGCCTTGTCATAGCTTTCAGGGTATTTCTCTGCCAGGTATTTGGAGAATACATCGTGGCGTGCGCTGGTCAGTCCGTTACTGCCCATACCGCCATTGTATTCTTTCTCATAAGTAGCCTTTCCGTAAGATGCCAGACCTACAATCACATCGCCCGGACGGATATTGGCATTGTCTATAACATCTGAGCGCTTCATGCGGCAGGTCACTGTCGAGTCTACGATAATGGTACGTACAAGGTCGCCCACATCGGCTGTTTCGCCACCGGTGGCATAAACGCCTACTCCCATTTCGCGGAGTTCGGCAAGCAGTTCATCCGTACCGTTGATGATGGCTGAGATTACTTCGCCGGGGATGAGCAGTTTATTACGTCCGATGGTAGAGGATACCAGAATGTTGTCTACCGCACCCACACAAAGCAGGTCGTCGATGTTCATAATCAGTGCATCTTGTGCAATGCCTTTCCACACACCCAGGTCGCCGGTTTCCTTCCAGTACATATAGGCAAGACTGGACTTGGTGCCTGCTCCATCGGCATGCATAATGTTGCAATACTCCGGGTCACCGCCCAAAATGTCGGGGATAATTTTGCAGAAAGCCTGCGGGAAAATACCTTTGTCGATATTCTTGATGGCGTTGTGCACATCTTCCTTTGATGCGCTGACGCCTCGCATCATGTATCGTTGATTACTCATGAGATAATAGGTTTGTTCAATTGAATGTGCAAAGATACATCTAATCTTCTACAACACAAAGCGAGGCACAAAGTTTCTCGCCTTTGTGCCTCGCTATAGAGTTGTGTATTTATCAGAATTGTACCTGGGGAGCTTGTTCCGCTCCTTCTGCCGCTTCGAAATAAGCTCGTTTCTCAAAACCGAAGAGACCGGCAAGGATATTCTTGGGGAAACGGCGAATGGCTGTATTGAAGTTCTTGGCTGCATTGTTGAAGTTGGTACGTGCTACGTTGATACGGTTTTCCGTACCTTCCAGCTGTGCCTGCAGTTCCAGGAAATTCTGATTTGCTTTCAAGTCCGGATAGTTCTCCGTGATGGCAAGCAATTTACCGAGGGCGGAAGTCACCGCACCTTGTGCTTTCTGATATTCAGCCAGCTTTTCCGGAGTAAGGTCTGCAGCATCCACTTTGATTTGAGTGGCTTTGCTGCGGGCTTCTACTACACCTTCCAGTGTTTCCTTCTCGTGCGTGGCATATCCTTTCACGGTATTCACCAAGTTCGGAATCAGGTCGGCACGGCGTTGGTATTGGGTTTCTACGTTCGACCATTGTCCGCTGACATTTTCGTCCATGGTTACGAGTCCGTTATAGCCAGTTACCCCCCAAATGGCGAGAAGAGCTATAACAACGATAATGATAATGGTTGATTTCTTCATACTTTTCATTTTTAGGCCTCACCTCCGATTCCTCTCCGATAGAGAGAGGGGAGGAGGGGAAGGCAGTTATTAATCATTTAATTATATTCTATGTAAACGTTTTATTTTCTTCCAGTATCCTCGAAGGTGTGTCAAAACGGTTGATGGCACACAGATGACACATCCTCGGCGTTAGAACCGGGAACCGGCTCCACCGCCACCTCCCATACCGCCTCCGAAGCTGCCGCCGCTGAAGCCTCCTCCGCCACCTCCGCCGAAGAGACCTCCACCACCGAAGATGACCGGACCACCTCCGCCTCCTCCCCGGTAATTTTCATCGTATGACTGCTGGCGGCGCACTACTTTATGTCCGCAATTGCGGCAGGTGTAGGTCACATCTTCCGTTTTCACTCCATTGCGGCGTGAGATGAGTACGCTGCTGCTACGTTGCAATTTATGTTGTCCGCAGTTGGGGCATTTGTTGGCAGCGCGTTGGGCAAGGATGCCTATAATAGATGCCACTGCGAGGAAACCGATAAGCCCCAGTAGGATACCTCCTACGGAGAGGTCATCCTCCTCTTCCGTGTCATTCACCATAGTGCCGTCAAGACGTGAACAGACTGCCTTTACACCCGCTACCATTCCGGCATCCCAATTACCGTCTTTCAGATAGGGAATCATGTATTTGGTCTGTATGCGTTTGCAGATGGCATCAGGAAGGTCCCCTTCCAAGCCGTATCCCGTATAAAACTGGATGCAGCGTTGGTCGGTTACCAGCAGAATGACCAAACCGTTGTTTTTCTCTTTTTTCCCTACTCCCCATTCATTGAGCAGCTGATGTGAGAAATCAAAACAGTCTTCTTGTCCGATGGAGGGAACAACGGCAACTACCGTTTCAATACCAGTCTGCTGCTCCAATGCATAGAGCATACGGTCTATATTGTCACATGCCTCCGTTGATAGGATTCCGGCTGGGTTGCACACATAGCGTGTCTTGTCCTGAAGGTGTACTTTAGGAATATTCTTAGTGGTGTAGACTTCTTGTGCCTGCAAGGATAAGAGCAGGCATAAGAAGGATGCTATAGAAATAAATCGTCTCATACTACCAATATTTGTTGCGGCGAAGATAGGAAAAATCACGTCAATGTATGTATTTCCCTACGAATTTCTTTACATGCTCGGTGTATTCCTGCGGATAATCCTTGTAAGACATGGCATGTGTGGCACCGGGTACAATCCATAATTCTTTGGGTTCGGGCTTGGCTTCATAGAGGGGATAAACCATCCACGTCGGTACAAAGGTGTCGGCATCACCGTGGATGAAGAGCATCGGCAAAGTACATTTCTTTACTTGCTCCAGGGCAGAAGCTTCGCGGAAGTCCCACCCGTACTCCTGCCGGCAAAGCCAGCTTGCAGTATGCAGTAGGGGGAAAGCGGGCAGTCCGAACTGTTCTTTCAACTCCCCGCGAAACTCATCCCATACGCTTGTGTAACCGCAGTCTTCCACAAAACACTTGATGAATGGCTGTTGGTATTGTCCGTGTTCCACTTCGCCGGATACCATCATGGTGGTGGCGGCTCCCATGGAGATGCCGTGTACTACCATCTTTGTACTGCGGGACGCTATGCTGTCCGCATGGTTGCGTCCGAAAAGCTCATCGGCGGTCTCGGTCCATTGCAACACGTCGAGCCGGTCTTTCCAGCCCATCTGTACATGGTTCCCTTCGCTCATCCCGTGTCCGTAAAGGTCGGGCAGCAGGATGTTGAACCCCATCTCCTTGCTGTACAGATAGCCTATCATCAGCATGCGCACGGCATTATCCGTATATCCGTGTACGATGACTGCTGTTTTGAGGGTGGGGTGGGCGGCGGCAACGTAGAGTGCATGCAGCGTCTCTCCGCGGTCGTTCTCGATGTAGAAGTCCTTCAGTGCTCCTGCGGTCATCAGGCTATCCACCCAGGGGTGCAGTTCGGGATAGCGCTCGTACATGAAATCGTAGGATGCGGCTATGTTGCGGCTGCGTGAAACGAGGTCGTCCGGTTTCAGGGAATAGCCCAGCATATAGTACCCTCCGCACAACAGTACGGTGCAGAGGGCAGCCAGACCGAGAATCGAATATTTTATGGCTTTCTTCATTATTTATTCCAAATTTCCCATGCAGCAAAGGCCTGCAGCAGCAACATCTCCAGTCCGTTCTTGGTGACGGCTCCTTGTGCCTGGCCTTTCTTCATGAAGAGGGTTTCGTTTGGATTATATAACAAATCGTAGAGCAAATGGTTGGGAGTCAGTAGCTCGTAAGGAATGTTGGGGCAGAAGTCCACTTTGGGATACATGCCTACTGGGGTACAGTTGACAATCACTGTGTACTCTTGCATGATTTCCGGTGTCAGTTCCTCATAAGTGAGGTATTTATCCTCTTTCTTGGCGCGTGATACGAAGGTACTTTTTATACCCAGGTTCTCCAGCCCGCGATATACGGCTTTCGATGCGCCGCCGGTGCCCAGAATCAAGGCTTTTTTGTGATGTGGTTGCAAAAGTGGTTCTATGGATTGTGTAAATCCTATGATGTCGGAGTTGTAGCCAACCAGTTTCACTTTGCCTTTGGAAAGGCGGATAATCTTAATGACATTGACGGCGCCTATCTTGGCTGTGTCTTTGTCCAGTTCGTCCAGGTAGGGGATGACTTGCTCCTTGTAAGGGATAGTCACATTCAGTCCACAGAGGTTGGGATTTTCCTCGATAACTTCCATGAAATCCTCGATACGTGGAATTTCGAAATTTACATATTCTGCATCAATATTTTCTGCCGTGAATTTCTCATTGAAATATCCGATGGAAAAGGAATGTTTCAACGGGTAACCTATTAAACCGTATTTCTGCATAATGAGGGTGTGTTAAAGGGGAATTAATGATTATTTTCTGGCTGTATACAACGTGCATATTCCGAAAGTGAGCCGCTTGAAGTGTACTTCACTGAAACCGGCCTTGCGGATAACTTCCTGCATCACTTCTCCTTGAGGGAAGGCGCGGATGCTCTCCGGCAGATAGGTGTAGGCGCTGTTGTCTTTCGAAATACATTTACCGAGCAGGGGGATAACGACTTTGGAGTAAATGGTAAACAGTTGTTTCATCGGGAAGCGGTCCGGTGTGGAGAGTTCCAGTATGACGAGATGTCCGCCGGCCGTCAGTACGCGGCACATTTCGGACAGTCCTTTATCCAGCCCTTCGAAGTTGCGGATGCCGAACGCTACGGTTACAGCATCGAAACTCTCATCGGCAAACGAGAGAGAGGTGCAGTCCTCCCGGGCAAATGAAATCTTGTCCGAGAGGTGCGCCCGTTTTACTTTTTCGCGCCCCACATTCATCATGCCTTCCGAGATGTCGGTACCAATCAAAGCATCGGGTTGCAGTTCGCGACATGCAAGGATGGCGAAATCACCGGTGCCGGTAGCTACGTCCATGATACGTTGGGGGTGGAAAGGAAGGAGGTATTTGATTGCCTTCCTGCGCCAGCTGCGGTCAATACCCATGGATAGGGTGTGATTCAGCTTGTCGTAGGCGGGAGCGATGTTGTCGAACATTTCTTCCACTTGTTCGCTCTTCTTACCGTCAGCGCCGTAGGGCTTGATGTGTTCTTGGGGGTAATCCATGATTTTTTTATGTGCTAATGTGCTGATATGCCAATGTGCTAATTGGCTGCGCTATTATGCCGCAAGGTCATTAGCACATTGGCATATTATCACATTAAGTAATTAGTTACATTCTTTTCAATGCGTTCGGCAATGTTGTCGGTATCTTCCTTTACGAATTTCTCGCCGGTGATGTGTTCGTACAGTTCGATGTAACGTTCGCTGATTGAAGTAACGATTTCGTCTGTCATTTCCGGTACCTGTTGTCCTTCCTTACCCTGAAAACCGTTGTCCATCAGCCATTCGCGTACAAATTCCTTGGAAAGTTGTTTCTGCGGTTCGCCGTTGGCAAAACGTTCTTCGTAGCCTTCGGAGTAGAAATAACGGCTGGAGTCCGGGGTATGGATTTCGTCCATCAGATAAATCTTGCCGTCGTGCTTGCCGAATTCGTATTTGGTGTCTACCAGAATCAATCCGCGTTCCGCTGCAATCTCTGTACCGCGTTTGAAGAGAGCCATTGTGTATTTTTCCAATACGGCATATTCTTCGGGCGTGGCAAGTCCTTGTGCCAGGATTTCTTCTTTGGAGATGTCGGCATCGTGTTCGCCGATTTCGGCTTTGGTAGTCGGGGTGATGATGGGTTCGGGGAACTTCTGGTTCTCCTTCATTCCTTCGGGCAGCTTCACACCGCAGATTTCACGGACACCGCTTTTGTAAGCGCGCCATGCACTGCCGCAGAGGTAACCGCGTACAATCATTTCTACGGGGAATCCTTCACACATCACGCCTACCGTCACCATCGGGTCGGGAGTAGCCATTTTCCAGTTGGGGCAGATGTCGGTGGTGGCATCCAGGAACTTGGCTGCAATCTGGTTCAGCATTTGTCCCTTGAAAGGAATGCCTTTAGGCAATACTACGTCGAAGGCTGAGATACGGTCGGTAGCTACCATGACCAACTTCTCGCCATTGATGTTGTACACATCACGAACTTTTCCATGATAGACACTTTTCTGTCCGGGAAAGTTGAAATCTGTTTTTGTTAATGCTTTCATCTTTGTAATATTTACGATTTGAGAATTTACTGTTTCTGTTCAATCTTGCTATCGGCTTGTTCGGCCTTGCGTCTTTCGCGCTCCGCTTTTGCTTCTTTGTCAAACTTTTCGTAGGCCTCCACAATTTGGGTGACAAGCTTATGCCTTACGATGTCTTTCTTGTTCAGTTCCACGAAGCTGATGCCTTTCACTCCTTTCAGAATACGGAGTGCCTGCACCAGACCGGATGTCTGGGAGGAAGGCAAGTCAATCTGCGTCATGTCTCCCGTGACAATCATCTTGGTGTTCATTCCCATGCGGGTGAGGAACATTTTGATTTGCTGGGTGGTGGTGTTCTGCGCTTCGTCCAGAATGACGACGGCATCGTTCAGTGTGCGTCCGCGCATAAAGGCGAGGGGGGCAATCTGGATGATGTTCAGCTCCATGTACTCTTTCAGCTTGGTAGCAGGTATCATGTCCTGCAGGGCGTCATAGAGCGGTTGCAGATACGGGTCTATCTTGTCCTTCATGTCACCGGGCAGGAAACCGAGCTTTTCTCCGGCTTCTACAGCGGGGCGGCTGAGGATGATTTTCTTGATTTCTTTGTTCTTCAGTGCCCGCACAGCAAGCGCGATGGCAGTATAAGTCTTTCCGGAACCGGCAGGACCGATGGCAAACAGCATGTCGTTCTTGGCAAAAGCCTCCACCAGTTTCAGCTGGTTCTCGCTGCGCGGGATAATCGGCTTTCCGGTTACGCTGAATACAATGACATTGCCCGATTTCTCTGCTTGCGGGGCATTGCCTTTGATGATGTCTATAATGACCTCTTCTTTCAAAGAGTTGTATTCGGCACAGTATTTCTCCAGCTTGGTGATGTTCTCCTCGAATGCACACATTTCCTCCTCATCACCCAATACTTTGATGACATTGCCGCGGGCAACGATGCGAAGCTTGGGATACAAGGCCTTTATCAGCTGCATGTTGGCGTTGTTTACGCCATAAAATATTACCGGGTCAATATCTTCAAGAACAATCAGTTTTTCTATCATTGATATGTTTTAAAGTTCAATTCGTTCTTTTAGTGAAACGTTCTGCAAATGTAGTGAAACGTTTGGATACTTAAACAGTTCCATTGGGTATTTTTTTTGCAGTGGCTTCGGGTAGATTGTCGGTAATTGTTGCACGACGATGCCGTTTCCTTTTTTTGAGCATCCGATACGTTGTCGGTTCAGCGTCTGTTCCTTCATGTTGAAGATAATATTGGGGTCGAAGTGCTGCCCGTTGACGCGTGTCTCGAAGTGCAGATGCTCAGTAGAGGCGCGTCCGGTGCGTCCGGTCAGTGCGATGGGCTGTCCGGCTTTGACTGTGTCGCCACAATGTACAAGGTTTTTGAAGTTGTGGCTGTATATCGTTTCCAGTCCGAAGTCATGGCGTACGACGACGACATTGCCGTAGGCGCTATAAGGCTTGGACATCCGTACTACGCCGTTGAAGGCACTCCGTATGGTGTCTTTGGCGTAGGTCTTGATGTCTATGCCACTGTGGCGTCCCCGCCCCCGTCCGTAAGGGGAGATGACTTTTCCTCCAGGCAGGGGAAAGGAGTATTCCGTGTCCGGAATGTCCTCCAAAGGTAGCTCTATCAGTTCTCTTTGCGAAAACAGTCCCGGAGTAGCAACGCGGATATGGTTGGTTTCCATGGTGGAAAAGACCGTTTTCTTCCCTTGTGCCGTGGCACCAAGGGCTATAAGCAGGAGAGGGACAAGAATACGGATTCTCATTTATTCAAAATATTGTATAGTCCCACTGGTAGAGGAAGCATATTTCTCCAACAGTTCCAATATCATTTCGGCTGCTTCTTTCAGACCTTCCTGCCCGTTGTAGCCGTTGACAATGGCAAGGATATGGCGGGTTTCAAGTTTCATCTTGGTGCGTTCGTGGTCGCTGGTCGGGGTACCGATACCGCCTATACGGTCGCGGTAGACGGGCAGCCCTTCTATGTTCAGCATGCCGCGGCCTATACCCTCGAACAATTCCTCGGCACGTCCTATGCCTAGCTCAAGGTCGGTCCCTTGTATCTCGTCGGCATCAAATCCGCCGATAGAGTGGCCCGTACGTAGGGAGACAAGGTTGATAAGGTCTACCAACGTATCTATCTGATAGAGTTCCAATCCGCGCAGCAGTCGCCGTCTCAGTGCTTCGGCCGAGGGACGGTAGCGGCTGGGGTCCTTGCCGCAACGTTTGTAGGCTTCGCGGGTGGCGACAATGACGGGTTGGTACTTGATGCTGTCCGTGGTTTCACGGGCTCTTAGCTCTTGGGTGAAAGTTGCGATTTCTTGCCACAACCCTTCGCAATATGGGGTATTTGTCACTTCGGCAAATACGGCTGCACCGCGGAATTCGGGGCAATTCTGCTTGATTTCTTTAGAAAGTGTGATATGATACATTAATGCAATCCGTTTGAATGGGTTAACATGATTCCCGACAATATCCTTCCGGATTTGATACCCATCCGGCGTGCCGAGAAAAACTCTTCATATTGGGTAAAAGTACATATATTGGCTGTCTCCACTTGTGCGGAAGGTACTCCGAAGTCCAGTAGTTGCAGTCGGTTGGCAGCCCATAGGTCGATATGGTATTTGTGGGTGGCGGGTTTCCATTCGGAGATGTAATCCATCTGGAAACCGTTCTTGCGGAATGCTTCATAGACTTCGTCGCCTACCTCGAAGGCGGAAAGGGAGATGCCGGGGCCGATGCAGGCTATCACTTCTTTGCCCTCTGTGCCATAGCGGGCACGCATCTTGTCGAGTGTGTGGCCGAGGATGTAATTCACAGTGCCGCGCCATCCGGCATGAACAGCGGCTATCACGGCATTCTTCCGGTCGTAGAGCAGGATGGGAATGCAGTCTGCCGTAGAGATGCAGATGCAGCAGCCCGGTTCACGGGTTATCAGTGCATCAATGCCCTGCAACATGGAGTGGCGTTCTTCTGCTGTTGCATGCAGATAAGTTCCGTCAATGACAAGTGCCTTTGTCCCGTGGGTCTGAAACGGGATGACCAGTTCTTGGGGGCGTTGGGGCAGGGAAGAACATACTATTTCCTGGTTGCGGCGTACAGCTTCGGCTTCGTCTCCCGTGTAAGGTGTACAGTTGAGGGAGGCATAGTTACCTTGGCTGCATCCACCGTGGCGGGTGGTTACAAAACAAGAAATGCCGGGATATGAGGCAAGCAGCTCATATCCCAACATTTTCCTATCTTCTGTAAGAGGAATCATTTTTTATCTTCCTCCCAATCTTCTTCGTATTCAAAGTCCTCGAGGTCCTCTATGTCCTCGTCGTCGTTGACGTATTCATAGCTGAGGTCCTCGTCCTCACCCTCTTCTTTCAATTCTTCCTGCAGGTGGCTGAGGTCTTTGGCGCGATGGGCAATGCTGTCCACTTTGCCTTCTATCTTATTACTTTCCTTGTTCAGCTCTTCCCAAAGGATGTCTTTCAGCGTAGAGATGCCCATGCCGGAGACAGCAGAGATGAATATATGCGGAATCCCTTCGGGCAGTGTCGGCTCTATCTCGTCCATCAGTTCCTGGTCGAGCATGTCGCATTTGGTGACGGCAAGCACTCTCTGTTTGTCCAGCATTTCGGGGTTGAAAGTGCGAAGCTCGTTCAACAGGATTTCGTATTCCTTACGGATGTCGTCACTGTCGGCAGGCACCATGAACAGCAACAATGAGTTGCGCTCGATGTGGCGCAGGAAACGCAATCCTAAGCCTTTGCCGGCACTGGCTCCTTCGATGATGCCGGGAATGTCTGCCATCACAAACGATTTGCTGTCGCGATAGGACACGATGCCCAGATTGGGTTCCAGCGTTGTAAACGGATAATTGGCGATTTTGGGCTTCGCCGCAGAAACGGATGCCAGTAAAGTGGATTTTCCTGCATTGGGGAAACCTACCAGACCGACGTCTGCCAGCAGCTTCAGTTCCATGATTACCGTCAACTCCTGCATCGGTTCGCCCGGTTGTGCAAAGCGGGGAGCCTGGCGTGTGGCGGTTTTGAAGTGCCAGTTACCCAGACCTCCGCGTCCGCCTTTCAGCAAGATGACTTCTTGTTCGTGCTCGGTGACGTCGCAGATATATTCACCCGTTTCGGCGTTGTACACCACCGTGCCGCAGGGCACTTCAATCACCTTGTCCGCTCCGTCTTTTCCGAAACTGCGGTTTTTGGAACCGGATTCTCCGTGACCTGCCAGGATGTGGCGATCGTACTTCAGATGGAGTAGCGTCCAGTAGTTGCGGTTACCCCGCAGGATGACATGGCCTCCTCGTCCTCCGTCACCTCCGTCGGGGCCTCCGTTGGGTATGTATTTCTCACGCCGCATATGCGTAGAACCTCGTCCGCCCTTTCCGGAGCGGCAATATATTTTTACGTAGTCAACAAAATTCGATTCAGCCATATTCTGTTTTATTGTTATTTCACTGCGTCAATAGCCTTGCAAACATCGGCAAAGATTTCTTCCAATACGCCGAAGCCCTGGATGTGTTGGTATTTGCCGTCCTGCTTGTACCAGTCAATCAGCGGAGCTGTCTGTGAGTGGTAAACCACCAGACGCTTCTTGATTGTCTCTTCATTGTCGTCTGCACGTCCTGATTCTTGTCCGCGCTTGATAAGGCGTTTCATCAGTTCTTCTTCGGGCACGTCGAGGTCGAGCATTACGCTGACTTCCTGTCCGCGTTCGGCGAGCATCTTCTTTAATGCTTCAGCCTGGGCGATTGTTCTGGGGAAGCCGTCGAAAATCACGCCTTTGCTATCCTTGAAGCTGTCGAATACGCTTGCCAGAATATCAATCATCAACTCATCGGGAATCAACTGGCCCTGGTCGATATAACCTTTAGCAGTCTTGCCCAGTTCTGTACCGTTTTTCATTTCAGCACGGAGCACGTCTCCGGTAGAGATGTGGTTGATGCCATACTTTTCTACAATCTTTTCACTTTGTGTTCCCTTACCTGAACCGGGAGCACCAAAAATTACAATGTTCAACATTTGCTTAGTTATTATTTAATGATTTACTATATTATGTCTGTATCAGTCTACTACAGTATAAATGTCGGGATAGTTGCGCCCGAAGCCGTCATAATCCAACCCGTAGCCCACGATGAAATCGTTCGGAATATTCATGGCCACATATTCTATGTTCAAATCAACTTTCAGCTTATCGGGTTTCACCAGTAGAGAGGCAATATGAATCTCCCTGGGACCGCGAGTGCCGAGGGTGTCCAGTAAGCGTTGCATGGTGAGTCCCGTATCTACGATATCCTCTACAATGACCACTGTACGGTCTGTGAGGTCTTCATTGATGCCTATTACTTCTTTGATTACCCCGGTAGAGGATATTCCTTGATAAGATGCCAATTTGACAAACGAAATTTCGCAGGGAATCGTGATTCGTTTCAGCAAATCGGCGGTAAACATGAACGAACCGTTCAGTACGCTGAGGAATAGAGGATTCTTTCCTGCCAGGTCGCGGTTGATTTCGTTCGCTACACGGGTTACTTCTTTCAGTATGTCCTGCTCCTTGATGGAGACTGTGAACATCTTGTCTTTTATTTGTATGGTATCCATAGATGGGATGTTTTTAGAAAGTTGGGGCAAAAATACGATATTTGTTTGAAAGTGAAAAGTTTTGTTCTAGTATATTCTCAAAGGGCTATGAAGTAGTTGGATCCGTTACTAAAAACCAGTTTATGAATGCATGGTTTTCATCAACGGAATCGGATGCAATTTCAACCTTGGAAAATTCAAATCCGAGAAACTGACAGAACTTTTTTGTAGTACGCGTCAGGAATAGACAGATAAAACTTTCCACTGGAGTAGAGAACAGTCTAGAATAGTGAAATGTAAAAAATAAGTGGTGTGTGTCGGTTGTCGGCTGACAGAACCAGACAGCTATGTCAATAACTTTAGGAAACTCTTATTTCTCAGTTTCTGGAGATATTGTAACTCCGGAGTAAGACGATATTCAGCTCGAATATTTGTAATGCCATAGTTCCCGACGCTGGACTTTCTTGTAATTTTATTAAGCCAAGACGGTGCTCCCACCGATTATGGTTATAGAATTTCGATTTCTTCAGCTTCTTATGATTTTTCTTCCGGTACAAGCTCCCATTGCATGTAAACTTGTCTATAGGTCTTCTGTAGATGTCGGATCCGAAAATTATGTATCTGCAATATCCTTCGAAGGAACAGTGTTTATGGTGAAAATATTACTGATTTTCATTGATTGATAAGATGCTATGCCAGATAATGGTAGCGGAAGACCTCTTGAAGATAGCATCTGTCGTTACTTCTTTCTTGACTAGGTTTTGTCAGAATCTTGTGTCGATACTGCTATTTCTGATTGGTTATGTATGGTTGATGCACTAATGACAGAAAAAAACAATGCTTAGGAGTAAGAAAACAAAGAGAAATATGTTGAAAAATGTACTCCAAAAGTTTTTTATCTAACCTTTGGAGTACATTTTATTTGAGACAGCTTTCTTTCGACTTTTTATTTTTTATGTTGGAGAATTCGGGATTAGCCGATTCTTCTTTCTGCTTTTCTGTTCCTACTCTAGAAGTGTAACTTTCCTAATCTTCGTTATGCTCGTAATATCTCCGAGTATACCCTATAGATTCCATCTTCTCTTTAATTGATAGTTTAATTATTTGCATTCTTGAATTCAATGTAGGGCAATACTGGAAATCGGTTATCATGATACTAATTTATTCTGTCTTTTTATCAGTAACCAATTACAGATTCGCTTTTTTATATATAATAATTGTGTTTTTGGTGTAAGTCTTGTCATTTCCATTATGATGGCAACGGTCGTCTTAAATTTCGAACATTCTGCTCCGTGCCAGCATGCAGGCTCCAACTACACCAGCCTTGTCTTTTAACTTGGAAACAGTCACCGTGGCGTCTTTGTTGACCAGATTCAATGAGTATTTCCTTATTGCCGTTTTGATTGGCTGTACTATATAGTCTCCCGTCGATGATAATGTGCCTCCGATTATTACCAGTTCCGGATTGAATATGCTGATCAGTCCTGCTATTTGCCTTCCCAACTTTTGGCCTATTTCTTCCACTATCTCAATACATAGCAAATCCTCTTTATTGACTGCAGTGATGATTTCGTCCAATGTGGGTGGATTTTCTATAGTTCGTTTTGACAGTATGGAACTTTCTCCTTTACCGATTCTTTCCAATAGGATGCGGTGCAGTGCCGAACCTGAGGCTTCCGTTTCCAGGCATCCTTTTTTGCCGCAATGGCACAGTATTTCATTGTCGAATACATTGACGTGCCCGAATTCTCCGGAAAATCCGGATTTTCCCGTGTATACCTTCCCGTCTATGATGATGCCAATTCCAAGTCCCCAGCTTATATTGACAAAGATGATGTCTTTTTCCCCTTTGACGCATCCTTGCATATGTTCTCCATAGGTCATGGCCCTTGTGTCGTTGTCTATACAGACTGGGTACCCTATTTTTTCATTCAGCACATCTGCCAAAGGACGCTCTGAAAAGTTGAACATACTGAAACTGTATCCTGATTCCGGATTTACTCTTCCAGAGATGTTGATGCAGATGTTCATTATCTTCTTGTCATTGATTTCTGTTTCCTTTATGAAGCCTCGAATGAGTGCACATAGTTCTTCCAAAGCCTCTTGTGTATTTTCGAACTTGTACGGTATGTTCATCCTGATTTCCACCATATCTCCCTTGAAATTGATTAGTCCTATGTTTATGGCAAATTTTTTAATGTCCACCCCAATGAAGTATCCTGATTCTGGGTTGAGCCCGTATAGGCTTGGGTGACGGCCGCTACTAGTCTCCAGTTTTCCATAGTCATTTATATAGTTTTCCTCACACATTTCATTGATAAATTTGGTAATTGTGGGCACACTTAGGTCAAGTTCCTTGGCCAAATCAGTAATAGTGGAGCTTCCATTATATATATAATGTGTGATGATCCTTTTTTTTAAGAGTGCATTCTTGCTCCCGGTTTCCATTTCTTTTAATAAATCCTGCTTCATTAGTGTATATTTTTAAATTATTCGCCTTATTTTTATTTTATATATTGGTATACTAAAGTATATGGGTTAATATTATTGTATTCTGTCTATTGTTTTGCAATTTATTTAGTAATAACCGGTTAATGTATGTTAAATATATGGTATATATTAATTAAATACTTTATTAAGTATTGCAAAGATAATAAATATATCTATATTTGTGACGTGATAATTGAATAATAATGGTTAATGTCCATAACGATGAAAAACATAATTGGATTTTTTTCTAAAATATGCATTCAATAGGGCTTTTAATATATAATGGTTGATCTTAATTTTATTAATGATGAAAACACGCAGGGATTTTTTAAAAAAGACCGCTTTGTTTGGTGCATCTGCATTCATGCCCCCTTCATTGTTGGGGCAAGAGAGTGATGGGAATTGTTCTTTTTCTCGGGAGACTACCTCTTCCATGCTGGTTCCCATGGGTGATGCACTTAAAATTACCGGTACATTTTTAGATGAGATATCTCATGATATTCCCCATCAGAATTGGGGAGAAATAGAATGGGATCGGGATTTCCGGTATATGCGGGATGTTGGGATTGATACGGTTATTATGATTCGTTCCGGTTATCGTAAATTCATTACTTACCCTTCGAAGCACTTGTTAAGCAAGGGTTGTTATATGCCTTCTGTTGATTTGTTGGATATGTTTCTTCGACTGGCAGAAAAATATCACATGAAGTTTTATTTTGGTTTATATGACTCTGGTAAGTATTGGGATACCGGTGATTTGTCGTGGGAGATTGAGGATAATAAGTATGTGATTGATGAAGTGTGGGATAAATACGGTGAAAAATATAAGAGTTTTGGTGGCTGGTATATTAGTGGTGAAATAAGCCGTAAGACGAAAGGCGCTATTGATGCCTTTCGTACAATGGGTAAACAATGCAAAGATGTATCCGGAGGTTTACCGACTTTTATTTCTCCATGGATTGATGGGAAAAAGGCTGTTATGGGAACAGGCAAGCTAACAAAAGAAGATGCTGTCTCTGTTCAGGAACATGAAAGGGAATGGAATGAAATTTTCGATGGCGTTCATGATGTGGTTGACGCTTGTGCCTTCCAAGATGGACATATTGATTATGATGAACTGGATGCTTTTTTTGCTGTAAATAAGAAATTGGCTGATAAATATGGTATGCAGTGCTGGACAAATGCCGAAACTTTTGACCGTGATATGCCCATTGATTTCTTGCCTATTAAGTTTGATAAGTTGCGTATGAAATTGGAAGCTGCCAAACGGGCAGGTTATGACAAAGCTATCACTTTTGAATTTTCTCATTTTATGAGTCCGCAATCGGCGTATTTGCAGGCAGGGCATTTATATAATAGGTATAAAGAATATTTTAATATAAGATGACATGAAAAACATAATAAGACAGTTATTGGTATTTTTTGTTTTTGTCGTCAGCTTAAATTTGGCGGCACAAACTCTACCTGTTATAACGGGACAGGTTAAATGTCAGGGACGTGGAGTTGCGAATGTAGTGGTTACAAATGGTTTCGATTGTGTTTCGACCGATGTTGCCGGCAAATATACTATTCCTTATCATCGTGATGCCCGTTTTGTATATGTTACTACTCCAGCAGGTTATTTGCCCCAACGGGATGGTAGCCTCCCTTTGTTTTATCAACGCATTACTAAAGGGACTTCTGTATATGATTTTTCTTTAGTCAAAAATTCTAAGAATGATGACAAGCATCTTTTCTTGGTTCAGGCCGATGTTCAGCTTGGAAAAGACGAAGATGTTACTGCTTATTCAGAATATCTGAGGGATGTGAAGGAATTTGTCGACAAATGTTCGAAATATGATTTATTTATGCTGGATTGTGGTGATATTGTAGGTAATGCCTTGTCGCTTTTTTCCTCATATAAAAAAGCATCGGACGTGTTGGATGTCCCTATGTATCGAGTGATTGGAAATCATGATATGGAATATGGAGTACGTTCTTACGAGCATTCGTATAAATCCTATGAAGAGAATTTCGGCCCTATTTATTATTCCTTTAACCGTGGAAAGGCTCATTATATCGTGCTTGATAACTGTTACTATATCAATAGGCATTACCGCTACATCGGTTATATTGATGAGCGTACTTTGCAATGGATTGAGAAGGATTTGGCCTTTGTGCCGAAGGACCATTTGGTGTTTGTTTCCATGCATATCCCTTCCAGTTCTACTAAGGAGCTGGAATTTAATGCGCTACTTCCTGATGAGACCAGTAATGCTTCAAGCTTGTATGACCTCTTGAAAGGGTACGAGGCACATTTGCTGACTGGTCATACCCATAACAACGGTAATGTTGTATTCAATGATAGCTTGATGGAACATAACACAGCAGCTGTATGCGGTACTTTTTGGAAGGCTGATATTTGCACCGATGGCACTCCCGCTGGTTATGGTGTATATGAAGTTGATGGAAACAAGCTGACTTGGCGTTATAAGAGTGCGGGGTATCCCATTGAACATCAATTCAGGGCTTATCCGGTAGGAGTTTCAGAGGATTACCCTGAGTATATTCTTGCGAATGTATGGAATTGGGATGAAAACTGGAAGGTAGAGTGGTATGAGAATGGGAAATGTATGGGTGAAATGGAGCATTTCACGGGCTTTGATCCGGAAGCAAAAGCCATTTGCTCGGATAAAAAGCGCGTAGAGTATGATTGGATTTCTCCGATAAAAACAGAACACATGTTTCGTGCTTTACCTAAAAATGGTAGTGCTTCAATGGAGGTGTGTGTGACAGACCGTTTTGGTAATGTATATAAAGTTAAACTATAAACAATGATGAAGAAAAATGTAAATATCGGATATTTAGTATTTCTGTCCTTTGTTGCAGCCTTAGGAGGTTTTCTCTTTGGCTATGATACTGCTGTGATTTCTGGTACCATTGCCCAAGTGACTGTACTTTTTCATTTGGATACCTTGCAGCAGGGATGGTATGTGGGTTGTGCGCTGATAGGCTCTATTGTGGGTGTACTTTTTGCTGGCGTGTTGAGCGATAAGTTCGGTCGTAAACTGACGATGGTTCTTTCTGCTGTGTTGTTTTCCACTTCGGCCATAGGCTGTGCCATTTGTGCTAATTTCGATGAGTTGGTTGTATATCGTATTATTGGTGGTGTGGGTATTGGTGTTGTTTCTATTATATCTCCTTTGTATATCTCAGAAGTTTCTGTGGCCCAATACAGAGGACGTTTAGTCTCTTTGTACCAATTGGCCGTTACAGTAGGATTTTTGGGCGCTTATTTGGTAAATTTCCAGTTGCTTGGATATTCAGAAAGTCATGTCGTTTCTGGTATAGGTTTATTTGAAAAAATCTTTGTAGCTGAAGTATGGCGTGGCATGTTGGGGATGGAAACACTACCAGCTCTTTTGTTTTTTACCATTATCTTTTTTATTCCCGAAAGCCCTCGTTGGTTGATTTTGAAAGGTAGAGAAGAACGTGGTCTTAATGTTTTGCAACGAATTTACAACTCGGCTGAGGAGGCTATGAACCAGATGAACGAAACCAAATCTGTTGTATCAGAAACTAAATCCGAGTGGGCATTATTGTTGCAGCCTGGCATTCTGAAAGCTGTGATAATCGGTGTTGCCATTGCCATATTGGGACAGTTCATGGGTGTGAATGCCGTATTGTATTATGGTCCTTCTATTTTTGAAAAAGCTGGGCTTTCCGGTGGTGATTCTTTGTTTTATCAAGTGTTGGTTGGCTTGGTTAATACGTTGACTACTGTCTTGGCACTTGCTATTATTGATAGAGTGGGACGTAAGAAGTTGGTATATTATGGCGTTTCAGGGATGGTTCTTTCTTTGTTGCTTATCGGTATTTACTTTTTGTGGGAAGAGAGTTTGGGGTTGTCAAGTCTTTTCTTGTTGGTTTGCTTCTTGTCTTATGTGTTTTGTTGTGCTGTATCTATTTGTGCAGTGGTATTTGTGCTTCTTTCAGAAATGTATCCTACCAAAGTACGTGGTTTGGCTATGTCTATAGCAGGATTTTCTCTTTGGATTGGAACATATTTAATTGGGCAGTTGACTCCTTGGATGCTCCAGAATCTTACCCCCGCCGGAACATTCTTCTTGTTTGCTGCAATGTGTGTGCCTTATATGCTCATTGTATGGAAACTTGTACCGGAAACGACTGGCAAATCTTTGGAAGAGATAGAACGGTATTGGACACGTATGAAATAAATTGACCTTATGAACTAAAATATAAAAAAAATATGGACTTTAAAAAATTAGCAACACAGTATAAGGATGAACTGATGAATCATATTCTTCCTTTTTGGCTTGAATGTTCTCAAGATCATGAATATGGTGGATATTTTACATGCTTGGATCGTCAAGGCAATGTATTTGATACGGATAAATTTATTTGGTTGCAGGGACGTGAGGTATGGATGTTTTCGATGCTTTATAATAAGGTAGAGAAGCGTCAAGAGTGGTTAGATTGTGCCATTCAAGGAGGAGAATTCTTGAAAAAGTATGGTCACGATGGTAACTATAACTGGTATTTCTCATTGGACAGACAAGGAAATCCATTAGTTGAGCCTTATAATATTTTTTCATATACGTTTGCTACGATGGCATTTGGGCAGTTAAGCTTAGCCACAGGGAATGAAGAGTATGCAGAAATTGCCAAGAAAACGTTTGATATAATCTTGTCGAAGGTTGATAATCCCAAAGGGCATTGGAATAAGTTGCATGCAGGTACACGTGATTTGAAGAACTTTGCATTGCCAATGATTTTATGCAATTTGGCTTTGGAGATAGAACATTTGCTGGATGAGGATTATCTGGAAAAGACCATGGAAGTCTGTATCCATGAGGTTATGGAAGAATTTTATCGTCTGGAATTAGGAGGTATTATTGTTGAAAACATACAAATGGACGGACAGCTTTCCGATTCGTTCGAGGGAAGACAAATTACTCCCGGACATGCAATTGAAGCCATGTGGTTTATCATGGACTTAGGGAAACGTTTGGGGCGTTTGGACTTGATAGAAAAGGCGAAAAATACCACTTTGACTATGCTCGATTACGGCTGGGATAAAGAGTTCGGAGGTATTTATTATTTTATGGATCGTAAAGGTTGTCCTCCTCAACAATTGGAGTGGGATCAGAAGCTTTGGTGGGTACATATCGAGACTCTGATTTCTCTATTGAAAGGGTATCATTTGACTGGCGACCAGCAATGTTTGGAGTGGTTTAATAAAGTGCATGATTATACATGGACTCATTTTAAAGATACAGAACATCCTGAATGGTTTGGATACCTGAATAGAAGAGGTGAAGTTTTGCTTCCGCTGAAAGGTGGAAAATGGAAAGGATGTTTCCATGTTCCCAGAGGATTGTATCAGTGTTGGACTGTTTTGGAGGAAATAGCAAATTCATAAATAGAATCTGTATGAGCAAAATCATAGTAGTAGGCAGTTCAAATACGGATATGGTAGTGCATACCTCCCATTTACCAGCACCGGGAGAGACAATCCTTGGTGGTAAGTTTCTTATGAATCAGGGTGGTAAAGGAGCAAATCAGGCAGTTGCAGTGAAGCGATTGGGGGGTGACTTGTTATTTGTGGCGAGAGTGGGCAATGATGTTTTGGGACAGCAGACCTTGCGTGTTTTTCAAAATGAAGGCATAGAAACAAGCTATATTGCTTTAGATAATGAAACTCCATCCGGAGTTGCGTTGATAAGCGTGGACCAATATGCTGAAAATTGTATTGTTGTGGCTTCGGGGGCTAATATGTTACTTGGACAAGAGGATATTGACAGTATGGAAAAAGAGATGTTGGTTGGAGATATATTATTGATGCAACTGGAAATTCCTCTTTCAACTGTAGAATATGCTGCACGGAAGGCTTATGAAAAGGGAGTGAAAGTTGTATTGAATCCTGCTCCTGCCTGTTCTTTGCCGGAATCTTTGTTCCAATATTTATATATGATAACTCCCAATCGGATAGAGGCTGAAATGCTGACCGGAGTTAAGATAAACAGCAAAGAAGACGTGGCTATGGCGGCTGGTGTCTTGTATCGGAAAGGTGTGAAAAATATAATAATAACTTTGGGTAGCGAAGGAAGCTTTGTAAGAGAAGGAGAAAAAACTTATTATGTAGATGCCTACAAAGTGGTTCCGGTTGATACTACGGCCGCAGGAGATACTTTCAATGGAGCTGTTTGCGTGGGTGTTTCCGAAGGGATGAGCTTGGAACAAGCAGTATTGTTTGCATCTAAAGCTTCTTCTATTTCTGTTACAAGAATGGGGGCTCAATCATCTATTCCTTATCGGAAAGAGTTGGATATGAATAATTTAGTTTAATCTGTTAAAAGAAGAATATTGTGGATAGACGTCATTTTTTATCAATGTTAGGTCTGGGAGCAGTTGGTTTGGCTCTGCCGGGAGTAGCTCAAGCAGATATTTTAAAGCAAGCAGCTGCCAATCCGAATATAAAACCTATTTCCGGTTCTTGGTTTGAATTTCAGCATCCGGGAGGTAAAGAAGGAGTATATTGGGACAAAGACTTAAGACAGTTTACTGCTGCCCAGTGGAGAGAAAAAATTCGTGAAATCAGTGAGACCGGTATGGAATATTTGGTGATGATGAATGTGGCTGCTCACGGCAAAGCTTTTTTTGATACGAAATTGGCTCCTAAATTTGAAATGGGTTGTGAAGATCCTATTGAAACAGTCCTTTCTGCGGCAGATGAGTTTGGTGTGAAGTTCTTTGTGAGCAATGATTATTGGGGACCGGATCTTGATGCTCATCGGATGATGACAGATAGGGAACTGGGTAAGAAAAGGAATCAATCAATGGAAGAAATCTATAAGAAATATGGGCATCACAAGAGCTTTTATGGGTGGTATTTCCCTAATGAATCGTGGTTAGATCCTTATTTTTGCGATTTTGTGATACCTTATGTCAATGAGTGTGCGCAAGTGGCTAAGTCGTTGAATGCTAACTGTGTGAATATAATAGCTCCATACAATATAAAGAAAGAAAAATGTGATGATTATTTTGTGAGACAGCTTGAACAACTCAATGTGGAAATCGTGGCCTATCAGGATGGAGTGGGAGTAGGTGCAACCAGATTGGAAGATTCTGCCCGTTATTATGAGAATTTGTCGAAAGCGCATCAAAAGGCAGGGCGTTCCAGAATATGGGCTGATATGGAGTTGTTTTACTTTGAACAGACCACTCATGGCAGTTTACTTCCAGCGGACTTTAACAATAGAATAATTCATCAAATGGAAGCTATTTCACCTTTCGTGGACAAAATTTTGGTTTACCAATATCTTGGAATCATGAACAAACCCCAATCTAAGGCTCATGCCGGATTAAGAGGAGAGACGGTAAGGTTATATAATCAATATATGGATTGGTATAACAAACAAAATTTTAAATGAATAGGAATGATATGAAAAGAATTGTATACTTTTTAGTTTCTCTGTTGGGATTTACCAAACTGGCAGCACAAGATCCTGCTGATTTTGTTCTTCCATCTATTATAAGTGATCATGCAGTGATGCAACGTGATGCCGAAGTAAAGCTTTGGGGATGGTGTCCCAGTGTTTGGGATTTGAAGATTGTATGTAGTTGGGCTCCCAATGATACGGTTCATGTATCTTCTGATAAATATAAGTATTGGGAAACTTATATAAACACTCCCAAAGCCGAAGGACCGCACGCCATTCGGTTTTATGGTTGGGAAGGTAAACTTTGCGCAGAAGTGAAAGACATTCTGATGGGAGAAACTTGGCTTTGTTCCGGTCAGTCAAATATGGAGTATTGCTTTAAGTGGCGTGTAGATGACATCACCGATAGAAGTACACTGTTTGACAATAAAAAGATTCGTTTTTTCAAGGTGGCTAAGTCATCCTCCGCGTATCCGGTTGAAAGAATTCAGGGAAAGTGGGAAATTTGTTCTCCCGAAATTGCAGAAGATTTTAGCGTAGTGGCTTTTTGCTTTGGAAAAAGGCTGAATGAAGAATTGGGTAATCTTCCTATCGGGTTGATAGGCTCTTATTGGGGAGGTACAGCCATTGAGCCTTGGATGGACGAATTTACATTGCGTCATGAGAAATTGGAAGAAAAGACTAAAGCATTGACTGCCGGATGGGCACCGACTGCAAATTCTTCTCTTTACAATGCAATGATTCATCCCATTATAAACTACACTATTGCCGGGGTTGTCTGGTATCAAGGAGAAGCCAATAATGAAAGGCATCAGGATTATGGAGTTATGTTTGATGCTATGATTAGAGGTTGGCGTAATGCTTTTCATCATTATTTGCCTTTCTATTTTGTCCAGATAACTCCTTGGAGTGGTTATGCGGATAAAAATGCTGCATATTTGCGTGAACAACAAGCCGATGTGGCTGCTACATTGAGAAATACTGGTATGGTTGTGGCGGGAGACTTAGTAAACGACCTAACAGATATTCATCCGAGTCTGAAGAGACAAGTAGGAGAACGATTAGCTAATATGGCTTTGAAAAATAGTTATCATAAAGAGGATATACAACCGTATTCGCCTATGCTAAAATCCTTTAGAGTAGATGGTCGTAAAGTAATAGTAACAACTACCGCTATTGGCAAACTTGCTTGCAAGGATAAGGTCATTCGTCACTTTGAGGTCGTGGATAAAGAGGGTAATTTGCATCCGGCTAAGGCTTCTATATTAAAGAATGGAGATATCAGTGTCATTGCCGATAAGGTGAAGGAACCGGTAGGAGTACGTTATTGTTTTTCCAATGATGCTATGCCTAATTTATTTGATAGTAACGGATTGCCTTTGGCTCCATTTAGAACAGATCGTAAAAAATGAAAAAGTCTTTATTATATTTAATTTGTTGTTTTATTTGCTTCTCTGCTTTTTCTCAAGCTTCTGATTTGAAGTTTCGTGACGGGAAGTTCAAGATTGTTCAGTTGACAGACCTGCATTGGGTAGAGAGTGATTCTTATAAATTGAAGAATGACAGCACTTGTCATTTGATTCGTGAAGTTATTCGTATAGAAGATCCCGATTTGGTTGTTCTTACAGGTGATGTAGTAGTTTCCTGGAATGCTAAGAAAGGATGGGAGAAATTGACCAAAATATTTGGGGAAACCAAAACTCCTTTTGTTGTGACCTTTGGTAATCATGATGAAGAAACGGATATGAACAATGCTCAGATATTGGACTATCTGTGTACACGACCTTATAACCTGACTTATGATGCTGAAAAAGGACTTTCGGGCTCGGGCAATTGCATGTTGACCATCCGTTCTTCTGATGCTACATCTGAAAAATGGGTACTCTATTTCTTCGATTCTCACAATAATACCAAAGACCGTTCTTTTGGTTATTATGATTGGATTAAGCATAATCAGATAGAGTGGTATAGGAAAAGTAGCAGTCGGGTTACCGCTCGCAACAAGCGCATATTGCCTTCCTTGGCTTTCTTCCATATTCCTCTGCCAGAGCATGAAACGGCAAGGTGGACATGCCGGGAGTTTGGCGAGAAGCAGGAGGGTGTTTGTGCTCCAAGTGTAAATACCGGATTATACTCTTCGTTTATAGAAAAGAGGGATGTTATTGGGGTGTTTGTAGGTCATGACCATAATAATGACTATATGGTTGATTTAGACGGTAACATAACTTTGGCCTATGGTCGGAAGACGGGTTATCCTTCTGCCTATAATGAAACGCTTAGCCGAGGGGTACGTGTCATTAATCTGCATGAAGACGAATCGGTTTTTGATACTTATATAAGAGATTTGAAAGGAACTTATTTTCATTATCAATTTGAGCAGAAAAATAAGGGCAGTAATATTCCTCGTTTCAGTGGTTCCTTTGTGCAAGAGTTTTTGGTAGCAAATTGGGACAACGAACGTTGGAATCAGGAAATGGATATGCTGAAAGAAGCTGGCATGAAGTACTTGATTTATGCACCTGCATTGCTGGTAGATGAAAAGGGGAAAACAACTACAAATTATCCGTCTGCTCTGACGAAGAAGAAGCAAGGCAATAGAACGCTTGAAAAGTGTTTGCAAAGTGCGCAAAAAAATGGCATTAAAGTATTTGTAGGATTAAACTTTAATGAACGTTGGTGGAAAGTGGATTATGATGCTCGCTGGTTACTGGAGCAAATGGAAATGGGTAATAAGGTGGCAGATGAGCTTGTTGTTTTGTATAAAGAAAAGTATCCGGATGCCATGTATGGTTGGTATTGGGTTTGGGAGGTAGACAACTTGAACTGTATGACTTCTGAGCGTCAATCAATTTTGGCAGAGGCATTGAATACGAATTTGAATCATCTTTCTGAGATTGCTCCGGAAATGCCCCTTATGTTGTCTCCGTTTATGAATTACAAGGTAGGTGGAAATGCTGAAGAATGTGGCAAGATGTGGACGAACGTCTTTGCGCAAACCGACTTCCGTCCGGGAGATATATTCGCTCCTCAGGATTGTGTCGGTGCAGGTGGACTGAATTTGGATAATTTGTGGGAATGGTTTTCTAATTTGAAGAAGGCTGTCAATACTAAACCTGGGCTGAAGTTTTGGGGAAATGTAGAGACATTCGATCAGCGCTTTTGGACTAGCGCTCCTTTAGAAAGGGTTCAAAAACAGTTAGAGATTGTAAATGGCTATGTTGGCAATTTGATTTGTTTTGCATACAATCATTACAATAGCCCGTTTGTAGTTAATCCGGCGTATCATCAGGCATATCTTCAATATTGCCGGACGGGATGTTTGCCTATAATGGATATTCCTGAAAAAGTGAAGAATGCTGCTGTACGAAAGGTGGCTAAGGGAATTGAAGTTTCTTGGATACCGAATGAAATGAAAGCAGTTGACGGATATAGTATCTATCGTGATGGGCAGTTGATTATGAAATTACAAATACGTGACGGACAACTTCCGAGAACTTTTGTTGATGCAGAAGGTACAGTAGATAATGTTTATGAAGTAGCTGTTTATAATGTGATTGGTAAAGAATCTGCTAAAGTAAAAGCTGAATAACAATTGTAAAATTGATAAATATGAAGAATGTAACTTTTATTATTTGGGCTTTTGTTGTACTGTGTGCAGGATGCAGTTCTTCCACTTCAGTTGTGCAAGATGAAGTCTCTATGACTAAAAAACAATTGGCTGATAAAGTGAAAGGTGGTTGGGCAGCGAAAACCATTGGTTGTACCTATGGAGGACCGGTTGAATTTCTGCATAATGGTACTATGATTCAAGACTATACTCCCATAAAATGGTCCAAAGATAGAGTGAAATATTATTATGATACATTTCCCGGATTGTATGATGATATATATGTGGATATTGTATTTGTGAATGTGTTCGACCGTTTGGGTTTAGAGGCACCGGCCGATTCTTTTGCTGTTTCGTTTGCTGATGCCGGATTTCCTTTGTGGCATGCCAACCAAGTTGCAAAATATAATATTAAGCAAGGCATTATGCCCCCCATATCCGGACATTGGTTGAATAATCCTCATGCAGATGATATTGACTATCAGATAGAAGCAGATTTTGCAGGTCTAATGTCACCGGGCATGCCTAATACTGCTTCTGAAATTTCAGATAAAATCGGTCACATCTTTACGTATGGCGACGGCTGGTATGGTGGTGTGTATGTGGGCGCTCTATATTCCATGGCTTTTGTTTCAGATGATATGGAGTATGTGGTAGAAGAGGCATTGAATACAATTCCCGAGCAAAGTGATTTTTATGCTTGCATAAAAGATGTGATTGGTTGGTATCGGCAATATCCAGATGACTGGAAACAGACTTGGTTTGAATGCCAGAAGAAGTGGACTTCGGAAGTGGGGTGTCCCGATGGCGTTTTTGTTCCGTTTAATATTGATGCCAAGATAAATAGTGCCTATGTGGCTATAGGTCTGTTATATGGCAAGAAAGATTTTTATCAGACTATTGATATTTCGGCACGTTGTGGGCAAGATTCTGATTGTAATGCGGCTACTGCTGCCGGTATATTGGGTACAATGCTTGGATATAGTAATATTCCGGAATTATGGAAAGAAAGTCTTTACGAAGTAGAGGACATCCCATTTGCCTATACGGAAGTTTCGCTGAATAAGCTTTATGAGTTAAGTCTGAAACAAGCTTTGCAGGTGATAGAGCAAGAAGGAGGTTCTGTTCAGGGAGAGCAGGTTGTTATTAAAACGCAACAGCCGGTTGCTGTAAAGTATGAGAAAGCTTTTGAAGGTCATTATCCGGCAGAGAAGAAAGCTGTTAACCTTTTGTTACAGGATGCTACAGAGTTTATGTTTGATGGTAACGGATTTGTTTTGAAAGGATATGTGAAGTGTGCTGATGAATCGTATGTTGCGAGTGTTGCGATGTATATAGATGGTGCTTTAGCAGAAACTGCCAATCTTCCCGTTGCTAAATCTACTTCTATAGATGACAGAAGGGTTGATTCGTTTCATAAATACCAGTTGCCTGATACAGCGCACACGGTTGTTTTGAAATGGTTGAATCCTCGTACGGATGCACAAGTTTATTTAGGTGAGGCGGTTATTTATTCCAGCCAGCCCAATCAATTAACCTATAAATAATTAATTGTAATGTATATAGTTGAAAATTATGGATTGGCAGTAGCTCTTTGTTGGGTTACCATGCTTTGCTGGGGTTCTTGGGGAAATACTCAAAAGCTGGCAGCGAAAACTTGGCGGTATGAACTTTTTTATTGGGATTATGTCGTTGGTATTCTTCTCTTCTCTTTGATATGGGGATTTACTCTGGGAAGTACGGGCGAAGCAGGTAGGGGCTTTGTCGATGATTTGCTTCAGGTTGATATCTCTAATTTGGTGAGTGCGTTTTTGGGAGGTGTCATTTTTAATGCATCCAACATTTTGTTATCTTCTTCCATGTCATTGGCTGGTATGTCTGTCGCTTTCCCCGTAGGCGTTGGGTTAGCTCTGGTATTGGGTGTATTTATAAATTACTTTAGTGCTCCTCAAGGTGATGCAACTGTTCTGTTTTCTGGAGTATTTCTGATTGTACTTGCTATTATTTTTAATGGTATAGCTTCTGGGAAAGTTGCTAAAGGAGGAACAGACCAGGCAATGAGGAAAAAAGGGATTATTATAGCTGTGTGTGCAGGTATATTAATGGCATTTTTCTATCGTTTTGTAGCGGCAGCTATGGATTTAGAGAATCTGGAAGCACCGACTGTGGGTATGATGACTCCTTATTCAGCATTGTTTGTATTTGCAGTGGGTATTTTTGTCAGCAATTTTTTCTTCAATACATTGGTCATGAAGAAACCCTTTGTCGGCAAGCCGATTGCGTATAGTGACTATTTCAGTGGAAATGTGAAGACGCATCTTGTTGGAATTCTGGGAGGAACCATCTGGGCATTGGGGACTGCTTGTAGTTATATTGCTGCAGGGAAAGCTGGTGCAGCTATCTCCTATGCTTTGGGACAAGGTGCCACTATGGTTGCTGCCTTATGGGGAATATTTATCTGGAAAGAATTCAAGGGCGCATCTAAGTCAATAAATTTGCTGCTTGTATTTATGCTGATACTTTTCCTTTCAGGCTTGGGGTTGATAATTATATCTGGTGGTAATTAAATTCTTTATTTTAAATAATATACTATGAGACAAAAAAAACAAATGAAAATGTTGGGACTATTGGGATTGTTGGCTGTATTACCAATAATTTCTGCATGTGCGGGAAATAAGGGTTCTGACGAATCTCGAAAAGAAAAAATGGTCCAATCGGTTTCTGTGGTACAGCCTATTACGGGTACATGGATTAATTTAGCCTACAAGGATGTGCGGAATAAGTATACTAATCCACAACATTTCGATAATATGGATCCTAAATTATGGACTGCTAAAGTGCGTGAATTGGCTAACATGGGGATTGAATATTTGGTGTTCATGGAGGTTGCTAATGAAGGGAAAGCATATTATCCGTCAAAGTTGATGCCGTGGTTATATAATGATAAATTGCAAAGCCCCGTTGATGCGATTCTTGACGAAGCTGCCAAACATGGCATGAAGGTTTTTATGAGTACCGGTTGGGCAAAAGATCAGGATGATAATCTGCTTGATCCAGTGATTAAGGAGCGTCAGCTTCAGATTATGGAGGAATTGGCATCTCTCTATAAAAACCATAAAGCTTTCTATGGCTGGTATCTTCCGGTTGAAGATTGTCTTTGCCCTATCTTTGCCGAGCATGCTGTTCAGTCAGTAAATGCATTGACAGAGAAGGCTCATTCTTTGACTCCCGGAAAGAAGACCTTGATTTCTCCGTATGGTATTGGTCTGTCCGAATTTGATCATCCTGATTTTGAGAAGCAGATGGCAAAATTGAAAGTCGATATTATTGCTTATCAAGATGAGGTGGGGTGTGTACGTGACAAATTTACTCTTCCTCGCTTGAAAAAGAATTGGCAAAGGATGCGCGATATTCACAATCGCCTGAATATTGAGATGTGGGCGAACTGCGAAACCTTTACTTGGGAAGAGGGAACCAATGACCGCCAATCTGCTTTGATTCCGGCTGCTTATTCCCGTTTGCTGTCACAGCAGGTAGCGGCTTCGGTTGCTGGTGTCGACAAAATAATTTCGTTTATGTTCGGTGGAATTATCGAAGACCCAAAGTCTGCTTATCAATTGGGACAACCTGTGTGGTCTAATAATTTATACAACAATTATATGGCTTGGAAAGAAGGTGACAGTTTTTGGAAATTATTTGAAGCTACTTTGCTTGACAAGTTGGTCAATTCAGCCAAATCGGAAATGATTGGTAAAGTTGATATGAAGGCACTGGCAGATGGCCGGGTAGCCGAAGAGGATAGTGGGGACAGCCGTTGGGTAAGGTTTGAAAAAGGTCATCATGAGGTAGTGATTGATTTGCAAAAGAATACTTCGCTTCAAAAGGTGCTGGTACGTACTTTGAACTATAATCAGGAAAAGATAGGCGCTCCTTTGAAGGTTTATGTTTACACTTCCCAGGATGGTCAGACTTATAATCTGGCTTCAATAAAGGATGCTCCGTATTTTCCTAACAACAAGCATGATGCTTGGATTGACGCAGTCTTGATTGATAATTTAAAAGAAAAGACACGTTATGTGAAAGTTGCTTTTGACGCTTTGGAAAATGTGTATATGGATGAGATTTTTGTAAATCCAAGTATTCGTTAACCGGGTAATATAATGAAGGAATAATAGGGTCATCCGGAAAATATGAAATATAGTTTGAGATGAATTGATATTATATGGGAATGAAGCCGCCCGGATATGGAAGATGCAGCCATCTTAAACAGATATGTCTAAGTAGAAAAAGTATGATTTCAGGCTAATAGAAACGTCAATTATCGCATTTCATTAATATAATAAAGTGCGATATAAAAAACAATACAATGAAAAAAATCTTAATTTATTAATCCGAAAATGAATCTATGAAAAGATTACACAAAACTATGAATCGAATTGTCGGAGTGCTTTTAATGGCACTTATGATGGTTCCAAGTGGTTTGAAAGCTGAGACGGCAGAAATGCTTCAAACTTCTAAAATTACGGGTGTAGTAATTGACGATTTCGGCGAGCCGATAATCGGTGCTACTGTTCGTGTGAAGAATGCACAGAATGGCGCTGTAACAGATGTTAATGGACGTTACTCTGTAAATGCTACTAAAAATGCGACATTGGTTTTTTCTTTTATTGGCTATAGAACACAAGAGGTAGCTGTTAAGGGTAGGACTACTGTTAATGTAACTTTGAAAGAGGACAGCCAAATGTTGGAAGAAACAGTTGTTATTGGTTATGGTGCTGTTCCTAAAAGAGATTTAACGGGATCTGTATCTTCTTTAAAGAGCGAAGATTTGCTGAAAACAAACCCTGTGAGTGTGAATCAAGGTTTGCAAGGCAAAATGGCAGGTGTAAATGTGTCCCAGTCTGACGGAGCCCCGGGTGCCGGTATAAATATCCAAATTCGTGGTGCCAATTCGTTTACTACCAGTACAGAGCCTTTGTATGTAGTCGACGGTATGCCGTATTCTATGGGTGAAGGACGTACAACGGATTATGGTATGAAACAGAGTAATAATCCATTGAGTACCATTAGTCCACAAGATATATTATCTATTGAAGTTTTAAAAGATGCATCTGCTACCGCTATTTATGGTTCTCGTGCTGCCAATGGTGTTGTGCTTATTACTACTAAATCCGGTGCTGAGGGAAAGGCAAAAGTTCAGCTTTCTGCTAACCTTAGCATCTCTAATCCGGTAAAACGTATTGATGTGCTCGATGCTTGTGATTACGCTTTGTACCGTAATGAACGTATCACGAATGGTCTCTTGTATGACGGTTACTCTGAGGCAGACAGCCAATTGGAATATCCTTTGGTGGGATATTGGGCTCCGGTGAAAGCTCCGGATCCTATTACAGGAGAAATGGTTGTAGTAGGTCAGGAGTATAAGCCAAGTCCATGGGATTACCGGAAGGGTTTTGTCGAAAAAGAAGGAGGACCGGTACGTTATGGAACAAATTGGCAGGATGAAATTTTTCAGACAGCAATAAGCCAAGATTATAATGTTACAGTATCGGGTGGTGATAAGAAAGGTAACTATATGTATTCCGGTGGTTATACTGACCAGCAGGGTGTGATTGTTAATTCTTATTATAGACGTTATACAGCGAGAGCTAACAACAGCCGTAAAATCAATGATTTTTTAGAGTTAGGTACTAACATCAGTTTTGCAACTTCCGATAATCGTTTGGCACGTACCAATAGTGAAACGTATGGTGTAATTCCTGCAGCTATTTCGTTTAATCCTACTCGTCCGGTATTCGATCCCAATAAAGACTCTGGCTTTTCGGAAGATTTCTCTACCGGTTTGGCTAATCCTTATTTGACTGTACATACGGAGAAGAATATCCAAGAGACGTTGAATGTATTTATCTCAAGCTTTGGTGAATTGAAGTTTACCGACTGGTTGAAATTCCGTCAGAATTTTGGTTACGGTTATAGCTATTATGAACGTAATACCTATAATAACCGTTGGACCGGTGCGGGTATAGCTCCTACAAATGGTTATGCAACGAAGTCAGATGATGCTTATGAAAGCATTTCGACAGAGTCTTTGTTGACTTTCAACAAGAAGTTTGGAGTTCATGGCATTAATGCTGTGCTTGGTATGACTTATGAAAACAGCATGTGGCATAGTAAGTGGATGGCTGCATCTAATTTCCCGAACGATATGACTGAAGACAACGTCATTGAAGCAGGAACTAAGGACCGTCGTATGGAAAGTAGTCGTGGAAAGTCTCAGCTGATGTCCTATCTGTTCAGAGCCAATTATAATTTGCTGGACCGTTATTTATTCACTTTTTCTATGCGTCGTGACGGTTCCAGTAAATTGTCAGAGTTAAATCGTTGGAATAACTTCTATTCGGGAGCCGTTGCTTGGCGTTTGTCTGATGAGTCTTTTGTAAAGCAGCTGAATTTCTTCGATGACTTGAAATTGCGTGTCAGTGCCGGACAGACCGGAGGTCAGGGGGTCAGTGCCTATGCTACCCGTTCCCGTTTTGTTGTTTCTAACTACGGTATGGGTGGTTCATTGCAGAGTGGTATGGCAGAATCCCGCTGGGGAGGACCTGCAGCAGCTCTTCTGAAATGGGAGACAACCAATCAGTTTGACATAGGTTTGGACATTGCTTTCTTGAATAACCGTGTTAATTTGACAGTAGATGCCTATTATAAGAAGACAAAAGACCTATTGTTGGATAAGCTTATTCCTATGAGTTCCGGTTTTAGCCGTATTCAGGCAAACTATGGTAATGTAACAAATAAAGGGTTGGAAATTTCCGGTCATTTCATTCCTGTAAAGGCACGTAATTTCTTGTGGTCTATAGATGCCAATATTTCATTCAACCGTAATAAGGTGGGTGGTTTGGATGCCGACCAATATTCTGATGTGGCTTGGGGTATTGAGAACATGTTCTTGGTACGTAATGGTGAGCCTATCGGTACTCTATATGGGTATGTGGAAGATGGCTTTTATGACAATGAGGCCGAAGTCCGTGCAGATCCGTTGTATAGAAATGAGACGGACTCTAAGGTTAAAAGCATGGTAGGTGAAGTGAAATACAAGAATCTTGATGACGATCCTGTAATTGATAATCGAGACCGTCAGATTATAGGTAATACCAACCCGGATTACCAATATGGTATAACCAATACATTGGAATGGAAGAACTGGACATTCAGTTTCTTCTTGCAGGGTACACAAGGTAATGACGTGTTGAATGTCAATCTTAAGAAATTTGATATGGCCAGCGTGGATAATATGCCTTATTTTATTTATAACAATCGTTGGACTGCCGAAAATAGGGCAAATGCCAAATGGCCGCGTGCCAATAGAACCAGTACACGTTCTATGAGGGCATCTGACCGTTACATTGAGGATGGATCTTACTTGCGTTGCAAGAATGTCAGCTTGAGCTACCGTTTCCGCCATCCGATGAAGTTTGTGGAGAGTATTAATTTGGTTGCCAGCGTTTCCAATCTATTTACAATTTCCGGTTATAGTTGGATGGACCCTGATGTGAATTCATTTGGTAGTGACCCTAAACGCAGAGGTGTGGATATGGCTTCTTATCCAAGTGCCCGTACATTTAATTTTGGTGTTCAAATTGGATTTTAAATAATGATGACTATGAAATTTAAGAATATATTAATGGCATTGGGCTTAGGCTCCATGTTGATGACTTCTTGTACGTTGGATGAAGAAGTATATACATTTATTTCAGGTGAAGACTTGTCTGCTGATGGTGAGTATGAACTGTTGGTAAATGGCGCTTACCAACCGTTGGCCTGGATGTTTGAATGGGGTAGTTATGATTCTGCTACTAATTATGATAATGACTATCAGACAGGGCCGGGTTGGGCTTTTAAAGAAACCGGTACCGGTAACTTTTATAACAATGGTAGTATAAATAATGTGTTTGCATATTATTCAACCGCCATTCATCGTGCCAATTACCACTATTATCTGATTGACAAGATGACCAATGTACCTGAGAAAGCCAAGAATAATGCGTTGGGTGAACTTCGTTTTCTCAAGGCATGGTCGGAGTTTGAATTAGTACGTCGTTTTGGTGGTATTCCTTTGTTTAAAACTTCTATTGGTGAAGGTAACAGCAGTTACCAGCCCAGAGCTTCCGTCAAGGAAGTGTATGAGGACATTATAGCCAATTTAAAGGAGGCTGAAACGTTGCTGATGCCTCGTACAGACTCGGATTATAAGAAAGGGCATGTATTTCGTGCGTCAGCCAAGTCGCTGTTGGCTTTAGTCTATGCTACGATTGGTTCTGCTTCGATGGAGAGTGGCAAAGTCATGGTAAAGGGTGGTCCCGGCAAGGTTACGAATCCGGATGGAACAGAATCGGCATTGATGCCTCAGGAAATCTGGCATAACAAGATTCGTCTTCCGGGATATGAAGAGTTCAATTCTCAGGAGTATTACAAACTGGCCAAAGAGAAAGCAGCCGAAGTGATTGCAGAAGGAGAGTGTGTGTTGGCTTCTAGTCAGAAAGAATTATGGAAAATCGACAATAAGAACGGGCCGGAATTCCTGTTTACATTACAGACTTATCCCGAAGGGGATAATCTTGCCGGAAACTATATCAGCGAATCGTATTACGGCTATTGGAAAGAGGATAGAACTCTGGGTTCTGGTTATTATACTTATCGCGATCACTGGCTACAGATGTTCGATGATTGGAAAGATGAACGTATTACATGGGGCATTCTGCACCGTTACCCCGATTCTTATAACGAAGAACTGGGCATTTATACCTGGCGTTACTACCCGTTGCGTGACAGTGTATACGTGAACCGTGAAGAGGCTCCGTATGCCGACCAGGGTATTGGAGCTTATCAGAAGACCGACCAGCCTACGTATGGTGCTTATTACGGTTCTCGTTTTACTAAGTTTACGGCAGTGACGGGTGAAATTGACGGTAATCGTAAAGACTTTAACTGGCCTTTTATGCGTTACGCAGAAGTGCTGTTACTGTATGCGGAAGCTGATAATGAATTGAATGGACCTACCCAAGATGCATTCTCTAAGATTGAATTGTTGAATAAGCGTAACAATAGTACGCTGGTAAGCAAGCGTCATGAGAAGATTCCGTTTACGAAAGAAACTTTCCGTTCGTTTATCTTGGAAGAGCGTGCTAAAGAGTTTGCAGTTGAGGGGAATCGTCGTACCGATTTGATTCGTTGGGGTATTTATTTATCGGTAATGAATGCTATCGGTATGGATGAAAACGGTAATTTGAAGAGACGTGAGGAGAAGCATTGGCTGATGCCCCTTCCGCCCGATGAAATTAACGGTAACCCTTATATTGAGAAAAATAATCCCGGATGGTAATCCTATTTATTAACTATATGATGAAAAATACAATGAAAAAGATATTGAGTTTTAGGAAGATGTATCTCGTCGGTGCTCTTCTTATGGGAATTTCTTGGACATCTTGCTCTGACGATAACGGAGTTGCACTTCCTATTGAACTGACCAATGTGACCACCATTGCTGATATGAATACCACCATTGAAGAAGCTGCTTTGGGGGATTTTATAGCTGTTCATGGAACCGGTTTGGATGTTCATAATATCGATTCTATTTTGATTGATGACATTAAGCTGGATATGCAAGAGGTATATACAGAAGATGATATTCTGTTTATAAAGATACCGGTAAAGCTGGCAACCAAGAAAACCGATAAAATAAGTATTTATAATACGGCCGGTTGTTTTGAAATTCCTTTTAAAACGGTAGCGCCCAATTTAAAGCTTTCCCGCATGTTCAATGAATATACGGCACCGGGTGATACGATTATGATTTATGGAGATTTCTTCAACCTCTATGAAATAGATTCGCTCAATGCTGTTGTCGATTTCAATGGAAAGGTATCTCCGGTCATTAAATCGGCTAATAATTATCTGACTGCTAAAGTACCGGTTGATGTAGATAAGAACATAAAAATTAAAGTGAAAGGGGTGAAGTATAATGTTGAGGCGGTATGCCCCGGACGTTACTACGATTGTGATTTTATGATTATGGACTTTGACGAATATTTGCCCAGTTCTATGACAAATGTGGTGACTGATGAGAAAGATCCACAACGGTTGAGCGGTAACTTCTTGAGAATAGATGATAAATCTGAATATAGCTCTTGGTGGTATATTGCAGAAAGAGGCGATATACCTTATACTGATGATATGTTAGGACTTGAATCATGTAAGAATTATGTGGTGAAATGTGAATTCCGCACATCCAATCAATTCATCAAGGACAGAATAAGGTTCTGTAATTATCTTTATTGGGCTGCTCCCACATGCGATTGGGTTGCTACAGACTTTAATATACAGAACTTCAACCGTTGGGAGACAATTACGTTGCCGTTTAATGTATATTTGTCAGAGGATTATCCGGACTACCATCCAGGTTCGTACACAAGCTTCAATATGCGTTTGGAGATAGATCCTGAGATAGCCCGTAATTTTGCATTCGATAATATTCGTATTTGTAGAAAAGGCGATTGATTGATGTGGTAATTGATCATTACGGATAATGGCCGCTTTTGGGGATTCGCGAATTGTGTTCCGAAGTGAACCCTATTCAGTCGTATACTGATTATAGCCCCTCTCAGAGTGTGCCCTAGAGGGGCTTTTTAAAAATATCGTATGTTGGTAGGGATTATTTACAATAAATTGGATTTTGCAGGTGAGTATAATCTCACTTGATTTTACAAAAAACACAAAGAAATGAAAATTAAAAAATGTGCAGCACTTATGGCTGCAATGTTGATGGGGGCTTGGAGCTTGCAGTCTTGCGACAACGAGCCTACTAAAGAAGTGTGGCTGGATGAATTCGGTCAAGATTCCTGTTATGTTCAGGACTGGGGAATGCTTGAAGTCAACCGTTCCGTAGTACATACCCCGCTTACAGTGAATGGAGTTGTTTATGAACGTGGACTTGGTGCCCATTCCATCAGCCGCCTGCTGTACGATTTGGATGGAAAGGCCGTTTCTATCTCCGGTTTGGCAGGAGCTGATGACAAGAACTTGTTTGCAGGCAAACTTCAGTTCAAGATTCTCGGTGACAAGAAGGAACTCTGGAAGAGTGGAGTGATGCAGAAAGGAGACCCTGTAAAAGAGTTTAATGTAAACCTGAAAGGGGTGGACAAAGTGCTGCTATTGGTAGAAGAATGTGGTGACGGCATTATGTACGACCATGCCGACTGGCTCAATGTGAAGATAACGACTCGTGGCGATGTGAAACCTGTTCCTGCGTGGGCAAAACCGGTGGCAAAGGAGAAGTATATCCTTACGCCTCCTGCTCCCGAAAGTCCGGTCATCAACAATCCGCTGGTCTATGGCGCACGTCCGGGTAATCCGTTCCTATGGTCCGTGATGGCTACCGGCAACCGCCCCATGAAGTTTGAGGCCGAAGGGCTTCCGGCTGGTGTGAAATTGGATGCTGTTACCGGTCGCATTACGGGTAAAGCCACAGTAGAGGGAGAGTATAAGGTAACGCTCAAAGCCACCAATGACAAAGGTACGGCCCAGAAAGAGGTAACTATTAAAATAGGGGATGCCATAGCCTTGACTCCTTCTATGGGATGGAACAGTTGGAACTGTTGGGGGCTTTCTGTGAACGACGAGAAAGTGCGTGACGCAGCCCGCATGATGAACGAAAAACTGCATGCCTACGGATGGGAATACGTGAATATAGATGATGGTTGGGAAGCTGCGGCGCGTACCAAGCAGGGCGAGATACTTTCAAACGATAAATTCCCCGATTTCAAGGCATTGACAGACTATATTCATGGATTGGGCTTGAAGTTCGGTATTTATTCCTCACCGGGACATATCACTTGTGGCGGACATGTGGGCAGCTACCAGCACGAAGAAATTGATGCCAAGACATGGGAACGCTGGGGAGTGGATTATTTGAAATATGATTATTGCGGATATTTGGAGATAGAAAAAGATTCGGAGGAGAAGACTATTCAGGAACCCTATATCGTGATGCGCAAGGCATTGGATAAGGTGAACCGTGACATTGTTTACTGTGTGGGTTATGGCGCTCCCAATGTGTGGAACTGGGCACCGGAAGCAGGAGGAAACCAATGGCGCACTACTCGCGACATCACGGACGAATGGAATGTTGTGACAGCTATAGGTACTTTCCAGGATGTTTGTGCGGATGCTACGGCTCCGGGCAGAAACAATGACCCCGACATGCTGGTTGTTGGCAAGCTTGGTCAAGGCTGGGGAAGCAAAGTGCACGATTCATATCTTACGGCAGACGAACAGTACTCTCATATTTCTTTGTGGTGCCTTCTTTCTTCTCCTTTACTCATAGGTTGCGACATGGCAAATATGGACGATTTTACGCTGAATCTGCTGACCAACAACGAAGTGATAGCAGTCAGCCAAGACCCCATGGTGGCTCCCGCCAAGAAGATGATGGTAGAGAACGGCCAAGTATGGAGTAAAAAACTGTACGACGGTTCTTATGCGGTGGGCTTCTTCCATGTAGACCCTTATTTCATTCTTTGGGATCAGGAGGATGCTGAAGCTATGCAGATGAGAGAGTATGCTTTTGATTTTGATTTGAAACAGCTTGGCATTGAAGGAAAAGCAATGGTTCGTGACTTGTGGCGACAGAAAGACTTGGGAGAGGTGAACGGCATCTTCCGGACGGAAGTTCCCTATCACGGTGTCACCTTCGTGAAGATTACTCCTGCAAAATAGCAAACTATAAAATAGAGAGACGAATGAAAAAGTTAATTTTATCTTTGGTTTTTTTATCGGCTTTCACACTTCGGGGCTCTGCACAGTTGCAGGGCCTGGAAGTAGTGAAGGTACCGGAAGCACAGCAGCCTTATTCGGGCGAATATATTTATATCCCCGATGTGGAAGGATATAAAACTCTGAAGTGTGATTTTCATACCCACACCATCTTCTCCGATGGAGATATAAAACCTGAAAATCGGGTGTGGGAAGCTGCTATTCGCGGGCTGGATGTGATAGCCATTACCGACCATATAGAATATCGCCCCAATAAAGACTATATCAAGGCCGACCATAACGAATCTTACAAAAGGGCAAAGACTGTAGAGAAAGCTTCCAATCTGATAGTAATTCAGGGAGCCGAGATAACCCGTTCCAAGCCGATAGGGCACATCAATGCTCTCTTCTTGACGGATGCCAATGCGCTGGACGTGGAAGATCCTCTGAGAGCTGTTGACAACGCTTTGGAGCAAGGGGCCTTCATTATGTGGAATCATCCGGGGTGGCCTAACGACACAAGCACTTTATATAATGTCCATAAAGATTTGATTAAGCAAAAAAAGATACATGGAATAGAGGTGGTGAACGGCTTTGAGTACTATCCGAAAGCTTTTAATTACTGTAAGGAATACGGCCTGACATATATGGGAAATACCGATATACATGGCGTTTATAAGCAAACGTATCGTACGGACAAACAAAGTGGACCGATGACGATTGTATTTGCCAAAGAACGTTCTCAGGAAGGAGTGAAAGAAGCTCTCCTTGCCGGGCGTTCGGTAGTGAAGTTCGGGGATATACTGATAGGCTCTGAGAAGAACCTGCTATCTCTGGTCAAGGCGTGCCTCTCTTATGAAGTGAAGGAGGTGAAAGGCAATCAGGCTCTGGTGAAAGTGACGAACAAGTCGACATTGAACTTTGAAATTCTACTGGACAACAAGGCTGGTACTATCTTTGGCAATGCTACAGTAGAGATTAAGGTAAGGCTGGATGATAAAGTAAAGTTTACTACTACACACATCACGGATGATAGCCGGTTGGTGATTGATATAGCATCATTGCGATAGTGGTTTTATAAGACCGATAATCTGATATTTAAGGAACCATTGATTTTGTGTTTTATAATAACTGAAGTTTCTCAAATTTTTCAGATTGTTGATGAACTGTTGTATCTTAATGCTCTCTCTCGGAGGAAGAGCGTTGAGATTGTTTTGAAAGCGCAAAGGTAACTTGCGAAACTTGAAATATTTAATTATTCCTTGAAAAACAATTGTATTATGAAAAACAGATTTTTATGTTTATTATTTGTAGTTTGCACTGTCATTTCTGCCCGTGCAAACAGTACCGATTCTTTGGCTTTGACTCCTCCTATGGGGTGGAATAGTTGGAATTGCTTCAGTTGTAACATTAATGAAAAACAGATTCGTGAGATTGCAGACTTGATGGTGTCTACCGGCATGAAGGATGCAGGATATGAGTATCTCAATATAGATGATTGTTGGCAGGTAGGCCGGGATAATGAAGGAAACATTCTGGTTGATGAAAAGAATTTTCCTTCCGGCATCAAGGCTTTGGCAGATTACATACACTCCAAAGGACTTAAATTCGGTATTTATTCATGTGCGGGAACGCTGACTTGTGCCGGACGACCGGGAAGCCGTGGCTATCAGTTTCAGGATGCACGCACTTATGCGGAATGGGGAGTGGATTATTTGAAGTATGACTGGTGTTTTGATGAAGGCCAGAATCCTCAAGCTGCCTACAAAACAATGAGTGATGCCCTGAAGGCTTCCGGGCGTCCTATCGTATTCTCTATTTGCGAGTGGGGAAACAGCCAGCCTTGGACATGGGCAAAAGGCATCGGACATCTTTGGAGGACTACCGGTGACATTATCAATGCTTTTAAAGGTATTAATTATTGGGGAGGATGCGGTGTCGTAGAAATCATTGACAAGAATGCCGACTTGCACAAATACGCCGGACCGGGACATTGGAACGACCCGGACATGCTTCAGGTGGGTAATGGTGTGCTGACGATGGAAGAGAATCGCTCTCATTTCACGATGTGGTGTATGCTTGCTGCCCCTTTGCTCGCGGGTAATGATATTCGTAAAATGGACAAGGAGACACTTGGAATTTTGACAAATAAAGAAGTGATTGCAGTAAATCAGGACAAGCTTGGCAAACAAGGTGGACGATACATGAAAGTGGGTGAGCATGAAATTTGGGTGAAGCAGTTGTCCAATGGTGAAGCCGCAGTATGTTTCTTTAACCGCGATGAACAACCCTGGAATGTGGAAACCGTTTTGCAGAAAGAAAACCTCTCTTTTGCAGATGTCCGCTTCTGGGAGAAAGAATACAAAGTACGCGACTTATGGAAACATAAGGACATCGGAAGTACCAAGGATAAGATGCAGTTTGATATTCCTGCACACGGTGTCGTGTTGCTGAAGTTGACTCCTAAACAGTAATGATAGATTTAGAAACCATTAATAAAAAAATATGAAGAACATGCATTATGCATCTGTGAAGTGGATTTGCTTTCTGCTTTTCGTGGTAGTAGGAAAGGTGGCGATGGCCGAAGGTATCACTTCGCCTGATGGAAATCTCCGTCTTGAGTTTACCGTAAATGCTTTGGGAGAGCCGGTCTATCAGTTGTTTTACAAAGAGAAAGCCGTGGTTAATCCATCGAAACTGGGCTTGGAATTGGTGGGTGACCCGGGCTTGATGAATGGTTTTACACTTGTGGAAGCCGGGGCTTCAACTTTCGATGAAACATGGAAACCTGTGTGGGGAGAAGTGTCGCAGATACGGAATCATTACAATGAGCTGGCTGTGACGTTGGACCAGAAGGAGCAGAACCGCCATATCGTTATCCGTTTCCGTCTTTACGATGACGGTTTGGGATTCCGTTATGAGTTTCCTTTACAAAGAACTCTGCACTATTTTACGGTAAAAGAGGAGTATACCCAGTTTGCCATGACCGGAGACCATACCGCTTTCTGGATTCCCGGTGACTATGACACGCAGGAGTATGACTATACAGAGTCCCGTTTGTCCGAAATTCGCGGTTTAATGGATAAGGCGGTGACGGTGAATGCTTCCCAGTTCGTTTTCTCGCCCACGGGTGTGCAAACCTCCTTGCAGATGAGGACGGACGATGGTCTATACATCAACTTGCATGAAGCGGCTTTGGTGGACTATTCTTGTATGCATCTCAATCTGGATGAAAAGAACTTGGTTTTTGAATCGTGGTTGACCCCGGATGTTTTGGGAAACAAGGCATATATGCAAGCTCCCGGGAAGACTCCGTGGCGTACCATCATGGTGAGCGATGACGCCCGTGATATGCTTGCCTCCAAACTTACCTTGAACCTGAACGAACCTTGTGCCTATGAAGATGTTTCGTGGATTAAACCGGTGAAGTATGTAGGCGTATGGTGGGAGATGATTACCGGTCAGAAGTCGTGGAGTTATACAGATGAACTGATTGCCATGCGTTTTGGAGAAAACGACTATACGAAAATCAAGCCGAACGGTCGGCATGGAGCCACTAATGAAAGAGTGAAACGCTATATAGATTTTGCCGCCGAACATGGTTTCGACCAAGTATTGGTAGAAGGCTGGAATGAAGGATGGGAAAGCTGGGGTGGAAGTTCGCGCGATTTTGTGTTCGACTTTGTGACTGCCTATCCCGACTTTGACGTAAAGATGCTGAATGCCTATGCACACAGTAAAGGGGTCAGGCTGATGATGCATCATGAGTCTTCTGCTTCGGTACGCAATTATGAACGTCATCTGGACAAAGCCTATCAGTTTATGGCGGATAATGGCTATAACTCTGTAAAGAGTGGTTATGTGGGCGATATAATTCCTCGCGGAGAACATCATTATGGACAATGGATGAACAATCATTACCTCTATGCCATACAAAAAGCTGCCGAATATAAGATTTGTGTGAATGCGCACGAGGCAGTACGTCCTACAGGTTTGTGCCGCACCTATCCCAACTTGATTGGCAATGAATCAGCCCGTGGCACGGAATTCGAGCCTTATGACGGCAACAAGCCTTCCCACACTACTGTGCTCCCCTTCACTCGCTTGATAGGTGGTCCGATGGATTATACCCCGGGCATCTTTGACATTTATCTGAATTTTATGAATCATGACAATCACGGGCAGATTCATTCCACGCTGGCAAAGCAACTGGCATTATACGTCACCCTCTACAGCCCACTGCAGATGGCTGCCGATTTGCCGGAGAATTATGAACCCCATTTGGATGCTTTCCAGTTCATCAAGGACGTAGCAGTAGACTGGGACGACAGTAAGTACCTTGAAGCGGAGCCGGGAGACTATATTACCGTGGCCCGTAAAGCCAAGGGTACGGAGAATTGGTTTGTGGGAGGCATCACCGATGAGCATGCACGCACTTCAGCTTTTGTTCTCGACTTCCTGGAGCCGGGCAAGCAGTACATAGCCACGCTTTATGCCGATGCCAAAGATGCTGATTTTGAAAAAAATGCTACCGCTTATCAGATTAAGAAGGGCATCGTGACGAGCAAGAACAAGATGAATGTGAAGCTGGCACGTAGCGGTGGATTTGCCTTGAGCCTGATAGAAGCTACACCGGAAAATATGGAAGGAGTGAAGAAATGGAAATAAGTTGATTGTTAGATACCATTTTTTATCATTGCTAAAACAAGAATGCCTCTGAAAACACTGAAACAGAAGATACTGTTAGTCCTCTTGCTATTTTGGCGCGAAAGGTGAATCATAAAGGAACGCTTTTTGTCGAGTTGCCATCCTCTGTTTGATGTGACGGGCACTTTCAATAATCCGGGACCGCTGGGCGGGTATCTTGTTGTGGGACTGGTTGTTGCTGTTTTATTGTATGCTTTCTCTTTTGAAAAGGAATACATGTTCTATCAGGCGGATTATTTCAGAAATCATCCTCAATTCGCTTTTCTGGATGTAGCTGACAACGTGACTTATCCCTATAATGAACTGTTGCATATTGCAGTGGAAACCGGAATGTGCGGGCTTGTATTGTTCCTGCTGGTGGTGTCACCGTTTGTCTTTTCTGATGAAAGGACATTGAAAGCCGCATTGGCTGCTTGGCTGATATTCGCCATGTTTTCATATCCGGTCAATGTGGTACCACTTATGATGGACTTTGCATTGTTCATAGAATTGCGTCGTGGCAAAACAGTGTCTGTTCTGGATATAAACAGAATTTTTTGTGGAATTGCTGTTGTTCCTCTTATGGGGTTATTGGCGGTGTGTGGCCATGTAATGTTGTTTTTAATGTGAAAAAAGAGTTGTACTTCGTTGGGTTCTACTTTAAACATGCGATTTTTATTCCACTCCATGCATCATCTTCTGTAATTTCTTTGAAAGCAGGAAGAGGATAAGCGATGCCGTGGCAGACATGACGACGAACACCATGAAGAAATCGTACATTGTCTCGATGCGATAACCCAGCAGCGTCTTTACCTTTCCGGCTTCGGGGTAGAGCCCGCTCAGCGTGCCTGCAAACTTATTGGCAGTGGCGGTGGAGAGGTACCATATCCCCATCATCAGCGAGGCGAAGCGGATGGGCGTGAGCTTGTTCACCATGGAGAGTCCGATGGGCGAGAGGCAGATTTCGCCCATGGTATGGATGAAGTAGAGCCCCGTCAGCCAAATGAGACTCACCTTGATGCCCGGCTGAACATCTTTCACCCCAAAGCAGATGACGAGATAGCCCAGTGAAAGCAGTAGCAGGCCGATGGCTTGCTTGGTGGGCGAGGCGGGCTCCATGCCCCGTTTGCCCAGGGCGCCCCATACGCCCGGCATGATGGCGGCAAGTATCACCACAAAGAAGGGGTTGAAGGACTGAATCCAGGAGGCGGGCATTTCCCACCCCAGGATGACGCGGTCGGTCTGCTCGGAGGCGAAAAGCGTGAGCGAGGCGCCTGCCTGCTCGTAGGCCGCCCAGAAGAAAATGACGAAGAAGGCGATGATGTAGATGACGAAGATGCGGTCGCGCTCCGTCTTGGTGAGTGAGCCTTCCAGCAGGATGCTGACGGGAAACACGATGCAGGCGGTGAAGATGCCGATGCTTATCCAATCGCTCCCGAAACACCAGTAGAAGAAACCGGCAAGCGCGATGGCAAGCAGGGCGAGCAGCAGGTAGTTGCGCATGGGCCGTCCGTTGGCGTGGGCACTCTTCCGGGCGGTGTTGTCTGCCTGGGGCCGCTCCTTGCGGGCGTCGGGGATAATGCCGAGGGGCTTGCCATCGGGGCCGATGAGGTACTTGTTTTTCTGGGTTTCGAAGAGGACGACCGTCAGCACGGTGACGATGGCGGCAATGAGGAAGCCCCATCGGAAGTCGTGAGGGTTGCCCGTCTCGCCAAAATAGCCGCAGACCAGCGGGGCGAGGAAGGAACCCACGTTGACACCCATATAGAAGATGGTGTAGGCGGAATCCAGCCGTTTGTCGCCCGGCTCGTAGAGCTGCCCCACCAGGGAGGAGACGGTGGGCTTGAAGCAGCCGTTGCCCAATATAAGGAAAGTCAGTCCGCCGTACATCAGCCAATGCGAAAGCTCACGCGCCTCCAGCATCGAGGCGCTGGCAAACATCAGGAACTGGCCGACTGCCATCATCATGGCCCCCCAGAAGACGGAACGGCGGATGCCCCAGTATTTGTCGGCGATGTAGCCGCCGATTAAGGGTGTCAGGTACACCAGTCCGGTGTAGCTGCCGTAGATGGAGGCGGCGTGCTCCTTGTCGAAAAGGAGTGCCTGGGTGAGGAACAGAATGAAGATGGCACGCATGCCGTAGTAGCTGAAACGCTCTGCCGTGCTGGTGGCGAAGATAAGGTAAAGACCTTTCGGGTGTCGGGATGTACTCATTGAATATGCTTTTATTGTTTTGGCTTTTATTAGATGTCGAGGGTACAAAATTAGTCATTATTTTGCGTAAGTTAATGGGTATAATTAGAAACTTGCCGACAAGCCTGCGGGAACTTGCCGACAAGCTTGTGCAAACTTATCCGTAAGCCTACGCAAACTTAAAACAGAATTTCTGTTTCTGTAAATAAAGCTTTTGTTTATAGAAATAGAGCTTTTGTTTCTAAGAATAAAGGCTTTGTTCTAAGAATCCTTTGCATTGAAGACAACTTTTCCTTACGGAGCAGATATTTTTTCCCGGGGGGCAAAGCAACTTGATAAAAAACGTCTTCTCTTTGTACAGTTGAAATCAAAGCCCTATCTTTGCTCTACGATTTTAAGATAATCCTATTATGAAGATATTTCCTACTACAAGCATCAAGCAACTGGATGCAGATACCATAGAGAATGAACCGATTGCCTCCATCGACTTGATGGAACGTGCCTCACGCGCATTGGCCCGTGCCATTGCCGAGCGTTGGGAGCCGGACACGCCGCTCACCGTTTTTGCCGGACCGGGGAACAACGGTGGCGATGCGCTTGCCCTGGCGCGACTGCTGGCCGGGAAGGGCTACCGGCTCGAGGTGTATCTCTTCAATACGAAAGGGACGCTTTCGCCGGACTGCGAGACGAACAAGGAGCGGCTGGCCGACGTGCCGGGTGTGGACTTCCACGAAGTGACCACCCAGTTTGTACCTCCCGTGCTGACGGCAGACCATGTGGTGATAGACGGTCTCTTCGGCAGCGGTTTGAACAAGGCTCTGAGCGGCGGTTTTGCAGCCGTAGTGAAGTACATCAACGCTTCGCCCGCCACGGTGGTGTCCATCGATATCCCATCGGGACTGATGGGTGAGGACAATACCTACAACGTACATACGAATATCGTCCGTGCCCATCTGACGCTGAGCCTGCAATTGCCGAAACTGGCATTTCTCTTTGCCGAGAACGAGCCGTATGTGGGCGAATGGCAGTTACTGGACATCGGACTCAGCGAGGATGTCATCCATGACATGGAAACGGACTTCTGCCTGCTGGAGCATGAAGATGTGTCTGCCCTGCTGAAGCCGCGCAGCCGGTTTGCCCATAAGGGGAACTTCGGCCGTGCACTGCTGATAGCCGGTTCGCAGGGAATGGCGGGAGCTTCGGTGCTGGCTGCGCGTGCTTGTCTGCGTTCGGGGGTGGGGCTGCTGACGGTGCATGTGCCGTTCTGCAACAACTTCATTGTGCAGACTTCCGTGCCCGAAGCCATGACGGAGCTGGACATCAGCGACACCTGCTTTGCCGCCGCTACTGATACGGACGATTACCAGGCCGTGGCGATAGGTCCGGGACTGGGAAAGGCGGCAGAGACCGAGGCGGCTCTGCTGGAGCAGATAGAGATATGCCAGACTCCGATGGTGGTGGATGCTGATGCCCTGAACTTGCTGGGCGAGAAGCGTAACTATATAGGGCGTCTGCCCAAAGGGAGTATTCTGACTCCGCACCCCAAGGAACTGGAGCGTCTTGTAGGCAAATGCCAGAATTCGTACGAACGCCTGATGAAGGCTCGCGAGCTGGCGAAGAGCGCCGGAGTGCATATCATCTTGAAAGGCGCTTATTCTGCCATTGTCACTCCTGCCGGGAAATGTTTTTTCAACCCTACCGGCAATCCGGGTATGGCAACGGGAGGCAGCGGTGATGTGCTGACGGGAGTGGTGCTTGCCTTGCTTGCCCAAGGCTATGAGCCGGAGAAGGCTGCCTGCCTGGCCACGTATGTGCACGGACTGGCGGGAGATGTTGCCTGCAAGAAGCAGGGGGCAGTGGGGATGACGGTGGGGGATATAGTTGCCTGCCTGCCGCTAGCGTGGAAGATGCTGGAAGAATAAGGAGAGAAGTGTAATTTGGATGGCTTGTCATGTCAACAGAAATAAGATATTTTGAAAACAGAAAAGATTGGCGGAAGTGGCTGGCTGACAATTTTGATACTGCCGATGGAGTCTGGTTTGTGTTTCCTACTAAATCTTCAAGCGAGAAAAGTATTGTATATAATGACGCTGTTGAAGAGGCCCTTTGTTTCGGGTGGATTGACAGCACGATAAAGTCACTTGACAAAGAACATAAAATTCAGCGTTTCACGCCCAGGAATCCTAAAAGTACCTATTCGCAAGCCAACAAAGAAAGGTTGAAATGGTTGCTGGAGCATAAAATGATACATCTTGAATTTGAGGATAAAATACGAACTGTCTTGTCGGTTCCTTTTGTTTTTCCAAATGATATAATCGACAGATTGAAAGAGGATGAAAGAATATGGAAGAATTATCAGAGTTTCTCTGACCCCTATAAACGTATCCGAATCGCATACATTGAAGCGGCGAGGAAACGACCGGAAGAATTTGAAAGGCGATTAAATAACTTTATCTGTAAAACGAAAGAGAACAAAATAATAATAGGGTTTGGCGGGATTGAAAAATACTATTAACGCTAATTCTTTTCCGCTTATTTCTCTCTTGTCGTAATGTGGAAGCATCCTTGCTTCAACTCGTACTTGATGTAGCATTTATCGGCTTTCCGCAGGTCACGGAGCACTTCCGAAAGAACCAGTTTTAAGGTATCTGCGCTGACATCCTGCAAAGGACGTCCATCCTCGTCTTCTATTTTCTGAAAGCGCTTCCAACTGACATCGAATGTCGTTCCGTAAAAATGTGCCGAGTTTGGAGAAGCATTGCCGTTACGGCGGCGCAGGCGTTTTACGTCGTCTTGGGTGCGGAGTACGGAAGTCACAATTATCTTGTTTGGATTCAGCCCCTTGGCGGTCAGTGAATCAAGGAAGTTGTGTCCGATGGTGTCCAGCAGGCTGGCGGCGCCCGGAATGAGATAAGGGATGGAATGCGTCAGTGAATCCACGGCATAGAGCTCGTTTGTCGTGATAGGTTGCAGTTGCTCTCTCATCTTTTCTGCTTCCTCGCGGGATGAAAGTACACGTATGCCGATGGCTTGGGCTACATTGAGATGTTTCTCATTCAAGTCTCCGAACGAGCGCTTGTAGCTGACAACACCCCGAATGTTGCGCGGTTCGTTCAACTTGAGCGACATGTCCTTCTTCTTACAGCCGGCAAAGGTGAATGTTGCGGCAGCTGCGACAATTATCAGTATAGGTAGGATTCTGGAAGAATATCTCATCTTATAAATGTACTATGTCTGTGAAAAATCTGCGTTAATCTGTGTAATCTGTGGTGAAAACCTTGCAAAGATAATTCAAACCTTCTTAAGTTTGCACTATCTTTGCACACAAAAAAGACCGTGCAACGATATTTTATATACCTGGCTTATGATGGCACCGCTTATCACGGCTGGCAAATCCAGCCGAATGGAGCGAGTGTGCAGGAGTGTTTGATGAAGGCGCTGAGTACCTTGCTGCGTCGCGAGGTGGAAGTCGTGGGAGCGGGGCGTACCGATGCCGGGGTGCATGCCTCACTGATGGTAGCTCACTTTGACAGTGATTCTCCTCTGGACACTGTTTTTATGACGGATAAGCTGAATCGTCTGCTTCCTCCCGATATTTCCGTATACCGCTTGCGGGCCGTGAAGCCCGATGCACATGCCCGCTTTGATGCTACGGCGCGGATGTATAAGTATTACGTCACTACTGCCAAGATGCCTTTCAATCGTCAATACCGTTGCCGTCTGTTCCAAACACCGGACTTTGAACGGATGAATGAGGCTGCCCAAACCTTGTTTGACTATACGGACTTTACCAGCTTCAGCAAACTTCATACGGATGTCAAAACCAATAATTGCAAGATTATGCATGCCGCCTGGACCCGGGTAGACGATGTGACCTGGGTGTTCACCATCCAGGCCGACCGGTTCCTGCGGAACATGGTACGCGCCATTGTCGGTACTTTGCTCGAAGTGGGTCGCGGAAAACTTTCTGTTGAGGGTTTCCGACGCGTCATCGAACAGAAGGACCGTTGTCAGGCAGGAACCTCCGTTCCCGGAAATGCATTGTTTCTAGTGGATGTAGCCTATCCGGAAACTACTTTTTTAGAATAAAAGAGGGATGCACTACAAAAACGTACCCCCCTCCTTTTAATTTTTAATTCTTAATTTTTAATTAACTCTATGTGGTTATTGCTTGCTTTCCTCTCTGCTGCCTTATTGGGATTTTACGATGTCTTCAAGAAGAAGTCGCTTCGTGACAATGCCGTACTGCCGGTACTTTTCCTGAACACGCTGTTCTCGAGCCTGATATTTCTTCCTTTCATTCTGGTATCTGCCTTTGCGCCGTCGGTGTTGGGAGGTACGATGTTTGATGTTCCCGTGGTGGGGTGGGAGGTGCATAAGTTTATTGTTGTCAAGTCGTTTATCGTGCTCTCTTCCTGGATATTCGGTTATTTCGGGATGAAGCATCTGCCGCTGACCATCGTGGGACCGATTAATGCGACGCGCCCCGTGATGGTGCTTGTAGGTGCCATGCTTGTGTTTGGCGAACGCTTGAACCTTTATCAATGGATTGGCGTGATGCTTGCCATAGTATCCTTTTTCATGCTGAGCCGTTCGGGCAAGAAGGAGGGAATCGACTTCAAGCATAACAAATGGATTCTTTTCATCGTGCTGGCTGCCGTTGCTGGAGCTGTCAGTGGGCTGTATGACAAATATCTGATGAAGCAGCTCAATCCGATGCTGGTGCAGTCGTGGTATAATGTCTACCAAGTCTTTATCATGTGCCCCATTATCTTGCTGTTGTGGTACCCCAAGCGAAAAGAAAGTACCCCGTTTCGTTGGGACTGGACCATTATCTGTATCTCCATTTTCCTTTGTGCGGCAGACTTTGTCTATTTTTATGCCCTGAGCTATGAGGACTCCATGATTTCCATCGTTTCGATGGTGCGTCGTGGAAGCGTTGTTGTTTCCTTCCTTTTCGGTGCGCTTTTCTTCCGTGAAAAGAATTTAAAAAGCAAGGCTGTCGACCTCATTTTGGTGTTGATTGGAATGTTCTTCCTATATTTGGGGAGTAAATAGACAAGAGATATATGGCAGAAGACCTATATATAAATGCTGGTAGCAAGACAGAGAAATATCGCGCTTTGCTTCCTCAACTGAAAAATCTGCTGGCAGGTGAAGATGACTTGATAGCCAATCTGGCGAATGTTTCGGCGGCGCTGAAAGAGACTTTCCATTTCTTTTGGGTAGGCTTCTATTTGGTGAAGGGTGAAGAATTGGTGTTAGGACCTTTCCAGGGACCGATAGCTTGTACGCGCATCAGGAAAGGCCGTGGTGTTTGCGGCACGGCATGGGATAAAGACGAGACGTTGGTTGTGCCCGATGTGGATGCATTTCCCGGACATATAGCCTGCAGCTCGCTGTCGCGTTCGGAGATCGTGGTTCCGCTGAAGCGTGAGGACGGTGAAGTGTGGGGAGTATTGGATATTGACAGTGACGATTTGGGCGGTTTTGATGAAACAGATGCCCGTTTCCTTGAAGAAATGATTAAAATGTTATGATAAGAAAACTGAGTGCTTTTTTGATTTTGGCTTTCATCGGATGGGGGTATTTGCAGGCCCAGGAAGCCAAGACGTGTTTTAAGAATATGCCGGATTCTATATGTCCGTTGCTTAGCGCCGTGAACCGTGCGGATTTTATAGACTTTCTGGAAAGTAAGATGAAAGCTGAGGTGACCAACAGCTTTGGTGGTAAATCGGAAATGACGGAGCTTTCTCCAGACTATATACATGTGAAGATGACGCCCCAGAGTTCATGGCAGATGAAGCTCTTGCCTATTAACGACAGTACGAAGGTGATTTGTGTGGTTGCTACGGTTTGTGCTCCGGCTTGCGACAGCCATGTCAAGTTCTATACGACAGACTGGAAGGAGCTGGTTGCTTCGTCCTACCTGCCGGCATTGCCCGTTCTGGATGATTTTATCGCTGAGGCCTCGGATACAGTGGATGTCTATGAGTATCAGGATGCCCGTCGCCAGGCCGACATGCTGCTGATGAAAGCGGACCTTTCTGCGAAGGACGCCACGTTGGCATTCACTTTTACCACGACCGATTACATGGGTAAAGAAGCGGCGGAGAAACTGAAACCGTTTGTCCGCCGTCCTATTGTTTATACTTGGAATCAAGGGAAGTTCGAGAAATCCTCTACTTCACTTTGATTCTGTCGAATCCCTCTCCATAGACTCCGATGACTGCACTTTGTGATACAAAGGCATTGGGGTCTATGTCTTTTATGAGCCGGAAAATGATGGTGGACTCCCGCTTCTTGGCCAGCACGAACAGCATTTTTATCTCTTTTCCCGTATAGAAGCCCGAGGCGTTGATGACTGTTGCACCTCTGTGGGGATATACCTGGATGTGCTTGGCTATCTCCTCATATTTATCGCTGATAATAAAGAATTGTACGGACTGGCGGGCACTGTTCACCACTTGGTCGAGCACGAAGCTGCATATGTATAGAGTAACGTAGCCATACACCACCTTTTCCCAATCTTTTAGAACAAAGTAACTGGACGAGATGATGATAAGGTCACATATCAACATGACTCTGCCCAGCGTGATGTCACGGTATTTGTTGATTACGGCGGCAATGATGTCCGTGCCGCCAGTACTGCCGTTGTTGGAAAAGGCGATGCCGATGCCGCTACCGCAGAAGGAGGCACCGATGACACAAGCCATGAAAGGCTGGTCGTGCAGGAGGACAACACCCTCGGTCAGTTTCTGGATAATGGAAAGGAAAAAGGTCAGGGTGAATACGGCAAAGATTGTCTTTACGCTGAACTTCCATCCCAACACACGTAGGGCAAGCAATAGAAGCAGAAAATTGATGGCGAAGTACGTATATTGGACGGGAAATCCAGTGGCAAAATATACGATGGATGCAATGCCCGGTACGCCACCGGTAGTAATATCGTTGGGAAGCAGGAAGACTGTCCAGCCGATACCATATAAGACCATACCCAGGGCAATCATCAGATAATCCCGCAGTTCGCGCATGGTGTTCTGTCGGGAGGGAATATTTACTATTGTTTTCATTATAATTTTATGTGGTTGTGAAAATGCGGGGACAAAGATACTGCTTATTTGGGATATAATGTTGAAAAAAAAATGCAGATTTTTGCAACCAAACTTCATCTTTCTGCGTCTAATAAATAAAAAGAGGAGATTATGAATATGAAAATGAATTTTTCCATGGACGAGATTCGTCTTAAAGTAGAAGAGTATATAAAGAAAGGTGGTCGGGCAGCCGGTCGTCCAGTACTGACGGCTTATTATGTGATGACTGCAGACTCTACTCCGGAGAGTGAAAGGACAAATATCATGATTGCTTTGGTGGCCATTGTATTTCCTACCAGTATAGAAGACCTTTTGGGACAAGTCTTTATGGTAGGGAAGGGATTTGCCGCAGTTTATGCTTATAAGAAAGTGAAGAAATACATCACTCCACAGATAAAAGACAAGGTTGAAGCTAAATTGGATGAGTGGTTCCATGAGAATGTGACGGAGGTGGTGGAGCCACTTTATCTGGAATGATAATGCACCACAGATTACACAGATTTGCACAGATAAAAATCCTTGAGATAATAAATCTGTGTAATCTGTGGTGGTCCCTTTACCGTTTCTTGCTCAAGAAGCGTCTGGCCAGATATTTCCGTACCGGTTCATCATAGAATTTCAGGCATAGATAGGCTAACAATATATTCCATGCATAAACGCATAAGGCAACCTGCCAAGTCTGCTCCAACGTGAAGAGCTGGTTCTTGATGAGCCATGCATAGAACAAGTACATAAATGGATAATGTATCACATAGGCTGGATAGGATATATCTCCCAGGAACTTGCATATCTGGGTCGATTTTTTATCCGTTGTGGTACCGGAAGCTCCTAACCAGACGAGAACCGGAAAAGCGATGATTACACAGAACGCTTCATAAATGCCATTTGTACAAACCGGCGCCGTACCTTCCAGATAGGGCACTGAGAACAAGGTAATCAATGCAATGGTGCATATCCAGAAAGCGCCTTTCACCTTAATGGGCTTGAAGTTGCGCGATAAAAGCATACCCATGGAGAAAGGGAAAAGCATCCTCAATAATCCTCCGATAAAGTTTATTCCGTCCAGTGTCCAACCTACTCCCATATTGCCATATCCGGAGACATCGAAGATGGCGAATGATGCCAATGCTATTCCCAGCAATATTGTCAGTACGGTCAGTGCTTTGTTTGACAATCGTCGGATGAACAAGGCATAAAGGATGTTGCCTATATACTCAAAGAACAATGACCAGCAAGGACCATTCAAGGGAAACATTTCGCCATTACCACGGACTTCATAGCCTGCTCCCGGCATTGCGGGAATAAAGAATATGGAGCAGAGAAGGGACAGCATAATCATTGATAGGGCAATATGTGTTCCGTCCCATTGTATGCATCCTTGAATGCAGAAGGTGATGGCGCCCAAAACAGCGCCCATAATTACCATCGGATGAAGACGTATCAGACGTCGCTTGAAAAAACTCTTCATTGTGAGGTTCCTGCCCCAACGGTCGTCATAAGCATACCCGATAACGAATCCCGATAGTATAAAGAAGAAATCTACAGCTAAATAGCCGTGGTTGAAGGTTTCGATAATGCTACCACCGGCAAAAGCATAGCCTTCGAATATATGATACCATATAACCATCAAGGCTGCTACGCCACGGAGCCCGTCGAGAAGGTCATAATGTGCTTTGGTGTCTGAAAAGGCAGAAGATGAAATGTGCGACATCTGTTTTTTTTCTGTTGTTTGGTTAATGTTTTCGGATCTCAAAGATACGCCATGCGAAGCGAAGTTCTTTTGCTTAAAAGCAAAAAAGAACGGCAATCTTCTATTTTTTTGCGCGTACCCGGCTGAGAGTATAGATGGAAATACCCAGGAAGGCTGCCACATATTTTAGCTTCACCCGATTTATCAGTCTGGGGTAACGGCGGTTAAATTGTTCATACCGCTCTTTGGGAGGCAGTTGGAGCCTTTCCACAAACATATGACTGAGCTCTTTGTTTACGTTCTGATGCAGTATTCTGCCCCAGTTGGCTATATCAATATATGTTTCGTAGAGAGCATTTAACTTGTCTATGTGGATGACGTAGATTTTGCAGTCCGAAAGAGTTTCAATGCTTTCTACTGACGGCTGCTGATAGTACAGTGAATCCATTCCGAAGGTTACATCACCTTCCTGGCTGAACCAAGTGGTGGTATCTTGTCCGTCGTGATGAAATACGGAACGGGTGACCCCTTCCTCAATGAAATAAACCAAACGGTCTGTCACTCCTGCTTGTACTATATAAGTTCCTTTAGGGTAGTGTCTTACCTGCATATTCATCAGCAATGCCTGAAGAGCTTCTTCGGAAACCGGATAAATCTGCCTGATTTTGTGAATGATGTTGTTCATTGGAGGGGAGCTTTTTATTCGTTTACAAACTTACATAATTTTATTAACTAAAACTGAACTTTGATATACAAATGTGTGCGTTGCCTTATAAGCGTTTATGGTATAATGGAATTTTTTTTGTAAAAGAGATGTTTGTTCTTTGAATATTGTATCTTTGTAGAAAACAGTAGCGTATGAATAAAATATTGGTAACATTATTGGCTCTAATCGGAGGTAGCTGCATTTCATTCGCACAGATGGAGACTGGAAGAGTTTCCGATACAGCTGAGGATACATTGAGAATAGAAAATGAAATTGTCGCTGTTGATACCGGATTTTACCAGTCAGTAGTCCGCTATGATACGGTGCGCTATAATGTGAAAATGCAGAGTGTTTACAAAAAGGCTTTTCAACTAAAGAATGATGTTTTTGTGGAAAAGATGAAAGAGCCGTGGTTAGATGATATTCTCAGAAATATCTTATTTAAATAACCATGAATTTGTGCTTTGCGTCATTCGGTTGACTTCCTGGTTTAACTCACTCGGTTAAACCACACTAAATTCAGCATTCTCTAAAAACAAAAATCAGATAGAAATCTTGCGATAACTATCTGATTTTCAGAAGAGCGGAAGACGGGGCTCAAACCCGCGACCCTCAGCTTGGAAGGCTAATGCTCTATCAACTGAGCTACTTCCGCAATTTTTTGTGGGCAAAGATGGATTCGAACCACCGAAGGCGTAAGCCAGCAGATTTACAGTCTGCCCCATTTGGCCACTCTGGTATTTGCCCTTTTGCACTTAAGATTCTATCTCAATTCTCTCATTGAGTAGGTTTGTTTCTCAATTGCGGTGCAAAGATACGACTATTTTTGTAAACTCCAAGCAAAATCTATCATTTTTATTGCAGTAATTGCACATTCGTCTCCTTTATTACCCAGCTTGCCACCGGCGCGGTCTTCTGCTTGCTCCATAGTATTGGTAGTAATTAATCCGTAAATTACTGGTACATCGCCACTTGCGTTTAATTGGGTAATTCCTTGGGTAGCACCCATGCAAACATAGTCAAAATGTGGAGTATCTCCTCTGACTACACAACCAATTGCAATAACTGCATCGACTTCGCTGTATTCGATAAGTTGGTTGGCGCCGAAAGTCAGTTCAAAACTGCCGGGTACTGTTTTTACCAGAATATTTTCATCTTTGGCTCCATGTTTTTTTAAGGTGTCTATGGCACCTTTTAGGAGAGCGCCGGTAATATTATAATTCCACTCAGATACAACGATGCCGAATTTCATTTTTTCCGCGCTGGGTACAGAACTGAAATCGTAGTCTGAAAGATTGTGATAAGCTGTTGCCATAAATAAGGAATTAAGAATTAATAATTGAAAATTAAAGGGAGAGGAGAGATAAAAGAGGCACGGACTACACGGATTCACGGCTATTGTGTCTTTCCGTGTTTTCCGTGTAATCCGTGCCTGAGATATTTTTATAATAAGGTATATTACTTCTTCAATAGTTTGGCTTGTTCGATATACTTATCGATATCCATTGCCTGGTATGAACGGAAGTATTTATCCTTGATAGTGGTATACGCCTGGATTGCATCGTCATACTTACCTTGCTTTACCAGGATTTCTCCAGCTTGCAGCAGGTAGATGGGGCTGAGGGAGTTGTTGTCGGCTTCGTTGGCGGCTTTCAGCAGCATGGAAGCGGCTTTGTCCAGTTGGCCGAGCTGCGCATAGCAGTTACCCATAGCACCTTTCATGGCAGGAGCTACCATTTGGTCGTCTCCGTCAAAGCTGTCCAATGCTTTCACTGCTTCGTCATATTTACCGAGGTGTGCATAGCAGAGACCCATATAGGCTTTTGCAAGATTGGCTGCTTTTGTGCCGCTGTATTCGTCTGCCACTTTTACAAATCCGGCAAAACCGATGCTATCACCGTTCAGTGCTTGTGCATAAGCGTCTGCTTCGAAGTATTCTTGCCCTTTGAATAAGGCAGCTTGTGCTTTTTCTTCACGGGGGTCTGCATAAAGGTTCTTGTACATCACTACACCGGCAATGATGATGATTACTGCTACTACAGCGCCGATGATTGCTTTTTTGTTCTTAATGAAAAAGGCCTCCGATTGTGTCAGTGCATCCTCCACGTTTAAGGCTTCATTCGTCTTTTTTTGTTCTGCCATTTTTATATAATCTTTTTGTTATTATTCTTATTTATCTATTTCGACCCGCAAAAGTAAGTTTTTTATAGCTATCAACGAAATTTAGCGGCATCTTTTTTTGTTTTGTATCAGAAAACACCGAAATTATTTCTACTTTTCAATAAGCCGGGCTTCACCTCTGTATTAAAAATAAGCAGGCTTATTTTGTACTGCTTTCGGTTTTGCATTATCTTTGTAACCGAACTCATCGTTACTATAATGATACTGAAACGTATATCTATACTCAATTATAAGAACTTGGAGCAGGTGGAGCTTTCATTCTCGCCCAAGTTAAACTGCTTTTTCGGACAGAACGGCATGGGGAAAACGAACCTGCTGGATGCGGTGTATTTTTTGTCTTTCTGTAAAAGTGCCGGTAATCCCATTGATTCCCAGAATATCTGCCATGATGCCGACTTCTTTGTTATTCAAGGGTTTTATGAGGCTGCCGATGGGACTCCTGAGGAAATCTACTGTGGTATGAAGAGGCGCCAGAAGAAACAGTTCAAGCGAAACAAGAAGGAGTATACGCGTTTGTCGGACCATATCGGCTTCCTGCCTTTGGTCATGGTCTCGCCTGCCGATTCGGAGTTGATAGCAGGAGGCAGTGATGAACGCCGACGTTTTATGGATGTGGTTATCTCGCAGTACGACAAAGAGTATCTGGATGCTTTGATACGATACAATAAAGCTTTGGTGCAGCGGAATACCTTACTGAAGAGTGAACAGCCGGTGGAGGAAGAGCTCTTTCTGGTTTGGGAGGAGATGATGGCACAAGCCGGTGAAGTGGTGTTCCGTAAACGTGAGGCCTTTATCCGTGAGTTTATTCCTATTTTCCAGTCTTTCTATTCATTCATTTCGCAAGATAGGGAGAAGGTGGGATTAAGCTATGACTCCCATGCCCGCGATGCCTCTTTGCTGGAAGTACTGAAGGAAAGCCGTGCTCGCGACCAGATTATGGGCTATTCGTTGCGCGGTGTGCACAAGGACGAGCTGAATATGCTTTTGGGAGATTTCCCCATCAAGCGTGAAGGGTCGCAGGGGCAGAACAAGACTTATCTGGTAGCGTTGAAGCTGGCACAGTTTGATTTCCTGAAACGTACCGGGACCACTGTTCCCTTGTTGTTGTTGGACGATATCTTTGACAAGCTGGATGCCTCGCGTGTGGAGCAAATCATCAAGTTGGTGGCAGGCGACAGTTTTGGGCAGATTTTTATAACCGATACCAACCGCGAACACCTGGACCGTATTCTGCATAAAGTGGGCAGTGATTATAAGATGTTCCGTGTGGAGCAGGGAACGGTTGCCGAAATGAAGGAGGAAGAGGCATGAAGCGCAATAATGCCGAACAGATAGGTGAACTTATCCGTCATTACCTCAGGCAGGAAAGTCTGGAGTCTCCGCTGAATGAACGGCGGCTTATCAGTGCGTGGCCCGAAGTGCTGGGGCCTACCATTGCCTCCTACACCCGTGAACTTTATATAAAGAACCAGGTGCTTTATGTGCACCTCACTTCTGCTGCTTTGCGCCAGGAACTGATGATGGGGCGCGAGTTGCTGGTGCGCAACTTGAACCGTCATGTGGGGGCCCAGGTCATAACGAATATCATATTCAGATGAGCATCCTCAGCTCATCTATTCTTTCAATCTTCAGTTCCTTCAATTCCCGGACTGCCCGGTCATAATACATCGGAGTTTCCAAATCCTTGTTGTCATGCGCATCCAGTCCGATGATAGCTGTACAGCCTTCATTGGCAGCGATTCGCCAGAACTCCGGGCACGGGTAGGTGGATAAGCCGTGCGCTTCATTGTAGGCTACATAGCCTATATTGTATTCCAACGGGACATTCAGGCGTGCAGCAGTACGGCAGATGTGCCGGCTGATGGTAGTGCAATGGTGGTCGAACTTCGGATAGGAGCGCATGAACAAGTCCGGATGGGCAAGGCAGGAGAATAATCCGCTTTCCATACCTTCGATGGCGCTCTCTTCGTAAAGTTCGAGCATGTCGCGGCTGTCTGTATGATGGCCGAAGTAGGGGAACTTTTCATCGGTGTGGTAGTGATGGTTTCCGAAGATGATATAGTCCAGTTGGTACTTCTTGGTTTGCTCTTTCAGCCAATGGATATATTGGGGGAAGTATTCACATTCAAGTCCTATTCTGATGTCTATCCGGTCGTGGTATTTCTCACGGAGCGTCTTGAGACTCTCCACGTAGCCGGGGAGCTCCTCGGGGAGCATCCGCATGTCGGCTACGTAGTCAGTACGGTATTTCCAGGGAGTGTGGTCCGAAAATCCGAGTATCCGGTAACCGCCTTTGATGGCGCTGAGCACATAGTCTTCGTCATCTCCGGTGGCATGCATGCAGCGTGTGGTGTGTGTATGATAATTAGTTTTCATTGCGTTATGATTTCATCCATGCGTATATCAAACGGTTCCGCAGGAACTTCTTCTACGAGTTGAAACGGGAAACAGATGCCGGCTTTGTAGGCTGATGGGATGCGGGGCAGAAGTCGGTCGTAGTAACCTTTACCGCGCCCCAGACGGTTGCCGTTACGGTCGAATGCCACGCCGGGAACCGCTATGAAGTCTATGTCTGCATAGTCGGTAAATAGCTCGCCGGTTGGTTCTTCGATGCCGTATGCGCCAGGTTTCAAGTCTTCGGGTCCGGTGTACAGCCGCAGTTCCAGGTCGTCACCTACAACTACCGGAAGCAGTATCCGCTTTTCGCGGCTCCACTTCCGGATAAATTCGTGTGTGTCCACTTCGTCTTTGAGAGAGTGGTAAAGCAGTACGGTGGTTGCCGCCCTGAAAGCGGGGTGTGCCTCGAGGGCGGCAAGTATTTCAGCAGACTGACGCGTAGCGGAAGAGCTGTGTCGGGTCTTCAACAAAGCTACCTGCCTGCGCAGTTCTTTTTTCCTTTCCATCATCTTTTTTATCCTCTATGATTGGTGTTGCTTCCGGAGCTTTGGGGAATGCCTCGCCACGTTCCAGAATATCCAATGCTTTCTTGACGGTAGCATCGCTCTGGTTGATGTAGCGGATGTATTGCTCCCTTCCCAGTATGTTATAGATAATGTTGCCGTAAAGACTTCTTTCCAGTAGCTTGTAGGACTTGTGGATAAGCAGGTTGCGCCGTTTTACTCCCTTGGAGTCTGCAAAACGTACAAACTGCTCCACAATACTCTGGTGGCGAAGGTACTTCAACAAGTCTTCTTCATTGTCGTATTCACTCAATTTCGCGCGGTTGCGGTCGGTATACTGGAAGCTGAATTGCAGAATCAATCCCTTGTTGCTCACTTCTATCAGGTAGGAAGATACTCCGGTGGTGTCTTGCGGAACGAATACGTCCGGCATGATGCCGCCGCCGCCGTATACGGGTCTGCCCAAGCCGGTAGAGTAACGTAGGTTTTCGTCCAGTTTGATGCTGTCTTTGGAGAAGAACTCACCGTGTTCGTAACGGGTAATCCAGTCCATTTCGTATTTACTGTCCTTGCCGTTCTCGTAGGGGCGCTGGATGCAACGGCCCGATGGGGTGTAATAGCGGGCAATGGTCAGGCGGATGGCGGAACCGTCGCTGAAGTCGATGGGTTGCTGTACGAGTCCCTTGCCGAAGGAACGGCGTCCTACAATGGTTCCGCGGTCATTGTCCTGAATGGCACCTGCAAAGATTTCGCTGGCCGAAGCGGAACTCTCGTTTACCAATACCACTAGCGGCAGCTTCTGGCAACTGCCGGTACCGTTGGCATATTCCTCCATGCGGGGATATTTGCGGCCGTGGGTATATACAATCAACTTCCCTTCCGGCAGGAATTCGTTCACCATGCGTGTGGCGGCTTCCATGTATCCTCCGGTATTGTCGCGCAGGTCGATAATCAGGCCTTTGCACTTCTCGTGGCTCAGTTGGGCAATCGCATTCAGCAGCTCCACGTGTGTGGTACGTCCGAATTTGCTGATTTGTATATAGCCATAGTCATCATCAAGCATATAGGCTGCATCAATGGTGTTTTGTGGGATGTCACCGCGTGTGATGGTGAAGTCGAGCAACTCCTTTTCCGTGGCACGCTTGACGCCTAACTTCACTTGGCTTCCTTTCAGACCTTTCAGGTTGCGCATGGCCTTTTCGTTTGTCAGGCCTTTGCCTGCAAACAGACTGTCGTTGACCATTACAATGCGGTCGCCTGCCATCAGGCCCACTTTCTCGGACGGTCCGCCGGGAATCACGCTGTTTACGTGTATCGTGTCTTCTTGAATGGTGAACTGGATACCTATACCGCTGAAGCTGCCTTCAAGTTCGGAGTTTACCTCTTCCAGCTTCTGTGCGGGGATGTAGGTGGAGTGGGGGTCGAGTTCCGCCAATATCTGCGGCATGGCCTTCTCTACCAAATCGGTCATGTTGACGGTATCCACATACTGGTCATCAATAACACGCAGCAAGGCATTCAGCTTGTTGGACGAGCTATTGATGATTCCCAGTTTATTACCGGCAAAATGCCTGGCATAAAACGTTCCGATAAGGATTCCCGCGACTACGCTGATTGCGATGATGAGCGGCATAAAGCGGGAAGTATTTTTTGTACTCATGATGTTTATTTACTATTAGACTATTTACAATTTACTATTTGGCTGCGCATGCAACTTTCAACTTTCCATTTTCAACTTTTCATTATCCATTGAAATAAACACTACCTCGATGCCTGCCCGTTTCAAAAGTTCGATACCATCTTCCAGGCGGTATTTCTCGGAGTAGACTACCCGTTTGATGCCTGCCTGGATAATCAGTTTGGAGCATTCTATGCAGGGGGAGGCAGTGACGTACATGGTGGCACCGTTACTGCTGTTGTTTGAACGGGCTATTTTGGTAATGGCGTTTGCTTCGGCATGGAGCACGTATGGTTTGGTGACGTTATTCTCATCTTCGCATACATTCTCAAAACCGGAAGGGGTACCGTTGTAGCCGTCAGAGATAATCATCTTGTCTTTTACAATCAGTGCACCGACCTGGCGGCGTTGGCAATACGAATTTTCGGCCCAAATGCTTGCCATACGTATATAACGCCTATCCAATGCTTCTTGTTTGTCTTTTGTAGAATCGTCCATCATATTTATGCTTTATCGTTGCGGGGTGAATCCCATGACTCTGGTTGTCGGTCCGTCTTTAAAATAGAGGGTCAGTGAATTGGCATCCCCTTCATACTTGTACACGTTTTGCAATCCGGAGATGAATGCCTTGGCCAGTGCATCGCTTTCTGCAGCCCCCGTAACCTTCACACTGATGCTGAGCGAGCCTGAAGCTCCGTCGGCTTTCCAAGTGCCGTTGACGCTTGAGTTGATGCCTTGTCCGTTGACGGTGGTGCCCATCAGTTCTCCATCCAGTTCGGTACCTTCAAAATTGAGGGTGAAGGTGTTTTTCTGATTATATAGCTTGTCCAGACTCTTCTTCATCTCTTCCTCATTGTTGTTCCAAAGGTTTGGATAGAATTGGGCATTGCTGCCTTTATTGGTGAGTCGGCTGAGCTTCCATGTCTTCCCGGTGAATATTCCGATAACATCGTCCTCGTTGTCGCAACCGCTTAGCAGGGGGAGCAGCGAAAACATGAGCAACATGCAAAAGATGTTCCTTATAAGTCTCTTCATTTCTTTATTCCATTTCTGATTAATAATGCGTCGATTGTAGGCTCTTGTCCGCGGAAGCGTTTATAGAGCGTCATCGGATGTTCCGTTCCGCCTTTGGAAAGGATATTCTCTCGGAAGGAGGCGGCAGTCTCCGGGTTGAAGATGCCCGTCTGCTTGAATAGCGAGAAAGCATCTGCATCCAGCACCTCTGCCCACTTGTAGCTGTAGTATCCGGCAGAATACCCTCCGGCAAAGATATGCGAGAATTGTGTGCTCATGCAGGTCTCCTCCACAGAGGGCAGAATCTGCGCTTTTTCCCAAGCCTTCTTTTCATAGGCTTTCACGTCACCTTCAAACGGGGTGTTACGTGTGTACCAAGCCATATCGAGCAGGCCGAAGCTAACCTGGCGGAGGCAGGCGTATGCCGCGTTGAAGTTGGAGGAATCCACAATGCGCTGTACCAGTTCGTCCGGTATCAGTTCTCCGGTTTGGTAATGGCGGGCAAACGTATGCAGGAATTCCTTTTCGATGGCGAAGTTCTCCATGAATTGGGAGGGGAGTTCCACAAAGTCCCAATATACATTGGTTCCACTCAGGCTTCCGTAGGTGGAATTGGCAAACATACCGTGCAGGCTGTGTCCGAACTCGTGCAGGAAGGTTTCCACCTCACCGAAGGTCAGCAGGGCAGGCTTGTCTTGTGTCGGTTTGGTGAAGTTCATCACAATGGATATGTGGGGACGGCTGTTCTCACCGATCTTTTCGTCAATCCACTGTTCCTTGTAGCTGGTCATCCAGGCTCCCGAGCGCTTGCCTGCTCTGGGGTGGAAGTCGGTATAGAACACGGCAAGGAATTTCCCGTCTTTGTCGAAGACTTCGTAGGCATCCACATCCTTGTGATAAACGGGAATATCCGGATTCTTCTTGAAGGTGATGCCATACAGTCTGGTTGCCAGGCCGAATACACCTTCCTTCACGTTGTTCAGCTCAAAGTAAGGGCGGAGCAGCTCATCGTCGATATTGAACTTCCGGTCTTTCAGTTTATGGGAATAGTACGCCCAGTCCCACGGCATCAGGACGAAGTCTTCTCCTTCCGCTTGGCGTGCCAGGGCTTGCACTTCTGCATATTCTTGTTTGGCGGTAGGCGTGTAAGCCTCCAGCAGTTGGTCCAGCAGCTTATACACGGACTCACTGTTTTGTGCCATGCGCTCCTGGAGGTTGTATTCGGCGAAGTTGTCATAGCCTAGGAGTTGGGCAATCTCCATACGGACATTGGCCAGTTTCTTTACGATTTCCAGATTATTGCTGGCGTTGTCATGCGTACACTTCGTATTGTAGGCCATATACAGCTCACGGCGCAGGTCACGGCTGTCTGCATAGGTCAGGAAAGGGCCATAGCTGGGAGCCTGCAAGGTGAATACCCAGCCTTCGACGCCTTTTTCCCCGGCTGTCTCTGCAGCGGCTTCTACCGCGCTCTCGGGTAGCCCGGCCAGTTGTGACTTGTCGGTGATGACAAGCTTGTAGTCGTTCGTTTCTTTCAGGTTGTTTTCACTGAACTGCAGCGTCAGCAGGCTGAGCTCTTTGCATAAAGCCCGGTATTTCTCCTTGGCTTCTCCCTGGAGGTTGGCTCCATTGCGTACAAAGCCGTTGTAAATATCTTCCAGCAGCTTGTGCTGTTCCGGGTTCAGCGTCTCTTTGTCTTGCTGCTCGTAAACCGCTTTGATGCGTGCAAACAGCTCTTCGTTCAGGCTGATGTTGTTTTCATGCTCGCTCATCATCGGCATGATTTCCTTGGCCAGTTCCTGCAGGTCATCGTTCGTTTCTGCGCTGAGCAGATTGCCGAATACGGTACCGACACGGTGGAGCATTTCGCCGGACTTCTCATAGGCCAGCACAGTGTTGGCAAATGTCGGGACTTCCGGATTGCGGATGATGGCATCTATTTCCGCATTCTGGCGGCGGATGCCTTCGCGGACGGCGGGTACATAGTTTCCGGTCTTGATTTTGTCGAACGGGACAGTGCCGTGCAGCGTGGAGTATGTTTCAAAAAAAGGATTTTGAGACGATATAGTGTTCATAAAGCAAAGCAATATTAGAGTTAGTATAATCTTCATCATTTTTAAAGGTGCTGATAAAAAACGAACTAGCTGCAAAATTGCAAAAAAAATAGGCGACTTCCGCAGAAGTCACCTATTTTTTATTATTTTCTAACTGTATATTAGCAGTTAACTGATGCCATGTGAGCAATTAGGTCAAGAACCTTGTTAGAATAACCGATTTCGTTATCATACCAAGATACAACCTTAACGAAAGTATCAGTCAAAGCGATACCAGCCTTAGCGTCGAAGATAGAAGTGCGAGTGTCACCCAAGAAGTCAGAAGAAACAACTGCATCTTCTGTGTAACCCAGAACACCCTTCAATTCGCCTTCAGAAGCTTCCTTCATGGCAGCGCAGATTTCAGCGTAAGTAGCAGGTTTAGCCAAGTTAACTGTCAAGTCAACTACAGATACATCCAAAGTCGGAACACGCATAGACATACCAGTCAGTTTGCCGTTCAATGCCGGGATAACTTTACCTACAGCCTTAGCAGCACCGGTAGAAGACGGGATAATGTTGCCAGAAGCAGCACGACCACCTCTCCAGTCTTTCATAGAAGGACCGTCAACTGTCTTCTGAGTAGCAGTTGTAGAGTGAACAGTAGTCATCAAACCGTCAGTGATACCCCATTTGTCGTTCAATACCTTAGCGATAGGAGCCAAGCAGTTGGTAGTACAAGAAGCGTTAGATACGAATTGAGTACCCTTAACGTAAGTCTTTTCGTTAACACCGCAAACGAACATCGGAGTGTCGTCCTTAGAAGGAGCAGACATTACAACATATTTTGCGCCAGCTTCGATGTGAGCTTGAGCTTTGTCCTTGCTCAGGAACAAGCCAGTAGACTCAACAACGTATTCAGCTTCTACTTCGTTCCATTTCAAGTCAGCCGGGTTTCTTTCTGCAGTGATGCGGATAGCCTGACCGTTAACGATCAATTTGCTGTTTTCAACATCTGCTTCGATAGTACCGTCGAACTGGCCGTGCATAGTGTCATACTTCAGCATGTAAGCCAAGTAATCTACCGGGCAAAGGTCGTTGATACCTACGATCTGAATATCGTTTCTCTTCATTGCAGCGCGGAATACGAAACGTCCGATACGTCCGAATCCATTAATACCTACTTTAATCATTTTGTTTAAACTTTTAAGGGTTTTATAATGTTTAAAAATAAACTTTCGCCTATAAATTGCATTTCTTTATCGAATTGCGGTGCAAAAGTAAGAAAATGTTTTTATATTCGTAGCCAAAATCATAATTAAATAATTGAAAAGATGGGAAAAAGTTCATTTTTACAGGAATTTAAGGCTTTTGCCATGAAAGGCAACGTGATAGACATGGCTGTCGGTGTGATTATCGGCGGTGCGTTTGGAAAAATTGTCTCTTCCATCGTGGCAGATGTGATTATGCCTCCTATCGGGCTACTGGTGGGCGGTGTCAACTTTACAGACTTGAAGTGGGTGCTGAAACCTGCCGAAATGGTGGACGGAAAAGAAATTGCTGCCGTGACCCTGAATTACGGTAATTTCTTGCAGGTCACCTTCGACTTCCTGATTATAGCATTCTCTATCTTCATGTTCATAAAGTTGTTGACCAAGCTGACTGAAAAGAAGAAAGAAGAGGCGCCTGCCGCTCCTCCGGCTCCCCCTACCCCGAGCAAGGAAGAGGTGCTGCTGACCGAAATCCGTGATTTGCTGAAAGAAAAGTAATATCGAAGCGGAACTTCATAGGGGATGTCAAAACCCTCTTGACGCTTTTTTTAGGCGCGGATTACGTGGATTTCACGGATTTATTTTACTGAATCCGCGTTATTCCGCGTAATCCGCGCCTAATATTATAACATGATGAAAGCGTTCATGGCTTTTGATACATCCCCTAATGCATTTAACTCTCCCCGGTACCGCCGGAAACTGTCCCTTTTTATACTAAGCAGTAATCTTACCACAGCTGTGGTAAGAAAATAACATTGCTGTGGTAAGCAAGTTGCATAGCTGTGGTAAGAAAACAGCACGGTTGTGGTAAGAATAGCTTTTAGTATCCTTGTGGATAGTTCTAGCCTGAATTTAAAGCTGTTTTTTGAAAAAAAACGTTTTTCTGTCACATTATCCCTGATAATTCCTTTACTTTTTCTACTTTTGCAAATCATTTATTAAAGTCTATACGGATTTATATGCAAGAGAAGATTATTATTCTTGATTTCGGTTCGCAAACCACGCAGCTCATCGGCCGCCGGCTGCGCGAACTGAATGTCTATTGCGAGATTGTACCTTACAACAAATTTCCACACGGAGATGAGAGTGTAAAAGGAGTTATCCTTTCGGGTAGCCCCTTTTCTGTTTATGATAAGAGTGCATTCAAGGTAGATTTGAGCGGGATTCGTGGGAAATACCCCATTCTGGGTATCTGCTACGGTGCGCAGTTTATCTCCTACAGCAACGGTGGACGGGTGGAGCCGGCAGGAACCCGCGAGTACGGACGTGCCCATCTCGATTCTTTCGATTCGGAGAATGTCCTTTTCAAAGGGGTAAGGAAGAATACCCAAGTATGGATGAGCCATGGAGACACGATTACAGCCATTCCCGACAACTTCAAGATTATAGCTTCTACGGACAAGGTAGCGATTGCCGCTTACCAGGTGTCCGGCGAGGAGATGTGGGGAGTGCAGTTCCATCCGGAAGTATTTCATAGCGAGGACGGTACGCAGATGCTGCGCAACTTCGTGGTGGACGTATGCGGTTGCAGCCAGAGCTGGAGCGCCGCATCGTTTGTAGATACTACTGTGGCCGAACTGAAGGAGCAGCTTGGCAACGACCGAGTTATCCTGGGACTGAGTGGCGGTGTGGATTCTTCGGTAGCCGCCGTGTTGCTGCATCGTGCCATCGGCAAGAACTTGACCTGTATCTTTGTGGACCACGGACTGCTTCGCAAGAATGAGTTCAAGAATGTGATGCACGACTACGAATGCCTGGGACTGAACGTGATTGGCGTGGATGCCAGCGAGAAGTTCTTCAAGGATTTGGAGGGAGTGACCGAGCCTGAGCAAAAGCGTAAAATCATCGGCCGCGATTTTATCGAGGTCTTCGATGCCGAAGCGCACAAGATAACCGATGCCCGTTGGTTGGCACAAGGCACCATTTATCCCGACCGCATCGAGAGCCTGAACATTACGGGCAAGACCATCAAGAGCCATCACAATGTGGGCGGTCTGCCCGAGGAGATGAACCTCCGTCTGTGCGAGCCGTTGCAGTGGCTGTTCAAGGACGAAGTCCGCCGCGTGGGACGCGAATTGGGAATGCCCGAACATCTGATTACCCGTCATCCTTTCCCCGGTCCGGGACTGGCTGTCCGCATCCTGGGGGATATAACACCGGAGAAGGTGCATACTTTGCAGGAAGCCGACGATATTTTCATTCAGGGCTTGCGTGACTGGAAAGTGCAGGATGCCGACGGCAACGAGACATCGCTCTACCATCAGGTCTGGCAGGCGGGCGTCATTCTTCTGCCCGTACAGAGTGTGGGCGTGATGGGTGACGAACGCACCTATGAACGTGCAGTGGCCTTGCGTGCCGTTACTTCCACCGATGCCATGACAGCCGACTGGGCGCATCTGCCCTACGAATTCCTGGGTAAGGTGTCCAACGACATTATAAATAAGGTGAAAGGTGTGAACCGCGTGACCTATGACATCTCTTCAAAACCACCCAGCACAATAGAATGGGAATAAGACCGACTGAAATTATTAACTTAAAAACAATATAGAAGAATGAAGCAGGATATGATTGTGATTCTGGATTTGGGAAGCCATGAGAACACAGTGCTTGCCCGGGCGATTCGTGCGTTGGGAGTATATAGCGAAATCTACCCGCACGACATTACTGCCGCCGAACTGAAGGCCTTGCCGAATGTGAAAGGCATCATCATCAACGGCGGCCCCAACAATGTGGTTGACGGGGTGTCCATCGACGTGTTGCCCGAGATTTACGAAGCGGGATTCCCCGTAATGGCTGCCGGACACGACAAGGCGCTGTGCGAAGTGAAGCTGCCGCAGTTTACGGATGATGTGGAAGCCATCAAGGAGGCTGTGAAATCTTTCGTATTCGATACTTGCAAGGCTGAGGCGAACTGGAACATGACGAATTTCGTCAACGACCAGGTGGAGTTGATACGTCGTCAGGTGGGCGACCGTAAGGTGCTGCTGGCACTGTCCGGTGGTGTGGATAGCTCCGTGGTGGCCGCTTTGCTGCTGAAAGCCATCGGAGACAAGCTGGTTTGCGTACACGTGAACCACGGGCTGATGCGTAAGGGCGAATCGGAAGCCGTGGTGGAAATCTTTGGCAAGGAGCTGAAAGCTAACTTGATATATGTGGATGCCACAGACCGTTTCCTCTCCAAGTTGGAAAACGTTGCCGACCCCGAACAGAAGCGCAAGATTATCGGCGGCGAGTTTATCCGCGTCTTTGAGGAAGAAGCCCGTAAATTGGACGGCATCGACTTCCTGGGACAAGGTACCATCTATCCCGATATTGTAGAGAGTGGCACAAAAACAGCCAAGATGGTGAAGTCTCATCACAACGTGGGCGGTCTGCCCGAGGATTTGCAGTTTGAATTGGTGGAGCCGTTGCGCCAGCTGTTCAAGGACGAGGTGCGTGCATGCGGTGTAGAGCTTGGATTGCCGTACGAGATGGTTTACCGTCAGCCGTTCCCCGGTCCCGGATTGGGAGTGCGTTGTCTGGGAGCCATTACCCGCGACCGCTTGGAGGCTGTACGCGAGTCGGATGCCATTCTGCGTGAGGAATTCCAACTGGCAGGCCTGGATAAGAAGGTATGGCAGTATTTCACTGTGGTGCCCGATTTCAAATCTGTGGGTGTACGCGACAATGCACGTTCGTTCGACTGGCCCGTCATTATCCGTGCCGTCAACACAGTGGATGCCATGACCGCTACCATTGAGCCGGTGGACTGGCCCATCCTAATGAAGATTACCGACCGTATTCTCAAGGAAGTGAAAACCGTCAATCGCGTTTGTTATGATATGTCTCCGAAACCCAATGCGACTATCGAGTGGGAGTGAGATTGACCAATGATAATGATAGCCTCACCTTAAAAACGGTGGGGCTGTTTTTTTTATAACAAAACAACAAAGAATAGAACAATGAAACTTTTATGTATGATTGCTGTCTTTTTGTGCATCCCCTGGGTAGCCTCTGACGCACAGAAGCAGGACTGGGGAAATTTGAAACGCTATGCAGAGGCAAACAAGGAACTGGTACGGAAGGGAAAACAGAAGGACCGGGTGGTTTTTATGGGCAACTCCATCACGGAAGGATGGGTGGCAAACGATGCCGCTTTCTTTGAAGACAACGGTTATGTGGGCCGTGGTATAGGCGGGCAGACTTCTTCCCATTTCCTGCTCCGTTTTCGCGAAGATGTCATCAAGCTTGCTCCGGCGCTGGTCGTGATAAATGCAGGTACCAATGACATTGCGGAAAATGCAGGCGCTTATAATGAAGAATACACTTTTGGAAATATAGTGTCTATGGTAGAGCTGGCACGGGCCAATAAGATAAAGGTGATTTTGACGTCTGTGTTGCCTGCCGCTGCCTTTGGCTGGAATCCTTCGGTGAAGGATGCTCCGCAAAAGATAATGCAGCTGAATGCCAGAATCCGGAAGTATGCCCAGGAAAACAAGATTCCTTATGTCGACTATTACAGTGAGATGGTGGAAGGCGACAATAAGGCTCTGAACTCCTCGTATACCCGGGATGGGGTACACCCCACTCTAGAAGGGTATAAAGTGATGGAAGCCTTGATAAAGAAAGCGATAGACAAGGTGTTGTAGGAAATCCCGGTTCAGGTGGCCTATAAGAGCTTTTCTGCGTCGGGAATCATCATCTCGCCTCTGTGCAGTTCGAGCAGGCCTTTCTCCTGCATGCTGTTCAACGCTCTTGATACTCCCATACGGGTATCATTGACCACCTGAGCCAATTCTTCCATTTTTATTTTCAGTATTTTCCTGCCTGACGGACGTTCGATATGTGTCAGGATAAAGTTGCCGATACGTTTCTCAAGGTTGTCGGTGCTTTCTGCCCAAAGACGGCTGTTTAGGCTTTGGGCGCGGTTGCTGATGATATTCATGTAATTCAGGCGGAATATGTCATATTTGAACAATTCGCTCATGACGAAAGCCTTGCTGATGCTCACTGTGTGGGTCTCGGTTTGGGCGGTATAGGCCGAGACGTAGGAGGTGCTCATCCCGAACAGAGATTGTGGCTCGATGACATAAGGTGCCTGAAAATATTCCGTGGAGCTGTATGATGTATTCGCAGATGAAGTACATGAGGAGATTTCACCTTTCAATACGAATATCAGTTTACTGCATGTGTCACCGGCTTTCACGATAACTTCGCCGGCTTTATGCTTTGTAAAGCTCAGCTTGACTTTCCCCAGGATATTGGTAAAGTCTTCTTGTGCGAGTCCTTGAAAGAGTGGCAGTTGCAGTAATGTATCAAACATTGTATTCATAATGCTTTTTCTTCTTGTTTTGAAACAAAAGTAGATATTATCAAGGTGTACTGTAAACTCTTTGCCCCTCTTTTTGTTTTTTTTATTGTTTCTTAAACGTGCTATTCAATCCTTGTAGACGAATCCTCATCCTTCTCCTCTTCCTTCTTATCGTCCTCATCCTCATTGTTTTCCTCATCTTCGTCTTCCTCTTCGTCTTCCTCTCCGGCAAACGGATCGGGCCGTTGGGGACCGTATTCCATAAAGCCTATGGCGCATAGCGTGCCTGCTATGGCTCCGCTAAGGTGTCCTTCCCAGGAAGTGGTGGCTTTGGCAAATTGTGGGAACATATTCCATACCAGGCCGCCATATAGGAACGTTATCAACAGTGAAATGGCGATAAGCGGTACATGTTTGCGCAGAATGCCGCTGAAGAACAGAAAAAAAGCCAGTCCGTATATGATGCCGCTGGCTCCGATATGCCATCCCGGTTTCCCTATAAGAAAGGTAAGCGCACCGCATCCTATCCAAATGGCAAAGAAGATGTAGGGGGCTATATGCCGGTAGAAATAGAACAGACACCACATCAGGAAAAAGAGTGGAATCGTATTGGCGAACAGATGCTTGAAACTGCTGTGTACCAGTGGATGTGCGAAAATTCCGAACACGCCCCGCTGTTCCATCGGATATACTCCCAGTCGTGTGAAGTTCCAATCCATGCCTGTCTCCGAAAACTTTAAAATGTATAAAATGAATAGCAGGAATAGGGGTATAACCGCCGCCAATGCCATTCTGCGTATATCATGCTTCATATTTCGTACAGTGATTGCTATTTTTGTACAATACTACGGAATATTTGACGAAAACCGAAAAAAAACTGACTTTTTATTTTGCCTATAAGCTTTAATTCGTATTTTTGGGCATCGCTACATGGCTTGTAGCGCATATACCGAAATAATTAACCTTTAAATAATGCACAACTATGAGTTATTTACGATTTGACAAGACCCTGATGATTAATCTGCAAGAATCTTTGCCAAGGGAGATATTGCGGACGAATAGGTCGGGAGCCTATCATTGTACAACAATTGTAGATTGTAACACACGCAAATATCACGGTCTGTTGGTGATACCGGTCCCCAACCTCGATGATGAAAACCATGTGCTGCTGTCTTCTTTGGATGAAACTGTAATTCAGCACGGTGCGGAGTTCAACCTGGGGTTGCATAAGTATCAAGGAAACCACTTCAGTCCTAACGGGCACAAGTATATCCGAGAGTTTGACTGTGAAAATATCCCCACAACTACCTATCGTGTAGGAGGCGTCATCCTTCGTAAGGAAAAGATTTTCGTACACCATGAAAATCGGATTCTGATTCGTTATACCTTGGTCGATGCCCATTCGGCAACCACACTTCGTTTCCGCCCTTTCCTGGCATTCCGCAGTGTGCGCGAGTACACGCACGAAAATGCGCAGGCAAGCCGCGACTACCAGTTGGTAGAGAATGGCATTAAAACCTGCATGTATCCCGGTTATCCGGAGTTGTTCATGCAGCTCAACAAAAAGAATGAGTTCCACTTCCAGCCTGACTGGTATCGTGGTATCGAGTATCCCAAAGAACAGGAACGCGGATATGACTTCAACGAAGACCTTTATGTGCCGGGATATTTTGAAGTGGATATAAAGAAAGGGGAAAGCGTTGTCTTCTCCGCCGGTATCTCCGAGATTTCTCCCCGCAAGCTGAAGCAGACTTTTGAGTCCGAGGTGGCCGACCGCACTCCGCGTGACAGTTTCTACCACTGTCTGAAAAACTCGGCGCACCAGTTCCACAACAAGCAGGGCGAGGAGCATTATGTGCTTGCAGGCTATCCCTGGTTCAAGTGTCGCGCCCGTGACTTGTTCATCTCCCTGCCGGGTCTTACTTTGGCCTTAGGCGAGCAAGATGAATTTGAAGACGTGATGAAAACAGCCGAAAAGGCTATCCGTGAGTTTATCAATGGAGAACCTTCCTCCTATAAGATATACGAGATGGAGCATCCGGATGTGCTGCTGTGGGCTGTCTGGGCTTTACAGCAGTATGCCAAGGAGACTTCGCGTGAAAATTGCCGGCAGATGTACGGTAATCTTCTCGAGGAGATTGTTGACTATATCCATGAACGCAGGCATGACAATCTCTTCCTGCACGAAAACGGACTGTTGTATACCAATGGCACCGAGAAAGCGGTTACCTGGATGAACTCTACCGCCAATGGCCGCCCGGTTATTCCACGTACGGGCTACATTGTAGAAGTGAATGCACTGTGGTACAATGCCCTGCGTTTTGTAGCCGATATGGTTCGGGAGGGGGGCAATGAAATTCTTGCCGATACACTGGACGCTCAGGCAGAAATCACCGGAAAGTCTTTCGTAGACGTCTTCCGCAATGAGTATGGCTATCTGTTCGACTATGTGGATGGTTATATGATGGACTGGAGCGTACGTCCCAACATGATATTTACCGTTGCCTTTGACTATTCTCCGTTGGATAGGGCCCAGAAGAAACAGGTGCTTGATATTGTGACGAAAGAACTGTTGACTCCGAAGGGCTTGCGTACACTGAGCCCCAAGAGTGGCGGATACAATCCGAATTATGTAGGTCCTCAGATTCAAAGAGATTATGCCTATCATCAGGGTACGGCATGGCCGTGGCTGATGGGTTTCTACATGGAAGCATATCTGCGTATCTATAAAGTGAGTGGCGTGTCGTTTGTAGAGAGATACCTCATCGGTATGGAAGATGAAATGACTTCCCACTGTATTGGCGCATTGCCCGAACTCTTCGATGGTAATCCTCCGTTTGTTGGAAGAGGGGCGGTGTCATTTGCCATGAATACGGCGGAAATCCTGCGTATCTTGAAGTTATTGTCTAAGTATAATTTATAATAGGAGGAACGAAGATGAAAGTTTTAATGTTTGGATGGGAATTTCCTCCCAAAATATATGGTGGTCTTGCGGTTGCTTCTTATGGAATAACTAAGGGATTAAGTTTGCAGGGTGATGTGGAAACTACTTTCTGCATGCCCAAGCCGACGGGCGAAGAAGAGGACTTCTTGAAGATAGTGGGCATGAACCAGGTGCCTATCGTGTGGCGTGATGTCGATTACAATTATTTGAAGTCGAGGCTGACGCGCAACATGACGCCGGAAGATTATTATTCTTTTCGTGACCATATCTATTCGGATTTCTCTTATATGCACGTCAATGACATAGGCTGCATGGACTTTGCCGGCGGTTATCCCGGCAACCTGCACGAAGAGATAAACAACTTCTCGGTGATTGCCGGAGTAGTGGCTCGCCAGCAGGAATTTGATATTATTCATGCCCACGACTGGCTGACGTATCCCGCCGGAGTGCATGCCAAGATGGTGAGCGGAAAGCCGCTCTGCATCCATGTCCATGCTACTGACTTTGACCGTTCACGTGGAAAAGTCAATCCTACCGTCTATTCTATGGAGAAGAACGGTATGGATTATGCCGACTGCATCATGTGCGTGTCCGAACTGACCCGCCGCACGGTTATTGAGCAGTACCATCAGAACCCCAAGAAGGTGTTTGCCATGCACAATGCCGTCTATCCTCTCTCGCAGGAATACCAGGACATTCCACGTCCCGACCATTCCAAAGAGAAGATTGTGACATTCCTGGGCCGTATCACCATGCAGAAGGGACCGGAATACTTTGTGGAAGCAGCTTCGCTGGTATTGCAGCGTGCCCGCAACATCCGCTTTGTTATGGCCGGTTCGGGAGATATGATGGATGCCATGATTAATCTGGCAGCCGAGCGGGGCATCGCCGACCGGTTCCACTTCCCGGGCTTCATGAAGGGAAAGCAGGTATATGAGGTTTACAAGAACAGTGATGTATTCGTTATGCCTTCCGTTTCCGAGCCTTTCGGTATCGCTCCGCTGGAAGCCATGCAGTGTGGGACTCCTTCCATCATTTCCAAGCAGTCGGGATGCGGTGAAATTCTTGATAAGGTCATTAAGACCGATTATTGGGACATTCATGCAATGGCCGATGCCATTTATTCCCTCTGCACTAATCCCGCTCTCTTCCAATATCTGCAGGAGGAAGGCAGGAAGGAAGTGGATGGAATCACGTGGGAAAAAGTAGGTTTGAGAATCCGCGCCCTCTACGAGGATGTGTTAAGAAACTATGGTAAATAACAAAAACAATAATAGAAATGAGAACTATCTGTCTTTATTTTGAAATACATCAAATCATTCATCTGAAACGTTACCGTTTCTTTGATATAGGTACCGATCATTATTACTACGATGATTATGCCAATGAAACCAGTATCAATGATGTAGCCGAACGCTCTTATATCCCGGCATTGAACACCCTGATTGAAATGGTGAAGAATTCCGGAGGTGCGTTTAAAGTGGCTTTCTCCATTTCGGGGGTTGCGCTGGAGCAGTTGGAAATATATGCGCCGGCTGTCATCGACTTGTTGCACCAGCTGAATGATACCGGTTGCTGTGAGTTCCTTGCCGAGCCTTATTCCCATGGCCTTTCTTCTCTGGCCAACGAGGATTGCTTCAAGGAAGAGGTGATGCGTCAGAGCGCTAAGATGAAGCAAATGTTCGGTAAGGCACCGAAGGTGTTCCGTAATTCCAGTCTGATTTATAATGACGAGATTGGTGCGATGGTGGCAGCTTTGGGATTCAAGGGTATGCTGACGGAAGGAGCCAAGCATGTTCTGGGTTGGAAGAGTCCGCACTATGTATACCATTGCTCTATGAATCCTAACTTGAAGTTACTGTTGCGTGACTTTAAGCTGTCTGACGACATCAGCCTGCGCTTCTCCAACTCCGAGTGGAACGAGTATCCTTTGTTTGCCGACAAGTACATCAACTGGATTGATGCTCTGCCGCAGGAAGAGCAGGTTATCAATGTCTTTATGGAACTCTCTGCTCTGGGTATGGCACAGCCGTTGTCTTCCAATATTCTGGAATTCCTGAAGGCTCTTCCATACTGTGCCAAGGAAAAGGGGATTACTTTCTCCACACCGACGGAAATCGTTACCAAACTGAAATCTGTTTCCCAGTTGGATGTTCCATACCCGATGTCTTGGGTGGACGAAGAAAGAGATACCAGCTGTTGGCTGGGTAATGTGATGCAGCGTGAAGCATTCAACAAGCTGTATAGTGTTGCCGAACGTGTCCATCTCTGTGATGACCGCCGTATCAAGCAAGACTGGGATTATCTGCAGGCAAGTAACAACTTCCGTTTCATGACTACCAAGCAAAGCGGTGTCGGTTTGAACCGTGGCATTTATGAATCTCCTTTTGATGCTTTTACCAATTATATGAATATTCTTGGTGACTTTATCAAACGTGTCGATTCTCTCTATCCGGTGGATATAGATAATGAAGAGCTGAATGCATTGCTGACCACTATCCAGAACCAAGGTGCCGAGATAGAGGAACTGCATAAGGAATTGGAGAAAGCACAGGCCAAGTTAGAGAAGATAAAGGCTGCAGAAAAGAAAGAGAGCAAGGCTACAGCTAAATCTGCCGCAGAAAAACCGGCAAAGACCAAGGCTCCTGCCAAAAAGCCTGCCGCAAAGAAAACAACTAAAAAGGCTGCTGAATAATATCGGCAGCTTGTCCCATCAATCAAAAAAGCCTTCCGCTCAACAATGAGTGGAAGGCTTTTTTATGGAATATCTGTCAGTTACTTGTTGAAACTGGTGTATGTAACTTCTATTTTCAGCGGAGATTCCACTTCACCTTTTGCATTCTCTTTCGGGCCGCCTTTTAGTTTGGCATATCCCGGCTTAAGGTCGTTTTGGATACCGGTCATGGTTTTGTTACCGCTACTACTTGTACTGTTGTCATAGGTAATGGAAACCGGAATCAGCAATACCTTATCCCAGTCTTCATTTTCTTTGTTCCAAGTTTTCTCCCACTCTGTCTCATTCCAAGAACTGCCGGCTTTGTCTTTGGCGGCTTTCTTGGCAGCTTGTTTTTCGTTGATGCAAGTGGTAACCAAACGGGCTATGTTGCTGAATACATATTGATTAGTAGCAAATGCATTGTGGGTGGTTGTAAATGAGGTAATATTATCCCTGACTTTGTTCTCTTCAAAGAAGCTCTTCAAGTCCTGTTTACGTATCAACAGCACGTCATTGGGAGCACTCATGCTATATTCGTAGTCACTGTTTATATTGTAATTCGTGAAAGTCAGCTTCACGGCATTCAGGGTGTCATTGGTCAGTTTGTTGTATATTGAATCGTATGGCATGATAGCTTCGGTGAAGATACCGGCAGGAGATTTGATATAAGTGTGTTGGGGTTCGGCAGCCTTTTCCTTTATCAAATCAGAATTCATGAACTGGTTTGCCTGGATAACCTCTTTGGTAGAGGCAAATACAGTCTGCATGCTATAGAACAAAGAGTCTGTACCATCTTTTTTCTTCAGTGCTACACCGGTAGTATCATTTACGTGGTGGAAACGGAATTGCATATTTAAAGCCACATAATCCACATAGAGGATGGTTCCATCTCCGTAATCGCTCTTTACATATACTCCTTTGAAAATCTTGTCTATGAAAGTTGCGGCGTCTTTAAAGTATTCGGGATGCTCGCGATAAACCTTCAATATTCTGTCTTCGCCGAAAGTTTTCTTGTCCAATGGGAACGTCACATTGGGATAGAAAGTGTAATAACCGTTATTGTCCTTTTCAAATCTCACAGAGTCCGGAACAGACGTATCGAAAGCTGAATAAGCCTTACGTCCGAGCAGGGACTTGGGGTCGTACTTGTTGTAGTACTCTTCCGGATTGATATTGGTATAGCGATTTTTGTCCAGCTTCTTGTCCAATTCATAGATACTCATCCGGCATGCATTCAGGGAGTCGCCGAACCAACTGGAATAATAGACTGCAAGTTGCACTGAAACTACCGAGTCGGCAGTCATTGTACCAGTTGCCTTGATTGGATTTCCTTCACTGTCCCGTTCGGTCACTTTATACACTTCCGGAAGGGAGAAGTTTTCCGTACAGTTCAGCTCCGTAAGGAAACTTGTTTCGTAATAACCGAATTCCGGGTCGGAAAACTTGCCTATATAGCCGGTACTCGTTTTGGCAAATACAGAATCAACGGCAAATGAACGTGTTGTTACATTAAAAGTAGTAGTATGCGCTGACATGCCGTCAGAATCGGGCAACATACCCAGACCTAATGTTCCGGTGTTGTCATCGCATCCAAAGAAAGTCAGGACTGCCAAAAGCAATGTTCCCAGGTATCTTACTTTCATAGTTTTAACTGTCTAAATCGATTTTATTTTTGTTCTGTTTCCCATACCTTGTCGTAGAAGTCATTGCAGGCTTCAGCAAAGTTCTCGGGAGATTGATATTCCAATACCGGTTTTCCGGATTCGCGGGCATAGTTCAGTACTTCCTCATTGACGTGTTCGCTTTGCTGGATAATGCCGTCGGAGAAGTCAGCAGCCAGTTTGCAAAGTGCTGTGTAGTCAATGGGTTCCTTCAATCCTGCAATATCTTTCTTGGCGATGCCTTTCAACAATAGCTTGTTAGAGAAGTCTGCGTGGAAAGGTTGTTTGAAGTCATCTTCATAAAGGGAAAATATGACTTTGGCATCTCTGAAGGAAGGTTCGTCTTTATAGGCTTTTTTGATGTACAGAGGCGCTAAAGCGGTCATCCAGCCGTGGCAGTGGATGATGTCGGGACACCAACGCAGTTTCTTCACCGTTTCCAGTACACCACGGGCATAGAAGATGGCACGGGCATCATTGTCTTCATACTCTTCACCATTTTCGTCTGTTACCTGCAAGCGGTTCTGGAAGTAGTCATCGTTGTCGATGAAGTATACTTGCATACGTGCAGACTGGATAGAGGCAACCTTGATGATGAGCGGGTGATCGGTATCGTCAATGATGAGGTTCATGCCGGAGAGTCGTATCACTTCATGCAGCTGGTTTCTGCGTTCGTTGATATTTCCCCATTTGGGCATAAACGTTCTGATTTCTCTGCCTTTTTCTTGAATAGCCTGAGGTAGGTTTCTGCCTACGAGGGACATTTCGGATTCTGAAACGTAAGGGGTAATTTCTTGGGTTATAAATAAAACCTTGTTCGCCTTTGTCATAATAACAATGTTCTCAATTATTCTGCAAAGATATAAAAAAAATCGGGCAATAAAGCAAACAGAGCCCGTCTATAATTCCTTATGAATTGTTAACTGCTTGTTATTCAGTGAAACAGCTGCTTTTGGAATTGCCGGAAAGTGTACTGAGTTTTGCATTAATTTGCGATATTTCTTCTTTATATGCTAAATAATGGTTTATTTTGCACCGCTTTTGCGAACAACCAAGTTATTATATAACCAATTAAAATGGAAATAGTACATACTATCAAGGACTTGCAGGCCGGACTTTCGGCTTTGAGAGCCCAGGGAAAGAAGGTAGGTCTGGTGCCTACGATGGGTGCTTTGCATGCCGGTCATGCCTCATTGGTGAAACGTTGTGTGGCAGAAAATGACGCTGCCGTAGTAAGCGTTTTTGTAAATCCGACCCAGTTTAATGACAAGAATGATTTAGTGAAATATCCCCGTACGCCGGAGGCTGATTGCCGTTTGCTGGAGGAGTGTGGAGCGGCATTTGTCTTTGCACCTTCAGTGGAGGAGATGTATCCGGAACCGGATGCCCGCCGTTTCAGCTATGCGCCGCTGGACACAGTGATGGAAGGAGCATTCCGTCCGGGACATTTTAACGGTGTCTGCCAGATTGTGAGCAAACTGTTTGATGCTGTGCAGCCGGATCGTGCCTACTTTGGCGAGAAAGATTTCCAGCAGCTGGCAATTATTCGCGAGATGGTCCGCCAGATGAAATATCCTTTGGAAATTGTAGGGTGTCCGATTGTGCGTGAGGAAGACGGGTTGGCTCTGAGCAGTCGCAATGCCCGTTTATCTGCCGAAGAACGTAAAAATGCACTGAAAATTTCGCAGACTTTATTTGAAAGTCGTACCTTTGGAGCTTCACATACGGTAGCTGAGACACAGAAGTTTGTGGAAGACACCATCGCAGCCGCCCCCGGATTGCGTTTGGAATACTTTGAGCTGGTGGATGGCAATACCTTACAGAAGATTACCGATTGGGAGGAAACTTCTTATGCTGTGGGTTGCATCACAGTATTCTGTGGGGAAGTTCGTCTGATTGATAATATCAAGTACAAAGAGCCTGCTGCCTTGTAATTTATAATTAGTAATTCGTAATTTATAAAGATATGATGATTGAAGTGTTGAAGTCGAAAATCCATTGTGCCCGCGTCACGGAAGCGAACCTGAACTATATGGGAAGCATTACGATTGATGAAGATTTGATGGATGCCGCCAACATGATTGCCGGCGAGAAGGTGTATATAGCCGACAATAATAACGGTGAACGTTTTGAAACCTACATTATTAAAGGCGAGCGTGGCTCTGGCAAAATTTGCCTGAACGGTGCGGCAGCCCGCAAGGTGCAACCTGATGACATCGTTATTATCATGTCCTACGCGCTGATGGACTTTGAAGAAGCCAAGTCGTTCAAGCCGACGGTGATTTTCCCCGACCCGGCAACGAACAAGGTGGTGAAGTAGTCTCCATATTGAAATATGGAAATAAAGCCCTGTTTGCAATTTATTTGTAAACGGGGCTTTGTTTTACTTCTGATTCTTCTCCGCAGGGTTCGTATGAGAATGAGGAGCCGATTTAATCTTGTCGAGTAAATACAGAATCTCAGTTTGGACATCGAAATTATATCTTTGGTAATCCTGATAGGTGGGCATCAAGTCTGGATAAAGTGTGTGGGCACACCGGTCTTTGCCCGGAAAGCATATTTGTATGGAGTTGGAGATAGAGCCTTGCATACCGGTATAGGGTAGCCGGAATAAGGTTTGTTCCATGTAGGTATTGGGGGCTTGTCCGCTGGGTATTCCTACAAGGGTAGCACCCATTTTCCACAGATAGAAAGTGTAGTGGAAAGCTGCACTGAAGGTACGTTCGTTGGTAATGACGTAAATGTGTTCCGGAGTATAGAGCGCCTTTCCTTGTTGCTTTCTCAGTTCTTCCGGCACACTGGATATACAGTTCTTGATGAAGTCGGTCCGTCGCTGTTCTATGTTTGTGGTGTCTGCTTCGTCCGTACTAAAAGTGTAGTCACCGTAGGCATAGTCTGTTCCGTATGCTTGGTTGAAATCCTGTAAGTTTGTCTGTAGTTTTTGCATGTAGAGGGGAGAGATGATACGATAGAATTCTATATCCATATCCGTTTGCAGGAAGTGGTCGCCGAACAGTTGGTAAAGTGTGGGTAGGACAATTGGAGTCCAGCCACCGCTATTGTTGCGCAAATCTATGATGAGGGTGGAGGAGGCTTCCTTCTTCATCTCTTTCAGCATATGGGCGAAAACTTCGGAAAGGGACGGGAGTTGCCGAATGGCTAGCAGGGTATCGGCGGGCATCTCTTGTTTCAGGATATCCCGATAATAGAATCCTATTTGCCGGTATAAATCTTTCAGCCCTTGTTTTTGCATATACTCAAAATTATCCCGTGCCATGATATTGTTGATATTGATGAGCATTATTTGCTTGTCGTTGTCTATGAACTGATAGGCCAGTTGTTTGTCTGTATAAGCTTTCCAACTGTTATTGTGTTGCATGGGTGTGTTTTGCACTTCCTGCCTTGACAATAAGGGAAGGGTTAATCCTCTTGATTTGCCGTCGGGAGTAAGAAGTGAGAGGTGAAGGTTGTCTTTCATTTCAGGGAAAAGCTGTCTCAAGAAATGTTCCGTAGGCATGGACCTGCATAGATTGGCATAACGGTCATATAGGTTTTCACTGGCTTGGATAGCGGCAGTGCGGGCCAGTACCTCTTCTAAAGAATCTCCGTTGATGGTTGTGATACGGCTACCTAACAAGTCTTTGTACGTTTCAGGGATTCCTTGAAGTATAATGCCGTCGGGGATGGTGCGTACTTCCAGTGCCAGGTAACGCTGATTTGCTTGTTGATTGGCTGTGGGAGGTAAAAGGTAGGTATGTCCGTCTTGCAGATTGGATAGGAAAATGCTTACCTTGTCAAAAAAGGTCTGTTTCGTACCGGGAGTCCGGCGTAACTCGTTCTCCAGATGGAAAGCTTGTTCGTAGAAGAATACTTTTCCTCCGAAGCCGCTGTAAGGGTCGGGATGGGTTGCTGCCAGTTCTTTTACCAGATACCGAAAGTCTGAGGCAAGGGAATCCCCGTTTAGGGGCTCTTGGGCGCTTGCCAATAGGGAAGCCAGACAGGGAAGGAGGGATAGATAAATACGTTTCATATTCTTGAAATATTTAAATTGTATGCTAGAAGGGGAAAGTAGAGGGAGAGGTTGTAGTAGAATAAAAAAGGTGGAGTTCGTATGTCTCCACCTTTCATGACAGATTCTTATTTTTTTAGCTGCTCATTCATCGCTGCTGCTGCCTTTCGTCCGTCTCCCATGGCAAGGATTACGGTGGCACCTCCGCGGACAATGTCGCCTCCGGCAAAGATGGTCGGGATGGACGACTGCATGTTATCATTGACGGCAATCGTTCCCTTCCGGCCCAATTCCAATCCCTTGATGGAGCTTGGGACAATCGGGTTGGGAGATACACCTACGCTGACGATGGCAAGGTCGATGTCGATGGTTTCCGTGGCTCCGGGGATGGGTACGGGACTGCGGCGTCCGCTGGCATCCGGTTCACCCAGTTCCATTTTCTGAAGCACCACTTGTTTCACTTTTCCTTGTTCGTCGGCAATGTATTCGATTGGGTTGTGGAGGGTCAGGAATTCTACACCTTCTTCCTTGGCATGTTTCACCTCCTCGATACGTGCCGGCATTTCTTCTTCCGAACGACGGTAGATAATCATGGCACGCTCTGCACCGAGACGGCGTGCGGTACGTACGGAGTCCATAGCTGTATTTCCACCACCTATCACGGCTACGCATTTGCCGAAAGGAACCGGAGTATCGGAGTCTTCACTGGCGGCATCCATCAGATTGACACGGGTCAGGTATTCATTGGACGAGAGGATATTGATGGAGTTCTCGCCGGGGATATTCATAAAGTTGGGCAGTCCTGCTCCGGAAGCTACGAATATGCCCTTGAATCCTTCCTCTTCCAGTTGTTCCACGCTGAGCGTCTTACCGATAATGCAGTCCTTGACGAATTCCACTCCCATTTTGGCAAGGTTGTCAATCTCCACATCCACCACTTTGTTGGGCAGGCGGAACTCCGGAATGCCGTATTTCAATACACCGCCAATCTCATGCAGTGCTTCGAAAACGGTAACGTCATAGCCATACTTTGCCATATCTCCGGCAAACGACAGACCGGCGGGACCCGAACCAATGACGGCAACTTTGATGCCGTTCTTTTCCTTGATTTCCGGTACGGAGATTTGCCCGCTCTCCCGTTCGTAATCGGCGGCAAAGCGTTCCAGATAACCGATAGCTACCGGCTTCTCGTTCATCTTCAGGTGTATACATTTGGATTCACACTGCTTTTCCTGCGGACAGACGCGACCGCAGACGGCAGGCAGTGCACTGGTTTCTTTCAGTGTCTTGGCCGCTTCGAGGAATTCTCCGCGCTCAATGTTCTTGATGAAGCGGGGGATGTCGATACCTACGGGACAGCCTTCCGTGCAGCCCGGATTAGCACAGTCCAGGCAACGCTTGGCTTCGGTCAGTGCCTGCTCTTCCGTTAAGCCCTGATTGACTTCCTCCTTGCGGCTGTGCGAACGATATTCCGCATCGAGTTCGTTCATCTCTACACGTGGAATGGCAGTCCGTTCTTTGGCTTTCATGGATTTGCGTAACTCCTGACGCCATGCAGCATTACGGCTTTTCTCATCTTCCATGTTTTCACCGGTAGCTTGGCAGGTCTGAGGTTCTTCCAGCTTGTGCATCTCCTCGCGTTCGATGTTTTTAAAAGCGCCCATACGCTTCAGCATCTCGTCGAAGTCCACTTGATGTCCGTCGAACTCAGGGCCGTCCACACATACAAATTTGGTCTTTCCTCCGATGGTGATTCGGCAGGCGCCACACATGCCGGTACCGTCAACCATAATCGTATTCAGGGATACATCCGTGGGGATTTCGTATTTCTTTGTCAGCAAACAAACAAATTTCATCATGATGGCGGGGCCGATGGCGAAACACTTGTTCACCTTCTCGCGCTTGATGACTTCTTCTACGCCTTCCGTCACCAGACCTTTTCGTCCGTAGGAACCGTCGTCGGTCATGATAATGACTTCGTCGGAGCTTTCGCGCATCTCCTTTTCAAGGATGATCAGTTCTTTGGTACGTCCTGCCAGTACGGTGATGACGCGGTTGCCGGCAGCTTTCAGCGCTTGCACGATAGGGAGCATGGGAGCTACGCCTACACCACCTCCGGCACAGACCACAGTACCGAAGTTGTCAATGTGCGTAGCTTGTCCCAACGGGCCGACAACATCCGTAATATAATCGCCTTCGTTCAGTTCGCAAAGACGGGTAGAGGAGAGCCCGACTTCCTGAACCACCAGTGTGATGGTTCCCTTTACCGGGTCGGCTTCCGCAATGGTAAGCGGCATACGTTCGCCTTTTTCGCCCACACGTACAATGACAAAGTGCCCTGCCTTACGTGATTTGGCAATCAATGGTGCTTCAATGACTAACTTAAAGACCTTTTCAGAAAAGTGTTCTTTGCTAATGATTTTATTCATTATCTAATAATTTTGTTGGTGTAATTACGCAATTACTGTCAGATTGATAGATTTTGCAAAGATAGGGGTTATTTGGTAATATCAAAAGAAGAATAGGGTAAAACTGCATGTTGTCACTGGATAACATTCCTTTGTCACTATAATTTGTTCACTTTCTACAGCCTGCCTACTTTTGAAATAAAAAATGAGGAAGAGTATGTATCGAAATGTTTTTTTAGGGGCAATTTTATTGAGTATGCCTTTGGTGGTTTGGTCGCAGCAGGATACGATTGCCGACCAGCGTTTGGAAGAAATTATGGTAACTGCTAAACTCCCGTTGGTAGAAATATCTGCCGGTAAAACAAGTTACCGGATGGATGCGTCAGTCACTCAAAGTACGGGAAGTCTTTATGATGTTCTTGCTTCCCTGCCGGGAGTCGTGATAGATTCCAATGGTAATATCTTGCTGAACGGACAAAGCGGTGCGACGATTCTGATGGATGGCAAGCCTACTTATCTTTCGGGAGATGAATTGATGAGTCTGTTGAAATCTACTCCTGCAACTAATGCTGATAAGATAGACTTGATAACCCAGCCTTCCGCACGCCACGATGCGGCGGGAAGCTCCGGGTTGATTGATATCCGTACAAGAAAAATCAGACTGCGCGGTGTGAATCTGGCCTTGAACGGCAATGGCAGTCTTGGACGGACGGGTAGCGGTTATGGAGGTGCCTCCATGAATATCCGGGAGAATAAGTTCAATCTTTATTTGAACTATTCGTATTATCAGGGGAAGGATGTCATAGACTTGTTTATCGACCGTGCGTTCGAACGGGATGGAGGAAGGATGATGCAGGACTCTTACCGGAAGCGTAGGAATTATTCGCACTATTTTCGTACCGGATGTGATTATTATCTCAATGAGCGGACAGTTTGGGGAGTCTCATTGGGTGGAAACTTTTCCCGGCAAAGGGAAAATGCAGGCATGTTTACGGAAATCCGAGAAACCGGAGTTGCGGGAAATACTTACAGCCATGCGGAGCAAAACCGGAATAATGTTTCTGCCGGAACCAGTATGGTGCACAAGCTGAAAAGAGAAGGGGGAGAACTCAGCGCTTCTTTTGATTATTTCCATTACTACCGTGTTGGAAACCAGTTGATGGATAGTTTTAAGCCCGATACATTGAAAGGGGATATGAAGGGAAATACCGACTTATATGTCGGACAGATAGATGCGGTTTATCCATTGAGTGAGGTTTGGAAGTTACAGGCCGGAGTCAAAACCTCATTTGTTACGATAGACAATACGGCAGGTTATATGCGTCCGTCGGTTTCCGGCTGGCTGCCGGACGGGGCACTTGGTTCCCGATTCGTATATGATGAGAATATCAATGCCTCTTATCTACAAGTCGGCTATGAGAAAGACCGCTTGAAAATCTCAGCGGGTCTAAGGTTGGAACATACCCATGTACACGGGGATTTTGGAGGAAATACACAACAGAAAGACTCTTCGTTTACAACGAATTACTTCCATTTGTTTCCTACTATTGCTTTGCAATACGGTTTGACTTCGGAACATCTGTTTCAGCTTTCGTATGGCAGGCGTATTACCCGCCCCAATTATGGTGATTTGAATCCTTTTACCTATATATTTGATGACTATACCCATGAAGGGGGAAATACGAAGCTGCATCCTTCTTTCTCTGATAATATAGAGTTGGGGTATGTGTATCGTGACTGGTTTCAGACAGTGCTCTTTTTCTCGCATACAGATGATGCTATCATGAAGAGCTATCGCGAACAGGAGGGGCGGCGTATCTATGTAATGCCCCAGAATCTGTCTTCCTATGTACAGACGGGTATGCGTGTACATGCCGCCAACCTCTCACCTGTTTCTTTTTGGAAGGTGAATCTGACCGCTATCGGTATTTATAATAATTATGGTTGGACGGAGCAAGGGCAGAAAATGAAAAACCGTATGTTTACCCCGATATTCGGCTGCATGAACCAGTTTGCTTTCACTTCCGTATGGTCGGCCGAACTTTCGGCAAATTATAATGGACGAATGGCCTACGGACAAGCCACAGTACATCCGGCGCTGGAAGTGAATGTCGGCATCCAAAAGAAGATGTTCCGTAACAGATGCACCGTTACCTTGTTTGCCAAGGATGTATTCAACACCAATTATCAAAAAGTAGATATTCAATCTCCCGGTGTGCAGGCGTTTGTTGACGAACGGCACAACAAACGTGTGCTGGGTATTGCTTTCGCCTGGCGTTTTCAAAAAGGCAGCGAGACAAAAGAAAGCAGAAGGAAAAAAGAAATAGATGAAACAAAAAGAGTAAATTTGTAACTGTTATGGGCAGACTGTGGAACAAGTGGCTGGTGCCGGCATTATTTGCCGTGATTCTTTTTCTGTGTATTCGTGTGGCGAATGATATTCCGAAACATGAATACTATTGGGAAAGTAATGAGTGGAATTTCATGCTGAAGGATATGCTTGTGGTACTCTTCATGTCTTATCCTATCTTTTTTCTATTGAAGTATTGGCTTCGTTTGTGCCGGAAGCGGAAGTTGGTATGGTGGCAGGAATACGGGGTAGTTGTCCTGACGGTTCCCGTCTGGTGTCTTCTGACGATGTGGGTCATCCGCTTTTTGATGGGGGTAAGTCTTGATTTATACGATGTGCCTGTTCCGGCCATAGTCAGTATGTTGCTTGGCGGCTTCTTTTATATATTCTTGCGTAATCAGATGATACAGAAGGAAAATGAAGCTCAACGCCTGCAGTTGGAGAAGATAAAAAATGACCAGCTCCAGACAGAACTGAAATTCCTTAAAGCGCAATATCATCCACACTTTCTTTTTAATGTACTCAATACGGTTTATTTTCAGATAGATGAGAATAATGAGGCTCCGCGGCATACTCTTGAGCAATTGTCCGATTTGCTTCGTTACCAATTATACAATGATGGGGAGAAAGTGCAAGTCCGTGTGGAAGTGGAATATCTGAAACAATACATCAGCCTATGTAAACTTCGTGCTACGAAGCGGCTGCAGTTGCAGGTGCATTTCGATGAAATGGAGGCGCAGGTTGAGATTTATCCATTGTTGTTTGTACCGTTGGTGGAGAATGCTTTCAAATATGTGGGAGGGAACTATTTTATAGCTATGGATATGTGTCTGAAAGAAGGCAAGTTGTGTTTTAGTATTGAAAATTCTATACCGGAACCATTAGTGCACCAGAAAGGAAAACATGGAATCGGCATAGAAAATCTGAGGCGCAGGCTGGAGCTGCTATATCCGGAGCGTCATACGCTGGACATAAATAGAGGAGATACTTTGTTTAGAGTAAAACTTGTGATAGAATTATAGGATGAAACAGGTAAAATGTGTAATAACCGATGACGAGCCTACTGCATGTGAAGGATTGCAACGCTATGTGGAAAAGGTGGATTTCCTTTCTTTAATGGGTGTATGTGAAGATACTATGCAGTTGAACACTCTTTTGCAGACTGAGCAGCCGGACTTGTTGTTTCTGGATATTGAAATGCCTTATCTTTCGGGGCTTGAACTCTTGGCATCTCTTGCCCATCCGCCTCATGTGATTATCACTTCCGCTTATGAGCAGTATGCATTGAAAGGTTATGAACTTGATGTTACGGACTATCTGTTGAAACCGATTTCGTTTGACCGGTTCCTGAAAGCGGTGAATAAAGTACATGGTCTTTTGCAGCAGGAGAAATGGCCGGATGAAGCTAATAATTTTATATTTGTCCGTTCAGACCGTCAGATGCATAAGGTGTTGTTTAAGGATATTCTGGTGGTGGAGGGGCTGGAAAATTACGTCTGTATTTATACGGAAAGCACAAAGCTGCTTGTACGTTCTACCATGAAGCGTATGATAGAGGCTCTTCCTGGTGGAGTATTTCAGCAAGTCCATAAATCATATCTGATAAATTTGGAAAAGATTGAGATGATAGATGGCAATCGGATTATAGTTGGGAGGCATACTGTTCCGGTGGCACGTAATTTCCGCGAGGAGGTGTTTGCACGTATTTTGAAGAATACTTTGTAGTTGCGCAGGAGAAGCTTGTCATGATAAAACTCCGGGCACGAATTACATGGATTTCACGTTTTTTGCTAACCGCAACTGTGAAATTCATGTAATTCGTGCCCGAAAGAAAGTGTCAAAGGCGTATTGCTGCACGTGACTATTATGGCCTTAGTCTATTATTTCAAATCCCGTATACGGAACCAATGCCTTTGGTATGCGGATTCCTTCTGGAGTCTGGTTGTTTTCCAGCAAGGCGGCAACGATGCGTGGCAGAGCGAGTGCGGAACCGTTCAGCGTATGGCAAAGCTCTGTTTTCTTTTCTGCCGTACGGTAGCGGCATTTCAGACGGTTGGCTTGATAAGTGTCAAAATTAGAGACGGAACTTACTTCCAGCCAGCGTTTCTGTGCTTCGGAATACACCTCAAAGTCAAAACAGAGGGCAGCCGTGAAGCTCATATCGCCACCGCAAAGGCGCAGGATGCGGTAGGGGAGTTCCAGCTTTTGAAGCAAACCTTCTACGTGGTCCAACATCTCCTGGTGGGATTGTTTGCTGTGTTCCGGTTTGTCGATGCGTACCAGTTCCACTTTGGAGAATTCGTGCAGGCGGTTCAAGCCACGTACGTCTTTCCCGTATGAACCGGCTTCACGGCGGAAACATTGTGTGTATGCACAGTTCTTGATGGGCAACTGCTTTTCGTCCAGAATCACATCACGGTAGATGTTGGTTACGGGGACTTCGGCGGTAGGAATCAAGTAGAGGTCGTCCACTTCGCAATGATACATTTGCCCTTCCTTGTCAGGCAGCTGTCCCGTGCCGTAGCCGGAAGCGGCGTTCACCACTGTGGGCGGCATTATTTCCGTATAGCCGGATTTGCGTGCTTCGTCCAGGAAGAAGTTGATGAGTGCGCGTTGCAGTTGTGCGCCTTTGCCTTTGTATACGGGGAAGCCGGCACCGGTAATCTTGACACCCAGGTCAAAGTCTATCAAGTCATATTTCTTGGCCAGTTCCCAGTGGGGCAGGGCGTCTTTGGGCAGCTCGGTTTCCATACCACCTATTTTCTCTACTACATTGTCGTCGGCACCTACGCCTTCAGGCACGCTGTCGTAGGGAACGTTGGGGATGGTATAAAGCAAAGTCTGCAAATCGTTGGCAGCCTGGTCCATATTGGCTTGCAAGTCCTTGTTGACTTCTTTCAGCTCGGCCACGCGGCTTTTGGCGGCTTCTGCTTCTTCTTTCTTGCCCTCCTTCATCAGTTGTCCGATGGATTTGGAGAGTGAGTTGGCTTCTGCCAGGTTTTTATCTAGGATGGTTTGATTGGCTTTTCTTTTGTCATTGAAGTCCAGCACTTGTGCAATGGTTTCTTTTGCATTCTTGAAGTGCTTCTTTTCCAGTCCGCGGAGAACCGCGTCGGTGTTTTCTGTAATTTGTTTGATGGTAAGCATATCTTATACTTGTTTTTATGTTATTCGGTTTTGTGAGTGCAAAGATATGGAAAAAACAAATAAAGTGTTGCTTTTGACATAAAAGAAAGGGATGCAACCTATTCGGATTGCATCCCTTTTCCTTATTTCTTGTTCGGAAACTTATGCTTCTGCATTTTCTGCAGGGATAACAGAAACTGAACGTCTGTCTTCCTTGCCCACTTTGAATTGTACAGTTCCGTCTACTAAAGCGAAAAGAGTGTGGTCTTTTCCCATACCGATGTTATTACCCGGGTGGAATTCAGTACCTCTTTGACGAACGATGATGTTACCTGCTTTGCAAGCTTCGCCACCAAATATCTTAACGCCTAATCTCTTGCTCTGTGATTCGCGGCCGTTCTTAGAACTACCGACACCTTTTTTATGTGCCATTTCTTCTTACTGTTTTAATTGATTAAGCTACTACTTCTGTAATTGTTAACTCTGTGAATTGTTGACGGTGACCGTTCAACTTACGATAACCTTTTCTTCTTTTCTTGTGGAAAACAAGAACTTTATCGCCTTTTACCATGTTTGATACGACCTGGCAAACAACCTTTGCACCCTCTACTGTGGGAGCACCTACGGTGATGTTGCCGTCTTTGTCTACCAAAAGAACCTTGTCAAACTCTACTGTTGCACCGTTTTCTGCATTCTGGATGTGGTGTACAAACAGCTTTTTGCCAGCTTCTGCTTTGAATTGCTGACCGTTGATTTCTACAATTGCGTACATTTCTTATATATAATGTATAAGTTAGCTCCGTCGGGTGGTCTCTAATCACTTAGAAAGCACTTGGTCGAACCCGGTGCGGAATAATCGGGCACAAAAGTACTCTTTTTATTCTAAATGGACAAATGTTCTTTTGCTTTTTTGTTCTTTTAATGCAGATTGTACTTTTAGATTATTGGAGAAAAACTGTTTCATCAAGGAGAAACAGTCCGTGTAGGGATGGTTTCTGTTACAAAATGAATTTCAGAACATAGATACCGGCCAGCATCAGCGCCATTACAAGACACGCGAATATGACGAGTAGCACAAGACTGTAAGTCAGCATGAGGATAGTGCGCCAAAAGCTTCTCCACCAGGTGCAGCGGTACAATTGTTTGTAATCCCAACAGAATAGGACGAAAATAAGCCATAAAGGCAGCTCATACAAATCGTCTACCTTTGCGTACCCGTTGAAAGGCAGCACGATGATGCTCAGCAGGAGTATCTGGCAAGCTATGTAGGCTTGTATGAACACATGCTCCGTGGTATTGTAGTTTAACTTATATTTCCGGCGTCGGAAGGCAAGTTGGGTGGCAAGTGCAAACAAAGGCAGTGTGGCAATGATGCGGAATGCCTTGTTTCCGTGTCCCCAGCTCTTCATCAGATTCCATACTTTCATTAGGAAAGGAGAGTTCTGTAAGACTTTTTCCAGTCTGTCTCCCACTTCCGAGGTGTCGTTTACAAATTCATCGATGAGGTCGCCATCATCGCTGTTCTGTTCGGATACCTGTGTGGCAGAAGTGGAGTCGTTCTTCTCTTCCAGTTTGTTCAAGCTTTTCTCCAGGCTTTTTATAGTGATGGCGAGGGCTCGCTTTTCCTCTTTGCTATAGGTTTTCTCCATCTTTTTGGTAAGCTTCTCTTTAGCGGCAATGATTTCTTCTTTGTCTGTCTGCTCTGTCTTTTCCGTCTTTTCTTTTTTGCTCAGAGCTTCCGGGTCTACCAGTTGTACAGCCATGATATAAAGGGCTGCAAGAATGAAGAGTGTCTGGAACGGGCGAAAATACTCTACACGCTTACCGCCGATGAAGTCTCTAATCATGTATCCCGGACGGTAGAGGAGTTCCAGAAGGGTACGTCCAAAGCCATTATCTATATTGAAGAAGCCTCCGGCAATGTTTTTAAGCGCGTTGCTCAACCGATAGCGTGGAGTGTTACGGCTTTGTCCGCAACGGTTACAGTAGTTGCCGGTATAGGTGGTGCCACAATTCAGGCAGGTGCAGGTTTCGTTGCCAGCGGGAGGAGTTTTTCTCCCTTGTATCAGCTTGATGTGAAATGCGCGTAAGCGTACTGCGCAGGGGTGCCACCATGAGTCGATGAAAGTTTTTGCTTTGTTGGGTAGTATCCTTCTTTTTTGGAGGATACCCCACAATGTCAGTATGAAAACAACCGGGAAGAAGTTGCTGTCGTCGGTCATGTCCAGCTCTTCAATAGCCAGCCAGAAGAGTGTCACTAGAAGGAGGATTTGCCAGACGCTTATCCTTTTCTGTTTCCGGGGAGAAGTGGCATGCGCATTTTCCGGCCGGATGGGATTTTCAATCTTGAATATGGAAGGATGCTCCTCCTGAACTGCCAGCAGTTCTTCCAAGGTGTTCATTATTTTCCGGTGTGGGTACTTCTCCAATTCTTTGGCAGTGGTTACTCCGTGGGTGACTCCGGCAAAGTCTACTCCGGCTGCTTGGGCTGTTTCCGCATCTACCGTGCTGTCGCCTATATAGAGGGTCTCGGCTTTGCTGACATGTAGCCGCTTAATGGCAAGGAGTAGCCCTTCGGGAGATGGCTTGGCGGCTTTCACGTCTTCACCACCCACGATGATGTCCATAAAATCTTCAGGAAAATGCTGGTTGAGGAGTTCCTTGATGCGGAATCGGTATTTGGTCGAGATGATTCCGATGCGGGCGCCGGAGTCCTTCAGTGCAGTCAGTACGGACTTGGTTTCCAGGAAAAGCACCGTGTTGACAGTCATATGCGTATCGGCCTCTTTTCGGTATTCTGCCTTGAATCCTGCCAGTTGTCCGGCATCTGTCACGCCGGTGAGGATGGAAAAAGAGTCTTCCAGAGTCTTGCCGATAGTACGTTTGATGTCGTCATCCGTCACCTCTGTATATCCGTGACGGGTCAGTACGTTGTGGAAACAAGTGACGATTCCGCGGGAAGAATCAGCAAGCGTATAATCAAAGTCGAAAAGATAGGTCGTGTAATTCATTGTGACTTTTTGTGACAAAGATAGTGTAAAGTATATTTTTACAAAATAAAAAAGAGGATTAATCGGAATTTTGTATTACTTTTGTTTGCATGAATTCTGTAGAAAAGTGACAAGATGTGTAAGTGTTTTATCCGGTTAGGTTGTTATACTATACACGTTAACCCTATAATGTTATGAATTTGATAAAATCTTGTTGTTTGTTTGTGGTCTTTTCATCCTTTCTGGCATGCACCTCGCAGGTGTCGGATGTGAAGAGTGTGTCTTATACAGAGTTTGTGAATCCCTTTATCGGTACAGATTTTACTGGAAACACCTATCCGGGTGCCCAGGCGCCGTTTGGCATGGTGCAGCTCAGTCCTGACAACGGACTGCCGGGCTGGGACCGTATTTCCGGATATTTTTATCCGGACAGTACCATTGCAGGCTTCAGCCATACCCATCTCTCCGGAACCGGCGCTGGTGACTTGTATGACATCTCTTTTATGCCGGTGACATTGCCTTATAAGGAGGCGGAAGCTCCGCTCGGCATTCACTCTTTGTTCTCTCATTCGGAAGAGTCGGCAAGCGCTGGATATTATCAGGTGCGTCTGAAAGATTATAATATAAATGTAGAGTTGACGGCCACCGAGCGTTGTGGCATTCAGCGGTATACTTTCCCAAAAGCCGATGCTGCCGTTTTCCTGAATTTGCGGAAAGCCATGAATTGGGATTTTACCAATGATTCTCACATAGAAGCCGTCGATTCGGTAACGGTGCAAGGTTACCGTTACTCTGACGGTTGGGCACGCGACCAGCGCCTCTACTTCCGTACACGTTTCTCCAAACCGTTTGCTGCGATGCAGCTCGATACAGCTGCCATAGAGAAAGAAGGCAAGCGGATAGGGACATCTGTCATTGCACGATTCGACTTTCAGACTAAGGAAGGAGAACAGATTCTTGTCAGTACTGCCATCTCCGGTGTAAGTATGGAAGGGGCGGCACGTAATCTGGCAGCAGAAGTACCTGATGATGATTTCGACAAATACCTGGCTGCTGTGCAGGATGATTGGAACGAACAATTGTCCCGGATAGAAATAAAATGCGATGACCGCGATGAGAAAGTCAAGTTCTATACAGCTTTATATCATTCGATGATTGCTCCTACCATTTACAGTGATGTGGACGGCGCCTATTACGGTCCCGACAAGCAAGTGCACCGGGTAGAGGGCTGGACAAATTACAGTACTTTCTCCTTGTGGGACACTTACCGTGCGGCTCATCCTCTCTATACTTTTATTGAGCCGGAACGGGTGAATGATATGGTGAAGTCCTTCCTCGCCTTCTTCGAACAGAACGGCCGCCTTCCCGTATGGAATTTTCAGGGGGGCGAGACAGATATGATGATAGGTTACCACTCTGTGCCGGTTATTGTAGATGCCTATCTGAAAGGTATTGGGGACTTCGATGCGAAAAAGGCCTTGGAGGCTTGTGTAGCTACTGCCAATATCGATTCCTATCGTGGCATTGGGTTATATAAGAAATATGGCTATGTTCCTTATAATGTGACGGATCAGTATAATTCGGAAAACTGGTCACTTTCTAAAACACTGGAATATGCATATGATGACTATTGTATAGCCCGTATGGCAGAGAAGCTGGGCGATAAGGAGGTTGCGGACGAGTTTTATAAGCGTTCCCGTAATTACCAGAATGTCTACAATCCGGTAAGTTCTTTCATGCAGCCCCGTGATGACAAGGGAGAGTTTATCCGGAATTTCTCGCCGGACGACTATACTCCGCACATCTGCGAGAGCAACGGCTGGCAATACTTCTGGTCTGTGCAGCAGGATATTGACGGTTTGATAGTTTTGACCGGAGGTAAGGAACGGTTTGCCCAGAAGCTGGACAGTATGTTTACTTACAATCCTTCTGCAGATGATGAGTTGCCTATTTTCAGCACCGGGATGATTGGCCAGTATGCGCATGGAAATGAGCCTAGCCATCACGTCATCTATCTGTTCAATGCTGTGGATCAACCTTGGAAAACCCAGAAATATGCAGCCCGGGTGATGCGTGAACTCTACCAGAACACTCCTGCCGGTTTGTGCGGCAACGAGGATTGCGGACAGATGTCCGCCTGGTATGTGTTCAGTGCGATGGGCTTTTATCCGGTAGACCCGGTTGGTGGAAAATATGAAATCGGTACCCCCCTATATCCGGAAATGAAGATGCACCTGCCCGGTGGAAAGACCTTTACGGTACTGGCGCCGGCGGTGAGCAAGGAAAATTGCTACATTCAATCTGTCAAACTCAACGGTAAGAACTATGACAAAAGTTATATTACGCATGAACAGATAATGGATGGAAGTGTTTTCGAATTTGAAATGGGGGATAAGCCAGGTCAGGCATGGTACAGTCCCCGATAACCGGCTAACATATGAATGAACATTTCGACTTGACATATAAATCCCTTTTCCGCAGGTATTATACCAACCTGCTGTTCTATGCCACACGCATTGTGGGGGAAGAAGATGCGGAAGATGTGGTACAGGATGTTTTCGTGGAGCTGTGGAAGCGGAAAGATACCATGAAGGTGGGAGAGCAGATTCAGGCTTTTCTGTATAGGGCGGTGTATACCCGTGCCTTGAACGTTCTGAAGCATCGGGACATTGTGAGTGGCTATGAGGCTGTCATGCTCGAAATCCATAAAAAGAGGGTTGAGTTCTATCAACCTGACAGCAATGATGTGGTGAAACGGATAGAGGATGCCGAACTCAGGAGGAAGCTGTCCGATGCCATCAATGAATTGCCGGACAAGTGCCGGATGGTATTCAAACTCAGCTATCTGCATGATATGAAAAATAAGGAGATAGCTGATACGATGGGAGTGTCATTGCGTACGGTGGAGGCTCACATGTACAAAGCTTTGAAGTTACTGCGCGATAAACTGGGGTATCTGAACCTGATGTTGGCTCTGTTTTTCATCGGGAAAGTAAGTGTTTTTGCGAGCAGCGTTGTTTTATTATCATAATGAAGGAAAGAATGAATAAGTTGAATGAGGAGATATTGGCCAAGTTCCTTATGGGTGAATGTACGGAAGATGAACTTCGTGAGGTGAACGCCTGGCTGGAAGGGTCGGGTGAGAATGCACGCGAATTGTTCAGGCTGGAGGAGATTTACCACTTGGGGAGACTGGGGGATACTTCGAATACACAAGACATAGAAAAGGCCGAAAAGCGATTGTTTAAAAGGCTGGAACAAGAGAAGACGAAACAATACAAGGTACGGAGGATGGTTGGGTGGATGCGGTATGCGGCCGTATTTGTGGGCTTCTTCCTTTTGGGAACTTTCGGCTATCTTTTTTATCAGACTTATAGCCAGCCGGAAACATTACTGGCTGTCACCACTCATGATAAGATTAAGGAACTGAAACTGCCGGATGGAACCAAAGTCTGGCTGAATAAAAACACTACCCTGAAATATCCACATGAGTTTGCAGGGAAGGGAAGAAAGGTTTATCTGGAAGGAGAAGGATATTTTGAGGTGATGAGGAATCTGGAAAAACCGTTTGTCGTACAGAGTGAGGCCATGCAGGTCAGAGTATTGGGAACTGTTTTCAACCTCAAGTCTGACAAGGCTAAGATGTCTGCAGTAGCTACCCTTTTGAAAGGCGAAGTAGAGGTGAAAGGTAATCATGGCGAGGGTATGATTATCCTTGCCCCCGGACAGAAAGCCGAGCTGAACGGAATGACTAGGCGTCTGGTGGTGAAGCAGGTGGATACGGGAATCGAAAACTGGCACAATAATGAGTTTGTCTTTGAGAAGGCTGACCTATACACCATTGCGCGTACATTGGAGAATTCGTATGGGGTGAGGGTAATTCTGGCACCGAACATAGATGTAAGCAAGACTTACTCGGGTACACTGAAGAAAAAAGAGAGTGTAGGGGCTGTGCTGAATCTGATAAAGAATGCCATTCCATTGGAGTATAAAATTGTGGGGAACAGTGTTTTCCTCTCCTCAACGAAGTAGGAAGGCTGCACAAATTCGAGATATGACGAGAAGAATTTATTTAATACTAACAACTTTCTAATATTATGCGAAAATTAATCCTATTGTTTTTTTTTGTGAGCAGTGCTTTATGGCTGCATGCCAAAGACTTTACCCGGTATGTCAGTCCTCTTGTCGGCACGCAGTCTACTTTCGAGCTTTCCACCGGTAATACCTATCCTGCGATCGCACGTCCCTGGGGTATGAACTTCTGGACTCCTCAGACGGGTAAGATGGGTGACGGCTGGCAATACGTCTATACAGCGAACAAGATCCGTGGTTTCAAGCAGACACACCAGCCCAGTCCTTGGATTAACGACTACGGGCAGTTCTCCATTATGCCGGTGGTTGGCAAACCCGAGTTTGATGAAGAGAAGCGTGCAAGCTGGTTCTCCCACAAGGGCGAAGTGGCACTTCCTCATTATTATAAGGTATATCTTGCCGAACACGATGTGGTTACCGAGTTCACCCCTACCGACCGTGCCGTATTGTTCCGTTTCACTTTCCCTGAAAATGATCATTCATACATTGTTGTCGATGCCTTTGACAAGGGCTCTTATGTGAAGATACTTCCGGAGCAGAATCGTATTATCGGTTATACTACCCGTAACAGCGGCGGTGTTCCCGAGAACTTCAAGAACTATTTCGTGATAGAGTTCGACAAGCCTTTTACTTATAAGGCTTCTGTAGCCGATGGCGTCTTGAGCGAGAATAAGGTTGAGCAGGAAGCCGGACATGCCGGTGCTGTTATCGGTTTCAAAACCCGTAAGGGTGAAGTGGTACATGCCCGTGTAGCCTCTTCTTTCATCGGTTTTGAGCAGGCTGACCGTAACTTGAAGGAGCTTGGCAATGACAATTTGGAAACATTGGTTCAGAAAGGTCAGGATGCCTGGAACAAGGTGCTGGGCCGTATTGATGTGGAAGGCGGAACCCTTGACCAGTACCGTACTTTCTACTCATGTTTGTATCGTTCCTTGTTGTTCCCGCGTGCATTCTATGAACTGGATGAGGCGGGAAATCCGATTCATTACAGTCCCTACAATGGGCAAGTGTTGCCCGGCTATATGTATACGGATACCGGTTTCTGGGACACTTTCCGCTGTCTTTTCCCATTCCTCAACCTGATGTATCCGTCGGTGAACAGGCAGATTCAGGAAGGCCTTGTCAACACCTATAAGGAAAGCGGTTTCTTTCCCGAATGGGCAAGTCCGGGTCACCGTGGCTGTATGATTGGCAACAACTCTGCTTCCGTGCTGGCAGATGCCTATCTAAAAGGCGTGAAGGTGGAGGACGTGCAGACACTGTACGAAGGTCTCATCAACGGTACAAAGAATGTCCATCCCGAGGTTTCTTCCACGGGTCGCCTCGGCTATGAGTATTACAACAAGCTTGGTTATGTTCCCTACGATGTGAAAATCAACGAGAACACTGCCCGTACTTTGGAGTATGCTTATAATGACTGGTGCATCTACCGCATGGCAAAAGAACTGAACCGTCCGAAGAAGGAGCAGAAACTCTTTGCGGAACGTGCCATGAACTATAGGAATGTATTTGATAAGGAAAGCAAGCTGATGCGTGGTCGTAATCAAGACGGCCAGTTCCAGTCTCCTTTCTCTCCATTGAAGTGGGGTGACGCCTTTACTGAAGGTAACAGCTGGCACTATTCCTGGTCTGTATTCCACGACCCTCAAGGTCTGATAGACCTGATGGGTGGAAAAGATTCTTTCGTGGAGATGCTCGACTCTGTATTTATTGTCCCCCCCTTGTTCGATGACAGCTACTACGGCCAGGTAATCCATGAAATCCGTGAGATGACAGTGATGAATATGGGTAACTATGCCCATGGCAACCAGCCCATCCAGCACATGATTTACCTTTATAATTATGCCGGGGAGCCTTGGAAGGCCCAATATTGGCTTCGTCAGGTTATGAACCGCATGTATACTGCCGGTCCCGACGGTTATTGCGGTGACGAGGACAACGGTCAGACTTCCGCGTGGTATGTCTTCTCTGCACTTGGCTTCTATCCGGTTTGTCCTGGTACGGACGAGTATGTACTGGGCGCCCCTCTGTTCCGTAAGGCTACCCTCCATTTCGAGAACGGCAAGTCCCTGACTATTGACGCTCCGGATAACTCACCGGGAAACATGTATATCGAGTCTCTCAAGGTGAACGGCGTGGATTATTCCAGGAATTATCTGACGCATGGCGATTTGCTGAATGGCGGTACCTTGAGGTTTGATATGGGCAGCCAGCCTAATATGAAGAGAGGTACGCAGCCGGAAGATTATCCTTATTCTTTCTCGAATGAACTGAAGAAGTAAAGAATAGTAATAATATAGTAAGAAAAGGATTGCCTCGGGAATAGGTTGATGTGTCATTTTGCTATTTGCTATCTGTGTTAGAGATGTTTTTCTTGAATCAGATGGGAATAATTATTTACTTCGTTAGTAATATTGAGCAAAATGATATATCAACTTATTTTCGGGGCAACTCTTTTTTTTTAGGATTAATGATAAAAAAGATACTTTTTCAGTAAGTGTATTTTCATTGTCTGTTGTTTTATATAGGAATGCGAGAGAATGAATCTCTCGAAGTAATTTATTGTATAACCTATAAATTGTGTTTATGAAAGACAATTATGCTTTTCGGAGTTCGACGTTCATGCGGGCTTTATTAGTTTTGTTGTTCATGGCAGTTTCTATCCAGTGGGGCTTTGCCCAGTTAAATCTGAATGTGTCTCGTGGCACATTGGGGACAGTCATTGAACAAATCAAGTCTCAATCCAAGTATCAATTTTTTTATGACGACAAGCTGGCTGCGTTGCCGGTAGAAAACGTTAAAGTGAACAATGTATCCATTGAAGATGCTTTGAATGTTATTCTCAAGGGGAAGAACATTTCGTATAAAGTGGAGGACAACATCGTTTATCTTTCAGAAAAGACCGCTACTTCACAAGAAGGTAAGCAACAGGGGAAAGAGCGGACTATTACCGGAGTCGTATCAGATGATATGGGGCCTCTGATTGGTGTGAACGTATTGGTAAAAGGTACCAGCAATGGTTGTATTACAGACCTGGACGGTAACTTTACGTTGACCACTACAGAAGCGAATCCGGTACTTGTATTCTCTTATATCGGTTATAAGTCGCAGGAAATTTCGGCGACCGGTTCAGCTTCCATTAATGTACTGATGCAGAATGACACGCAGATGATTGAAGAAGTGGTGGTCACTGCCCTCGGTATCAAGCGATCGGAAAAGGCATTGTCCTACAATGTACAGCAGGTGAATACAGATGCCATTACTTCCAATAAAGATGCCAACTTTGTGAACTCATTGAGTGGTAAGGTAGCGGGTGTGAACATCAATGCTTCTTCATCCGGTGTAGGTGGTGTATCAAAGGTAGTGATGCGTGGTACGAAATCTATCATGCAGTCTTCCAATGCACTTTATGTAATTGACGGTGTGCCTATTTTCTCTGGCCGTGGTACTGCCGGAGGTAAGGAGTTCGACTCCCAGGGATCTTCAGAACCGATTGCCGATATCAACCCGGAAGACATCGAGTCAATGTCAGTCCTGACTGGTGCCGCCGCTGCTGCCTTGTATGGTTCGGAAGCTGCCAACGGTGCCATTGTCATTACTACAAAGAAAGGTAAAGAAGGTAAGGTGAGCCTTACTGTCAGCAGTAATACTGAATTCACCAATCCGTTTGTGATGCCGAGCTTCCAAAACCGTTACGGTACGGGAACCGGTGGTGTGATGAGCACTTCAGGAGCCATGAGCTGGGGAGCGCCTTTGTCTGCAGCCAATAATTACAATTACAGCCCGAAAGATGATTATTTCCAGACGGGTATTATAGGTACGGAAAGTATTTCTTTGTCAACCGGTACAGAGAAAAATCAGACGTATGCATCGGCTGCTGCAGTAAACTCCAAGGGGATTGTTCCCAACAACAAATACAACCGTTACAACTTCACGGTACGTAACACCACTACTTTCCTGGACGACAAGATGACTCTGGACTTCGGTGCAAGCTATATTCTGCAGAATGACCAGAACATGACGAACCAGGGTACTTACAACAACCCGTTGGTGGGTGCTTATTTGTTCCCGCGCAGCAACGACTGGTCTGATATCAGCATGTATGAGCGCTATGACGCTGCCCGTAAGATTTATACGCAATACTGGCCGGTAGGTGACGAAGGTATGGTAATGCAGAATCCTTATTGGATTAACTACCGCAATCTGCGCCAGAACAAGAAGGACCGCTATATGCTGAATGCCGGTTTGAGCTATAAGATTCTGGACTGGCTGACTGTTTCAGGACGTGTACGTTTGGATAACTCCAACAATGATTATACAGAAAAGTTCTATGCTTCTACCAATACACAGCTCACCGAGAGCTCTTCACGAGGTCTTTATGGTATTACCAAGACGCAGGACAAACAGTTGTATGCAGACTTCCTGGTGAGTATCAACAAATATTTCGGTGAAGATTGGTCACTCCAGGCCAACGTCGGTGGTTCATTCTCCGATATACGTTCGGATGCAATGAAAACACGTGGTCCGATTGCTGATGGTGGCGATGCCTTCAGCGGCGAACCGGTAGGTTTGACCAACTACTTTGCCATCCAGAACCTGAGTGCCAGCAAGACACAGCGTTTGCAGGAAGGATGGCGTGAACAGACCCAGTCTCTTTTCGCTTCGGCTGAGCTTGGCTACAAGAATACTTACTTCTTGACGTTGACCGGACGTAATGACTGGCCTTCACAGTTGGCAGGTCCCAACTCCAACAGTAAATCATTCTTCTATCCTTCAGTCGGTGGTTCTGTTGTACTGTCCGAACTGATGCCTAATTTGAACAAGGATTATCTTTCTTTTATAAAGGTTCGTGGTTCATGGGCATCTGTTGGTAGTGCTTTCTCCAGATATTTGGCTAATCCTCACTATGAATGGAATTCAAGTTCCGGCCAGTGGAGTATTACGACTCAATATCCGTTGTACAATTTGAAACCTGAACGTACCAATTCTTGGGAAATCGGTTTGAACATGCGTTTCCTCAAGAACTTTGAATTGGACGTGACATATTACAATGCCAAGACTATGAACCAGACATTCAACCCGCAGTTGCCTGTCAGCGGTTGGTCGGCTATGTATATCCAGACTGGTGCCGTACGTAACTCCGGTATTGAGTTGTCGCTGAATTACAAGAATACCTGGAAAGATTTTACATGGGATACCGGTATAACCTTCTCCAGCAACAAGAATAAAATCCTGACTTTGGCAGACAATGCCATCAATCCCGTTACCGGTGAGCTGTTCTCTTTGAGCACGTTGAATATGGGTGGCTTAGGTGATGCCCGCTTCTTGCTGAAAGAAGGTGGGAGCATGGGTGACCTTTACTCACTGCGAGATATGAAACGTGATGCCAATGGACAGATTTTTGTGGACCAAAATGGAACGGTTGCTACGGAAGCCATAACGGACCCGGATAAATACATCAAGTTGGGAAGCGTACTTCCTAAAGGTAATTTGGCTTGGCGTAATAACTTCATTTGGAAGAATTTCACAGCAGGTTTCTTGATTTCAGCCCGTTTGGGTGGTGTGGTTTACTCACGTACACAAGCTATGTTGGACTATTACGGTGTGTCCGAGGCTTCTGCCGATGCACGTGATTTAGGTTACGTGTTGGTGAATGGTAGAGATAAGGTAACCCCCGAAACATGGTACGGTGTAGTAGGTAGCGGCACGTCTGTTCCCCAATACTACACTTATTCTGCTACCAATGTTCGTCTGCAGGAAGTATCTTTGGGTTACACCATCCCCAGAAAGTTGTTGAATGATGTGTGCGATATCAAGGTTTCGTTGGTAGGCCGCAACTTGTGGATGATTTACAGCAAGGCTCCTTTCGATCCCGAAAGTGTAGCTTCTACCGATAACTTTTATCAGGGAATAGACTATTTCATGATGCCGGCTTTGCGTAACATCGGCTTTAGCTTGAGCTTTAAATTTTAATACCAAACGATATGAAAAAGAAAAATATTATAAATAAATTGATTGTTGCTCCGTTGGTTATGGGCTTTATGTCCTGTACCGGCAATTATATGGATATCAACTCCAATCCTTATCAACCGGGTGATTTGACTCCGGATGATTATGCACTGGGTTCTGCCATGAGTAACTTGGCAAGTACGGTTATCTCATCAGATGTCAATACGGCACAGTTTACTGATTGTTTGTTGGGTGGACCGTTGGGAGGTTATTTTGCCGATTCAAATGCCGGCTGGTCCAATACAATATCCAATTTTAATGCTACAAATGACTGGACGCGTGTGTTCTTGATAAGTGACCGTATCATTTCAACACTTTACGGTAACTTGAGCACAGTGAAACAAGTATCGGAGAATACCAATAATCCGGTTCCTTATGCCATTGCTCAAATCATAAAGGTTGCTGCCATGAGTCGCGTGACTGATGCGTATGGTCCTATTCCTTATTCTAAAATCGGTCAGGATGGCAAGATTACCATTCCTTATGATACGCAGGAAGAAGTATATAACGCATTCTTCAAGGAACTGGACGAATCCATCGAGGTGCTGACTGAAAACAGAAATGCGGCGTTGGTTGCTTCTGCAGATTTCGTGTACAGTGGTAATGTACAGAAGTGGGTGAAGTTTGCCAATTCATTGAAACTGCGTTTGGCTATCCGTATTGCCAATGTAAGCCCTGCTAAGGCTAAAGAAATGGCTGAAAGTGCAGTGAATCACGAGTTGGGTCTGATTGAAACAAATGCAGACAATGCTACATGGAAGTATTTCGGTACAATTAGCAATCCGTTGTTTGTGGCAGTACGTTACAATGAAGAAGCTTCAGGTGGTGATACCCATCCTGCTGCCGACATCATCTGCTACATGAACGGTTACAACGACAATCGTCGTGCCAGCTATTTTGAGGAATCAAAATGGCCTGGAGAGACTTATGTAGGATTACGTCGCGGTATCAACCTCAGTAAGATGAAGGAGTATTTCATCAATTATTCACGTGTGAAGATTTCCTCTTCTGATCCCGTGCTTTGGATGAATGCGGCAGAAGTTGCTTTTTTGCGTGCTGAAGCCACTGCAATCTATGGTTTCAACATGAAAGGAACCGCTGCTGATTTTTATGAACAAGGTGTCCGTCTTTCTTTCGAACAGTGGGGAGCTACAGGTGTAGACAGTTATCTGGCTGATGACAGTAGTGTGCCTGCTCTTTACAAAGATCCCGCCGGTCTTAATACCTATGAAAAGAATCTTTCCGCCATTACCGTCAAGTGGAATGAAGGGGCATCCAGAGAAGAAAAGCAGGAACGCATCATTACCCAGAAATGGATTGCCAATTGGCCGTTGGGTAATGAGGCTTGGGCTGACTATCGTCGTACGGGCTATCCCAAACTGTTGCCTGCAACCAGTGAAGGTAACTTGAGTGGTGGAATTGTTGATAGCGAGAAAGGTGCACGCCGTATGCCTTATCCTTCTGAAGAATATACAAGTAATACTGAAAACGTGCAAGAGGCAGTAAACAGCTATCTGGGTGGACCGGACAACATGGCTACTGACGTATGGTGGGCACGCAAATAATAACAATAAATGCTGAATAATTATGAAATTATATAAGAAATCATTCAAAGGAATCGCGCTGGCAGCTTTTTCCGTATTGGCATTGTCTGCCTGCTCCGACTGGACGGATTCAGAGAGTATTAAACTGAAAGAACCCGGAATCGACGAACAGTCTCCCGAACTGTATGCCAAGTATCTGAAGAACTTGCAGGAATACAAGAATTCTGACCATAAGATTGTATACGGCTGGTTTGATAATAGTGAGAAAGTTCCTTTCAGCCGTGGGCAGCACATGTCGGATGTTCCCGACAGCCTGGACGTAATTATCGCAACTACTCCCGATTTGGTGGAATTCGAATTGGAAGATATTGCAAATGTACATGAGAAGGGAACGAAAGTATTCTATTCCATCAGCTATGACAATATCTTGAAGGAACATACCGACAAGGTGAAAGAAGGAACAGAAACATCTGCATTCTCGGCTTATCTGTCGGCTGAGCTGAACAGACTGATAGCTCTTGAAGCACCTTTCGACGGTATTGTAGCCGAGTATCGTGGTAGCAATCCTATCTACATGTCCGAAGCCGACAAGGCTGAAGCAAAGGCAAATCAGGATACTTTCTTCGGTGTGATATCCAACTGGAAGAGTGCCAATTCAGGTAAGCAACTGGTGTTCCAGGGGTATCCTGCCAACCTGATAGGCCAGTCTGTGCTCTCTTCTTGTGACCATATCATCTTGATTACAAATGATGTCACGGATGTTGCCCAACTGGGGATAGAAGCGCTTCAGGCCTTGATGGCAGACGGTGTTCCGGCTGACCGCTTCATTGTATCGGCATCTACCGTCTCTCTGGATACAACAGATAAGACTACCGGATATTACAATGCTTTGAGAGCTCTGTCGGAAGCTGCTTATTGGGTGACAGAACCGTCTGCAGAGTTTACAAAAGCTGGTCTGGCTATTGAGAACATGCAGAATGATTATTACAATGCTACCAATACCTATCAATACGTGAGAGAAGCTATCAATATTATGAATCCTGCTCCTAAAAAATAAAAGAATATCATGAAACTGAAAAGTATATATTTAGTATCGATGGCATTATTGGCAGGTGTATTTGCTGCTTGTAATGATAATGACGTTGAGAATTTCGATAATCAGGTGTATATCAACGGCTCGGCGATGACCAGTACTGTGTTGTTGAAAAACACTGTTTCCGATACGGAAGGTTCATTCCGGATTTCAATGGCCCGTCCTGAATCGCAGGATATAACTATTGCCTTGAAGGCGGACCCTTCACTGGTAGCTACTTATAACGCTACCTATTATGACACAGCCGAGGCTCTGCCGGAAAACTATTATACGGTAGAAACTCCGCAGGCTACCATTTTGGCCGGTGCTGTCATTTCAGACGACATCACTGTCAGCTTCAAGAACTTGACGGAGCTGGACCGTGAGAAGGTATATGTATTGCCGGTTACGGTAGACCAGGCAAGCATCGGAGTCTTGAAGAGCTCCGGTACCATGTACTACGTGCTGAAGGGTGCCGCATTGATTAATACGGTTCCTGATATTACCAAGAATCTGGTTTACGTAACTTGGACCAATCCGGATGTTGCCAATAATATGAATAAACTGACGGCAGAAGCGTTGATTCGCGTAAGCAAGTTCGACAAGATGCTGACTTCCATTATGGGTATCGAAGGTAAGTTCCTGCTCCGCATCGGTGATGCCGGAATTCCTCAAAACCAGTTGCAGGTGGCTACAAGTAGCGGCAATGTGACCGATGAGAGTCTGGTTATTCCGACAAACGAATGGACACATATCGCTGTGACCTACGATGCGGATGCAAAAACAGTTATAATCTACATCAATGGTAAGAATATGCTGGAGACTACTTTGGACTGCGGAGTCGTGAACTGGGGCCAGACCATGACCGATGAAGGTAACGGATTCTGGATTGGCCATTCATACAATCGTGACCGTTGGTTGGAAGGTAATATCTCAGAGGTGCGTATCTGGAACAAGGTGTTGACATCAGCAGAAATCAATGCAAAGGACCACTTCTACCAGGTAGAGCCGGATGCTGACGGACTGGTTTCTTACTGGAAGTTCGATGAGGGCGCCGGTACTGCCATTCACGATTATAGCGGAAATGAGAACAATGCTACTGCAGTGGAATCATTGACTTGGACTGCTGTGGAACTGCCCGCTAAATAATTTAGTTATACCTTAATTCAAATAAAAAGATATTGATTATGAAATATATGAATCATGTAAAATCAGGCTTGCTGGCAATGGCTTTTGCATGTGCAGGAATATGCTTCACCGGTTGTGAAGATGATGTTGTCATCAACACCGGCAACAGTGACAAGCTGGATACTGTGGATGGCGTGTATGGCTATGTAAAGTCTGCCGCCGGTGCACGTGAACTTACTCCGATTTCTGTTTTTGGCGACAAGGTTGCTACCGGACATCTCTATTTTGAACTGAGCAAAGCTGCAGAGCAGGATGTTACGGTGACCTTCAAAGTGGACGAAGACGTTTTGGAGGCTTACAATAAGAAGAATGGAACAAGCTATAAAATGTATCCCGCCGATAAGCTGAGCCTGGCGAACGGTGGAACTGCCACTATCAAGGCGGGCGAACAGAAGTCGGCTTCTGTGGAACTGAATATCAATGCCGGAGGCACAATCGGACAGACTTATGCTGTTGCCGTTTCTGCATCTGCCAATAACGGTGTGGAAGTTTCTACAAACAATCAGGAATATATTTACTTGGTAAAGCCTTTGGCTGCTATTCCTGAGAGTATCAGTAAGGGTGATATACTTACACATTGCTTTGTGGAAGTAAATGACGAGAACATCTTGAATATGGGTGAATATACCATGAAGAGCGACGGAAAGCCTTTCTTTGATGTAGTCAGCATTTTTGCTGCCAATATCAATGTGGATAGCAAGACCGGTCGCGTACATGTTTTTTGCAATGACCAGGTTTCTTTCTTGCTGAGAAATGCGGATAAGTTCATCCGTCCTTTGCAGGCTAAGGGCATTAAGGTGGCTATGACTATTCTTGGCAACCATGATGAGGCCGGTATGGGTAACCTTTCTGAAGCTGCCGCCAAAGACTTTGCCAAGGAACTGAAAGCCTACTTGGATATTTATGGTTTGGATGGCATTGACTTTGATGATGAGTACACCAGTTATAATAACTCCAATCCCAGTCCCGGCTTCGAAAAACGTTCACGTGCCAACTTCGCGCGCTTGGTTTACGAATGCCGCCAAGTGTTTGACAAAAAGTTGATCGGTGTGTATGAATATGGTTCGCTCGACTCTCCAGACGGTGAGGTAGAGGGTATGAAGGTAGGTGACATTGTGGACTATATGACCTACGGTTACTACCAGAATCAGAATCCCGAGGGAGCCTTTGGCCGTGAAGAGTCTCATTTTGAGAACCTGCCCAAATCCAAGTATGCTCCGCTGCCTTGGAAGATTAATGATGAGTTGAACGGAGGTTGGAGTGGATTTGACAAGAGCAAATTCCAGAAAGTGAAAGATGAAGGTTATGGCATTCAGATGTTCTACAATCCCAAACCGCTGGTGTATCAGTATTATACGTTGCTTTCGGAAATAAGTAAAGTACTTTTTGATGATGAAGTGGAGTGGAGCGGCAAGTACTGGAGCCGTATCGGTGAAGCTTATCAGGGCAAAATGTTGGGTTATGAAGATTTGGTCGGCGAGTGGAAGGTAACTTCCAGCAATTCTCTCTTTACCTATGTGGATGAAGAAGGCAATCCTCGCTGGTGGGATTGGAAAGGCAGTCAGGAGTTTGAGAAGAATGTAATTATAGAGAAGGATGAAGAAGGTACCGGATATGTGGTTTACAACTGGGGTACTTTCCCCGAAATCACCGGTAAGTATCCGATGCATTGCGATTACTATAACGGTGCACTGCTCATCTATCCGCAAACCATTCATGAGGGCGATGCTGAAGACCCTGCTACCTACAAGATGCATTTCGGTACTTACAGCAAGAATTTCCAGTGGAAAGCATATCCTAACTATGATGATTACTATATGGATGGTGCTATTGCTCCTAACGGTGATATGCATATCTATGGCTTGGGCAACAGATGGGCTATCAATCCCTATAAGTATGTAGGCGGTGAGATTGAGACCGACATCTTCCCCGATGTTCCTTACTTCGTGAGTGAGAACTATACGATGAAGAAGGTACGCTGATGCCGTGTTTTCCGTAAACTGAGGTTTCGGAAAACGGATGCTTGAACCTTTTCATACATGAAACAAAGGAGGGCTTTGCTCAAAGTAATAGGGCGGCCCTCCTCAAGCATTCTCATATAACAAGATTCTATTATGAAGCTATACACCTACTTATACAATAAACAATATGAAGAAAAACATGAAATCTAGTTCCATACTGTTGGGCGGACTTTTTCTGCTGGGGGCGGTTTGCAGCTGTACCCAGACGGCACCGGACTATGCGTCTTACGTCAATCCGTTCATCGGTACGGGTGGACATGGGCATACCTATCCCGGAGCGGTAGTTCCCAACGGGATGATTCAGCCCAGCCCCGACACGCGTATCTACGAGTGGGATGCCTGCTCCGGATATTACTATGCAGATACTACTATCAACGGATTTTCACATACCCACGTCAGCGGTACGGGTTGTGCCGATTACGGGGATGTGCTGCTGATGCCCACTGTAGGTCGGCAGGATTACCACTCCATGGGCTCGAAGAGCCAGCAGATGGCGTACGCCTCTGCCTTTTCCCACGAGAATGAAACAGCCGAACCGGGATATTATTCCGTATTTTTGGACCGCTACGGGGTGAAAGCCGAACTGACCTCTACCAAACGTGCGGCGATTCATCGCTATACCTTCCCGAAAGCGGAAGATGCAGGTTTTATCCTCGACCTGGATTACAGTATCCAGCGCCAGAAGAATGAACAGATGGAGCTGGAAGTAATCAGCGATACTGAAATCCGTGGACGCAAGAAGACTGTATATTGGGCTTTCGACCAGTATATCAACTTCTATGCCAAGTTCTCCAAACCATTCACCTATACGCTGGTCACGGACTCCATGGCATTGGACGAAGGCGGTCCACTTCTGCCTACAGCTAAAGCTTTACTGCAATTCCAGACGGAGCCCAATGAGGAGGTATTGGTAAAGGTAGGTGTGTCTGCCGTGGATATGGACGGTGCCCGCAAGAATGTGGAAGCCGAAATCTCCGGATGGGATTTTGACGGTGTGCGCCGTGCTGCCCGCCAGCAGTGGAACACTTATCTTTCCAAGATTGACATCGATACGAAGGACAACGACCAGCGTACCATGTTCTACACGGCACTTTACCACACGGGTATGCAGCCCAACTTGTTTACCGATGCTGACGGACGTTACTTTGGTATGGACTTGAAGCCCCATCAAGGCAGGGTGGACGAGCCTATCTACACCATTTTCTCTTTATGGGACACTTTCCGTGCCTATCATCCGCTGATGACGATTATTGATCCTGAACTGAACGAGGCTTTCATCCGTTCGCTCATCCAGAAGTCCCGCGAGGGCGGCGTCCTGCCTATGTGGGAACTGGCCGGAAACTATACGGGTACCATGATTGGTTATCATGCAGCCTCCCTCATAGCGGATTCTTATGTAAAGGGATACCGTAACTTCGACGTGCAGGAGGCTTACAAGGCTTGCCTCCGTACGGCAGAATACGATACGACGGGTATTATCACCCATCCTTTGGTTGTGCCGCATCTGATGCCGCAGGCCAAGTACTGGAAGAACAAGATTGGCTACGTGCCTTGCGATAAAGACAATGAATCTGTGGCTAAAGCTTTGGAATATGCTTACGATGACTGGTGTATCTCCGTACTGGCAGGTGCTTTGGACGACGAAGCCAACCGCGATAAGTATGCGGCTTTTGCCGAGGGATATAAAGTTTATTTCGATCCGAGTACCCGCTTCATGCGCGGACTGGACAGTGAGGGCAACTGGCGTACGCCTTTCACCCCCCGCGCTTCCAATCACCGTAATGATGACTATTGCGAAGGTACGGCATGGCAGTGGACTTGGTTCGTTCCCCACGATGTGGACGGACTGGTGGAACTGATGGGAGGACGCGACGCCTTCATCGGCAAGTTGGATTCTCTGTTCACGGCCGATTCCAAGCTGGAAGGTGAATCGACCTCGGTGGATATTTCCGGTCTGATAGGCCAGTATGCCCACGGCAATGAGCCAAGCCATCACATTGCCCATCTCTACAACTACGTAGGCCAGCCCTGGCGTACGCAGGAGATTGTGGATGAGGTGCTGCATACGCTTTACTTCAACAACCCCGACGGACTTTCGGGCAATGAAGACTGCGGACAGATGTCTGCATGGTACATTCTGAATGCGATGGGCTTCTATCAGGTATGCCCCGGCAAGCCGGTATATTCCATCGGACGCCCGCTGTTCAACGAGGCGACCGTTCATTTGAAAGACGGCAAGTCGTTCAAGGTGATAGCCCACAACAACAGCCGCGACAACAAGTATGTGCGGAGCATTGTGCTGAACGGCAATAAGTTGGAGACTCCATTCTTCACGCATCAGGATATAGTGGACGGCGGTACGCTGGAGCTGACTATGGGCAGTGAACCGTTGAAGTGACACAGATAATATACAGAAGGGATGAGCCGAAAAAATCATAATCCTATATCGTGGGTCCCCACCGTATATTTTGCCATGGGATTGCCGTTTGTGGTGCTGAACATGGTTTCTGTGTTGATGTTCAAGGGGCTGGGTATCGGTGACGCGCAGATTGCTCTGTGGACGTCGCTCATCATGATGCCCTGGACGCTGAAGTTCCTTTGGAGTCCGTTCCTTGAAATGTTCAAGACGAAGAAGTTTTTCGTGGTACTGACGCAGATGGTTACCGGAGCAGGTTTTGCTCTGGTGGCTTTGGCGTTGCAGTTACCGTTCTTTTTTGCGATATGCATTGCGCTGCTGGCAGTGATTGCTTTCAGCGGAGCCACGCACGATGTGGCTACGGATGGTGTCTACATGTCGGAACTGAACAAGCAGGACCAGGCCAAGTATATCGGTTGGCAGGGAGCCTTCTACAATATAGCGAAGATTGTGGCGTCCGGCGGGTTGGTCTGGCTGGCAGGTGCCTTGCTGGTAGGTTTCGGTGGGGTGGAGGGTGCCACAGAGGCAGTCCGCCACGAGGCTACCCGGCATGCATGGATGACGGTGATGCTGATATTGGCGGCGGTGATGCTGCTGCTTGGCTTCTACCACATGCGCATGCTGCCATCGGGCGGTGCTGCCGCATCCGGCGCCAAGTCGGCAAGAGAGACGTGGGAGCAGTTGGTGGCGGTAATCAAGGATTTCTTCTTGAAGAAGCACATCTGGTACTATATAGCGTTCATTATCCTTTATCGCCTTGCCGAGGGTTTTGTCATGAAGATTGTCCCTCTTTTCTTGAAGGCGGAGCGTTCGGCAGGTGGCTTGGGACTGAATGAGCAGCAGATAGGTTTGTACTACGGCACTTATGGGGCGGCAGCCTTTGTGCTGGGGTCACTGTTGGCAGGCTATTACATTTCGCACCGGGGATTGCGGCGGACGCTGTTCTCTCTGTGCTGCATCTTCAATCTGCCTTTTGTGGCGTATACCCTGCTTGCCATGTACCAGCCGGAAAGCGGGTTGCTGATAGGTAGTGCCATCGTGCTCGAGTACTTCGGTTATGGTTTTGGTTTTGTGGGACTGACTTTGTTCATGATGCAGCAGGTGGCGCCGGGAAAGCACCAGATGGCACATTATGCCTTTGCTTCGGGCATCATGAATCTGGGTGTGATGTTGCCGGGCACAATCAGCGGTTTTGTCAGCGACTGGTTGGGGTACGAGGCGTTCTTTACCTTCACGCTGTTTGCCACCATTCCGGCGTTCCTCATTACGTACTTCATACCATTTACGTATGCCGATGAGAAGAAACAACAATAACCAATTAATAATATAGAGCAATTATGAGCAACAAAATCACAATGCCTTGGGAAGAACGGCCGGCAGGCTGTAAGGATGTAATGTGGCGTTATTCGGAGAATCCCGTAATAGACCGCTACCATATTCCGTCGTCGAACAGCATTTTCAACAGTGCGGTGGTTCCGTTTAAGGATGGTTATGCCGGTGTGTTCCGTTGTGACAACCGGGCGGTGCAGATGAATATCTTTGCCGGTTTCAGCAAGGACGGCATCCACTGGGAAATAGAGCATGAGCCAATCAAGTTCAAGGCCGGGAATACGGACATGATAGAGTCCGAATATAAATACGATCCGCGCGTGACATGGATTGAGGACCGCTACTGGATTACGTGGTGCAACGGCTACTACGGCCCCACCATCGGCATCGGCTATACTTTCGATTTCAAAGAGTTCTTCCAGTGCGAGAATGCTTTCTTGCCTTTCAACCGCAACGGTGTGTTGTTGCCTCAGAAGTTCGATGGCAAATATGCGCTCTTGAGCCGTCCCAGCGATAGCGGACATACTCCTTTTGGCGACATCTACATTAGCTTCAGCCCTGACATGAAATTCTGGGGCGAACACCGCCATGTGATGGCTCCTACGCCTTTCCCCGAAAGTGCCTGGCAGTGTACCAAGATAGGGGCAGGTTCGGTACCGTTCCTCACGGACGAGGGTTGGCTGATGTTCTATCATGGCGTGATAACCACTTGTAACGGTTTCCGTTACTCCATGGGGGCGGCTATTCTGGATAAGGACAATCCTGCCAAGTTGCTCTACCGCACCCGTGAGTATCTGCTTGCGCCGGCTGCTCCATACGAACTGGCAGGCGATGTACCCAATGTGGTGTTCCCTTGCGCAGCATTGCAGGATGGAGAACGTGTAGCTGTATACTACGGTGCAGCCGATACGGTAGTGGGGCTTGCCTTTGGCTATATCCGCGAGATTCTGGAGTTCACGAAGCGCACAAGTATTTTGTAAGCACCAAGCAGTTGGCGGGCGCTTGGTATTGCTGAAAAGCGTCTGCCGTAACTGTCTTATACTTAGTGTAATGTCACTGCAAAGATACTGCATGCTTTTTGCAGTGCTACTGCAAAGCCGTTGCAGTGCCACTGCAAAGCTGATGCAGCGTCACTGCAAAACTGTTGCAGTGCTACTGCAAAGTAGTTTGCAGTGTCACTGCAGACCGTTTGCAATAACTTTGCAGAGTGCATGCAATGACACCGGCATGGGTAGCGTGCTCACTAACTAATAAAGAACAAATCCTTACTATATTATGAAACGACTGATTACTTTCTGTATCATCTCCTTTGGAATGCTCACGGCATCTATGGCTGCGGAGAAGCATCCTGCGGACTATGTGAATCCTTTTGTCGGTACCACCAACTTCGGTACCACTAATCCGGGAGCCGTCTGTCCCAATGGAATGATGTCCGTAGTGCCCTTCAACGTGATGGGTTCGGAGGACAACAAATACGATAAAGATGCCCGCTGGTGGTCTACTCCCTATGAGTATCACAATTGTTTCTTTACCGGATACTCGCATGTCAATTTGAGCGGTGTGGGCTGTCCGGAATTGGGTTCTCTGCTGCTGATGCCCACTACGGGAGAGCTGTCCGTAGATTATAAGGAATATGGAAGCCGCTATAAGGACGAGCAGGCATCCCCCGGATATTACAGCAACTTCTTGACCCGCTACAATGTGAAGACGGAAGTGACGGCAACTCCTCGCACGGGTGTGGCGCGTTTCACCTTTCCTGCCGGGCAGAGCCATGTGCTGCTGAACCTGGGCGAAGGCCTGACCAATGAATCGGGAGCTTTTCTGCGCCAGACGGGTAAATGCGAGTTTGAAGGTATGAAGCTGCTGGGTACTTTCTGCTACAACCCACAAGCCGTTTTTCCCATCTACTTTGTGATGCGTGTCAACAAGCAGCCCGCCGCTTCGGGCTACTGGAAGAAGCAGCGCCCCATGACCGGTGTAGAGGCCGAATGGGACCCCGATAACGGACGCTACAAACTTTACACCCGCTACCAGAAGGAACTGGCGGGAGATGATATCGGCGCCTATCTTACATTCGATACCGAAGAAGGCGAGCAGGTGGAAGTACAGATGGGAGTCTCTTTTGTGAGCATGGAGAATGCCCGCCTCAATCTGGATACCGAGCAGCAGGGAAAGAACTTCGGTCAAGTGCTGGAAGAAGCCCGTCGCCGCTGGAACGATGACCTTTCGCGCATCCTTGTAGAAGGAGGTACGGAGGAACAGAAAACCGTTTTTTATACGGCACTCTATCATACGCTGATACATCCCAATATCCTGCAGGATGTGAACGGGGAATATCCCGCTATGGAGAGTGATAAGATTTTGACTACCCAAGGCGACCGTTATACCGTCTTTTCTTTGTGGGACACTTACCGCAATGTGCACCAGCTTCTTACGCTGGTATATCCCGAACGGCAATTGCAGATGGTGCGCTCCATGCTCGACATGTACCGCGAACACGGCTGGCTTCCCAAATGGGAACTCTACGGACGTGAGACGCTGACCATGGAAGGTGACCCTTCCATTCCCGTCATCGTCGACACCTGGCTGAAAGGTCTGCGCGACTTTGATATAGAACTGGCCTACGAGGCCATGTGCAAGGGAGCCACCCTGCCGGGAGCGGAGAATCTGCTCCGTCCGGACAATGACGACTACGTGTCATTGGGATATGTGCCCCTGCGGGAGCAGTATGACAATTCCGTTTCGCATGCCCTGGAATACTATATTGCCGACAATGCTTTGTCGCGCATAGCCGCTGCGCTTGGCAAGAAGGAGGATGCCCGTCTGTTCCACGAACGTTCGCTGGGCTACAAGCATTATTACTGTAAGGAGTACGGTACTTTCCGTCCTATCCTGCCTAACGGTGAATTCTATGCTCCTTTCGACCCGAGGCAGGGAGAGAACTTTGAGCCGAACCCCGGATTTCACGAAGGTTGTGCCTGGAACTATACTTTCTATGTTCCCCACGATGTGAAAGGGCTTGCCCGGCTCATGGGTGGAAAGAAGCCGTTCGTAGACAAGCTTCAGCGTGTGTTCGACGAAGGACTGTACGACCCTGCCAACGAACCGGACATTGCATACGCCCATCTTTTTTCTTATTTCAAGGGTGAGGAGTGGCGCACGCAGAAAGAGCTGCACCGCCTTTTGCAGAAGTATTTCAAGAATGCCCCCGACGGAATTCCCGGCAATGATGATACCGGAACGATGTCCGCTTGGGCTATCTTCAATATGATGGGCTTTTATCCGGATTGTCCCGGAGAACCGGCTTATACGCTGTCTACTCCGGTATTTGATAAGGTGACCATAAAGCTCGACCCTAAGTATTGGGGACGCGACCAACTGGTGATAGAGACGGAACGCCCGTCGGCAGAGTCGCTTTATATCCGTGAAATGGAACTGGGAGGAAAAAAACTGTCCCGATATCGTATCACTCATGAAGAACTGGTGCAGAGTGGAAAACTGCGATTTAGGCTTCGATAGGTATTGTGAGTCAGGATAGCATCGGTGATGGTTTAGGTTGCCCGTCGTTGACAGAGTTCATGTCAGTGGCGGGCTTTTCTATGCAGGTTGGCTTCCGGCAGGCTGATAGGGTATTTCGAACCAGAATTCGGAACCTTTCCCCGGAATAGAGCTGACGCCCACTTTTCCGTTCATTTTCTCGGCAATCATGGTGCAGATGGAGAGTCCGAGACCCGTGCCTTGTTTAAAACTGTTTAGCTTGACAAAGCGTTCGAATACATCCTTTTGCTTTTCAGGAGGAATGCCGCAACCGGTATCACGGACAAAGAAGCGAATCCTGTCTTCTTGCGGCAGGTGATAACCAATGTCGATGAAACCTTCTTCCGTATGCTTGAGGGCGTTTGACAGATAATTGTTCAGTACTTGTCTTACCCGTTTGGGGACTGTGTGAATAATACAGTAATCCGCACCGGGCAGGAGACGTATACTGACTTCGGACGGAAGTTTCAGTTTTGCCATCGTCCGCATTTCATCAAGCGTCTTGTTTACATCCATATCTCCTTCTGTGAATTCGAGAATGCCAGCTTCGATGCGTGACAGGTCGAGAATATCGTTAATCAGTTGCAGCAGCAGCTGGGTGTTTTCTTCGATGATATGTATGTATTCCTTTGTATCTTCGTCTTGTATTGCATCGGAAAGTATGGAGGAGAAGCCGACAATGGCGTTTAGCGGAGTGCGTATCTCGTGGCTCATATTGGCAAGAAAAGCCGATTTCAGGCGGTTGGCTTCTTCTGCTTTCTCTTTGGCTGCCAGCAGTTCGGTGATGTCCAGTGCAGAACTGACAATCCACCTCTCTTTCCCTTTGTTGTAGGACACCAGCGTTTTGTGAAACGACAGAATATACTCTCTGCCTTTGGGATTGACAAAGTGTTTGATGTAGGACTGGGGAGTTTCCGACTCTTCAACTTCTTTGTCTGTCTCTTGGATGAAATTATCTTGCATTAGGGGTTTGAACTCCTCTTCATAGTGTCCCACAATATCCTCAGCGGGGACTTCCATCATCTCTGCCGCTTTTTTGTTCCATATCAGGTAGCGTCCTTCATCGTTTTTGTCTTTTACTGTCGTGGCGATGGGAAGGTTCTCCAGAATACTTTCAAGGAAGAAACGGTATTTTTCGTTTTCCCGGCGTTGGACTTCATCTTCCGTAATGTCGCGTATGAAGGCTATGACATAATTTCTGTTGAGGTAGACCATGCGCACTGCGATATATAGTTTCTCACCACTTTCTATTCTTATCTTTAGGGTCAGGCTGTCCGAAGTGCGGGTATTCAGTACGCGTAACAGCGACGTCATGTATTTCCGGCATTCATCGGCATCTGTCACTAAATTATTGATATTTAGAACTCCCGGATTCAGGAACGGAAGTCTGTTTGCCTTTTCGGTAGGTGTATTAAGTAGTTTTACGACAATACCTTGTCTGTTCAGCAGATATACTGGAATGTCTATTGCCCGGATAATCTGTCTGTTCAGACTTTTGTATTTATGATTTATCCAGTATAGAAAGCTTGCAGATGTAACGGCAATTAACAGAAATAACTGTACTTCTCCAAATAATGTAAGATGCATACGCGGTGTCTTTCATTTCGTCTGTCCCCATTGACGAAGGTTATTATATAAAAAGCGCGAGGACTGTTATTGCCTATCTGCATTCGAGGCTCTGGAAAATGCCCACGTCATAAATAGACAACAGTCCCCACGCCTAAGTATATAATAACATAGACGTGAAGAAACTGTTGCTATCATCCCATGACGTTTATTGAATTTTCCAGATTCCGAATAGGCAGGGATAATAACTTTCGCTTCTTGCGTTCTTATCGAATCAAGTCAAAAATGGCCGTTATCACTATAACTGCCAAGACTTTGGTGCAAAAGTAGTATATTTTTTTTGGATGTACGATATGATGAGGAGAATAAAGTGTATATGCAAACAAAGCGTGATGGTATTTGACCGTCACGCTTTGTATAGCTTGCCATTAAAAGTTGTTAGAGAGAATTGTTAGAGGATTTATTTCATGGCTTCTATCGTATATCCTTGTTGTTTCAGAAGGTTCAACACTCCATTGTCTCCGGGCAGGTGTCCGGCGCCGACTACGAAAAGGGTAGGGGCTTCTGTCATGATAGCAGGCATCTTTTCAACCCATGCCTTGTTGCGGTTGTCCAGCATGGCTTCCATCTCTCCAGGCAGCGGGTCGCATGAATTGCCGTCGCGCTCTTCCATCAGTTGCAGCATGGCATCCAGGTCCTGCTTTTCATAAGCGGCAATCAGGCGCTTGCTTTGCTCGATACCTTTCTCGATGTCACTGATAGCGCAGTAGAGGAGGTTTGCCTGGCGTTGCAGCGTCTGGCTGTTGAACAGAATGTCTATTTGTGACTGGGCTGTTTCCAGACCGCCAACTTTCTTGCCTTGCTGTCCGGCCTGCTGCTGGAAGTAAGTGTCGAGCTGTTCTTGCGGGTTGAAGCCCGGAGTGTGTTTCATGTAGAGCAGGACGACAAGCTGCTGGTTGATGGCAGCCGGTTTCAGTTGAGCAAGCATGGCGATGTCTACCATCATATTCTCTTTTACAACTTTACCCACTTCTTCGTATTGCTCGGGAGTAAAGAGGTTTTGCAGCGTGGTGTCTTTGGGCATCATCATCTGCTGTTGCATGCTTTGCATGAAGGCGGGAGTCGCCATTTCGCTCATCACGACCTCACCGTAGACTTGGGTGGTTTCGTTCATGGCCTGCGGCATGGCGGCGATGCTGTCCTTGATGCTGAGTGGAGAGAGATGGTAAGTACCGAAAATATAGGATGGTTTCTCTAATCCTTTACCGGATACTTTCCATAAAAGTTGTGCATTGGCACTCAGCGCAATGCTGATGAATAAGAGGATGCCTAAAAGTTTCTTCATTGCTTTCTTCTTTTAATTGTTTCTGGACTATCAGTCGGGAAAGAGTAAAGAAAATCACAAGAAGGGGAAAAATTAGTATCATTTTATTCTTCCTCCGCAGAGCCAGTGTTGGGTGTAATATTTTTCCCGGAGGTTGCTGACTATGACTCCCTGGCTGGTACTGGCATGGATAAACTTGCCGTCCTTGAGGTAAATACCCACATGGGCTACTTTTTTGCGGGAAGCACGGCTGGTGAAGAACACCAAATCTCCCTCACGCAAGTTGCGGCGGGAGATTTTGCTGCTCTCTTTCAGTTGCCCGTCTGTGCTTCTCGACAGACGGGTGTGGTAAACTTTCTTATACAGTTGCGATACCAGTCCGGAGCAGTCCGTTCCACGCTTGCTGTCACCGCCTGCACGATAGGGGGTGCCTATCCATTCGGAGGCATGGATGTACAGCTTGTGGTTGTCCTGCAGTTCAATATCCACTCCCAAACGGACGGATGCCTGCGCCAGGGCTTTGTAGTCCAGGCGTGGCGCGGAAGTATGGCAGGAACTTAGACCTATCAATATGATGGTAAGAGCTACTATATAAGAAAGATATTTTTTCATGCTTCCGAATTTTTTTCTTCTACCGTTTTATCTTCTTTTTCCGTTATTTCTTCTACGGCTGCTTCTACTACCGTTTCTTCTACCACGGCTTCTTCCTCCACACCGACGTTGAAGTAAGCTTCCAATTCCTGCTCGGCAGAGTTGTTCTCATTTCGTATATCGCGGATAATAACGCCGTTTTCTAACAATGCAATACGTGGACAAACGTCCACTGTGTGATTCAGGTTATGGCTGGAAATGATGACGGTGGCTCCGTGCTCTTCATTGTATCTTTTCAGCAAGTGTTTGATTACAGACTGTGAACTGGGGTCAAGGAAGTTGAACGGTTCATCCAGAATCAACAGTTGCGGGTGATGTAGCATAGCGGAGATGATGCCGATTTTCTGCTTGTTTCCGGCAGAATAGTTGCGGATGAATTTTTTTTGCCCCATCACTTCGCCGTTCATGAAGCGTTCGAAGGGAAGCAGGCGTTCGTCTACCTCCTCTTTCTTCAGACCGTACATCTTACCGATGAAGTAGAAGTATTCTTCGGGGGTGAGGTAGTCTATCAGGAAACCGTCGTCTATAAAGGCTCCCGTGAAGTTCTTCCAGTCCTCGCTTTTGCTGACGTCAATGTCATTGATGGTTACATTGCCCCGGTCTGCCTGCAGTAAGTCAAGAATAAGCCGGAAGAGGGTGGTCTTGCCTGCACCGTTGTTGCCTACCAGTCCCAGCATATCGCCTTGCCCGATGGTGTAGTTCTCTATATCTACGGCTTTTTTTGTGCCGAAATTCTTTTGTAAATTGTTGATGCGTATCATGTTAGTGGTTGATGTTTAATGATTTCTATTTCTGTCTACTGTCCCTGAAGCCTTCCATATTCTTGTAGCGGCGTTTCATGAGTCGGTGATATACATTCATCAGCCAGAATTTGGAAGTGGCGATGAATGCCACGCCGATGCCGATAAGTATCCAGGGGGTGACCTCTTTGCCAAAGATGGCATTCAGTGCAAAAAGCAGCAGTAAAGGTATGCCGAAAGCACCTCCTGAAATCAGATTCTGCAGACCGGTGCCTATATTCTGCCGGCTGGTCATCTTTGAATTCAGGTCGGTAGTCTTGTTGTTGTAGACTGCCAGTTGGAACAGACAGCAGTATACGGCTCCCGGAATGAATATCAGCCATGCAATGCAACCGAGTACGGATACCTTCCCGGTAACCATACCGGGAATCATCAGAATCGTAGGAATGAGCAATGCAATGCTGTACAGTATGTATTTGGCACGCAGCAGCGAGTAGATAGATTCCTTGCGGCTCATCAGTCCGTCAATGTAATTGCCTTCGTAACCCATCAGTGTGCTGAGGAACATGATGCCGAAGATAATGTAATTATAAAGGACGAAGAAATCTCTCAGACCTCCGTCATACACATCGGAAAAGCTAATGATACTACTGAACATTATCACTACACCGGTGATGGAATAGAGCGAACGCTTACAAATCTTGTTGCGTAGCAATAACTTGAGTTCCAGTCTCATGTATTCGCCTATTTCGCCGTAGCGGTCGAGGAATTTGTATTCGGATACATGTTTTATCCGTGTATCTTCCACTTTGTTCAGTTCATTGTAGATGAGTTTCTGCATCAGGGTGCGGTTGATGAACCACATGAGGGCGATGGCAGCCAGTACACCGATGAATGACAGTATATTGCCGGTGATGAACCCTTCTCCCAGATTGACAAAACAGTCGAAAAGCGGACTGTTGTCCGGAATGAATAGTGCGGCGGCAATGCCACCATATACTACTACCGGTAGTGCCAGCCACCAGATGCGCTCACCCATCAGTGTGCGGCACAACAAGAACCAGTAGTTATTGAATACCATCAGCAGCCAGATGCCAATGCAATAGGTCAGCACACCACTGATTCCATAGAATTTGGTGACGGTGATGATGGAAAACGGAACAAACAGAAACAGCCAGAACAGATTGAAGCCATCCAGTCCGGAACGGATCAGCAGGAAGTCGATAAGACGGTTCCGCTTGATGGGAAGCAGCAGGTAGGGCTTCACTTCCTGGGTGGGTGTTTTTTGGAAAGGCAGGCGTATCAGGAAATCCAGCACAAGGACAAATATCAATCCGGAATTCATTACGTGATAGGCTTCTGTGGCACCGCCGTCAAAGGCGAATGCAAAGGTCGTACCGAAGAATATCAGGTAACCGGCCCAGAAGACAAACATGAAGTACATCCAGAATTTTCCGAATTTACTTTTTTCGTACATCGGATTTCGTTTTTCTGCCAGTTTTCCGTGCTTGCGCAAATCTAAGAAAAGACTCATAGTATTTGTATATATAGAGTTTGTATAAAAAAAGCTGCGCTGCCTTTCATCGAACAACGCAGCCTTCTGTGTGTATGGCTCTCTTATTCTTTGTCAGGAGTTTCAGGACTAATCATTGATACCTCAATCTCATTCTTCTGCTTGAACAAGTCGTCGGTGAACTTCTGGATGTCCTTCACGGTGATGCTGTTGACAATCTGTTCGTAATCCTTTATCGGATTCATACCGGTGAACAGGTATTCGTCAATGCTTCCCAGCCAGTAGCTGTTCTCCTTCAAGTCTTCGGCATGTTTCTTCAGCATGAACTCCTTCACTTTATTCAAGTCTCCTTCCGACGGACCTGCTTTGGCGATGTTGTCGAGTTCTGCAAAGATAATCTGCATCAGCTTTTCTCTTTTTGCCGGAGCGGTTTCGAATACAATCTGCAAGAGAGCCTTTTCTTTCGGATATTTGCTTAATTGGCCGCCTACATATACACCGTAAGTGCCCCCTTCGTCTTCACGTACCTTGGCTGTATAAACCAAGTCGAGAATCTGGCTGGTCATACTCAGCAGGATGTCATTTTTCAGGTCGTACTTGCAGTCACCGTTCAGCAGGACAAAGTTCGACGCTTTGGCAGTTTCCTGCTTCCGTACGAATTCGTTCTTATAAACTCCCTGGCGCATGTCCACTTTATTGTCCTTGAATGTTTCCTTGCGGTTGATGGCAGGCAGTGAACCCAGGTACTCGGCGATGAGTGGTTTCATTTCCTCCACATTCACATTTCCTACAAAGATAAAGGTAAAATCGCTGGCATCTTTGTAGCGGTCTTGATACATGGACAGAATCTTGTCATAATCCATCTTGTCAATCATGTCCGCCTTTATTCTGGCTCTTCTGGGATGGTGCATGTAAATACCGGCCGAGACAGAGTCACTGAACGCTACCTGGGGATTCATTTCCATATTCTGCAAAGCAGCTTTGTTGCGGTTCTTGTAGGATGCGAAGGCATCGTCGTCACGGCGTGGAGCGGTGAACGTCAAGTAAGTGAGCTGCATCATTGTTTCGAAGTCTTTCGGTGAACAGCTGCCATTGACGGTTTCTGTCTTGTCACCGATACCATAGCTGACGGAAGCTTTCTTGCCGGCCAGAACTTTTTCCAGGTCTACGGCACTGAAATTACCCAGACCACCGACACTCACTGCATCCAGTCCGTTGATGTTGATGATTTCCGAGTCGGGGAACAGGGAACTACCGCCTAGGCTGACTCCCTTCATGCGGATTTCGTCTGCCTTGAAGTCTGTCTTCTTGATAATGACCTTGACTCCGTTGGAGAGTGTCAGCGTTGTAGTGCCGAATGTATCATCTGTCTGCTCGGATACAATCTTTCCGCCTTTCGGGGCTTCGGCCATCAAAGGTTCATCCGACACCTTGTCTACGTAGGCAGTCAGTTTTTCAGCTTTAATGTCTTTCAGAATCTTCTTGATTGCATCTTCTGTCGGCATTTTCAATCCTTCCTTATCCGGACCGAGAATTGCGACTACCTGGTTACTGTCTGTCACGAGGGCTTGCATCATCTGGTTCAGTGCGGCAACCGGAATGGCGGGAGCTATCTGATTGATGATGGCGTATTCGTTTTCGATGCCCGGAATCGGTTCGTTATCGAGGAAATGACGGACATATTCATCCACGTACTCTTCATTCTTGCGTTTGTCACGCTCGTTATAAGCAGATTCCAGTTGGCGCAGATATTCGGCACGGGCACGGTTGTATTCCGTTTCCGTAAAGCCGAATTGGCGGGCGCGTTCTGTTTCGCGCAGGAGAGTGGCTATTCCATTTTCTATGGCATCTTCCTTGCAGACAACGACACCGGTGAAGGCATCTTTGGTTTTGGCAACAAAGAAATCATCGTCATAAGTGGCGGCATATATATAAGGAGGATTGGCGGTCTGTACCAATTCGTTCAGACGCGCATTCAGCATATTGTTGATGAGCGTGGTTGCATAATTCTGTACCAGATAGCCCATGTCGCCTTTCTGCTCGTCAGGAGTGGCTTCGTGCTTGTTGAAGATGAGGGCTTGTACATTGGACTGTTCCTTGTCCTGATAAACCAATACAATAGGCTCCTTGTTGTCGTTTACCGGATAGTACTCGCGTTTGGCAGCATTGGGCTGGGCGGGAATATCAGAAAACATTTTCTTGATTTGGGCTTCGATGGCGTCCACATCTATATCGCCAACTACCACAATACCCTGAAGGTCTGGACGGTACCACTTTTCATAGTAGTCTCTCAAAGTTTGCGGTTTGAAGTTCATAACGACCTCCATCGTTCCGATAGGGAAACAAGTGGCATACTTCGTTCCTTCGAACATGACTGGAAGCATCTTCTCCTGGAAGCGTTGTATGGCGCTCATACGGGTGCGCCATTCTTCGTTGATGACTCCGCGTTCCTTGTCTATTTCCTTCGGGTCCAGGGTCAAATCGTTACTCCAGTCGTGCAGAATCAGCAGGCAGGAGTCGATGGCTCCCGGAGTAGTGACCGGCACATTGGAAATGTTGTATACGGTTTCGTCTACGGAAGTATAGGCGTTCAAGTTCTCACCGAATTTCACCCCGATACGCTCCAGGTATTGCTTCAGTGCATCACCGGGGAAGTGGGTCGTTCCATTGAAACACATGTGTTCCAGGAAGTGGGCAAGGCCGCGCTGGTCGGCTTCTTCCTGAATGGAGCCTACCTTTTGGGCAATGTAAAAGTCGGCCCGGTTTGCAGGCTGGCTGTTCTTGCGGATATAATAGGTCAATCCGTTGTCCAACTTTCCGATACGGACATTTTTGTCGACCGGGATAGGCGGCATTTGCTGTGCAAATACCTGCTGAAAATTGCAGCAAAGAATTAACGCTACAATCCATAAACCACGTAATAGATGTTTCATATTATTATGAATTTAAATTGTTCTTGAACTATCTGTCGGACAGCCCTTGGATAAATCACAACTTCTGTTGTTTTTTTCGGATTCCATTCCGGATAAATGGAATTTATCTGACTGCTTCCCGGATGCGGACCAATTTGGTCAGCAGGTCTTCCAGCAGGTCGAGTTTCAGCATGTTGGCGCCGTCACTCTTGGCTACGGCGGGATTTTCGTGGGTTTCGATGAACAGTCCGTCTACACCTACGGCAACACCGGCTTTGGCTACGGTCTCGATAAGTTGCGGCATACCTCCCGTGACGCCACTGGTCTGGTTGGGCTGTTGCAAGGAGTGGGTTACATCCAGGATGACGGGGAAACCGAAGGTCTGCATTTCGGGGATGCTGCGATAGTCGATGACTAAATCCTGATAACCGAAAGTAGTTCCGCGTTCCGTCAGCATGACGTTCCTATTGCCTGCTTCCACTACTTTATCAGCCGCAAAGCGCATGGCAAGCGGAGAGAGGAACTGCCCTTTCTTGATGTTGATGGTTTTTCCGGTTTTGGCGGCGGCTACAAGCAGGTCTGTCTGCCGGCAGAGGAAGGCGGGAATTTGCAGAATATCCACATATTCGGCAGCCATGGTGGCTTCTTCGGCTGCATGAATGTCGGTCACGGTAGGTACTCCGAAGGTGGTGTGCACTTTTTGCAGTATCTTCAGCGCCTTTTCGTCGCCGATGCCCATAAAGGAATCCAGGCGGGAGCGGTTGGCTTTGCGGTACGACCCTTTGAATACATAGGGGATTTGCAGTTTTTCGGTGATAGTCACGATACGTTCGGCAATGCGCATTGCCATTTCTTCTCCTTCGATGACACATGGACCTGCCAGTAGGAAGAAGTTTCCGGCAGGATTATTCTTTAATTCAATCATAGGTTGTTACTGATTAAGTATTTTCAATTGGGTATAATCAATGTTATTGCTTCATGCAGTACGCTGATGTCCAGTGGAAAATGACGGTCAAGAATACGTCCGTCCAAATCGACAGAGGCATTTTGCGCACGCAGCACTTTTACTTTTTGCGTACGGTAGGGCATCACTACCTTATGGTTCAGAATCCGCCCTTGGATAAGCATCCACAATCCCGACCATAGTTGCAGCAATTCGGGACGGTAAATGACGGAAACATCCAGCCAGCCATTATAGGGCACTGCACTAGGCGCTTGTCCGTATCCCCACGCACTGCCTATGCAGACAGTCATGATGCGTCCGCGTATATGCTCGCCGTTTATCTTGAGATGCATGCGGTACAGCTTCCGTTCGAAGATAATGGATAGCAGTGCCATGAAGTAAGAGAGGAACTTCACTCCCCAGAAACGCTTGCACTGGTCGGTGATTTTCACGATACGGGCTCCCAGGCCTATGTTGATGGCATTGAGAAAGTAGCGTGTCAGATGCTTTTCACCGTCGTAATAATAGCAGGTACCCACGTCTATTTTCCGGCGGCGGTTGTTGATAATGCAATCCACCGCTTTCTTGTAATCCGAACTCATTTCCCAATAGTCGGCAAAGTCATTTCCTATACCATTGGGGATGATGCCGATGGCTATATTCTCCTTGTCCGGTGCATTGGAAAGCATGATGCCGTTAATGACGTCATTCAGTGCGCCGTCACCGCCTACTACAACAATGGTGCGGTAGCCGTTGTTGGCGAGGATGCCTGCCAGACGCTCTACCGAACCGAACCCTTCGGACTGCACATAGTCGTAAGGCACACCTTTGCTGTCCATGTATTCTTTGATTTCTTTCCACCGTTTCTGCACTTTCCGTGTTCCGGCTTTGGGGTTGTATATCACTCCCAACTTTTCGGGTTCTGCACTCATGATTCTATTTACAATTTGACTATTTACTATTTACGATTTAAATCACCCGGTCACTTTATCATTTCATCATCCTTCCAACTTCTTCTTTACAAAAGCTATCTTTTCTTCCATCGGCCACCGGGCATTCATCCAATGGATGGTAAATCCACGCCGTTCCATACGGCGGAACCAGGTCATCTGGCGTTTGGCAAACTGGTGGATGGCTGTTTCCAGTTGCGTGAACATCTCTTCATAGGTCAACTTGCCGATGACATAAAGTGTCAGATACTTGTATTCCAGTCCGTAATAGATGAGGTCATCCGGTTGGATGCCTTGCTCTATCAGACGGCGCACTTCGTCTATCATTCCTTCTTCCAGGCGCTGGTGCAGGCGGCGGGTGATTTTCTCCCGACGCAATTCCCGGTCGATGTCCACACCTATGATGAGGCTGTTCATCTGGGGGAAGGAACGTTCGTCTACTGGGGTATGGGCATAGTACTCTTCGATTTCGATGGCTCGTATGGCACGTTTGGCTGTGTCCACGTCCGTAGTATTGTGCAGGCTTTTGTAACCTTTCAGTATGTCGGTCAGTTCTTCCAGCGATTTGTCCGCCAGACGGGTGCGCAACTCAGGATTCTCGGGTACGGGCAGCAGACGGTAGCCTTTCAGCACTGATTCGAGATACATTCCGGTTCCTCCACATACAACGGGCAGGCAACCTTTTTGTTTAATAGTCTCGTAAGCATTCAAGAAATCACGCTGATACTCGAAAACATTGTACTTATAGCCCGGGTCGGCTATGTCGATGAGGTGATAGGGAATCTGTTTCCCGTCGACGGTATAGTCGGCAAGGTCTTTGCCGGTGCCCAGGTCCATCCCCCGGTAGATTTGCCGTGAATCGGCACTGATGATTTCCGTATGGAGTTCGGCGGCCAAGGCGGCTGCAAATGGAGTCTTTCCTGAGGCGGTAGGCCCTAATATGGCGATTAAATCATAGTCTGGCATATATAAGTTCTTGTTAATCTCATTACAAAGATAGTGCAAACCGAATGCAGAATAAAATGAACTCGTTCATTTTTTATGCTGAGGTGCAGCTTATCTTCGTGTTAGTGCAAAGATAATGCAAACTGGGAGTATAATGGAAAGAACTTGCTTATTTTTTTACGTGATGCTATACCTCCTTTTCTATTTTGAAGCAGAAAAAGTGAAAAAGGACGTGAAAACGAGCATTTATCTTATTAAAATGTGTTATGAAACATGCTTTTTTTCTTGGAAAGTTTGTCAATGTCCCAAAAGTCCGTACCTTTGCAATGTGTTTTTCATAGTATTAGATTTAAGGTTAACAAAGGTTGGAGTACAGCGGTACTCCTTTTTTTATGCCCTAAACTGAACTTTGGCACATTTTTTCTGTACTTTTGCACTATATCTTGAATGAACAAACATATTCACCTTTTATGAAGCTCTGTATATAGCTACGCTCAACGAATAGCCCTGCTTGATAAAGCTATTCAGCTATCTGGCAAGCGATGACCCGTTTGCCACAGAGATTGTGTATCCTTTTATTCATGAATTTGCAGGATGGCATGCTGTACTTGTACAGTGTGTTGTTTTGTGCTATTTTATTGTTGAGCAATGCATTATACATATAAACAGATATGGCTTATCAACTTTCCGGTAATGATGAGCATTTTGATGGAGCAGCTGATAAATATAACCGATGCTGTTTTCTTAGGTCACGTTGGCGAGGTGGAATTGGGAGCATCTGCCATTGCGGGGATTTATTATTTGGCGGTCTACATGCTTGGGTTTGGGTTTAGTATCGGATTGCAGGTGATGATTGCCCGAAGGAATGGAGAATGTGACTATGGTAAGGCTGGGAAGATATTTTTTCAAGGTTTCTTCTTTTTATCGGGATTGGCCATTTTGCTTTGTCTGCTGATGCAGGCAAGTTCTCCTTTCATATTGGGAAGGTTGATTTCCTCGCCGGAGATTTATCGGGCTGTAATTCAATATTTGGACTGGCGCAGTTTCGGTTTGCTGTTTTCGTTTCCGTTTTTGGTTATCCGTTCTTTTCTTGTGGGAATAACATGCACTCGGGCATTATCGTGGGCTGCTGCCGTTGCAATAGTGATTAATATTCCTTTGAATTATATTCTGATAATTGTTGGAGGACTGGGAATATCGGGAGCTGCCATTGCTTCTTCTCTGGCAGAGATGGGTTCTTTGGTGATGCTTCTTTTCTATGTATGGCTGAAAATAGATAAAGGGAAATATGGATTGAAACCGGTATATGACGGAAAGCTGTTGGTGGATGTGCTGAGCTTGTCGGTATGGAGCATGCTTCATGCCTTTATCAGCGTGGCTCCGTGGTTCTTGTTTTTTGTGGCGGTGGAACATTTGGGTAAAACGGAATTAGCCATTTCCAATATTACGCGAAGTGTATCTGCTGTCTTTTTTGTAATAGTCAATTCTTTTGCGGTCACTACGGGTTCGCTGGTCAGTAATGCGATTGGGGCTGGAGAAAGGAGGGCTGTTTTCATTATCTGCCGTAAGATACTGAGGTTGGGCTATTCTGCTGGATTTCCACTGATAGGGGTAGCTGTATGCTGTAATCGCTTGATAATAGGAATCTATACAGATAACGAACTGTTGACGGAGCAGGCTTTCATCCCTTTTGTTGTGACGTTGCTGAATTATACCTTTGCCTTGCCAGGCTATGTATATCTCAACGCAGTTGGAGGGACCGGTAAAACCCGGATTACTTTTCTTTTCCAAGTGACTACCACTGTCGTGTATTTGGGGTATCTTTATTGGTTAAGCGCTTGCACTCATGCATCCTTGGCTATTTACTTAACGGCAGAATACCTTTTTGTGATTTTGCTGGCACTGCAATCGGTTTTCTATTTAAGAAGTAAACAATAAACCGTTGGCGGAATTGACTTGGCATATCTTTCATGTTACCGATGTGATGATTGTTTTAACTTGTTGTCAATCAGAGAGTAATTTTGCCAACCTATTGCCGTGCTTTTGGCAAACTTTTGCCAAGCCGATGGCAAAGTTTTGCCAATGCGGTGGCAAAGTCTTGCCAAGAAGGAGGCAAAACCTTGCCAACTTGTCGGCAAGAAAAGATACACTATTGATGAGATACGCCGTTGCTTGCCGCATCTTGTACAAGGCTGTTGGGATAGATTTCCTTAATAATCCATCATCAGTGAGTTGTCGGTCTTGCCTCGTGAAATGTCAAGGTTAGGCGGTGCATAGCTCTGGTTACAGCTACATAAAGCATACTCTTGTCAATCTCCGAACGGTAATTTCTCTCATCCGTCTGTGGAATAATGACTTCGTCAAACTCAAGCCCTTTTGCCATGTGGGCAGAGGTGATGACGATGCCTTGCACAAATGCGGAGCTTTGACTTGATAGGAAGCTGATATCATTGGCATATGATTTCAGCACGTCTGCCATCTCCCTGGCTTGCTGCTCCGTCTTGCATATGATGCCAAGAGACTTATATCCGGATTTCCGGTAAGTGGAGATTAGTCCCATAATGCCGGACAGTTCTTCTACGGCACTGCCGAACTGCAGGATTTGTGGCTTTTCTCCATGCCGGGCAACCGGTTCCAGCTCTGCGTTAGGATGAATCTTTTGCGCAAAATCCGTAATCTCGAAGGTGGAACGATAACTCTTACACAATTTCATGATTTCACTTGCAGTAAGTGACTTTTGGATAGTTTCTGCTGTGGATGAGCCATAAGGATTCACGGACTGTCCTGCATCGCCCAACACGGTTTTCCGGCATGGAAAGAGTTTCTGTATTACCTTGTACTGTATGGGCGAATAGTCCTGCATCTCATCTATCAACAGATGTTTGACTCTGAATGGCTGGTTCCCGCTTCCCTCCAATGCCAAGTGTAGGTATGCCAGCGGTGCCAAGTCTGAGTATTCGAGTGTATGTCCCTTTCGCATTTTGAACATTCCGGGATTATTTGTCCATTTAAAGAAATCTTTGTAGACTTGAATGTCGTTATTGCCTGCAAACATTAGTCTGATTTCTTTTTTCAAAAGGTTTCTGCCGGCGGTGGTTACCGTAAAGGCGTATTGTATTTTCAACATATCCAGCATATAATCAGCCATAGCATCAAATCGTCGGCGTATGGGATAACGGTTGAAACGTAGGTACTGTTCTTCAATAAACGGGGCAGGTATGGTGATGTATTTGGTCAGCTTCACGTCTGCTGCCTTGAAGTAGGTGTTCTCTATGTGGAGGATAAACTTGTCAAGCTCTGAAATGAAGCCGAAAGAGGCTTTATAGGCTATTCTGTCGATGAGGCTTGAGGATGGCTTCTCTAACAGTTCATTCACTAACCCGAAGTATGTTTGGTACTTGTATTTGTGTTCCAACACTCCGGAGAGTATTTGTTCCATACTGGTTTCGGGCACGGTTTCTTCTCCAAGTTCGGGGAGGACGTTGGAGATGTAATCGGAAAACACTTTGTTGGGGGAGACAATCAGAATATCTTTTGACGAGATGCTGTCTCTGAAGGTATAGAGCAGGTAGGCTATGCGGTGCAGGGCGATGGATGTTTTTCCAGAGCCGGCCACTCCTTGAATAATAAGCGTGCGGATATCTTCGTTACGGATAATCCGGTTCTGTTCCCGTTGGATGGTGGCAACGATATTTTTCATCTTGTCATCTGCATTGGAACTTAACTCCTTTTGCAGAATGTCGTCATGGACGGTCAGGGCACTTTCAATCATAAATTCCATTTTGCCGCCCCGAATTCTGTATTGGCGTTTTAGGGAAATTTCTCCTTTAATCTCTCCCGATGGAGACCGATAGCCTGCTTCTCCTAATTCATGGTCATAGAACATGCTCGAAACGGGTGCTCGCCAGTCATGGATAAGGGTAGCTCGACTTTCCGGGTCATAGAAGGTATGGATGCCTATATAGATAGGCATCACTTTGCTGTTTTCTTTCTTTTCCAAAAAATCAATTCGTCCGAAGTAAGGAATGGCAAGTATCTTGGTGAGCCGCTTACGCTTGTTGATTACACTTTCCCCCAAGGCAAAATGGTTTAGGATGCTTTCGCGCATGGAGCGTATCTCATGCGGGTCGATGTCTTTGTTGGACCAGATATAGTCTTTGTATTCTGCCAAGGTGTCGACGTGGTCTTTCACTGATGCGTCGGTATTACCGATAACCTTTTTCAGAAAACTGATTATTTGCTTTAAATATTCTTTCTCTTGTTTCTCTGTTTGATTGAATGCCATAATTAGTTGTTGCTAAAAGATAAGACAGTGTGCAAAATTAGTGTATTGTATCGGGAAGGGAAATGGCTATTTATAGCTATATACTGGGAAGTTTTATATCTTTGCACATTCAAAAAAGTGGAGGTAAATGGACATTCATGAGCTTGCAAGGCAGAATCAGCAATCTGCATGGAAAGTATTGGAAGATACCCGTATTATTGAAGCATGGGAGCGCATTGGAGCAACCGTTCATTTGGTGGGCTCACTCCGTACCGGGCTGTTGGCGAAAAGTAGGGATATAGATATCCATATTTATACCGATAGGTTGGATGTAGGAGAGAGCTTTTCGGTCATCCGGGAACTTGCGGAACGGTTGCCTTTGCAGGAAATACAATATAGGAACCTTATCCATACGGAGGAAGAGTGCATGGAGTGGCATGCTTTATATAAGGATAGAGAACAGAATACTTGGAAGTTTGATATGATTCACATCCGGAAAGGTTCCAGGTATGATGGTGTTGTAGAAAAGGTGACTGCCGCTATTGCGGAGCGCCTTACTCCTGAAATTAGGAAAACGATATTGCAAATCAAATTCGATGTGCCGGATGGTGTAACGATTCCAGGTATAGAGATTTATCATGCTGTCTTTACGGGAGGTGTCCGCACTTATAAGGAGCTTGAAGAGTGGCGCAAAACAAATCAGTTGGCGGACAGTCTCGGTTGGCTTCCGTAATCTTAGAGGTAGATACCAAGATTTTCTACTATATGGATGGCTTCCATTATATTGTTGGCATCTAACTTGCTTAGGATGTTTTTCCGGTGATTGTTCACAGTATAGATGCTCACTCCCAGCTGGTAAGCGATTTCCTTGCTTAGAAAACCTTGTCGGATGAGTCGTAATATTTCTTTCTCCCGGTTGGATAATTGTTTGTCGGGAGAAACAGTGCATGTTGGAAGCATCTCTCCCGTTTTTCTGTTCACCACCGTCCGTTTGATTCTTTCGATAGGGGTCTGGTCGGGAAGTATGTCCATTACTCCCATGATTATCCAGGCTTTACCATTCCGGTCTGTTTCTATGACTTGTTGCCGGCTACTTACATTGATATACTGTTGCCGTGCATTCAACATACGGAATTGAAATATTTGCCGGTAGTCATTTCTTTCTTCCGGTGGGAGTGAGTAGATGAACTGTCCATGCTCGATTTGGCATTCCGTGAGTTGCATTCTGTCATCAGGGTGTATTCTCTCTTCCAGTAAATCGCCTTGTTGCCTGATTGTCTTTATCCAAGTGGGATTGTATCCGAAAAGATGGGCAAAACTGTCGGATGCAAAATCGTATCTCTCTTTAAATACGTCAACTGTAAAAATACAGCTCTGACTCATTTGTGAGAACGCTTGCACGGATATTCTTTTCTTGTTCCATAAATCATAGTCCACATCGGGACCGCTAATCTGCTGTCTTGCCCATAATTCTTTGGGAGTTGTCTTGTTGGTAGTCATGGAACAAAGATAACTGATAATTTTCTTTTGAGTTTTATCTTTTACGGGATAATATTATTTCTAAGAATATGTTGTAGGGTTGGATTAAGTGGCTACCTTTGTAGGCCGTGTCATTGGGGACGCCGTGAATGAAAAGCAAACGAGTAATAAATTCAATATGTGATAAGATGAAAGATATACCGGCAGACAGCTTAATAAAGAATTATTTTCCTGTAGATTATATAGATTCTTTTTCTAAAGTGATGGTCACTGGGCAGGCTTTGACACCGGAAGATTTTCGCAATCTTGCCTTCAGCCGATTTCCTAAGTGGATTGGTTGGCTCATGAATTTCAGGAATGCGATTGTAAAGCCATTAGGACTGGATACAGCAACCAGATTTACAGATATGGTCTTGGATAAAAATCTGCATGAAGAAATTCTCGGAATGCCGGATAAGCATCTTGATTTCCATGTGTCCATGTGGTGCGGGGAATATCACGAAGGAAAACAAGAACTTCGGATTACTACTGTTGTGAAGTACAATAATTGGCTGGGAAGGGCATATTTCTTTATTATCAGACCTTTTCATGGGATAATAGTAAAGTCTATCTTAAAGCATGTTGCTGGGGATAGGGGGGAGTGGGTGTAAATAAATACTCCCATTGAAATATTATCATTTCAATGGGAGTATTTATTTGAGTGGTGCCACCAGGAATCGAACCTTTTGCTTTGGTTTATTCTAATTCCTTGAATGACTGCACATTCTTGCTTTATCTTTTATGAAAGCCATTGAATTAGCCTTACACTAAATTCATTGCTTTTCTTTATCAATTCAACAATCATTATCTCTTTGACGCCGCAAAGATAAGCAAAAGGTTCGATTGCCGCAAATCTTTATTGATTTTTTTTAAAGAGGCAATATGAAATTTTGCTGTATATATTTATAATTTTAGGAAATTTCGCTAGTTTTGTTGCAGGAAGACATGAAGGGTATAAAGTGATGTCGGTGCTTGTAATTTAATGAATTAAGCATTTATTGCAAATGACAAGACGAATCGTATCACAACACGTTGATTGTATCGCTCATTACATAATTTGAATAACAAGAAAGTATATGAAAACATTTAAAATCATTGGTGTACGACCATTGAAAGGATGTAATAAACATGTAATAAAGAACTTAAAGTCTGATACTTTTTATACATTTTACAATAATTATGAATTTAAAGATGAGAAAGTGATAAAAAGTGAACAGCAAGTTCCGGATAATTTATATGCATCCAATATTAGTCTGCATGCTATTGTCGGAATGAACGGTAGTGGAAAAAGTACAATCGTAGAATTAATTATCCGGATTATAAATAATTTGTCTTTTTATATATTAGGAGAACAATCCGGAACATACGCTGCTGAGTCATTGGTTCCCGTAAGACGCTTGAATGCTGAATTATATTATGAAAAGGACAATGTCATTTATAAAATTACAATTTCTAACGATAGCTTTTCATGGACAGATGAACGTGGCAATATAATGGGAAAAAATAGTGAGGATTTACAATCTCTATTTTATACGATTGTCATTAATTACTCACATTATGCCTATAACTCACAGGAATATCAGTCTGAAATCATGGGTAGATATAAGAAAAAGTTTTGGATAGAAGCCCTTTTCCATAAAAATGACGGTTACAGAACGCCTATTGTTTTGAATCCTTTCAGAGAACGAGGTAATATTGATATCAATGTAGAAACCGAACTGGCAGAACAACGTTCCATAGCCTTTTTTTCTTATTTCAAGCTTTACCACTCTATTCGTTTTCATCCTGATTATGACATTAAATCTTTTGCAATCAAATTGGATAAAGATGGTGTATCGCAAAAAATCAAACATGCGATAAAAGACTATTATCCCTATTTGGCTGAAATAAAGGATATGAGCTGGGAGGATATGGAAAAATCAATCAAGGAGGCTTGGGTAAAAAGATTTTCGTTTCTTAACAAAAACAATGAATATTCAGAATATTGCTATCAATACCTTGTCTATAAAACAATGTCCATCCTTGTTAAATACTCCTTCTTCCAAGTCTATTTCAAGGACAACTCTAAAAAAGAAAACCCATTTGATGAAGTTGTGACTATGTTAATAAAGGATGAAAGTCATATAACATTGAAGATTCATCAGATTCTTTATTATTTGGATGACCCTTATTATCGTGAAGGGAGATATTATTGGAGCGATTTGGAACCTTTCTTAAAGAAAAGGTCGGATTCATCTGTTCAGATAGATAAAATTATGTATTTGTTACCTCCGCCAATCTTCAAGACCAGTTTTTATTTATCTTATAGAACGGATAAAGGGCGACATGGAGTTGTTAATATAACTGATTTGAGTTCAGGAGAAAGACAATTGGTTTACTCAATGAGCTCGATATTGTATCATGTGCATAATATATATACCATAAAATATGCTGAAAATCGAAAGCCGTATAATTGTGTACAGATAATTTTGGAAGAAATAGAACAGTATTATCATCCTGAATATCAGCGTGTTTTAATAGCTACTTTAATTGAGTATTTGAACAAACTTAATATTGATAAGAATTTTAGGATAGACATATTGCTTGTTACCCATTCACCATTTGTGCTTAGTGATATTCCAATGGAAAATATTCTTTTTTTAGAACAAGGCAAGTCTGTCACGTCAGAAGTAAAAGAGAAACTGAAAGAATCTTTTGGAGCCAATATGTATGACCTCCTTCGTTTCAGTTTTTTCCTAAAGGAAAGTGCTATTGGAAAAGTGTCCTATGAGGTTATTAATAGTTTAATGGATAAGATAATGAACGATGCCTCTTTTGATATGTCCGTTTGTTACGGACAAACTCAAATTAATCAGAGGAATCTTAATAAATACGTCAAATTGGTTGGTGATACCTTTCTTAAAAATATTCTTGATAAAAAATTGGGAAATAATGTATCCACTGAAAATAACTAAAAATACAGAAAGATTAGCGTTGCAGCATTTCAATGATGTAAAAGAACGTTTATTGGCTGATATTCATCATTTTCTATCGGGTAAGCATAGAATAATGAGGAAAGTAAAAATAGCTATTCATGGAGATAAACTTTGCGAAGATTTATTGAGGCATTTGTCTAATGAAGAAAACTTGAAGGAGCTTATAGTATCCCATCCGGATAAATTAAGAGATATAATCTCACAACTGCATCCGGATGCTTTTAACCCTGAAAAGAAATTGAACCGTATCCTTTATCATATCTTCATTATTTTTGGATATGAAGATGATATATTTAATAAGGATGGTTTTTACCGACAAAGCCAAGTGGGAACCTGTCCTTATTGCAATATGGCAGATATCCATTATACTCCTGCAACAGCGTTGTCTCAGACAGAAAAAGGAGTATTGGATCATTTTTACCCCAAAGAAATTTACCCAATGTTGGGATTATCTTTTTATAATTTGATACCAAGCTGTCCTTCTTGTAACGATGTTCAGCATAAGAGTAATAAAGATGTTACATCAAATAAAGGGGATGCAAGCTTAACCTCAATGCGTATAATCAATCCATACGAGTATCAAGATAGGAATTTTTTCTTTGATTACAACTTAAAGTCCCACTGGGAAAATGCGGAAAACAGCGATGTGGATATATTAACAGCTGGAGATAAAGAAGTTGGTTATAATGCATTGTTAAACCTGAATGGTCGATATAATACAATACAGAATCGGGAGACTGTAATTTCCATAATTCGAAAATTAAACAGGTATCCTGACACTTATTTTGATTATTTGAATATGTTATCCATACCAGCCAGTTTAATAAAAAAAGAATTTGATGATTGGGGATTTCATTTGAGAAGAGATGAGATTTATAAATATCCTTTCAATAAATTCAAATTGGATATATTGGAAAAAGCGAGGGCTAATATGTAACTAAAAGTATCTTTTTATCCTTAATTAATAAATTCACTCATAATTTTGTTATAAATATAGAATATAAAAAGGAAAAGAAGATATTTGTCTTCCAAGCATCCGCGTAAAAAAATGGATTTGGAGGGATAAGCAACAGGAGGGCTGCGTACTGTGTGATAAAGTTGTGCGGTTGGTCATTTTTAGAGGTAATGTAGCCTGTCGGTTCTATTGCCACATGTTATCTGACGACTTTTGATGACATCTGACGACTTTGTTTTTCTCATTCCAGGTATTAATCTGTTCTTTGTCTTGTGTAGTAACAGTGAGTCGGTTCATGAAAAATGTCATGCTATGAACATACAGGAAGCAAAGAAAATCAGGCTTGTTGATTTTTTAGGAGGACTGGGGCATCACCCGGTCATACAACGCGGGAACAGTGTGTGGTACAAGTCTTCTTTCCGGACAGAAAAAGAGGCATCCTTCAAAGTTGACTTTCGGAAAGAATTGTGGTATGATTTCGGTCTGGGGAAGGGCGGGGATATTATTACCCTGGCTAAGGAAATTTACCGGACAGATGATATAAGTCATGTACTGCGGTGTATTGAAGATAAAAGGGCGGTTTTGAAACCGATTACAATTTCCTGTCCTGCTGAAGAGGCGATGCCCGCCTTTCAGGAGTTGAGAATCAGGCCACTTGCCAACCGCATATTGCTTGCTTATCTGAAGGAACGGTGCATTGATGTGGAAACGGCGGGGAAAATATGCCGGGAGGCTTCTTTCAAGCGGAACGGAAAAAATTATTTTGCCATTGCCTTTCCCAATATTTCCGGTGGGTATGAGGTGCGGAACAGGTTTTTTAAGGCTTGTATCTCCCCCAAGGATATTACTTGCGTCACGAATGGACAGGAAACGGGCAGGTGTTATGTGTTCGAGGGATTTATGGACTATCTGTCTTTTGAGCCGGCCTTTCCTCTTTGGCCGAAGGGGGATTGCCTGGTGCTGAACTCCGTCAGCAACTTGCCGAAGGCTTTTCCCTTTCTTTCACGATATGATGACATTTACAGTTGTCTGGATAATGATACTGCTGGAAATAGTACGATGATGGCGATGAAAGAAAAATATGGCGGCCACGTACATGACCTTTCACAGGAATATGCCGGTTATAAGGATTTGAATGAATATCTGTGCCGTAAGCGATGAAACGTATGATTGTTGGAAGGATTATGTGAAAGGGGAATTGAATGTCATTTTGAATAATAAAACTACAGAATCATTTTCATTCTTGATTATTTTCGTTATTTTTGTACCGATTATTAATTAAATAAAGATTTATATGAACGAATTGTTGACTCAAATACAGGATGTATATGCCGCATTTTCTACAGATGCTGCGCTTCAGATTGAAAAGAATAACAAGGCCGCAGGTACTCGTGCCCGCAAAGCTTCGTTGGAATTGGAAAAATTGATGAAGGAGTTCCGCAAGCTCTCTCTGGAAGAGTCCAAAAAATAATTTCTTCTTTTCTGATTATCTTTACTTGCAGTTGCGGGATGTCGGTTTGTGAAAAGCCGCTTGCCGCCACTCTTTTGATATTTTTTTGACAGTACAACCAAAACGGATATATCCAATAGGCTTGGATTATACCGGTTGCAGTCCGTAATGGTTGTATTGTCCTGTAAATATGGGTTAGGGATGTTCCCTGTCTTGTTCGTTTCCCGCCCACAATGTCCGGTAGTCTTGGCAAATCCTTTCGTAATCTTCCGGCTTCAAGTGCGGGAAATTAGTGGCATACATATATTGAAGGTCTTCCGGCGTCAGTGTCGGATCTTGTCTTAGGATGTCATGGATTTCATCCTCGCATTCATAGCGGTCATTGAATATGCCCGTATGCGGATAGGCAGCGGTACAATCCTCAATGATATGCTCTACAAACAACAGGCCTTTCATCAGGTCTTTCTTGACCGTTATCTCCTGGTCTGAATGGGCGTTGTAATAACCGCAACTCAGATTGATACAGCTGACATCCAGCCCGTTCCCTTTCAGGACCATTACATCGGTCAACAGCCCGTTGTTCTCCTTATAGCCCCATTCTTCAGGCTTTACCGCTTCTATGAACTCATCCGAACAAAGTTCCGAGAAACCGATGCTTGTAATCAGGTCGGAATTGCCTTTCCGGTCGGGCTGGATGACAAACCGTACGTCGTTGAAAAAGGGCATGTATGCGTTGGAACTGCCCGCGCATCCGGTTTCCTCCTCTTTGAAGAAGGCTATTTTAATGGTATCGTATTTTTTCAGGCATTCCAGACAGATGAATATTCCGTTCTTGTCATCCGCCCCCGGATTCTCAAACCGCCGTTTGCCCGGGGAATAGCCGAAAATGATGTCCTTTGTCTCTATCGCCTTGAAATCCTTGGAGTGGTGGCAGTGTGCCACCTGGTCGATATGGCTGACCAGGCAGGGATAGTTTTCCCCCGTCCCTTTTATCACATAAAGATTTCCGTATCGGTCCTGTGAGACGGATATGTCACCGGGGAGTGTTCCGATATAGGAACGGAGGAAACGTATCATATCCTGTTCCTTTCCGCTCGGGCTGTGAATGCTATACAGCTTTTTTAGCAATTGTGTATTCATGTTCTTTTTCATTAAGTTTGTAACCATAGGGAAGGTCGGTGCCGGGATTGAGCGTATCAAACGCCTCTTTGCCAAATATCCATGCCTTTCCGTCCTTTACCAATTTGTCCAATGTCCCGGCGGTGATGCTTGTATCCTTATACTTGTTTTCCGCATCCGTCCATACCTGAATCCGGGTGATGTCGTCCTCCTTTTCAAACCATTCATCGTCGTATTCGGAATAATACCAGTTCTTCCGCTTGAATTCCTTCTCCGCTTTTTCCATGCACTTGCCACAACAGTACTTCTCGCCGGTCAGGTGCGATTGCAGGGCATCCCTGTGCAATATCCATTCCTGACATTCATCACAAGTTGTACAGTCATCATCATGGTGGTATTCGTATATTGATTCTATCCATACAAAATCGTTCAGGTTTTCCGTATCCACATGGGTTTGCGTACCGTTCCTGTAGCACAGCCGGGTTTCTTCACAATAATATCCATGATAGTCATCCCATTCATCCCCGTCCTCATCCCCATTGAGGTTGATGTCTGTGGTGTCAAGGTCGTGAGAATATTCTTCCGGTTCATAATTATAGGCTTTTTTCTTACTATGATTATACCATTTGAAGGAATCCTGATAAGAGAGCGTGTCGTGTATATCCAATCGGCAATCGATTTCAAACTTCTTATTTTTAAGGGAGTTTCCGGAAATGTCCACAAAAGCATCCGCATCACGGCATGATGCGCCGATAACCTTATATCCGTCTATATATTCTCCATGAATCAGCTTGTCAATCAGCAGCCTTTTCAGCGTGTCGTCCTTATTGGAGGCGTATTGCCTTTCCAACAACCTCCATTTTTTACCGTGCTGGTCTGTCACGTCTGTAAACAGGATTGCCCTTGCTATGATATAATCATGTTCGTCTGTGATATAGGCGGCCTTGGCATTCACAGAATAGGCATAAAACTCATCCCTGTTCCTGCCCGTCATACAGGAACCGAAATCACCCTTGCATTTCCAATAGTCATATATCTTGTCAAACCGGTTGTCCACATGCAGTTTCAGACCGGAATCATGCCTATAGGCATAGGTGTACCATTGCCGGGTGAAGACATCTCCGGAAAGCCAGTTCAGGATTCCCGGGGAAAGCAGCTTTCCAATCTCCGTTTCAAGGATAAGCGTCCTCATGAATTTTCCGGATTTCATTTTGAAGGTCCGGTTCCGTTCAACATTGATATAACAGACTGAAAACCTGTCCATATCTTCGCAAATCCCTTTGGATTCATTTGTCCTGTACAATCCGGAGTGATAGGTTTCCCCTATCAGTTCCACCTTGTTTGTAAGCTTTCCGTCGTTCCTTCCGGACTCCTTGACAGCCTCGGTAACTTTTTTCTGCAAGTCTGCCATATCGGATATGTGCAACAGGCTGTAATCGTTGTGTTTCAAACAATACCGGAGCAACAGGGGATTCTTTAAATGTCCGAGCAATATTTTGTTCTTTCTGGATATCACTCCGTTTTCCCTTGTTGTAAGTCCGAACCGTTTTTTGAAATCTTCGTAGTTTTTAATTTGGTAGTATAACATATTTTCCAGTTTTGATATTGTCCATGAATAAAAAAGAGATATCCCTCCCGGGACATCTCTTTGGGGTGTTTTAAACCGTATATTCCCTCACGTTGGAGTAAGGGTCTGTATTTCCTGTTCAGGCAGGCATATACATCCGGACTGTTTTTTCATCCAGCCTAAGCAGTTCCTTTTCGGGCAGGAAACAGTCTGTTTCTTCCATCAACTCAAATCCTTCCGGTGAGTTCGGGTGGTTCCGTATGGCATACTCCAGTTCGTCAGAGGCAATTTTCATTCCGTCAATTTCGATGAACGGGTACTTTATTCCGAAAAAGTGGAGATATTCAATCCGGTTGTTGTCCGCCACTTCCGTTTTGTAATTTTTCATTTCTTTCGTTTGAACCATAATCTTTCTTTTTTGATTAAACATGACCGGCTTGGCAAAAGCCGGTATTTCCATTTCTTATATGCCCCGGTTTGCTTTTTGCCGTGATTGCGCAAGGCTTGGAAGGAAAAAATACCGGAGCGAAGCGAGGATGATTTTTTCCTTCCAACCAGTCCGAAGGACCGCCTTGCCCAATCGAAGGCAAAAGGCGACCTTTGCAGGTAAGAATTGAAATACGATATGAATGGCGGTCTGCCATGGAGAAGAGAAGCCGTCCGGTAGGCAGAGGCGGTACAGGATTCAGTCGAACGCTTCCATCCGGTTGCTTTCCAGCAATGCCAGGACATCTTTCTCCTTGTACAATAATTTGCCTCCTATCTTGTAATAGGGTATTTTTCCGTTCAGGCGGTAGTCCGCCAGTGTCCTTCGTGTCAGTTTCAGTTTTCCGGCAAGCTCGCTGTCCGTCATGTAACGGTCGCCGTTCAGTAGCGGACGGAACTTTTCTGCCCGTATGTCCAGAAGGTGGGACAATGTGTCAATGTTCCGGAAAAACTGCCTGATTTCCGGACTTTCCTTGGTCAATAGGGATTGTGCCATTGTATCTTGCCGATTAAAGGATTACCTGACGAATCGTATTTTCCATAAAGCGGATGATGTCCTGACGCCTGTAATATACTTTACGGTCTATATGGCTGTAAGGGACTGCCCTGCGTCTTCGGAGCTGTAACAGTTTTCCGGGGGAGACTCCCATCAGCATACATGCTTCCTGGTTGTCTATCCAGTCATCCATACTCTGGGAATTTTCCCCGCATATTTCCCGCACTTTTTTTGCAAGGGCTTCCAAGGCCCTGTTCATTTCCAAAAATGTCTGCGCTTCAATGGTTACGATTTCCATAGGTTTCTCTTTTTTGTCCGGTACGAAAATAGGGATGGAATCCCTTTCCTCCAAAAAGGTGTCTGTAAATGTCATCAGACGGCATCAGATGGCAAGGGGAACGAAAATGTGAAATATTTAAATGCCCCCGAGAAAGTAGCAAGCAGGAATTGAACAGGATTTTAGTCCCTGTTTAAATTTTCTTCAAAAGGGAATGACTTGCAGGTCTTTTGTAAGCATTCGATAAACTCCCCCTTTCATTCTAAAAATGTGATATTACTTTTGTA